>OJET01000001.1_pt1 | contig 398967 bp, 342 predicted proteins | sample 1593941 | NCBI WGS metagenome assembly OJET01 (sample SAMN05416869, study PRJEB24817) | seawater metagenome | isolation source: Sea water | place: Canada:Atlantic | collected 2013-11 | reverse complement strand
TCGACAACCGGAATCACAATCCGGGGCTCTACCAACTGAGCTATAGCCACCACTGAACTTACTTAAACCGCCTTGTGGTAAGGCGCGAGGATTGTATTGCATTTCAGGGTTAATTGACAAGAAAAATATCGACTTTTTTTAATATTTTCTTATTTTTTTTTGTGCTGATTAACGTTTACGCTATTTTTTGGATAAAAAAGCAACTTTAAGTTATGTTCAAATACTTTACTTGCCATTGCTCCTGCAATTAATTCAGACGATTTATACTTTATTTTCTCTAAAGAAAATTTTTATATTTTGAATATTTTCACTTGATCGGACAAATCGGCAGCAAGTGTGGCTAACTCGTCACTGGCAGCAGAAATCTCTTTTGCACCATCACCCGTTTCAACCGATATATCACTGATCTGTACTGCTTGCTGGCTAATGTCTCTGGCGACTTCACTTTGCTGCTGAGTAGCGGTAGAAATTTGAATGTTCATATCAGAAATTAATGATACGGAAGCTTCAACTTCGGTTAATGAACGGGTAACTTCATGGGTTTTTTCGACAATATTTTTTGCTTGTTCACTGCCCATATTCATTGAGTCAGTCGCTTTGCTCACCTTACTTTCTAACGATTGGATCATGTTTTCAATTTCAATGGTGGAATTTTGGGTATTTTGCGCGAGAGTTCTTACTTCATCTGCTACAACAGCAAAGCCACGCCCTTGCTCGCCTGCACGTGCCGCTTCAATAGCAGCATTTAATGCCAGCAAGTTAGTTTGGTCGGCTATGCCTTTGATAACGACAAGAATGTTAACTATATTGGTCGTGCCTTCTTGTACTTCATCAATTAGCGCTTTAGAGGTCAAAATCCCATCAGATAGTTGCCTGATTTGTTCTATGGTTTGGTTTACCGCTATTGAGCTGGTATTAACTAGTCGCTTAGAGTCGTCGGCTGCATCTGACGCTTCAGATGTTCGATTAGTGACATCATCAATAGATGCGCTCATTTCATTGATAGCGGTTGCCACTTGATCGGTTGCTTGATGCTGTCGGCTAACATTCTTATTAGTATGAGCGGTGATGCTTGAAAGCTCTTGTGAGGCTGTTGCTTGTTGCTCTGCAGATGCGGATATGTGCTCGATCATATCTTTTAATTTTAGCGTCATGTCTTGCATGGCTTTTTGCAATAGACCAAGTTCATCGCTTTGATTAATCGTGATAGTTTGCGTTAAGTCGCCTGATGAAACCGACTGTGCTGCCTGTACTGCCTGTACGATAGGAAAACTGATATTTCTGGCAATGAAAAGACCAATAAAAGTGATGACGATAGACGCGATAATGACAATAATTGTTGAAATACGAATAAGTGTATTGGCCGTAGCAAATGCTTCTACTTCATCCATTTCGGCAATCAGCGCCCATTGAAAGTCACCTATATTAAGCGTACTAAAAGAAGATAATACAGAGTTGCCGTTATAGTCTGTAATAATTCTACTAGCCGATTCTCCATTAAATGCCGCTGTGACAGCTTCGGTGTCAACTCCGTTGTTTGCTACCGTTCCAGCAAATGAGGCTAAGATAGAGTGGCCTTCAGGGTCAAGAAATGAGTCTGAACGCATACGTTTATCTTGCCCGACTAAATAAGTTTCTCCTGTTTTACCCATGCCATCACGCTGTTGCATAATTTCGTTAATTTTATTAATTGGGAACTGTAAGGCGACATACCCAATGTTTACCCCCGTGTTATCGGCAATTTTTGTCATCATAAATGCGGCTGGCTCATTATTTGATGGCGGATAAGGTTTAAAGTCACTAACCGAAATTTCATCGATATTAGTATTTCTAGCTTTGTTAAATACCGAGCCCATACTGCTATCCGCAAGGTTTGAGCTATCAATCTTCATGCCTAAATCTGACTCTTTAGCAGCGCTAAATACTATGGTGCCGGTGTTGTCGATTAGAAATAGGTCATACCAAGCATTAATGTTATTGATACGGGTGAAATGTTCACCGTACTGCTGTTCAAGGGCCTGCCAACTGTTGCTTGCAATTCCACTATTTACTGTTGCTTCTGCAAACCTTTTTAAGGCGATAGCGGTGGAAGGGTCACCATTTAGTACGAGTAAGCTAGATTTTAAAGATGCTATGTAGTTTTCTAGCTGAGATTTTTTAATGGTTCTTACAGACTCTAATTGGTTGAATGCTTGGGCTTGAATAGAGTCTTTTGCCATATTTATGCTAAAAAATGCAAAAATGATTAAAGGAAGTAATGACAGAGATAAAAAAGAAAAAGTAAGTTTGTGATTGATTTTCTTAAATTTTAACATTGAGTTAAATACCTTATTTTCGAACATCAATATTTTATTTTATATTGTGATGCTCGTTTGTTACTTCCTCCTTGGTTCGAATGATGTCCTTTGTAATGAGCGTAACACAAAATTACAAAATATCGACTTACTGGTATGCTTTTGTTGATTGTGATCAAAGTCATTAATTTATTGGGAAATTTTTAGTTTTCAAATTAACTTGCTAATATTAAGTAAAGCTACTTATTAAGATAAAAATAATGTCATTGGATAAAATTTCTGCACAAATTCCCAACGCTGGAAATGCTACTGGTCAAAAACTACCGCCAGTTGAATTATGGGATCCTCCTTTTTGTGGCGACATTGATTTACAAATTAAAGCTGATGGTAGTTGGTTCTACAATGGCACTATTTTTAAGCGTTTGTCGTTGGTGAAGCTATTTGCTTCGGTATTAAAAAAAGAGCACGACAACTACTTTCTAGTAACGCCAGTCGAAAAGGTCGGTATTGTTGTTGATGATGCGCCGTTTTTGATTACGCAGTGGCAATGGTTAGACGCAGAGCAATCTCGTATGCAAGTGACAACTAATTTAGATGATGAATTTATTCTAGATGCTAACCACCCTTTAAACCTTGACGATGCAGGTAACTTATATATTAACGTTAGACGTAACTTAACGGCGAAAGTACATCGTAATGTGTATTATCAGTGGGTTGATTTGGCAAAAGAAGAAAGAAATGAAAACGGCACTGAATTATGTTTTTACAGTGCCGAACAAAGGTTTGTTTTAGGTACGCTAGAAAGCTAGTTTAGATGACACGTGAGAAGCGCTGCTTGTTCACGTGTTGCTTCATGTAGGCGTCGAAGCTCATACAAATATTACGAATAAGCAAACGTGCTTTTTGCACAACTTGAATGGATTCACTGGTATTAGACACTAAACCATCATTGATGAAAGTTTCTAATAACGGTAAGTCTTCAGCGAAATACTCATCAAAATTAATATCAAATTTAGCACTTATTTTTGCTTTATTGACGTATAAATTACACATTAATTCACGAATAACTTCACCACGAATAATGTCATCAGTAGATAGGCTAACGCCTTTCACATGGGCATGTGCTTGCTTGTCGATAGCTTTGTAATAATCTTGTAGCTCTTTGGTGTTTTGGCTAAAGCTGTTGCCAATAGCGCTAATAGATGAAACCCCAAGCCCTAATAAATCACAGTTACCTTTCGTGGTATAACCCTGAAAGTTTCTGTGTAATGTGCCATCTTTTTGCGCTATAGATAGTTCATCTTGTGGTTTGGCGAAATGGTCCATACCAATAAAGTCGTAACCAAAATCACACAGTTTTTCGATTGCCAATTTCATTAAAGCAAACTTTTCATCAACACTAGGTAACCATTCATCTCGAAGCTTACGTTGGGCAGCAAAGCGTGCTGGTATATGTGCGTAACTAAACAATGAAATACGGTCAACATCCATTTCATGAGCTTTATTTAAGGTACGAGTAAAGGTATCAATAGTTTGATGTGGTAAGCCGTAAATTAAATCGATGTTAATTGATTTAAAGCCGACTTCTTTCGCATGGGCAATAAAGTTTTCAATAAATTCTGTTGATTGCACACGGTTAATGGTTTGCTGAACTTTTTCGTCAATGTCTTGTACGCCAATACTTAAGCGATTAAAACCTAAACTATATAAATGCTCTGCTAGGTCCATTTCTATTTCACGTGGATCTATTTCAATACTCATTTCTACTTGTTCTGCAAAAGTGAATTTCTCTTTTAACAGCTCAACCAGTTTCGTAATTTGTTCGTGTCGTAAAAAGCTAGGTGTGCCGCCACCCCAATGTAACTGTTTTACTGTGTAGTCTTTGAATAATGGTGCTCTTGAGGCAATTTCTTCTGCTAGAAATTCAAGATAAGTATCAGCTTTGTCGCGATGACGCGTGATAACTTTATTACAACCACAGTAATAACAAAGGCTGTGACAAAACGGAATGTGCACATATAAAGACAACTCACGATTAGGTGATGCTTCTATGGCTTGCACTAAATGGTCATGTTTGAATTGATCATGAAATTCTAGTGCTGTCGGATATGACGTATATCGTGGGCCACTAGTGTTATATTTCTTTAAAAGTGCGCTATCGAAAAATTGAGTTGCTTGCATGAGTCTTCCCGTTTATCAATCTAACGCCATTATAGATTAACTAGCCGAGCAAACATTGATCAAGCGCAATGCTGATGATGTTATTGTGACTTATATCATTTTTGTTTTTATTTTATCAACAATTACAGTTGGTTATGTTTTATTGTTTGGTCGTGTTTTTTGTTTTATTACTTTTTATGGTGAAATGGAGCCACTTATGCGGCTTCATTGCTTAGCATGCTAGCGCGTTCGTTTGCGTATTGGTGCAACAATTCAAGATCACGACGAATATCTTCAGCTAAAGATGCTTCAAGCTTCATGCGGTCATAATCGAGTTTCATACGTGCCTTTTTATCTAGCTCTTTTCGTGCTGCTAAAATAGGCATATGCTTAATTGCTTCATAGAGCTGAAATACAGCAGGAAATTGCAATTGTAAGTCTTGGCTTAGCTTTAAAGAATCAAGCAGCACGCTTAAACGCCAGCAACCTTCTGCAAGGTCGCACTGTTCTTCTTTCATCGCTCGTACAATGATAATAACACTCGATATTATCTTTTTGTCATGTTGCTGATGGGCTTGATGTTGTGCTGCTTGAGCTTGTGCTTGCGCCAGATTTTGCTGCTTCAATTGTCGTAACAATTTAGTCGCTACTGCCGCGAGCACACCAATAATAACAATGCCTAATAACGTAAGGTAAACCCACGGGTTCGAAAGCATGATTTATCCTTATTCAAATCGTGATAAATCACTATTGTCCATTTTGTCCCAAAGATCGTCTTCAGAGTCTACTTTAGTGCTAGTGAGAATGACTTCCTCTTCTTCGTCTATCGCCATTTCTTCGCTAATTTTCTCATGCTTTTCCATTAGCTCATTGTAATAGTCAACTTCTTCAGCACTTAGTGTTTCTTCAGCATCTTGTTTTTCTAGTATTGCCAGTAATCTTTCATCTTGCTCAATACGGTTTAATTGCTCAGCTAGTGTTTCTGCAACTTCTACTACGCGAATTGCGGCAATAGGAGAGCTTTCTTGAACTTTTTTAGGCTGCTTTGTTTTAACTGGTTTTGATTTGATAGGCGCTGTAACGGCTTTACCTAAATCAATTGGTGTTTTGTTGCCAATACGAGGATCTTTTTTAGCCGTAGATTTTTGCGTATTAGCAATGCTAGCCGTTGCTTCTTTTTGACGGTTGCCTGCTTCTTTACCGTTTTTTTTCTTTGCTCTGCGCGGCACTGGTTCTAGGACGGTTTTCTTTCTGTCTTCTTTAACGGCGCCAATTGATCCTGTACCTGGTTTACGTGATTTTTTCGAACGAGACATAGTAATAACTTAAAATAATAATGAACACTTGAGGGTATTTTACGACATTACAGGCTAAACAGCGATAGAAAGAAAAAAAGCGACGTTAATAACGTCGCTTTTGGAGAAGAATGTGGCATTATCCACAAATGTAGTTCCGATTCTTAAGTGGTTATCCTAACCTTTTGTTACAATCCCTGTGAATTTGACAGTTTCCAATCTTATTATTATATCTTCCGTGTTTAATTTTATTTTTCTCGGTCATCCTGACACTTTCTTTGGCTATCCGTAATGTCCTTCTGGACAAAATATTCAATACTCATCCTGAGCTTTAAGTGAACAATCCATATTTATTAAATTAATTTCTGCGCTTTTAGCGCTTATTGCTTTCCTTGCAATGACTATCCGTTTTGTTTAATGCTGCCTTAGCAGCTGCCCTATACTTTACTGAAGTTATTTAAAGCAGCAAGCTGTATTTCTAGTTCATTTATTAGACTAAAGTCTACCTGTTACTAACCGGTTGTTTTTAAATGTAATATTATTGTAATTAAATGTAATTTATTTTTTATTTTGTATTTTTAATGGTCAATGTCTTACAAGAAAAGAGGCAAATATGTCGTTATTTTTGTTTTGTAATAACTTACGAAAACCTTCGTTAATAAGGCCTACAGTGAATTTGTTTGTTTTTAAATCAATTTGGTATTGGTTAAATTCGAATAGAAAAATAAATGAATTAGCTATTGTTATTATAATTGCCGATAAGGAGTATTTATTAGCTAGCGGATTATTTAATGAACATATCTATAGTGTATACAAGTGGATAAATAATGACTTTGTAAGCGTAAATGGCAATTGATTATTGGCAGGTTGTTAACGCTAATTATTGCTAACGACCTGCCATTTAAAAATTCACCAGTGTATTAGTCTTCTTGTTGATGAAGCCATGCTGCGTGAGTAGGCGCTTTTTTCGTTTGTGCCCATTCTTCCACCATTAATGGTGCTACGCGTTTAAGCTCTGCATATTGCTCAACCGTACCAGTATTGGCCGCTAACTCTAAACGATGGCCATTAGGATCAAAGAAGTAAATTGATTTAAATACGCCATGATTAACTGGCCCTAACACTTCAATGTCTTGTGCTTGTAAGTCTGCTTTTGCAGCAACCAAAGCGTCAACATCTTCAACTTCTAAGGCGATATGTTGCACCCATTGTGGGGTATTTTCATCGCGGCCCATATTTGGCGAGTTTGGTATTTCAAAGAAAGCTAATACGTTACCCATACCGGCATCAAGGAATATATGCATGTAAGGATCGGGAGCCTTAGTTGACGGTACTTCATTTTCTGCAATGGCAACGGTAAGTTCCATATTTAAATGTTTTTGGTACCAATCGACAGTTTCTTTCGCGTCTTTACAACGGTAAGCCACATGATGGAAGCGTTTTAAATTAATCATAGTATTGTTATTTATGCGATTCTCGAATGAGTTAATTTTTACCATAACTCAATAAGCCGCCCTAATTTTCTAGTTAGTTTTGTACATTTATGTTGTCAGCATATGCGTACGCTTTAGTTTACATAGCCGTTGGTTGGTATCAACCGCTGTCTGCAGCATTAAATGGCTTAGGTATCCGTTATGTATGGCTTTGCCAACGTTTTACTAGTTCGTCATTCATGACTTTAAAAGCAATACCTGAGATTGGTGAGTCGGAGACTGTACAAGTTGATTGTAGTAATAAGTCATCACGAAAATAATGGCAACTCAATTCGCTGTTTACTGGAGTATGGTCAAGCAATGCTTGTAATGACTTTTCTGTCATTTTGAGGTTGTCGATGGCAATTATTAGATCATTAACGGCTAACCCTGCTTTTGCTGCTGGTGAGTTATCGAGCACTTGGGTAATTTTCAAGCCAGTTGCTTGGCTTTTAAAGTGTGCACCAAGGTAAGCTTGATATTGCGATGCTGAACAAGTTTCTACACTATTAATACTTTTAAATTTTTGCTTTTGTAATGCAACACCAAACTCGGCTAAATCTTGGGTAAGGTCAATGCGGTCATTGCTATATAAGTGATGTTTAAATGATGCTGAAATATCTTCACCACACAGTATGTTGGCGATGTTGATAAAGTCATCTTCAGTGGTACCGACGCTGGTGCGGCCAAAATGGGTCCATAACTCTCGCATTAAGGTATCCAAACTGTATTGCCCAGCTGATTTACTACGAATGGTTAAATCCAGCCATAAAGCGATTAATGAGCCCTTGGTATAATAACTGACGATGTTATTAACCGCGTCGGGACCTTGCTGGTAAAATTTAGTCCAAGCATCGAAGCTAGACTCAATAACACTCTGTTTTAACTCACCGTCGCCACGATAAACTCGAGTGGCTGTTTTTGCTAGTAAGGCTAAGTAATCATCAAATGTAATCAGACCTGTTCGGTATAGCGAAAAGTCATCGTAATAAGAGGTAATGCCCTCAAATGCCCATAATTGCTTGGTATAAACCTCTTCTTGCAAGTTATATGGGGTGAACTCTTTTGGCTTGATTCGACAAACATTCCAAGCATGAAAGTATTCATGTGAACATAAACTTAAAAAGGTTTTGTAATTGTCACTAAGCTCTGCGTTTGGTTGTTGGGCATTAGGTAAATCAAAGCGACTTGCTTGTAAAATGGTAGAATTTTTGTGTTCTAAACCGCCAAAGCCACTTGCTTGTAAATGGGTGATAAACCAATATTCTTGGAAAGGTGCCTCGCCAAACATGTTTATGTGATGCTGGCATAACTTACTGATATCGTCAGCTAAGCGCGCCGTATCGCCATAATGTTTACTGGTAAATACTAAATGGTGTACTACACCTTCAACGATAAATTCAGTGCTATCAAACTCACCAATAGCGACAGGGCAATCAATTAAGTGCTGATAATTATCGGCGATATATCTGCCAAATTGATATTTCTCTGTTTCTGTTGCCCGTGTTAACCCTGTTGCCACTCGCCATGCTTGTTGTTCTGTAGTGGTTGGTTGCTCAATAATTAGTTCGCAAGGTAAGTCGCTTAATTCTAGCACTTGTAAGAATGTTGAACTGCCATTAAAAAATCCTCGCTGACTGTCTAGGTAAGCAGTACGTACTGAAAGGTCAAAAGCAAATACTTGATAGGTAATGTTAACTTGTTCGGTGTTAGCAACCAGTGACCAAGTTTGCTTATCATTCTTGCTCAGTAAAATAGCGTTTTGGTCATTATCAAAAGCATTTATTTCAATGATGTTTTTAGCAAAGTCACGGATCATATAACTGCCGGGTAACCATGCAGGTAAAGATAAAGTATAAGTTTGTGCAGGTGTCGTTTGAAATGATAAAGACACTTCAAATAAGTGACTGTTTGGCTTGAGAGGAGAAATTTTATATTGGATCATAAAGGCACAAATGTTGATAAGATATTTGTGCCTCAATGTAGCAGAGTTGGCTTGATAAAACAGCTAAGCAGCTTGTTAAAAAGTTAGCTTAAAATTACAGTTTTATCTTTATTTAAACAAATGCGTTGTTCAGCATGCATTTTAACTGCCTGACAAAGTGCGGCTGCTTCCAAATCGTGGCCAAGGTGCACCATCTGCTCGATAGTAAAGGTGTGATTAATCGGTTTTACTTCTTGAACAATAATCGGTCCTTCATCCAAATCAGCGGTAACATAATGCGCAGTAGCACCGATAACTTTCACCCCGCGTTGATGAGCTTGATGATAAGGTTTCGCGCCTTTGAAACTTGGCAAGAATGAGTGATGAATATTAATCGCCTGACCACGTAAACTATGACACAACTCGTCTGACAATATTTGCATATATCTGGCAAGTACTAATAAGTCACCATTATATTGCTGATAGAGCGCTAGCAGTTGCTGCTCTTGTTGCACTTTATTACTTTTATCTATCGGTAAATGGTGAAACGGAATGTCGTGCCATTGTGCAAGTGCCTGACAATCAGTGTGGTTAGAGGTAATGGCAACAATGTTGACCGGTAAGACACCTGCTTTCCATTTAGTCAGCAGTGAAACCAAACAATGATCGTCTTTTGATACGGCAATAACGACATTCGGTACATTGTTGCGCTCACGCAATTGGTATTGCATGTGTAGAGGTTTTGCTAGTAAATCAAGCGCTTGAGAAAATTCGTCTATGGTAACGTTTAGTTCCCGATCATCAAAAGCAATACGCGAAAAGAAAGTTTCGGTGTAGGGGTCACTGTACTGACACGTTTCGGTAATAAAGGCACCGTGCTCGAAAAGGCTTTGGGTAATTTTAGCCAATACGCCTGAGGTGTCAGGGCATTGCCAAGTTAAAATATAGTGGTGCGTATTTTCCATGTTTTTATCAGCTTTTAAATACTACGATTTTTCAGTGTGTCATTTCAGCTGAATGATGATAAATACTTTTCTGCTATATGCTAATGCCTTTCAAGCCTTAGTTTATTTGGCTATAAGTTTACTTAATTTTTAGCTTAATTCAGTTTTATGTTGAATATAAAGTGCTTCAACTTTCTCGCGCGCCCATTCAGTTTTACGTAAAAACTTCAAACTTGAATTAATACTCGGGTTATCGGTGAAACAACGCACTTTGATTTTTTCTCCAAGATACTCAAAACCGAAGTGTTCAACGAGCTGAGTAACGATTGTTTTTAGAGTAACACCATGTAGAGGGTTATAAGGTTGGTTGTCCATTCTACTTTCCAATAAAATATTGTCTCGTTATTCTAACACCAAACGTGAGGTGGTGAACATCGTCACTATTCACCATCGTCATTCCTTGCAATCGACATGCACGGATGCATTAATGCCGTGAAGCCCTGGATGGCTAAGAACGGTCATAGCACCATGACATATTGTTCATCCTGAACATCGTCATTCCTTGCTGTCCATAGCACCATGACATACTGTTCATCCTGAACATAAAAAACGACGCAAGAGCGTCGTTTATATTTATGCTGGTGGTTATTTCAATTAGCTAAAGTGTGCTTCTAAAGCTTCGCTGCCGCCAATAAGCTTACCGTCAATAAATACTTGTGGCACAGTATCAGCATTAGTAATAGCTTTGAACATCGTTAAGTTCACGTCTTTACCTACTTCTAAATCTTCAAAAGTAAAACCTTTTTCGGTTAATAGCGCTTTTGCTTTTTTACAGTATGGGCAGGTTGGTTTGCTAAATACCGTAATTGCCGATGTTTGACATGCAGCAGGGTTAATGTGACTTAACATAGTATCAGCATCTGATACTTCAAACGGGTCGCCTGGAACGTCTGGTTCGATGAACATTTTTTCAATGATGCCATTTTTAACTAGCATCGCATAACGCCAGCTACGCTTACCAAAACCAATCGCGGCCTTATCAACTAGCATGCCCATTGCTTCAGTGAAATCGCCATTACCATCAGGAATAAAGCTGATATTGTCGGCATCTTGATCTTGTGCCCAAGCATTCATTACAAACGTGTCGTTAACTGACATACAAATAATTTCATCAACACCATTAGCGAATAATGTCGGAGCTAATTCATTGTAGCGTGGTAGGTGTGATGATGAACATGTTGGCGTGAATGCACCCGGTAATGAAAAAACTACTACGGTTTTGTTATTGAAAATTTCATCGCTATTACGTGTTGTCCATTCGTCATTAGCACGTAAAGTGAAGGTAACATTTGGGACTTTTTGTTGCTCTTTGTTTTCTAACATAATGGCTCCATTGATTAATCTTAAATACTACTGCGTTTTGCTATGAAGTTATTATCCAATTAATTGTCGTTTTGGTAAAATGATTAAAATCGATTTTATCAATCTAAAAAATAGATTGATAAAGGTTTGAGTCTTGCTGGTTCAGTGTAGTTAACTATTTTTACTAAGCCAGTGCTTTATTTCGTCAACTAACTGGTCGATTTGCATAATAAGTTCGGCGGCGCTGATATTCATTTGTTGCTGCTCATGACTTTGCGCCTGAGATTCTATTTGTTGAGCGATAGCATCGAGTTTTTGCCCACATAAATAACGCACACTACCTTTTATCTTATGGGTGATTGCTTGAATATTCGGATACTCCAACGCCACAAGTGCTGATTTGAAGTCAGTTTTGTCTTTCGACCAAGAGCTGATAAAAAGTTTAGCAACTTCCGTGCTTAATTCTATATCGTCTCCGTTTGTCGCTAACAGCGCTTGAGACTCGAATAAATGAAAATTAAGTTCAATACCGCTTTGATTTTTAGGTTTATTATTCATTTGCTGTAATTGCCGATATGCGTGGTTGAGTTTATTGGTTATTTGCTCTTGTGGGCAGGGTTTAGCCATATAATCATCAAATCCTGCTTCTAAGCATGTTTCAGCTGCACCACTGAGCGCGTCTGCAGTAACTGCTATTAACCATAATGGCCTGATATGCTTGATAGCACTCAGGCGCTTTGCTAATTCAAAGCCATCTAAATTCGGCATGTGGCAATCAGAAATAATAATGTCGTATGGCTGTTTTGTGTGCATTCCCAATGCTTGCTGGCCGTCATAAGCGATATCAGCGAATATTTTTAAGCGCTCTAGTTGCGCGCTTAAAACTTTAATATTAACTAAGTTGTCTTCAGCAATTAGTACTCGAGTATCCTGAAAACGTAAATCTTCTTCGGTGTTAATTATGCGGACATTTTCCCTGCGGTCATCAGTGTTTTGTGCAACTAATGCACGTTTAAGTTTTAGGTTAAAAGAAAAGGTGCTACCTTCATTTTCCGACGATTCTAAGTCTATTTTACTGCCCATGGCGGTGACAATTTCTTGGCAAATACTTAAGCCTAAGCCGGTGCCGCCAAAATTACGGGTTATTTCATCATTTGCTTGAATAAAAGGGGTAAATAACAGTGCTTGTTTGTCTTTTGCAATGCCAATTCCGCTGTCTTGCACGGCAATATTAATGATGTGGTAGGTATTATCATTACTAACGGTTTCTTCGACGATGCGTATTGAAAGTTTAATATGACCTTTAGGGGTGAATTTCTTTGCGTTGCTGAGTAAATTGTTTAAAATTTGCGTTAAACGGGTAGGGTCAGTGAAGTAACTATGTGTGATATTCTGGTCAATTTCTAATGTGATTGGCGTATTGTTTTCTTGTGATATATGACTAATGCTTTTAATCACATCTTTGGCAATTAAGTGTAAATTTGACGCTACTGATTCTAGTGTTAATTTGCCCGCTTCGATTTTTGAAAAGTCTAATACGTCATTGATTAAAGCAAGTAAGTTTCGGGCTGAGCCTTTTAAAGTCATTAACAGCTCTTGTTGCGAGTTATTCAGGTCGGTAAATGACAATGACTCAGCCATGCCTAAAACACCATTCATTGGTGTGCGAATTTCATGACTCATACGCGCTAAAAAAGTTAATTTTTCTTGTGCCGATTGTTCTGCTTTTTCTCGTGCAATTTCTGCTTGTGATAATGCATCGGTAATTTCACGTTGCTCGGCTTTTTTTACCCGACGACGTCGGTAATTAAACCAAATGATAATTAATGATGCGAAAGTGAAAAAGAATAATAAGAAGCGAGCGTTTTGATAGGTAACGGCAATTTCATCATTATTGCTTTGCTGATTTACAAAAGCGGATTTATTCCATTTCGCATAAATATCATCTAAGCGCAGTGCTGAAATATCACTAATGGCTCGGTTGATGATGGTAAGTAAACGAGTATTATCTTTATGGCTAGCAAAGGTAAAGTTTGCATCAGGCAAAAATTCTGGCAATGGTTGGCTGGTGAGGCTAGAAAGTTGCATTTTCTTAATCAAATAGGCTGAAGACAATGACTGGCCAATAAATGCGTCTACGTCATTATTCGCCACCGCCAATATCGCTTGATCAACATTAGTGTAATGTTGAAATTTAGCGTCGGGATATTTTTGCTGTAAATATTGACCGGAAGTCAGTTGTTCAACTATCGCTATTTTATTGTTGCTTAAGTTCTCGATGTTAATTTGTTGATGATCGTTAACACGATAGATCAGGCTATGATTGGCCTCAAGGTAGGGCATGGAAAAGTTAAAGAATTTTTCGTAAGCAGGGTTACGTTCGATGTGAACTAAGATATCGGCTTGCTGACTTTTAATGCTTTCAATGGCCTGCTGATAATCGCGAACATACTGCGGCCGAAAAACTAGGCCAGTTTTTTCTGTAATCAACTCTATTAAGTCAATTGCATAACCTCGTTCAGTAATATTATTGAGGTTTTTAGTAATCACATAAGGCGGGAAACCTTGCTCCAATATTGGATATTGCAATTCATTATGGTCGATGAGGTATTGTTTTTCGTTTTCGGATAAATCTTGAATATAATTGCCAAGGGTAATGTTAATGGTGCCATTACCACTAAAAGCGTACTTTTTACGCCAAAGTTGTGCTTGAAGTGAGCCAACAGCACGTAAGCTTTCATTAATTTTATAGAGTAAATCGCGGTCGCTCTCACGGGTAATCGCATGGAAATATATTTTCGGTGATTCGTCATAATTAACCGAATAATTATCTAGTAGGTTGTAACGTGAAAGTTGCTTAGTTAGGTTCCAAGGCTCAACAGAATACAGTACGTCATATTGTTTGATATTTTCAATTAAACTAGCAATAGACGGGTAGTAGTGGCGTTCAATATGTTTGCTTAAGTAGCTTAGTGTTCTTGAGTTATTACTGTGAATGCCTATCTTTATATCTTTGTTACTATTTGCACTAATTCGTCTAAATACGCGTTGCTGAAAATTAGCAAAAGGCACGCTGTAAAGCACATTTTTTTCTGTTGCTTCCATTACGGCAATAGCGGCGATGTCAATTTCATGGTTTGCTAAGGCATCGTATATATCGCGAGATGATAAATAAACGAACTCAACTGTATGCTGATTATCGATTGACCATATTTGCCAATATTCACGTAAAAACTGGGTTAAACGTTGCAGCTCACTATTGCCGGTTTCCTCTAATGCTTCTTGGTTTGGCAGTGCAATTCGCAAAGTTACTTTTTTTGTTGTTAATTCGTCAAGCTTTTCAGTTGCTTGAACTGGAAGACAAAAGCATGCCGCAATTAAAAAAAACAATTGAAATAGTGAATGTATAAGTAATTTTTTCATTGGCATTACATGATGACCCGTTATTGGATACAAATATAAATTTTTAGCAGAGAAACTAAAGCAATATTGTAACTTGAAAAACGCTAAGCGTGAGGAAAATTAGGCGCTGGTAGCAATTTAATATTAAGTAATTACGCTTGATTAACAAACTTAACCTATATATGTAACAAGCAGGTTTTATTTATTGTTTTCGAGGGCTGCATTATTTAGCTGACTAATTTGAGGATTTGCTGAGTCAGACCTTACAGGGCGATAAAATGAGTAATTGCAATTGAGAAAACTGATGAAAGAAAGCGAAAGTATTTTATGTTCTGATTGCAGCATGCTAAATTACAATTATTGAAGTTGTATATACAATTTGAGAGGGTGAAATGTCAGAAAGTTATCGTTTGATTAAAGGTCGTGTGCCTTTATTAATTAGCATGCCACACAATGGCGAGAAAATTCCCGCCGATATTGCCAAAATCATGACTGATAAAGGTCTAGAGGTCACTGATACTGATTGGTATATGGATCGCTTATATGCTTTTGCCGAACAGCTTGGTGCATTTATCCTTATTCCTGAATATAGCCGCTATGTTATCGATTTAAATCGTGACCCTGATGGCGTTGATTTGTATCCAGGCGCAAACAGTACTGAGCTTTGCCCAACGACTGGCTTTGATTTATTGCCACTTTACAAAAATGACAATGCGCCCGATGCCGAACAAATTAGTCAACGTGTTATTGATTATTGGCAGCCATACCATCAAATATTAGCGTCGACCTTACAAAGCTTAAAACAACAGTTTGGCCAAGCGGTATTACTTGAAGCACACTCTATTCGCTCAGAGGTTCCACGTTTCTTTGAAGGGCAATTACCTGATTTTAATTTTGGTAGCTCAGATGGTAAGAGTTGTTCTGCCGCATTAGTCGATGCTATTACTAATATTGATTATGCTCCTTATTCTATGGTGTGTAATGGTCGATTTAAAGGCGGTTATATTACTCGTGCCTATGGCCAACCAAAAGACAACATACATGCGATACAACTTGAGCTGTCGCAGCGAACGTATATGCATGAGCTAGAAATGACTTATCATGAAGCGTTTGCAAAACAAGTCCAACCTAAGCTTAAAGCACTAGTAGAAGTGTTGATAGATTTTGCTCAACAGCCATCAGAAAAATAGAGATACGTATGAAACTTTTTGCCAATAAAATTTTGCTTAGCGATGGTTGGGCGTGTGATCAAACCTTAACGGTTGAAAACGGTGTTATTACTGATATTACTAGTGGCTTTGTTGATGGTGCTGAACGTGCGAAAGGGGTTGTTATTCCCGGTATGGTGAACTGCCATTCGCATGCATTTCAACGAGCTTTTGCTGGTTTTAGTGAGCAGGGAAGTGAAGGGAAAGACAGCTTTTGGACTTGGCGTAGTATTATGTATAAGTTTCTTGAGCAATTATCATCTGAAGATGCCGAAGTTATCGCTACTCAGCTTTATATTGAAATGTTAAAAATGGGCTATACCCGCGTGGCGGAGTTTCATTATTTACATCATGATCTTAATGGCGAAAATCATGAAAATTTATCTGCGATGGCGCAAGCAATTTTTTCAGCGGCTAAGCAATCAGGTATTGGGTTAACATTGTTACCCGTACTGTATAGATTTAGTGGTTTTGGTGCGCAACTGCCAAATACTGGACAAAAACGTTTTATTAATTCAGTTGAGCAGTTTAATAGCTTGGTTAGTGATTGTTTTGAAATAGCTAACTCTCAAACTAATAGTAATGTTGGTATTGCGCCGCATTCATTACGAGCGGTTGATAAAAGCTCACTTTCAGCGGCTGTTACCCATGTCAGATCACTAGACCCACAAGCACCAGTGCATATTCATATTGCTGAACAGCAAAAAGAAGTTGATGACTGTCTTGCTCATTATGGTCAACGTCCAGTGCAATGGTTGTTAGACAATGCCGAGTTAGATAAACATTGGTGTTTAATTCATGCCACTCATATTGATGAGCAAGAGCGTAAAGGTATTATTGCTAGCGAAGCTATTGCCGGTATTTGCCCAACAACTGAGGCAAACTTGGGCGATGGTATTTTCCCTACCGATGAATTTCTTACCGATGAAGGCACTTTTGCTATTGGTTCTGACAGCCACATATCAGTGAATCCGATTGAAGAATTACGCTGGTTGGAATACGCGCAACGCTTGAGTAAACAGCAACGAGCATTATTGGCGACTTCAGAGCAGAAGTCTGTTGGTTTAAACTTATGGCAACGAGCAGCGCTTGGTGGTGCTCAGAGCACTAATAGCAATACCGGCGAATTAGCTATTGGAAAACAAGCGGATTTACTGGTATTAGATGATAGTCAATTACGTTTGTTTGCCCATGACGATGATCACTTACTTGATAGCGTTATTTTTGCTAGCCAGAAAAACCTTGTTGATGATGTGATGGTGCACGGAGAGTGGGCTATTCGAGAAGGAAAGCATGCACTTGAACAAGGTAGTGCTGACAAGTTTGCACAATTATTATCAAGGTTGTCAGCGTAGCGTTTGATTAGCCGTCATCTTGAATAACAGTACTAGTTGAGGTTACCTAGTACTGTTTTGATATGACTATAGTAAGCTGCTGTATTTGTTGATCACTTGGCAAACTCTTTTGACATTCTCGTGATGTAATTTTGGTGTTTGCTTTTGAGAACGACAATACTCGTTATAAAACTCTTTAACACTTTTTCTACTTGCTGTTATTTCAGCAACATATGCTTCTTCTTTCGGGGTAAATTGAGCAAAGTTCTGTTGTAAGTCTTGGTATATTTTATCTGCTTTTAATCTCACTTTGGTATCTGTAGCGTCTGAAAAAGTCTCAAGTGCCATTGTTTTTTGCTCGGATAACCAAGTATTTAATTTTTCATTTGGATAAAAATGTAAATATAAAGCGCCAGCCACGATTAAGATCAATAATTTTTTCATACCCTACCTTATAATCAAGTTGTGCGTATAAATAACAAGCAGTTAACACTTGATTAATTTATAACTCGCAAAATCATTATTGTTTTATTGGACGAAATGTCATGAGAATGGTTCTAGGGTAATCAATTTTGTACTCACAAAGCAATATTTTACTATTTTTGATAGGTAAACAGGTCTAATTCGTTATAATTAGACTGCGTTATCGAACTAAGAGTCGAACTAAAGGATCCGCTTTGAAACCAAACGATAAAAACAATAAGCCACATCGGCAGATTCCGATAAAAAATGTTGAAATTCATCAACCAGAAAAGCATGGTGCCTATAAGCCTCGAGATCAAATCTATGTTCGTAAGGTAAAAGGAATTTTTCAGCAAATACGCCAAAAAATGAATTTTGTTTTTTTAGCGTTGTTTGCGCTATTACCTTGGTTGCAGTACGAAGGCCATCAAGCGATATTATTTGATATTAGCGAACAGCGCTTTACCCTTTGGAGCGTTACCTTATGGCCACAAGATCTGACGTTGTTAGCTTGGATATTCATTCTTAGTGCCTTTTTACTCTTCTTTGTTACCACGTTTCTAGGCCGTGTTTGGTGCGGTTACCTTTGCCCACAAACCGTGTGGACCTTTATTTTTATTTGGTTTGAAGAAAAAATAGAAGGTAGTGCCAATCAACGAAAAAAACTTGATAGCCAAAAACTTAATGTTAATAAGTTTTGGCGTAAAGCGCTTAAACACTTTTGTTGGGGCTTCTTTTCTGTTTTAACCGCTTTAACTTTTGCTGGTTATTTTGCGCCAGTACAAGATGTATTTATTGATTTCTTTACCTTTAATGCCTCATTCACACTCGCGGCAACCGTATGGTTTTTCGCTTTTTGTACCTATGGCAATGCTGGCTGGATGCGAGAGATTATGTGCTTGCATATGTGCCCATATTCGCGTTTTCAGTCGGCAATGTTTGATAAAGATACGTTAACAGTGTCTTATGATGCTAAGCGTGGTGAAAACCGAGGTCCGCGTTCAAGGAAGCAAGATCCAAAAGAATTAGGGTTAGGCGACTGTATTGATTGTAATTTGTGTGTGCAAGTTTGCCCAACCGGTATTGATATTCGTAATGGCTTGCAATATGAGTGCATTAACTGTGGCGCATGTGTCGATGCTTGTGACGGTGTAATGGATCGTATGAAATATGATAAGGGCTTAATACGTTATACCACTGAGCATGAATTAGAAGGCAAGAAAGTACATTTTATTCGCAGCAAATTAATTGGTTACGCTATTGTACTAGTTGTTATGACGAGCTTATTAATTATGGAAATGGCGAACCGAGTTCCGGTTTCTATGGATATTATTCGTGATAGAACAGAGCTTGCAAAAGAAAACTTTAATGGTGATATTGAAAATGTATACACACTTAAAATTCTTAATAAATCACAAAAAGATAACTATTACCGTATCTCAGTAAAAGGGATCAAAAATACTAAATGGCATGGCGAGCAAGAAGTGTTTGTTAAAGCCGCTAGCGTTTACACACTGCCGATTAGTCTTTCGGTTGACCCATATGAATTAGAAGGTTATATGACAGATATTAGTTTTGTTATTGAATTAGTTTCAGATACGGATGAGGTCAAGCTTGAACATGAAAGCCGCTTCTTTAATAAACGCTAATGTCAGTATTTGATTTTACCTCGCTATCGCCAGATTTAATTCTCGATGGCTTAGAAAGCACAGGTTTAACGGTTGATAGTGGTTTATTAGCGCTAAACAGTTATGAAAACCGTGTTTATCAATTTCATGATATTGATACGACCAAGTATGTGACTAAGTTTTATCGACCACAACGTTGGAGCGAAGCACAAATTCGTGAAGAGCACGACTTTGCCTTTGAACTAGATGCTCATGAACTGCCGTTGGTGGCACCAATGAAAATTGATGGTGAGTCGTTATTTAGTTATCAAGGCTATCATTTTGCGATATTTCCTTGTCGTGGCGGTCGTATATTTGAAGTCGATAACCTTGATCAGCTTGAATGGATGGGACGATTTTTAGGTCGTATTCACGCCATTGCAGCTAAAAAAGACTTTACTGAGCGACCAAGGTTCAACAGTGAAGAAATGTTGCAACAAGCACAGCAGACGATTGAAGACTCAACCTTTGTGCCTAAAAGCTTAACCTTACCTTTTTTCACAATTTTAGAGCAAGTGATCGCAGTGGCGAGTAAGCAATATCAACCGACATCACAAATTCGATTACATGGAGATTGTCATGCTGGCAATATTCTATGGACTGATGCAGGCCCACACTTTGTTGATTTAGATGATTGTCGTATGGGGCCTGCAGTGCAAGATCTATGGATGATGCTTAGCGGTGATCGTCAACAACAATTATTGCAACTTGATACCATGTTATCAGGCTATGATGAGTTTTATAGCTTTGAAACCAATCAATTGCCTTTAATAGAATCATTGCGTACTATGCGGGTAGTTAATTATATGGCATGGCTATGTAAACGTTGGAAAGATCCTGCGTTCCCTCATAATTTTCCGTGGTTTAATACCGAGAAATATTGGGAACAACAAATTCTTATACTTAAAGAGCAAATGTCTGCCTTACAGCAGCCACCGCTTAGTTTACTGCCATAGCAAAAGCGTTCGGCGCTATTGAATTTATTTTATTTAATGATTAGGAATTGTAATTTTATGAAAAAATTAGTGAGTTTATTCGCTTTAATGTTGTTACCAGTATTTGCCTTTGCAGCAAACTATACTGAAGGCGAGCATTACACTAAAGTTGATGAAGAAATCACCGCAAAACCAGAAGTGCGTGAATTTTTCTCTTTTTATTGCCCACATTGTTTTCAATTTGAACCGTTTATGGCGAAGTTAAAAACCTCGCTGCCAGAAGGCGTTAAGTTTGAAATGAATCATGTTGATTTCTTACGTGCTGCCTCACCTAAAGTACAGCAAATGCTAAGTAAAGCGGTTGTTGTCGCTCATAAAATGGGTGTAGAGAAAAAAGTTATCGGCGCATTATTTAATTACATTCATGTGCAAAAAGCGGTATTTACTTCAGAAAAAGATATTCGTAATGTTTTTGTTTTAAATGGTGCGGATGGCGAAAAATTTGATAAATTAATGAAGAGTTTTGGCGTAGTAAGTAAAGCTAAAGCGATGAAGAAGCAGCAAGAGTACTTTGCCAAGAAAGGTGCGATTACTGGTGTTCCAACCGTAATCATCAATGGTAAATATCGTGTTGACACAAAAGGTTTAGACAGAGGCAACTTTGAGCAAGACTACATTAATCTTGTAAAGCATTTACTAACCTTAAAATAACAGCGTAATAACTATTAAAAAAGAGGCTACGGCCTCTTTTTTATTGCCAAAATTATTGTCTCCAATCAACCTAACTTCAAGGTGTTTTGGTTTTCTTTATATAGATAACCACCTAAAAGTAGCGCGATAACTAGCAGTATAAGACTGATGATAAGTTGTTGTTGGCCATCAACTTGCAAGCCTGCACCCATTAATGAAAATATTGTCATTTGCGGAATAAACCCTAGCGCTGAGCCTAAAACATAGGGTTTGATTGGCGAACGTGCTGTGCCAGCGAGTACGTTAGTTAGAAAGTTTGAACCTGCGGGTAATAATCGAATGATAAGTGCTTTTAAAAAAGTATTGTGACTAAAAAATTGACTAACTTTCGCTAAAGGTTGTGGATAATGCCGCTTTACGATACCTGCAAGTAATTTACGAGCAACCAATAGCGTTAATATGCAGCCTAATACAGCAGATATTGTTGCTAGTACTATGCCGTAGCTTGCGCCAAATAGAAAACCCGCGCATAGAGCTGCAATTTGACGAGGCACGCCAATTGCCATTGCGGGTGCCAGTATTAGCATGAATGTTAATGCGCCAAGTAGAGTCTTTGGGATTAAAGCATTTAAATATTGTTGAATATTATCGCTATAGTTACTTAACAATGTGGTGGTAAAAGCCATTGCCAAAAATAGCGATAGTATCGTAGCGAATAAAGCTAGTTTGCATACTGATTTCTTTTTAAACATTTTATGGCTCTTTCTTGCGATAGATTAGGTCGAAGGACACCAGCTTTGCTTTTTATTTCTTCTGGAATATATTTTAGCTAAACCTGCCGCAAGCAAACTATCAGCTAAATTTTCACCATCAATAAAAACATCTGCAGTAATACGAAAATACTTCCCGCGATTGAGGTGCTTTAATTCTATTTGAGTAGCACTTTTAAGCTTACTTTTAGTGAACGCTTTAGCTTTTAGAGCAAGCTGCTTTTCACTTGCGCATTTAGCTCTTATTTCTGGCGTATCAATGTTATTAATTCGAATGGGGGCATTTTTTCCGATTAAATCTGGCCATTGATCAATATCCACACGGAATGTATCGCCATCATAAACATTTGTGACTCTGCTAACTACTACGTTTCCGTAGTCTGCAGCAAAAATTTGGTTGGAAATAAATAATAAACAAAGTAATACTTTCGACAACATTGGCATTTACAAACTGCGGCTAATACGAATTAAAGCCGCTATTTTGCGGCGCTTTGTTGTTAAAAACAAGTATCGGTATCTTGAGGAATAGATAAATAATTTGAATCTACTTTCATCGCGAATGGATAACGTGTTGTAAGTCACATTATTGTTCGGCTAAACTCTTAAGAATTTTAGCTTTTGCAGCATTAAACTCACTTGCATTTAAATAACCTTGTTTTTTCATTTCGACTAATTTATCTAATGCGGCCACCAACTCAGTATCCTTATTCGTTGTGTCTTCACTATTTGATGTCGCTGCTGATGAGTCCGTATTAATCGCATCACTATTGTTGTCAGATAACTCGCTTTTAAGTGGCTTAATAATGGCGGCTTGGCGTGTTTTTGTATTTGATAACGAGGCGGATTTCTCTGTTGTTTGTTTGATTCTAATTTTACGTTTTTCGGTACTTTCGGCATTGATAACCGATGAAAATAACCAATTCCAATCAATAACTTTATTGATAACGGTATTGTATTTTAGCTTAGTGTGACGGGTATTACCGACACGGAAATACAGGCAAAATATGTAAACGATATTATTATTATCTGTTAAACGTAGCTGAATTTTTCGTTGTTTATCATCGATCATTTTTATTCTGTGTTCTTTAGTAAAGCTAGCGAGTACCTGGTCTTCTATAGCATTTGAAAAGTGATGTTCAGCATTAGCACTAATGACTGAAATAACTTTATCATTCAATAAAATATCACTACTTTTTAAAGATGATATTTTTATGACTTTCTCAACGACTTTATTATGCCTTTTAAATAGCGAGAGTGATTTTGTAGCAGGGTTAATTTCAAAATTTGACCATTGTAGGTATAAAAAATGCTGTCTTTTCTTTGAGATATGTTTGAAATACCAAAATGCCGCTAAAAGTACAGTCAGTATTATAATAAAGGCAATAAACCCAGCATTGCTTTTATCCTCGAGTGCTATTTTTTTACTTGGTGTAACTTTACTTGTAACCGTTTCTACAGCGCTAATTTGATATAAAATTTGTTGATTATGTTCTAATAGCATTAATTCGTTGTTACTGTTCTTATGCAAGCTAAATGCTGCTGTTGAATTAGCGGGCGTTATATCATGATAACTGAGCTTTTCTGTTGCTTGCGTTTGAAGTTGGCTTGCTGAATTTAGTGTTAAAGCCTGTAATTTCCAGCCATTTTCTTCTTGGTTTAGTTGTAATATTTGGCCCCATAGGTTTTTCAGTTCTCGGCCGCGATAGTAGATTGTTTTATTACTGCTTTTATCGTGAAGATTGTTGGTTAATAGGGCGTTTGAGGGAAAGCTATTACGCCAATCAGCACCTAATGTTGTTTGAACAAATTGATTCTTTTCAGCATTTTCTAATTGGATTAGCAGTGGGCTTGTGCTTTTTTTTACCCAATCAAAATTGATAATTTTTCGACCCGCCATGAAGATGATTTCGTTGCGAATATCTGCTTGTTTTATAAACGGATTACTCACCGGGATAGTGTAGCTTTGTAAGCCAAAACGTTCTGGTTTAATACGTAATATTACCCCTGAATATAAAGCCTCATCTGACTTTTGAACCGTATTCGTTTTAGCTACTAAAGCATAAAGTAAACCAAAATCATCATGCCATGATTCTGTGTAAGGGTTAAAGCTTAGCTGATTTATAGCTTCCGTTTTGTCATGGATAGGGATGCGTATGACTTCATGCTGATTAACTATGCTTATTTCTTTATGTAGCGACTTATGTAGCTGCCAGCGCATAATAACTGCTTCATAGCCGAGTTCATGTAGCGGGTTGTTTTTCTTTGAATTGTTGTTAGTTACAGGAGAATTTACGCTACCTTTTTGCTTTGGAATTTCAACGTGTGCGGTATAAAAAGTGTTATAGCCGTTTCTATCTCGATAGTTAAAACTTGGGTCAAGCACGACGGCCGTTAAAGCAATAACATTGGCTTTTTTAAGTGTATTTTTAAGATCTAAAAAAGGTGGTGTGCTAATTAGTTCATTATCAAGATGGTAAAGCTTGCCACTTTCTGTACTGATAAAGTAATTATTATCAGCGCCTCCAATAGGTAATACAGTGTGCCACTTGTCTTGTTTTAGCTTAACTGACGAGAATTCTGCGATGGCTGATAGCTCAAGTTCAGTAGATGTTTGGGCAATCACTGGTAAAGCAAGGTTGAGAATTATCAATCCAATGTAAAAACAATGCATCTTACCTGCAGCAAACCAGCCAGTTATGTCCATAAAGCTGTAACGTCCTCAAGAGTTGTTATTAATAGATACTTTTTACTGTTTGGTAAGTAAAACCGCCTGATGGGCATCTATAAATTGATTTTTATTTTTATTATTCAGATAGTTTAATTTTCCGTCAACTATTATTTGATCGTTTATATTACCGTGTTCAGCAATATACAGCGCCTGTTTACCCCAGACATGGATAGGACGTTGCACAGTCACTAGATGGCTTTGCTGGGTAATTGAGGAATATATATCTTGTTTTGACTCAATAGTAATTTCAGCAAGCTCTTTATTATTCTCGGTCATGATGACTTTTATTTCAGAAGTAATGGTGCCGCTGAGATGTACTTGGTTTGTCGATTGCGCATAACCTTTAGGGTAGGTTTGTGCGTAAGTTGCGTGAATGATCTCTCGATTATTCTTTTTACTATTGATTAAGTAGCCTTGCAGTAAAATAATATCGCCTTTATCGGCATGAATTAGTGCGCGATCAACAATATCGCCTATTATTTTTACTGTGTGATAACTGGTCCATTCTTTAAACTGTTTGCTAGGTTTGTCATACCAGCGACTATGAGTAGCAAGTGTTAATTCAGCAACAGCAACAACCGGGTTTGCTTGGTAGCGAATATCGGGCTTACTAACGAGGTTACCTAATAAAGTAACTTTACATAAATGGTTGTGTGGTATTTCAGTTAGCATAGCTCTACTTGTATTTTATGTTGCGAATAGGGGGAATTGTTAAGAATCAAACTACTGTTGATGGCTAGCGAAACCAAAATCTTATACTTAACATTATCGCTGATGATATATGATAGCGCACAAAATTTCATTTGCTATAGAAAGAACTGACTATGAATTTCCGTATCAAATAAGTTTTTTATTAATATCGCAAACTCTTTAATAAACGCCATTTGTTCGTCTGTAACAGGATTGTTGACAACACCAGATAGAATTTCTTGTAAATCATAAACAATCGCATCTATTTCACGAATGATAGTATTACGTTGATTGAACGTCAGAGCTTCATTTTGGTTACATAAGGTGATGATTTGTTCACTCATCTCCTCTTCTATCACTTCAAGAACACTGCTGCTTTTTGCTGTGTTTTCACTGTTTTCGAAAAGATTTAAGTGTGCGGTTAAGTATTCAATTATGTGAATATAACCTTCAGTATCTGTAACCATTTAGTATAACTTTATATTTTGGTTGGTGTACTACTTTACCTGTAAATTAAGCTTTTAATCAAGTGCTTCAAATATACAAACGAGACTCATTTAGTTGCCTTAGAGGTTTAACTCAAGTTTGACTGGCTAAAGAGAACGTGATTTTAGTTGTAACACTTGTAAGTATAAGTTGCGGATTATTGAGGGGAGGAATTATTCATAGAAACATTTTGAATTATATATTGTATAAAGTTTAACATTTAACAACCTGACAACTGCATTAATAAATGCTATTTGTTTCTGATTTTCTCTCTAAAATACATGAATCAATTTTTTGCTTGTTTGATTAATTCATATATTTCAATGCTATGCGTGTGTTTTTTTTGTTTATTTAAACTGGTTATATTATATTCAAAATTGCTAATAAAAGTATTGAATTTTTTTTCATTTCGAGTAAAGATAAAATAACTGTTACAAGTTGTAATATTTTGAAACATTTATTGCCGATAACAAATAATAAAAACATAATAACAAAACAAGTCCAGAGAGAAAAATCATGAGAAATAATATTTCTAAAACATTCAAACGCTCGGTAACTGCTGTAGCTGTTTCTGTATCACTAGGCTTAGCGATGCCTGCTATGGCTAATGACGGATTACTTGCAGGTAAGTCTGTAAGTGATTCAGGTCAAGCCTTATCAGGGGTGGTTGTTACAATTGTCAATAGTGATACGGGTTTAACGCGTACAATTGAGACAGATAGTCAAGGTAATTATAAGTTTCCATTATTACCGGCAGGTAATTATTCTTTAGAAGCTAAAAAAGATGGCTTCCTAATGTTACAACAAGATAAATTAAGAGTGGGCTCTGTTGGTCGTACAAGTGCTGACTTTACATTAGAATCTGGTGATATTGAACGTATCAGTGTAACTGGTGCAATAGTTTCAACAATTGATGTGTCTTCTAGTGAATCTCAATTAGTTGTTGATTTAGAATATTTAGCGAAAGTACCAGTTGCTCGTGATGTGACATCTGTAGCTTTATTAGCGCCAGGTACGGTTTCTGGTGATTCAGATTTTGGTAAAAATGCTTCTTTTGGTGGTTCATCAGTTGGTGAAAATACATATTATATTAACGGTATAAACACAACAAACTTTCGAAACGGTCTAGGTGGTTCTGAGCTACCTTTTGAAATGTATAAAACGTTTGAAGTTAAAACTGGTGGTTATTCTGCAGAGTTTGGTCGTTCTACTGGTGGTGTTGTAAATGCAACGACGAAAAGTGGTTCAAATGAGTTTAAATTTGGTGCGAGTGCTTTTTGGGAGCCAAGCTCATTAAGATCAGATTCTCCTGATGTTAAACGTACAGATGCCGATGATATCGAAGCTTCTGGCAGTGAGTACTACCAAGTTAATACTCAAGATAAAACTGGAACAACTAACTACAATTTATGGGCAAGTGGCGCACTAATCCAAGATAAACTATTCTTTTTCGGCTTAGTGAACCAAGAAAGTCGTGATCGCGATTATGCAACATTCTCGAACTTTTATGATCGTGAAGCAAGCGACACTTTATATGCAGCTAAAATTGATTGGTACATTACTGATGACCATATTTTAGAATTTACTGGTTGGGATAATGGTTCTGATCTTGAAACTAATAAACGCGCATATAACCACGATACAAAAACTAAGTCAGACGATTTAGGTGATTTCATATTAGAACGTGGTGGTAAAACTTGGGGTCTTAAATATACTGGTATTTTGACTGACGATTTAACAATAAGCGGACAGTATTCAATTAATGAAGCTAGTTATAGTAATTTAAATGCAGGTTCTAACCCGTTAGGTGATAAACCAGTAATCTATGAACGTTTCAGTGGTAAAGAGTTCGGCGGTTTTGGTTTATTTACACCTTCAGTTCAAAATGATAAACGTACGGCCTATCGTTTCGATGTAGATTGGTATGTTCATGACGATCACACATTGCGTTTTGGTATTGATTACGAAGAAATGGAAGCAACTGAAGATACTCAACGAGCTGGCGGTGTAGCATATAGATATCAAGGCTGTGATACAGATAAATTAGCAAACAATGAGTTAGACTGTACTACTGTTCGACAAGAATATTATGTAAACCAAGGTGATTTTGAAACTAAAAGTGCCGCATTTTACATTGAAGACACATGGCAAGTTACTGATGATTTAACAGCACGTATTGGTTTACGTAATGAATCATTTGAAAACTACAATAAAGCAGGTAAAAAATTCGTAGATGTAAAAAATCAGTTAGCACCACGCTTAGGTTTAAGTTGGGATGTTAGTGGTGACGGTAATAGCAAAGTTTACGCTAACTATGGTCGCTACTTCTTACCTGTTGCAACAAATACTAACGTACGTCTTGCTGGTGACGAATTATATACACGCCAATACTTCGATGTTGAAAGTATCAATGCTGACTTTACTCCTAATTTAGTAGCCGGTAGCGGTGGAGCTGTTTCTACCTTTAGTGATGGTACGCTTAAAAATACTAAAGAAACAGTGAATGCTGATTTAGATCCAATGTATCAAGATGAATTCATGTTGGGTTATGAGCAAGTTATTGATGACTCATGGAGTTTCGGTGTTAAGGCAACTTATCGCGATCTTGGTAGCTCTTTAGAGGATGTTGCTATTGATAAAGGCTTTGACGATTCTTTAGATGGTGGATGTACTCTTTGTTCAGGCTTCCATTATTACGTATTAACTAATCCAGGCGAAGATGTGACGATTACTACTGACCCTGATGGCGATGGACCTCTAGAACTAAAAGAATACACTATTACTGCCGAACAATTAGGTTATCCAGAGGCTAAACGTCAATATGCTGCTTTAGATTTAACACTTAATCGTGCCTGGGATGATTTATGGTTATTAAACTTCACTTATACTTGGTCACACAGTTGGGGTAATAATGAAGGTTTCGTACGTTCAGATAATGACCAAACAGATTCAGGTTTAACAACTAACTTTGACCAACCGGGTTTAGTTGATGGTGCATACGGAAACTTGCCTAATGATCGTCGCCATAGTGTGAAAATAAATGGCGCGTATGCAGTTACTGAAAACCTTTCTGTCGGTGCAAACTTTAACTTTACATCTGGTCGTCCACTTAACTCATTTGGTTTACATCCTACTGATGCATTCGCATCACTATACGGTGCAGCTTCTTTCGTTAAAGATGGTCAATTAGTTAATCGTGGTTCTGAAGGAAGAACGTCTAATACTTGGACTTTAGATCTTTCAGCTACATATGATTATTACATCGATGAAAGTAAAATTACTTTCCGTGCTGATGTATTCAACGTTACAGACAATGATGAAGCGACACAGCAAAATGAAGTAAATGAGCGTATTGCTTCATACGATGGTGATTTTGGTGGTTATCGTGGAGAGCACAACCCAACATACGGTTTAGCTACTGATTTCCAAACACCGCGTTATGTACGTTTAAGTGTTTCAGCTGAATTTTAGTTAAGGATCTGTCAAATCCCTGATTGTAAAAACCTCGTTAAGCGAGGTTTTTTTATGTCTAAATTTTACTAACTGTAAGTGATTGTATCTAAAGTATTTACACGTAATTTTTTGTAATTTTTCATAAAAATACAGATAGTTGAATGAAAAAAACAGACTGAAAACGTCATAAATATTCAACTAATAAAATAACTTTCCTTACATTTCCCAATCTTTTCATTACAACTATTTTGATAATTTGAGTCACTATAAGTAGACAAGGTTTAATTACGCAAGATTAATTGGTATTGGAGAGAGAAAATGAGTAGAAAAATATTGGCTATAACGATACTCGCTACATGTACGTACTCAACATTAGGTTATTCACAAGAAATTGTCGCAGCCGACGACTCGCATATTACCCAGCTTTGTATGACGGCTTTGTCAGGAAATCGAGCAGCAATGCATAATGGTATTAAATCTTCGGGTTACTCAAAGGAGTTTGTCGCGAAAAATGTTCAATGTAATGGGGTAAATATATTGGCTTTTGTCGACAAACACGGTAAAAACGCGAATGCAATGCTAAAAATATTAGACAAAGGCGTACGTACAACCTCAATAACTGATTTAGCAAATAATAATATTGAAACTAAGTAGATAATATAATAGAAATAGAAGAGTCTTTCGAAATGTACCACCGTTAGACTCTTAGCTTTAGTTTATTGTACTTTAAGTTTATTACGTCGGTTAATAAAAGGGCTCAAGTACTCTATAACATGCACATTACTATTAATTGACTCTTGGTTAATAGGTTTTCTAATTTGTCCAACACTTGCTGTTTGTACAAGTGAATTTTGTTTGTAAAATGATAGTAATTCAGTTTCAAATGTAAACCCAATATGTTTCACGCATAGCTCTAATGTTTCTTCTGGCTTATTAACAAGATCTTCATAAGTTATTTCTAATACACGATCACCCAACAATGACTTCCAATGGTCTGCAATACGTTCTTCTTGGTGAAAAAACTCAGCAATATTAGTTAAACTATAACTCCAGCTTATTCCTTGGTTGAAAAAATTCCTATAGCAAGACCATGCATTATCTGCAGGGTTTCGTATAATCCGAATAATTGCAGATGTTGGAAAAGCTTTAGAGATCAACCCCAAATGATGATTTAGGTTTAGTGTTTTGTCTACAACTGGCTTTTCAATATCAAATTGTTGGGAAAGCAAGTGTTGGTAATCTGCTTGTATTTTTTTTAGCACTGCAGTTTTTACTTCTATTTCTCTTGCTGCTAGTTTATTAATGTTTTCTTGACCAACTTGAGCTGTCGTACTATTCAAATACTTTAATTCACCGCCTTGACCTATAGCACTATGAGAACTTAACATCTGCTGAAGTAATGTCGTCCCGCTTCTTGGTAAGCCGACGATGAAAATAGGAGGTTTGATTGAGGTTTCAGTAATACTCGGTAGAGCATTTAAATAGGCTGCATCTTGAGCAGTGATTATTTCATTGATAAACTTTCTATGTTGATTGACATTGTATGCCTTCTCATTCTTCATTAACTCACAACCACGTGAAAAATATGAAAAAGCCTGTTTCTCGTCTTTTAGGTCCATTGATGCTTTGCCTAACGCAAACCAATAAGGTGCATTTTGTGCATTATTGTCACTATCAAAGTGCTTTTGTATAGATGTGATTGCGACATGTATGCTATCACTATTGGCAAATTTATGTATTGCCGCTAGTGTTAGCCAAGATATTGCATATTTAGGCGCAATTTCTATTAGCTTAACCAAGTATTCTTTCGCTATTTCAATGTTGCCTATTTGGCTATGTGTAGTTCCTAGAAAATGCAATACATCAGGAGTGGTTTTAATTTTTAATATTGGGGTAACAAGTGCGATTGCCGCCTCAATTTCTCGACATTCTGCTAGAATAGCGGCACATTGAATGATTCGCTTCGTTTCTTTCGGCGAAATCGATAAATACTTTTGACTACATCGTATAGCTGAACGGAACTCTCCAATTGTAACTGCCAACCGGGTTATTGCTCCCCAATTTTCCTTAAGATCAGCGTCGTTCTTTAATAGCAATTGAATTTTGTTAGCGGCACTCTTATTTCTTTGATTCTGCACATCTTTTAAGACACTATTCGCCAATTCTAAATTATTCAATTTGTTTTCTACGTCGATAAATGATGTATCAAGATTACTACAGTTTGAATTTAATTAGGAGATAAAACAACGAAGCAGAAGATAAAATTTTAAGAGTAACTCATCAAAATAAAAAGTATATTTTGATGAGTTATTTTGGTCATTGAAAGTTAAGCGGCAGCGTTTGTACTTTCAAAAATTTTGTCGGCTGATGCAGCAACAAAACCTGTGTAAAGCTCACCATTTTCCAGTGGGTAGCGTTTTGCAAACTCGTAAAAACAGCTTGGAATAGCTACCGTTTTATCTGAAAACTCAACAAGTACGCTATCGGCCATTGTTGATGATTGCTCTAGTTTCACGCCTTCATCACCTTTGATTTCACCGCCAGCACTGTTTAATGTAAAACCACCGGCTTTGACGGCATCATTTACGGCTTCAATTGAATCGTAGCTTTCAAGGTGATTGATACTTACTGTGAAGTGGTTTGCACGGTAGCCCCAAGCAGAAACCCATGCAGCATATTCGCTTTCTGCTAATAGGTCTAAGTATTCTTGATGGCTTACTTGCCAGTGGGTACCAGAATATAAGAAGCTTTCTACATTTACATCGCCTTCATTGATACCTGCAACCATTTTTTCAATGATTTCTTGTACACGTGGTGAGAATTCTTCAACAAGTAGCTCACTGATAAATACTTTTGGCAAGTTGGTATCGGCATGTTCAAAATGCTTTGCGTATAATTTTTTTGCTTCAAAGTGGTATTCACCACATTCGGTGTAACCTAAGTTAAGTAAATGAGCCGAAATCTTCTCAATGTTAACTTTTGCGATATTAAAAGTACGGTAAGCAACGTGATCGTTGATTAAGTCGCTACCTGTGCCTAGCAGCTGATGAACTTTATCAGCTGAAGGAGTTACTTCTAAATAGTTTTGCCAAATGTTGTTAAATAAATTCTTAACTGGAGTCATGTTAAATTCCTAAATGCATAAAATAAAATTTGTGTCGACGTGTCGATATATGGTCGATTGAATGGTATGCAAAAGTAATTTAGCTAGGTATTCAGTGAATAAAACTATTCAACAAATATTTAGGACAAACGTGTTTGATAACCACTCAGAACGGCGGTTATATTTGATCGATATTTTTGAAAAAGCTGGGACGTATCCCAGCTTTTTTTATTGGGCAATGAAACTTCATACGATTAAAATTGTTTGTTTATTTAATCGTTAAGCCAGGGCTTAAGGCTGCAGGTAATGCAACTTTTTCAGCCTCTACTGATGCTACTGGGTATGCACAGTAATCAGCTGCATAGAATGCGCTAGCTCTGTGGTTACCACTGGCACCAATACCACCAAATGGGGCAGCACTGCTTGCGCCAGTAATTGGCTTGTTCCAGTTTACGATGCCAGCGCGAATACGACGGAAGAAGTGGTTATATAACTCTTCGCTATCACTTAGTAAACCAGCAGATAAACCAAATGAAGTATTGTTCGCTTCGTCAATTGCTGCATCAAAATCAGTGTAACGATACACTTTTAATAATGGACCAAAATGCTCATCATCAGGCATGTCAGTAATGTTAGTTACGTCAACAATGCCCGGAGAGATAAAGCCAGTGCCTACTTCAAGATGCTTCATCATTACGATTGATTCACCACCAAGGTCAAACAATTGCTGTTGAGCGGCAACTAAGCCTAACGCTGCTTTTTCAGAAATCATTGAACCGATAAATGGCTGTTCTTCATCGTCATAGTAACCAATCTTAATCGCTTGCGTGCTAGCAACTAGCTTAGCTAAAATTGCATCGCCTTTCTCGCCTGCTTCAATAAATAAACGGCGAGAACAAGTACAACGTTGACCGGTAGTAATGAAGGCAGATTGTAAAATGTCATGTACTACAGCATCAATGTCAGTTACATCTTTAACTACTAATGGGTTATTGCCACCCATTTCAAGTGCTAAAATTTTACCTGGTTGGCCACCAAACTGTTCGTGTAAGAAGTGACCTGTAGTTGAACTACCTGTAAAGAATAAGCCGTCAATTTGTGGATGACTTGCTAATGCTTTACCTGTTTCAACTTCACCTTGAACCATGTTGATTACGCCAGCAGGTAAGCCCGCTTGTAACCATAGTTTTAAGGTTTCTTCAGCAACCATAGGCGTTAATTCACTTGGCTTGAAAACCACGGTATTACCAGCAATAAGAGCAGGAACAATATGACCGTTAGGTAAGTGACCAGGGAAGTTGTAAGGGCCGTATACCGCAACAACGCCATGTGGTTTGTGGCGAATAAAGGCTTTTGCACCCGGCATAGGGTTTTCAACTGTTCCGGTACGTTCTTCATTAGCACGTACAGAAATAGCAATTTTGCCAACCATAGCGCCAACTTCAGTACGAGTTTCCCAAAGTGGCTTACCCGTTTCAAGGGCGATTGTGGTAGCAAATGCTTCTTTGTTTTCAGTTAGCAATTCTGCAAACTTTGCCGCGATAGCAATACGCTCTTCAATTGGCATATTAGACCAAGTTTCAAAAGCAGTACGCGCAGCCATAACAGCTTCATCAACCTGTGCTGGAGATGCTGTATTGCCCTGCCAAACTACTTCGTTTTTAGCGGGGTTTTTAGAAAATATTTCATGGCCTAAACCGGTTGTCCAGTTGCCATTAATTAATTGTACATTGTGTGACATTGTTTCTTCCTCTGCGCGTTTATCGCTCATGAGTATCGTAATAAATTAAGACTGTTGATTAATTAGAAACTAGGCGAACCCAGTCTCCTTCATTAACCATTAGTGCATCGGCAACCGCTTGTGATACCACTACTTGATTGGCAGTTTCACGTAATAATACTGGCGCTTGTGTTGCTCTAAAGTCTGCTACTTTGCTATTACAAATAATATATTTATTATCATTAGCAACATCGCCAATTAATACTTGGCATTTTTGGCTTTGACGTACAGTTTTAACTAACGCTGTTTGCGTTTCAACTGTAGGGCCGCCATCAAAAATATCAACGTAACCGCGACGAGAAAATCCTTCTGCTTCAAGTAATCTTAAGGCAGGTACCGTTTTTGGATGTACCTTGTTAATGACTTGTTGTGCTTCCGGGCTCAATAAACTGACGTAAATTGGGTATTTAGGCATTAATTCTGCAATAAACTCTTTTCTACCTATGCCGGTTAGGTAATCGGCAGTAGGGAAGTCCAGTGAGAAAAAGTGCTCTTCTAACCATTTCCAAAATGGTGATGAACCGTCTTCGTCTGAAACGCCGCGCATTTCTGCAATAACGGTTTCTGAAAAGCGTTCAGTATGTTCAGCCATAAACAGAAAACGAAAACGTGATAAACAACGTCCGTTACTATTTTTACGATGACTTTCGCTCAAAAATAAAGTACAAATTTCTGAAGCGCCAGTATAGTCGTTACATAAAGATAACGTTTCCACTGTATTGTAGATATTAAGCTCACGAGAGCTATGCACAACTTTACCTAAATGGTAATGATAAAATGCATCGTCTAGACCAACTGCAGCTTCAATGCCACTAGTACCAACAACTTCGCCTGTTGTCGTATCTTCCATAACGAATAAGTAGCCTTCGTTACCTGCTTGAGTAACTGAGCTATTAAAAGATACTTCTGCATGAGAAATGCGTTTTTTCAACAAATCTTCGTTGACCGGTAGTGATGTAAAACCGTGTCCTGACTCAACAGCAATACGATGAAGTGCATCATAATCACTGTTTTGTATAGGGCGTATAATAATCATAGAAAACTCTCAATGAGACAACTAAGCACTTCCATAATGAAAGTGTTTAGTTGTTTTTAATAATAGGTACTTACTTAGCTAGTTTCGCAACAGCTTTTTCAAAGCGTGCTAAACCTTCTGCGATATCTTCGTTTGGAATAACCAAAGAAGGAGCAAAACGAATAATGTTAGCGCCAGCAACTAAGGTCATAACACCTTCAGTCATTGCGGCATTTAAAAAGTCTTTTGCTTTACCTTTGTATGCTTCAGTTAATACAGCGCCAATCAAAAGACCTTTACCACGAATTTCACTGAAAACATTATATTTAGCATTGATTGCATTGATGCCATCAATGTAAAGCTGTGCTTTTTCTTTAACGCCGTTTAATACTTCAGGAGTATTTACTGTGTCAAATGCAGCTTCTGCTACGGCACATGCTAGTGGGTTACCACCGTATGTACTACCGTGAGTACCGATTTTAAGGTGCTTAGCGATATCAGCCGTTGTGATCATAGCGCCAATAGGGAAACCGCCACCAAGTGCTTTTGCAGTAGTTAGGATGTCTGGAGTAACACCTAAATCCATGTATGCGTAAAGTTCACCTAAACGGCCAACACCTGTTTGCACTTCATCAAAAACTAATAATGCGTTGTGTTCATTACAAAGTTCACGAACACCTTTTACAAACTCATCTGTAGGTGAAACGATACCGCCTTCACCTTGCAATGGTTCCATAACAATGGCACAAGTTTTATCAGAAATTAGTGCTTTTACGCTTTCTAAGTTGTTGTATTCAGCGTGAACGATATCGCCAGGCTTAGGACCAAAACCGTCAGAATAAGCTTCTTGACCACCAACAGTAACCGTAAAGAATGTACGACCGTGGAAGCCTTGTTTAAATGCGATGATTTGTGATTTTTCAGCGCCAAAGTTATCTAATGCCCAACGACGTGCTAGTTTTAAAGCCGCTTCGTTTGATTCTGCACCTGAGTTAGCAAAGTAAACTTGATCAGCAAAGGTGTTGTCAGTTAATTTTTTCGCTAAACGTAATGCTGGCTCGTTAGTCATAACGTTTGATAAGTGCCAAATTTTGTTCGCTTGCTCGGTTAATGCGCCAACTAATGCAGGATGACAATGTCCTAAACAGTTAACCGCAATGCCGCCAGCAAAATCAATAAATTCACGATCTTGTTGATCCCAAACACGAGAACCTGCGCCGCGAACAGGGATAACAGCTGATGGTGAATAGTTAGGTACCATAACATCATCAAATAATTCACGATTTACCGGAAAGTGGTTAGACATTGTAAACTCCTCTTGTATTTAGGATATTGTAATCAATAGTGTGTTTTTATTTAGCCATTTGACCAAGTAAAGGCCTGACTAATTAAAAAATAGACAGCAATTATGACAGAAAAATCTAGCTTTGTCTTGCGTGATTGCGCTGCAAGCCTTATAAAACAAAGGCTTGACCGTTTTTATTCAATATTAATGCATAACTATGTTTCTGAGGTTTTATCGGTGTTGTGAGGGATACTAGCGGTTTATGTCAACTTGCGAGATCTTTAATTACTGTGGATATTTCATAATTAATCAAAAAAAAATTATGGTGTATGACAATTTTTCGAAAGATATTCTTATTATTTAAAGAGAGAGAGCTTTTTGCTAGCCGTTTTTTCTGAAGAATTTTGAGAAAATAAATATGGTTTTGTTTTTATGTTAATACGGAATTTAGCCCTGCTTACACGCTAACGCTGTTTAACAACGTCTAATTGAAAATTAATTTAATATGGTCAATATCACTTTTCTTAAGTAAAGCAATATCCTTAGTGCTCAATTGGCCGGCAGTCAGTAACGCTTTTGCTTCGTCACTGGTAATTAGATCTTCTTTGGCTAGGCTGCGAAACGCAATATAAGTTTTTGCTTTAGTCACTATTTTAGCGATTTGACACATGTGTTTAATATCTGTCGCATAAGCTAAGTCAAATAAGGTTTCGGTTATTTGTAAACGATCAAAACGCATTAGCTCAACCATATCAGCGGCAACTTTACTGCTACGTTGTACCAATTGTTCTAATAACAACTCTGGAGGTGCGCTAAGCTCGACTAAAACATCATGTAGCTTTTTGTCTTTACCTTCATAAGCACTTCGCAGTTCTTTAGTGTAAAGCTCAGTATAAGTATCAAGAAAGCCGCGGGTGACCGCCAATAACCCTAAGTTACTTAGCATACCGGCAGCAAATGCAGTGAACTCATCTAAGCCTTGTTCTTTCGCTAATTTTTGTGAAGCTAATGCTACCGACAAACTGTCATTCCACATTTTTCTCTTCATTAACGGAAAAGGCGCTGTGCTGGTTGGTAGCCAATGCTTTAACATAAATGTTGGCATGACTAATTTTAAGTTGTCTAAACCTACATAACTTAATGCAAGGCTGGGCTCGGTAACTTGAACTTCCGAACGCTTACGGTATTGCGGTTTATTGACTAAATTTATTAATTCACTGCACAACCAAGGTAGGGCTTTAGCGAGTGGGGTAATTCGGTTTATTGAAGCCGCTTTTATCGCTAGAATTTCCATGATAGATGGTGCGGCATCTTCTATTTTTAAAACATTATTGTAGAGGTTTTCTTTGTTCTCAAAATCTTTATTAATTTGACCACTGACTTTATTGAAGAAGGTATTCATTACTTGAGCTTTAAAGTGCTCGTGGCCATGGGCTTGAATAATTTTATTCTTATTAGCTTCTTCTTCTATAGCAAGCAACTCGCGGCGACGATTCGACTGTTCGCTGTTTTGTTGTACCGAGTTTTGCACTTTACCATTTTTTTGATGCGCAAAATCTTTACTGATCGCTAAGCTTAGTGCGCGATTATAGATAGGGGAAACTAATGTGTTTTCTTCAAATATTTGCATATAGGTTTGCTAATGTTTAATGGCTAGTCAGGTTATCGACATGCTGGCTTATTTCATTAATATTATCATCTATTTGATTGCTATGTGATGATGATATTGCTTAATAAAATTTTCTAGTAATTGGTGACCTTGTTCCGTTAGAACTGATTCAGGGTGAAACTGCACACTAGCCAAAGCTAAATGCTTATGTTGCAAAGCCATAATTTCCATTTGATTATTGTTTGATAACCAAGCAGTCACTTCTAATTCATCGGGCAAAGTATCGCGATCAACAATTAACGAATGATAGCGAGTAACCGTTAAAGGCTGTTTTAAGGTTTTAAATAACCCTTGCTCACTGTGTGATATTTCGCTGGTTTTGCCGTGCATGACTTTGTCGGCTTTAATCACTTTAGCGCCGAAATGTTGGGCAATACATTGATGCCCAAGACAAACCCCTAATATTGGGATAAGGCCTTTAAATTTTTCAATAACCGTTAGGGAAAGGCCGGCAGCATCCGGATCACATGGGCCAGGTGATATGACAATATATTGTGGCGCTAACTTTGTTATTTCATCTATACTGATTTCATCATTTCTGACCACCAACACTTCTTGACCTAGTGCTTGGAAATAATGCACTAAGTTAAAAGTAAAAGAGTCGTAATTGTCGATCATTAATAGCAAAGGGCACCTGTAAAAATTTCAAGCTAGAAAGCGGGCGCTATTCTAAGCTTTTATTTCTGACCATTCTACCCCTAGACTTGGCCTTAACAAACTTGAGGTTGAAATTTAACAGGTACTACAACTCTTTCATATTTATGTGACAGCGATATACCATACATCGACGTGCACGGATGCACTAATGCCTCGGAAGATAGGAAGTCTGAGAGAGGCCTGTACATATACGCTCTTTCACATCCATGTGATCGCGTTATACCGTACTTCCTGTACATAAAAAAGGGCTTAAACAATGTTTAAGCCCTTTAGAGTAGTTTCTAGGAAACTAGGTTATTGCAAATTCTCTTTAGAATTTAGCAGCAACTTGTACCCAAAGTTTATCAGTGTCTATATATTTTGCATCATCTGAACTGAAGCTAGCTAATTTAACTAACACACTGTAGTTTTTGCTAAATGCATAAGCTGCAGCAACATCAATTTCTGTACCGTAATCTCTGTTGTTAACATCTGAAGATAAGTCATGGTAAGTGGCAGAAAGCTTGATGCCGTTTACTTTTGTTTTAGCGGTAACATAGATATCTTCTATGCCATCAGCAGGAGTGCCTAAGAATTTGTCTGCAAAACCTTGGAACTTGTGTAAAGTCGCTAAAGGTGTAGAGAAAGCAACACCGTTATCGCTACCTAAAGACTCGATACCCGCTAATAACGTAACAGAGCTTACTTTTGTGCCTAATTCAAAGTTGTAGTAATCAGCACTAAAGTCAGCGGTATTATCACCCGCTTCACTTTGTGTTGCGTAAGCCGCATTAACCATTACCGGGCCAAACTTACCGTTGTAGCTCACGCCGTATGTATCAGTAGACCAGCCAGCTTTTGTATCAAAATCAAGTAAGTATGCGTAAGCATTGATTTTATGCTCTTTATTGATTTTGTAACCCGTGTTTAATAAATGGAACTGACCATGTAAATCTGCAGCAGGGCTGTCAGGGCCAAAAATACGGTTTACGTTGTAAATGTAGCTGTAATCTAAAGATAAACCTTTTGCAGGGTTAACTTGAAAACGGTAACCATCGTAAGTTTGCTCGTTTTGTCTCCAACCTACACCACCAACAAAACGTTGGTTGTTGTGTAAAATGCGTTGACGACCAGCAGTTGCTGAAAAGCTATCAGTAGAGTACTTTAAGAAAAATTGGTTTACATCAGTACCTGTAGGGTCAACAACTTTTGAATATTCATCTTCACCATTAGTTGTACTGTTGTAGTTATCGATAATGTCAGTCACGTTATCAACTTCAACGCCTGCCGAGAAACCTTCAAAGCTACCTGTGTTTACAGTAATGCGGCTTTTTAATGTTAATGCACTTGCATTATCTAAAGCATTATCTTCATCAACGCCTTCGTAACGAGCACGGAAGCTAAGTTTAACAGTGCTGTCTGAAAGTGCTTTTTTAACACCTGAAGCAACGGCGTTTTCTTCTGCGAATGCTAATGGCGCGCTTAAAAGTGAAGCTGAAAGTAAAGCTAGAGTAGTGTATTTCATGTTAGTTTTCATAATATCAAACCTTAATGTTTTAAACTTGAGAGAGTTTATTTTTTAATCAACTGTAGTAATAAGTTAGTCAAAATTCCAGCTTGTTTAAGGCAGTTTTTAATAATTATAATTTGTCATAACAAACAAAATTTTCATTTAATTACATATTGTTACATAACAGTTTTGAATTGCAAAATATTGCTTGGCAATTGCTCATGCTAATTTATGCTTTGCAGAGCTGTTCAAAAAACGAGTAACTTTTTAATGCGCTAAAATTAGCACTACTCTGGTCGAATGAGAATGATAAAAAGCGAAAAATTCATGATTAGTGTCGCAAAGCTGATCTGGAACAATAAATGAGTGCATTTTTAGGGGAACTAATCGTAAATTGTTTCTTTGAAACAGCGTAAATGTTGTAAGTTTGTAAACGAATGATAACTATTATTAACTGCACTACGGGGTGTTTTGTCGGGTGAAATGTAAATTATATGAATTTTTTATAGAAGGCTTGCAATTGCTGCTGAGCTTGTTGGTGGCTCGTCAGTGAAAACTTAACACCTTGACCTGGGCGCATTTGGCTTAATCGAAACAAATCTGTTTGTATTACACTGCCTAATACTGGGTAACCTCCCATGGTTTGGCGTTCTTTCATTAAGATGATCGGTTGTTCATTCGCTGGAAGTTGTATCATGCCGTAGGTTACCGGTTTTGATAACACACAGCTTGCACGTAATTTATCAGTCAGTATTTTATTCTTTGGTATAGATTCATTTTTTAATGTTAAGCGATAGCCCATACGGTTACTGTCTGGCGATATAACATAGTTGGTTGTTAAAAAAGCGTTTTGCTTTTTAAGGGGTAATTGTAAAAACAGGGCGTTGGCAATAAAGCGCAACGTGATTTGTGATTGAGGGTAGAACAGTTCAGGCGCATTAGGTTCAAAGAAGGTAACTTGTTTGGCGCTTTTTAAGCGTTGCTTTTGTGCTGGCGTAGTCGTCAATAGTTCCTGTTTTGGGAAAAATAACTTACTTCCCGCTTTTAGTTTGTTGCCAGCAACATTTAACGCCATTTCATTTTCAGTTTGAGCAAAACTGCTCAGCCAAGCTTGTTGCTTTTCATCACCTTTAACGCCGCCAATTACAGCTAAATAACTATGTAAACCACTTTTGGGCATGGCAAAGTCGATAATATCGCCGGCTTGTAATTGATAGCATTGCCAATTACTGACCAGGGTTTCATTTAATTTTACTTGGCAGTCAGCTCCTGCGATAGCAATAGTGCAGGCTGTATTTGCTCGTAAGGTAATTTGACCTAATGTGATCTCTAACGCCGGACACGTTTCTTGCGTACTTTCATTGCAAGCCGTTATTTTTCTGTAATGGTCAGTAATGAGCTTATTGGCATAAAGGTAAGCATGTTCATCGGCAGCGCCACTGACACTAAAACCTAAATGTTGGGCATTGAGGCGGCCAAGATCTTGAATACTTGCTTTGCCATTCAGTGTCAGTATTTCTAAGTAGTTTGATGTCATCATTTTCTACTCATAGCGCGGCACTTTGTTCGAGTGCTAAAAATTCTGTTTTTGAAATTGCATAAAACTGCACGCGCTGTCCGACGGTTATGGTTGGAATGAACTTGCCATTTTTACATTGGTACATAGGTAATGGGGTTTGGCCAATAATATGCCAACCACCAGGGCTTTCATTAGGATAAATAGCGGTTTGCTGTTCAGCAATGGCGACAGCGCCTTTAGGCACTTTGGTGCGTGGCGACGACATACGGGGAACTGACAATACTTTGGGTAAGCTAGCCAAGTAACAAAAGCCGGGCGTAAAACCTAAAGCATAGCTGCGATAAATTGTTGAACTGTGCTGTTTTATCACTTCTTCGGTTGAGATATCACAATGCTGAGCAACTTTCTGTAAATCCCATTGCTGTTGGGTATCGTAGTAAACAGGAATTTGAATACAGGCTTGGGGTTTTTGCTTGCTGGAAAAACTGTCATCTGGGTTATTTAGAGCATAGGTCGTGTCAGTCGAAATTGTGGTTATTCTTTCGATTAATGCCTCAGTAGAAATAAGCTGAAATTGGTAGTAAATCATCAAGCAATGATAACTTGCCACAGAGTCTACCATGAATGACGAAAGTTGTTGTTTGAGTGCTGACTGCAACGCGATAATGTTGTTGTGCTGCTTAGCTGATATTTGCTGTGGCCAACTTAGCAGCACAGCGTTTTCTGCGACAACCTCAATGCTAAACGTTGCACTTAATTGATGATTTTTTTGTGTCGTCACAGTGTTAACCTTAACTGTTATGCATTTATAGTTGCGCGTAATGCTTTAAGCATGGCTAAAGCATTCGGCGTATCGCCGTGTACGCATAGCGCATCAAGCTGAAACTCAAGTGGTTGGTTATTTATACTTAATAATGGCTGCTTGTTGATAAGTTTTTGGCAACGCTCTACAACGGCAGTATTGCTGCTTAATACCGCACCGGCTTCGCTGCGAGGTACTAAAAGTCCGTTATCTTGGTAGGCGCGATCGGCAAAGGCTTCAAAATAAAGCGTGATGTTTTGTGCTTTGGCTATTTGCTCAAAAGGTTGTGTATCCTTCAACGCTTGAATCATCAGTGCTAATGGTTGTGAACTACGCTGATTTAGTTGGGCAATGGCACGGCAAATGTCTTTGAATATAGCTAAATTCTTCATCATGTCGTTATATAACGCGCCATGGGGCTTAACATAAGTCACTAAAGTGTTTTCGGCATGACACAATGCCTGTAAAGCACCTACTTGATATTGAATAACGGCAATTAATTCATCGGAAGATAAAGTCATTGACTGACGACCAAAGTTTTCAACATCAGGGTAACTTGGGTGAGCACCAATAATGACTTGATGTTCTACCGCAAGTTGCACGGTTTTTTTAATAGTTAAAGCATCAGAGCCATGAAAACCACAGGCAATATTTGCCATATCAATATAGGGCATGATATCAGCGTCGTTATTGTTTTTAAATTCACCTAAATCGCAGTTTAATTTCATCATGCTTCTTACCTAGTCGTTGCGAACATTGCGACGCTTTCTTTCTGGGTGACTGATAACAACATCGGTAATTGGTGTACAACTACAGCTTAAAATAAAGTTTTTCTGTTGCTCTTCATCAGATAAACCGTCTTTACAATGTTGCTCCACTTCGCCTTCAAGCAGCTCAACTTTACAACGACCACACATACCTGCTCGGCAAGAGTACGGCAATATTAGGCCAGCATCTTCGCCTTGCTCTAATAAAGTTTGTTCGTTGTTGCCTTTAATGGTTTTATTAAAGCTACTAAAAGTGAGTGTAGGTTTTGCCTTTTTCACTATCGTGGTTGAAGCTTCATTGTTACCAAGCGAAAGATCAACTGCCTTTACGGGAGCTTTCTTGACAATAGCTGGTGGAGATTGGCGTTTTAATACTTCAACCTGATCGCCTTGTTTTATCTGTCCTTGATTTAGTGCGACAAGGTTTTGACCGAAAATTACATCGCCACTTTCAATCTGACGATAACTCATTAATGTTTTCAATGGCTCTTGTTGTTGATGCTTTTCACCCGTTTGTGGATTAATGGTGGTGAAAATACAACGTGTGCAAGGCTTTACTATTTCAAATTCAACTTCGCCAATACGAATGTGTTGCCAAGTATCTTCTGCAAAAGCTTCACAGTTATTTACCACAATATTAGGTCTAAATTGCGCCATGCTAATGGCAGTTTCACTGGCTTGATAATGAGTATTTAAATTATCAAGTGAGGCTTGTGAAATTAACAACAACGGGTAGCCATCGGCAAAGCTTACTGGTGATGTTTTATTTTTTACTAAGCGCTGAGAGTCACTACCATAAAATAACAGCTGACACGGCAATTGCAGGTATTCGCTAAACCATTGATTAATGTCCGCTAGGCATTGCTGGGCATTAATGCTGTCGTCCCATACATTTACGGCAACATAGTTGTTGGTTAGCTTTTGGTAAGTAATGACTAAAGCAGGCATATCAGGCGCTGTTAACACCATGCCTGACGCGGTAAGGTTAGCTTGAATAAGGCATAAACGAGGTTGTGTTCGAGCTGTGAAAAACTCACCGTTTAAATCGGCAACGACAAAGCGACGGTCAAAGGCTAGTCCAAGCTCTTCAACCCAACTAGAAGATAGTTCGATGCCAGCGCTGGATTTGATTGGATAAACATTAATATTTTGTAGAATAGCCTTGCTCATGAATTCCCTTATATGTTGTGAATAGCTAAACCACCTGAAATAGCATCTTCAAGAGGATTGGCTATATGCTTAGTCGCATTGATAGTGGGCAAAATGCCTTGATTTTGCAATATGTATTTTCGCTATATTAAGGTATATTGAGCGCATTCTGATTTATACCCGTCCCACTTGAAGATGCAATTTCAGAGTTAAGCTAGGACATCAGATCAAGACGCGGTACGTAGATAATGGTTATTCCCTTGTCAAGTATCGCAACGCAGAACTGATTTTCTAGCTTAGCTCCCTAGGGGCAAGCCGATAAAGGGTCATCTCCGGTGTTATTGATTTTGACAATAGAATAACTATTATCTTCAATCAATGCCTTGGTGCTAACCCTTTCTCTACTTGCTGAAACCTGCATCTTCAAGTGGGACGGGTATACACCTTAGCTTGGGCTTGCATATGCAGCGCCGGCGTTATGACAATTTAAATAGGCTTTTATGCATCTTCATATATTAGGTATTTGCGGCACCTTTATGGGCGGAATCGCGGCCATCGCCAAGCAAATGGGTTTTCGAGTTTCCGGTTGTGATGCCAATGTTTATCCACCAATGAGCACGCAGTTAGAACAGCTAGGTATAGAACTCAAGCAAGGTTATAAAATTGAGCATTTGGATGATGAGCCAGACTTGGTTATTGTCGGTAATGCCATGGCACGTGGTAACCCTATGGTTGAGTACGTACTTGACCGAAAAATAGCATATACCTCTGGGCCACAATGGCTATTAGAAAATGTATTAAAAGATCGCTGGGTACTAGCTGTATCAGGCACGCATGGTAAAACTACTACCAGTTCAATGCTGACCTGGATATTAGAGTATGCCGGCATGAAGCCTGGTTTTTTAATTGGCGGTGTACCGCAAAATTTCGATTGTTCTGCACGTTTAGGCTCTGCGCCGTTTTTTGTTATCGAAGCCGATGAGTACGATACCGCTTTTTTTGATAAACGCTCTAAGTTTGTTCACTACCGTCCGAATACGTTAGTGATCAACAATATGGAGTTTGATCATGCTGATATTTTTAATGATATCAGCGATATTCAGCGCCAATTTCACCACTTAATTCGTATGGTGCCTAATAATGGATTAATTCTATCACCAAAAAATGAAGCGGCAATTAATGAAACACTTAGCATGGGCTGTTGGACTCCTTCTGAACTGAGTGTTGATGATAATGATAAAGCGTTAGGCTGGCATGCAGAGAAGTGTATTGCTGATGGCAGTGAATATGTTGTTAGTTTTAAAGGTGTGATTCAGGGCACTGTAAAGTGGAACTTAATTGGCGACTTTAATATTGAAAATGGTTTGATGGCAATTGCTGCCGCTCGACACGCTGGCGTTACAACAGCTGTCGCTATTGAAGCCTTAGCTGAATTTATTAATACCAAACGTCGACTAGAATTAAGAGGCGAAGTGAATAACGTACGAGTGTTTGATGATTTTGCTCATCATCCAACGGCTATTACTAAAACTTTAGCGGGTGTGCGAGCTAATGTTGGCAAAAATCGCGTTATTGCCGTACTTGAACCTAGATCAAATACCATGAAGTCAGGCGTACATAAAGATACGCTGGCAAAATCATTAACCGATGCTGATGTAGTTTATGTTTACCAAGGCGATCAGGTGAAGTGGTCAGTTGATGCATTAATTGATGACTGCTCGCAGCCCTGTTTTGTTGAGCAAAGCTTAGATAAGCTTGTTAGCGATATTATTTCCAATAGCCAGTCAGGCGATACCATTGTTGTGATGAGTAACGGTGGTTTTGGCGGCATTCATGAAAAATTATTATCAGCGCTTGCTGATGTATAATGAATTAGAACAGTTTAATTAAATAAAGGCGAATACGTGCAACAGCAAGAAAACAATTCAGCAAGTGTGGCAGAGCAAAGTAGCATTGAGAACCATGAGAATTTTACCAAAAAAATTACACTGGCGATCACGGGAGCTTCGGGCTCTGCTTATGCGTTACGTTTATTAGAATGTTTAGTCGCGGCTAACTACCAAGTATTTGTTTTGTGTTCTAGCGCGGCACGTATTGTTTTTGACACTGAAGTAGGATTGAAAATACCTGGCTCACCGGGTGCAGCCAGTGAGTTTTTCACCAAAAAATTTAATGCTAAGCCAGAGCAAATTATTGTTTTTGGCAAAGAACAGTGGTTTTCTCCGGTGGCATCAGGCTCAGCAGCACCAAAAACTATGGTGGTTTGTCCGTGTTCAACAGGAACATTAGCGGCTATTAGCCAAGGCATGAGTGATAATTTAATTGAGCGTGCTGCTGATGTGGTGATTAAAGAACGTGGGCAATTGATATTGGTGCCACGTGAGACACCATTTTCAACCATTCATTTGCAGAATATGTTGTCGCTTTCACAAATCGGCGTGACTATTATGCCGGCGGCACCAGGGTTTTATCATCAGCCACAATCGATTAATGACTTGATTGATTTTATGGTTGGACGCTTGCTAGATCACCTTAATATTGAACAAACCATCATGCCGCGTTGGGGCTATCAAGCTAACTAGCCTAAATACTTGCTGTGCTATATTGAAGTTTTTAGGTCGTCAGTTAAAAACTGAAAACTAGCTTGCTGATACTTTATTTTGCGCTTTGATGGCTTTGATATCAACGCCATCGAGCAATAACATCACATCGGCGAGTAGTCGTTTTAGCTCGCCAACTTCACTAGGAATGCTTTTTTTCGCTTTTTGTACGTAAGCGATAGCTTCACGATTCTGAATCACTTCCAATAACGCTTTTAATGTTTCAGTATTATTGGCATCAATAGCCGGCAATTTTTTTTCACTGGCGGCATTATAGAGTGAGTAAATGGCAATTAAACTTGCCTGTGCTTCTATTAATCTTTCCATAAAAATCTATCCATTTTTTATTCTAATTATACTTCTACCATACTTAAAAATTGGCCATTGTCTATAATTTCACACATTTTTTACTCTTAAATCATTATATTTATAGTTGTTTAACAATTGGCGATGAACGGAAAATAGCGACTATTTGTCGCATTGCACTTAAGTTTTTATTGCTGATGTGTTTTAGTAGGGAGATAACAATAATTTATCCATATAATTAGGTTAATAAATAATGTCTAAATTTACTTCCCGAATTTCTTCGGTAGCATTCAGCGTTGCGCTAATTTTAGGTACTGGGCAGCATGCCTTTGCTGAAGATAATGTTGCTAAAGCTGCAGAAAAAGCAAAAGCTGAAAAGTGGTCTGTGAACAACCCTCAGGGCGAATTTACCACGGCAAAAATTGATGTTCGCCAAGGTACTTGGATGAACGTGGACATTAGTCCTGATGGTGAAACCTTAGTTTTTGATTTACTAGGGGATATTTATACTTTGCCGATTGAAGGTGGTGAAGCAACCGCGTTAATGACGGATATTGCATGGCAAATGCAACCACGTTTTAGTCCTGATGGTCAGCACATTGCGTTTACTTCTGATGAAGATGGTGGTGACAACCTTTGGATAATGAAAGCAGATGGTAGTTCGGGTAAAGCGGTAAGTTCAGAAACATTTCGTTTGTTAAATAGTCCTGCTTGGTCACCAGATGGAAATTACCTTGTTGGCCGTAAACACTTCACTGGTTCTCGCTCTTTGGGTGCAGGTGAAGTTTGGATGTACCACAAAACGGGTGGTAATGGCGTTATGTTAACCAAACGTCCAAATGAACAAAAAGATTTAGGTGAGCCAGCTTTTTCACATGACGGCAAGTATGTTTATTTCTCTCAAGATGCTACGCCAGGTAAAACCTTTCATTACAGTAAAGATTCTGAAAAAGGCATTTACAAAATTAAGCGTCTTGATTTAGCTACCGGTGAAATCAAAGTGGTTATCTCAGGTAAAGGTGGCGCTATTCGCCCAGTACCTTCACCAGATGGCAAGTTCCTTGCCTATATTAGTCGTGATGATTTCCAATCAAACTTGTACTTGTATGATCTAAAAAGTGGTGAAGAAAGCCTAATTTATTCAGACCTAGACCGTGATATGCAAGAAACTTGGGCGATTCATGGCGTTTACCCTAACATGGCTTGGCTACCTAACAGTGAAGGCATGGTGTTCTGGTCAGGCGGTGAAATTAACAAGTTAGATATTGAGAGTAAAAAAACAACGGTTATTCCTTTCCACGTTAAAACTGAAAAGAAAATTCAAACAGCGTTGCGCTTTCAACAAGATATCGACCAAGATAATTTCGATGTGAAAATGTTGCGTGATGTTGAAATTTCACCTGATGGTCGTAAGGTGGTTTATGAGTCAATGGGGCATATTTATGTGCGCACTATTGCTGATGGAAAAGTTAAAGGTAAAGCAAAGCGTTTAACCAAACAAAAATCTCACTTTGAATTAAACCCGAGCTTTTCTCGTGATGGAAAGTATGTAGTTTATAGTACTTGGGATGATAATAAATTAGGTGAAATTCGTTTGGTTTCTTCCCGTGGCGGTAAGAGTCGTTCGTTAACAAAAGAGCCTGGTAAGTATATTGAACCAAGTTTTTCTCCTGATGGTAAAACGGTAGTTTTCCGCAAAGTTCAAGGCGGTTATATTACTGACCCAACTTGGGGGCTAAACCCAGGTGTTTATACTGTCAATACCAAAAAAGGCGGCTCACCGACATTAGTCACTGAGTCTGGTTTATTACCTCATTTTGGCGCTCATAATGACCGCATTTATGTTTTGCGTGATGGTAAAATACCGCAATTGGTAAAAGTTAGTTTGAGCTCATCAGCAACTGCTGAAAAAGAGCAAGCGATATACCAAGGTAAGTTTGCTACTGAATATAAAGTATCACCAGACGGAAAACACCTTGCCTTTGCTGAGCGTTTTAAAGTATTTGTCACGCCATTTGTTGAGCGTGGGCAAGTGATTGATATTGGTCCTAAAGCCTCTAATTTACCGGTTAAAAAACTATCTGCACGTGCAGGTGAAAGCATCAACTGGAACGGTGAATCAAATGAACTTTATTGGAGTTTAGGCCCTGACTTATATCAAGCAAGCGTTAGTGGCTTGTTTGAAATAGCTGAGGTTAAGGCTGATGAAAAAGACGGCGCAAAAAAAGATGAGCAGCCAAAACCATTAAAAACCTACTTAGGTTTTAAAGAAAAAGCTGATAAACCATCTGGTCGTGTCGCCTTTGTTGGCGGTAAAGTGATCACAATGGAAGGTCAGCAAGTTATTGAAAACGGTGTTGTGGTTGTTGAAGGTAATAAAATTGTTGCTGTTGGCAAACAAGGCGATGTTGATGTGCCAGCCGATGCGAAAGTTATTGATGTTACTGGTAAGTCGATTATGCCAGGACTTATTGACGCGCATGCACATGGTCCGCAAGGGAGTAATGAAATTATTCCACAGCAAAACTGGAAGAACTATGCCGGTTTAGCGTTAGGCGTAACAACGGTTCATGATCCATCAAATGATACCACTGAGTTTTTTGCCGCCAGTGAAATGCAAAAAGCCGGCGACATTGTTGGCCCACGCTTATTTTCTACCGGCAGTATTTTATACGGCGCGACAGTAGCAGGTTATACCTCGCACGTTGATAGCTTAGAAGATGCCAAGTTTCATGTTGAACGTTTGAAAAAAGCCGGTGTTTTTAGTGTTAAAAGTTATAACCAGCCGCGTCGTAATCAACGTCAACAAATGATCCAAGCAGCCCGTGAAGCTGAAATTTTAGTAGTGCCTGAAGGTGGTTCATTACTACAACATAACTTGTCGATGATTGTTGACGGCCATACTACGCTAGAGCATTCAATTTCGACCGCGAAAATATATGATGATATTAAGCAGTTATGGTCACAATCTGAAATGGCCTATACACCGACAATGGGCGTAGCATACGGCGGAATTTCAGGTGAACATTTTTGGTACGATACGACCGATGTGTGGAAGCACCCGCGTTTAAGTCAATATGTACCAAGTGAATTTTTAGACCCGCGTTCAATGCGTCGTCCGAAAGCACCACATCATCATTACAACCACATTAATGTTGCGAAAGTGGCTAAAGAGTTACAAGACTTAGGCGTTGAAGTTAATTCGGGTGGTCATGGTCAGCGTGAAGGTTTAGCAATGCATTGGGAAATGTGGATGATGGCACAAGGTGGTATGACACCACTTAATGCTATTCGCACAGCTACTATGTCGTCAGCAAAAACGTTAGGTTTAGATAGTCAATTAGGCTCATTAAAAGCAGGTAAACTTGCTGATATTTTAGTGGTAGATGGCGATGTAAGCGAAAATATTCGTTTATCAGACCGCGTTGTTTACACTATGATAAATGGTCGTTTGTATGATGCAAGCAGCATGAATGAAGTAGGTAACTACGATAATAAGCGTGAAAAATTCTATTTTGAAAAATAGCGTTTAATATGTAAGTCAGCTGACAAGAGCCTGACCTATGTGTCGGGCTTTTTTATATGTGTTATGTTGAAGTTGTCTCTATCATTAATGCTAAATAAAAAGGTATAGTTTATTGAAATATAGTTTGTGTTGAAAATGCAGTTGAAGATGGTTATACCATTTAAAAAATATCCAACGTGGAAAAGGAAAGCCGCATGAAAAAGTTATTAATTTTAGCCGTTGTATTTATTACTAGTTGTTCGACAGTTACTTATCGGATGAGTGTTGATCCATCATTGCCAACGCAGATTGAAAATCGAATTCGGACTAATTTGGTTAAGCAATATACCAATTACCAAATCTGGCAATTGGAAGCTGATATGGTAGGTATGGTTGAGTCTGAACATTGTCGAAAAAATCAACGAGACTACGATGTAAAAACTGATTACTTAATATCAGTACTAAAAGTTAAAACACAAAAGTTAGGTGGTAACGGCCTTGTTTACGACTCTTGTGAAGTTAGGGAGCCAGGAGCGCTTTGTTATACTCACACCAAATGTCGTGGTATGGCGTATGTGGTACATAATGATTAAAGTCTCGGCTATAAATAGTCAAAGTGAGTGAATATGCCTAATAAGCTCGAAAAACTTAACGTGGGTATTAGCAGTTGTTTGCTTGGTCACAAAGTTCGATTTGATTCTGGTCACAAGCAAAACTCTTATATTAATAATACCTTAAGCGAATATTTTGATTTTGTGCCTTTCTGCCCTGAAGTTGATATTGGTATGGGTATACCTCGCGAAGCTATTCGTTTGGTTTTGATAGATGAAAAAGTGCATTGTGTAGGCTCAAAAACAGCTGACTTAGATGTAACCCAGCAACTTAAAGAAAGTGCTAAACAGCAGAATCAGTGGCTGCAAAATCTTAGTGGCTATATTCTGAAAAAAGACTCGCCAAGCTGCGGCATGGAACGTGTACGCTTATACAAAGGCAGTATGCCTGACCGCATTGGTGTTGGTATTTATGCACAGGCGTTGATGGAACGGTTTCCTAATTTACCTGTTGAAGAAGAAGGGCGACTGGGTGATGCGGTATTGCGAGAAAACTTCATTCAACGGGTGTTTATTTATGCGCGTTGGCAAAAAATGTTAGCACAGCCTTTTTCAATGCAAGCGCTAACGCAATTTCACGCACAACATAAATATATCTACATGAGCCACAACCAGAATTTGGCAAAAGAGCTTGGACGTTGGCTTGCCGATGCGCACAAACTAGAGAGCGATGAAGTTTTAGGTTATTACTTAAGTAAAATGATGGTGATGTTAAAAACTAGAGCGAGTCGTAAAAACCACGTTAATACCCTTCAACACCTGCAAGGTTACCTAAAAAACTTTATTAGTACTGATGACAAAGCTGAGCTAGTTGAAATTATTACTCAATATAATGATGGCCTACTGCCACTTATTGTTCCTATAACGTTATTACGCCATCATTTTCGACGTTTCCCGAATGAGTACATTATGGATTCTTACTATATGAAACCTCATCCGAAAGAATTGATGTTATTGAATAGTTTATAAGTAGATTATTGGCAACCAAAATTAATCGTAGAGAAAGAATTTACCAACATGAATATTGAAATTATAGATGAACCAAGTGCTGAATTTGTCTCATTTTTAGATGAAAAGATTGCTGAATTCAATTGGGCTCGTTGGGAAGTCAGCGAACGTAAAGCCATTGCGGTGAAGCTAAGTGATGAAAATGGTGAGGTTATTGCCGGCGCTGCAGGGCGTACTTTTGGTGACTGGTTGATGATAAATACCTTATGGGTTTCTGAAACCTTAAGAGGTCAAAAAATGGGTAGCCAGTTGCTTGAAAAAATCGAATTAGCAGCGCAAGCTCGAGGCTGCAATAAAGCCTTGTTAGATACATTAAATTTTCAAGCGATGCCGTTTTATGAAAAACATGGCTATCAAGTGCAGTGGATACAGCAAGGCTATCCGAAAACAGGCTGTAAGTATTATATGGTTAAGCAGCTAACTTAATGAAATGGTTATGAATGGACGAAATAAAATGTACTCAGGAAAATGTTTGTGTGGCGGCGTAGTTATTCAGGTTAAGGGGGAAATAAGCGATATTATTCATTGTCATTGTTCACTTTGCCGAAAAAATTCAGGCACGGCGTATGCTACTAATGGTTTTGTTGATAGCGAAGATTTTGGTATTAAAAAAGGCAAAGTGCTATTAAGTACTTTTTCGTTTAAGCCGGGCAGAACTCGACATTTTTGTAAAAACTGTGGCAGCCCTGTTTATAGTAGTAATGCACAAGATAAATCACGGATAAGAGTGCGTTTAGGTATTTTTGACTCCGACTTAATCGAACGTCCGATGTCGCATAATTTTGTCGACTCGAAAGCGAATTGGGAAAATTTGGATGCTGATTTACCACGTTATTCAACTTTTGAGCCGAGTCGGTTGAAGTAAAAAAGAATATAAACAGGGATAAATTAGTGTGAATATTGTTCTCCTGCTAAATAATGATGTTGCTAGTAACTTGGCGCTAAATTTATTACTGCCAACACTAAGCTTACATCAAGTTTCGGTGTTCTTATCAAGCAAAGTGGGAGGAAATGCTACTCGTCCAAAAGCTTTACAACGTTTGGCTATATTTGAGCAACAAAACGTTTTTCAAATGCTCAGTGAACAGTCAAAAAATAGCGGTGACGGCGACTTTAAAAACTTTTCAGAAATAGCGACTGGGCATAGCCTCGCTATTGAAATTCTTAATGATATAAATAGCCCGGTAGGTATTGATAAAATTAGTGCATTGTCACCTGATGTTATTGTTTCAATTCGTTATGGCGTGATACTGAAAAAACCGATCATTGACTTGGCTAAGCATGGTGTTATCAATTTACATTCTGGGGCATTGCCGGCTTATCGTGGTGTTATGGCGACATTCTGGGCGCTGTTGAATGATGAAAAAAAATTGACCGCAACATTACATACTATTACTGATAGCACAATAGATACGGGCGGCGTTATTGCTACTGCTACTATCAACGTACAGCCGGAAAAGTCTTATTTATGGCATGTACTTTCTTTATATGTTGGCGGCTGTCGGCTTATCGAACAAGCGATAAATAATTTAAGTAATGGTTGTATTTTAGATGCGGCCAAACAAAGCCAAGGTGGTCATTATTATTCATTTCCGAACACTGAACAAGTTACTGATTTTGTGATGCGGTATAGCGATTTGTATCAATCACATGAAATCATAAGCTTACTCAATAGCCTAATGCCGCAAAATAGCATAAGTAACCTGAACTCTGGATAAGCAGTACTTGCTCAATCCTCCCTTTTAATCCATTTTCTACGTTAAAACGTCGATAAATAGCGTGCTATTCATAAACGTTTTGCCTTGAAACTGGCATAAAATGAAGCATTGATGGTGTCTATTAGTGATGTTCACCTTGCTATAGCATTTACTTTGCCATCTAAGCTTTTGATTTACTTGAGTATCAATCACTCATTATCCAGAGTTCAGGTTAAGTAAAAAATAAGCTTATCTTAACGCTTAAGCCAGGTTTTTAAAGGTTTTACCCATTCAGGCATTGGCCTATAAAAAGCGCCATGTTCTTTTCCTGTACTGATTGAAATTTCACTAAAAGAAGCAATAGCTTTACTTTGGTCGTTTAAGAATTGGCACGAACCTACCATGTCCGACGTTTCGTAAATTGAATAGACATCACCATATACTTCAAAATTATTATTGTTTTTCATAAAGCTTGGGCAACTTGCCAATAACGCAATTTTTACCTTTTGTGATTTTAAATGATTTGATGCCATTATGGTTATTTCACCACCTCGAGAGAAACCAACTAAGCTAATGTTTTCTGGTTTTACGCCTTTATTTATTAAACGATTAACATCATTGGCTAACTTAATTGCGAACTTTTTAGGGTTGGTGTTCATTGGGCGGTGATAAGCAATTAAATTGTAGTTGCTGTCTGCTAGTGCGGCTTTAACCTTTGGGAATTCATATTTGCCCCAGCGCGGATGAATAGGCGTAGGGTTTACACCTTCAACAATTCGGCCGTGAGAATAGAATACATATTTTTCATGAATATGTATCTCTTGTGGAAACTTGTCGAATAATTCGCCTGCAAAGCTAACTGAAGAGTAAAGTAGAAATAGTGTGGTAAGTAACTTGATGTGAATTTTCCTTCCTTGAAAAGTTGATGTTTACCCTAAGGTCATTAGCCTAATATAACGATCGGTATTGCTCTTTCTGTAATGCAGTCATACGAAGCCATTTCAAATTCTCGGCAATTCCACGGACGATTTTCATATATAGTGCACAAATAGGTTTCACGATCTAACGCTGAACACCAACCATCATCCAAACGTCGCATAGTTTCGCCACCCCATTTATCAAACTCAATGTGCTGTTCTGGCACGCCGGTGTCTGAAATAATCATTACTTCTAATCGACAGCAGCTTGCCTGACAAGTTGAACAGGTCACTTCCGTTTTTGGTTGGTCTTTAATATTGATGGCCATGTGCATTGTCAAAGAGAATAATTGCGCATTTTACCCTAAAGCAGAGCATCTTCGGAGTTTATTTGGTTTTTGTTTGATATGTTGGGTTATTGAAACTTATGCATTTAAGCAAGCCAAATTTCTCAGCCGCTTAGCTATTGTTTTTAATCAAGCTTAATGTTTTGATAGTAAACCATCTAGGCATTTATATTTTAAAGAGATGATTATGACGATAGTACGAGTTAATGAGTTTACTGCAGCAGCAGATAAATCTGTTGAACTGTTCACATTCTTGCAAGAACTTGTTCCCTATATATCAGGTGCTAAAGGTTGTCTTTCTTGTGAATTATTAAAACATCATGAACACTCAGATCAATTCATGGTTATTGAGCGTTGGGGTAGCATTGAAAATCACCAACTTGCTATAACCAATTATCCGCAAGAAAAGATGCAAGCGGCAATGAGTTTGTTTGGTGCTCCGCCAAAAGGCAGTTACTATAAACAGTAATTTTGAAATTAGTAAATCACACTGTCGATGAAATCAAGGATGTAGAAAGCAATAAGTATGTTTGATAAATATGATGAGAGTCTGGAATTACCAGAAATACCGTATAACTTGCCAACGTTACCGTATGAAAAGCCTGAGCTGGGTGTAAATTATTGGTTGCAGGATAATTTCTTTCCACAAAAAAAAGCGATTGAAATTGCAAATAGATGCTACAACAAAAAAAAATGGAAGTTAGGAAAACCTTATACAAATGAACTTTGGCCAGGAATGCGCTCAAGTAATGCATTAGCGAAAGCTGATCTTAAAATTGTTGAAGACTGGGCAAAGCAACAAGTGAAAAAGTCTTCGTTTTGGGTCGCAGAATCAGATAATGTTGTGGTTGATAGTAATACCGCTATTTTAGTTGGCGGAGATGAAGGATCTGCAAGGCCACATGTCGATAATAGAAAACTATGTCGTTATGGCGCGGTACTTTATTTAAGTCAAAATCCACAGCCAAACTCAGGTACAAGTTTCTATCGTCTAAAATACAATAATGGCGCTGCTGGCGGTAACTTAGTACAAGCACCATATTTGAATTTAGTTGATGCGCTAAATACAAAAAATTTGCCAATAAGTGCATGGTATGAAGATGTTGCAATTGAAAATAAATTTAATCGCTTGATTTTGTTTAAAGGTAATATTGCGCACAGCGCCAGTGGTTATTTTGGTAAAGAAAAAAGAGATAAACGTTTAGCTGTGACATTTTTTTGGATGGCAGAAGAATAAAAAACTATGTGGCTGTTAATTATTTTTGGCCTTTTAATGGTGTTATTAAGCCTGCAAATGATAATAACCCCGGGTGAATTTTCAGCGGCTATTATTAAATTCAGCAATCAATCATATTTTCATATTTTTGAGATCTTAAGCCGGTTAATATTTGGTTTTATTTTTATTTATTATGCACCATCGACAAGTGCCGTGATGATTAACACGGTACTTGGTTATTTGATGTTATTTACTTCAATCTTGCTCGTTTTTCTTGGCGCACAGAAGCATCGAAAATTTGCTTTATGGTCGGCGACAAAGTTTCGCTCAATGTTTCGTTTTTCTGGCGTGTTTTCATTTGTCTTTGGTATTTATATTGTTTATTCAGCAATTTATTAGCGGTTAAGTATTTAGTTATTCGCCTTACTTTGTCTACTTTATTCAACAAAAGTACCGTAAATGAGGAAAAAATGTGCAAATGTTCTTGAAGATAAGACATTCATTTTGTTTCGCGCTATAACTGTTCTATAAGCGGATAAAAAATATAACCACATGCGAATTTTTCCTAAGTTACTCTTAGTGTTTTTACTAACCAGCTTCGCATTGCTCCTGATTTTATATGGGCTAATGCAGTGGGGGCTTGACCGTGGCATGCTAAATTATGTCAATCAGCGGCAAGTGCAAAGTTTACAGTTAGTCTCTGATAATTTAGCTGCGGTTTATCAAGAACAAAATGGTTGGCAAGCAGTGGTCGCTTCAAGCGCAAAGCCACGTGAACGTGAATTAAATAAAACTGCTCGTCGTGCAGGCTTTAATGAGCCGCCAAGAAGGAATTCGCTTAGAGGAGAAAATAGAAATAGAGCAAACCGTTCTGATCGAGAAAACTCTTCAAGGCCGAAGCGAAATTATTCTGGCATAGAGTATTGGCGCATTGTATTGCGCCTATCAGAGCAAGGGTTACGTTACCCTGATGACATCGATCAGCTACGTGATGATTATGCTCTTAGATATCAACGCAAAGATCGTTTTGATGATCCCTCATTAACGTTAAAAGAAAATAGCCCACGGTTAAGGCCTAAATTTAGTTTACTTAATGCTGATAAACAGGTGTTAATTGGCAGATTTACAGCCAACTTTGTCAAAAAATCGATTCTATCTAACGGTAAAGTTGTTGGCTATGTTGCACTACCGCCAACCGAGCAGATAACCGATAAGTTTGATTTACAATTTGTGGAGGATATTAACCAACAAATTCTATTAATATTAGCGGGGATTTTTATCGTTATTATTATTATCACTATTCCACTCTCTCGACATTTTGTTGGTCCAATTACCCGTTTGAAGCATGCTGTTATTCAGGTTAACCAAGGCGAATTGTCAACACGTTTACCTATTGTTGGTCATGATGAATTAGCAACCTTGGCAAGAAATTTTAATGATTTAGCGACTACGTTAGAGCAAAATGAAACCTCAAGAAAACGTTGGCTTGCTGATATATCTCATGAATTAAGAACACCTTTGGCGATTGTTAAAGGTGAATTGGAGGCTTTGGAAGATGGAATTCGTCCGCTAAGTATTGAAAACATTAGTTCCATTTCAGAAGAAGTTAATCACTTGCAAAGCTTAATAAACGATTTAAATGAACTTAACGAGGCTGAAATTGGCGCAATGCGCTACCAAAAGTCAGCATTAAATATTACTGAATTAGTAAGGCTTAATGCTGAAAGACATAGATCATTACTACAAAGCCAAGGGTTAACGCTGACAACCGATATGCCGAATAAAAAAATATCGGCCTGGGGCGATGCAAAAAGGTTGAATCAATTATTGGATAACTTATTTGCTAATAGCGCGAAGTATACCGATGCACCAGGTCAGATTTATTGTCGATTAATTGAAAAAAATAATGAATTTGATATTTATATTGAAGATAGCAAACCAGGGGTTTCTCGCGAAGATATTGCTAAACTGTTTGAGCATTTATTTCGGGTAGAGAGTTCTCGCAATAGAAAAACTGGTGGTAGCGGGATCGGCTTAGCATTATGTAAAAATATTGTTCATGCTCATCAAGGAAAGATATCTGCCCATCAAGCTGAAAGTGGCGGTTTGATGATAAAGATTACATTACCGAAAAATACCCTTAGATAAATTTTATCGTTTAAGTTGGAGTATCAATGGCCCGTATTTTAGTAGTAGAAGACGAGATTAAAATTGCCCAGCTATTGCATGATTACATGGCGCAAGCACAATTTAATGTCACCATGTTACATGATGGTGCTGCAGTTATTGAAGAATTGCAAAGTCAGACTTATGACATGGTGCTACTTGACTTAATGTTACCGGTAAAAGACGGCTTAACTTTATGTAAAGAAATTCGCGTATTTTCAAATATCCCAATTATTATGATCACCGCGCGGGTTGAAGAAATTGACCGCCTAATTGGCTTAGAATTAGGTGCCGACGACTATATTTGCAAACCTTTTTCACCGCGTGAAGTTGTTGCTCGTGTTAAAGCAACGTTGAGACGCTATAAAAGCTCTGATACTGAAACAATTAAAAAGCCTATTTTTTTGAATGAAGAAAAGTATCAGGCAACGGTTTACGGTCAAGCAGTTGAGTTAACAGCTATTGAGTTTAATTTATTAAAAGTGCTATCCAAAGAACCAGGGCGTATTTATTCTAGAGCACAACTAATTAACCAAGTTTACAATGATCACCGTGTGGTTAGTGAACGTACCATCGACAGTCATATCAAAAAACTGCGTAAAAAAATTAATTGTCTGAATGCCGACAGTGAAATAGTTCAGTCAGTATATAGTGTTGGCTATAAAGTAGAATTAGGTTAAATTAACCACAATTAAGCAGCAAAAAATAGAATATTGTATTTACAAGGAAGAGAAATGCAACTTGCACAATTGAACATAGCGCAGGCGAAGTATCCGCTTGAAGATGCCAGAATGAAAGAGTTTACCGATAACCTTGAACCGATAAATGCGATAGCGGAAGCCAGTGAAGGCTTTGTTTGGCGCTTAATTGGAGAAAGTGGTAACGCTACTGATATTCAAGCCTTTAGCGACCCGAATATTATTGTCAATATGTCCGTTTGGTCTTCCATTGAAAGCCTGAAAGACTTTATGTTTAAAACTCATCATCGTGATTACTTACGGCGCAAGCAAGAATGGTTTAATAATATTGAAAACGCTAACTATGTATTATGGTGGGTAGAAGATGGCACTATTCCTTGTGTAGATGACGGTATTGTGCGGTTGGAGCATTTGCGCAGTTATGGTGACTCTCCTTATGCTTTCTCATTTAAAGTCCCCTTTAGTGCATAAAGAAAGTGCATAAAGAAGTGCGTAAAGAAAGTTGCTATGAAAATGTGTCTGCGTTTAGGTTGTTAATATGGATAAAATAAAATGCTTTTCTGCGTTGATAATAATCTTGGCTTTATCTGCTTGTAGTTCATTATCGATTGAGACAAAAGTAGGTGATATTAGGGTTGATGGTAAGGCTGAACAACCAAGTGTTATTGTAAATAGCGATGAAAAACCGGTTCTTAAAGCGCTCAACATCCATCGCTAACATCATCTTCAACTGTTCATAAGTTAGAAACTAGGAAAAGGTCAGTAGGGAGCTTTATTCTCCCTACTAGTTGCAACATTATTTTAATAAGTCTGCTACAGCTGTAGATAACTGTTGCTGATATTCTTCGTTGCTTAATCGAGAATTTTCCATATCAAAATTATCATAAAAGCTTGGGATAGAAAGCGATGCTTTGACTTCACCGGCAAAGTAAGGTGCTGAGCCTTTTGCCGCAGCCAATACACTACCTGCACCACCAGGTCCTGGCGAGGTTGCTAGTAATAACATAGGTTTGTTTTGAAAAACCTTTTGGTCAATACGAGAAGCCCAATCAAATAAATTCTTATAAGCGGCAGTATAACTACCATTATGTTCGGCGAATGAAATAATAATGGCATCGCTTTCACCTAGTTTTTTGAAAAAGGTTTTTGCGGCTTCTGGTTGGCCTAATTCTTCTTCTTTGTCTTGGCTGAATAGTGGCATTTCAAAGTCGTTTAAATCAAGTACCTCAATGTCAGTACCTTCATTGCTTTGAGCTGCTAGGTTAGCAGCATGTGCAGCCAGTTGTTTGTTAATTGATTTACGGCTCGAACTTGCGCCAAATGCGATTACTTTCATGATAATGCCTCACTCTGTTGGTCGTTTGATAAATGAATATAGCTTGTCCTTGTGTTAACGCTGTAAAGTTAACTCCTTGCTGACAATGCACTAAACTGCGCGCATTAATTTTTTCACCGTTAATTTCTGCATCCCCTTTACTCAAATACACCAATACTTCATCAGACAAAGTAATGTTCTGCTCAACTACGGTATTGCTCACCGCAATAGATATTTGACTATTAAAAGTATTTTTCTGGCTTTTATTACCACCATAGACTTGAGTTAATTGTCCAAGTTTAGGTTGATAAACTTTATAGCCTGCTTGTTCACCTAATTCGTCTGGTAGCACCCAAAGTTGGATCATTTGGTTCTGCTGATTATTTGGGTTTACTTCATTGTGACGAAAACCTTCAGCACCCGCACGTTGCACTTGTACAGAGCCTGCTGGTAAATTTTCACCATGACCTAAACTGCCGTGGTGATCAATTTCACCTTCAACCATTACCGAAATAACATCAACTTCTTTGTGTCCGTGCATGTGGGTTTCACCATGAGGAAGAAAGTTAGCATCAGCGAGATAAACAAAGTTGCCTAAACCCGGAAACGCAATGGTTTTTGAACGGCCAAATAGTGCTTGGTTAATGACAAAATGTCGTTCAATTAAGCCTGCAAAGCCACTTTGTGGTAGTTGCTCGAAAGTTAAGGTTTTCATTTTTTTCGTCATCATTTTTGCTTCTTTAGTAAACTATAGCCAGTGTATGCTGATGTTTCACAATGATAAATACCAGTTTGAGTAAATGATTATTACGCTTATCGTAATAACACGTGTTTTTATGTGATTATTGTTAATAATGTTGATTTATAAATATCATCACTCTACATAGCGGCGAAACTTCGCTAAAATAGCGCAACTATCTTTATATATGCAGTTTTACACTGCGTTTGTTTTAGGAAAATTAGTGTCTACTAACGAAAAACGCCTTAATAAATACATTAGTGACTCAGGCTATTGTTCTCGTCGATTTGCCGATAAATTGATTGAAAAAAATCGAGTGACTATTAATGGCATAGTACCTGAGCTAGGCACTAAAGTAGTGCCGGGTGACAAGGTTTGTGTTGATGGCATGGAAATTAAGGCCAGTGATAGTAACCATACTGACCGAGTTTATATTGCCTATAACAAGCCTATCGGCATTACTTGTACCACCGAACTTCAGGTCAGAGGCAATATTATTGATGCCATTGGTCACCCCAAACGTATTTTCCCCATTGGTCGCTTAGATAAGCCGTCAGAAGGTTTAATTTTTCTAACCAGTGATGGTGACATTGTTAATAAAATTCTGCGTGCTGAAAATGCCCATGATAAAGAATATGTTGTCACGGTAGATCAACCGATCAGTGAACGCTTTGTTGAAAGAATGTCAAAAGGGGTACCTATTTTAGGTACGATCACTAAGCCGTGTATTGTTACTCCAGAAAGTAAGTATGTTTTTCGTATTATTTTAACTCAAGGTTTAAACCGACAAATTCGCCGTATGTGTGAATATCTCGGTTATGAAGTCACGAAACTTAATCGCTCGCGCATTATGAATGTTGAGCTAGGGCAATTACGTCCAGGACAATGGCGTGATTTAACTGAGAATGAAATGGCGGAAATAAATGCTGCTGTAGCTGGCTCGCGTAAAACTGCCATGGGTGATGACTTTACAGAGCCTAAAATAGAAGCAAAATCAGAAGCCGTTGAAGTACCGAAAAAGATCGATATAACAGCTGACATTAAACACGCTAATAAAGTGATAACCTCAAAAGCTAATAAGTATTCAGAGAAAAAACTAACACGCATTGATGTAAAAAAGCCTGCTGCAACGTCTTCAGGTAAAAAGCGCTTAAGCCTGAAAAAGAAAAGCTAACTAAGGCGCCACGCTTTAGTTAACTAGTTTACCTGCATGCCAGAACTGGCTTGCAGGTAAGACTTACTAATTAAACCTTCTCATCTTTATTTAAATCAACTGTAGTTAACTTTCTACTTCAAATTTAATAAGTTTGCTGGCGAGTATTGATCGGTTAATAATCGTGTATCTTTGGGCCAATCTTGCTGTATCGCCGTAGACTTCATATAACGGCTTATTTCCGTAATATTGACATCAAAAGGTCTTAATATTGTAGTAAGAGCTTTCGCACGCTCGGCAATAACACTGTCTTGTGGTAAAGACTTCTCACTGGTTAATATAATGCGATTACTGTTTTTCTTGTTTCTAACATTGAAAAAGTCACCAAATACTGATTTATAAGTGGCAGATTCAACATCGTATAAATCACTTATTGAAAATGTATTTGCTGCTAATACGCCATTTTCGCTAAGTAGTGTTTTGGTTTCCTGTAAGAATTCTTGCGTCATCAAGTGCTCAGGAATATAGTCGCCATTGAAGGCATCAAGAATAATCCAATCATATTTCTGCTGTTTTAAAACCGCGCGTTTAACAAAAATTCGCCCATCTTGTATCACTGAAGTTACTTTTTCATTTTCGAAAAAGCCAAAATAATTTCTCGCCACTTTAATCACCGCGGGATCAATTTCAACATTAGTAATAGTGGCATCAGGAAAAATTTGATGTAGAGAATTCGACATAGTACCGCCGCCTAGGCCAACAATTAAAATTCGCTCTGGGTTTGGGTTAACCAATAAACTGGCAAACAGCATTTTAGTATAATTAAATACTAAGCGTTGAGGATCGTCGACTAGCATGCAGCTTTGTTGGGTTTTAGCACTTTTAACGTTGAATTTTAAACAACGTAAGCCGCGTTTTTCTTCTACCAATATATTGCGATATAACGAACGTTCGCTGTGAATAGTCTCGGCACTTGCTTGAGTATTTAAAGCGGCACTAATCAGCACATTACTTAGTATTGATATTAAAAAAGTGATTAATAATTTATTCATTAGTCGCTCCTTGACTGCTAATACTTTCACTGTTGCCAGTTGGTTGATTTAGGCGATTAAAAACCATTGCACTTAGGCCAAGTAAAATCAAAATGCTGCTAAATACGGTGATAATATTGTTAACTTCAAACAGCAATACTAAATAGAATGAGGTAATAATAGTACCTAAGGCACTACCTAATGTTGAAACAAAATACAGAAAGCCTGCAACTTGGCCACTTTTATTTTTATCGGTGACCAACAAGCGCACCGAGTATGGTGAGATCATGCCGAGAATAACAGTAGGAATAAAGAATAGCGCCATTGAAGCCAATAGTGAGCCATACCGTGTGTCTTCTATGGCAAGAAAAATAGCTTCCATTAACCATTCTGATGAAAAAGCTACTGGTAAAATGGCAATACCAGCAAAAATAAAAATCAAGCCATAACGATTTAAAGACGCTGCTTTTGTGGAAAGTTTGCCACCGGCCAAATAACCGAAAGATAAACTCAACATAAATACCGTGATGATACTGCCCCAGATATGAACGCTACTGCCAAAAAATGGCGCTAGAATTCGTCCACCGAGTAATTCGATACCCATGATGCAAAAGCCACTAGAAAAGGCCAGTAAATAGATTAAAGGGTTTTGCCACTGCTGCATTTTATTATTTTTATTAGTCATTTAGCATACTACTTTAGTTATTAGATTGAATTGATAACGGTTTGTTAATTTATCTTACAACGGAAGTGAACTTGGATGCCAGACAGAAAAAAGGCTTGTTACAAAAAACAAGCCTTTTGGCAGAACATCAGAACTGATGCTTAGTTTTTAGTTGCGTTGGCTAATAAAGGCTTTAAGAATCTCGCGGTATGCGAGCCTTTATGTTTAGCAACTTGCTCTGGTGTACCTGTTACTAATATTTCACCACCGCCTGAACCACCTTCAGGACCTAAGTCGACAACCCAATCAGCAGTTTTTATGACATCAAGGTTATGCTCGATAACGACAATGGTATTGCCGTGGTCACGTAAACGATGGATCACTTGTAGCAATTGCTTAATATCGTGAAAATGTAAGCCAGTGGTTGGTTCATCAAGAATATAAAGCGTTTTGCCGGTATCTCGCTTTGATAGCTCTTTCGATAACTTAACTCGCTGCGCTTCACCGCCTGAAAGCGTTGTCGCTGATTGACCTAATTTGATATAGCTTAAACCAACATCCATTAAGGTTTGTAGTTTACGTTTTACCGCAGGAATAGGACCGAAGAACTCTAGCGCATCTTCAATGGTCATATCCAACACTTCATGAATGCTCTTACCCTTGTATTTCACTTCTAACGTTTCGCGGTTATAGCGTTTACTCTTACAAACGTCACAAGGCACATAAACATCAGGTAAAAAGTGCATTTCAACTTTAATTAAACCGTCACCCTGACAGGCTTCACAACGACCGCCCTTGACATTAAAGCTAAAGCGACCTGGTTTGTAACCACGTGAACGTGATTCTTGCGTGGCGGCAAAAATTTCACGTATAGCGGTAAAAATACCGGTATAGGTTGCAGGGTTTGAACGTGGTGTTCGTCCAATTGGGCTTTGGTCGATATCAATAACTTTATCGAGTAAGTCTAAACCGGTAATTTCTTTGTGTGGTGCGGGCTCTTGTGTCGTTGCCCCGTTTAATTCGATATGAGCAAGCTTGTATAAAGTATCGTTGATCAGGGTTGACTTACCTGAGCCAGAAACCCCCGTAACACAAGTCATTAGGCCATTTGGAATAACCAAGTCAACATTTTTTAGGTTATTACCTGTTGCACCTTTAAGTTTAACAACATTGTTTTTATCAAACGGTGTTCTAGTTTTCGGTATTTCAATACACTCTCTTCCTGACAAGTACTGGCCAGTAAGTGAGTCTTCACATGCTAAAATGTCATTTACATCGCCTTCAGCAATAATATTACCGCCATGAACACCAGCACCAGGGCCAATATCGATAACATAGTCAGCCGCGCGAATGGCGTCTTCATCATGTTCCACTACGATCACGGTATTTCCTAAATCACGTAAATGGATCAAGGTTTCAAGTAAACGTTCATTGTCGCGTTGATGTAAGCCAATTGAAGGCTCGTCAAGCACGTACATGACACCGACTAAACCAGCGCCAATTTGACTAGCTAAACGAATACGTTGTGCTTCACCACCTGATAACGTGCCTGAGGCGCGAGATAAGTTAAGGTAATTTAAACCCACATTAACTAGGAAACCTAAGCGATCACACACTTCTTTAAGAATTTTTTCTGCAATTTGAGCTTTTTGGCCTTCAAGTTTCAAGCCTTGGAAAAACGCCAGAGCGTCGGCAATGGCATATTCAGCAACTTCAGGTAATGGCGTGTCAGCAATAAAAACATTGCGAGCTTCTAAGCGCAGTCGACTACCGTCACAATCTGGACAGTGTTGGCTATTTAAATATTTTGCTAGCTCTTCACGTACCGCGTTAGACTCTGTTTCACGGTAACGGCGATCCATATTATTTAAAATACCTTCGAATGGGTGTTTGCGAATAACAATATCACCGCGATCATTCATGTATTTAAATTCAATTTCTTGTTTACCGCTACCACGTAGAATTAATTCCTGTGTTTTCTCCGCTAATTCATTGAACGGTAAGTCTAAGGCGAATTGATAATGGTCAGCCAACGCTTGTAACATTTGAAAGTAATAAAAATTTCGCTTATCCCAGCCACGAATTGCACCGCCAGCCAAGCTCAACTCAGGATTTGAAATAACGCGACTTGCGTCGAAATATTGTTGATTACCTAAACCATCACAGGTTTGACAAGCACCAGCAGGGTTATTGAAAGAGAACAATCGTGGCTCTAACTCTTGCATGCTATAGCCACATTTAGGACAGGCAAAATTAGCCGAGAAAACCAATTCTTCTTTGCTTGGTTCGTCCATATAGGCAACTTTCACGGTACCTGAAGTCAATGAAAGAGCTGTTTCAAATGATTCAGCAAGGCGTAATTGGATGTCTTCACGCACTTTTAGGCGGTCAACAACCACCTCTATAGTATGCTTTTTATGTAATTCTAAGGTTGGTGGATCAGAAAGGTCACAAACTTCTCCATCAATTCGAGCACGAATATAACCTTGGGCAGCAAGGTTATCTAATAATTTTACATGCTCACCTTTGCGGTCTTGTAATACCGGGGCAAGCACCATGACTTTAGTGCCTTCTTCTAGCGCTAAAACCCGGTCAACCATTTGTGAAATAGTTTGTGCGGTAAGTGGCAGGTGATGATCAGGACAACGAGGTTCACCCACACGCGCATAAAGCAAACGCAGATAATCATAAATTTCAGTAATGGTACCAACCGTTGAACGTGGGTTATGTGATGTTGATTTTTGTTCAATGGAAATGGCTGGCGATAAACCTTCAATGTGATCAACATCGGGTTTTTCCATTAATGATAAAAATTGGCGTGCATAAGCGGAAAGTGATTCAACGTAACGTCTTTGACCTTCAGCGTATAAAGTATCAAAGGCTAATGAAGACTTACCTGAACCAGAAAGGCCAGTAATAACAACTAACTTGTCGCGTGGAATATTTACATTAATATTTTTTAAGTTGTGAGTGCGAGCACCCCTGACTTCAATTTTTTTCATAATGACATTGTGACCAGTTTAACGCCCGTCATCCCTATGCGAAAATTTTCCACAGATGAAGTGATGGACTGATTGCAAATTACCTTATGCTATATCAACACTTGAAATAATTATTGGCGGTAAAATACTAACCTATTAAGGCTGTTTTTACGGCAAAAGTTACTAAGTATTATTTCGACCTGAACATAAAGTTAGAACCAAATATTATCGCACAGATTTTAATCCGAATTCATCTTAAATCTCTGTTTTTGTTCATTCGGTGACCGTGGTAAGATACGCGCGTTTTTCTAGCTTTATTATTGCTGTATTGGCAGCTAGTGACGGCTAGGTTTAAAGTTTACTATCCAGTTTAAGTAGAGTTAACATTTTCATGAGCGCATCCGGTTTAAATAGTATTGAAAAAAAAGCAGCATTTTCGCTAGCCTCTGTGTTTGGCTTGCGGATGTTAGGTCTGTTTATGATTTTGCCCGTATTTGCCATTTACGGTGAACAACTTATTGGCTATAGCCCAATTTGGATCGGTTTAGCTATTGGTGCTTATGGCTTAACTCAAGCGTTATTACAAATTCCGATGGGAATTTTATCAGACAAATTTGGACGCAAACCAGTAATTCTGACAGGGTTAGTGGTGTTTTTCATTGGTAGTGTTGTGGCGGCAATGTCAGAGACTATTTATGGTGTAGTTGCTGGTCGTGCATTACAAGGTACCGGTGCTATTGCCAGTGCAATACTAGCCTTAGCTGCTGATTTAAGCCGTGAAGAACAGCGACCTAAAGTCATGGCAACTATTGGCATGTTTATCGGTGTTTCATTTACTATTGCAATGATTATTGGCCCTATCGTCGCACAGGCTTTTGGCTTAAGTGGTCTATTTTGGTTTATCGCAATTTTAACCATTTTTGCCATGCTAACCATTCAATTCATCGTACCAAATTCAATTAATACTGCACCCAAAGGTGACAATGTTGCCTTACCGTCAAAGCTTGGCAGCTTAATATTTGACGGGCAATTATCGCGTTTAAATTGGGGCGTATTTATTCTTCATATGGCGCTAACAGCGTGTTTTGTTACCTTGCCAAAACAATTTGTTGCTAGCGGTTTAGCGCTTGAACAACATTGGCAACTTTATTTACCAACCTTAATTGGCTCATTTTTCTTGATGGTGCCGTTTATGATCATCGGTATGAAAAAGCAAAAAGAAAAGCAAATGTTCACCGCTGCTGTTGCTTTACTGACATTAGCATTGTTACTACTTTGGTATTTACCAATGGGCATTACAACATTAGTGATATTAGTGATGATGTTTTTTACAGCCTTTAATTACCTAGAAGCGACAATGCCTTCAATATTATCTCGCATTGCTCCTGCCGGCGTTAAAGGTAGTGTGATGGGAATATATTCTAGTAGTCAGTTTTTAGGAGCGTTTGCTGGTGGTATTTTAGGTGGTTTTATTGCCAGTGAATTTGGCGAACAGTCTATTTTCTTAATGATGTCGCTATTTGGACTGGTTTGGGTCGTACTCACTTTGGGGATGAAGCCATTGAAAAAGTCTAAGGCTTATAGTTTTAAAACTAACATTTCCAGTGACGAAAAAGCTTATGAAGTTGCCCAACAACTGAGTGAAATGCCCGGTGTTATTGAAGTAACTATTATGCATGATGAAGCTGTTGCCTATTTAAAAGTTGATGATAAAACTGCTGACTTGGTTAACATTAAAGCGTTATTAAATAGCTAGTTATTTTATATCCGTGATGAAGTCACAGAGGGTTTTAGTACCAATTGATAGTTTGATTTCATCATCAAGTTCTTTGCCTAACAATGCCGCTCCCATTGGTGATTGCGGGGTGATCAAAGTAATACTCACTAATGTGCCTTGCTCAGTTATCTGACAACGATGACCGCCAGCTGCAGGGGTAATAAAAAACCACTGCTGCTTGGCAATGTCCTGCTCCATTTGCACTAACGATCCCAGCACAATATTTGTTTGTTTTTCAGCTAAGTTAGCTGGAAAATTCTCAAAGCTTTTAATCGCTTGACGAATTTCGCCAACACGTCTTGATTGCCCTTCAGCCAAGTAACTTTGCTCAATGGCCAAGGTGTCATATTGTGTTTCTGCCACCGACTGATCATCAGTTGCCGCTTTGTGTGCATTGTCTGCAGCAACCAGCGCCAGTGTTAATTCTTGTTGTAGCTGCGAGATAATTTCAGCAATGATAATGTTTTTGTCGATGTTAATAGTGCTTTCCCGCATAGGTTCTAAATGTTAACTACAAAATGTTAGGTAAAAAGTAATAGCTATTAAAGATATCGCAGCATACTCAGATTACTCGGAAAGTAAATCATCATCTTTTAACAAGATCCTATTGGACGAATGAAATTTCAATCTGACAGGTGTCAAATTAAGCTTGAGTTTTACTAAAAATGCAGATACTTTAGTGGTAACTGGTTCGACCAAAAAACTGAACTAGCTTTAAATGCAACTTAACATGACAACTAAAAAAGTGACATATTATGAATGATAACGCTGCCTTTCCACATTTATTAGCACCATTAGATTTAGGCTTTACAACGCTAGCCAATAGAACACTAATGGGCTCAATGCATACCGGTTTAGAAGAAGAAAAAGGTGGCTTTGATAAACTTGCAGCGTTTTATGAAGCACGCGCAAAAGGCGGTGTCGGCTTAATTGTTACTGGTGGCATAAGCCCAAATACTCGCGGACGCTTAGCGCCTTTTGGTTGTGAGTTAAGTAAATTTTGGCAAGTCAGTAAGCATCAAAAAGTAACCGAAGCTGTACATAAATATCCAACAAAAATTTGTTTGCAATTACTACATGCCGGCAGATATTCGTACCATCCATTTAGTGTTTCAGCGAGTAAGGTTAAATCGCCAATTAACCCATTCACCCCGAAAGCTATGTCAGTTCGCCAAATTAAAGGCACGATTAAAGACTTTGCTCATTCTGCTAAATTAGCGAAAAGAGCTGGCTATGATGGCGTTGAAATTATGGGCTCTGAAGGTTATCTCATTAACCAATTTAGCTGTGTAAAAGTGAACAAAAGAACCGATGAGTGGGGTGGCGGTATTGAAAATAGAATGCGCTTAGCCATTGAAACGATTCGTGCAGTACGGGCTAGCGCAGGCGATGACTTCATCATTATATTCCGCTTATCCATGCTTGATTTAGTCGAAGGCGGCAACAGCTGGCAAGACGTTGTTACTATGGCAAAGGGTGTTGAGGCAGCGGGTGCAACGTTAATCAATACCGGTATTGGTTGGCATGAAGCGCGTGTGCCAACAATTTCGACATCAGTACCACGAGCTGCATTTACGTGGATCACTGAGCGAATGAAAAAAGAAGTTTCTGTGCCGTTGGTCACCACTAACCGAATTAATACGCCAGAAGTTGCAGAAGATATATTATCTACCGGCCAAGCTGACATGGTTTCAATGGCACGACCATTTTTAGCCGATGAAAACTTTGTTGCTAAGGCTGCTGCAAATAAAAGTGATGAAATTAATACCTGTATTGGTTGTAACCAAGCATGTTTAGACCATGTATTTAAACAGCAAAGAGCCTCTTGTTTGGTAAACCCTACGGCATGTTATGAAACTGAACTGACTTTTGAAAAAGCTAAAAGCAATAAAAAAATTGCCGTAGTAGGCGCGGGACCAGCAGGGCTAGCGTTCAGTGTTTACGCTGCACAACGTGGCCATCAAGTTGAAATATTTGATCGCGGCACTGAAATTGGCGGTCAATTTAATTACGCCAAGCAAATTCCAGGTAAAGAAGAGTTTTTTGAAACCCTACGATACTTTAATAAACAGATTTCGTTGCTTAATATTGGCTTGAATTTAAACCAAGAAAAAAGTGCTGATGAACTTATTTCTGCTGGTTTTGATGAAATTGTACTAGCAACCGGCATTGTGCCAAGAAAGCTTGATATTAAAGGTATTGAGCATGAAAAAGTGATGTCGTATCTACAAGTTTTGCGTGATAAAGAACCCGTAGGTAAGCGTGTTGCCATCATCGGTGCAGGCGGAATTGGTTTTGATGTCGCTGAATTCTTAGTGGAAGACGAGTCATTAACCACTAATCCAGAAAAGTGGTTACAAAACTGGGGTGTTGATAAAGACTATCAAAAAAATGGTGGCTTAATTCAGCCTAAAATACAGGAAGAGCCAATTAGAGAAATCTTCTTATTACAGCGTAAAAACACTAAGGTTGGTGCCGGTTTAGGTAAAACGACTGGTTGGATACATCGTGCGACATTGCAGAAAAATGGCGTACAAATGCTGGCAGGTGTTAGCTATGATGAAGTAAATGATGATGGGTTAGTGATCACCATTGATGATAAACAGCAAACGCTGCCAGTAGATCATGTCATTATTTGTGCGGGGCAAGAATCTGAACGTACTTTATATCAACAACTTGAAGATAAAGGCGTAGCAGCACACCTTATTGGTGGTGCCAATGTCGCGTCAGAATTAGATGCAAAAAGAGCGATAAGACAAGCGGCTGAATTAGCTGCGAAGATTTAAATTAATCTGTTTTAATCACTGTAGTTACCTGACAAGTTAATAAAATAGCTTGTTAGGTAATTTATCACAGCCATAAGCCACAGCCATAAACTACCAAATAGTCAATTCAACTATAAATTAAATTGAAATAATCGTTAACTTATCGAGGTCAAATGGTATGCTGCTTAAAGCTAGTAATACCAGTTTGATTAAGTTTTTGATCTTGCTGTGCGTAGAAAAAATAGTTCAGAACAAGGCGCTCGATTGAGTAATAGCTAGCTATTAGGATTGAGAGCAACGCCGGTATGGACTATTTTAACAAGTACAGGTGAGCAATGATTTAGTCACATTGGTATAAGCATATTGTTGATAATAATAAAGATAAGAGTGACTATGACGCTAATATTTAAACCCGCGATTGCCATATCCAATTCATTACGATTTAAAGCCAAATTTTCTCTTTTAGCGTTAATGTTTTATATTCCGCTGATTGCGAGTTTTGTTTGGATTGTTAAACAACAATTTCATGATTTAAGCCAATATCAACAAGAGCTTAACGGCCGAAGCCAAATACTTACGGTAAGCCAGTTGGAACAATTGGTAGCTGAAAAACGCTTAAATATGTCTAACGGCGGTGATATTTCTGCGCAAATTGACGCGCTTGAAATAGTTACTGCAGAAAAGCAAATATTAGCCGACGGCTGGCAAGCAGTATTAGCAAGTGAAAAGCAATTTTCTGATTTTGCAATGTTTTATGATAAAACCTTAGCGCTACGCGAGACTTTATCGGCTGTTAGTGGCTTATCACGCGAACCTGATCCACAGGCCTTTTATTTAGCTGAAGCGGCGGTCATTAGAATGCCTGCTATGGTGGAGTACCTCAGCCGTATTAAAGACTTAACCTATTCAATTATCAGCAACGGTGGCTTTAGCGCCGAAACTTATACTTTGCTGGTAGCGCTGGACAATCGACTTGACGAACTACAACTGCAATATAAAAAAACCAATGAGCAACTAAAGCGTGTTGCGCCGAATATGTTTCCTGAATATCTCAATCAATATGATGAATTAACCCTGTCACTAGATGAGTTCCAAGCACAATTGCGCGGCAAAGTGATTAATCCTGACCGTATCAGTTGGAGTGCGAATCAAGTGCAGAGCCTAGGAGATACTGAGTATCAAAAGCTATTAGCACTTATGTCTACGTCTGAAGAGCTTTTAGTGCAACGTATTGAAAAATTAAAAAATAGTAGTACGCAAACCTTATGGTTATTGTCGGTTATGTTGGTAGTGATCATGCTAGCGATTAGCTATTTATTAGTTGGTATATATCGTTCGCTGAGTGAAAACGTCAATAAAATAAACCAAGCTGCTGAACGATTAGGTAATGGTGATTTTTCTCAAGAAATTACTCGAGATTCAAAAGATGAATTAGGCGATATAGCCGACCGTTTTAGCCAAATGCAGGGCAAAATTCACGATTTATTGATGAATGTTAATCATGATGTTTCAGTATTAAAATCAGCGGCAGTTAATATCAATGCCTTAACCGAGGCAATGGAGCAAAATATTGCCCAGCAGCAGCAAGATACGCATCAGGTGGCTAGCTCAATTAACCAGGTTAATGATTCTGTTCAAGTTATTTCATCTAATACTACTGGCGCTCAAGAACTAACTGAGCAGGCTAGCGTTAATGTTAACCATGGTGAGCAAGTGATTAGTGATACTGCGAATGTTATCACAGCCATTTCTGCACAAGTGAATACTTCTGCAGAGGTGATTGATGAGTTAGCTGTGCATAGTTCTGAAATTGGTACTTTCGTTAATGTTATACGAGAAATTGCTGACCAAACCAATTTATTGGCATTAAATGCTGCCATTGAAGCTGCTCGTGCCGGTGAGCAAGGCCGTGGTTTTGCTGTTGTTGCTGATGAAGTGCGTACCTTAGCAAGCAGAACACAAGAATCAACCAGTGAAATACAGCGTATTATTGAACAGTTGCAGCTAGGCACAAGTCGTTCAGTCGCTGCAATGAAAACAGGTGTTGAGCAAGCAGAGCAAGGCGTTGAAAAAACCGCGCAAGTCGCTGAAACCTTCCAACAAGTTAGTCAAAATGTTAATGAAATTGTTATGGCGACAACAGAAATATCAAGCGCAGTAGAGCAACAGCGTGATATGGTAGTGGGCATTACTGGAAATACCCAAGATATCGCCGAAAGTACCGACAACTTATTACAGTCAGCAGAAGATGCAGCCAGTGCCGGTGCGAATATTTCTCAACTCGCGGAAGAACTTGCGGTACAATTAGCCCAATTTACTTTGAAGAAATAATTAAACGCTTTAATGAATAATAATAAAACTCTTTGTTGCGCCTTTACTTGTAAGGCTGGTCGCTAGCATGGCGACATTTAAATCCTCAACGGGACTTGCTGTTCAAGACATCGAAATAGCGCCATCTGCGGCTGATTTTAAACAGTTATTACTTACTGAAATTTCACAAGCAACGTCACGTATCTACATTTCTGCACTGTATATTCAAGATGATGAAGCTGGGCGTGAAGTACTAGCGGCGATATATCAAGCGAAAGCACAGCAGCCACAGTTAGATGTGCGCTTGTTTGTTGATTTCCACCGAGCACAACGTGGTTTAATTGGCGAAAAAGAGCATGGTGGTAATCGTGATTATTACCTTGAGCTTGAGCAACAGCATTCTGTGTCAATTGAAATTTATGGTGTGCCAGTTAAGCGTAAAGAACTGTTAGGTGTTTTGCATCTAAAAGGTATGGTTATTGATGATGTGCTGCTTTATTCTGGCGCCAGTATTAATGATGTGTACTTGCAGCAAGCAGATCGTTATCGACTTGACCGGTATTATCGTTTACAAAGCCAAGCCTTAGCCGATAATTTTTGTGACTACTTTCAGCGTTACTTTGTAGATTCAAAACTTGCTCCAAGATTAAATCAAGTGGGCTTGCCAGATAAACAAATTCTTAAGCGTAATATTATTCGCTTAACTAAATTGCTGAAAAAGTCTAAATATCGTGAATTTCCATTTAGTGAGTCTGCAGATATTCAAGCAGCTATGTTCGTTGGCTGTGGTCGTAGAGGCAATCAACTCAATCGAGTGATAAGAGACTTAGTGAAAAGTAGCCAAAACTCATTGGTTATTTTCACCCCTTACTTTAATTTACCTAAACCGTTATTGCGCGACTTAGACGCGGCATTAAAGCGTGGTGTTAAGGTAACACTGACCGTTGGCGATAAAAAAGCTAATGACTTTTACAATGCCGATGAAGAGACTTTTTCAACCGTTGAAATAGTACCTTATATTTATGAGCGCCTATTGGTGGCATTTTTGTCGCGACGTCAAAAGTATTTAGATAATGGTCAACTAACACTTAGGCTTTGGCAAGATGGTTCAAACAGCTTTCACCTAAAAGGGCTAGTAGTTGACGAACGTTATCACATGCTAACGGGCAGTAACTTAAACCCTAGAGCTTGGGCATTAGATATCGAAAATGGTATTTTATTAGATGATCCGCAAGGCTTACTACTTGAAAAGTTTACTGAAGAATTTCAGAGAATAACCGCGCATACCCAAGTTATTACTAACTCGTCACAAATAGAAGGGATAAATAGTTACCCTGTTAAACCGAGAAAGTTACTGAAAAAAATTAAGATGACGCAAATTGATAGACTGTTAAAACGTTTTCTTTAATCCCCACTTACCTGTAGTTCTTTATGGCAAAATTGCTTTGCATTGTTAATCTAATGTAAGGCAATTGCTGTTTGCTAACCCTCTGATCAAATCAAAACTTTTTTGTTTCTAATTTGTTGCTAGAAACAACAAATATTTTCTATTTATATTCCAATAACCTGTTATTTAACCGTGATTTAAGTTAATTTAGCGAGGTGGTTAATTAGGACGTAATTTACGTGTTTACACGAGATGAAATGATGGAGAAGTATAATGGCATATGATTTTGGTTCAAAGGGATTAGGCATTGGAAACCCTTTTAAACAAGAAGGCTTAATTCGGACTTTAGGCGGTTTAGCCATTGCAGGGATCGGTTTATATAGCGTATTCAATGTTACCGATATTATTGAGCAAGACATGACCAAAGCATGGGTTTATGCGGCTGTTGGCTTAGTATTACTTATTGCTGGTTTTAAGCGCGCAGGTAGTGGCTTATTTCAGTTATTCAAATTTTTTGTTGGTCGTTCTGTACCATCTTCTTTAGCCTATAACTTAACGAAAAGTGAAAAAGAGAATGCGGCATTAGAACGTAAAGAAAATGTACTCGCTTATAAATCTGCCACGCTTGAGTCGATGTTAATGGGGCGAAAAAATGCCACGTTTACCGAACCATTAGGTTGGATGGGCCGTTTTGTGCATTCTATTTTCCCTAAGCTTATTTTCTTACCTTACCCGATTCGTAATATCTCGCAAGAAATTGTTTCGGTATTAACGACAACAGTTATTGCCTTCATTGCTTTTGGTTTGACTTACTTTGTTTCGTCAAGTGGTTTAGCTGGCGAAGCTGGGCATATCATCATGCCTGTTTTCTCTATTTTTATTCTAATTTATCTCGTTGCTGCGTGGCGAAAGGCTGCTAACGCAGTAAGTTTAGACCGAGTTAAACAACTGAATAGTGCCGGAGCCGCTAGTGTTGCGAAAATCATCACTTTCTCTATTTTATTTCCTGTTGCAATAGGTGGCGGTTACCATTTTGTTAATCAAAATATTAACCCAAATAATAGCTTCTACCAGGTTGCAGATAAAGTTACGGTATTTTCGGCATGGCCAAGTTTATTAACGTTAATCGGTTTAGGACTTGTTACTGCTGGCTTTGTTTTCTACTTAGTGAATATACGTAGCCAGCAAAGTACAACTAACACCGAAGTGAGTGAATATCGTGAAAACTTGCAAGAATCTGTGCACCCTAACGAGATTTTCATTAATATTGAAAATATTGTTTTAGCGAATCGTCGTTATAAAGAAATTCCGAATCGAACTTATATGAACTTTGATCCGGTATTAGAAGAGCAAAGCCAAGGTAAAGGTTCATTTGCGGGTGAGTTACTAATTGAAACTCAACCTGAGTTTTCTTCGGTAGAGCAGCCAGCAAGTTATAAAACTACACGTTTAGCTAGTACTATATTGGCACAAGTACTGATGGTTATAGGTGCTTATTTATTCTTTAGCGTAGCACCGCAAATAGCTGCCGGCATTGAGTTTTTTCAATATTTTGCTGACAATATCAGTAGAGTTTCTCGTGCTGCCAATAATGGCACTATTGAGCCGCTACAAGCCTTGATGGCAGATACTTCAATCATCGTTGTTGCCTTTATTAGTACCTTATTTTTCTGGCAAATCGTGACGACCATTGGCCGAATGCTAGAAAACTTTTCTCATATATTTTGGGCTGAACTGCAATTTAACTCGTTACTAATGTATATGAAAACAGAAGGCACATTTGCTGAGTCAAAAATATCAACAGGTATGTCTATGTACGATTCAACGCGAAGTGAAAATTTCATTGTTAAATCGTCTATTACGCCATGGGTTGTAAGCTCTCGCATTAATACCAGTACTTTTGCAACAAGTGGCGCTCGCAATGTTGAAATGCCACGTTATGTTATGTCAATGTCGAAAAATGATGATGAACTAACTAGTATTGTTGATGAAATTAAGTCGTTCTTGCGTGCTCGTGAAAATATTGCTGGTTTCTCGAATACTGCTGATTTACAACACGCTGAGAACATTTTAAAAGTAAATAATGCCTCTCGTTATAATGCTAATCAAATAGGCAATGGCGATGATGAAGCGGCAGGCTTTTTACGAAATGAGCAACAACATAATGAAAAATCTAGCGAGGATAGTACTTCATCGCCAGAGAAATTAACTGAATAACTTATTAAGTTAATTCGGTATACAAAAAGCATAATGGTTTCATTATGCTTTTCTATGTTCAGGACGAACGGTATGTCATGGTGCTATGGATGGCAATGAATGACGTTCAGGACGAACAGTATGTCATGGTGCTATAAGTAGCATCATGACGGTATTGAATTCAACGAGCTAATATAAACTTAGCCTGTAGTATAAATTTGTTGCGCGGTGTTAAAACTAACCCATGAGGTTAAAACATACTTGCTTGATGAAATAGGAATATTGCCTCGGTGGGTATGGGTAAAGCCACATGGTGCAATAATCATTGTACCCGCCTTAGGCTTAATACTTTTATTTTGATAGAAAAAGTCAGTTTCTCCACCTTCCTCAACATCATTTAAATAAATTATAAATAATAACATGCGATGAAGCGCTTTGTTTTCACCTGGTTGAGGGTATATTTCAGAGTGCCAATAACCGTAATTACCTTTACCTTGTTCATAACGTTGGGCATTAATAGGCGCTAAATTAAACAGATAACGCACTAAGTTAAACACATTAGGCTTACCGACCTCTTCAAAGTTATCAGCGGTTAGCACTACTGGTTCTTTAGTTTCTGGGTGTTGTACCGTCAGTGAAATACCACTGATTAAACTGAAGAAATATTTGCCAATATAATCGGTAATATTATCGCCACAGGCTTGTAATATGGTTTGTAGTGATGGTTGAAAATCAGCGTGTTGATTTAAATAAATATCTTCACTGAGCTTCTTCGTGATGTCTACACCATTGCCTGTTCTGCCTGGAACTTTGTGCTTGCTGTTATCAAAGTCCAAAACGAATTTTTTACAAAACTCTGGACTTAGGGCATTTGGGTATACTTCTATGAAATCGGTCATGGTTCTAGTGTCTTTTGATCTTATTATTAATCTGGCTCAAGCATACAACAAAGCGTAACGAATTTAATTACCTTATCGCAAAATCACTGTAGAATGTTTGGCAAAATTTTAATATATAAAGAGTTTTTATGTTTAGTGAAGTGATAACGACACGATTTAGCGATACTGATGCACTTGGGCACATCAACAATACAATGGTGCCTGTTTGGTTTGAAGGTGCACGAGACCCTGTTTTTAAATGGTTTATGCCAGAGTTAAATCTTAATGAATGGCGTCTTATTCTTGCTAAAATTGATGTTAATTTTCATGCGCAAATTTATTACGGCAAAGAAATAACCTTACGCACCTATATTGGCCGAATTGGTGGTTCTTCGTTCGATGTTTATCAAGAATTATGGCAGAACGATATTAAATGTGCGTCAGGCACCGCGGTGATGGTGCATTTTTGTTATGAAAATCAGAGCTCTTTAAAAATTCCAGCTGATGTGCAAAATGAAATGAAAAAGCACCTATTTGTTGCTGATTAGAAATTGATTTTTTATCGATAAAATATTTTAGAAAAAGCGGGTAAATCTAGCGTAATTTTTTATCTGTAGTGATAGAATCTCTCATCGTTATTAAAAATTAATATTCTGAGCAAGTTGTCGCTTAGAGTAATGTTAAATCAGTAGAGCGCAGCTTTACTGCAATTATAGGATTTTGTTCATGGCTGGTGTCAATAAAGTAATAATTTTAGGTAACTTAGGGAAAGACCCTGAAGTTCGTTTCATGCCTAACGGTGGTGGTGTTGCTAACCTCACTATTGCAACTTCTGAAAGTTGGAAAGACAAGCAAACGGGTGAACAAAAAGAAAAAACTGAATGGCACCGTGTAGTTATGTTCGGTAAGTTAGCTGAAATTGCTGGCGAATACTTGAAGAAAGGTTCTAAAGTTTACATTGAAGGTGCTTTGCAAACACGTAAATGGCAAAACGCACAAGGCCAAGACCAATATACAACTGAAATAGTTGTACAAGGTTTTAACGGCACAATGCAAATGTTAGATTCCCGTGGTGGTAGCGGTGCTCAAGCTGGCGGTGGTTTCCAACAGCCATCTGCTCCACAGCAGTCTGGTGGTTTCCAACAGCAACAAGCTGCTCCACAGCAATCAGGTGGTTTCCAGCAACAACAAGCTGCTCCACAGCAAGCTTATAATAAGCCAGCACAACAATCAGGTGGCTTTCAACAGCAATCTGCACCACAACAAGGTGGCGGTTTCCAACAGCAGTCTGCCCCACAGCAAGGCGGTGGCTTCCAACAACAGTCTGCTCCACAGCAAGGCGGTTACCAGCAACAAAATGCGCCTAAGGTAAACCCACAAGAGCCAACTATCGATTTTGATGACGATATTCCGTTCTAAGAAACGTATATTGTAAAGATTAAATTAAAAAAAGCCTTTTTTTAAAAGGCTTTTTTTGTGCTCGTTTAAAATCTTTGTTTGAATGTTTTTTTAATTGAAGAAGAGGTAATTTATCAACCTCTCGCCATCGAATTGTGAATTAACTGAGCTAGCTTCTTTATTGCCCTCTCTTCTATTGCTAAGCATTCGAATGAGGAGTTTATACGAAAACAATGGTTAAACTTCTTACTCACTGAAAACATTTTTCCCGGGGAAATACTTATCTTTTCTTTCAAGGCTTGATGATACAAATCCATAGCGTCGATATTTTCTGGCAACTCAAGCCATAAAAAATAGCCACCTTCTGAATAGTTCACATTAACGGTAGCTGGCAGGTAAGTTCGTAGCATTTGCCACGTAGCGAACTTTCTCTGTTCTAGTTTTCTGCGCATCTGACGCAAATGATTTTCGTAATTGCGAGTAGAGAGGTATTTAGTTAGTGCCAATTGAATTGGCGCACTGGCCGATAATGTACTCATTAATTGAAGTTTTTGGATCGGCAGTGCCATTTTTCCTGCCGCTACCCAGCCAATACGGAACCCGGCGACTAAAGTTTTAGAAAAAGATGAGCAGTGCATTGTCATCCCTTGTTGGTCAAAGGCTTTTGCCGGTAATGGTTTTTTGCTACCGAAATACAATTCGCTATAAACATCATCTTCAATTAAGTAGACGTTGTGCTCAGCTAATAATTCTATCAACTGTGCTTTTTTCTCATCTGATAAGGTACAACCCAATGGGTTTTGGTGGCTAGTCATTAACCAGCAAGCTTTGACTGGGTGGGATTGTAGAGCCTCTTTTAATGAACCTAGGTCGATGCCATCTCTTGGATGAGTGCTGACAGACAGTGCTCGCAAGTTCAATCTTTGTAGAGATTGTAGTGCACCGTAGAAAGTTGGAGACTCCACAATAACCCAGTCACCGGGTTGGGTAACGGCTTGAAGACTTAAATTCAAAGCTTCTAGCGCACCAGCTGTGATAACAATTTCATCGGGATGAACATTTATGCCTTGCGCTGCATAACGCTTAGAAATTATTTTCCGTAAATCTTTATTGCCTGGCGGTAGGTTATCTAAAGCACTTGATGTTGGCATTGTCTTCGCTGCTGCCATCAGTGACTTATTGACTTGCAGGCGAGGGTATAACGTTGGATCAGGGTAAACTGAGCCAAAGTCGACAATATTTGGTGTTCGACTCGCTTGTAAAACATCAAAAATTAAATCATTAATATCAACATTTTCAGTGGTATGAATGGCTGTATCTGAATGATGTTGCTTTGAATTGGCGTATTGAATTTTTGGCGCAACAAAATACCCTGAACGGGCATGAGAAACGATCCAGCCTTGGCTTTCTAATATCTGGTAGGCATTTAATACCGTCATTAAGCTCATGTTTGAGGTTTCAGCTTGCTTTCGCAATGAAGGGAGCTTATCACCGACCGCCCAAATTTCGCATTGAATTTGATGCCGAATTTGTTCTACTAAAATGTCATATTTTGCCAATGAAATAACACCTTTTTCACCTTACATCTTGCTAACAAACTATAGCATAAATCCGATCTGTTATAGCTAAAAACTACATTTCTGTATCTATTATAAATTCTATTCAGTTTTATAATATTGCCAGTTTCTCAGCATGGCAGAGAAACAAAAAAATGTTTAATAGAAATGTATCGAACCTATTGGTTTTAAATACAACAATTAGCATGTATGAAATCGTTGAAGTAGCTTAATAAATACAGTGTAGTGACCCTACTTATAAATTGTGGGAATTGTTTATTTAGGCATTCGTTTATATCGCTGAGAATCAGCCTTAAACTTATCAAAACTTAAGCAATATGTTGATGTTACTACCATTTGAAATTAAAAGGGTTAGACATGTCAAACTTTGAACTGAAACATAAAACCGCCTCGAAACTTTCTGAGCATATTGCTTACAAAATAACGCAGTGTCTCAAATTTCTTTTAAACATTTTTTATGGAAAAAAATACGCTAAACGTGCCGTGATTTTGGAAACGATTGCCGCCGTACCTGGCATGGTAGCCGGTATGTTTAATCATTTAAAAGCATTGCGACGCATGAAAGATGATGAAGGGTGGATACGTGAGTTATTAGACGAAGCAGAAAATGAAAGAATGCACCTGATGATATTTTTAGATATTGCTAAACCAAGCTGGATTGAACGAACGTTAGTATTACTTGGCCAAGGTGTTTTCATTCTTGTTTATAGCCTAATTTATGTGTTGTCTTCAAAAATTGCTCACCGCGTAGTCGGTTATTTTGAAGAGGAAGCTTGTAAAAGTTATACAGAATACTTGAGTAAAATTGATGCAGGTGAAGTCGACAATGTTACTGCACCTAAAATTGCTGTCGACTATTACTAATTGCCGTCTGATGCGATGCTACGAGATGTTATTTTGCGAATTCGTGATGATGAAGCCAACCACCGCGATCGTAATCATTCATTTGCTGATGCTTATGAAAGCAAAGAGCTACCAGCACATCAACACTAAATTTTTAAGCGATTAGTAGCGGCTGTAAAGCATTAACTATTTGCTTTCTAGCTACGGCTGCCAGTAAGAGCATTTCTTTTAACAAGATTGATGTTCACAGGAGTATTAATAAATCATTCATCAGCATTAAAGCGGGAATTGATTTATATCACTTAAAATTTTCACTAATTCTGTAAGCTATCGGCATAATCTTGGGCTGTTTATTAATTTTGACACATAGCCCTGTAGGCAATAACAATTCACCAAATGAAAGCTCTATTTCAGCTGGTAATTGTAAGCTTAATTTTTACTGTTTTAGTAAACGCTATGTTGATGAAATTTTCGGTGTAAGTACTCTTTTGAACTAGTCTTAACTAAATAGTATTAACGCTGATTTTAGCGATAATTTGAATAAGGTTGATATGAACACTTCATCACCAAATAAGTCATTAGGCATTTTTCCTCACTCGTGGAGTGAAGAAAGTGCAGGTAGAATTCCGGGGAATATTCCGATTTGGGTCGGTATATTATCTGAGTTAACTGAGTTTGCGATATTTTTCGTCGCTTACTTTATTGCCAAATATCATTATCCCGAAGTGTTTGCCACGGGGCCACAAGGCTTGAGTACCAGTTTAGGTGTCGCAAATACTATCATTTTACTATCGAGTAGTTACTTTATGGCGAAAGCCATGATGAATATTCGACTCGATAATCGTATTAAGTGTGAACGTTATTTATGGCTAGCCGTTAGCTGTGGTGCTTTCTATCTGATCATTAAAACTTGGGAATTTTATTGGAATAATCTACAAGGATTAAGTACCAGCACTAATGAGTTTTATACCGTTTATTACTATATGACTTTTAACCACTTTTTACATGTCGGCTGGGCGTCTTGCGCTATTTTATGGGTTATCTTTCGTTTACGTTCTGGTGAGTATTCAGCTGCTGAACACAGTGGTCTTGAAGCCTTAGCGGTTTATTGGCACATGATTGATTTAATGTGGATTTTAATCTTCCCATTACTTTACGTGTTACGTTAGAGGTTACTATGAAAAAATTTACTAAATTAGAATGGTTTTGGGTAATACTGATATTTATTACACTATTTAATACCTTTTTAGGTGAGCAATTTGAGTCGACAGCGCTAGTTAGCATTATTGTTGCTTTAACGGTAATGTATAAAGGCATTACCGTAATTGATCATTTTATGGAATTAAAGCATGCCAATAGAAACTTACGCTGGCTAATGCGGATGTATTTAATCATATTTCCGTCATTGATTATTGCAACGGTGTTTTTCTAGGATAAGAGCAGACCCTAATATTGAGATTTGACCGTTACATAGCCAAACAGACTGAAAGTGACTTTAAGTTGTTTGGCTATAAATAGCTTAATTTAAGCAATCGAAAAAAGGTGGCTACCAGTGAACTTACAAGCACGGATTCAAAGTAAAGAACAAATTAATCAGGCCTCAGTTATCGCCTTATGGTCGATACTCAACCTAACCTTTTTGCCCGGACTGGCATTTATTATATTGCTGATGAAGCTGAATACATGTCAAGCCAATAGCTTGTCTGAATATCACTTAAAATTTGCTATCAAGTTAAACTTGATAGCGGCAGGTGCTTTGATAGTTGTTAGCCTATTGATGATACTTTTAGGTGGCTTTAATTCAGGCTGGACTTGGGTATTTGTTATCACTTATTTTGTATTGGTTCACACCATTTTTATTGTTTTAGCGGTATGGGCGCTGATTCGTTCGTGGTCAGGTAATAAGGTCTTTAAACAATAAGCCTTTGAACATATGGTCTTATTTTGAATCAGTTTTTGGTAAAAGTACTAATTACGTAATCATATATTGTCAGCCATGGATATCGTTTCATGGCTGTTTTCTTATCCCTACCTGTACTAAAACCAATAGCAGTGAAAAAATACACCAGTAGGCGATCACGTGTTGAAAGATCAAAGCCAATTTCAATGCCGCTGAATATATAAAAACATAATTAATGCTGCAAGTAAGCCGCCAATGACTGGCTCTGGAATATTATATTCTTGCAGTGTTTTAAAGCGTTTCGTCAGCGCTACCCCGATGAAGAAAACAATAACGCCGATGATGTAAGTTAAAAAGCTGCCGATGGAAATGTTAGTTATGCGAAATTCTGTGTTGTGCGGCTCTAATACGGGCAATAGCTTCAACCAGTACTGCAGTATTTAAACCAACAATAATTAAGCCATTAACTGCTGTTAAGCTGCCCAATAAGCGCCATTGTGCATCTAAAATAATGTCGCCATACCCTAGAGTAGAAAAGGTAACAATTGAAAAATACAACGCAGGTTCTAGGTGGGTAAAAACACCGATGAGTAGATAAACCCATGCCCACAAGGCCGCGCTAACGCTAAGTCCGGCAACCAACCAAAGTACCATAGCACTTAGTACTGTAATGGTTTTAATTTGAATTGGTGGTCTTGAAAGCCAGCTAGTCATATGTTGTAAGGAATGGGTTAACGTGCTGATGAAAGCAACTTGAATAATGACAGTGCCAACAATGAGTAAAGAACCGTAAATTAACTGGGTAATAATCACGATAATAATCCAATATTCTATAGCTTAATAGAGATATTTAATCATCAAACTTATTGTCTTTTAAGTCAATCATTGTTCTTGTTATTAAGGACTTAACGTGGTGATTACTGTGTTTAATCAAGTTCTGTTTTGCGTAAAGCTGAATATTATTTAGGACGTTGATGCAATGAAAAAACTGATGGGTTGAATCGGCATTTTTTTAGGGGTCGGGAGAATGTAAGGTTGAAGCACTACTAAGTTAATTTAGTTCTCAACCATGCTTTTGCGCTCTCTGTTGATTCGAAATTTTGGTTGGCCAAGTTAGCCTGATCATAAATTTTTTTAAAAACGCTTTGTGTAATTGGTGCCGCATTGCTTAATGCAGAGTTGAGGGCTAGCGCTTTAGTTGGTCCTTTTCTAACAAGGTTTAGGTGGTAGTCTAAGCCTTCTTGCGTGGCAAAAGAGTCGCCTTTAAGCACAAGTAAAATTGCAAAATTATAGAAGTCGACGTCTCGTAAAATAATTTCTGATAAGTCACGGTGCATTTGCTGAAAAAACTCTAAATTCCACGGCCCTGTCGCATCGATGATAATAATATTATCTTCAACGGTGAAGTTGCATTTTCCGTGTGCAATGAACTCTGCTTTCACATATTCTCCCGAGGCGTTTATTTATACTTTAATTAATAGTTGTTTTAACGCTATATGTAAAGAAGGGTATTGAAATTTATAGTGATTATCGAGCAATTTTTGTGGAATAATATTTTGACCAAATAATACTAAATCGGCAGATTCACCCATAATTAAGCGAAGTATAACAGCAGGCACTCGAAATATGCAGGGACGATGGAGTACTGCGCTTAATGTTTGAGAAAATTCTTGATTAGTGACAGGCATTGGAGCAGTGGCATTGATTGCCCCAGATAATGACGGTTGATATATAGCAGCCAAAATTATTGCCACCATATCGTCAATATGAATCCATGACATATATTGTTGACCACTTGCTATCGGCCCGCCTAGGCCTAAGTTAAAGGCAGGCAACATTTTTTTTAATGCGCCGCCATTATCGGCTAACACGATACCAGTACGTAATAAGCATACTCGGGTTTTATCTGAACTGGCTTGTTGAGCTATGCTCTCCCATTTTTGACATATTTGATGGCTAAATTCGTGGTTGATATCTTGGCAGCTTTCGTCAATAGCGTTTTCATTTTGTCGACCATAAAAACCAATAGCACTGCCGGATACAAAACAATGTGGAGGTGTATTAGCAGCTTGTATTTTCTCGACAAGATTTTGTGTAATCAGCCAACGGCTTTGGCAAATAAGTGCTTTTTGTGCGGTAGACCAACGTTTATCAACAATAGCTTCACCCGCTAAATTAACTACAACATCAAGGGTATTAAAATCAACTTGCTCAAGAGAGCTTACTAACGCTATGCCTTTGGGTAATAGTTTTGCTGTTTTTTCAAGATTACGAGTAAGTACAATAATACGATCGGCATGTAACGCTTTAATAAGTGCTTGCCCGATAAGACCACTGCCACCGGTGATAAGAATATTCATACTTCCCCCATTTTTAGATCTTTTTTCTGTGGATATGAATTAATACCTAACGATTGAATACTTGGATCACTATTTAGCATAGCTTAAGGTGATGAAATACCGTGCAACAGTAAATACTTTGCAATAAAAAAGCTCCCGTAGGAGCTAATTTATAGTAAATATGTTGATATGATGAAGCTTAGTAGTAGGTGTCTTCTTTGTTGTGCGCTTGAGGATCTTCAACGATCTCTTCAAATCCAACTTCAAAACTATTATTGTTATCAGTATTTGCCATATAAATAGTACGGGTTGAACCGTCTATCCAAGTAACGGTGCCGCTACCTTTTTTGCTGCCGCATTTCATACCAATATGAATATCGTTAAATTCCATTGCTTCCTCCTCAATTGTTGTCGATTATCGAATCTGTTATTCGATTAAGCAAACTACATATACTTAGAAACTCTCCAGTTTAAATAGTTCAAATATTCTGCGTTTTCTGTGCTTTTTTTCGACTGGACGGTTTATTATAAAGAGAAAATTATTCAAATCTAGTGATTTTTATGGATTAACGCTGACACCTAAAACGGTTTGCTTGCTAGCCCCTGTTACCGCTGGAATGTTACCGAAAATATTTTTATCAAAAGCGAGTGCTAACCAAGCAAATGCCATCGCCTCTAATGAATCACTATTTATTTTTTTTGTATGAGTATTCATTACCGAATGATTGCTAAGCTTTTGATTTAACAATGAAACCAAGTGACTATTTTCCACACCACCGCCACATAGATATACGTCAGATTTCGTACTTAGTTGGCAAATTTCATTCGCAATAGTTTCTGCGGTTAGGGCGGTTAATGTGGCTTGAATATCGGCTGATGGCAGGGCTGTTTTTTCGGTAAAACTGGTTAACCATTGGCGATTAAAATACTCTCGCCCGGTACTTTTTGGCGCGGATTGACTGAAATATTTATCATCGAGCATTTCTTGTAGTAGTGGGGCTGAAACAGTGCCTGATTTTGCCCAACTACCATTTTCATCATACCGAGTACTATGGTGTTGCGAAAACCAATAATCCATTAACGCATTGCCTGGGCCAGTATCAAAACCAGTGGTTTGTTCGATAGCATTTTTAGGCAAAAAAGTAATGTTAGCGATACCGCCAATATTAACAACAAATACGTCTTTTTCGGTTGAGCCAAAAATTGCTTGATGAAATGCAGGTACTAATGGCGCACCTTGGCCACCGAGAGCGATGTCTTTGGTACGAAAATCACCGATGATACGAATACCAGTTAATACAGCTAAGGTTTGCAAACAACCTATTTGCAGGGTGAATGGTGCGGAAATTTCAGCATTTTTAACTGGGCGATGACGAATAGTTTGGCCATGACAGCCAATTGCGGTGATATCACTAGGGAAAAGTTGTTGCTGTGACAAAAATTGATTAATCGCTGCAGCAAATTTTTCAGCTAACTCTACATGCAAGCTACCAGCGCGATCAATTTCATTATCGCTTGGATTATATAGCTCAGTAATTTTGTTATGTGTTAGGTCATCATATGCTTGATAATAACTGGCAATTAAATTTGCACCGTTGGCCTGTTCAGCTTCAATCGCATCAAACTCAACAAGTGCAAGGTCAATACCGTCAGCACTAGTGCCTGACATTAGACCAATATAAAGTGCTTTTTTACTCATATTAGTCTGCATTAATGGTTTTATCTTGCATTGACACTAATGCTTGTCGAGAGCCTGAAAGCTCAGCTAGACGTTGTGATGCTAGCTTGTCGAATTCACGTCGATATTTTTTACTGATCGGTTTGGCATCAGGTAATTTTACTGTTCTAGGGTTACGATGGACACCATTAAGTAAAAACTCATAATGTAAATGAGGAGCCTCAGACATGCCGGTAGAACCAACATAGCCAATGACTTGGCCCTGCTTAACACGTTGGCCTTTTTTAACCGCTCGTTTAGAAAAATGCAAATATTTGGTGACTATGCCATTACCATGTTGAATAAAAACGTAGTTTCCATTGTATTTATTAAAAGTAGAATGGGTGATTTTACCATTCCCTGCGGCAACAACAGGCGTGCCTGTTTTTGCTCGATAATCTGTGCCGTTATGAGATTTCCACCGTTTTTGTATCGGATGGAAACGCTTACGCTTAAAATTGGAGCTAATATATTTAAAGCTGACCGGCGCACGTAAAAAGGCTTTACGCATGCTTCTACCATCAGCTGAATAATATTCATCATCAGTAAAACGAATGGCTTGGAAAGTATCGCCTTGGTTAACGAATTCAGCTGCCAGTATTTTACCGGTACCGATAAAGTCGCCTTCAATATATTGTTTTTCAAAGATGACATTGAAGCTATCGCCTTCACGAATATCTAAAGCAAAATCGATGTCCCAGCCAAAAACGTTGGCTAAGTTTATAATTTGACCGTCATTTAACCCCGCGGTAGAAGCGGCATTCCAGAAGTTAGATTTAATAATGCCTTGGGCAAAAGCTTCACGAGTTTCGACACTTTTGCTTTCTTTATGTGATTGGTACTGCTGATTCTGTAGATTGACGAATAAGGTTTCTGTTTTTGACATTGGATATTCCAATGAAATAAGCGTACCTTTATCGTCTTTACCAATGCGTAGCGTATCACCGACATTGAGTTTCTTCAGTAATTTGCTTTCTTGGCCTTTCGCCGTGATCACTTTGTGCGTTGTTGTGGCATTTAAGCCATTACGCTTAAATATTTTTGCTAAGGAATCACCACTTCTTACTTTCACTGACTGCCAATTCAATTGTGCTGCGCTTTCATCAATGTCATTGGTTTGATTTTTGGCCGTTGAGTTCTCATTATTTTGCTTAACGGTGATCGGCGCTAGCTGCTTGGCAGGTATTTGAATACTTGCTTCTACTGCTGATTTAGTGCCTTGCTCTGGCATGGCGACTTGGTATCTTTGCCCGGCTTTAAATTCGCCATTGGTATTCGACGTGAGTTGATTAGTACCTTTTAGCGGCACCATCAATAAGAATAACACCATAGCAGCACAGGAGATGATAATTATTTGATGCTGTTTGGGTAAGGCAAAATATAAATTTTTTATATTTTTCAAAAAGCTAAGACCTATAGATGAGAGTTTGTAACGACAATTGTCGTTTACTATAACAAAATAATATCAACTGAAACAATGATAGGGTTTTAACCGCGGTTGAATTTGCAGTAGAATTCGGCAATTAAATATTATTACCCCCCTTGTTTGGAGCCTAGTAAATGTCAGATGTAAACCAAGCGTTTTTAGAAATAAAACGTGGTGCAGAAGAAATTCTGCTAGAAGATGAATTGTTGGAAAAGCTAAAAAAAGGTAAGCCGCTAAAAATTAAAGCCGGTTTTGATCCAACAGCACCAGATTTACATTTAGGCCATACCGTTCTGATAAATAAGCTACGTCAATTTCAACAACAAGGCCATGAAGTCATTTTCTTGATTGGTGATTTTACGGGCATGATTGGCGACCCAACGGGTAAAAATGTTACTCGTAAGCCGTTAACGAAAGAAGATGTGTTATCTAACGCTGAAACTTATAAAGAACAAGTGTTTAAAATTCTAGACCCAGCAAAAACAACGGTAGCTTTTAACTCAATGTGGATGGAAAAGTTAGGCTCTGCTGGCATGTTAAAACTCGCCTCGCGCCAAACTGTTGCCCGTATGATGGAACGTGACGACTTTAAAAAGCGTTATGCTGGTGGCCAAGCAATTGCTATTCATGAATTTATGTACCCGTTAGTTCAAGGTTGGGATTCAGTTGCGTTAAAAGCAGATGTTGAGTTAGGTGGTACCGATCAGAAGTTTAATTTATTGATGGGTCGTGAGCTACAAAAGTCTGAAGGGCAACGTCCTCAAACAGTATTGATGATGCCGTTATTAGAAGGTTTAGATGGCGTGCAAAAAATGTCTAAATCGTTGAATAATTATATCGGTATTACTGATGCACCAAACGATATGTTTGGTAAAATCATGTCGATTTCTGATGTTTTAATGTGGCGCTACTATGAATTATTGAGCTTCAAACCTATTGAAGTGATCAATGGTTATAAAGAGCAAATTGCTGCTGGCTCTAATCCACGCGATGTTAAAATTGACTTAGCAAAAGAGTTAATTGAACGCTTTCACGATGCTGCGGCTGCAGAAGCGGCTCATCAAGAATTTATTAATCGTTTCCAAAAAGGCGCGTTACCAGACGATTTACCTGAAATGGATGTGGTTACTGAAAATGGTGATATTGCCATTGCTAACTTGTTAAAAGAAGCCGGTTTAGTGACCAGTACTTCTGACGCGATGCGTATGATAAAGCAAGGTGCAGCAAAAATTGAAGGCGAGAAAATTACTGATAATAAGTTAGTCATCAGCGCTGGCTCTACTGCTGTTTATCAAGTGGGCAAGCGTAAGTTTGCAAAAATTACCGTTAAGTAGTGCGCTTTATTAAGCGTTAGCTCAAGCATGTCGCATTGATTTCTTTGCGAATGTTATGCAAAAAAACCAGTATTGATTACTGGTTTTTTTATGCCTTTTTTTCATGAAAAGTATTTAGAACAGCAAATATTAAATAGGCTTGAGCATACTATTTTTAAATTAGTTCACATTTAGCGAATTCACTTACCTTTACTTTACTGCCTAATTGTCACCTATTTTTGAAAAGAAAATAGAAGTATATAGCATTGTTTTATTTGTAAATAATATGCTCATACGGAGTTAAATTCATCTTCCAGAATTAAGTTCGCTTTATTGATCTAAGTCAGTAACGCTAATTTCAATGGGCGTAATATATGCGACATATTGTCGCAGTTAGCTAAACTTGGGAATAATCTATTTTACAGCTTTCGACGACTTAACTTATGCACTTAAGGTACTACGCAATAATGCTACTTTTTTTGTCGCACAGTAAAAAATACTTAAAACTGTTTGCCTTGTTAATTCTCTGGCTAGTCCAGTTCTCTGCGCACGCCTTATTTGTTAGTGAGCCAAGAGATCCTTTACCTCTTATCAACGAATTTTTCCCGCAAGCGACAAAAGTATCAGATAAAGTCGGTGACCCACTTATTTGGACTATCTACAAACAAGATGAAGTTATTGGTTATGCATTTGAAACCAATGATTTAGCTAGAATACCAGCCTATTCAGGCGAACCGGTTAATATGTTAGTAGCGATGGACCCTAAAGGTGTTTATCTAGGGGCAAAAGTGCTAGAGCATCACGAGCCTATTATTTTAGCAGGCATTCCAGAGAGCAAATTATGGGCGTTTACCGACCAATATGCTGGCCTTAATGTTAGCGACCGTCTTAAAGTTGGTGGCAAAACCAAAGGTGAAATGATTCATCTAGATGGTTTGTCTGGCGCAACAGTTACCGTGATGGTGATGAATGTTGGTATCACTAAATCGGCAACTAAGGTTGCTCGCTCATTAGGTATTATTGACGAAGACGAAGAAATTAAACAACCGATGGCAACCGTGTTGCCAGATGTATATGAAAAAGCTGACTGGCAAACATTGGTTGGTGACGGCTCTATTCGAAAATTGTATTTGAATCGTAAAACGGTAGACGAAGCTTTTGTTGGCACAGAAGCTGAGCTTATTGAACAAGCTTCACCAGATCAAAAGTCAGATATGTTTGCTGATATCTATTACGCGCAAGCTGATATTCCAACTATCGGCCGTAATATCTTAGGCGATAGCGAATATGAATGGATGATGAAAGCACTACAACCAGGAGAGCATGCCATTGTTATGCTTGGTAATGGTTATTCATTTAAAGGTTCAGGTTATGTGCGTGGCGCCATATTTGACCGAATTCAAATTTTGCAAAATGACGGTGCTTTTACTTTTCGAGATTTAGATCATACTCGCGTAACCGACCTATTTATTGATGGCGCTCCACGTTTTCAAGAAATGTCGTTATTTATTGTTCGCGAACACCAAGATTTTAACCCTGGCGTTGATTGGGAGTTTGAACTATTAGTACGACGTCAAGTAGGCGCTGTAGATAGCGTTTTTACTAACTTTAGAGCCAATTACCATGGGCTAGAGCGTTACTTAGATCGTCCACCTATTGTTTTACCTGAGCCTGAGCTTACGCTAACCCAACAGGTTTGGCAGGAAAAAAACACTGAGGTTGTGATTTTAGCAATACTGATGGCGTTGTTACTTGCTTCGTTATTTTTCCAAGATATTTTAGTTAGACACCCAACTTTTATGCATAACTTTCGTCACAGCTTCTTAGTCGTTACCGTGGTTTGTATCGGCTGGATGTGGGGCGGGCAGTTATCAGTTGTGAATGTGTTCACTTTCTTACAAGCCTTCATGTCTGATTTCTCATGGGACTTATTTTTATTAGACCCAGTTATATTTATGCTGTGGGGCGCTGCTGCCGTCACTATGCTGCTATGGGGCCGTGCGGTTTACTGTGGCTGGTTATGTCCATTTGGCGCATTACAAGAATTGATCAATGTCTTTGCTCGCTACATAAAAATACCTCAATTTGAATTACCTTGGGCTGTACATGAGCGCTTATGGGCAATTAAATATTTAGTATTGCTAGGACTATTTGCCTTATCACTTGATTCATTAGCCTTAGCAGAGCAATTTGCTGAAATAGAACCTTTTAAAACCACGTTTTTATTGAAGTTTGACCGAGAATGGCCGTTTATTCTTTACGCAACTATATTGTTAACGATTAACATATTTAACCGTAAGTTTTTCTGTCGCTATTTATGTCCATTGGGCGCAGCACTTTCAACCAGTAATAGTGTGCGCTTATTCAGTTGGTTACGCCGTCGTAAAGAATGTGGTCAGCCATGTAAAACTTGTGCGAAAGAATGTGAAATACAAGCGATTAATCCTGATGGTGAAATCAACATGCGTGAATGCCACTACTGTTTAGACTGCCAGGTAACCTATTTTAATGATGATAAATGTCCACCATTAAAAAAACAAAAATATAAAAATAATAAGTACAAAGAACAAGAGATTGCGGCAGTAAATGTCGGATAAAAATTTTTCTATTAACACCAAACGAATAAATCAACGGAGAACGTTAATGAGTAACAACGAAGAAAATGCAAATAAGAATGAGTTGGAGAATGCCGACAGACGTAAATTTTTCGGCAAAACAGCATTAGTTGGCGCTGGTGCCGTTGCGGCTCCAATGACTGCAGCTATGTTCGCTTCAACAGCGCAAGCCAATGCAAAAGAATATGCTAATAGCCCAGTAGTTCACCCAGGTGAATTAGATGAGTACTATGGCTTCTGGTCAGGTGGTCATTCTGGTGAAGTTCGTATTATGGGTATCCCATCAATGCGTGAATTAATGCGTATTCCAGTATTTAACACTGACTCAGCAACAGGCTGGGGTTTAACTGAAGAATCTAAGCGTGTTAAAGGCGACAGTGCTGATATCATGATGGGTGATTCTCATCATCCTCATATGAGTATGACTGATGGTAAGTATAACGGTAAGTACGTATTTATTAATGATAAAGCTAACTCTCGTGTAGCACGTATTCGTTGCGACATCATGAAATGTGATAAAATGCTTACAGTACCAAACGTACAAGCAGTTCATGGTTTACGCGTACAAAAAGTACCATATACTAAATATGTTGTTTGTAATGGCGAATTTGAAATTCCAATGAATAACGATGGTAAAGATGGCATGAAAGATGTCAGCACTTACCGTTCTTTATACAACGTAATTGACGCAGAAACTATGGAAATGGCTTTCCAAGTTATGGTTGATGGTAACTTAGATAATACTGACGCTGATTTTGATGGCAAATACTTTGCGTCTACATGTTACAACTCAGAAATGGGCATGAACTTAGGCGAAATGATCACTGCAGAACGTGACCATGTTGTTGTATTTAGCTTAGCTGCTTGTGAAGCTGCACTTAAAGCCGGTAAATTCAAAACTTACAACGGTAACGATGTACCAGTTTTAGACGGTCGTAAAGGCTCTGAATTAACGCGTTATATCCCAGTACCAAAATCACCTCATGGTTTGAATACTTCGCCAGAAGGTAAGTACTTCATGGCAAATGGTAAGTTATCTCCAACAGTAACGGTAATTTCAATTGCTAAATTAGACGATTTATTCGCTAATAAAATTAAGCCTCGTGACACTGTTGTAGCTGAGCCTGAGTTAGGTTTAGGTCCATTGCACACTGCGTTTGATGGCCGCGGTAACGCTTACACTACTTTATTCCTAGATAGCCAAATTGCTAAATGGAATGTTGAAGATGCGATTAAAGCTTACAAAGGCGAAAAAGTTAACTACATTCGTCAAAAACTAGATGTTCATTACCAACCAGGTCATAACCATACAACACAGGGTGAATCTCGTGATGCAGATGGTAAATGGCTAGTTGTTCTATGTAAGTTCTCTAAAGATAGATTCTTACCAACAGGGCCACTTAAACCAGAAAATGATCAATTAATTGATATTTCTGGCGATGAAATGAAACTTGTTCATGATGGACCAACATTTGCTGAACCGCATGACTGTATCATGGTACACCGTAGTAAATTGAAGCCTAAGAAAGTTTGGACTCGTGATGATGCTATGTTCGCTGAAACATTAGCAATTGCGAAGCGTGATGGCGTTAATACTACAACAGACAATAAAGTTATTCGTGATGGTAACAAAGTACGTGTATATATGACGTCTATTGCACCAACTTACGGCATGAATGAATTTACGGTTAAGCTAGGTGATGAAGTTACGGTTATCGTAACTAACCTTGACCAAGTAGAAGATGTAACACATGGTTTCTGTATGACTAACCACGGTGTACAAATGGAAATTGGTCCTCAACAGACTTCTTCAATTACCTTCACCGCTAACAAGCCGGGCGTTCAGTGGTATTACTGTAACTGGTTCTGTCATGCGCTACACATGGAAATGCGCGGTCGCATGTTTGTTGAAGCGTAATAGCTAATAGTAATATTTGACGATAGCGTGGCAAGAGCAGAACAGGCTCTGTCACGCAGTTCTACAATACAATAAAGCTGTGACTTATATCACAAATTTATTACACTTAGTTAACCCAGATCAAAGCATAACATTTAATTGATGTTATGCTTTTTCTTCTTATGTAAGGCCAAAAAAGACTTTCTTTGATATGCATAAAAAACTCTTTGTTTATTTATTGTTGCTCACCGCAATCTCGTTGTCTGCAAATGGCAAAACGATCACGGTTTCGCCAAAAGATAACTTACAACAAGTGCTCAACACCAGTTCTGATGGCGATATTGTAAAATTAGTCGCAGGTCACTATGTGGGTAACTTTGTCATTTCCAAACAAATTACCTTACGCGGTAGTAATGAAGGCGGCAAGCAAGGCAGCATTATCGATGCGCAAGGTCATGGGCATGCATTGGTGCTAAAAAACTCACACATTACTATCGATAATCTAAATATTGTCAATTGGGGCGATGATCTTACTGAGCAAAACTCAGGTATTTACTCTCACGAAAAAGTAGATCATAACAAAGCTGACGGTCTAATCATTTCGAATAATACGCTTTCGGGAAGTGGTTTTGGAATTTGGTTAAACCATGTCACTAATACTCAAGTTTTCAATAATAAAGTTAAAGGGAATTTAGCATTACGCTCAGCAGATAGAGGTAATGGTATTCAAGTTGCAAACGTCACTCATAGCCATGTTTTTGATAATGAAACGTCTCAAACACGTGATGGTGTTTATGTGATTTCTAGTCAAAATAATCTAATAGAAAACAATGTCATGCATGACTTACGTTATGGTATTCATTATATGTACTCATACGATAATACCGTTATAAATAATACCGCCTACAGTACTCGCGCAGGTTATGCGTTAATGAGTTCACGCCGTTTAACCATTAAAGACAATAAAACCACCGATTCAGAAGATTATGGTTTTTTACTCAATTTCATCACTGAATCGACCTTTGAAGGTAATTATATTAAAGACGTTTGGACCAAGCCTGAAAATAAAGTGCTAGGTCGAGACGGCAAAGGTTTATTTGTTTATAACTCGGGCTACAACACGATAACGAATAATTATATTGATACCGCTGAAATCGGCATTCATTTAACTGCCGGTTCAGAAAACGTGAAAGTTCATGGCAATAGCTTTATTAATAATCCAATACAAGTGAAATATGTCTCTAACAAAAAGCAAGAGTGGAGCTTTGAAGGCAAAGGCAATTATTGGAGTAATTATTTAGGTTGGGATATGAATGGCGATAATATTGGCGACGTTATCTTTGAACCTAATGATGGTATTGATCAACTGATTTGGCAATATCCTGAAATGAAAATGATCATGGACAGCCCTGTTGTTCTGATATTACGTTGGATACAAAAAGAATTTCCAGTCTTAAAACCACCAGGGGTTAAAGACAGTTTTCCACTAATGCAATCGTCAGCAGCGCTGAAAAAATCAGGTCATATCGCGTCATCACGACAAAGCAGTGATGGTCAGTCAGAAGTTCATGCGAATAAGGCAAATCAACCATAATGAAAACACCAGTAGTTTCCCTTGAAAATGTCAGTAAAAACTATAAGAGTTTACAGGCATTATCATCTATTAACTTGCAACTAGCGCAAGGCGAAGTATTAGGTTTGTTTGGTCACAATGGCGCAGGCAAAACCACTATGATGAAGCTTATCTTAGGGGTAATTTCAGCCGATGCTGGTGATGTTACCGTGATGGGCATGAAGCCAGACAATAAGTCAGCTTGGCATATGCGGGCAAAAATGGGTTATTTGCCGGAAAACGTAATGTTTTACGAGCAATTAACTGGCTTAGAAGTACTAACCTATTTTGCTCGTTTGAAAGGTCAGTCTAAAAGCCACGCCAAAGCATTACTTGAACAAGTCGGTATTGCACATGCTATGGGACGACAAGTCAAAACTTACTCAAAAGGTATGCGCCAGCGTTTAGGCTTAGCACAGGCTTTTATTGGTGAACCGAAATTATTATTACTTGATGAACCAACCGTAGGTTTAGACCCAAATGCAACAGCAGAGTTTTATAGCAGCGTTGATCAATTAAAAACTCAGGGAACTAGCGTAGTGCTTTGTTCACATGTGTTACCGGGTGTCGAGCAGCATATTGACCGCGCAATGATTATTTCTGGTGGCAAAACTTTAGCATTGGGTACTATTGCTGAATTACGCGCAGCGGCGAATTTACCAACGCAAATTAAACCACAAGGGTTGAATGGGGCGTTGCTCGAAGATTCAATGCTCAAGTCGTATGTCAATTCAGCTGGTCATTTAACAGTACCTGAACAAGACAAGTTAAAGGTTTTACGTTATTTATTGGCCGATGAGAGCTTAAACGACATTGCGGTAGAGTCAGCTAACTTAGAGCAAGTTTATCAGTACTATTTGGCTAAAACAGAGCAAACAAAAAATGCTAAGGCAGAGGCGTAATGAGAGAAATACTAACTGTCGCCAATAAAGAATTTCAAGATGGCCTACGTAACCGTTGGTTATTATCAATTACCCTAATTTTTGCTGTACTGTCTGTAGGTTTAACCTACTTTGGCGCCGCAGCATCCGGTGCCGTTGGCACAACATCGCTATCAACCACCATTGCTAGCTTGGCAAGCTTAGCGGTATTTCTAATTCCACTTATTGCGCTATTACTAAGTTATGATAGCTTTGTTGGTGAACAAGAGGGCGGAACATTACTACTTCTGTTAACGTATCCTTTGAGTAAAAATCAATTATTACTGGGTAAATTTCTTGGCCAAGGTGGTATTATTGCTTTAGCAACCGTACTAGGTTTTGGTAGTTCAGCTTTATTGCTGTTTATCCAAAATAGCGACATTGCTATTTTACAGACCTTTGGCTATTTCATTTTAAGCGCTACGTTATTAGGGTTAAGCTTTACTGCGATTGCTTACATGATCAGTTTAGTGGCGAGTGAAAAATCAAAAGCGGCAGGTGTTGCGCTAATCACTTGGTTCTTCTTTGCTTTAGTTTTTGACCTTGCGCTATTAGCTTTATTGGTTGGTGCAGAAACAGGTTTAAGTCAGACCGCTTTAACGCAATTAATGATGTTAAATCCTGCTGACATTTTCCGTTTAGTTAACTTAGCGGGTTTAGACAGCTCTGATGTTAACGGCGCGCTGGCAATAGCCATTAAAGCGAATTTAACGCAAAGCCAACTATTAATGCTATTGCTTGGCTGGGTCGCAGCACCATTGGCTATTGCATCTATTATTTTCAAAAACAAAAAACTTTAAAGGCAACCGTAATGTTTCGTAAACTGTTTTTCGCTATTGCTTTACCTTTGGTATTAGTGACGGGCTGTTCTGAGCAATCAGAACAGCAACAAATTGTTCATCAAGCTGCTGCTATTGAAAGCGCTGACGAATGTCACTTATGTGGCATGCTAATCGCTAATTTTTCTGGCCCTAAAGCTGAATTATTCCGAAAGGGCGTGACGAAAGCTGACGGTGAAATGGTAAAAAAATTCTGTTCAACACGCGATATGTTTAGCTTCTATCTTGATCCTGAAAATAAACGTAATGTTACCACCATACTTGTTCATGATATGAGTAAAGCGCCGTGGGATACGCCTAAGGATGAATTTTTTATTGATGCACGCCAAGCTTGGTTTGTTGTTGGCTCAAGTAAAACCGGCGCAATGGGCAAAACATTAGCGAGCTTTTCTGCGCAAACTGACGCAGATGCCTTTGCTCGTGAATTTGGTGGTAAAGTTATCGACTTTAATGCCGTTAGTTACGAATCACTGCAATAACCGTACATTTCCTATTTGGTTGTTGATTTTGTCGGATTTGTTGAGTTAAAGCTAACTCATACCGGCAAATCAGCAACCTTTAGCACCCTATCATCATGTTTATATCACTAGCAAAAGTTGTAATTTATAGCTAGGTAGGTAATCTAGTCATATTATTTCTTGTTTGAAATCTACATGATAACTATTAGATTACTGAGCTGTTTAGCGTTAATCGTCACTCTTACCTCTTGTTCATTGTCGAAAGTCGCGACCACATCCTTTCGTGGTGGTTTTGATTTTTCTACGGTAGAAAGCTATAGCACTTATGGTCGTAATTCTGCTTTTGGTGATTTGCAAAACCTCAGTGACAGTACGCGTAACACCATTGAACTCGCTATTGAACAGGGGTTTGATGAAAACGGCTTTAGTTATAAAACCGTGAAAAAAGCCGATATTGTTATTGCTTACCATGTTATTAACCACAACTTTAGTGAACTTAAACGCTATAATCTGCAAGTGAAATACTGCAGTTATTGTTTAAAGGCTGGGCAAGCTACACGTAAAGAACTACAAGCAAAGTTACGCCCTGGTAGTTTGATTCTTGATATTATTGACCCAAAAAATCAACGCTCCGTATGGCGCAGTGTTTATCCATTAGGCTTTAAAGAAAAAGATAACAGCCAAGAAATGCAGGAAAAAATTAGCGATGCGGTTGATCGCATGTTGGAGGACTACCCAAAAGGGAAAAACTTCAGCAAGATTAATAACCTAAACGAGCAGATTGCGTAATGATTAAATGGCTAGCCATTACTTTACTGGTGTTCGCGGGTTTTATGGCGATATTACTTGGTTTAGGCTATTTGCTTAATGAAAACGAAAAATCGACGACTGTGTTAAAAGCAGAACTTGAACAAGCGTCACAAGCTGAACAAGCAAGGCAAGAAAGGAGCCGCCAACGTGCAACCATAAGTGATGATATACAACAACCAATCAGCACAGCCAAACCTAAAAACATGCCGAACATCGCCGAAAATATTCAAGTTGTCGAACAATTTGAACAAACAGTAATTAATAATCTCACATGTATTTCAGTGCAACAGTGTCAAATAGTAACAGTCAGTTTTAAGAATGCTAATTGCTCTGTCACTATTAATAATATTGGCGCGTCTTTACTTAAAAAGCTTAAAACAAAATCAAAGATCATCGCTGCTTGTCCGAAAACTTCACCGCAAGCTAATTTAAGCTGTCAGCAAAATATTTGCACTTTTGAGCATTAAGTTATTTATTAGAAATATTCTACGCGATGTAGAACTATTCCCTAAATTTAGGGTTATAATAGCGCCAACATTCTTATAAATACTGTTTATCTATGACATTTCCAAATGATGAAACTGGCCAAGTACTTGCTGAAATGCAAAGTGCTGGTATTGATTTAACCGTGGTACACAAGGTAGTTTTTTTTCAACTATTTGAAAAAGAAGAAAGAGCTCAAGCTATGGTTGCGCATTTGGCAGAACAAGCTCCTGAAATGGTTGTGGAGTTAGAGCCAGATGAAATGCCTAATGTTTGGGATGTAAATTGTTTCGTTAATATGACGCCAGACTATGATGCTATTGTTGCCCAAGAAGCTGAATTTGAATTACTAGCGGCTAAATTTGACGGTTTTAATGATGGTTGGGGAATCGAAGCCTAACTGTTACCTTTCTACAGCGCTGATAGCTATTTATAACCCAAACACTTAGGCTAAGTTGTTAGGAAATGTTAATTACTAGAGCGCTGAAATAGCTACAATCAAGCGCTTTGACTCAGTCGCTATTTTTCACTTTTTCATCATTTTCTTACACAAGTCTACATCTTCAAAACATTTGTAAAACAGATCTAATTGAACCAATCTTCCACAATAGCATCATCTTAAAACAAGGATTTAACAGATGAAACTATTAACGATTTTTACACCACTATTGCTCGCCACTGTAATCAGTTTTTCAGTAAGTGCTGAGGTGGAAAATCCTCACAGTGTTGGCTTATCAATATCTGGTGGTGGTATTGATTACAAAGGTAAAGATACTGATGGTACTGGTGTTGGCCAGTCTTACCTTTATTACAATTATCAATTTCTGCCACATTATTACTTAGAAGTTGGCTTATCCAGCGCTGAAGACACTGATGATTGGGACTGTGATAAAACCGGAGAAAACAGCTGGAATTGTCGTGCTGACCACGATGATAACTTTTCTTTAGATGCTGATAACTTTACTCAAGATAGCTTAATCGTCGCTTTTAAAACCGATTTATCTTTATCTAAGCGCAATAGTTTATATGCCAAAGTTGGTGCTGAGTTTTATCAGTATGAATTGAGCTTAGAGCACAATAAATTTGCTGATGAATCTGGTGTTGGTTTATACCTAGAAGCAGGTTGGCAATATCGTTGGGACAATGGTATTGGGCTTAATACCGGCATACAGCATCATGACCTTGGTGACTTAGAAAGCACTAGCGTTAGTATAGGCGCTAGCTACTCTTTTTAGTTAGTAATGACAGTTCAGGGAGGCAAAGGCCTGTAATAGTTATCTCTACTATTATGGGTCTTTTTTTATATCTTCTGCTTCTAGAATTTGAAATGCCGGTAAGGTGACACGCCAGTAGATAGCGGCTAAGCGCAGCATTAACGCTCCTAAAATTGCTACTACAAGTGCAATATGTTCAGGGACTGAAAAATGGCTTAATAAGGTATATAACGCACCACCTAATATTGCTGCTGTTGCATAGATTTCTTGTCGTAATATCATTGGAATAACATTACATAATACATCGCGTATCATACCGCCTGCGACACCTGTCATTGTGCCCATCACAATGGCAACAGGTACTGCGACGCCTAAGCTTAGGGCTTTTTCTGTGCCTAATACTGCAAATAGCGCTAAACCAAAAGCATCCGAAACCAATAAAAATCGTTTTGGAATACGCTTCGGGCAGCGGATAAAAATAATAGTTAATATGGCCGTGGCTAAAATAATATAGAGATATATTGGATTTTTAACCCAAAAAACAGGCGTTTGTAAAATAACATCGCGAATAGTGCCACCGCCAATTGCAGTTACAGCAGATAAAACAACAACTCCAAAGGGATCGAGTTTATAGCGTCCTGCCATTAATGCCCCAGAAAAGGCAAAAACCACAACACCAAAAATATCAAGCCAATAAAGTAGTTCCGACATCTGCTTTAATCACTATTTAATTAACGGTAAATCGGCAGCTTGCCAACCATTCATATCGCCTTCAAGGTGGCGAAGATCACTAAAACCGGCTGCTCGAAGTGCGTTTTCAGCACTAACTGCTCGACGACCAGAACGACAATGCACCACAACCGTTTGGTTTTTATAGCCAATGATTTTACGTAGATTATCGTTGATTTGATCATGGCTGATATTAATTGCACCTTTGATATGGCCTTGGGCAAATTCACTTGGCGTACGAACGTCTAATACTATTGTATTGCTTGCTGGTGTTGCCATTAAGGTTAGCAATTCTTGTTGTGAAATAGTTGCGGTTTGTTCTGCAAAACTGATAAATGCACAAAGGCTTAATAGCAATAATAATGTTGATTTAATAAATTTCATTTCGAGTCCTTATTTGGCGAAAGCCATGCTTGTAGGTTTTATAATTTTAAATAATTGTTAGCGCTTTTTTCGTAACTTCAAAGAGTTTTAAATGATTAACCTTGCCCAGAGTTAGCAAACGACATAATAGCAACCATCATAACTAATAGTATGCAGATATATAATGCGTAGTTAATACGTTTACTGGCATGAACAATATCAGTTGCTTGCGGCTGCCTTGCTTGGTCATTAAAACTCGCTTTCCGTAGTTTATTTCCTTGATATATAGCAACACCGCCAAGCCTAATTTCTAAGCTTAAAGCCAAAATATGTAATAACAAACTATTACCGGTTTGTAGGAATTTACCTCGAGTTAAACGCCAGCAAAGAACAGTATTTTTTCCAACCGTGCCAAGCAATAAAATTAAGGCAAATAACCGTGAAGGCAACCATTGCAATAGCTTTACAATATGATTCACTGCAGCGCCAAAATATACAAAACGAATTGTTTTAATATTCCAAGCGTAGTGCATTTCTAACAGTAAGCGAAATGACAACGCTGCTAGCGGGCCAAAAACAAGGTAATAAAAACCGACACAAACCAGTAATTGCGAGCTACGCAGTACCTGCATCTCAATACAAGCTTTACTTATACCTAATGAAGAGAGTTTATCGGTTTCACGCAATAATAAAGTTGATGTCGCTTGTTTGGCTTGGTAGTTGTTATTGGCAACGAGCTCACGAGCAATGTGTTTATTTATTTTACCTAAACCAATATTTCCTAAAGCAATGTACAGCAGCACACCATGCCAAAGCCAAGTTACTTCAATGAAGCTTTCAAATAACCATAAAATAGTTACCAAAGGCGCTAAGGTAACAAGTATGGCAATAAGGCCTGAAATGTTTTGTTGTCGGGAGTTACTGCTGGTTTTATTAACTTTATCGGCCAATCGCTGACAATAAAAATTAAAAAATGCTAAAGGTTGATGAGTAACAAATGCGCCAATTATTGCTTTTAGAGCGATCATTAATAACAGCATAACTGCAGCAGAATACAAATGAGGGCTGGCTAAAATGTTACTAAAACTTTCCATTAGCTTAATGATTTTCCTTTTAATGCGTCTATCATGCTAATCACTAACTGCGAAGAGTTGACCGAAGCGGTTTCTAAATATGCTTCAAAAGAGCTTGGCGATTCTTTACCTGCAATATCAGACATTGAACGAATAACAACAAATGGCGTATTAAACTGATGACATGTATTTGCAATTGCAGCACCTTCCATTTCAACTGCAGCCATTGTTGGAAAGTTTGCTCTGGCTTTAGCAATATCGTCATCTTTAGTCATAAAAGTATCACCAGTAGTGATAAGACCAACCAATGTTTGAATATTTTCAAGTGAGTTGATACCCACTTTAGCGGCAGCTACTAATTCTGGGTGTGGAATATATGCTGCAGGGTTTGCAGGTAATTGGCCTACTTCGTAACCAAACGCAGTAACGTCAACATCGTGATAGCGAACTTCAGAACTGATAACGATATCACCCACTTTAAGAGATTGTTCAAAACCACCAGCAGAACCCGTATTTACCACGTAATCAGGCTGAAATTTATCAATGAGAATTGCAGTGGCTAAAGCAGCAGGAACTTTACCGATACCTGATTGCACAATCACTACGTCGTTGCCGTTTAATTGTCCTTGATAAAAGGTGTAGCCAGCGTGAGTTGTTGTTTCACAATTTTGTAATTTGCCTTTTAAAATGGCAACTTCTGGTTCCATTGCACCAATAATACCTGCTTTCATTAACTGTAATCCTGTTATCTGTCTTGCGAAAACTTTTCGCTATTGTCTATGCGCGGATTATAGCGCGACTTGAGCTTAAAATCTTTCATCGGTGTCAACAAAAAAGCAGACATCAATGCCTGCTTTATAATTTTTCTTAGTCACTCAATGAACCAGAACCATAAATGTTTAATGCGGAAGTGCCGCTACTTGAGGTGAGGAAAGTTGCCTTGCCATTGCAGGGGTATCTTTATGCAATTGAGCTTGTGCGGCTGCAGGCGAAAGTGCGCCTGCTGATCTAGGGCGCGCTTTCACCAATGGCGCAGGAATAACACGACCTTTTACTTTTGGTGATGGGGCATTATTACCTAAAATACGACTGTTGATACAAGCACGAATTTCGTCGATGGTATAATTTGCTTTTACCTTAATGCGAATATGTGGAATGGCTGCGGCTTCTAAAGCGCCACTTACAAACCAGTCTTTCTTAATTTTATAACCTTTGCCTTTAGTGTCGACTAAATCAATAGCACCTAAAAGTTTCATTGAATCTCGATCGCAAATAACAAAATCCAAATACTTACTGTTAGCATTGTTAGCGGCTGTTTGACCTGCGCGATTAGAAACACCATTGCGAATAGTAACAATGTCGGCGAGTTTGACGCGATTGATAATACGGTATCGGCTACCCATTGCTTGTTCTACAAGGTTTTGAAAGTTTTTCTCTGCAGGAGTGAAAATGGCAGTTTTACGCTCGAAAGGAAAAGGAAAGCTATTGTCGTTTAAGCGATTAGCTAACATAGCGACAATTACAATAAGGCTGATCATGGCAAATAGAATGAGTTCCATATACATCTCCGGCAGTTCAAATTCTTGACGTTTATCTTAAGTAACTAGATAAAGCAAAAATTGCGCCAGAGATATAATTATGGACTGAAGATAAAATCAACCGATAGAGTTGTATCGATAATTCTTAACCAACCGATTGATTTTATTAGTATATGTATGCATTTACAGGTGCTGTTTAGCTTGGGTATTTCGCTTCCAATGCGGCGTAAAGTTGCTGTTGGAAATCTGTCGCGCTAGCATCTAAGGTGTTGACCAAACTCGCTAGCACTTCATTGTCTTCTTCACCGTGCCAAACTTTAATGTAGCTGCCTTCTTTATAGCCATGATCTTGGCGGAAGAAGTTTAAAGTGTTTTTACCAACATATTGACGGAATAATTCGTTTAAATCCATCGACATTAAACGCATACAATCAGCAAGCGCTACTGCATCAAACGCTTTGTTGCTTACCGCTGCAGACGCAAGGTTTTCAAGGGCAATTTTAAAGTCTTGCTCGCCACTGTTTTGTGTTAGTTCAGCTGATAATGTTGTGGTAATTTCTTCAATAGTACCGCCAGCCATTAAACGTAAGCTTAAGCCAAAATGAAAAATATCGACTAATTCTAATTGTACTTGTGGAATATCAATTTCTTGATGTTTCCACCACTTCCAACCGTGGTGATCTAGCATTTCGGCACACTCAACCCAAATGGCACGATACCATTCATAGTTGTTATCTCGCCACGTTTCACTTACACGTGAATTCATTGCGTCTTGCATCGATAACATTTGTATTATTTGGTTCTTTGCTGTGCTCAGTGAATCGCTCATTATTGTCTCTATTCTATTGGAATTTGCTGTCAAAAAAATTGCTTGCTGATAGTTTGCCGTAGCAGCAATAAACTAACAAGCTTTGTACTTAAATTAATGCCTTAATAGTGGCATTATACCCACATATTGAAATGAAAAAAGAGGTTTACTTGTGACAAATAAAGTCTCCACTGAAGTACAAAATGAAGCTTTACGTATTGCTAAAGGTACCCAGAAAAAGGGCCAGACCAAAGAGCAAACAAAATTGATTGCTCAAGGCATTGAAAAGGGTATTAGCGAATATAAAAAACAGCAAAAAGTTAAAGCACGGGAACGTGATAAGCAACGTAAGAAAAGCTTGTCGGCTAATGCTAACTCAGCAACAACTGATACACAGGTATTGGCAAGTAATAATTCGGCAGATTTATCACGTCGATTAAGTGTTTTTTCAATGCTACCTTGGTTATTGTTGTTGGCAAGTTGGGCATATTTTCTGGTTAATTAGTTCTGGAAAATTAGCTGCTCTTAGCGAACTGCCAAGTGAATTCCTGCAATCATGCAACGAATTGAACCACCAGCAAGTTCAATAGTGCTGACATCAATCGGTACAAGCTGCGCACTTTGCTCTATTAGTTTTCTTTGGACAGTAGTCAAAGCGTTGTAGGCTGTTGTTGATAGCACTAAAATACGTCCATTATTTCCCTGTAATTCAATGGCATTACCACAAAATTTATTTATTTGTGATTCTGTTAAGGTAATGACTTTTCTACCAGAGCTTTTGAAGCGTTGCATGATTTCAGCTCGTCTTGCTGAGTTTGAAATCATTTCTGGCGCTAATAATAGAAACTCGCTGGCAATGCACATTAAAACATTAGTGTGGTAAACACTTTCTCCTGCTTGGTTATTGGCATCAAATAGCATAGGTTCATAATTGAAATGGGTACAAAAACGCTCTAATGCTAGAGAATTAGCTCTGTTAGATCGCACTGCGTATGCAACACGGTCTAAATGATCTAAAACCATTGCGCCAGTACCTTCGAGGTAAATATCGTCATGCTCTAGTCCTGAGTAGTCGACTATATCTTGTACGCGGTAGTTAATTTTTAACTGTTCAATAATATCGCTACGCCTTTCTAAGCGTCTGTTTTGCGCATACATAGGATAAATAGCTATGTGGCCACCGCTATGAGTTGAAAACCAATTATTTGGAAATACAGAGTCAGGTGTTTCTGTTCCCTCATCTTCAAATAAATGCACCTTGATACCATAACTTGCCAAGATTAATTGTGCTTGGCTAATCTCTTGGTAAGCTGCTTTTGCAATCGCCTCAAGTGTTGTCGTTAGTTGAGTTGTTTGAAAACTATTGTCCGCTTGAGTTTGTGGGTTAGGGTAGAAATGATGTGGCCTGATCATCACGACACTATGAGGTGCTTGGGGATTGATAATGCTCAAAATGACATTCCAGAAAAATGAATTTAAACGATGCTAATAGTGTAGATTTTATTTTTGCTAGTTAAAATGTCACTATTACTGACATTTGTGATTATTTTTTATCACTTTGTATAGTTGAGTTGGCAATATGACAAATTTAACCATAAGACCTTATCTTCATGATCAACTTGATCAGCAATTAATTTCGTTGCTGCGAGAAGATGGTCGTGCTTCCATTTCTAAACTCTCAGAGCAGTTGAAAGTTTCTCGCGGCACCGTGCAAAATAGAATTGATCGTTTGGTTTCTTCAGGTGCTATTTTAGGTTTTACTGTCAGGGCTCATGAGGCAATTGAAGCTGGCGCGATTAAGGCCGTTATGATGATTGAAGTAGTTGGCCGTTCTACCGCACAGGTGATCAAAACATTAAAGGGTTTACCACAACTTGTTAAGTTACATACCACCAATGGTTCGTGGGACTTAGTCGCTGAATTACAAACCAGCAGTTTAATTGAATTTGACCATGTATTAGCGCAAGTACGAATGATTGAAGGAGTTCTAAATAGCGAAACCAGTATTTTACTGACTTCTGCTTAATGCTGGGTACTTAATACATGTTTAATACTGAAAACGAACCCTAATCCAAGCATTACTATTGTCTTGGTGCTGACCGAAAAATGAATAATCATCTTTACCAAAAAACAGGTTAGCGCCAGTGCTAAATAGCCATTGGTCATTATAACGGTAATCAATACTTGGTTTAAGATAGGCATCGTGATCGGTTGGTGAGTAAAAACTAAATAATGAGTAAGTTAAGGTTTGTTGTTTTGCTCGGTAGGTCAAGCGCATAGTCAACAGTTGTCGGTTTTCATCAACAAGTTGCTTTGGTGTTAAGCTGTTATTGACTAGTGTTTGGTAATCTTTAGTACGCTCTAAGTAATACTGTGCGCTAGCAGTAAAGTTTTTCGCTAGCTCTCGCTCGTAGCCAATTAATACTCTGTGTTGACCATTGGCAATATTATTTTTGTTTCCTGCCGAATTTTCTACGCTGTTATAGCTGCTATATTCAAAATTGAAAATACCGCCAGCATAGGCGGTTAAAGCACTAAAACCCCATGAGTTTAACTTTGGGAAATAACCTTGGCTTTGCTGTTGTTGCTTATTTACGACTTGGTAATTGAATGCGTCGCTTTCTGTAATCACTTCGCTACCGGTTGGTGTCGGCCAAAAACCTTGATAACCGTAAAGTGATACTTCGACATTTTTGATACGAGTATTGAGTCGTGCAGACCATTGTGACTTATGAGTTTTGTTGACGGGAAATGCTTCGCTAGGCGCAACAATTTGCTGCATTTGCGGGGAATAAAATGAGAAACGTTCACCGGTAATATAATTATCAGCAGTGAAGTTAGGTGTCCATACTAAGGTGAAATTGACCTTATCAAAATACCAGTTGCTTCTTATGCTATCCGAGGGTGCTTTTAAATATTCGTCGGCTCGGCCAGAGAAAAACGATTGCCAATCTTTAGCAAATAAATCATTAAGGAATAGGTAGTCACCCGTTCCCCAGGTTAATACTTGTCGCCCAACTTTTATGTCAACAAAGCTAAGAGGGCTGGCAGAAATATTTAATTCTCGAGTATGCCAAATTGCTTTAGCTAAAACTGCATCGTAGTAGGTATCGACTTTGCCATTTAACTCAAAGAGCTGATGACTATAATCAATATTAAATCGTGCTCTAAGCTCATTTATCGCTGCAGAGTTTTCTACTATGTTATCTTGTAAGAATTGTCCGTAGGCAGCTTCGACAAAGCCGGTTAACTGCCACGGTGATGAAACTTGTTCTTCATCACTCCAGTCGTCTGCCCAATCATCGTCTTCGTTATCATCCCAAGTTTGTTCAGCGCTAGTTTTTTGCTGTTTAGTTTCACTAACGGTAATTAATTTATTTGCATGGCTAGTTGCCAAGACAATATTGGAATTAAAAGCAATAGCGAACAACAGTATTGTGGCTATTCGCTTGGGTGAATTAAGTAAAGAAAGCACAGTCAAATTTTATTTTAACCAAGCTTTAGGCGGTGTACGCATGCTACGTTCGCTAAAAATATTACTCGGTAAGCCAACATCATATTTTACTTTGCGAAACTGCATTTCGGTATAACTGTTGTTGCTGAGATCTGTTATACGAGATTTCATCACGGTTGGAATACCGTTAATGTTTTTAACCTTAAGTACCGTCATTTTGCGCACGGCTTGTTGGCTTTGATTAAAATAAATACTTTCTATCGGTAAAAAATTATTTTTACTAATAGTCACAGTGTAAGAACTAAACTCGACACTTTGTTTATCTTTAGGTACAGCGTTAACAACGTAATTTTCGTTATCTTCACTTATTAAGGTAAAGCTATCTTCATTAGGATTACGGCCTGATACGTCTTCATAGAAAAAATGTGAGCCAACAAAAGAGGTACGTTTATCACCGGCAGAAATACGTTTAACCAAATCTAATGCCGGTAAATAAAGCCAGCGATTATCGTCTTGCTCAATATGCTTTTCAACACGAAAAACAGTGTCTTTTACATTGCTTGGGCGTGAGAAAAACACCAGCATATTTTGATCACCAAGATCCTTTTCATCTTGGCGTAAAATAATAAATTGACGCATTTGCTTCTTGCCATTTTCATCAACAATAATCATACGAGCTTGTGCGCTGCCATCGTCACCAGCGTAGTAGGATGCAAGGTTAGACTTGGCAATTATTTCACTGACGCTAAGCTGTTTTACGGGTTCTTGCGCTGGTAAATTGCTACTGAATATCAGAACTACCAATAAAGTAAATAATTTACTGTTCTTAACAATATTTAATCTCTGAAGTTTGGTAAAAATATGCTTCATCAAATTTATCCTTTTAACTCTTGCTGTCAAAACTCATCTCAAAGTGGTGTTAGCTAAACTGAGCTGACTTTATTCATATTTTTATTTAATAAAGTCAATAGTGCAGGTAATAAAACTAAGGTGACTAAAGCTGACATCATCATAATACTGGCTAAGAAAAAGCCAACAGTAATGTAGGGCATTAACGGTGATAATAATAACGGCGTGAAGCCTATAGCGATAACAATAGCGTTGCGGCTGATAGCGCGGCTAGGCTCTTGAAACATAGCCGTAAGCGCTTGGCTTAAACTCTTGTATTCCTTTTCAAGTTCACGAACCCTTTGAATAAAGTGGATAGCAAAATCAATTGAAAGCCCTAATGTTAGCGCTGATAGCACAGCAATAGGCATATCATAAGCTTTACCAAACCAACCAATAAGCCCGTAAATCATGGTAATGGTAAATGTTAGCGGTAGCATGGCTAATACGCCGTACTTTATTGATCTAAAAAGTATCATCATCATTAAAAACACCACAACAAATGAAGAGAGCAAACTGTCGATCATGCCGCTGACCATAGCATCTTGCCATACAACATTAAGGTAAGACTTTCCCGCCCACTGATATTCAACATTGGCTGGTGGTGGGTTGTTATTAATATATGCTTCAACCCAGCTCACCACTTTTGTCATATGTTGATTATCACCGCTGGTCATTTGCAGCCACAGTAAGGTTTTTTGATAATCTGGACTAACAAAGTGCCATAAATCTTGTGGACGATGTGAAGACTGAAACTGTAGTAAAGTTTGTGCTACGCCGTTGCTGCTATTCGGAATAGCAAAATCTATCTCATCACCAGAATTAAGTTCACGGTTAACGGTGCGGACAATATCAACTAGGCTATTTACTTTGCCGACGTCGCCATTTTCAACCAATGCCGTTTGTAAGTTGGCTAGCCAATTAAGCATTTTAGGATCAGTAAACACCTGTTTGGCTGATAATGCTTGTTCGGCGATATTATAAAGTTGCTCTAGCCAAGCTTGTTCAGAATCATCAGCTTCAAAACGTATGTCATCTAGGGAAATTAATAATTCTTGAGTGAAAAATGCTTGGGCGCTTGTTGCATCCGTTGTTGTTGAAACAAGCTGAGCTTGTTGCCAATTTGCTAACAATTCAGCAATTGCTGACTTAGTTGAACCTGCATCTTGGCTCGTAAGAAGCTGCTCAAAATTTAGCAGCGCTTTGCTTTCATCGTTTTTATTATTGTTAAACACCAACCAAGCGTCATACGTGCCAGCAAAATGCTGATTAAGCGCTTTATCTGCAATGCGTATTTCGTGATCCGCTTTAAACCAATTAACTGGGTTATCGTTGATTTCAATGCGGGTAATGCCTTCAATGCTTAATGTAAATAAAGCGATGAAAGTAATTAGAATTATTTTGACGCGTTTAACGGAAAAAATGCCGAGCTTTTCCAAACTTTTTGCTAAACGGCCTTTTTGTTCCATGCGTTGTAAGGCGCGTTGCAAGTTAGCTAAGGTTTCAGGCTTCATACGTGCAATATAAGCTGGAATGTAGGTAATGGTAAGAACAAAGGCCAACAATATGCCGGTACCAATAAAGGCGCCGAACACTTTTACTGGCGGAATAGGGGTAAGCATTAAGGAGTAAAAGCCGACGGCTGAGGTGATTGACGTAAACAGCATAGGTTTATATAAATGCGCCATAACTTTTTTCACAGTATCAGAGGCGTTGTCTCCGGCTTTATAGCGATCGGCAAATTCCGATAAAATATGAACCGAGTCAACCACGGCAATTGGCATTAAGAATATTGCGATCATCGACGACATAATATGCACGGTAAAGCCCAAACCAATCAAGCTACCCATGATGATCAGTACAGTGGCCATAGCAACAACCATAGGGGCAATAATCAGTGGGATATTGCGAAAGAAATGCCACAGTAGAATAAATATCGCTAAGCCAGCTAAAGGCGCTGCAACGCCCATTTGTACGAACATTTCAAAACCGAATTGGTCTTCCGCAACCGGCAGACCAGTAATATGAAAAGCTAAATCACCTTGTTGAGGTGAAATATAGTTCAGGCTTAATGCTCTAATTTGTTCAGCAATAATATAGCTCTGGTCTTTGTTAACGATAGGGACATAAATGGCAATCGCCTTATTGTCACCTGACACTAAAGTATTGTTAAGCATCGGCAGGCGCTTAACTGCTTGTTGAATGGCTTGGCTGCCTTGGGCACTTGTCGGTGCGCTTTTCATTAAATATTCAAAAACAATACCTTGGTTATTACCGTTTTCATCGCTTAGTTGGCGAATATTATCCACGACATTTAGTGACAGTAAATCAGGGACAATCACACCATCAAGGGTCAGGATATCATTGGTAAGTTTCTCGATTACGGTTAGCGTCTCAGCAGTGAAGATATTGCTTTTGCTAACTAAACCAACAACGATCATATCGCGCATTAGAAAATCAGTTTTTATTTGATTGTGAAATACTCGCGCTGGCGCATCTTGGCTGAGCATATTTTCTGGGTCGGTATCAATCTCTATCATTGGCAGCATTGCCAAACTAAGCAAGGTAACTAGCAACACTAACGAGTAAATGGCTTTAGGCTTAGCAATGGCAAAGTTTAAAACGCGTTGATAATTCAAAGTATTTCCCTTGAGAGTTAATAACAAGTAAAGCAATTAAGGTGTAACTTGTTATATTAGAAAAGTGTAATATACTTTAATATTAGCAGTATCTAATGTAATATCCAACTAGATTTGATTTATTGCCGTATTTTAACGCTTAAAAGAGACACCAATGACAACATTAGCACCCATTGATATTAAAGAAATGCGCGGCAATGCTTCGCAGGCCGCTGATTTGTTAAAAGCGATGAGCAATGAAAACCGTTTGTTAATTTTGTGCCATTTGGGTGAAAAAGAAATGTCGGTTAATGAGCTTAATAATTTTGTCGATTTAAGCCAATCGAGTTTATCTCAGCATTTAGCAAGATTGCGTAAAGACGGCTTAGTGAAAACACGTCGCGAGTCACAAACCATTTTTTACAGTATTGCTAACCCTTCAGTAGTTAAGCTTATTGGTTTTCTTCATAGTGAATTTTGCTCATAACTGATTAACCACAATATTTTAAAATATTGAGGTTAATCATTACTAAAAAGCTTCTTTCTGACCATCGCGCGATAAGCTTTCGGCGTTAAATTCAACATCTTTTTAAACAAACGGGTAAAGTTTGCTTGGTCTTGATAACCGACGTGAAAGGCTATTTCCTGAATAGATAAATTACTAGCCCCTAACAGTTCTTTCGCAGTTTCTATTTTCAATTTTTGCCAATATTGTGTGGCATTGACGCCTGTCGCAAGCTTAAATCTTCGAGTGAATGAACGCTGGCTAATGCCAAACTGTTGCGCTATTGCATTTAACGTTAAGTCTGAACTTAAATTGGTTTGCAGCCAAAATTGAATTTGACTGATCAACTCATCAGGGTGGCGATCAACAGCACCTTCCAAATATCGCTGATCTTCGTAAGGCTTTCTAATTTCGTGAGAAAAATTACGTTCGACTTGTTGTGCTGCATTTTGGCCATAAATCTGAAAAATTATATGCACAACAATATCAGCCAAGGCATTTAGGCTCGCGGCACAATAAGTGCGCTCAGACTGAGTTATAAAAAAGTCAGGCTTTAAATCTACTTGCGGGTAATCACGTTTAAATTGTTCAACATAGTGCCAATGCGTTGTTGCTGGGTGATTATCTAAAATGCCAGTTTCTGCCATCATACAGACACCCGTACCGCCACCAATAAGCGTTGTCCCTTGCTGCCAGATGTGACTTAGCCATTTAAGCATTTTAGGTTGCTGGGCAATAGTCGGGCGTGGGTTACGCCATAAGCTGGGAATAAAGGCAAAATCAGGGTGTTGAGCGCTTTCAATATCAGTATCAGGCAATAGTCTGATTAAAGCACGGGTCGAAATTGGTTTAATTGACTCTGCGACCATTTGTATAGAAAGCCTCGGCGCTTGTCTGTTTTCTTGTAACGCTACCGCTTCACCAGCACGTAACATTTCTACCGGTAAGCTAACACTGGTTGCTAACATATGATCGTATAGCAACAGGGCGATGTTGATGGTGTTGTCTTTATTACGTTTAAATTTTGCTTTCATACTTTTCGCTACTCAAATTTGGCATAAATAGCCTGCTTGGCTATTTTTACATATTTTATGGCCATTAATGATTATTATTTTTAACCACTTACTTTTAAACTCATTTAACTAAATATTAAGTTTGAATTTTAAAGAGATTTTTTCATGACTGCATTACCGATTATCGTTGGCATGGGTGGCATAAACGCTGCCGGTAGAACCTCCTTTCACCAAGGCTTTCGTCGTATTGTGATCGACAAACTAAATGCTGAAGCTCGTCAGGAGACTTTCGTTGGCTTAGCCACTTTGATGAACTTATTAACTAGCCAAGACGGCAAGCTTGTTGATCAAGATGGTAATGTTGTTGATAAAGTCGATGTTGAACAGCAATTTGGTGAAGAAATTTTAGCGGGTACCTTAATCCGTAAAATTGAAAATGAACATTTTGATCCTGATGCAACGCCATGGCAGCAGAAATTGACTATGGATGTTGGTGACCAAGGTATTACTTTTGAAACCCGTGCACGTGACTTGCCTAAGCCTTTACCTCGTACATGGAAAGTGACTGAGTTAGAAGATAAACGTGTTCGTGTTGAAATTGCGGGCGAAATTGAAGTTAAGCATGATTCAACGCGTGATAACCCGATTAAAGCAGCAGGACAACTACCGACTGGCTTTAAACCAGCTAGTATGTATAACAGTCGTTACCAACCACGCGGTTTACAAGCGACTATATTTGGTGCTGCAGATGCCATTCATTCAACAGGTTATAGCTGGAATGAGATTGCTGATAAAGTAAGCCCTGATGAAATTGGTACATATTCAGCATCAGTTTTTGGCCAAACTCAAGCTGAAGGCGTCGGTGGTATGATGCAAAATCGCCTTAAAGGTGAACGTGTATCGACGAAAAATTTAGCGCTTGGTTTAAACACCATGCCAACAGATTTTGTTAATGCTTATGTAACGGGTAATGTAGGTACAACGTTTACTTCAACAGGTGCCTGTGCAACTTTTTTATATAACTTAAAAGCTGCTGTGCAAGATATTCAAGCCGGTCGCATTCGTTTAGCGATTGTTGGTAGTAATGATTGTGCGATTACACCAGAAGTGGTTGAAGGCTTTGGTAATATGAGCGCGTTAGCCAATGAAGAAGGCTTGAAAAAACTAGATGGCAACGGTATTGCTGACCATCGTAATACCAGTCGTCCTTTTGGTGACAACTGTGGTTTCACTATTGGCGAAGCTGCACAATTTATTATTTTGATGGACGATGCTTTAGCGCTTGAATTAGGTGTCAATGTTTTAGGTTCAGTTGCTGATGTGTATACCAATGCCGATGGTATTAAAAAGTCGATTACCGCACCGGGCCCAGGTAACTATATTACCATGGCGAAATCTGTTGCTTTAGCAGCAGCTATTGTTGGTGAAGAATCAATACAACAACGCAGCTTTATTTTAGCGCATGGTTCAAGTACACCGCAAAATCGCGTGACAGAATCATTAATTTATCATCGCATTGCTGAAAGTTTTGATATTAACAATTGGCCAGTAGCTGCGCCTAAAGCTTATGTTGGTCATACGATTGGTCCAGCTAGTGGTGATCAGGTAGCCATGGCTTTAGGTATTTTTGCTCATAATATTATGCCAGGTATAACTACCATCAAAAAAGTTGCTGATGATGTGCATAATGAACGTTTGAACATTGCTACCGAGCATTGGGATTGTCATAACATGGATGTCGCTTTTATTAACTCAAAAGGTTTTGGCGGTAATAATGCCACGGCAACGTTGCTTTCTCCTGATGTTACTTTGTCGATGATGGAAAAGCGTCATGGTAAAGATAAGATGGCAAGCTATCAAGAAAAAACGGTAGCGGTTGAACAAGCCAGAGCGACATATCAAGAGCAAGCTAATAATGGTGAATTTCAGCTTATTTACCGTTTTGGTGATGGTACATTAATGGATGATGATATTACCTTGTCGACAGAAGATATCGGTGTTACGGGATTTGCTAATAAAATTCAACTACCAAAAAACAACCCGTTTAATGACATGACTTAAAATGTTTTAATTGAATAAATACAAGGCCCTGCAATTACATTGACAGGGCTTTTGTGTTTATTGCACTATAGTTATACAAAAATAACTTTTGTTTAAAGATAAGTCATAGCAAATACCGATTAATGTTAAGATGGTTTTAAGTGGCTATTTGAAAGTTGTAAGCTACACATTTAATTAAGTGTTTAGAACAACAGATGAGAAGTGGTTGATAAAAGGATTTTTTACTGTGGGAATGAGAAGTTGTTATACACAATGTGATTTTAATTTTAGTGTTTTTCTATTGATTAAAGTGGTACCTCAATAATGAGCATTTCCCCGATAAAGATATCATTAGAGCTCGAAGAGCAACCTGTTGAAGTGAAAACTAAGCAAGGTCGCCCATTAATTTTTGCCATCGTATTAGGCATGTTGGGAGCAATTCTCAATAGTATCCCCGTAGAACTTGCCTACAATATTTCATTAGTCATTGGTAATTTAGCTTTTATTATGGCCGCAGCTTATCTGCGACCTGCATTAACACTAGTGTGTGCTTTGATTTGTGTTACGCCCTTGTTAGTTGTTTGGGGACACCCTTTTGGCTTCATTACCTTTGGTTTAGAAGCGTTATTTGTTTCATTTATGCGAGGAAGAGGCTGGTATTTACCAACTGCAGACTTCCTGTATTGGCTTATCATTGGTATGCCGCTTACTGCAGCAATAATTTGGTTTACTAATACAGATGTAGACGCATACGTATTATTTTCTTCATTTAAGCAAAGCATTAATGCTGTTTTTTATACTGCGTTAGCCGTGATCGCTATTTTTATCTTTGGCGAAAAAATTAATGATTGGATAAAGTCTCAACAGCCACCATTAGTAAAGAGTTTAAAACAATACCTACATTACATCTTATGGGTAATGTCGGCTTTTTTTGTTGTCGGTATTTGCTTGTTTCTAAGCCGAAGTTTAAATGATATTCAACATCAGCAATTCGAAGAAAGATTAGATATAAGTAGTCAATATTTAAGTAGGATTGTTGACAATTATGTCGATGAGCACATAAAAGCCATTGCACAAACAGCAAGTAAATTATCAGCAATTGAACCAAGTGGTTATGCTGATACTTTAAGTAAAGTTCATCAGCTATATCCCGGCTATTTAACCATGCTTATCGCGGACCATAATGCACATTTAATAGCAACGTCTCCTAGTGATAGGATGAAAAAAATCAGCGGTGAAAGCTATAGTGTTGCTGATAGAACATATTTTTCTCAGGCCTTTTATAATGAAGTTCAATACGTTTCACCTGTTTTTTTAGGACGAGGATTCGGTGTTGACCCTATTGTGGCGGTAAGTGCACCTATTTATCATCAAAACGGTGACAAACCTGTTGGTATAGTTGAGGGCTCATTAAACTTGAATATGTTTGAGCAAGAAGCCAAGCAAATTGAAGAAAGTGGTAGCAAAATAGCGATCATATTGACGGATGAAAATGATAATGTCATATATGCTGATAAAGACTTAGCTCTAACGACTTTATCGGCATTTAGCTTTTCACTTGAGCAGGAAAAATTGAAGCATGAATTGATGACTATTGGCGAAAAAGGAGTCAATGCTAAGAAATACCTATATCGCCAAGTGAATTTAAAAAATGATTGGAAAATTTTTGTTATTGTTGAGCATGCTGAGTTATTACAATTAATTGAACAACAATATTTAACTATTTTTATGTCACTTTTTGTAATCTTTATTTTTGTCGTGTTATTAGCAAGTCAGTTTGCCCATACCTTGAATCAACCTTTAGATTTTGCATTGAAAGAGCTAGCACATGGTGATGGTAAAAACGGTTATAAAACTATCCCGTTTGAAGCGCCTACTGAATTTTTAGCCTTATATCGCGAATTACAAGAAGGACAAGAGCTATTATTAAAGCACCAGTTTATTTTGGAAGAAAAAGTAGAAAAAAGAACTCGTGAACTTAATAAAGCGAATAAGGCGTTAAAAGAATTAGCCAATAAAGACAGTTTAACAGGGCTTTACAATCGTCGTTATTTAGAAAGAAAGTTCAGTGAGTTACAAGCTATTCTATCGCGCAATAAAGCGACAATGGTGGTGGCGATGTTAGATTTAGACCATTTTAAAAATTTAAATGATGAGTATGGTCATCTTATTGGTGATAACTGTCTTGAGTATGTTGGTCAGTTAATGAAAAGTAAATTTGACCGCCGTAGTGATATCGTTGCTCGTTTTGGCGGAGAAGAATTTATTATTGTTGCTCAACACGATGAAAAGCATGGCGTAGTGCAAAAGCTTGAAGAGTTACGAGAAGAAATCGCCTGCCATTGTTTTCCTTATGATGGAGAGCACTACCTAGGTGTTACGATTTCTATCGGTGTAGTGACTGCAGAAGCTAGCTATGCGGAGAGAATTGAACAATGGATAAGTATTGCGGATGAGCAACTGTATTGGGTAAAAGATAATGGCCGTAATAAAATGTCTGTAAAACATTTAGAATGATACTCATGCTTGCAAGGCCATACTGCTGAGCAGAACAGCGTAGCGCTATAATTTTCTAATAACTAAAAAAACGGCTAATGCCGTTTTTTTAGTTAAATTGGTAACAATTATTATGCTTGCTTTTGTTGCTCGGTAGTAACAAAGTCCAGTATGCCAATTGCTGCTTTTCGACCTTGGTCAATCGCGGTTACAACAAGGTCTGAGCCTAGTACCATATCACCACCAGCGAAAATATTAGCTTTACTGGTTTGTAAGGCGAAATCACTGTTATCTACCGCAACTACTCTGCCGCGGCTATCTACTTCTACGCCAGCATCTTTCATCCATTGTGGCGGGCTAGGTAAAAAGCCGAAGGCAATTACAACAGCATCTGCAGGCATAATAAATTCAGAGCCTTCAATAGCCTCAGGGTTTCTGCGACCATTTGTATCCGGTGCACCAAGCTGGGTTTTAACAAACTTAACACCACAGGCGTTACCGTCTTCGTCTATAGCAATATCTAAAGGTTGGATATTAAATTGAAAGTTAACACCTTCTTCTTTCGCATTTTGTACTTCGCGTGGTGAGCCTGGCATATTTGCTTGGTCGCGACGATAAGCACAAGTTACTTCACTAGCACCTTGTCGAATAGAACTTCGAACGCAATCCATTGCAGTATCACCACCGCCCAATACAAGCACTTTTTTATCTGAAAAGTTAACGTATGGTTTAGCATTTTGATTACCGTCTGCTTCAGATAGTTGCATTAACTTTTGAGTATTGCCAATTAAAAAGTCTAAGGCGTTATAAACACCAGAAGCTGATTCATTATCAAAACCGCCTGTCATGTCTGTGTATGTGCCAAGTGCTAAGAATACGGCATCAAACTCTTCGCTAATATCAGCAAAGCTAATATCAACACCTACATTGGTATTTAAGCGGAATTCAATGCCCATACCTTCTAGTATTTCTCGGCGAGTTTGAATTACATCCTTTTCGAGTTTAAAAGAAGGAATACCAAAGGTTAGCAAACCACCGATTTGAGCATGTTTATCAAAAACAACAACATCGACACCGTTTCGAGTTAGTACATCTGCACAAGCAATGCCTGCGGGGCCAGCGCCAATGATTGCAACACGCTTTCCAGTTGCAATGACTTCAGATAAGTCGGGCTTCCAACCTTGGGCAATTGCGGTGTCAGTAATGTATTTTTCTATATTGCCAATCGTGACAGCGCCAAAATCGTCATTTAGTGTACAAGCCGACTCACACAGTCTATCTTGTGGGCAAACGCGACCACACATTTCAGGCAGGCTGTTGGTTTCATGACAAAGGTCAGCAGCTTCGAAAATTTTGCCTTCGGTAACTAACTCTAACCACTGTGGAATATAGTTATGTACAGGACATTTCCACTCACAATAAGGGTTACCACAATCTAAGCAACGGTCTGCTTGACCGGCACTTTGCTCATTGCTTAATGGTTGATAAATTTCAACAAAATTAATTTTTCGCTGTTCTATTGCCTTTTTAGGCGGGTCAATGCGTTTGACATCGATAAATTGATAAACATTTTTACTCATTAATTTATTTCTCCAACTCGTGTTCTTTTCTATTGCGCTTGAACACGAAGTTCTGCAGATGAACGACTGTGATGACCTAGCAATGTTTTCACATCAACCGCTTTTGGTTTCACCAATTTAAACAATGGAGCATAGGTAGAGAAGTGGGTTAAAATCTCTTGTGCTCTTAAACTGTTGGTTTCGTCGAAATGTTGGTTGATAATGCCGCGTAAATGTTCTTGATGAATATTCAATTCGCCAATAGGTAGCATTTCAATTGATTCGTTATTTAAACGTATATCAAGGTCGTTATTTTCATCTAGCACATAAGCAAAACCACCTGTCATACCAGCACCAAAGTTAACGCCAACTTGCCCTAAAATCGTAATAATGCCGCCAGTCATGTATTCACAGGCATGGTCGCCAGCTCCTTCAATAACGGCGTGACAACCAGAGTTACGTACTGCAAAACGTTCACCGGCTTTGCCACAGCCATAAAGTTTGCCACCAGTAGCCCCGTATAAACAGGTATTACCCATAATCATGGCTTCATGGCTTAAATACTCAACACCTTTAGGTGGCTTGATGGTTAACTTACCGCCAGCCATGCCTTTACCGACGTAGTCGTTGGCATCACCGGTTAATGTCATCTCTAAACCACCGGCATTCCAAACACCAAAGCTTTGACCTGCAGTACCATTAAAAAATACTTTTATTGGGCTAGCTGCCATACCCTGATCGCCATGTTGACGGGCAATTTCACCCGACAATGAAGCGCCAACAGAACGGTCGGTGTTTTGGATGGTTAATCGATACTCACCACCTTGGCTGTGAGCAATAGCATCTGATGCTAGTGCTATAAGTTTTTGGTTTAACTCACCTTTGTCAAACGGTTGATTGTCTTGTGTTTGATAAAGTGCGGTATCTTCCCCGGCAATAACTGGAGCGATAATAGGCGACAAATCAAGTTTTTGCTGTTTAGCGCTGATGCCAGGTAACATTTCAAGTAAGTCGGTACGACCAATAATTGCAGTTAAGCTTTCTACACCCAGTGCCGCTAATATCTCACGCACATCCTGAGCAATGAATTTAAAATAGTTCATTACTTGATCGGGTAAGCCTTTAAAGAATTGTTCACGTAATACGTCATCTTGGGTTGCGACACCTGTAGCACAGTTATTTAAATGACAAATACGTAGGAACTTACAGCCAAGCGTGACCATAGGCGCGGTACCAAAGCCAAAACTCTCGGCACCTAAAATTGCGGCTTTAACGATATCAATACCTGTTTTTAAGCCACCATCGACTTGCAAGCGTACTTTGTGGCGTAGGCCATTGGTGACTAATGATTGATGTGCTTCAGCTAAGCCAAGTTCCCAAGGACAACCAGCATACTTTACTGAGGTCAGTGGACTAGCACCGGTACCGCCATCATAACCAGAGATAGTTATGAAATCGGCGTAAGCTTTTGCCACTCCTGAAGCTATGGTGCCAACGCCAGGACCAGACACTAGCTTGACAGAAATAATCGCTTTTGGATTTACTTGCTTTAAGTCAAAAATAAGCTGAGCTAAATCTTCAATAGAATAAATATCATGATGCGGTGGCGGAGATATTAAGGTGACCCCGGGAACTGAAAAGCGTAATTTAGCGATTAACGGCGTAACTTTATCGCCAGGTAATTGTCCGCCTTCTCCTGGTTTAGCACCTTGCGCTACCTTAATTTGCAAAACATCGGCATTGACTAAATAGTGAGGGGTTACACCAAATCGTCCTGAAGCAATTTGCTTGATACGCGAATTTTTTACCGTACCAAAACGACGTTCATCTTCACCACCCTCACCAGAGTTGGAATAACCACCTAAGCGGTTCATCGCGATCGCTAAGGCTTCGTGCGCTTCTGGGCTTAATGCGCCGATTGACATTGCCGCACTATCAAAGCGTTTAAATAATTCACTTTCAGTTTCGATATCAGCAATGTCGATTGCTTGTTGATCTTCTTTTAACGCCAATAAATCACGTAATGTGGCAGCAGGACGGTTGTTTACTTGTCCGGCAAATATTTTATAGTCATCGTAATTACCGCTTCTAACCGCAGTTTGCAATGTGCTAACAACGTCAGGGTTATATGCATGATACTCACCACCGTGAACATACTTTAAAAGTCCGCCATGGTTAATTTTTTGGTGTGGCATAAATGCTCTGCGAGCAAGGTTAATATTGTCTTGCTCGATATCGACGAAATCTGCTCCTGCAATTCGGCTCGGTAAATCTGGAAAACAAAGTTGCATGATATTGCTACTTAAGCCAATAACTTCGAAAAGTCCCGCGCAGCGATAACTTGCGATGGTAGAAATACCCATTTTAGACAGTATTTTCAACAAACCTTTGTTAATACCTTCTCGGTAATTAACGACGGCTTGACGAGCGGTTAAGTCAATCTGCTTTTGCTCTACTAATTGTTCAATTGTTTCGTAAGCTAAGAAAGGGTAAATAGCAGTTGCACCAAGCCCTAGCAGTACGGCGAATTGATGTGAGTCTCGCACTGAAGCGGTTTCAACAACAATATTAGAGTCACAGCGAAGCTGTTGATCGACTAGACGCTTTTGTACTGCACCCACTGCCATAGCGGCGGGAATTGGCAACATGCCTTGGTGTATCTGACGGTCTGATAGTACTAATATAACAGTGTTTTTTTCGCGTACTAACTCTTCAGCTTCGTCACATAAACGCAGTACAGCAGCCTCTAAACCTTCTTCTTGGTCGTAGTTCAGCGTTAATGTATCAGAACGGTAATGTTTAGGGTCAAGCTCACGTATTTGTTTTAAACCGGTATACATTAATACGGGCGTAGCAAATAAAATACGATCAGCGTGACCAGTAGTTTCATTGAATACGTTATGCTCACGACCAATACAGGTGCCTAACGACATGACATAGCGTTCACGCAATGGGTCTATCGGTGGATTAGTTACTTGAGCAAATTGCTGTCTAAAATAATCATATAAATTACGTGGTTGGCTTGATAACACGGCCATTGGAGTATCATCCCCCATAGACCCCGTAGCTTCTTGGCCATTTTCGGCTAACGTTTTGACTACCTGATGAATTTCTTCATAGCTGTAGTTAAACATTTTATGGTATTGAGAAATTTCTTTATCGCTAAATACACGTTGACCAATTAACTTAGCGTCTAATTTATCAAAAGGTACTAAGCGACGAATGTTATTATCTAGCCATTCTCTATAAGGATGGCGAACTTTTAATTCGTTATCGATTGCACTAGAGTCGAAAATTTTACCGGTATAGGTATCAACGGCTAGCATCTCGCCAGGGCCTAAACGCCCTTTTTCAATAACTTCGTCTTCACCGTAGTCCCAAATACCCACTTCAGACGCTAAGGTGATAAAACCATCACGGGTTATAACATAACGCGCGGGACGCAAACCGTTGCGGTCTAAGTTACAAGCAACATGGCGGCCATTGGTAACAACAACACCAGCCGGGCCATCCCATGGTTCCATATGCATGGAGTTAAACTCATAAAAAGCTTTTAAGTCATCATCCATTAATGGACTGTTTTGCCATGCGGGTGGCATTAATAAACGCATGCCGCGATATAAGTCCATGCCACCGGCAAGGAATAGCTCCAACATATTATCTAATGAAGATGAATCTGAGCCGCTTTCATTAACAAAAGGGGCGGCGTCTTTTAAATCAGGCAGTAATGGCGAGTGGAAACGATAAGATCTTGCTCGACACCATTGACGATTGCCTTTGATGGTATTTATTTCACCGTTGTGCGCTAAATAACGAAAGGGCTGCGCTAAATGCCATTGTGGAGAAGTGTTAGTGGAAAAGCGTTGATGAAACACACATATAGCAGTTTGCATACGAATATCAGCAAGGTCTAGATAAAAGTTTGGTAGATCTACAGGCATCATTAAGCCTTTATAGATGGTAACCAAACAAGACAGGCTAGCAACATAAAAGCGCTCATCCGTTATGCGTTTTTCCGCACGTCGGCGAGCCATATATAATCGACGCTCTAAATCGCGGTTTCTCCACCCAGGAGGCGCATCAACAAACACTTGTTCAATAGTTGGCAGGTTACTTTTAGCAATTTCACCTAAGGTACTGATATCAGTAGGAACAGTTCTCCAACCAACGAGTGTGAGGGTTTCACGAGCAAGTTCTTCTTCAAGAATTTCTTTACTTAGGTTTGCTTGGACAGGATCAGGATTAAGAAAAATCATGCCAACTGCGTATTTTCGACCTAATTGCCAATTGTTTTCTTCGGCAATTGCACGGAAAAAACTATCAGGCTTTTGCATTAACAAGCCGCAGCCATCACCAGTTTTCCCGTCGGCTGCAATGCCGCCACGATGTTGCATCCTATCAAGAGCATGGATAGCAGTCTTTACCAGTTTATGGCTTCTTTCGCCGTGTTGATGGGCAATTAAACCAAAACCGCAATTGTCTTTTTGATAAGTATGATCGTAAAGCTGCATTCTCTTCTCCTAAATGAACACTCCAACTATTGATTTTAAATTTAGCCTTAATGGATATAATTATGCTTATTTTGCATAAATAGTCTAAATTTCGCTGCTGGATTATTTCTTACATTAAACATTTACAATTGAAACGTCAATGTAAATAGAGTATTTGCTCGTAGTTTTTTTACAGGTTGTTAACCGCTTTATAGCGTAAATTGCTCATTTAAGTGCTGTTTACTCTATTTTTATTAGGCTTATAGCCATTTCATGTCAATAAAAAGCAATAGTTAAGTTTGTTTTTGTAATTTAATTACATTTATTTTTTAAGTGTTTTTGCTGAAATAAAATGTATTCATTAAATTTATATTCAATATTTATTCAAAGTTATAGTGTTGTTTTTAAAGGTTAGTAGAGTCTGTAATGTGCTATTTTTACTTTGATTACTAATTAACGCTATGAGTGAGGTGAAGTTAGTCTGTAAACAGCTTAATGAAAAATATGGATTGGGCTGGGGAATTAGTGATAAAGCGCTTAAAATGATAAAACATTTCAATAAAATTAAAAAAGCCCTACAATTTGAGACTGTTAGGGCTTATCAATTTAAGTATTATTTACGCTTTAGCTGAGTCTATGTAAGCTAAATTGAATGTTTCATTACACTTGGTCAGATGTGTTAGCAAGCGTTAATTACGGCTGGTAACCGCCGGCAACACCTTTAGTAGTAACACTAACGGCGTCATGAGCGTGTAACGATTCTAAATGGTTAATACGCAACCAGAAGTCATCAAACTGTTCTGTGGTGTTCATTGTGTGCTGTAAACGACGGGCAGCGTCTTCACAGAACATCAAGTTTTGGCCATTTAGCAATGCAAATTCTTGTTCGTCTTCACGTTTAACTGCCGCTTGTACTGGTGTTTTAAGTGAATTCTCAATTAAGTCGACTAAATCAGTGATAGGGAACTCTGTTGTCGTGCTATTTAATTTTACTTTAATTTCAGCAACTGAACGTTGGCTATGAGGCGTTGCAACAACACCTTCTGTTGTGCCAAGCCACTCATGTACTGTTTCTAGGTCAACATTTGCACCTGCTGTGAACTTATCTTTGAATGCTTTCTGGATCAGCTGACGAGCTAATGCCGCTGAACATGGGCAAGTTGATGAATAACGTACATCAACAGAAAGCTCAATATCTAATTGACCTTTATTTAAACGGCCAGTAATAGTAACTGGATAAGCTTTCCAACCTTGCTTGCCACTAATAAGTGACTTACGGCGTAAGTGGTAGTCAAAGTTGAATTGTACTTTTGCGTTGTCGCTTAGCTCTTGGTGACTGCTAATAAAACCATCTAACAAAGTCACTAAGCTTTGATGGTTAAGTACGTTTGAATTAGATAACTCGTCAAGGAGTAAATACAAACGCGACATATGAATGCCTTTTGCTTTTGGCTCTTTAAGGTTTACAAACGCATCAACATAAGCTGAAACCATACGCTCTGATTGACCCTTTGAGGCAACCATGATTGGCATTTCTATATTACTCATGCCGACCCAATCCAAAGTTCCCTCAGTTTGTGCTGTGGTATGATTTGCTATATCAGGCATTATTGTTGGCATTTTGACTCCGCTATTCGCTTGTGCACTATGTAAAGGGCTATCGTGTAACTGCAGTACATAGTAAAAATTATAATTAGCATTGCTATCTGAAAAGTTGATAGATCCCACTTTTGTAATTATAAAGTGGCATATAATGCAGTGACCTTAAAAAGGGCGCCATTTTGAACGATCCACCCGCTAAAAGCAATGCTTGTCATAGCGATAATGATATTGATCAAATATATGATATTTACTTTTAATACCAGAGGTAAACAGTATGAATATTAAGTTCCATTGCATTGTATTCTTCGGTTAATACGGTGAAAATGGTAAATATAAAATGGCACAAAACTATTTCCCTGAGGAAACTTCATGGCGACGATTCAACATTTAGACCTAACCTTGATTAATGGTTATTTAGAAGCTTTAGACGTAGATGTATTGCAGCAAATGCTAGATTTATATGTGCAACAGTCTCAGGTTTATCTTTCAGACATTGATGAAACTATCGCTCGGGAAGATCAAAAGCAGTGGCAAGAACATTGTCATAAAATGAAAGGCTCAGCTGCCAGCGCAGGTTTATCTCAAGTTCATGAAAAGCTTATCGCAATCGAAAAATCAACCGAAGCATGGTCAATGAAAGTAGAGCATTTGAATGTTTTAAAGCTAACGAATCAACAGGCAATCGATGCTTTTAAGCAATGGCTGTCTAGTCAGTAGATTTTATTAAGTATGACTTTATTAAGAAATTAAAGCGCTAGCAGGTTAAAATATTTAACCTGCATCGGTCTAGATATATTCAGATGAAAGCAGTGAGTACTGCTTAATCTACACTACCAATAAAGCGATAACCTTCACCATGAATAGTATTAATTAATTCTGGTGCATCTTCAACGGATTCAAAATGTTTGCGTAAACGACGGATGGTAACATCGACGGTTCTGTCATTAGTACGTAAATCTCTGCCAGTCATTTCTTTGATCAATTGCTGACGTGTAACAATTTGCCCTGCATTAGCAATTAATAAACGTAATGCGCGGTATTCTCCACGTGGGATAGAAATTTCTTTATTGTCAGGCGAGGTCATTTTTCTTGAGTTGCCGTTAAGTGACCATTGATTAAAACTGATAATTGAATCGCTTGATTCAGTTTTACTACTCGACATTCTATTTAGAATGTTGCGAGCGCGAATGGTGAGTTCACGAGGATTAAATGGTTTGGTGAGATAGTCATCTGCACCAATTTCTAATCCTAAAATTTTATCTATATCGCTATCTCGACCCGTTAAGAAAATTAACGCTAGGTCATCATTGCTGGTTAATTCACGCGCTAATAGTAGGCCGTTTTTACCGGGTAGGTTGATATCCATAATTACCAAGTTAATGGTATTGTTTTTTAATTCGCTATCCATGCTGTCACCATCTATTGCTTCGGATACACGGTAGCCTTCAGCTTCAAATAGATTTCGTAGATTAAAGCGTGTTACGTCTTCGTCTTCTACGATGAGTATGTGTGGTTTTTGCATGTTAAATGTCCAGTTTTATCTAGTTTATTGTAAATCAATAGTTAACAGTTATTGATTAGGCTCTTGTAATTATAGACGATTACAAGACTTATAAATATTGGCTAATGGTATAGAAGCTTGTACTAAAAAACAATCATCGGCACCTTTAATAACGCAATTGTAAAGCAATCCGCTTAATAATTGTTCCGTTTAGATCAAACAATTAGTTAATAGGAAAATTAATCTCAACTGTGACACCTTTGCCAAGCTCACTGTTGAGTACTATTGTACCGCCAAGTGCTTGTGTGACTAAGTTGTAGACCAAGTGTAAACCTAACCCGCTGCCGCCCTCGCCACGCTTTGTTGTGGTAAAAGGTTCAAAGACCTTGTTTTCAATAGTTTTGTCGACACCGATGCCATCATCTTGAAAAAGTAGATTAAGTTGGTTGCTCAATGGCATCACGCTAATGGTTATATTCCCGTTTTCTCTGCCTTCAAAACCATGAATAATTGAATTCATAATCAAATTAATTAATATTTGATTGATAGGCCCAGGTTTACTGGAAATGTTTAGATCCTGCGGACAGTCAATATCAATGGTGTAAGGTAAACTGTGTAATTGTGGTCTTAAAGTTAGTAATACTTCAGTTAATAACTCTTTAACATTGAAGCTGCGAATTTCTTCGCTTGATTGGTCTACCGCAACCTTTTTAAAGCTAGAGATTAAGTTTGCTGCACGATTCAAATTACGATAAATAATGGCAATATTTTCACCGCCTTCGTGCAGAAACTTTTTTAACTGACTAGATTTTAATGTTTTGTCTTCAAAGGCCGCGGTGATTTCTTCAATGCGATCGGCGAGCAATGTTGATGCTGTCACACCTAAGCCTATTGGTGTATTCACTTCATGGGCAACACCTGCGACCATGTCTCCTAATGAAGCCATTTTTTCACTTTCAACCAGTTGGTCTTGAAATTGGTGCAATTTCTCTAAAGTAGAAAGTAATTCTTGGTTTGACTCTTTTAATGCTGCGGTACGTTTATTAATTTTATCTTCTAGTTCATGTGAGTGTTCGAGTGTTTGTTGTTCTGCGGCATTTAATTGCGCAATGTGCTTTTCCATTCGAGCAAATAATATATTGATATTACGTGCGAGTATATCTGCCTCGCGATAAGGCTGGGCTTGGCACTTTTGCAGAAAATCTTTTTGTCTAGCGGCCACTTGTACAGTATTTACTAAGGAAACATATGGCGCGCCGATATATCGATCCAACTGCAGAACAATAAATATAGCTAAAAGCAAGAAGATAAAAATAATCAGCACACTAGTGCTGAACAACTTATCTGTGATTAATGTTATGTGTTCTTTGCTATTTTGTAGATAAACATAGCCAATGACTTTATTATCCACTTTAATTGGACGCATATACTCAAGATAATTTTCTTTAAATCTTGGCTCAAGTAAATTATTAATTTCAGCAGACTTTTCAGAAATAGCAGAACGTCGTTCGCTGCGTTTGTAACTATAAAATAGCTCAAGCTTATTATTTTGACTATTGAGTTGATAAATATGTAAATAATTTAAGTTGGGAATTTGATGAGAAATAGTGAGACTATCTTTTAAGCTCTGTCGATCGGAATTAACAAGATACTCTTTACTGTCGTCCGCCAATTCATTCGCCCAATATTTAATGTGATTTGCGGCTAAGTTATTATAACTATTACTGTATTGCTGTGAAATAATGACGAGATTAATAATGCTAAAGACAATAACAAAGCCAATAATCGAGAGTAGTAATAATCGTCGAATTGACCAAATGCGTCGTGTTGTTGGCATAAAATATTAAGCTTAATTAATGACGTGTAATATGATTGTAGAAAACCTTAGAGTGTTCAACAATGGCTTTTTCTAGTTATTTTAATTTTTTGCTTTGGTAAAGCATTGATAAATGGCAAAACCTTTCTTTATCGCTAGCGTTTTGGTTTCACCGATGGCCTTCTCCATAATTGGCGGATACTTTAAAAAGCTATTCGCGACAATGGTAATACAACCGTGAGTAGATAAATGTTGCTTGATTTTCGTTAAAAATTGCTCGGTTGCTGCATAGTGGGTTTTAACACCTTGATGAAATGGCGGATTAGAAATAACAAAATCATAGCGCTCTTTCACATCTGAAAGACTGTCTGATGCAAGACATTCTCCGCTTAGTTCATTGAGTGCTAAAGTCGTTTTTGTTGACTGTAATGCTAAGGCACTAACATCGACTAAAGTGAGCTTTGTGTCGGGAAAAAGTTTACCAATACAGGCAGCAATAACGCCAGCACCACAACCGAAGTCGAGCACTTTACCTTTTATCGATAGTGGTAAGTTTTCTAACAAGACGTCGGTGCCAACATCTAAGCCATTCTGGCTAAAAACGCCAGGTAATGCCGCTATTTTTAGCTGTTTATCAGCAACGGTTACTGAGTAATATTTATAGAATTTATCAAGTTCAAATTTTGGTAAATCTGACTGAAATTGTCCAACATACAACAAACAATGACGTGCGGCATCAACCTTATTGCAAAAGTTTAAATAGTTTTTACCTAACTTATCTGCCGATTTAATACCGCCTTTGTTTTCACCAACAATAATAACCGTAGCGTCTTCTGTCATTGATTCAGCAAGCATCGCCAGTGTAAAGCCAAATTCCGCCTTACTTTTAGGAAAGTTAATGATCACTAAGTCATGTTTTGCTTGAGCTTTATATTCAACACAGAAATGGCTGGTAACTTGGTTGTTTTTTACCATTTGGCTGAGTTTGTAATCAGCAAAATTAGTGTGGTAACAAGTTATTTTTGCCGTGGTGTGATGGGTCAGATATTCGGCAATAATGCCATCATTAGCAATGTTAACGAAAAGAGGAGTAGTTGCTGAAATACTATCGATATTTCGTATTAACAGTTGATTAATATTGCTGATTGCCATGGAATTACCTGTGTTTGCGCTTAATTCATTATAATACTTGCGATTTTTTGTACGTATTTTGCTACAAATATGCGCAGAGATTATTTTTAGTATGTAATAATGCAAGCTATTCTACGCGATTTTAAACATCTCGCCATCAATAGTCCTAAAGGAGTTGGCTATTTTTAATAAAATGATTTTTCGCCTGAAAATAAAATGGCTACATAGCCGAAATAGGCAAAAGCTTTTGACCTTCCGTTATTTTCTATTAGGGCGTTTTTTTGGGAAAAGTGCACAGGCAGAAGTATATTTAGCGTTAAACGATCCTCATAGTTTTATGCTGGTACAAATGCTAGCTCGTTTACAGGAACAATATGAAGTAGAGTTAAAAATATTCTTTATTTGGGGGGCTTTACCTGGAGTGACAATAGCTCCAAAGCTGCATCGACAATGGGCAATTCAAGATGCCAATTTAATTGCTGAGCAATATCAATTAGTGAAAATAGATAAAGTCCCTTCATCAATGTTATTTTCTACCGGTCAGCAAGTATGGCAATTATTACCTAATAATATCAATAATGCCGAGCAAATTTTTCTACAAACTTGGGGCGATACCTTTAGCCAGCATTATATAGCGTCGACACCTACTATTACCCATCAAGTGAAAAATCAAGCTCGACTTGAAAATAAAGGACATTATTGTGCTGCTGCTATTTGTTTTGCTGGAAATTGGTTTGTCGGCGTAGATAGACTTTTTCATTTTGAAAAAACGTTAGAGCAACACAGCTTGATAACATCAGTTAGTAATGAATTATTGGCCGATGCAAAAGCCAGTAAGGAGCTTGTTAGAACAGAGCTTACTGATTTTAAAATACAGCCAGCAATTAACGTAGAATTACAGCAACTAGAAATATTCTTGTCTTTACGTAGCCCTTATTCATATTTGGGTTTTGTACAAGCTATTGCATTGGCAGAGCGTTATCAACTTGAGTTAGTCATCAAGCCTGTACTCCCTTTATTGATGAGAGGGGCATCGATTCCCATCGCAAAACAAAAATACATTTATTTGGATGCTTTGAGGGAGGCGCAAAAGTTAAATATTGAATTTAATGGCTTTGTAGATCCCTTAGGTGATGGTGTCATCAACGCATATAGTATGTTTGCTTGGGCACAGCAACAAGGTAAGGATAAAGAGTACATGTTGGCGTGTTTTCGCGCTGTCTATGTAGAGAATATTGATTTATCTGATACCGAGAATATCGATAATATTATTGGTGAGTTAGCATTAGATAAACAAGCTGCGCATGCCTATAAAGCTGAAAACAATTGGCAGCAGTGGGCTGATAATAACCAAGCAGAACTGACAAGTTTAGCGTTTTGGGGCGTGCCGTGTTTTAAAATGAAAAATTTTAGCTATTGGGGGCAAGATCGAATTTCTATTTTAGAAAAAGAAATAAGATCAAGTTTATCAATAAATTAGATTTTTATTGTTAATATACGTTTAGACGTCTATTGACGAGACTTAGATTTAAATGTTTTAATAATTTAGTCCCTTATTCCAGTTGGGTTAGTTCATTTTGTAACTAGCCTAATGATGAAGGGCCAGAAGAGGAGCGTTTACCAGGTAGCTATTGTGAAGAGTTCAAACTCTAGTGAGCAATAGTGAGGGGGGAAAACGCCGAGGTAATTGTATTTTTGTTGATACAAATATCGGTTGTTGTCGCTAAGTCATATTTTATGCTTAGTGCTAGGTTGAATCCTTGCAACTGTCACCTTTTAGGTGGAGAGCTTCTGGCCTTTGTTAAGGCCAAAATTCATTTCTTGAATTTGGCTTTTGCAAGCGCCTATAAGTTCTCCGAACGAAACGAGTTCGAGAGAAATGAATCAAATAACATATTGTAAAACACTCCAAAAATCGGAATCTCCCATTGTATGGACGGCTTTGATCACACCATTACTTAGTAATGGCGCGATTGATTATGTCAGCTTACAAGCTATTGCTGAGCAACAAAATGTTGCGAATAATGGCATTTTGTTGCTGGGTAGTACGGGCGAAGGTCTGGCATTAACTAGTGAAGAACAACTCGCTATTGTGGAATTCGTTGTGGCATTGTCGCTCGACGTGCCCTTGATGGTTGCTGTTGGAGGCCATAACCTTGCTGCACAATTGGCTTGGATAGGGCAATGTAATCAACTTCCTATTAGCGCATATCTACTGGGTAGCCCAATTTATGCCAAACCAGGGCCGATTGGGCAAACTGCTTGGTACCAAGCCTTGCTCGACGCTGCAGACTTCCCTTGCATGCTATACAACGTGCCATCACGAAGTGGTGTCGAAATTGCCATTTCGGCATTACAAGCACTGCAACATCATAAAAATTGCTGGGCGCTTAAAGAAGCGAGTGGTGATCTTAACAAGCTATTAGCCTATCGTCAGCATTGCCCTGATATCGAATTGTTCAGTGGTGAAGATGCCATGATGCCCTATTTAGCCAATGCCGGTGTGCGGGGTTTAGTGTCGGTTTGTGCCAATGTTTGGCCGCAGGAAACCCAGCGTTATGTGGCGTTAGCATTATCTCAGCAATGTGATGACCTATTTCCACTTTGGCACAATGCCATTGCCGCGCTGTTTCAAGTCACGAGTCCTATTCCGGTAAAAGTATTAATGGCTGAATTAGCCGCTATTAGTACAGCGACATTGCGTTTGCCATTATGCCAAGAAGAGCTAGCTAGCGATCACAATTTGCACACTATTCATCAACAAATTCAGCAATGGTTTGCAGAGCAAGCACTTAAAAGCAATGACAAAGCATCATTTGCTTTTGAGCCTGCGCTCAATAATACCCAATCAGCCCCTTTATCAACAAGCAATTTAAGAGAAGTAAATCAATGAACTGGCAAGAAACTTTAACAGCATTAGAATCAGGAAGTGTACGTGCAGCAGAGCAAAGTAGTTGTGGTAATTGGAGTGCTAATGTCGACGTAAAGCAAGCGATATTGTCGGCATTTAAAGCCGGTGATAATACTGAATTTGGTGGTATATATCAGGGTTTTGTTGATAAGCATAATTTACCTGCTCGTGAATTTTCGGTCAGTGATAATGTCCGCATGGTACCGGGTGGCTCATCAGTTCGTCGCGGTGCTTATGTTGCTCCAGGGGTGATTATTATGCCGCCTGCTTATATCAATGTTGGTGCATTTGTTGATAGCGGCACCATGATTGATAGCCACGCGCTCATTGGCTCATGTGCACAAGTAGGTAAAAATGTTCATGTATCTGCGGCGGTACAAATTGGTGGCGTACTTGAGCCTATTGGAGCAAGTCCGGTGATTATTGAAGATAATGCTTTTCTTAGTGCTGGTGTGATCATTGTTGAAGGTATTGTAGTGAAAAAAGGTGCGGTGTTAGCACCAGGAGTTTCGCTTTCAGCTTCAGTGCCTGTTTACGACTGTGTTAATAATATTATGTTAGAGAAAGGCGCCGATATTCCCGAGAATGCCGTGGTTGTACCTGGAACTCGTCCTATTTCTGGCGGTTGGGCGGAAAAACAAGGCTTGAATATGGCGTGTGCATTGATTGTTAAATACCGTGATGAAAAAAGTAATGCGGCCTTAGAACTTGAAGCTGTTTTACGTTAGGGCAAAAAATGAAAGCAAGACAAGAAAAGTTAAGTGCTAGATTTAGACCAAATTGGCTTAATCCTACAGTGCTTAAAGTATTGAAAAATCGCCATCAGTTGCAGGTAAATACCGACGAAATTGATGAAGATGAAGTTGGCTTTTTTCTTTATGATTTAGATGCGCTTGCGCAACACTTGTCAGAGTTAATGCAGCAAGATGTGATTAAACTTTGGTTTGCTGTTAAGGCTAACCCTTTGTCACGCGTTATTACTACCTTAGCTGAACAAGGTTTTAATTTTGACGTTGCCAGTCAAGGTGAGCTAAGCCAAGTGTTAGCGCAAAATGTTGCTGCTAAGCGTATTCTTAATACTGGGCCTGCTAAGTCAAAGCGCCAAATGAAAGCCTTTTTACAGCAAGGTGTTAACACCTTTGTTGTTGAAAGTTTGTTGCAGCTGCAGTGGCTTAATGAATCGGCGATAGAGCTGGATTGCAAACCTCAGGTACTACTTCGAGTGCAACTACAGTGGCCCGATGGTGAAAAAAATCCGCTTGGTGGCAATGAAGTGACGCCTTTTGGTTTATCGTGTGATGAGTGGCAAACAATTAACGTCTGTGACTTCCCAGCATTAAATATTAATGGTCTACATATATTTCAATGGGGCAATATGCTCAGCAATGAAAAAATGTACCATTTATGGTCGCAAATGGTTGAGCCACTAACTCAGCTAGCTGAACAAGTTGGTATGACGCTCGAAGTACTCGATTTAGGTGGCGGCTTAGGTGTTGATTATCTACAAAAAGGTCAGACGTTAAGTTGGCAACGAATTGTTGATGACTTAGCGAAAATAAAAGCACGAGCTGGCGTTAAGGAACTATGGCTTGAACTCGGCCGTTATGCTGTGGCTGAATCAGGCTATTACGTCACGTCAGTGGTTGATAGAAAGCAAAATTTTCAGCAGCAACAACTCGTGTTAGCTGGTGGTATCAATCATTTATTACGACCGGCAATTACTGAGCAAGCATTTCCTGCGGTAATGTTGCGAGAGTCTACTGAGTCATTAGTCAACTTCGATGTTCACGGCCCGTTATGTACTAGCTTGGATAAGCTCGGTCGATTAGCTTTTCCACAAGATATTGCAGTCGATGACCAGTTGATTTTTGGTTTGTCGGGTGCTTATGGCTTTACTGAAAGTATGCCATTTTTTCTCTGTCATCAAATAGCGGCTGAATATGTGCTGCAAAATGGTGAAATTGAGTTAGTACGTGCTGCAGAGCCTGCTGCTTGGTATTTACGTTAATGGCTGTGGTAGTCGATAAAAAGGTTATTTATGAATTCAATTAGTAAAGAAGTGATGCATGTTGGTGAAATGGCCAGTGGTGCAGCACTGACGGTACCAGTATATCGTATTAAAGGCTCTCAACATGGCTCACAGCAAGGCCCTAGCGTTTATATTCAAGCGAATATGCATGGCGCAGAAGTTCAGGGCAATGCGGTTATTTTTCAGCTATTAGAGCAATTAAAGTACATTGAACTAAAGGGTGATATTACCTTAGTGCCATATGCGAATCCGGTTGGCTGTAATCATAAAAATGGCGAGTATACCTTAGGTAGATTTGACCCTATAACTGGGGTTAATTGGAATCGTATGTTCCATTTTGACGCCAGTATTATTGAGCCGTTTGCACAAGAATATATAAATTGTAGTAATGAAAAAATTGAGGCTGCGTTTAAAGCGTTAATGCTTGAGAAAATTGAGCAAAAACTTAATCATAATATTTATGGTTTAACGACAGGACAAAGAATTGCTTATCAATTGCAACGCTTAGCTCACCAAGCAGATATTGTGCTAGATTTGCACACCGGTCCTATCTCAAGTAAACATTTGTATTGCCCTGAATACGCTAAGGAAAGTGCCAAATATTTTGATATTCCGCATACCTTATTGATCCCTAATAGTTTTGATGGTGCGTTAGATGAAGCTACTTTTTGTCCTTGGTGGCAATTACAGTTAGCACTTAAAGCGCTTGGACGAGACTTTTCTATTCGAAAAAATAACGTTGAAGGCGAAGGTGGTATCGTTAAAGAAAGCTTTACCGTTGAACTGGGGTCGCAAGAGCAAATTGATTTAGACGTAGCTCATCAAGATGCGCTTGGTATTTTAAGTTATTTACAGTACCAGAATGTGATTAACTCTAATGACTATCACCCGAAAGCAATGATTCGTTATAGTTGCATGTTAGAAGATTATAAAGCGTTATATTCGCCAATGGGCGGCATGGTCGATTACTTAGCTAGTTTTGGCGAGCCTTTACCTGCAGGAGAGCCTTTAGCACGGATATTGCGAATGGATAATTATGGTGATGGCGATCCATTACACTATATTAGTTTGGATCATCCCGTGATCCCTATTTTACATTTTGCCTCAGCAAGTGTGAATCAAGGTACTGAATTGTATAAAGTATTTAGTAAGTATAGTATTTTGTAATTAATACGCAGTTAGTTATTTAGGCTAACAGAAGGTGGCATTGAATACGCCCTGATTTAATCTAAACAATGAGCTTATATCAGGGCGTTATTTTTACTTAGCTTGAATTCGAACGTATCTAAAACACCACGTGTTCTTTTAAGTAAGTAAATAAATCGCGATAATGTTTACCGACTTTTTCAGCGCTATGCTCTTTTTTAGCATTACGGACAAGCTGTCTAAGTTTTTGTCTTTCCATGGTGTCAAATTGCGCTAATACGGCTTCAATTTTATCGTTGCCTTGGGTAACTACGTCATCGCGCATTTGCTCAAGCTTTTCAAATTTCACCGACTCTTGTTGATGTTTGTTCGCCATCACTTCCATTGCGTGCTTGATGGGCTCAAGATCAGTTTCTGCCAGAATTTTAGCGATATGGCGAATATGTCGACGTAATGCTTCATGCTTATTAGTAATTTTGTCAGCAACTACCATGGCCTGCTTTAGCTCTTCGGTTAGCGGTAATCTACTACGTTGGTGTTTAGACATTTTTACGATGACAAGACCAAAATCTTGTAGTCGATGCATTTCACGCTTTATTTCCGATTTACTCAGTAATTCTTCTTCTAATTCGTCGATCTCATTGGCAGACTTTGTCATAATGTTAGGTAATAAAGTGATAATTTCCTATAGTATACAACAAAGCCGTTACAGCAAAAACATTCCTGTTGCTGGTATCGAAAAAAATAGCGATTAAATGTGAGAAATAATTTACCCATGAGCGATTCTGATAGTATCCAAACGCAAATAGAACATGTTAAGCAGCGCGTTAACGACGCAATGGCAATGGCCAAATCATTAGGCGCCGATGGTGCTGAAGTTGCCATGAGCCGTCAGCAAGGCTTAAGTGTTAGCACGCGCTTAGGGGAAGTTGAAAATGTTGAGTTCACTAGTGATGGTGCGCTGGGTATTACGGTCTACAAAGAAGGTCGCAAAGGTAGTGCTTCTACCGCTGACTTATCTGAAAAAGCCTTGAAGCAAGCGATTGAAGCGGCAGTTAATATTGCGAAATACACCTCAGTTGATGATTGTTCTGGCTTAGCCGATAAAGAATTATTGGCGATGAACCCTGAAGATTTAGATTTATATCATCCCAAAGTATTGTCAACAGAAGAGGCGATTAGTTTAGCTAAAGAATGTGAAGATACGGCACTTGCCTATGATGAACGTATTAGTAATTCTGATGGCGCGACACTAGCAAGCTTTGAAGGTTTTAAAGTTTATGGCAATAGCCATGGTCAATTAGTCGGTTACCCAAGTACACGTCACAATTTAAGTTGTGTGATGATCGCTAATGAAGGCGAAGATATGCAGCGCGATTATGCTTATACCGTTAGTCGTGAATTTGACGCGATGGATAGTGCGACTAAAATCGGCCAACAGTCTTCAATTGAAGCGCTTTCACGTTTAGGCGCACACAAACTGGCAACAACTAAAGTACCTGTGATGTTTCGTGCAGATATTGCCAATAGTATCTTTGGTCACTACATTGCAGCAATAAGTGGTGGTAACTTATATCGAAAATCATCATTTTTGATGGATTCAATTGATAAGCAAGTGTTCCCTGAATTTTTGTCGGTCAGTGAGCGTCCGCATCTGAAAAAGGCTTTAGCAAGTAGCGCCTTTGATAGTGAAGGAATTGCAACGATAGACCGTGAAATTATCACCGATGGTCGCTTAGCAACTTATCTATTAACAAGTTATTCAGGCCGTAAGCTTGGTATGCAATCAACGGGTCATGCCGGCGGTATTCACAATTGGCAGTTAGGCATAAAAGAATCAGGTCAAGGTGGCGATTTTGATGCGATGTTGAAAACTCTTGGCACAGGACTATTGGTAACCGAATTAATGGGCCAAGGCGTTAATGTTGTAACCGGTGATTACTCACGCGGCGCAGCTGGCTTTTGGGTTGAAAATGGTGAAATCGCTTACCCAGTCGATGAAATTACTATCGCGGGCAAGCTGCAAGATATGTTCGCGGGCATTGTTGCTATCGGCAATGATATTGATATGCGTGGTAGCATTCGAACAGGCTCAATTATTATTAACGAAATGCAAGTAGCAGGTAATTAATCGAGTTGCCTAACGTTTAAGTTGGAAATTTGTTTAGTTAATTAAAAAGCGAGCCAAGAGCTCGCTTTTTATGTTTAGGACGCACTGTAAAACACGGATGCATGGATACTAAGAATGTATATATTCGTGCGCGCGGTCACATAGCTGTGAAAGAATGCGGGCAACACCAAGCTACTTAACAGAAAGATTAAGGCTTAAGTGCCTAAAAACAATGTCGCGGTACCTAAAAAGGCAAAAATACCAACTACATCTGTGATGGTCGTTAGAATAACACTGCCAGCCAGTGCAGGGTCAATATTCATCTTTTTTAACATCAATGGGATGGTAACGCCTGCAATACCAGCTGCAGTCATATTCATCAACATGGCAAAAGCAATTATTGCCCCTAACATGATGTTTTGCTGCCAAATAGCCACTACGGTTGCGATTAATATGGCCCAAATCATACCGTTAAAGAAGCCAACAGCTAATTCTTTATAAAGTAAAATACGTGAGTTACTTTCGCCAACATGCCCTAAAGCAATACCACGAATAACTAAGGTTAAGGTTTGATTACCAGCGACGCCGCCCATGCTAGGAACTAAAGAGTTTAACACTGCGAGTATGGCTAATTGGCTTAAAATGCCTTCAAACATACTTGATACGGCAACGGCTAATAATGCGGTTATTAAGTTAACTCCCAACCAAACAGAGCGTTGTTGGGTACTTTTTAAAACGGGCGCGAAGGTATCAGCTTCATCGTCTAAACCCGCCATACTCATCATCGAGTGTTCAGCTTCTTCACGAATAATGTCAACCACGTCATCAACGGTAATACGGCCGAGTAAGCGATCTTCTTCATCAACAACAGGTGCGGAAAACCAATCATGCCGTTCGAATAGTTGCGCAACGTCTTTTTCGTTCATATCAGCGGTAATTGCTTCTATTTCATCATCAATCAGCGTTGAAACAATCGTTTCTGGTTTTGCTGTAACGATGGCTGATAATGATACGGCACCAATGAAATGATCTTCCCTGTCTACAACGTAAAAGGAGTCAGTTGCTTCCGGTAATTCGCCACGTAAACGCAAGTATCTTAATACTACGTCGACGGTAACGTCAGGGCGAATGGAAATGGTATCAGTGTTCATGATACCGCCGGCAGTGTCTTCTTCGTATGACAGTGCGGCTTCTACACGACTGCGATCTTGCGAGTCCATTGAACTCAGTACTTCACGATATACACTGTCAGGTAGAGTACGGAAAACTTCTGCTAAATCATCAACGTCCATGCCTTCTGCGACTTCAGCAAGCTTTTCTGGACGGATATTTTTAAGAATACCTTTTCGAACTTCTTCATTAAGCTCTTCAAGTACTTCACCGTGATGATCAGCATCGATTAATTGCCAAAGTACGGTACGGCTTTTCGTTGGTGATGATTCTAATAATAAGGCGAGATCAAACGCAGGCATGTCCTGCAGTAGTTTTCGGACATAGACATACATACCACTACCGAGGGCATCATTAACCTGCTGTAGACGTTGGTGGCTGTACTCTTGTTCAGAAACTTCCGGCATATTGTTATCCTGTGCCGTTGCAAAACGAAATTGATATTTTTTATTATGAAGGATGTTTATTAAGGTAATGTTGCAGTGAACTTTTAATAAACATCGACAATGAGTTTATCGTAATTTGCCACTTTTCGCAGCTTTTTTATTGACTTAATAACTGGTTGAACAGATGAGCGAGTGCTACTTATTCGGCTTCGTCGAATTTATCACTAAATAATTGGCAAATCTCATTCAAGGCTTGTTCTGCATCTTCACCAGTGGCCGTTACGCTGACGATTTTTCCCTGTGCACCAGCTAGTAGCATTAGGCCCATTATACTATTGGCATCGGCACTGTTGCCGTCTAAATCTAAGGTAATCGTGGCACTGAATTTTTGGCTTAGCTGGGCCAACTTAGACGCTGCTCGGGCGTGAAGCCCAAGCTTATTGATGATTTTTACTTTGCGGCTAATCGGCATAGTGAATGTCGCTAATCAGTTAGGTACTAGCAAGAGGCAAATCACGGTGACGCGATTGCACGTCAACCCGCTCTTTACGCATATTATTAGCGAGTAACTCGGCAATATAAACCGATCTATGTTTACCACCTGTGCAGCCGATCGCGATAGTGACATAGCTACGGTTGTTACGTTCAAGATGTGGTAACCAAGTCATCATAAAACTATTAATTTGCCAGATAAACTTAGTGACTATAGGTTGAGTCGCAAGAAAGTCTTGCACGGGTTTATCTAAACCTGTGTGAGCTTTTAATTCTTTATCCCAATAGGGGTTAGGCAAAAATCGAGCATCAAATACATAGTCTGCATCCTGTGGTACGCCATGCTTAAAGCCAAACGATTCAAATACCACCACCATAGTGCCAGACTTTTTACCCAGAATTCTTTCTCTGACTAAGTCGGCCAGCTGATGTGGTGAAAGCTGGCTAGTATTAATATATAAATGTGCGCGTGTGGCAATTGGCTCTAACAGTTGCTTTTCTAGCGCGATAGCTTGATCAAGAGCTATGTTCTGCTTAATCAAAGGGTGTAGGCGTCGTGTTTCGCTAAAACGACGAATAAGATCGCTATCATCAGCGTCTAAATAAAGTAAATTTAACTCAACTGCGCTAGGGAGATAATCAATAATTTCCGGCACGTCATTTGGGTCTGCAGGTAAGTTACGAACATCAAGGCTAACGGCAACATTTTCGTAATCATTAATAACGGTATGCGTTAAGGCAGGTAGTAAATTTACTGGAATATTATCGACACAGTAGTAGCCTAAATCTTCTAATACACGCAGTGCAACACTTTTACCTGAGCCGGAACGGCCACTGACAATGATTAATTTCACTGGTATTTAACTCGCTTGTTGGATTAATTCGAAAAGTGCTTGGTTATTCTCACATTTACGGACTTGTTTACAAAATTGTTTATCGCGAAATATTTGCGCGATGCTTTGTAGGGTGCATAAGTGATTTTGGCACTCTTCTTCCGGCGCAAACAATGCGATAAAGATATCGACAGGGCGATGATCAATGGCATCAAAATTTATTGCTTGCTCTGTAGTGATTACAACGGCGATTGGCTTGCTGGCATTTTCTAAACGTCCATGAGGAATGGCAATGCCATTACCGATGCCGGTTGAACCCATTTTTTCTCGCTTAACCAAACTTTCCAATAATTGAAATGTGTCGTGGCTTTCCAGCTTTTCTGCCGCTAAGCTGCTTAAATATTCTAAGACGCGCTTTTTGCTAGAGCCCGGAGCTGCGCATATTGTGCAGTCCGGAGTTAAGATATCTTGCAACTTCATAATTACTTCAAAAACCTAATGCGAAGGGACGTTAATGTTTGTTTATTTTGCCTTTGTATTTCAATATTTGGCGATCCAACTTATCAATCAAAGAATCAATTGAAGCGTACATATCGTTATTTTCTGCTTTAGCATGAACTTCACTGCCACTTAAATGTACAGTGGATTCAGCTATTTGATTGAGTTTTTCAACAGTTAAAACAACATGAACATTATTGATATGATCAAAATGTCGTTCTAATTTTTCAAATTTTCCATTGACATAATCACGTAATGAATCGGTAACAGCGACATGGTGTCCGGTAAGATTAATTTGCATATGCGTCATCCTCTTTTGCGGGTTAATAAACCAAGCCTATAATAGGCTTTTACGTTGATTCGATGGTGGTATAGAGAGTGATTCTCGATACTTTGCAATGGTACGCCTAGCCACTTTAATGCCTTGTTCAGCTAAAATTTCTGCCATTTTGCTATCGCTCAATGGTTTAGCTGGAATTTCTGCAGCAACTAGTTTTTTAATTAATTCACGAATAGCGGTTGATGAGCATTCGCCGCCATTTTCGGTACTAACATGGCTTGAAAAGAAGTATTTAAGTTCAAATATGCCTCGTGGTGTGTGCATATATTTCTGCGTGGTAACGCGAGAAATTGTTGATTCATGCATATCTACCGCTTCAGCAATATCATTTAACACCATTGGTCGCATAGCTTCTGGGCCATGCTCGAAGAAACCTTGTTGGCGTTGTACTATACAGTTAGATACTTTTAATAAGGTATCGTTACGGCTTTCTAAGCTTTTAATAAACCATTTTGCTTCTTGCAAATTAGAGCGAATAAACTGCGTGTCATTAGTCGACTTCATTGATCTCGACATTGCAGCATATTGCTGATTTACCGATAATTTAGGAGCGGTGTCTGGGTTTAATTCAACAGTCCAGCGGCCATTTTTCTTCTCGACTGAAACATCAGGAATAACATACTGTTCTTCACTTTTAATAACGCTGTCGCCAGGACGAGGGTCGAGGGTTTGAATAAGGCGGATGACTTCACGTAACTGGTCTTCTTTCAAACGCAATTTACGCATCAATTGACGGTAGTCGCGATTACCTAATAAATCGATGTATTCGCCAACGGCTAGTTTACTTTCAGCTAACCATGGTGTGTCTTCGGAGAATTGGTTCAATTGAATAAGCAAACATTCAGGAATTGAGCGTGCTGCGACACCAATAGGATCAAAAACATTGATTCGTTTTAAAACTACTTCAACTTCATCAAGTTCTAGGTCTTCAATACCAACACTTTCCAAAATTTCTTCTGCAGATACGGTTAAATAACCCGCTTCGTCTATAGCTTCAATTATAGCGATTGCAATGGTTTGATCGGTTTCGGTAAAAGGCGTTAATTCCATTTGCCAAATAAGATGGTCTTGAATGGAGTCTTTAGTTTCACCTTGATAAGTATAATCTTCAGAAGCGACACCAACACCGCCACTACTAGCACCTGCGCTGAAATTATCATCCCATGTGGTGTCAGTATTAAGTTCTTCAGGAATATCAGTTTTTGCGAGGCCTTCGGCAGAGCTAATTTCATCGATGGTAGGCGTTGAATCTTCGCTACCATCTGAAGGAGTCACTTCGGTACTTGCACTTGTACTAGCTGAAAATGCTTCTTCTAAATTGTCTGGAGTGCTTTCTGAGGTGCTCGTTTGATTTTCATCCATTTCAAGTAGTGGATTACTTTCAAGCGCTTCTTGAATCTCTTGCTGTAGATCCAAGGTCGACAATTGCAACAGCTTAATTGCTTGCTGCAATTGTGGAGTCATTGTTAGCTGTTGTCCGATACGGAGCTGCAGAGTAGGACGCATTTAGGTTTTCGTTTCCCTGTTACTTTTAGAACATTGTTATTTTATTGCTAAAGCCTGCCATTAACTATAGCGTGAATTGTTCGCCTAGGTATACATCTCTTACGTGTTGGTTTGCAAGAATTTGATCCGCATCACCTTCTGCAATAAGTTCGCCATGACTAACAATATAAGCGTGTTCACAAACATCGAGAGTTTCACGAACATTATGGTCGGTAATTAAGATGCCAATACCACGTTCCTTTAAGTGTAGGATAATTTTTTTTATATCACCTACTGAAATTGGATCAACACCAGCAAAAGGTTCATCAAGTAGAATAAATTTTGGATCAGCGGCTAATGCACGAGCAATTTCAACGCGGCGGCGTTCACCGCCTGATAAGCTCATGCCTAAATTATCTTTAATATGACCAATATTGAATTCCTCAAGTAAGTGCTCAAGCTTTTCTTCTTTTTCAACATCCGACAATGATTTTCTGGTTTGTAAAATTGCCATGATATTGTCATAAACTGACAATTTCCGAAATATTGATGCTTCCTGTGGTAAGTAGCCAATACCTTTACGAGCGCGCTCATGCATAGGCAGCAGAGTAAGGTCTTCATTATTTAAAACAATAGCACCGCTATCATTATTGACTAAGCCAACTATCATATAAAACGAGGTGGTTTTACCCGCGCCATTAGGCCCTAATAAGCCAACGATTTGACCAGCAGACACTTCCAAACTGACATTTTTAACGACTTTTCTGCCTTTATAAGATTTTGCTAAGCCTGTTGCAGACAATGTTGAATTCGACATTTACTTGAGCTTTTCCTTAAGGTCTTTCGGTAATTCTGTTTTTGCTTTAGGTTGTAGTACGGTTTCAACTTTTGCGTTTTCTAAACTTTCAGCATTAACGTATTCAGTTTCAAAGTTATAAGTGATTTTACTACCACTTACTTCACTACCTTCTTGTGTCAGTAAAGCGTTTCCAGAGATAACGACAATATTCTTTGCTGGTTCGTATCTAATTTCATTGGCTTGCAAATTAATTGGACTACCGTCTTCTAATGTTTGCTCGAATGTAGCGGGTGAACCTTTAGCAATATAAGTTTTGTTCTCACTTTTGTCCTGTGTGATAACTTGCACCAAGTCAGCATTAATGGTCAGTGTACCTTGAGAAATAATGACATTATCAATGTAACTGAATATTTTGTTTTTCAGATCGGCAGCTTGTCGTGAAGAAGAAATTTTAATTTCTTGCTCAACATCAAATTTTTCAGCACTTGCTAAAGGAGCTAATAATATTAATGCCGCTAAGTAAGCTGCTTTAGTTTTTAGTTTTTTTATAAATGGTTTGTACATGTTCAGTCAATGTCATCTGTGTTGTGTTTAAGTCTACAATTAATCCTGAGCCATACATAGTAAATCCTTTACCTAATATTAGAATAGTTTGCTCTGAGCTAATTATATTGCTTTTCAAGTCCATTTCTAAGTTCTTCCCGTGAACTTCTTGAATTAAACTCTCTTTGTCAGTGGCGATTAGCCTGACACGATTTTCTAACCTTACACGGTTGTTATTGTATAAAGTGCCTTCGTTGGCGGTTACTTGCCAAGTCGGTTTGTTATTTTTTGGATACAAGGTATAACGCGGGTATTCAAAGTGTGTGACCTCTAATTGCTCGTAATGTTCCATACGTTGTGCTTCTACTACATATGATAAATTACCAGCATCTTGATAAACATCACTATTAAGATTCTCTGCGATGAATTCTGGTTCGTTGCTGTTACCGAGTACACTGGTGTCGACTTCCTTCGCACTATACCATTCGATTAAACCATAAGTGGCTACGGCGAATAGGAAAAACGCAATTGTCGCACTGTATATTCGATTCATACGCTTGCGCCTGTCGCATCAGTTAAGGTGTTTTGGCTTTGCATCATTAAATCGCAAATCTCGCGCACTGCACCAAAACCGCCACGTGTATATGTAATATAGTCACATATGTTTAATATAGCAGGGTGAGCGTCGTTTACCGCAATACTTAAACCGACATAATTAAGGCATTCAAAGTCAGGCATATCATCACCTATATAGGCAATTTGCTCTGGCAGTAGGTTAAGTGACTTCGCCATAGCTTTTAATGCCGGAAGCTTATCTTCTTGCCCTTGCACTATATATTTAACATTTAATGCTGTCATACGAGTTTGAACAATGTTGGATTGTCGGCCAGTAATAACTGCAACATCAACACCACTGGCACCTAAGGCTTTTATGCCATAGCCGTCTTTAGTGTGAAAGGCTTTTAACTCTTCTCCGTCATTGCCTAAGTAAATGCGCCCGTCAGAAAAAACGCCATCAATATCACAAATAAATAATTTGATGTTTTTCGCTTTCTGCAAAATATTGGCGTCAACTTTGCCGTATAAACTGTCCAATTTATAGCACTCCTGATTTTAATAAATCGTGCATATTCATTGCCCCAATAGGGTGATTGTCTTTATCGACAATAATTAAACCGTTGATTTTCTTGTCTTCCATAATCTTCAACGCTTCTGCTGCCAGCATATCTTGCTCAGCAACATAAGGTTGTTCGGTCATGACACTGGTAATCATGTCTTGGTGGATATCTATTTTTGCATCTAGAATTCGGCGTAAATCACCATCGGTAAATAATCCGATAAGAATATTGTTGCTATCAACAATCGCGGTCATGCCTAAACCTTTCAGTGACATTTCAACTAACGCGTCTTTTATCTTAGCATCAGCTTTAACCATTGGGATACGGTCGCTTTTATGCATGATATCGGCTAAACGTAGTAATAGTCTTTTACCTAAACTACCGCCAGGATGTGATAAAGCAAAGTCATCAGCAGTAAAGCCTCGAGCATTTAATAGTGCAACGGCAACGGCATCGCCCATCACTAAGGTAGCAGTGGTACTTGATGTTGGTGCTAAACCTAGCGGACAAGCTTCTTGTGAAACTTGTACGCATATATGTTTGTCAGCCAACTTTGCTAAGGTAGAGTCAGGCTTACCTGTCATGGCAATAAGCTTTGCGCCAATACGCTTAATAACAGGAATAATTGCTAATACTTCACCGGTTTCACCAGAATTAGAGATGGTGAGTACTACGTCATCTAAGGTGATCATACCCAAGTCGCCATGACTGGCTTCTCCGGGATGGACAAAAAATGATGGCGTACCTGTGCTAGCCAATGTCGCCGCAATTTTTCCGCCAATGTGGCCTGACTTACCCATGCCAATAACAATCACTCTGCCAGAACAGTTAAACATTAGTTCACAGGCTTTGGCAAAGTCGTCATCGATAAATGCTGACAACTCAGCGATGGCTTGTTGCTCTATTTCAATAACATTTTGTGCTAATTGCTTAAAGTTTTTCATCATAATATACCGCTAGTTAGGCTTTAAGTTGGCTAAAAAGTAATATTTGGTAACCAATAAATACCGCTAATAATAGTAGCCCTTTTGCTCGCGTGATACGAAACTTTCCACTGCGACTAAAGCATAAAATGAATAATAAAAAGGTGGTTGCTAGCATATAGGGAGCATCACGAGCGGCGGCATCTTGGTCAATATCACCCGGAGAAATTAAACCTGCTAGTGATAACACTGCCAGAATATTAAAAATATTTGAACCGATGATATTACCTAACGCTAAGTCATCTTCTTTTTTTATAATGCTCATAATACTTGCTGCAAGTTCAGGAAGACTGGTGCCGACAGCAATTACGGTCAAGCTGATAACCAAGTCACTAATGCCAAAATCTTTAGCAATAAACACTGAAGAGCTAACTAAAAAACTCGCACTTAATGGCAATAAAATCATTCCGAAAATTAACCAAAAGAACGAGCGTGGCTTACTGACAGCGTCAGGTACTTCTTTTTCGGCTTCTAGTACCATTTTATCGTCAATTGGGTTTTGTTTAGCGCGTCTTAATGTCACGAATAGCAAAATAGCAAGATAAGAAACAAAACCTATGATTAAAATTAGTCCTTCATTGAAACTAAAGTTGTTGTTAGCCAACATATAAGTGGCAATTGCGGTAATTAATAGTATTAAAGGAATTTCACGTTTGATGGTTGATGAAGAAACGGATAACGGGTGAAATAAAGCGGTTAAACCTAGTACTAAGGCAATATTGGTTATATTTGACCCAATGGCATTACCGACGGCGATATCGGGGTTTCCGTCTAAAGACGCTGTTGCTGCTATCATCATTTCTGGAGCCGATGAACCCATAGCAACGATAGTTAAACCGATGATCATAGGGGATATGCCAAAGTTACGCGCTAACGATGACGCACCAAATACAAATTTGTCTGCACTCCACACTAAGGTGACAAGTGAAAGCAATAAGATCAAAGTTTGCATGAACAAATGGTCGAACATTCAAAGCTCCTGTTGGTTAAGGTAAATATATTAATTTTGCGCTAATAATGAAATAAAAGAGGAATTATATACCAATCTTGGAATTTGATGACACCCAATTACTACTCATAAATGCTGATTTTGCCAACAAGTTTGTCAGGCAAAGACTATTATAAACTTTTTCTAAGTTTTTTGGCAGATGCATTCAGCACTAAATCAATAAAAGTACTAAACCATGAAAACTACATCAAGCAAAGTCGATCTTACACTTTATTACATTTACATACTCTTTTAGTACCAATTAGTTGCTAATTTGTAATGACTGATATGTTGCGCTGGGGTAGAATTCTTCTACATAAGACAATAATAAACAACGATGTTAGCCCCCTACATATGTCTGAAATTTTAGTTGATATTAAAGATATGACCTTTAAGCGTGATGAGCGTGTCATTTATGATGGCATCAGTTTATCGATCCCTAAAGGTAAAATTACTGCAATCATGGGCCCTAGTGGTATTGGTAAAACAACATTGTTGCGTTTGATTGGTGGTCAAATAAAGCCTGAGTCAGGCCAAATACTATTTGATGGTCACGATATTCCCAAATTGTCTCGTGGCGCACTATACGATGTACGTAAACGTATGAGTATGCTTTTTCAAAGTGGCGCATTATTCACTGATATGAGTGTTTATGACAATATTGCTTTTCCCATGCGAGAACACACTGAACTGTCTGAAGACTTGATTGAAAAAATGGTCTTAATGAAGTTAGAAGCTGTTGGTTTACGTGGTGCCAGAAATCTTCGTCCTAGTGAGCTTTCTGGCGGTATGGCTCGTCGTGCTGCACTGGCTCGGGCAATTGCTTTAGATCCTGAACTCATTCTTTATGATGAGCCTTTTGCCGGACAAGATCCTATTTCAATGGGAGTTATTGTGCGTTTGATTAAAGATTTAGGGCAAGCCTTAGGTTTAACTTCAGTTGTGGTTTCACATGATGTGCCAGAAGTGATGAGTATTGCGGATTATATTTATATTATTGCTGAACAAAAAATTATTGGTCAGGGGACGCCAGAAGAAATTTACGGCCAAACTTCACCACTAGTTCAGCAATTTGTTAAAGGGGATTCTGATGGTCCGGTGCCATTTCACTTCCCAGCGGCATCGTATCGAGATGAACTTATTGGCCGAGGTGATAAGTAATGAATCAATTACAAACTTTAGGTCGAGTCATTATCAATCAAGTTTCTGGCTTAGGCCGAGCATTGATGATGTTAGCGTCGTCATTATGCCACGTACCTAACCCGCGTAAAGGCTTTCCTTTATTAATGAACCAGCTTTATTCGGTTGGTGTTTTATCGTTAATTATTATTTTAGTTTCTGGACTGTTCATCGGCATGGTATTGGCGTTGCAAGGCTATACTATTCTTGTTGGTTATGGCGCTGAAGCGAGTTTGGGGCCAATGGTTGCCTTGTCTTTATTGCGTGAACTTGGGCCGGTAGTTGCTGCTTTACTTTTTGCCGGGCGTGCTGGCTCAGCACTCACTGCAGAAATAGGCTTAATGAAAGCAACTGAGCAATTATCAAGTCTTGAGATGATGGCTGTTGATCCATTGCGACGTGTTGTTGCACCACGCTTTTGGGCTGGGTTTATTAGTTTGCCATTGCTAGCTGCAATATTTTCGGCTGTTGGCATACTGGGTGCTCACCTAGTGGGCGTTGATTGGCTAGGTGTTGATAGTGGTACATTCTGGTCGGTTATGCAGTCACAAGTGTCATTTGAGAAAGACATTCTTAATGGCATTATTAAAAGTTTAGTTTTTGCTTTCGTGGTTACTTGGATCGCAGTTTATAAAGGTTATGCCTGTGAACCGACTTCTGAAGGCATAAGTAGAGCTACAACATCAACCGTAGTGCAGTCGTCATTATTAGTGTTGGGATTAGATTTTGTTTTAACAGCGTTAATGTTCGCGAATTAGTGAATGCTGTTATTTAATTAAATATTTTTTGAATTTGGTGGAAGACATGGTGTCGAAAAAAATAGAGTTATTGGTAGGTTTGTTTGCAGCAATAGGTATTGCGGCATTGTTAATGTTGGCACTTAAAGTGGCAGACAGTGGTATTTCTGGCAATGGTACAACTTACCAGTTATATGCCAAGTTCGATAATATTGGTGGGCTTAAAGTACGTTCACCAATTAAAGTCGGTGGTGTAGTGGTTGGCCGCGTTAGTGATATTTCGCTAGACGCCGAAGACTATACGCCAGTGGTGACCTTAGATATTTATGCTGAATACGATGATTTTTCAGAGGCTACATCAGTATCTATTTTAACAGCAGGTTTGTTAGGTGAACAATACGTTGGCTTACTACCTGGTTTCATTGATGAATCAGTTGAAACCTTGCAGCCAGGTGACTTTATTGAAGATACAAAACCGGCTTTAGTATTAGAAGAACTTATCGGTCAATTTTTGTTTAGCCAAGGAAGTGGTGATTAATTATGATTTCTAGCGTAATGAAAAATATTATCTTTACTATCGCATTGTTGGGTTTATCAACAGCTGCCAGTGCAGATGTTGATAAAAAAGACCCGTACCAAATGATTGAGACGGTTGCAGACATTACCTTTAAGCGCTTTGCTAATGAACAAAGTGCAATACGTAAAGAGCCTAACTTACTAAAGACTATTGTTCGTGAAGAACTTATGCCTTATGTAAATTATCAATATGCTGCATATAAGGTTATTGGCAGTAATTTTAAGAAAACCAATAAAGCTGATAGAGCTAAATTTGTCCCAGCATTTCGTGAATATTTAATTACTTCGTATGCTCAAGTATTTACTTTATATAATAATCAAAAAGTAGAGTTTGCGCCGGCAAAAGATTTTTCAAAAGAACGCGTTGTCTCAGTCAATACCAGTGTTATGGAACCAGGACGTGATCCAATCAATATTTCTTTTCGTGTTCGTAAGCATAAGAAAACGGGTGAATGGAAAGCTTACGACATGGTGGCTGAAGGCATTAGTTTACTTGATAGTAAACAAGCTGAATTAAGTAGTTTGATTCGTCAAAAGGGCTTACCTCATGTAACAGCGATGTTAAAAGAGAAAAGCACAAAGAATATCGTATTTAAGTAATATTGCTTAAAATTTTATTATTAGAATAACGAAAAAATAGCGTACTATGGCGTTATTGGTAGGTTGATATGATAGAAGTGCAACAATCAGAGCATAAAGCAGTTATTAGTGGTGTGCTAACACGTGCTACAATAACGCGAGCATTTGATAAAAAATATCGGAAATTGGTTGATGACAAAAAAGTCACCATCGATTTGGCTAAAGTCAGTAAAATAGATACTGCAGGCTTAGCTTGGATATTAATGTTAGTTGAATTAGCTGCCCACAATGCTTGTAAAATGGTGTTGATTAACTTACCTGAAGATTTATTGAAATTGGCAAAGCTAAGTGCAGTTGATACATTACTGCCAATACAGATGCCAATTGAAAATACCTAACCAAAACGCTATTTGGAGCAAGAAGTGGATATAAAAGATATAGAGAAACTCATTACTGATGCAGTTGAGTTAGATGAAATTCATGTAGCCTTTGATGGTTCACAATGTAAAGTGATTGCAGTAGCCGATTTTTTAGGTGAGTTAAGTCGTGTTAAGAAACAACAGACTATTTACGCCCCATTAGCGGAAGTGATTAACGCAGGTACCATTCATGCGGTATCAATTAAAACGTTTACCACGACTGACTGGCAACGTGAAAAAATGTTTAACTTACCACTTTAATTAACACTGACTGAAAAGAATATACCATTGGACGCATTTAAAATTATTGGTGGGCAACCACTGCAAGGCGAAGTTACAATATCTGGCGCGAAAAATGCTGCCTTACCTATTTTAATGGCCGCATTACTTTCCGAAACACCGATCACCTTTTCCAATGTCCCAAAACTAAACGATATTGAAACGACCACTAAATTGTTAGCTCAGTTTGGTGCTAAAACGCAATGGCTTAATGACGATAGCTTAATGATTGACGCGAGTAACATCGATCATTGTCGTGCTTCTTACGAATTAGTTAAAACCATGCGAGCGTCTATTTTGGTTTTAGGCCCATTATTAGCGCGCTTTGGCCATGCTGAGGTTTCATTACCTGGTGGTTGTGCAATTGGCGCTCGTCCAGTTAACCTTCATATTCAAGGTTTGAAGTTGATGGGAGCTGATATAGAAGTAGAGAATGGCTATATTATTGCACGTAACGATGGTCGCTTAAAAGGCGCAACTATCTTTATGGATACGGTGAGTGTTACGGGTACTGAAAACCTTATGATGGCAGCAGCACTGGCTGATGGCATAACGGTTATTGAAAATGCGGCACGTGAACCTGAGATTGTTGATCTAGCTAATTGTTTGAATGCAATGGGTGCAAAAGTTGTTGGCGCCGGTACTGATACGTTAACTATCGAAGGTGTTGAAAAACTCTTTGGTGAAGAATATTCAGTGATGCCAGATCGCATCGAAACGGGCACATTTTTAGTCGCCGCCGCGGTAACACAAGGTAAAGTTAAATGTTTAAAAACTGATCCGAAAGCGTTAGAAGCTGTGTTAAGTAAATTACAAGAAGCGGGCGCGGTAATTACCACAGGTAGTGATTGGATAGAGCTTGAAATGTTGTCTAAGCCGAAAGCCGTCAATATTCGTACTGCGCCACATCCAGCGTTTCCAACTGATATGCAAGCACAGTTTGTTGCAATGAACGCTATTGCTGATGGTACTGCTACAACGACAGAAACCATTTTTGAAAACCGTTTTATGCATGTGCCTGAGCTTCAACGTATGGGCGCTAATATTAGCCTTGAAGGCAATACCGCTATTAGCAGTGGTGTTGAGCAATTAAACGGTGCACAAGTAATGGCTACCGACTTACGTGCTTCTGCAAGCTTGGTTATTGCCGGCTTAGTGGCGAGCACTGAAACGCAGGTTGATAGAATTTATCATATTGATCGTGGTTACCAGAAAATTGAAGATAAACTACAAGCACTTGGCGCTAATATTACGCGTATTAAAGCGAGTTAATATACTTAGGTTGCTATAACTTACGCTAATATCAAAAATCCCAGCTAAGGCTGGGATTTTTGTTTCTATATGCTTTTAGTCTTATTCGGAGTTCATTATATTTTGGGGATTTCAACGATGGTTACCGGTAGGGTTAGTTGTTGATTTGCTCGAGAGATATTGAAGTTTAAGGTGGTTCCTGGCGCAGTTTCAGCAATAATATCTAAACCATGCTTAGCGCTACCCAATTGAATGTTATTAATTTGATATACAACATCACCAGCTTTTAATCCTGCTTGCATTGCCGGGCTTTTGGCTGATACGCCATTAATAATAAAACCTTTAAAATTAGATACATTATCTTGTGCATCGACCCCTAACCAACCACGAACAACACGACCATTTTCAATGATTTTTAGCATAATTTTATGAGCAAGTTCGAAAGGCACCGCAAAGGATATACCTTGTATATTTACATTTCGATTAGCTTGGGCAAATTTGGCTGAATTGATGCCAACTAATTGGCCATTAGAGTTAATCAACGCGCCGCCTGAATTACCATTATTTATTGCGGCGTCCATTTGTAAAAACTGTAAGTAACTCGTACTTAAACCAACTTGTCCAGTAGCACTAACAATACCTTGGGTAACGGTTTGCCCTAGGTTTAATGGATTACCAATCGCTAATACTACGTCACCAACCTGTGACTTTAAGGTCGAATTTTGTGGAATAACTGGTAAATTGTTTGCTTGAACTTGCAGTACGGCAAGATCGGTTATTTCATCATAACCAATGAGCTCAGCATGTAGTTTTTGTCCGCGTTGTAATACAACGACAATCAAATCAGCACTTTGAACTACATGATAATTAGTCAAAATATAGCCACGTTCATGCATGATAACTCCACTACCTAAGCGTGTTGTTGTTCTTGGCTGCTGGCCATAATTACCATCGGTTTGAATATCTTCAGAATAGATGTTTACTACCGCAGGACCAGCTAAGCGTACTGCTTTGGCATAAGACAGTGGCTGAGTTTGTTGTTCTGATTTATTAAATATTTGCCAAGGAGACAAGTTCTTCTCGCGCAGTTCTGGCACTAGCAATAGCAAAACAACGGCAAACATAACACCGTAACTAGCAGAACGAAAAATAGTTTTTAAGACACTGAGAATTTTCAACTGAATTATTTTTATTAAATTGATTTTTTGTAGACTAACATAATCTTTTGGTTCTGATAAAGTTTTGTCGAAAGTTAACCGATTATCGATGTCAATTTCGTTCCTTGTTACCAATGAATGTTCATTAAAAAAGCCTGTCAATTTGACAGGCTTTTTGGTGTTTATTAGCCAGTTAGCTACGAGCTATATTGTTCAATAACATGGTTTAACGAATCATTAAGAATAAAGAAGAGTTATCACGAACCACGTTAAGCGCAAATACGCCTTTATGGTCACTTAGGTAACTACGTAATTCACCAATATTCTTAATACGTTGGCGGTTAATTCCGTTGATAACATCACCTTTGCGTAAGCCCGTTGCAGCTGCAGGACTATTCTCTGCAATGTCGACTACCGAAATACCATTGCCGTTATTGTTATTTTCAAACTCAGCGCCATCTAACATACGATGTAGGCTTGCTGCTTCAATATTTGCTGCTTCGGATTTCTTCAGTGTTACATCATATTCTTTTTCTTCGCCATCTTTTCTGATAACAGTAATTTGTATGGTTTTTCCTGCACCGATTGAACCAATTTTTCCTCTAAGCTCATTAAAGGTTTTGATCATCTTACCATTTACTTTAGTGATGACATCACCGGCGCGAATACCAGCTTCGTCAGCTGCTGAATCCGGTGTTACTTGTTCAACAAAACCACCTTGGTTTATATCAAGCTCCATCGCTTTAGCAATTTCACTATTAACGCTTCGGCCTGCAACACCTAAAACACCGCGTCTAACTTCACCAAATTCAATAATTTGATTGACTAAGTTCTCAACCATATTACTTGGAATAGCAAAACCAATACCGACATTGCCACCATTAGGCCCAAGTATTGCGGTATTTATGCCGATAAGCTCGCCGCGAAGGTTGATAAGTGCGCCACCTGAATTGCCACTGTTAATGGCGGCATCTGTTTGAATGAAGTCTTCATAGTTTTCGATATTTAAACCACTGCGGCCTAAAGCACTGACAATACCTGAAGTAACAGTTTGTCCTAGGCCGAATGGGCTACCAATAGCAACTGCGAAATCACCGACGCGTATTTCATCAGAATCAGCGATATTAACTTCGACTAAATCATCGGCTTCAATTTGTAGTAGCGCAATATCACTTGCCTCGTCACCACCAATTTTTTTCGCTTCAATTTGGCGACCATCTTTTAAGGTAATTTGAATTTCATCAGCATCGTTAACTACGTGACTGTTGGTAACAATATAACCCTTGTCAGCATTAATAATAACACCGGATCCTAAACCTCGAAATTGACGCTCTTGTTGTTGGCCTTGGCGTGGTTTACCAAAGAAAAATTTAAAGGCGTCAGGCACTTGTTGTTTTACATCATGGGTGCCGCGAACTGAAATTAACACAACTCCCGGTGTTACGCTTTCAAGCATAGGAGCTAGGCTCGGCATGCTTTGTCCATTTACAACATGAGGTAATGCAGCTTGCACTGGGAGGCTTGCCATCGCAATTGTGCTGGAAAGTAACACGGTATTAACTAAAACTGATAAATTTTTCATACAACAGAAAACTCCTAATTAAATAATTTATACCCATTTAAAGACATGGAATAAAAAAATTAGTTCCTAACTATTTGCTTAGCTATTTGTAACACTTTGTTTCTTATCATCAAACAAACCGCTTGGTGCGCCAGAATAATCAAGTGGTGGCTCTGAAATAACTTCATCATTTTTACGAGCGTCTTTGTTGTGACGTAAACTGACAGTTTGTGCCAGCTGCTCTTGTGTTTCTTTTGAGAAAAATGGCATGTTTTCAATATTTTCAGGCGTTGCTTGTTGCAACAATTGTGTGCTTTGCGCCATTTGTGTCATAGCGATTTGACAAGTATGATTCATTTGATCAAGCAGTTTTGCTGAGTTTTCAAGATGTTCTGCAACATCAAGTTTATATTGTGCTAATTCTGATTCAGTTTGGCTGGCTTTTTCTGCCAACTTTTGAGTTTCTTGAGATGATGAAAAAAGTGCTTTGTTAGCAAAAAAACCGACGATTGCGCCAACGATAAATAGACCTAGTCCTAAAACAACATTCATATTATTGTACCTTCATTGTATTCATGGAAAAAATTAGAGAAAATAACCTTCAATTCAATATAACGTGCTTCACGCCACTTAACTAGTGAATATATTTGCAAAAAACTAATTTTCAAGTGTAGTTTGCGCAAACGTTATTGAAAAACAAAATAAGTTGCTAACTAAATGGTTGTTAAATGATTAAATTATCCCCTATTAATAAGTATACCCAAGATTTAACGCGAGATGATTTTCTCTTTGACGCAGCACAAGAAAATGCGGTGAAGAATCTACAGCGATTGTATGAAGATTTAGTGAATAAGCCTTTACCTGTAAAGGGGTTTAAAAAAGTACTAAATCGCTGGAAGCGTGTTGTTGCGAAATCAGAGCAAAAAAACATTACTGGCATATATTTTTGGGGAGGGGTTGGCAGAGGGAAAACGTATCTTGTTGATACCTTCTATGATTGTCTACCGTTTGAAAATAAAACACGGGTTCATTTCCACCGTTTCATGCATCGAGTACATGAAGAATTAAAAACGTTGCATGGCCAGGCAGATCCATTGAAAATTATTGCCAAGCGTTTTGCTGATGAAAGCTGCATTATTTGTTTTGATGAATTTTTTGTTTCCGACATTACCGATGCGATGATTTTAGGTACGTTGTTTGAAGAGTTATTTGCTCATAATGTCACGTTAGTTGCCACATCAAACATAGTACCAAATGATTTATATCGTAATGGTTTGCAACGTGAGCGTTTCTTGCCTGCAATTAAATTAATTAACCAGCATTGTAGTATTGTTAATGTTGATAGCGGTGTTGATTATCGCTTACGCACCCTTGAGCAGGCAGAAATTTTCCATTTTCCACTTGACCAACAAGCTGACGACAATTTAAATCACTACTTTAAGCAATTATCAACAGATGCAGGTAATCTTGGGAAGGTTATTGAAATTAATAACCGACCATTACCAACAGTGCAAGAGTCTGATGGCGTGGTGCATTTCGAGTTTTCGACGTTGTGTGAATCTGCACGTAGTCAAGGCGACTATATGGAGCTAAGCAAAGTTTATCATACAGTGCTATTAGCAAATGTTACGCAAATGGGCGCAGATAAGGATGATAGCACACGTCGATTTATTGCCTTGGTTGATGAGTTTTATGAGCGAAATGTTAAGTTAATAATGTCGGCAGAAGTCGCGCTTGAGCAACTATATACAGATGGACGATTAAGCTTTGAATTTAAACGCTGTTTAAGCCGCCTACAAGAAATGCAATCACATGACTACTTAGCCAGTGAGCATTTACCTTAACCTAGTTAATCGTTGTCGAAAAATTAAAACGGATTTTAAAGATGAATAAAATAAAAGTCAGCTTAGTACTTATCGCAATTAGTATGCTTTCTGTCTCTGGACAGGTTGTTGCTAAAGTAAATCCATTTAATCAGGCGATGGCACTTACGACAAAATACATGCCTGCTGCCATGATAAAAATGTGGGATACAGAGCATCTAACCTGGCGAGCACAACTGCTTCATGCAGCTTGTACTAAAGACTTTCATGGTATTAACCAAGAAATAAATGCCAGTTTTTCACTCGTACATGACTATATTCTTGACCAAGCTATTTTAAATGGTGAGTTAAGTGAAGGCAGCGTTAAGTTAGCACTGCAAGATGCGGCTAAGTTACACTATAAAATTTATAGTTCAGCATATCGCTACGGGTATACCTACCGAATTAAGGTCTTACAAAAATATCACCCAGAAATAACCCCTATTTTATGTGATGACGCGAAAAACATGTCAGAGCAATATTTAGCAGACAATGCACCCATGTTACCGTGGCAACACACTAGTAGCCTTAAAAATGAAACATGGCGCGCCAATATACTTGCGATGCGCATAATGAATAAGCGTTTTTTTCCAGCATATTTAGCTCGTCAACGGCAATTTGGACACCTTGTTGATGCGCAAATTTATACCATGATAAAAAATGACATTAAAACATATGAGTTATTTGCAGAAGTTACTGGAAGTTATGCTTTTCAAGATTTATTGACAGATGAAATTGCAAAAGCGTATAAATTAGCGAGAAATAAGAAACTGCCAAATTCTCCTTGGCTAGCAATTTATACAAAAAAAGCCGCAGTTTGGGCGTCTCAAGCTTATATGCAAAGTACTATTTCTGCTCTTAAACGTGCGGAAGAAAAATATCCCAATATATATCAGGATATTAAGCAGCACATGGATAGTTATATTGAATTACAACTCAATGAACTAGAAGCCGAAAAAGAGCGGCTAAAGCAGCGCACTGCCACAAATTAGTCGAGCTTAATTTTTAATGAAAGTATATTGAGTGAAAAAGATTAAAAATTAGGCGTGATCTTTAAAGAATTCTTCTGTATAATCCGCCATCCCTACGTTACAAGAGCTTATTCTTTTTCCAGAGAATCTGCAACGGACTCGATGCTCGAAGGGGCAACAGCGTAGTCTTATAACGGATAACTTAAGATTTTCTTGGGTTATTATTTAAGTAACATTTATATAATTGGGTTTTTAATGAAAACTTTTGTAGCTAAACCAGAAAGCGTACAACGCGAATGGTTCTTAGTGGACGCCGAAGATAAAACTTTAGGTCGTATCGCTACTGAAATTGCAAGCCGTTTACGTGGTAAGCATAAAGCAGAATACACTCCTCACGTAGATACTGGCGATTACATCGTTGTTATCAATGCTGAGAAAGTACGTGTAACTGGTAACAAAGCGAAAGGTAAAATTTACTATTCGCATACTGAATATGTTGGTGGCCTTAAGCAAATAAGCTTTGAAAAGCTTATTGAAAAAGCACCAGAGCGCGTTATCGAGCTTGCTGTTAAAGGTATGTTACCTAAAGGTCCTTTAGGTCGTGAAATGTTCCGTAAACTTAAAGTTTACGCGGGTACTGAACATAAACATACTGCACAACAACCACAACTTTTGGAGCTTTAAGCAATGGCTGATAATCAATATTACGGTACTGGTCGTCGCAAGAGCTCAACTGCTCGTGTGTTCATGAAAGCTGGTAACGGTGCAATCACAATTAACAAACGTGACATTTCTGTGTACTTCGGTCGCGAAACTGCTCGTATGGTTGTTCGTCAACCATTAGAACTAGTTGAAATGTTAGAAAAGTTTGACTTTAACATCACTGTTTCTGGTGGTGGTATTTCTGGTCAAGCTGGCGCAATTCGTCACGGTATTACTCGTGCATTAATGGAGTTCGATGAAACTTTACGTAGTCCTCTACGTCAAGCTGGCTTCGTTACTCGTGATGCTCGTAAAGTTGAGCGTAAGAAAGTGGGCTTACATAAAGCACGTAAGAAACCACAATTCTCAAAACGTTAATTTTTACGTTTACGATTTCAAAAACCGGCTTATGCCGGTTTTTTTATGTCAAAAATTTGATTGGCATCATAAATCATTTACATTTTTTTCCGTAAAATTCATATTGGCAAATATCAACTTACTACTCGATAATAATTTCATCTCATATTTCCTAAGTAGTCATTAGCTTTAAAGATTTTGCCAAAATATATTTGCAATAGACATGACAACAAACCAGTTAATGCGAATGATTTTTATTTACTGTGTGTGATGATTAGCAATTGACTTTTATTTGCATAAACCTCTGCTGAAAAGGGGAATTGCCTTGTAAAAAACAAGGGTTTTCTTTATGATCAGAGCAATTTTTTTGTCGTTGATTTAGTCAATCAGCAATCAACACAATTGCTAGGTGAAATTCTTAGTCATGTGTTGTTGTTTTAGCTAGATAATAATTGGAGAGTTTGAATGAGCAATGCGCCCGTTAATAACGGCCGTCGACGCTTTCTAACTGCAGCTACTTCGGTAGTTGGTGGTGTTGGTGTTGTCGGTGTGGCTGTGCCTTTCATTGGATCTTGGAACCCTAGCGCTCGAGCGAAAGCTGCAGGTGCGCCGGTTGAAGTCAATGTAAGTAAGATAGAACCTGGTCAATTAATTCGTGCTGAATGGCGCGGTAAGCCGGTGTATGTGGTACGTAGAACAGATGAAACTCTTTCTAGTTTAAGTGCGCATGATGGCCAATTAAAAGATCCAAATTCTGAAGTTCCACAACAACCTGTTTATGCAACTAACGAGTTTCGCTCGATTAAGCCAGAATTTTTGGTGGCATTAGGTGTGTGTACTCATTTAGGTTGTGCTCCTACTCACCATAAAGGTGATTTCGAACAGCACGTTGCCGGTGTTAAAAATGGCTTCTTCTGCCCATGTCATGGTTCTAAGTTTGATATGGCTGGTCGTGTATTTCAAAGTGTACCAGCACCAACTAACTTGATGGTTCCTGAGCATTCATTCCCTACTGAAGATACCTTATTGATTGGTGTGTCTGGAGGAGAAGCATAATGCTGAATAACTTAATGGCTTGGATCGAACAGCGTCTACCTTTGATGGATGCAATGAACAAACATGCGGCACAATACCCTGCACCAAAGAACTTTAACTTTTGGTATGTATTCGGTATTTTGGCGAGTGTTGTTTTAGTTAACCAGTTATTAACTGGTGTATGGCTAACAATGAACTACGAACCATCAGGCGAAGGTGCATTCGCTTCTGTAGAATACATCATGCGTGATGTCGACTACGGTTGGTTATTACGTTATATGCATTCAACGGGTGCCTCAGCATTCTTTATCGTTGTTTATATGCATATGTTCCGTGGCATGATGTACGGTTCTTACCAGAAACCTCGTGAGCTATTGTGGTTATTTGGTATGTTAATTTTCTTAGTGTTAATGGCTGAAGCATTTATGGGCTACTTATTACCTTGGGGTAATATGTCGTACTGGGGTGCACAAGTAATTATCTCTATCTTTGGTGCGATTCCGGTTATTGGTGATGACTTAACGCTTTGGATCCGTGGTGACTATGTTATCTCTGGTGCTACGTTAAACCGCTTCTTTGCATTGCATGTTATTGCCTTACCATTAGTGTTGGTTGTGTTAGTTTTCTTACACATTTTAGCACTACATGAAGTTGGCTCGAACAACCCTGACGGTACTAGCATTAAAAAACCTAAAGGCAGTGTTCCTCCAGAAGAGCAAAGCAAATTTACTTTCCACGAACAATACACAAAGAAATACGATATTGTTGATGCGATACCTTTCCACCCTTACTACACGGTGAAAGATTTAGTTGCTGTTGTTATCTTCTTAATTGGCTTCTGTTGGGTTATGTTCTTCGCACCAGAAGGTGGTGGCTACTTTATGGAAGCGCCAAACTTTGAACCTGCTAATGGTTTGAAAACACCAGAGCACATTGCACCTGTATGGTATTTTGGCCCATTCTATACAATTTTACGTATTATTCCTGACAAGCTTCTAGGCGCTGTAGGTATGTTTGGTGCAATTGTCGCATTATTCTTATTACCTTGGTTCGACCGAGGTACGGTTAAGTCTTTACGTTTCCGTTGTACTGCTCATACGGTAAACCTTGTGCAATTTGCAATTTGTTTCATCGTGCTTGGTGCGCTAGGTACATTACCTGCAACACCGTTAAATAACATGATTGGTATCGTTGCGAGTTTCGGTTATTTTGGTTTCTTTGTTGCGCTGTGGATTTACAGTAAAAACGAGAAAACGAAGCCAGTTCCAGAGAGGGTTACAGGAAAATGAAAAAACTTATTTTAGCAGTTTTAGCTGTACTTCCTATGTTAGCTGTAGCAGCTGGGCCTAGTCTGCAATTAGATGAGGCTAATAACGACTTAAGCGATAAAGCGTCACTAAAACGTGGTTTCGAAGCTTATATTAATAATTGCTTAGCTTGTCATGAGTTGAAATACCAGCGTTACAATCGCACTTTTGCTGACTTGGGTATTTCTGATGAAGATGGTATGGCTAACTATATGTACACCGGTGAAAAAGTCGGCGATCATATTACAAACACAATGCCAGGAAAAGAAGCCGCTAAGTGGTTTGGTAGCACACCACCAGATTTAACACTTGAAGCTCGCTTTAGAAGCCCTGATTGGATTTACACTTATTTGCGTTCTTTCTATGTTGATGAAAAACGTCCATTTGGTGTTAACAATAAAGTTTTTAAAGATGTTGGTATGCCGCATGTATTGCAAAATCTTCAAGGTGTTCGCACTATGGATGAGCACGGCAACTTAAGTGAAGCAACAGGTGGTTCAATGACCGCAGAAGAGTATGATGCTTTTGCTCGTGATTTAACCAACTTCTTGGAATATACTGGTGAGCCAAATAAACTTGAACGTGAAAACATGGGTTATTGGGTTATTGGTTTCCTATTTATCCTATTATTCTTCTCTTACTTACTGAAGAAAGAATACTGGAGAGATGTACACTAATTACATATGTCGTGTAAAACAGTGTAAACTTTAGATATTACTGGGGGCTTTGGCCCCCTTTGTTAGTTTTTTTAATAAGAATTTTTTGGAGGCATTATGGCCATAGCCGCAAACAAACGCTCTGTTATGACTTTATATTCGCATGCTGATGATATGTATAGTCATCAAACCCGCATTGTGTTGGCAGAGAAGGGTGTTGGTGTTGACATCCATTTGGTTGACTTAGCCAATTTGCCAGAGGATTTACTTGACCTAAATCCTTACGGAACCGTTCCAACGTTAATCGATCGTGAACTAGCGCTTTATGAAGCGTCTATCATTATTGAATACTTAGATGAGCGTTTTCCTCATCCACCATTGATGCCAGTTTACCCTGTATCTCGTGGTCGCAGTCGTTTAATGATGCATCGTGTAGAGCAAGACTGGTATAGCTTAGCGAAGACTATTTATAATGGTCCAGCTGACGCTGCCGCTAAAGCACGCCAAGAATTAAAAGAAAGCTTGTTAAGTGTTGCACCAATTTTAAATGAAGCACCTTACTTTATGAGTGAAGAGTTTAGTTTAGTTGATTGTTATTTGGCTCCGCTTTTATGGCGTTTACCTGTAATGGGCATTGAGCTTGATGGACAAGGTTCTAAAGAGCTTAAATCATACATGTTAAAAGTATTTGAACGTGAGTCGTTCCAAGCATCATTAACTGAATCAGAGCGTGAATTACGCTTTGGCGCTCCGGTTTAAAGACGTAAGTTATGACCATCGAAATGACATCAAATAAGCCATATATTGTTAAGGCTTTTTATGAGTGGATTTCTGATAACGACCTAACACCTTACATTGTTGTTGACGTTAATGTGTATGGCGTTATGGTGCCTATGGCTTATGTTAACGATGGCCAAATTGTTTTGAATGTTTCTGGCTCTGCTGTTGGTAGCATTGCATTAAGTGATAATAGTATTGAACTTAGTGCCCGTTTTGGCGGTAAACTTGAGCATATTAGCGTGCCTTATGGTGCTATTGCTGCTATTTATGCAAAAGAAAATGGCGCAGGTACTTCGCTAGAAATTGAACACCCAGATCCTGAAACGCGTGAGCAAGACTTAGCGTTAAGTAAAGTTGATACGCCAAGCATATCAGCGGTAAAAAGTGATGCTAATTCAGTTAAAGGTGAGTCTGCTGCGAAAAAGCATGAAAAGCCTAAAGCTAAAAAGCCAAGTTTAACTGTGGTGAAGTAGTTTGAAAGGTTAGAAATAGTTCATTGTTATTAAAAAGGTAAGCGTCACGCTTACCTTTTTTATTGCCTAAATTCTATTGCCAATTAAAGCTAAATATTTATTACAATGGCGTGCCACGCGTTAAGTTTACTTGCGTGGCTTAAGCTACTATGAACTCGTTAAAGCTGTGCAAAACAGCGGTCAGCTGCTGCTAGTGTGAACTCTAATTCTTCTTCGCCGTGAGCAGTAGACAAAAAGCCAGCTTCAAACGAAGAAGGTGCAAGGTAAACGCCTTCTTCTAGCATTAAATGAAAGAATTTTTTAAATTTATCGCTGTCACATGCAGTGGCTTGAGCGAAACTAGTGACTTTCTCTTCTTCAGTAAAGAAGAAGCCAAACATTGCGCCAACATAATTAATTGATAATGATACGCCATTACGCTCTGCAGCCGCTTTAAGGCCCATTGCTAGCTTTTCTGTCGCAGCACTTAGTTGTTGATGCTTATCACCTTTGCAAAGCTCGTTTAGCGACGCTAAACCTGCGGCCATGGCAATAGGGTTTCCTGATAATGTACCTGCTTGATAAACAGGACCAACTGGGGCAATGAAGTCCATGATTTCTTTCTTACCACCGAAAGCGCCTACTGGCATACCACCGCCAATCACTTTACCTAAAGTCGTGATATCTGGCACTATGTTGTAATGTGCTTGAGCGCCACCTAATGCCACACGAAAGCCCGTCATTACTTCATCAAAAATTAAGACACTTTTGTATTGATCACAAACAGCTCTTAAACCTTCAAGGAAGCCCTCAACAGGTGGAATACAGTTCATATTACCGGCCACTGGCTCAACAATAATACAAGCAATTTCATCACCAAGTTCAGCAAATATTTGTTCAACTTCTTGTAGATTGTTATAGCTAACCGTTAGCGTGTGCTTAGCAAAGTCGTCAGGAATACCTGGAGAACTTGGCACGCCCATGGTTAACATGCCAGAGCCTGCTTTTACTAACAATGAATCAGCATGGCCATGGTAACAGCCTTCAAACTTCAATATTTTATCACGGCCAGTAAAGCCACGAGCTAAACGAATTGCGCTCATAGTAGCTTCAGTACCTGAGCTAACCATGCGTAATTTTTCCATAGAAGGTACAATTTCGCGCACCTTCTCTGCCATGGTAATTTCTAATTCTGTTGGCGCACCGAAACTTAAACCATTTTGTGCTGTTTCAATCACGGCCTCAAGAATTACCGGGTGATTGTGACCCAAAATCATTGGGCCCCATGAGCCAACATAATCGACATACTTATTATCTTCAGCATCAAAAACATAAGCACCTTGTGCTTTTTTGATAAACAGCGGTGTGCCGCCTACGCCGTTAAAAGCACGTACTGGTGAATTTACGCCGCCAGGAATAATATCCTGCGCAGCATCAAATAATTGCTGTGAATTTTTCATCATAATATCTACTCGTTGTTAGTGTAGCCACGCTAATTTGCGGTTACTATCAATATTTGTTGGTATGCCAAGTAACAGGTTTTTCATATCGGCTGAGCCTGTTTTCAACCCCTAAACTTAAGGCAAATAACGCCATACGGACTAAGACGCCATTTTGTGCTTGACGAAATATGGCTAAGTTATCTAAATCATTTAAATCTGTATCTAATTCGTTAGCTTCAGCACGAGAATCTCGTGGTAACGGATGCATTATTACCGTATTTTCTTGACAATATTTTTGATAAATTTCGCGATTTAAACTGAAGTGGCCGCGGTATAAATCGGCTTCGTCTTTACTAGCAAAGCGCTCTTGCTGAATGCGAGTTTGATAAATTACGTCGCAAGCTAGGTTGCCTTCGATTTTGTCGGTCAATATCACTTTGTGGCCGGCATTTGTCAGCGTTGAAATAATACTATCAGGCATTTGTAACGCTTTAGGTGCAATCATAGTAATGGTAATGTTGTTATATAAACTTAATAACTTAGACAATGAGTGCACAGTGCGACCATGTTTAAGATCGCCCATAAGAACAATATTTAAGCCATCCAAACCCATGTCATAGCGAGCCATCTCAGACTGAATAGTAAATAGGTCTAATAACGCTTGTGTTGGGTGTTCGTTAGCGCCATCACCGCCATTAATAACGGGAACACTGCTACCCTTAGAAAACTCTTCTACTGAGTGCATTGTTGGGTGGCGCATAGCAATAACATCTGAATAACCGCTGATCACGCGAGCGGTATCAAATAAAGACTCACCCTTTGAAAGTGAAGAGTTCTCTTGACCAACAGTTTCACGAACAAAGCCACCTAATAAATTAAACGCAGTACCAAAACTAACGCGTGTACGGGTGCTGGGTTCAAAAAATAAGTTACTGAGTATTGCTCCTTCGAGTACATGACAACGCTTTTTACGCATAGCGTAAGGTGCCATCAATGTCGAAATTTCCAAGATACGAGAAATACTCTCTCTATCAAATTGTGAGACAGATAGGATATGACTCCCTTCAAATTTCATCATAGCTTGTACCTAATAAGTGGAATATAAAGCTGAGGATTATAATTACAAACCTAGCTGGTTCCTGAATTTAATGGGCCGCTGTTTTTGTTAAAAGACAACGAAAATTTGCAGCGAAATATAGCACAAAACTTGAATGTTTAGAATGCGAAATCTTGATTTGAATTAAGATAATTGCTTGGTAATTGAGCGCTATACAAAGTTTTTAAATCTAGGTTATAGTTGTTTATAGAATGGAGACTAAATAGCCATGGATATGCGAAGTTTTTTATTGTTTTTTTCCGCACTAATGTTACTGCTGAGTAGCTTGATTTCACAAGCAAGTGATGTGGTTCGCTATAATATTTCCCAAACTCATCCTGATGCCAAGCAAAGCTACTATATTGATTTGCTTTCACTGATTTTAGAGACGTCACGAGAAAAGTATGGCGCTTATCAATTGATCCCTGTTCCTTTAGAGATGTCGCAAGGTCGAACGTCGATTATGGTTCAGCAAGGTCAAGCTATTGATGTGACTTGGCGCATGACATCGGAAGCATTAGAGGCCGAGCTACAAGCAATTTATATCCCAATGCTAAAAGGCTTAATGGGAGTACGTATTGCAATAATTCGTCATAATGACACCGCGACTTTTTCGCCTAATTTATCATTAGTGCAATTAAAGCTATTATCGGCAGGGCAAGGCTATGATTGGCCTGATAGTGATATTTTACGGCACAATGGTTTTGATGTTATTGAAGGTAGTGCATTTTCTTTACTGACGATGTTGGAGAAAAATCGTTTCGATTATTTTCCCCGTGCGTTGCACGAACCTTGGTTAGAAATAGCGAATAAAAACCAGTTTATTGTTGAAGAACATTTTTTATTAAAATACCCCGCACCAATGTATTTCTTCGTAAACAAAAAAAATAATCGCTTGGTGCAGCGACTAGAATATGGCTTTCATAACCTGATTGAATCAGGTGCTTTTGATGAGTTTTTTTATAATCACCCAGTGACACAAAATATTTTAGTGAAAGCAAACTTACCTCAGCGAAAAATTTTCAATTTAGAAAATCCATTACTGTCAGAGAAAAGCCGAAAAATTCTTAGTAATAAATCCCTTTGGTTAGATTACTTTCACTGAGCCTAAAACGGTTTAACGTAAGCTAATATCACCACGATAAATAAGATAATTACAGGCACTTCATTGAAAATTCTATAAAATTTTCCTGAGCGAGTGTTTTTATCTGCGGCAAAGGTTTTTACTAATTTAAAACAGTAGCCATGGTAAATCAGTAATAAAATCACCAAGGTTATTTTTACATGTAACCACTTTGCCGCGACAAACCAAGCGTAGCCATAGTTGTAAATAATGGCGATACCCAAAGCTACGGTAAAAATTGCAAATGGTGTCACGAAAAAGAGTAAGCGTCGCTCCATACCTTTAAGGTGCTGATGTACTAATGGTTCATCCGACTCGGCATGATTAACAAATATGCGTGGTAGATAAAAAATTCCAGCAAACCATGCCACCATAAAAATGACATGAAATGCTTTGAGCCAAAGAATGGTATTCATTAGTGAGTTTTTCCTTTCAATAAATAAGAGCGAATAGCGTCAAAAGTTATTATACCCATAATATCATTTGGATTATCTTGATATATATACACTCCTCCCTCTCTTTTTCTCACTAATAATAAATAAGCTTCAGCTAGGGTGGATTGGTTGGAAAGCGGTATCAATTTGTGCCGAACGATGCTCTGGCTATTATCGCTATTTTTTTGCTCGGGTTGACACCAAATGTATTCACTCTCATTTTGTAAATTTTCTTTCTTTATAATTACATGTTGGTGCGAGGTATGTTCTGAAATGGTAGCTGCAATGGTTTTATTGTCGTTATCGGCAATTTGTATTAATTGCTCTTGCATCACCCCTATAACACCAACTCGTTGCAAAGACTTCTCAATAGGTGGTCTGCGATAAGCTAAACCTTGAACTTCTAACTGCATAATAAATATTGAACGGTTGCGGAAAAACTGTCCTGATGAAATACAAGAACTAGCAATAACAATCATGGCAGGCACTATAATTTCAATTTGATTAGACATTTCTACAACACAGAGCAAAGCCGCAAGTGGGGCATTTAATGTTGCAGCCATAAATCCTGCCATCCCCATTAAGGCAAAGTCACTCGCTTGTAAATTACCTGGCATAAAATACATCGCAAGTACGGAAATACAAGTGCCAATAATAGCGCCAATTCCTAATATTGGTCCTATTATTCCACCGGGAATACCTAAACCTAAAGTGGTAATGGTCATTAGTATTTTTGCAACCAGCAAGCCAAGTAATAGTTGTAATTCAGGACTGTTTTGCAGTGAAAAATCGATAGCACTTAAATCTGCCCCCATGGCGTAAGGCATAAAATAGCTAATAGTGCCAGTGATAACAGATGCTACTAAAATGCGTTGCACAATGTGAAAGCGCGCACTGAACTTAATTATCACGATCAAATAGCGGTTAAAGGCAAAGGCAATAACGCCCAAAACCACTCCTAATATTACAAGTGCCAAGTAGTGCTGACTGTCTAAGGTAATGGTCGTAAAATATTCAAACTCATGAGCGGTACCAAATATTGCACTGGTGGTCATTGAGCCAACAATGGCAGCAATCATTACCGGTATGAAAATATGTACTTTGTACTCACGTAAGATAACTTCCATCACGAAGATAACTGCAGCAACGGGTGTATTGAAACAAGCGGCAATACCTGCAGCGATACCGCAAGCACTTAAACTGCGAATGGCGTTGTAAGGTAAATTGAGTTTGCTACCAATGTAGCTACTACAAGCGGCACCTAGATGTACTGCAGGACCTTCTTTACCAACAGAAAAACCCGCAGCAAGCGCGACCGCACTGCCAATAAACTGATTAATGGTATTACGCAACGGCATAACACCATTAGCGGTTTTTAAGCGATGTAAAACAAATGGAATACCGGTGCGAATATATTTATAACCGGTCAACCATGAAAAAAAGAGGATGACAACAGCACCGATAATTGGCAATTGGAAACGACTTAGCGCCGTTAAGCTGCTATAGTCGTCTTTTTCGCTTAAATAAAATGATTGAATGCCTTCAATGGCAAAAATAAATATAACCACCAACATTGCTGACGCAAAGCCACCTATTGCGGCGAGTAAGCACAGTTGCCAAGATGTTTGTGGTAAGGCAAGACACTTTTTAAAGTGAGTTATTATTTTCATATTTATATTAAGCGAATAAACAGGCTTTTGGATATCATAATACTTTTTAAATGAATTGGTTAGCAAAAATAAATCTCAATACTGTTGTGACGCGCTTCGGAGCATTCCGTTCTGCTGCACTTTTATTCGCGATTATCATTATTTCGTTTTTTTCGGGTTACCGTATCGGTAACTACTATCATGGCTATCAAGTACAGACTTTAGAGCAACAAAAGTCTCGTTTAGATGTGCTTTATCAAAAGTTAGTCGAAAAAACGCAACGTATAAACACCCTAGAAGTTGAACTTGAAGTTGAGCGAATGGCTAACCAGCGTAGCCAGAAAATGTTGAAGTCGATTGAGCAAGAGCATGCTCAAGTAAAGAAAGATTTAGCATTTTATGAAAAAGTGATGGCACCTGAAAAGCAAGCTAACGGTTTAGTGATTGACGGTATCAATTTAACCAAGACAGAAAGTCCTAACCACTATCGTTTTGAAGTCGTGCTAGTGCAACAGTTGCTACGTAAACGCTACGCCAAAGGTTTTGTAGAATTGTCGATAACCGGAAGTTTGAATGATAAACCAACCAACATTCCACTAGCTAAGCTTTCCACGCTAACTAAAAAAGACTTATCGTTTAGTTTTCAGTACTTTCAAAATATTAGCGGTGAGTTGACCTTACCGGAAAATTTTATTGCTGAGAAAATTAACGTATCAGCGATTTTGCCGAAAAGTAAATGGCAAGCTTATAATCGAATAGATGAAAGTTACTTTTGGAAAAAAACAATAGAAAATATTGATCAGAGTTCGCCATAATACTTGATTAAAACAGTCAAGTTTAAGATAATTGTATTTGTTCCCTTCGTATTAAGTAGAGTTTTATGTCAGATCTTGAATTACCAATTAAATTTTCAGACGCTGCGGCGACTAAAGTATTGTCGTTGATCACGGAAGAAGAAAACCCAGACTTAAAACTACGTGTATACGTTACAGGTGGCGGTTGCTCAGGCTTTCAGTATGGTTTTACCTTTGATGAAAAAGTCAATGACGGCGATATGACCATCGTAAAAAAAGGCGTCACTATGGTGATTGACCCAATGAGTTTGCAGTATTTAGTTGACGGTGAAGTTGACTATATTGAAGGACTAGAAGGTAGTCGCTTCTTAGTTAATAACCCAAATGCAAGTACGACTTGTGGTTGTGGCTCTTCATTTTCGATTTAGTATTTAGCTAAATTGTAGCGTTCCATCACATTGAAAGCCGACATAAGGGTCGGCTTTTTTGAACTTATTTTTCAGCTTTCAGTTGATATCGAGCCAAAAACATTTCGGCAGTTTCTTTTGCCAAAAATTCGCGCTTTTCTTTGCTGAAGCCATCTTCCATCTGAAATAGTTGTGGCCAAAAACAACTCGCTTTAATCAAACCGTGCAATTGGTCGCTAGCAAAATCGACATCATTAATTGCTAACTTGTTATCTTCAATAGCGCTGTTAAGCCAACGAGTAATCGCATTTTCTTGACAAGATATTTTCTCGAACTCTTTCTGTAGCGCTGCTGAATTATAAAAAAAGTGCCCTATAGCGACTTTAGTCACATCCATATGATCTTCACTAGAAATAAAACTAATTTCAGCATTAAGTAAAGCAATAAGTTGAGGTTTTAGTGCTATATCTTTTTGATAACTAACATCTACTTGCGCTTCAGCTTTTTGCCAAAGCTCTGCAACTAAGTACATCAATAACGCTTCTTTGGTTTCGAAGTGATTGTAAACCGTGCGCTTTGACACTTGAGCGAGCTCAGCTAGCTTGTCCATGCTAGTTCCCTGAACACCGTATTCTTTAAAAGCTGCTTTTGCAGCAGCAATAATAGCCTCACGTTTTAATTGGCTGCGCGTTTTGCTAACTGTTTTCATAGAACTCAAAATCAAGTGGGAATAACTCTATTTTACACTGAGTAGTTTACTTTTCAATTGCTATATTTTAAACTGCACCGTGTAGTTTACTTTTTGCGTTATTTAAAGCGTATGTGATGTGGTGAAAATTTAGATGAATAGATTTAATAAACTGATTTTCAATAAATGGGTTTTAGTAATAATTTTTGGAGGCGTTGTGATGGCAAGTACAACATTAGCGAATAGTAGTGAAAGTAATGTGAGTAACGAGCAAGAAGGGAAATTTCAAAATAGTGAAATTAACTATCAAAGTTCGCTAAGCAGTGTTTGGAAAATAGCAAAAGCTTATTGGCAAACTGATAGAGCCGCTCCTACGCCAACAAAAACTATACCACTTAAACAATTAACTAAAGAAAACCTGCTCAGTGAGAAGCATGATGCACTTTATCGTCTAGGTCATTCAACATTGCTGCTAAAGTTAGCCAGTGATTTTATATTAATTGATCCGGTATTTAGTGAGCGAGCGTCGCCAGTACAATGGGTGGGACCAAAGCGTTTTCACCAGCCACCAATTAGTATTGCAGAACTACCCAATGTAAAAGCAGTTATTATTAGTCATGATCATTATGATCATTTAGACAAAGCCTCTATTTTAGCACTTGCTGATAAAGTAGAGCAGTTTGTTACACCGTTGAAAGTAGGCAACTACTTGCGAGATTGGGGTATCGCAGATGATAAAATTACTGAACTAGATTGGTGGCAAAGCAAACAACTCTCAGAGCTAACTATCACCGCAACGCCGGCACAACACTTTTCCGGTCGAGGACTGTTTGATAAAGACGAAACGTTATGGGCTAGTTGGGTTATTGCACATAAAGGAACTAAACTTTTTTATAGTGGCGATGGTGGCTATTTTTCTGGTTTTAAAGAAATAGGCAAACGCTATGGACCATTTAATTTTACCATGATAGAAACCGGTGCATATAACGCATTGTGGCGTGAAATACACATGACACCAGAAGAAAGTTTGCAAGCACATTTGGATGTTAAGGGCGAATTTATGATCCCCGTCCACAACGGCACCTTTGATCTAGCATTGCATGATTGGTTTGAACCGTTTGAGCGTATCGTTACTTTAGCAAAGCAACAAGGGGTTTCACTACTAACACCTACTTTTGGTGAGGCGGTTAACCTTGCTCAGCCAATAACAACAAAACTCTGGTGGCGAGAAGTAATGTCGACGGAAACTGAAGAGTTGTCTAATTTAGTTACCAAAGTGCAATAATAAATGAATTGCATCTTCAAGTGGCTTGGGTATAGCAATGCTTCGTGACGTTTACGTTTTGTTGCAAAGCTAAACAAGACGCTTAAGCTTTTGCCCTGTATCATTATTAGTAATATGGCCAGCCAAGTGCCAGTTTTTTAAAAATATTTAGGAAGAATTATGAGTACCGCAAGTCAACGTCGACAATGGTTCGCCGAACGCCCATACATTATTGCAATAATTATTACAGTAGTCTTAGTGGTTTGGATGGCCTCGGGCTTAATGCAAGCACAAGAAATTCCAAACGAAAAAAGTGAACATAGCGTTATTGTGCCTAAAGTTAAAGTGGAAACTATGTATGCCAAAATTATTAGTGATACGGTGGCATTATATGGCCGTACAGAGCCTGATAGGGTAACAACGCTTAAAGCAGAAATCTCCGGGAAAATTGAACAAGTACTGGCTAAACGTGGTGCTAAAGTTGAAAAAGGTCAAGTTATTGTAAAGCTTGAAATTAATGACTTAGAGTCTCAATTATCTCAAGCAAAAGCATTATTAACTCAACGCGAAATAGAACACCAAGGTGCCTTAAAGTTAAGTGCTGATGGCTACCAAGGAAAAGTACAAGTAAGCAGCGCTGCTGCAAATCTAGCAGCCGTTCAAGCGCAAATTAAACGACTTAATATTGATATTGCCAACACGGTAATTCGAGCGCCTTTTGATGGTGTGTTAAACACGCGTTATGTTGAACAGGGTGACTACGTACAAAGTGGTGACGACATTGCCATGATTGCAGATTTAGACCCACTAATCGTGCGAGCACACGTTAGTGAGAACAACATTGGTCAGCTTATTGTTGGCCAAAAGGCAAAAATTCGATTACTCAATCATGAAAATTTGGCTGGGCAAGTTCGTTACATTGCCAGTGTTGCTGATGATGCCACCAATACTTTTAAAATTGAGATTGCTATTGCTAATAACGACAGTGACTTACTGGCCGGTTTAAGCAGTGAAGTTAATATTAACTTGGATGAAATGCCCGCTATTAAAGTTTCTCCGGCATTATTAGCATTAGATGAACAAGGTAATATTGGCGTTAAAACGGTTGAGGATGGCCATGTGAAATTTACTGCTATTAATATTATCAAAAGTGAAAAAGATGGTATTTGGTTATCAGGCTTAGGTCAGCAAACCGATATTATTACCCTAGGCCAAGGCTTTGTTAGAGCAGGCGATAAAGTAGAAGCCATTTTCTCTAAAGCATCGAATGTTAGTGCAGCACTTGCTAGCAAAAGCGAATAAGGCGGGGAATTATGCTTACATTAATTGATGCAGCATTAACTCGAACGCGTTCGGTGTTAATGGTATTTATACTTTTACTGATTTCTGGCGCAATTACCTATGCCAATATCGCTAAAGAGTCTAACCCAGATATAACCATTCCTAATATCTACGTATCTATCGTTCATGACGGTATTTCGCCAGAAGATGCTGAACGTATGCTGATTCGTCCGATGGAGAAAGAGTTAAAATCTATTGCTGGTATTAAAGAAATGTCAGCAACTGCAAGTGAAGGCCATGCCTCTATTAACCTTGAGTTTATTGCTGGTTTAGACCCGAAAGAAGCTTTAGCGGATGTGCGCGATAAAGTCACATTAGCGAAAGCAAAATTACCGTCTGAATCAGAAGAGCCTGAAGTACATGAAGTTACCATGGCGAATCAAAACCCTGCTATTACGGTTATTTTATCGGGTGCGGTAACCGAGCGTGGTTTAATCACTATCGCTCGCGATGTCAAAGATAAAATTGAAGCTTTACAAGAAGTTTTAGAGGTTGATATCGGTGGTAATCGTGAAGACATGGTGGAAATCATTGTTGACCCATTATTGATGGAGAGTTACGGCTTAGATCAAAATGATATTTACAACTTAGTTGAGCGTAATAACCGTTTAGTGCCTGCAGGAACTATGGATACCGGTAAAGGTCGCTTTGCGATCAAAGTACCATCAGTATTTGAAACCATACAAGATTTATTAGAATTACCGATTAAAGTTGATGGCGATAAAGTTATTACCTTTCAAGACGTTTCAACGGTTCGAAGAGCTTATAAAGATCCAAGTTCATTTGCACGCTTAAATGGCGAACGCTCAGTTGCCATTGAAGTTAAAAAGCGTTCTGGTGAAAATATTATTAACACGGTAGCAAAAGTAAAAGCCTTAATTGAAGTTGAACGTCAACGCTGGCCTAACCAAGTGTTTGTTGACTATGTTGGTGATCAATCAGTTGATGTTCAAGACACTCTAAATGACCTACAAAACAATGTGCTTTCAGCGGTGTTATTGGTTGTTATTGTTATCATTGCCACCTTAGGTTCACGCACTGCATTGTTAGTTGGTTTAGCTATTCCAGGCGCATTTTTAACCGGTATTTTGGTGCTGGCCATTGCTGGTTTAACGGTCAATATCGTTGTGCTATTTGGTTTGATCATGGCTGTTGGGATGCTGGTTGATGGTGCGATTGTTGTTACTGAATTTGCAGACCGAGAACTTAATGAAGGTAAATCTAAGCGTCAAGCTTATGGTTTAGCTGCAAGACGCATGGCTTGGCCTATTATTGCCTCAACCGCAACAACATTGGCTGCATTTGCGCCACTGATGTTTTGGCCGGGCATTATGGGCGAATTTATGAAGTATTTGCCAATTACCTTAATTGCGGTATTAACTGCATCATTAGCAATGGCGTTGGTATTTGTACCTACTATTGGTAGCGTTATTGGTAAGTCGCGAAAAATAAGCATTAAAGAACAAGCGCAAATTGAGCAGGCTGAAAAAGGTGATTTAACCCAGTTGACGGGTTTTACTGGCAAATATGTCAGAGTATTGAAAAGCGCAATTAACCACCCTTGGAAAATACTTGGCGGCACTTTAGCAATGTCAGTATTTGTTATATTTTTGTATGGCTCTTCAGGATTAGGCGCAATATTCTTTCCAGAGATCGAACCTTCAAGCGCAACAATGGTGGTGCGTTCACATGGTGATTTATCGATTAAAGAAAAAGATGAAATCATGGTCGCTATTGAAGAACGTATTTTAGACTTACCTGAAATCAAAACACTTTACACCCGAACCGGTGGTAATGACCAAATTGGTACCTTCCAAGTTAACTTTACTAACTGGCAATTTAGACGCTCTGCTGATGAAGTTGTGGCTGAAATAAGAACGCGTACCGATGATTTAGCTGGCGTTGAAATTGAAGTGAGAAAAAATGAAGATGGACCGCAAAACGGTAAAGATTTAGTCATTGAGTTGAGTTCTCGCTTCCCAGAAAAGCTTAATGAGTCTGCACGTATCATTAGTAATGCTCTGCATAATCATAGTCAGTTTACTGATATTGAAGACTCAGGTGCTAAACCAGGTATTGAATGGCAGTTGAAAATAGATCGCAGTTTGGCGGCTACCTACGGCGCTGATGCTGCACTTGTCGGCTCAACGGTGCAAATGGTAACTAACGGCTTAAAGCTTGGTGAATATCGTCCAGATGATGTTGATGACGAGCTAGATATTCGTGTGCGCTTTCCTGAGGATAAACGTAATATTTCACGTTTGGATACTTTGCGCTTAAAAACCTCAGCAGGTTTAGTGCCAGTCAGCAGTTTTGTTGAGCGTAGTGCTGCACCGAAAATCGATAGTATTCGTCGCATGGATGGTAAGCGTGTTGTTAGTATCAAAGCAAACTTAGTACCTGGCGCACAGTTAGTTAAAGAGCTACCTTTGTTACAAGCTCAGTTTCCTGAACTAGGAATTGACCCATCAGTTGAAATCGCGATTAAAGGTCAAAATGAAGACCAGCAAGAATCAGAAGACTTTTTAGTGAAGGCTTTTGGTATTGCGCTGTTTGTTATGGCGATTATTCTTGTCACCCAATTTAATAGCTTCTATCAAGCATTTTTAATCCTTAGTGCCGTTATCTTTTCAACGGTCGGCGTGTTCTTAGCCTTGTTTTTAGTACAAAAACCATTTGGTATTGTTATGGGGGGAATAGGTGTTATTTCTCTGGCCGGTATTGTGGTAAATAACAATATTGTGCTGATTGATACCTATAATGTTTTACGCCGAGAAGGTTATGCTGTGGTAGATGCCATTTTAAGAACTGGCGCACAACGTTTAAGACCAGTGATGTTAACAACAGTGACGACAATTTTAGGCCTGTTACCTATGGTGTTGCAGGTTAATTTAGATTTCTTTAATCGTACGGCTGTTTTTGATGCGCCATCAACACAATGGTGGAATCAACTAGCAACGGCTATTGCCGGAGGTTTAGCGTTTGCGACCGTACTAACATTGATTTTAACGCCATCGTTATTAGCTTTACGTGATTTGCGTAAAGCGAAAAAACAAACCATCAAGCAAGCTGATTCTATTGATTTAAAAGCTGTTGATTCTGCTGCGTAACAGATTAATGAATTTCAGTTAAAAAGAATCAACTATTGTTATATCAAAAAGCCCGTAGCTGAAACGTACGGGCTTTTTTGTATCCACTTAATTGAGGCATTCTTTCTTTACGATTACTGAATGTATTGTCCAAATAGTCTTTTCACAATTACGGGAACTGATTGCAAGTTATTGCGCTTTTATAGATACTTAGACGTAATTGGAATGTAAACAGTTAAACAATAATCTTAAGGGAAAACATGAGCCCAAAAACAAAAATTATTGTAAGCACCTGCTTAGCAGTATGTATGAGTGTTGGTAGCTTTTTTGTGTCAGCACAACAATTAAATGCTGAGCAGCAAGCGCAATTAAATGAGCTAAAAATAACGGCATTAGAGTCAGACTTGTCTTATCAACTAATTGAGTCATTAACCACGGAAGTAGGTCATCGTTTGATGGGCTCTGAAGGGGACAAAAAATCAATTGTTTGGGCAGTAGATAAAATGAAGGCCCTTGGTTTTGATAAGGTGTGGACAGAAGAAGTTACCGGTAGTTACTGGCTACGTGGTGATGCTAAAGCAAGAATTATTGCACCGTACCCACATGATGTAGTGGTGTTAGCACTAGGTGGTAGCGTTGGCACTGCTGAAAAAGGCTTAACAGCAAATGTTGCTCACTTTGAAACCTTTGCTGATTTAAAAGCTGCACCTGACAATAGCCTTAACGGTAAAATTGCTTTTGTTTCTTATCAAATGGAGCGTCATATTGATGGCAAAGGCTATGGGCCAGCTGTTGGTACACGCGTTACTGGTGCTGTTGTAGCTGCTCAAAAGGGTGCTTCTGCATTGGTTATGCGCTCTGTAGGAACCGATAACAATCGCACAGCACATACTGGTGTTATGCGTTATAAAGATGGCGTGAAAAAAATTCCAGCGGCAACATTATCAAACCCAGATGCTGACTTGCTAGTGAACCAATTAAAGCGCGGTAAACCTGTGAGCTTGTTCCTTAAAATGACCGCTAAAACTGATGCTGAAGTTATTGCAAAAACGGCTAACGTGATAGGTGAATTTACCGGTAGTGAATTACCGAATGAAATTGTTGCTTTAGGTGCACATCTTGATAGTTGGGATGTCGGCACTGGTGCACTAGATGATGGTTTAGGCATAGGTATGGTTGTTGCGGCAGCGCATCATATTGGTCAACTACCTAAGCGCCCTAAGCGTACTATTCGCGTGATTTTATTTGCGGCGGAAGAAGTGGGCTTATTAGGTGCAAAAGAATATGTAAAAGTGCACAAGAACGATATGGTGAATCATGCCATTGGTGCTGAGTGGGATTTTGGTATCGGTCGTATTTACAAAATGACACCTGGTGTTGGAGCAGAATCTTTAAATGCTATTCGTGAGCTAGCACAATATTTAGCGCCTTTAGGGGTATCACTTTCGCCTGATAACAATGCCAAAGGGCAATCTGATATGAGTGCCTTAAGTAACCTCGGCATGCCAAGCATTAACTTTTCACCTGATGGCTCAAATTACTTTGATTACCATCACACAGAAAATGATACTTTAGATAAAGTTGAGCCAGAAGCGTTGAAATTCAATACGGCAATTTATACCATGTACGCATACTTTGCTGCGCAAGCGGCGGTAGATTTTAGAAAATAGTTAGAGGTTGAGTGTGTTGTTAGCTATGAAAATAGCTAACAACACTCGACAGAAAATTTATCGCTCAAATTATCTTTTCATCAATAAAAATTGACTAACGTTATTCATATTTAGGTCAAAGTCATCGGCTTTTATATCACGAGTAATAAAACTAGTACCTTTCGCGAAATCAGTATATTTAATAAATTTAGCTTAGTGATTTTAACTACTTTCGGTAAGTGAAATATAATGTACGTTGTCACTAAAGCTATAATTTATAACTGAAACACCATGCCGTTTTGTGATTTCTTATTAGCGTATAGCCGTTGATCTGCGGTTTTTAGTATTTCATCCATGCTTTGTTCGCCATCACTAGCTGCAGCGCCACAACTTATTGTTATTGGTAGATGTTTATTTTCATAAGGCATTGGGTTATTAATAAAAAAGTTGCACAAACGGTCACTTGCTTGTTCTGCTTCAGGTAAGGTTTGACTGGCTAATACCACAACAAATTCATCACCAGCATAGCGAAAACATTTATCATTCTCTCGAACTAATTCTTGTAATTGGCTTGCAACATAGGCTAATACTTTATCGCCGCAATCATGGCCGTAAGTGTCATTAACCGCTTTGAATTTATTACAATCAATAAATAATACAGAAAAGGGAACACCGTAACGACGTTGGCGTATAAGCTCTTCACTAATACAAACTTCCATTAAACGTCGGTTAGCAACACCTGTTAAACGGTCGTAATGTGCCATATATTCAAGTTGTTCTCGGATTAATACATTTGATAGGCAAAGGCTAACCTTTACCGCCAACTGCTCTAAATGGAATGTACCTAACTTATTGTGAAAACGAGCAGGGGCTTTATCAGTAAATAACAAGCTTCCAAACAACTTACCTTCTAATGATAATGGGGTTAATGCAACCGACTTTGCACCTTTAAGTAAACTTTTTGGCACAATATTACCAAGTTGTTGTAATTCATTAGTCAAAAAAGGTTTCTTGTTGGCATGCAATAAAGCGAGTTTTTCAGCTGATATTTTTTTGGTATGTTGTTGATGCCAGTTAGAATGTAAATTACCATTAATTAAGTAACTTAGCGGTGTTGGCTCTGCAAGTAGTAATGAAATGCCAGATAACTGAAACTTTGTTTGAATTAAGCCAAGCAACCTTTGTAAAAGTTCTTCACTCGATTGACAAGCAAGCACTTCTGTCTCAATTTCAAATAGTTTACGAGCGATACTTTCGTTAACTTTTGAGTTTTCAATTAACTGGTGAATGTTCGACACTTGTTACACTCTATCTGCTCGTTTTTTGTTCATTGTGATATTTTCTAGCTGATAGTGCAAGCGTAGCTTAATGTAAGTGTTTAGCTGAAGCGGTTAACATACTTTGGTATTATATTTGCTTGATGGTTTGAAGATAAATTTATGTCTTAATGTCGCGTCAATAAATAATACGACAATGCTATTAAGTTTTTAACGAGCAATGTCGATATAGAGGTTACTTAAGTTGAATAACATTTTTTGCAAAGAGGCAATATGAAACGTCTACTCATGGCTACGTTATTAGCCGGCGCTAATTTTTTCAGTGTATCAGCTGCCGAGCTTACTGCTGTGCAAATTTATAGTGACAATGTTTTACTTGATTTGATTAAAGAAAATAAACACTTAAGCCAGGTGGTTATTGATGATTGTCAATTGGTTCAAGACATTGAAGCACGTGCTGTTAAATCACAAATGCCTTCTTACCAATTTTTGTGGGGCGATATGCTGGCGTATGGCGTTTGCGTTAAAAAAGACGTGCCGCTTGGCCTACATTTTATGCAGGCGTCGGCAAACCAAGGCTTGTCTGAAGCGTTAGAACAAATGGGGCGTTATTATCATATTGGTAAGTTTGTGCAAGTTGATGTAAACCAAGCAATGATGTTTCTAAAAGAATCTGCCTCATTGAAAAACTTAAAAGCACAGCTCAGGTTAGCTGATATTTATTTAGCGGGCCATGGTAGCCCTTTGGATTTCCCTCAACTGTATGTTCAGTTGCACCAGTCAGTGACAGACGATAAAAAGGTACACAAAAATATTGCCATGCACTTAGCAAAACTGGCGGAAAAAATGCCTGAGCGGGTGGTTAATGCCGCCAAAAAAGGAAAATATTAACCGCCTAAACGCTGGGTTGATAACTATTTTTCACAAAAAGCCTATTTGGGGTTCGTTCAGTAAAGCGTTAAACGCTAAATTAAGCATCGTCATGTTGTTTGGGTATATAGATAATCTACGATATACTTAACAAAAAACCACTATTGAATAAATGTGACTGAAAACGACCCGCACCAACAGCGAGAAGCTGACAAATATGAAAAGCCAGTAGCTAGCCGCGAGCTACTATTATCGATGATCGAAAAATCGAATATCCCACCAACATTTAAAGCACTGGTTAATCAGCTTAAATATCATGATGAAGATATGCTTGTTGGTTTGAAACGTCGTTTACGTGCCATGGAAAATAGTGGCCAAATCGTTTTTAATAAATTTAAGCAATATGCTATCGCCTCACGCAGTAATGTATTAACGGGTAAAGTGATCGGTCATCGTGATGGTTTTGGCTTTTTCGCGCCAGATAACGGCGGTAAAGATTTATTTATTTCTTCACATGAAATGCAGCGCGTTATTCATGGTGATATTGTCGAAGCGATATTGCTTGAACGTACTGATCGCAAAGGCCGCAAAGAAGTCAAAATTCTTGATGTGGTTGAACCTCGCAAAGCCGGAGTTGTTGGTCGTTATTATGTTGATCACCATATCGCTTGTGTCGTACCAGACGACGCACGCATCAAGCAAGAAATTTTAATTAAACCAGATAAAAAGTTTGGCGCTCGCCATGGCCAAGTGGTGATGGTTGAAATCATTCAAAGGCCTACCAAACGTTCAAATGCCGTTGGTAAAGTAATTGAAGTGCTAGGTGAGCATATGGCACCGGGTATGGAAATTGAAATTGCTTTACGCGAGCATGATTTGCCACATCAGTTTTCTGCCGATGTTTTAGAAGAAGTTTCAGCTATTGCAGATGAAGTTGAAGAGTCAGCAAAAGCGCCCAGAGTTGATTTACGTGACTTACCACTAGTGACCATTGACGGTGAAGATGCCCGTGATTTTGATGATGCGGTTTACTGTGAACCTAAACCTAGTGGTGGTTGGCGTTTATGGGTCGCCATTGCCGATGTTAGTTATTATGTGCGTTCGAAAACAGCACTTGATGAAGAAGCCATTTCACGTGGTAACTCAGTATATTTTCCAAGCCAAGTTATTCCAATGCTACCGGAAAAACTGTCTAACGGACTATGTTCACTAAATCCTGATGTTGACCGATTATGTATGGTTTGTGAAATGACCATCAGTGCAGCAGGTAATCTTTCGGGCTCAAAATTTTATCCAGCAGTAATGCGTTCTAAAGCGCGTTTTACTTATAGTAAAGTAGCCACTATTTTAGGCGTTAATCCACAGCAAACTGATGAAGAATCTCGTGAGGCTTTAAGAGCTGAATACCAACCTTTAGTGGCTGATTTAGAAAACCTAAATCAAATGTATCAAACATTAACCAAGGCAAGAGCTGAACGTGGCGCTATTGCTTTTGAAACCACAGAGTCATTATTTCTTTTCAATCAGGATAGAAAAATAGATTCAATTATACCGTTAGTACGTAACGACGCGCACAAGATCATCGAAGAATGTATGATCCTTGCCAATGTTGCGACGGCTAAATTTATTGAAAAGCACAATAAGCCAGGTTTATTCCGCGTTCACGATAAACCGAGCGAAGACAAATACAATAACTTTATGAGCTACATCAGCGAGCTCGGGCTTGATATGTCGTCGATGGGTGAGCGTAAAGCGCAACCAGAGCCAACAGATTATTGCCATATTTTAGAAAAGATTGCAGGTCGAGCGGATCAAGAGCTTATTCAAACCATGCTATTACGTTCAATGCGTCAAGCGGTATATCAAAGTGAAAATATTGGTCATTTCGGTTTGGCTTTGCCATCGTATAGTCACTTCACATCACCTATACGTCGTTATCCTGATTTAGTTGTTCACCGCGTAATAAAAGCGATTTTAGACGAACAAGCACAACAAGAAGCTAATGCAGGTGGTCATAATTACTCTCCTGAAGCGGTAATTGAACTTGGCGAACATTGCTCAATGACTGAGCGACGCGCTGATGACGCCACTCGAGATGTGTCTGATTGGTTAAAATGTGAATATATGCAGGATCATGTTGGAGCAACCTTTACTGGTGTTGTTTCGACGGTTACTAATTTTGGTATCTTTGTACGTTTAACTGACTTACATATCGAAGGCTTAGTGCACATCACTTCATTAGGTCATGACTACTATCACTTTGATGATGTACGCATGTCTTTGACCGGAGAAAATACTGGTGCTAAATATCACATTGGCGACACGGTAGAAGTACAGGTTGCAGCTGTCAACTTAGACGAAAAGAAAATAGATTTAGCATTGGCGGGTGATAACGCGGTGCTTAAACGAGCTAAGCCTCTACCTAAAGGCAAAAGTAGTGATAAGCACAAACGCGGTAAACGAGCTAATGGCAAAGCAAAAGATGTAAAAGCAACATTCGATGAAAAAGCTAAGCCAAATAAAAAGTCTACCAAGTCGGGTGACAAAGCTAAGAAGAAAACCGATAAGTCGACCACATCAAAAGCAAGTAAACGCAAAGCCCGTAAAAAGCGTCCGGGTAAAAATGCTAGAAAGGCAAAGTCTTAACGAGTTTTAGTACACATTACTTATTAGCCACTCGGCAAAGGAAAGCGCTTTAGTTGAGTGGACACATTAAAGAAACAATAGCGAACAAATTTATGGCGAAGCAAGAAGAATTGGCATTTGGTATTCATGCCGTACAAGCATTAATTGAAAGTGCTCCAGAAAGATTTATTGAATTATGGTTATTGAAAGGTCGTGAAGACGACCGCTTAATGCCGATTATTAACTTAGCAAAAAAATATGGTATTCCAGCACAAATGGCAAATCGCAAAGTGCTTGATGATAAAAGTGAAGGTGAACAACACCAGGGTGTAGTTGCCCGCGTAAAGCCAGGTAAAACCTTCACAGAAGCTGATTTAGAGGACATTCTTGCTGCAGCAGAGCGCAAGCAGCAAGCGCCATTTTTGTTGATTTTAGATGGTGTGACTGACCCACACAATTTAGGGGCATGTTTACGTAATGCTGATGCGGCTGGCGTGCAAGCTATTATCGTTCCAAAAGATAATGCTGCTCGAGTAACCGCAACCGTTCGCAAAGTTGCTGTAGGTGCCGCAGAAAGTGTGCCGTTAGTGCAAGTAACCAATTTATCAAGAACCATGAAAGCCTTACAGCAAATGGGCGTGTGGATTATTGGTACCGCTGGTGAAACCGACAATTGCTTATATGACGAGAAATTGTCAGGCCCGATGGCATTAGTGATGGGGGCTGAAGGTAAAGGTATGCGTCGTTTAACACGTGAAAACTGTGATCAATTGGTTAAGTTACCAATGGCAGGCACTGTATCTAGTTTAAACGTATCTGTGGCAACAGGTATTTGTTTATTTGAAATAGTTCGCCAGCGTTTAGCAAACTAACCTTCTCTGTTTCAATTAAAAACACTATCCAGTACATAATTAACAGCCTGACTCATAGCTGTTAATTATGTACTCTGTGAAATTTAACTTCACTCAGCTTAGTTAGCGTTGAGTTTATAGGTTAATAAGCTCAGCGTTTTTTCATTAGCAAGTGAACAAGTTTGCAAGCTTTGCTGTGATTGGCTAAGCATATTATCGTTATCATCTTTCATTTCGGTAATATTCTCCGCTATTTCATGAATTGCGCTACTTTGCTCTTTAATCGCATTAGCGATATTTGTCGTCATTTCCTGAATCGAATTAATTTCAGTAATAATCTCTCCAAGAGTTTGTGTTGACTCTTCTACTTGTTGCACGTTGTAGACGCTGCCATCTCGGCAATAATTTACTTTCTCAACAGCACTGATAGTCATTGACTGTAGCTCGGTAATTATCAGCGTAATTTGTTCCGTTGATGTTTGGGTTCTATTGGCAAGAGTACGTACTTCATCGGCAACTACCGAGAAGCCTCTTCCTTGCTCACCGGCTCGTGCTGCTTCTATTGCCGCATTTAATGCCAATAAATTAGTTTGCTCAGCAATACCTTTTATTTCATCAATAAAGCCGTTAATTGATTGGCATTTTTTCTCAAGTTGACCAATGTCATTTGTTGATTCGATCAATTCATTGGCGTTTTTATGTAAAAAGGAATTTAGCTCATTGAGTTGGTTTTGGCCTTTCTCGGCTTGTTGCGCAATCAGATCAGCGGTTATTGCGGTATTTTCAGTGCTTGTCACTATTTCAGCCGCAGACGAGTCAAGCTGCACGGTAGCGGTTGAAACTTGCTCACTTTTTATTGCTTGCTGGTCCAGGCTTGCTTGAGTTGATTTGGCATTTTGCTCAACAGCGACGCTGACATTTCTTAAGTCTTCAACGGCAGAGTTTATTTTATGAGTGAAGGTAATGAAATTATTAATCGCATCAATAACTTTACCAAACTCATCGTCAGTTTCTTTTACCACTTGCTGAGAAAAGTCTCTTTCAGCAATAATGTTTTCTATATTGGCTATTGCACTTTTAATAGGCGATATAATGACTTTTATTAGCTTGATGATAAATACTGATAGTGCTGAGGATATGATAAAAAACAGTATCAGTGACGTCCAAAATGATTGCTTCTCGTGCTGTTCTACAAATAACTTGGTTTCCTGAATAGTTTTAGCTAGTAAGGTTTCTGCTTCATGGGTCGCCGATCGCATATTACCGCGAATGCCTGTGTCTTGCGTTAAGCCAATCATACGTTCTATCTCACTGTAGGCCGTCATGGCGCTTTCGTACTCATCGATTAGCTGGCTGGTATTGGCTATATGTTGGGAATCGAGCTTTAATTCAGCAACAGCATTAGTTAGCTTCGTGAGATATTTAGTATCACCACGCAACATATAATCTTTTTCATGTCGTCTAATCGTAAGTAATGTGACTTGTCTGGCGGGATCATTGATCGATTTATAGATCTCTTCTAGTTTATGGGTGGCACTTCGTAACTCACCGTAACGGCCAAGGTTTTTATCTAACCCTTTTAGCTCCATTGCTTGCACTAATTCAATAAAGTGGGTTCTGTACTGGGAAAAATTTGCTGTTAATTGTTCAACTGGAATATTACCACCGATGCTATCGTTTAATACTGAAAGTGAATTTAGCTCTAGATTAAGTTGTGCAAAGTTAGCGGTATGTTTATCAAAATATTTGGGCAGTTTTCGTATGACAAAATCTTTTTCATTTCTTCTTAGCTGTAACGCAGTAATACCTATTTGTTGAATTGTTGATTTTGCTTGCTGGAGTTGTTTAATTTGGTAAGAAAAGTAGTTAGTGGTAAAAAGTAGTAATAATAAACCAAATATTACAGCCGAAAGCAAAACCAAAAGCTTATTTCTTAATGAAAGCGTCCTTGACGGCATTTGTATCTCCTGCGTAATTATATTTATATTCTTCCTTGTTATTAAGCTAGAACGTCTGATCTATAAAATCAATAAAAATACGACAAATGTCACATTTTTATACAAAGTTTATATTCCTGAAAAATATTTAATTACAGGAACAAAGCCTTGAATGTTAGCAACAATCTTTGAGGATGACTTGATGAATTAGTACTAAAGTATCGCAGGGCAATAAGCAATTGTATTTCCACAGTACAAATTTCCACTTGTTTTTATTTTACTTTTTATCAAAAGGTTATGGTGTTTTTTAAGTACTGATTTACAGTTTAGAAACAAGTATTTCTTTGCTGTTTTTGGCGTGATGCTGCTATGATTTATATTGACTTTATAGTTATATCAGTCGTTAAGAATTATTATAAAATTTTGATGGAAATATCGTAGCTAGAATTAGTTACGTCGTAATGCAAGGCAATATTTTTAAGTAAATGGCATTGAGCAACATGTGTTTTTTAATGAGGTGTGTTTTATGTCGATGAATAAATCATTGGCTTGGGTAGTTTTATCAATTGGTGTTTTGGCGTCTGTCAAAGCCGAAGAAAACCCTATCATTTTAATCAGTTCAAATGCTCTGACTGGCCCTACATCAGCTTTAGGAATTAAGCTAACTCAAGGTGCGGATGTTTATTTTAACAAAATTAATACTCTGGGTGGTATTGCTAAGCGGCAGGTAAAACTACGTACCTTAGATGATGGCTATGTGCCTTTTCAGACGGTAGAAAATACTTATAAAGTTATAGATACAACTGATTTTTTAGCGTTATTCAACTATGTTGGCACGCCGAATAGTTATGCGGTACACCCCATAGTTACAGAGCATAAAATACCATTTTTAATGCCGTTTACTGGCGCTGAGTTTTTACGTACACCAGTTACATCTACTACTTTTAATCTTCGTGCTAGTTACCATCAAGAAGCGGCGGCGCAAGTTGAATATCTCATAACGCAAATAAAAGCTAAAAATATTGCGTTGCTGGTGCAAGCCGATAAGTTTGGCGCTGAGGTTGAAACTGGCTATTTGCAAGCAATGTCTAAACATAACTTGAAGCCCGTAGTAACAACGCGTTTTCGTCGCAACACCAAGGATATTGAACTCGCGTTAGCTATTATGATTGAGCATGATGTAGATGCTATAGCATTTGTTGGTACATACTCGCCATTCATAGCGTTAATAAATCAAGCTTATCAGCAAGACTTTAACCCGTTTTATAGCACCGTTTCTTTCGTTTCGAGTCATGATTTATTTGCCAATGTAAAAGTTCCAGCAAGAATTTTAGTCACAGAAGTTGTTCCAGACCCGAGAGAATGCATGTTGGCAGTTTGCCAAGAATTTCGGCAAGATATTAAGCCATATAAAAGTATTGCTGCAGAACAGGTTGTTTTTGAAGGTTACTTAAATGCTAAACTTTTTGTTGAAGTGGCAAAGCTATGCCAAGACTCTTTGACACGTGCTTGCTTAATAAAAGAACTGTCAAAATTTGAAAGTGACTTTGGCGGCTTAAAAGTAAAGTTTACGCCTGATCAGCATCAGGGACTTAACAATATTTACTTTTCTTTATTCGACAATAAAAACACAAGATTACAATAATTTAATCACTTCTAGCCACCATATTCTAGTGTCTAGCGAGAGCAAATGATTAATCTCTTGCTATCGACGCTTGATTTATCTACAATACGCGACCTTAATTCAGCCTGAACTTTTGTTCCTTGCCTCAACTGGTGTTGGCTGAGCCAGATGATGAGGCTACAACCGTAAGGAGCTCGTAATGCGTCATTACGAAATCGTATTTATGGTTCACCCTGACCAGAGTGAACAAGTACCAGCTATGATTCAGCGTTACAGTGACATCGTCACTAATGCTGAAGGCAAAATCCACCGTCTTGAAGACTGGGGTCGTCGCCAATTAGCATACCCAATCAATAAATTGCACAAAGCACACTATGTTTTAATTAACATTGAAGCGCCTCAAGCAGCTATTGATGAACTAGAAACTTCTTTCCGTTATAACGATGTTGTTATTCGTAACATGATCATGCGCACTAAAGGCGCGGTAACTGAAGCTTCAGCTATGGCTGTTGCTAAAGAAGACCGTCGTGAAGAGCGTCGCGAAGTGAAGAAAGATGTTACTGAAGCGCCAGTTGCAGAGGCACCAGTTGCTGAAGCACCAGCTGCAGAAGAAGCTGCGAGCGAAGAATAAGTAACCAGTGACCAACTCTCTTTCTATGACAAGTAGTCAAGAGAATTGCTTGGTATTGACCGGACATGTGGTAAAGCCACCTAGAACGTCAACTAGCCCAGCCGGTATTAAGCACTGCCAGTTTTCAATGGATCATAAGTCTATTCAAAATGAAGCAGGGTTGAACAGACAAGCGTTTGTTCGAATACAGGTTGTAGCGACAGGTAATGTGTCACAACACTTAACTCGTGATTTAATTGAAGGCTGTAATATTAGAGTGACTGGTTTTATTAACCGTCATGAATCCAGAAACGGAAATCCGCTTTTGGCATTACATGCCCAACAAATTGAAATGATTTAATTTAGGCCATTTTATTTAATCGACAATTGTCAGTTAATATAAAGGAAGCCAATTTAGGAGAAATCCATGTCTCGTTTTTTTAGACGTCGTAAGTTCTGCCGCTTTTCAGCGGAAGGTGCTGCTGCAATCGATTATAAAGATACAGCTGTACTAAAAAACTATATCACTGAAAGTGGTAAAATTGTTCCTAGCCGTATTACTGGTACAAGTGCTAAATATCAACGTCAACTTGGTCGTGCGATCAAGCGTGCTCGTTACTTAGCATTATTACCATATACTGATTTACATAAGTAACCTAATAAGGGGTTTTGAAAATGGAAGTAATCCTTCTTGATAAAATCGCCAAATTAGGCGGCCTTGGTGACAAGGTAACAGTTAAATCTGGTTACGCTCGTAACTTTTTATTACCACAAGGTAAAGCTGTTTTTGCCTCTAAAGCTAACGTTGAGCACTTTGAAGCTCGTCGTGCAGACTTAGAGAAGAAACTTGCTGAGCAATTAACCGCTGCAGAAGCTCGTGCTGCTAAGTTAACTGAATTAGCTGAAGTTACTATCGCTTCTAAAGCTGGTGACGAAGGTAAGTTATTCGGTTCTATCGGCACTCGTGATATTGCTGATGCAATCTCTGAAGCTGGCGTTGCAGTTGTTAAAGCTGAAGTACGTTTACCTTTAGGTAGCATCCGTGAAACAGGTGAATTCGATATCGTAATTCACGTGCACAACGATGTAGATGCAACAATTAAAGTTGTTGTTATTGCTGAAGCTTAATCGCTACTAGCAAACGTATATTGAAAAACCTGAATTCTTTATAGAGTTCAGGTTTTTTTATGTCTTGAACTTTAGTGATTAAAGTTCGGACAAGGCTATTTGTTTACTGAACTATCGGCACTGGTAGCGAAGGCCATTCATTTTCATTAAGAATACCCCGTTCAAACATGCCAGCCAGTCCTTGTAAACCACCGGTATGTAATAACACGATACGATGTTGGGCTGGGAAATAGTCCGACTCAATAAGATCTAATAATGCTAGGATCATTTTTCCTGAATACACAGGTTCAAAATCAATCCCTGTTACTTGACTAAACTCTCTAACTTTTTCTGCGTCTTGTGGGCTAAATTTAGCGTAACCACCGCAGTGATATTGATTCATGATAGACCAATTGTTAAATTTTTTGGCCTCATCTGGTAGTAGGTTTTCTACCTGACTTTCAAGATAATCCTGTTGTTTTAGCACAGCAATGCCAATTAGCGAGTGTTGTGCTTTATCTCCAAGTATAAGTCCAGCTAATGTACCGCCACTTCCAACAGGGGTGATTAAAGTATCAAACTCAGTTTGTTGATTCAGTTCATCAATAACTTCTGCAACACCGGTTAATGCAAGGGCATTACTACCACCTTCTGGAACTATGATGTGATCAGGATACTGCTTCTGTAATTGCGCTAAGTAATCTTTATCTTCGCGTAACCGATAAGTTTTTCGGTCAACAAAGTTAAGCTGCATGCCCCAGTGCTTGGCACAGGCTAAGGTATAGTTAGTTTGGTTATTTTCTTCACCGCGAATAATACCAATGACTGGTAGCTGTTGTTGCTTACAAGCAAATGCTGTTGCATGAATATGGTTAGAAAAGCAACCGCCAAACGTTATTACACCTTTTGCTGCTATCGATTTAGCATGGCGTAAATTGTATTTTAATTTGCGCCATTTATTACCTGAAATAATATTGTCTATCTTATCGTCTCGCTTGATGGCTACAGAAATATTGTGCTTTACAAATAAGGGATGATTCAGCGGTTGTAATTTTGATAGCGCGGACATAAAAAAGTATCTCGGAAATAAGCTAAATAAAATGAAGTAATTAAAAGACTTGCGTCAACATTAGAATTAGCGATAATAGTTTTATCTATGACGTAAATAAAATAATAATATCGCTTAATGTCAATTATTACACGTATCAAAGGTATTTTCTCTAAGCCAAAATCTTCTGATTTCATTGGTATTGCTTTACGACAGCATTCGATAGCGTTTTTTGCTAAAAAAGAAACTGAAAATAAGTGTGATTCTGTTGAAGTAAAGGCTCTTCCGCTTGTAAACACACTGAAAGAATTAGTATCTGAGCAGGCATTAAAAGGGCGATGTAATATAGTGTTATCAAATGCGCATTCACAAATTGTGCAAGTTGAAAGACCGAAAGTTCCTGACACTGAAATTAATGCGGCGTTAAAGTGGCAAATTAAAGATCTCGTTAATATAGCACCAGATAATATGGTCGTAGACTATTTTGATGGCCCAACGTTAGCGGGTGGTATGGAAAAAGTTAATGTTGTATGTGCCGCAAAGAATGATTTAGCTGAATTAGTGACGACATTAAGTACCGATGACTTATCCGTTGAAAGTATTACCACAGAAGAATTTGCTTTTGCTAGCTTGCTGCCTATTCAGCAAGATGCTGTACTACTCGTTTGTCAGCAGCCAAATGAAGAAATTAATTTATTAATCATTAAAAATGGTCAGCTATTTTTTAGTCGACGTTTACGTGGCTTTGTCCAAATTTCAAAAAAATCAGAAGATGAATTGATGATGGGGGTTATTGACTCATTAAGCTTAGAAATTCAACGCTCAACCGATTACTTTGAACGCCAACTCAAGCAAGCACCAATTAAAACTATTGAAGTGTTAGTTCCAATTGCAAATGAAGCATTTCTAGCGCGTAAATTAGCTGAAAATACCAATGTTGAAGTTAAGTTATTCACTATGCCTGACGCTTTTGATAATGAGCGTAAGCATGCCGTGGCGATAGCAGCAACCCAGTTAAATTTTATGGAGCCAGGATAATCATGGCCAAACATTCGATTAATTTATTGCAAGCTGACTTATTGCCGGAAAAAGTTTTATGGACTCTTAAGCGTGTTGTAAGTTTGTGGCTAGTGGTATTAGCGGTGATGTTATTACTGATATTTTTTGTGCAGTTACAGGTGAGTAGCTTAAATGCCGAATTCCAAGCACTGAACTCAGTTAATACAAAACAGCAAATGCAGTTACAAAACCTTGAACTTAAGGTGGCTAACAATCGCAAAGATGCACAGTTATTAACTCAGCTAGAAACTATTAAATTAGTGATTGAAAATAAACAACATTTACATCAACAATTAACGGATCCTACGCAAACATATAGTGCAGGTTTTTCTACCGCAATGGCAGAATTAGCTGAATTACATGATAAAAATATTAGCTTGCAACACGTTAATATTGGCCATGGTAATATGACTTTTTCTGGTTTAGCACGAACACCGGACGCTGTACCTAATTGGCTATCAGGTTTTGAGTCATCAACATTCTTATCGGGTAAACATTTTGTTAATTTCAGTTTGTCAGAAAATGAACAACAGGTAACTGAATTTACAGTTAGCTCTGCCGAAGCTAAAGGGGAATAACACTATGGCGCAATGGCAGGTTTATAGTGAAAAATTTAATAATATTACTAACCGTGAACAATACTTAATTATTGCGACAGGTTTAGTCGGCATTATTTTCATTTTGTATAGTTTGTTTTTAGATACACCCTTTCAGCGGGTGAGCCAACTTAATAAAGAGATAACACAGACACAGCAAAATAATCGAAATAATATTAATTCGATTGCAGTGTTAGAGCAGGCGTTAAGTGAAGATCCTAATATCGCACTGAAAAGAGAGTTAACGCAATACCAAGCAAAGTTAGGTGAAATTGATCAACAGTTGCTAAAACTAACCTCTGATCTTATTGACCCAATTCAAATGCGCTATGCACTGATCAAGTTACTTAAATTACAAAGCGGCGTTAAATTACTGTCTTTTGAGGTACTTCCTGCTCAACCAGTAACAAAAAGTAAAGTAGATGATGAAGCTTCAGGCGAAAAATCAACATTAGTAAAGAGCGAGCAAACTGAATCGAGTCAATTACGCTTATATCGTCATGGTATCAAGATTAAATTACAGGGAAAGTACTTCCAATTGAGAAAGTACTTAGCTCAATTAGAAGGCTTGTCTTGGAAGTTTTTTTGGCAAGAATTTAATTACCAATTAAAAGAATATCCGGTTAGTGAACTTGAAGTTGAAATATACAGTTTAAGTACTGCACAGGAGTTTATTGGTGTATAAAATTTCAATAGTTTTATTCATACTGCTTATGCCGCTTGCGGCAAGTGGTCAACAAACTGATCCGACTCGACCTTTTGGCGCAGTAGCATCTTCAAGTCATAGCGAGAAAAAATCTGCGCTAGTGCTACAGTCAATCATCCAAAACGGACAGTCGAAAAAAGCAGTGATTAATGGCCAAGTATTAAATGTTGGCGATGTATATAAAGGTTTTGAATTAATCGCAGTTAGTTCAAAAGGGGTGGTGCTGCAGTCATCACAAAGTAGAATGGAATTGTCTTTATTTTCCGGTGTTATAGCGAACTCAAAATGAAAAAAATAATGAAAAATAAAAAGCACCAAATACAATTGTTTTGTTGTTCTGCAGTAATCGTATTAGCGGGCTGTCAATCAGCGCCTAAGCCACCTACTGATGTTACTCAAGCATTGGATAGTGCAATAGCAGAGACCAACCAGCCTGCACCTAAACCATTGCAAGGCTTACCAAACTCTATTCGACAAGAGTTGATGCAAAAGGAGGTTCGACAAGCTCGTCATGGCTTGTTGGCTGAAAAACGTTTGCAAATTGCCGCAAGCGGTGTTGCCGCTGAGCAATTTTTTGCTGCCATTGTTGATGATTCACCTTATAGCATTGCCGTTCATCCAGAAGTTTCAGGCGCTATCACGCTTAATTTAAAAGATGTAACGCTTGATGAAGCGTTAGAAGTGGTTGAGTCGCTTTATGGTTATGATATTCGTCGTCAAGGACGTGTAATTCAGGTTTACCCTGCAGGAATACGCACTGAAACTATTCCTCTTGATTATTTGTATGTTAAGCGTAGCGGTATCTCAAGTACTAGCATCAATTCAGGTGGTGTATCGGAAAACGATCCTAACGGCTCGAATGGTAATAGTGGCAATAATAACAATCGTAACGGAAACAACAGTAATAGTAATAACACTAGCGGTAGTAATAATAATCAAAATGGTAACAGTGGTATTAACATTTCTACCGAGAATGAATCAGACTTTTGGACGGAACTAAAAGAAACATTAACAGCATTAGTTGGTAATGAAGATGGTCGTTCTGTTATTGTCTCTCCGCAGGCTGGTTTGGTAACTATTAAAGCATTACCATCAGAAATTGCAGCAGTAAAAACTTTCATTGATAGCACTCAAGAGCACTTGCGTCGTCAAGTGATCATCGAAGCGAAAATCATGGAAGTAACGCTAAATGATGACTATCAACAAGGTGTGAAATGGGACAAGGTTCTAGGGCACATTGAAAGTACTGATATTGGTTTTTCAACTTCCGGTGGTATTGCCGGCAATGTTATCTCTTCAGCAATTGGTGGTACAACAAGCCTAAGCTTTTTAAATAAAGACTTTAGTGGTGTTATTGAATTGTTATCAACACAAGGTAATGTGCAAGTGCTTTCTAGCCCGCGTATTACAGCGACTAATAATCAGAAAGCAATTATTAAAGTTGGTGATGATGAATATTTTGTCACTGATGTTTCTAGCACCACAACAACGGGTACATCAACTACCACTACACCTGAAATTGATTTAACTCCATTTTTCTCTGGCATAGCACTAGATGTTACGCCACAAATAGATGCCAATGGTGAAGTGATTTTACACGTTCATCCTTCTGTCACTATTACTGCTGAGCAAACAAAAACCATCAGGTTAAGCGATCAAGATATTATATTGCCGTTAGCACAAAGTAGTGTGCGAGAGTCAGATACTATTATTCGTGCAAAATCAGGTGAAATTGTTGTAATCGGTGGTTTAATTGAAACCCGTAAAGTTGACTTAGAATCTAAAACACCATTTTTGGGCGATGTACCGTTTTTAGGTGAATTGTTTAAAAGTAAAAGCGAGTCAGTGCAAAAGAAAGAGTTAGTTATTTTATTAAAGCCTATTGTGATTGGCCATGATACCTGGAAAAACCAACTGCAAGACGCACGCGCATTACTAAAACAATGGTTTCCAGAAGACTCGGATGCAAAAGCAACAAGTAATTAAGTTATAAGCTATGTATTTGTATCATTTTGGTTTGCGTGAATTACCTTTTACGCTAACCCCAAATACTAATTTCTATTTAGGTCTTGAGCCTCATAATGAGGCTTTAGCTGTTTTAATTACCGCACTAAAAACTGGTGAAGGTTTTATCAAAGTAGTAGGTGAAGTCGGGACAGGAAAAACATTGATGTGTAGAAAGCTACTCAATGAAATACCTGAGCACTTCGTTACCGCTTACATTCCTAATCCGTACTTAAAGCCGGATGAGCTCCGTCGGGCAGTTGCAGTTGAACTTGGTGTTAAGCAAGCACAGCGCATGTCTGTGCAATTGTTAACTCAGCGTATTCAAACAAGATTACTCGAATTACATAGCCAAGGTCATTCAGTCGTATTAATTCTTGATGAAGCCCAAGCACTGCCTGCTGAAAGCCTTGAAGCGTTGAGGTTATTTACTAATTTAGAAACAGAAACGCGTAAATTGTTGCAAGTGGTTTTATTTGCTCAACCAGAATTAGACGAAAGACTAGCGGAAACAGCGTTTCGTCAACTAAAGCAACGTATCACTTTTTCTTATAAATTACGTGCGATGACGGCTACTGAAGTAGAGCACTATATTCAACATCGATTACAGGTTGCAGGATATAAGGGCATAAATTTATTTGATCATAGATTAGCTAAAAAAATTGCTAAAGTTACTCATGGTATACCGAGGTTAGTAAATATTCTTTGTCATAAAATACTGATGCTTGGCTATGGTGAAGGTAGTTATCAGTTAACTAAAAAACATTTGTTTAGCGCAATAGAAGATACTGAAGGCATGCAAGGTAAGAAAACATCGAACATTTACCTTGTTGGCCTATTTATTACAATTATGTTTGCCGCTCTGTTCTTTACTTGGCGTGTTTTTGGAGTGTCAGTATGAGTGTTATAAATCAAATGCTTAAGGATCTTGATAAGCGTCAAGGTGAACAGGTTACTGACTCCAATGTCGCAGTACCAGTAACAAGAAAGAGCTCAAATACTAAGCTCGTTGCTATTATTGTCATTGTTATTCTTCTTGTTAATATCGCTGGAATATTCGCTTGGCAACTATATGCCGAAAATCAACAGTTGAAAACTCAAGCACAACAAAAGCAAAAGGTCACAAATCTTGCAACTCCTAAGGTGGTAAATACTGCTGTTGTGAGTGATACGCCTGAATTAGTTACTGATAAATTAGAAAACAAAGTAGCAACAGCAACAGTTGATAAAGTAACGGAGCCTGTGGCAACTGAAGCGATTACTGACGCCAATAAAGCCACTTCAAACGAGACTGAGATGAATGCTGTGGCACCCGAGCCGTTATTAGCAGCTAGCACGAATGTGGTTGAAAGCTCTGAAAAAAATACTCCTGCTGGCCATTCCCCAATAAAAGAACAAGAAAAAGAGGTGCTTGAAACTAAGCCTACGTTAACTATTTCTCGTTCACAGTTATCGCCAAAAATGTTGTCAGAAAAGAAAATAACCGAAGCTGAACGCGCTATGGAAGTAAATGATCTAGCTAAAGCAGAATCATTGTTTGAAGAAGTTTTGCTTTTGATTCCTGAACATGAAACAGCACGAAAGCAACTTGCTGCTTTGTGGTATGGCAAAAAAGCTTATCAGGATGCTATTAATTTATTATCACAAGGCATTGCAATAGCACCACAATCAGAAGAAATGCGCTTAATGAGCGCTCGAATTTATTTTGAACAAGGCCGAGCTAGGCAAGCCTTGAATTTATTAAACCCGATAAATAATAGCCAACGTGTAGATTTACAAGTATTGATAGCTAATATCGCTAGCGAAATTAATGAGTATAAAAGTGCAGCAAATGCATATCGAAAATTATTGATATTAGAGCCAAATGTTGGTCGCTGGTGGTTGGGACTTGCCGTTTCATTAGATAGTCAAGGGCAGTTTAAATTAGCCAGCAATGCTTATGATGAAGCAATCACTAAAGGTAATCTTTCAAGTAATGCCCTGCAATTCGCTCGTCAGCGTGTAGCAGAGTTAGGAGAATAATATGGCAGCACCTAAATTAAAGATGCGTTTAGGGGACTTACTGGTTCACGAACACATTATTAGTAATGAACAATTAATGCAGGCGCTAAATAGCCAGAAATCAACTGGCAGAAAACTAGGTGATGCGTTAATTGAATTAGGCCATATTGGTGAACGTCAATTACTTGAGTTTCTTGCACAACAACTTGATGTTCCTTTTCTAGACATTAGCCAACGACGTATTCCTAGCGAAGTGGCATTATTATTACCAGAAGTACACGCAAGGCGTCTAAGAGCGTTGGTGATTGAAGACCAAGGTGATTCTGTACTGCTAGGCATGAGTGACCCTGCTGATTTAAGTGCGCTTGATCAACTCGAACAAATGCTAGCGCCAAAGCGCTTAAAGCTTGCCGTTGTTATGGAGTCGCAATTATTCGAAGCGTTTGATGGCTTATATCGTCGTACTGCAGATATTGAATCTTTCGCGAGCCAATTAGAAGAAGAGTACGATCAAAGCAGCGACTTTGATTTATCGAGCTCATTCCTTGAAGAAGGTGGTGATGCAACCGTTGGAAAATTATTACAATCTGTATTTGCTGATGCCATCCAAATGCGTGCTTCTGATGTGCATATTGAACCCGATGAAAATTCATTGCGTATTCGTCAACGTATTGATGGCGTATTACAAGAGAATATTCTAAAAGAAAACAAAATCGCCTCGGCCATGGTGTTACGACTGAAGTTGATGGCTGGCTTAGACATTTCAGAAAAACGCCTACCACAAGATGGACGATTTAATTTACAAATTAATGGCCATAGTATTGATGTGCGTATGTCGACTATGCCGGTTCAGCACGGTGAATCTGTGGTCATGCGTTTACTTGACCAATCAGCAGGGCTTTTATCACTTGATGAAACGGGTATGCCTGAGCATTTTGTTAAGCGTATTCGCCATCAAATTTCACGTCCACATGGTATGGTGTTAGTTACAGGTCCAACGGGTAGCGGTAAAACTACAACCTTATATGCTGCATTAAGTGAGCTAAATAAGGCTAGTAAAAAAATTATTACGGTTGAAGACCCTGTTGAATATCGTTTACCACGCGTAAATCAAGTGCAGGTTAATAGTAAAATTGACTTAACATTCTCAAGCGTTTTACGTACGGCTTTACGACAAGATCCTGATATTTTGATGGTCGGCGAAATGCGTGACCAAGAAACTGTTGAAATTGGATTACGAGGTGCATTAACAGGTCACTTGGTTTTATCTACGCTACATACCAATGATGCTATCACTAGTGCTTTACGTTTGCTTGATATGGGCGCGGCAGGGTTTTTAGTTGGTAGTTCGCTTAGAGCCATCATTGCACAGCGTTTAGTGCGTAAAGTTTGTGAGGGTTGTAGGAAAGTACATCAACCCGATCAGCAAGAATTGCTTTGGTTATCTAATTTAGTTGGAGATGATGTTAAAGATATTGAGTTTAGTCATGGCAGTGGTTGTCAAACCTGCCAATATACTGGCTATAAAGGTCGTATCGGTGTTTTTGAACTATTAGAAATGAATGAGCCTATGATGTCTGCTTTAAAGCGCGAAGATACTGAAGCTTTTTCTCAATTAGCTAAGCAACACCCAGAGTTTAAGCCTTTAGCATTAGCAGCTTTTGACTACGCTAAGTTAGGAATTACGAGTGTAGAAGAAGTATTACGCTTAGTTGAAACCGTCGACGTGACAGGATAAACAATTAAATTATGCCAGCTTTTAATTATATAGGTCGAGATGCCAGTGGTAGCCAAGTAAAAGGCGCTATTGATGCAGCCAATTCAACACTTGTTGCTGAACAGTTGTCTCGTCAACGTATTATTCCTATATCAATTGAAAGTGCGAAAAGTTCGACAGCAGAAAAGTCATCTACAGATATTGATATTGGAGATCTATTAGGACTGAATCCGGTTACTTTAGATGATTTAATCGTTTTTTGTCGACAAATGTATGCTTTAGTTAAATCAGGTGTTCCTATCTTACGCGCTATAAACGGCATGGCGGAATCTAGCACATCAGTGAAATTGAAATCTGCATTAAATGATATTTCAGCGCAGCTTGAAGGTGGTTTTCCGTTATCAACCGCGTTGCATCAGCATCCAAAATTATTTTCTCCGCTCTTCATCTCGTTGATTCATGTAGGCGAAAACACTGGTAACTTGGACGATGCATTTTTAAAACTCGCGAGCTATTTTGAGCGTGAGCAAGAAACTCGAAAACGAATTAAAACTGCTTTGCGTTACCCATCATTTGTATTAATAGCACTTGTTGCCGCTATGGTGATATTAAATATTTTTGTTATCCCAACCTTTGCCAATATGTTTGCTAAATTGGGCGCTGATTTGCCTTGGGCAACGAAAATACTTATTGCTAGTTCCGATTTCTTTTTAGATTACTGGCCGCATATGTTAATTGCTAGCGTTGTTGGTATTTTTGCTTTACGACGTTATCTGCAGACATCAAAGGGCATGTACTTATGGGACAAGCGAAAGCTGAAGCTACCGGTTGTTGGCGGTGTTATTGAACGCTCGATACTGTCTAGATTTTCGCATAGTTTTTCAATAATTTTACGTGCCGGTGTGCCAATGACTACAGGGCTAACGTTAGTGGCTGATGCTGTTGATAATACCTTTATGCGTAAAAAAATTATCGCTATGCGTAGCAATATTGAAAGTGGTGAGAGTTTATTACGGTCTGCTTCGGCGAGTACTTTATTTACACCACTGGTTTTACAAATGATTGCCGTTGGTGAAGAAACTGGTCGAGTTGATGAACTACTTGAAGAAGTTGGTGATTATTATGAGCGCGAAGTAGATTATGAGCTTAGTACGCTAACTGCCCGTATTGAACCTATAATGATAGCCATTGTTGCCGGTATGGTATTGATACTTGCGCTAGGTATATTCACCCCGATGTGGGATATGATGTCAGCATTTAAAGGCAAGTAAAATTTGTATGGATAAAGTTTAATGACATCGCAACAAGTTGCTGAAAAAAGTGAGAGATCGCTTGGTGAACTGCTAATAGCAGTTGTACTTGTAGCTTTATTAATGGCAAGTTTTATCTACTACTTTTTTAAACATCAAGGACAGCTAACACGTGCTGGTTTCGAATCTGTAAGTCATGTGTTTTCTGCTAGAATTAATGGAATTCATGCCCAATGGTTTATGGATTCTCAACCGAGTTTTGTCGTTATTGACGTTAGCCTTGCAAGTAAAATGGAAAAAGTGATGGTGCCAGTTAACCAAGCTGGTTGGGTAGATGTACAAAATCCTACGTTACGGTGTCAAAATATATGGCAGTATGTAATGGAGTCACCCTTGGAGTATATGAAGAAGTCTATTGGTGCTGTATTGGTGCAATCACATGGCGAGAAAATGGTAAGCTATTGCCAGTATAGCTTGCCTAGCGGTGAATACTTTACCTATCAAATTGACAATGGCAAAGTGAGCTTTCAGCAAAAAGTTGATTGAGTTCATGGTATATAAGGTAAAATAACAACATAAGTAGGTGACTTTGTTAGTAATTCATTGTTAGAATTAATTATAATTGTATAGAAGTGAGGTTGGTATGAAAAAACAGTCAGGTTTTACCCTTATCGAACTAGTTATCGTTGTTGTTATTTTAGGGTTTCTAGCCGTAACAGCAATTCCTAAATTCCTTGATTTAACTGACCAAGCAAAACAGGCAAATATTGAAGGTATGGCAGGTGGCTTTGCTACTGCAATATCATTAGCACGAGCACAATGGGAAGCAGAAGGTCGCCCTAAGAATGCGAGTGATGAGAATAATGTTGAATATGATGGCACTACTGTATTTTTAACTAAAAAAAATGATACAACGACGCCAAAAATCAGACCAGGATATGTTACTGGCCTGTCAGATAATGGCGATACTTTAGGCGGTCTAACAGCAAGTGACTGTGTTGATATTTGGCAAAATATTTTACAGCAGCCTCCTCGTGTCACAGACACATTAGGAACATTAAATAGCGATAATTCTATGGACTATTTTGTTTCAAAGTCAGGTACCGCTGCTGATGCTATATGTCATTTCTATTTAAAAGAAACGTTAAACAAAGATGGCAACAATAACTTTACTAGCCCAGGTACAGACACTGGTACAGGTAATAGTTTTACATATCAACCAGCAGATAGCTCTGTTGTTGTATATATCAACAATTAATAGTTTATTAATAATAAAAAGGTTTATTTTATGAAGATGTTAACGAAAAATAGTTTTAGCCAGCAAAAAGGTTTCACTCTTATTGAGTTAGTTGTTGTTATCGTTATTTTAGGTATTTTAGCTGCGACGGCTGCACCTAAGTTTATTAATTTACAAGATGATGCTCGCACTGCGACTTTGCAAGCAGTTAAGGCATCAATGCAATCGGCAGGTACATTGGTTCACAGTAAATCTTTAATTAAGGGTAACCAAGATACAGCTGCAGGTGCTAATGTTGATGTAATAGTAAATGGTGTCACGGTAGACATTGCCTTTGGTTATCCACTAGCTGATTATACTAGTGAAGCTGGAGCTTGGTCTGATTTAATTGAAGTAGCCACAGATTTCGAATCAGGAATGGTTGGTACTACATTTGTTGTTCGTCCAAAAGGCCAAACTGCTCCTACAGCGATTCCAGCAAGCCCATACACTGCAACAACAGCTTCTAATTGTTTTGCATTTTATACTCAGGCTACAGCAGTGAATGGCTTGCCAAATATTCAAGTGGTTGAATGTTTATAAATGAAAGAATGGTAAATGTTATTAAGGGAGAGCTTAGCTCTCCTTTTTTTATTCTAAATAATTGATTGTTTTATGAACTAAAAGTCGATAACTTTTTTATTTAGCGGTAGTATATTGATTATTAGTAGGATTTTAATTAAGTGTTTTGTTGTTACTTCTAAACTCTTAATACTTTAATAGAAGGTTGATTAGAATGAATTCCAAAGGGTTTACCTTAATAGAGCTTGTTGTTGTTATTGTTATTCTCGGTATTTTGGCTGCTATAGCCGCACCTAAGTTTATCAATTTGTCAGCAGAAGCAAGAACCTCAACATTGCAAGCTGTACGAGCAAGTATGCAAGGGGCTTCAGGGCTTGTTTATAGTAAGTCTTTAGTAAAAGGTAATCAGAAAGAGATTAATTCTACTGTTACAATTACTGATGGTGAACTCAATATAAAATATGGTTACCCTCGGGCTAATGAAGCTGAGTGGAAGCGATTGATCACCATAGACGAAAATTTCGATTATAAAGTTTTTGGCACTAGCTCTTTAAATGTTTTAGTTATTTATCGTCGAGATTCTCCTGAACCGACTAACGCAGGTAGCCCTTGTATGGTTTATTATTTAGAGCCGACAGTTCCTAATACACCCCCTCGGTATGAGCTAAATGACTGTGAATAAAATTTCTCAAAACTAGTTTGGGGATAAAGTGGATATTATAAAATCGAAACGTATATCGTTACTAGCTGCTAATCGAGGATTTACTCTTATAGAGTTAATTATTGTTATAATTATCTTGGGGATATTGTCAGTTACAGTAGCTCCAAAATTCTTTACTACATCAGGCTTTTCTGAATTCGCTTATCGAAGCGATGTTATTGCAAAGTTACGTTTAATACAAACGCGTGCTATGCAGCAAGTTAATGAACCATGTCATCGTGTAAAAATTACTAATAAACAATTAGGAAAAATTGATTGTGATCCTACAGCAATATTTGTAGATCAAAATTTACAACGAGCAACGCTAGTGTCGGTGGAGGTTAGTGACAATGTTTCATTTAGTCCTGAAGGTTTTATCTTTGATTTCAATAGTTTTGGCAAACCCTTTGTTAATGATATTAATGTCAAAGTAGAAATTACTATCGCAGGTGAGCAACCGTTAGTTGTTGCGATTGAGGCGGAAGGTTATATCCATGCGCAATAAAACCGGCTATAAATGTTCCAAACTAGTTCTCTATAAATCATTACGTGGTTTTACCCTAGTTGAAACCATAGTGGGTATAGTTGTATTGTCGATAGCTTTTACTATATTTACTTCTCTGATTTATCCTTTAGCGAATCAAAGTGCTGAGCAAGTTCATCAAATTCGTGCTGCAGAGCTTGGTCAGTCGATGATCAATGAAATACTTGGCAAAGCTTTTGATGAAAATTCAGACATGTCCGGAGGCGTCTATCGCTGTGGTGAAGATCAAAACAATGATAGCTTGGTAGTACCAGTTGATGGTGAAACATGCTCGGCCACACTCGGGAATGAAGAGTCAAATAAACGTGAATTGTTTGATGACGTTGATGACTATAATGGTTTAACTGGTATAGAAAGCTCATTAGGCTCGGATGATAGTTTGAATAATATCTACTTTGGTTTCGAAGCCTCTGTTAGCGTAATAAATGATAGTAACTACAGCGGAAAAAGTGATGTAGGTGATAATAATTTTACTGCAAAACTTATCACGGTAACAATAAAAACACCTCAAGATACTGAATATGTATTTTCCGTTTATAAGGTTAACTATTAATGCAAGTGCCATATAAACAAAAAGCTTTCACCTTAATTGAAATGGTAACTGTTATTGTTATTTTAGGGATCTTGGCAACCAGTGTTACGTCATTTATCCGTTTTGGTACTCAAGGTTATACTGATGCGGTTGATCGTGATGAATTAATTTCAACAGCACGCTTTGTTATTGAACGACTAAATCGTGAAGTAAGAAACGCTTTACCTAATAGTATCCGAGTTACTAAAGACGATATTATGCAATGTTTGGAATATGTGCCTATTGTAAACAGTGTTGTTTATCTTGATATTCCTGTGGTGCCAGATACTGCTAGTAGTTCTATTGATGTTATGATGCTAAAAGCCTTACCTCTACCATCAGTAAATTCGATATCGATTTATGCCCTTAATAGTGCTGATATCTATGATAGAAGAGCCGGTGTTATTGCTGAATTTGATGATATAACACTTAACCCGAATTCTGCTCTCCCCTCAACTATATCCTTATCTGCAAATACTTTGTTTGAAGCTGAATCCCCAACAAGTAGGTTATATTTGATTGATGAGCCTGTTGCTTATTGTTTGGTTGGTAGTTCATTATACCGATATAATAATTATGCTTATTCCAGTGAAAATACACCTATATTTGATGGAGCAAATCGTAGTTTAATGGCGGAGTATTTAACAAACGATACTTCTGTAGATAATGAACTTCCTTTTAAAGCTGAGCCCGCAACTTTACAACGTAATGGTTTAGCGTTAGTAAGGTTAATATTTAGCCTTAATTTAGAACAAATAGTTTTTAATAACGAAATTCAGGTACCAAATGTTCCATAGTAAGCAGTGTAAAGTATCTAAATTGCCTTGCAATATGCAAAGCAAATTTTATAGCCAAGGGAGTGCACTAGTTATTGCAATATTTGTTATTATTGTAATGTCACTACTTGGTGCTGCTCTAGTGAAAATGATGGATTCGAGCCAGGAGAGTGTTGTTTACGAAGTGCTTGGTACAAGGGCTTATGCAGCAGCACAAACAGGTGTACAGTGGCAGTTGGGGGAGTTATTTCCAATTGGCTCATCTGCGAGAAGGTGCAGCGCGGTAAGTAATGTACCGCCTCTAATTAACCAAGTAGAAGGCTTTACAAGCTGCAAAATTGAAAACCCAATAGAGTGTAGTGATTTTCTACATCGGGGTGTTGTTTATTATACCATTAAAAGTACAGGGCAATGCGATTTGGACGGTGAGTCGACTTCTAGGGTAATAGAAGTGGAAGCTCGAAGTATCCAGTAATGATAATGTTGTAAGTATTTTTTACAACTATACATTCTGACAATATAAATAATTTTTAAATTATTGTTTTTTAACATGCTTTTTGTTTTGGCGTGCTTTTTGCTTTATGTATTTCAATTGTTCTGTTTTTCATTAGTTGAGGTTTATGATGATCAATTCATCCCTAAAGTTTATTTCTGTATTATGTTTTTTATTAACTAGTAGTGCTTTTGCTGGTTATATAGCTACTGACTTAACGGAAGATACATATATTACTTATAAGGGGTATGATTGGACTTGGGCATCTTCAGTTAATGTAACTAATTATGAGAAAAGTGACTTTTTCACTGGAGAAGTGGTAAGTAATACTTTTGAAAATGCAAGTGTGCATTCAGGTTGGATGAGTTTCACAACTGGCAGTGATTTAGATACTATTTTTCAAGAGTTGACTCTTTCAAACTTCTTACGCGGTGATGTAGCAATTCAATCTTTTGCATATTGGAATTCTTACTTTGACGAAGTTGATTCTGTTTTCCAAGTTGGACATGTTAATTTTAACGCTCTAGAATTTGGTCTTCGAAGTGGTTTAAAAGATGATACTGGAAGTTTTGAAAATAATGAAACATTCTACGTTCGAGCTTCATTATCACCATCACAGCCAGCAACGCCTGTTCCAGAACCAACAACATTATTCATTTTCGGAATTGGGCTTGTAGGATTTGCGTTTAGACAGAAAATTAAAAAATAAATAGTATTCTTACTCACTGAAACCTCGCTTAAAGCGGGGTTTTTTTTTGCTAATTTTTACATTAAGCCTAACTTAAATGACATTAAATTCTAACCTAATTTCTTTCTAGTACTATTATGTGGATAGCTATAATACTCAATAACTTTTCAAGTATGGTATGATTTAAGTGTTTTCCTCGTCATTTTTCTATGCACATACATTAAGGGTTAATGGTAGTAATTATGAGCTTAGCCAAATATTTTGTTATTTCTTATGGCATATTATTCTCTGTGTTATCAACCAATACTATCGCCGCCGAATGTTCCGCTGTTTTTCCTGATGTTATTGCTACACATGGCAATGGTGTTGGTAATAGCCAAATAAATTTTGGTTATAATGCTCACCTTCTCAATAATCCTGATACTGAGCTATCGACACGGAGAGTTAGTCACAATTCGGGTTCGAATATTAATAGTTGCGTTGGTGCAAATTGCACAGCGTCAAATACCTCAGCTGAAACAACTAGTGTTAACTTTAGACGTGGTGGAGGTACCATTGATGTTAACCCTGGCTTTAACGAAACAGTAACATTTGGCACGACATCGGTTAATTATTACGATCAGGTAAATGCGAACTCTCAAGCAACATTAAATTTCAGTGACGGACATGATGTGTATTTCTTTGAGCGTTTAGCGTTAGGGTTTAATAATACACTTAACCTTGCTGCCGGAAAAACCTATTATTTAAATTCGTTTTCTATGGGGTCTAGCAATAAAATTAACGTGATTGGCAGTGGCACTGCCATTGTTTATGTTAACTCTAGCGTGAATTTTTCCTCTTCTACTACGATAAATTCGACCGGGGAAAATGTATCTGGTGATACAAGTAAGTTGGTAATGCATATTAACGGTAATACTACCTTTAGCAGTCGCTCAACCTATAGCGGTGCCCTTTATGCTAACGACCTAAATTTTAATTCTCCAAGTTACCTGTATGGTGTTGCTTCGGGCCAAAACGTTACCCTAGCAAGCAATTCAACACTCACCTACGACAATAACGTGTTTAACGCTGACTTTGGCGAAGTGTGTGAATCAAGTGCAAATTCTGTCACCGCTATTGCAAATTTCAAGTTTGATGAAACGCAGTATGATGATGTTGCTGGTGAAATAAAAGATAGTATTGGCACATTTCATAGTCGTGCAAAATCAGCGCAACCGGTTGACGGTAAAGCTTGTCGAGCACTTGATTTATCGGCTACGGGTACTGCTGATTACGCGATAATTGACAACAATGTTTTAGATGGTAAAAAAGAATTCAGTATCTCGTTATGGGAGAAAACAGCTAAAACGGGAAATCAAAGTTTTCTTTCTGGCGCAACATCAGGCAGTAATAATGAGCTTATTATGTGGTTTACAAGGGACACATCATTTAGCCCTCATTTGCAAAATAGTGCCAATGGTAGTTTACCTATTTCTTCTATTGCTGGTGATCAATGGCGTCATTTAGTGTTGACACATGGCGATAATAAAAGCTGTTTGTTTATTGATAAAGTCGCGCAAGGTTGTATTACACAGGCGACTAATACACTCGATATAGAGGTCTAATTTTAGGGCAAGAGCAGGACTCTGTTGGTGGTGGTTTTTCTTCATCCCAAGCATTTGATGGTTTATTAGATGAGCTCGTTATTTTTGATCAGGTTATCGGACAAGGCCAAATAGATGAAATTTATGATTTTCAAAATAATGGCTTAGATCTCGATGGCGAACCTATTGTTTGCCCAGATATTCCTCCTATTGAATTTGCTTCCCCAATTGCAAATTTTAAATTTGATGAAACTGAATATGCTGACGTAGCTGAAGAGGTAAAGGATAGTGTTGGCAACTTTCATAGTCAGGCAAAACTAGCACAACCGGTTGACGGAAAAGTTTGTCGTGCAGTCGACTTATCTACAACAGGAACAGAAGATTACGTAGTTCTTGATAAAGATGTTTTACACGACAAAGATGAATTTTCAATTTCCTTGTGGGCAAAAACGGCTAAAGAAACTAATCAAAGTTTACTCTCTGGTGCCAGTAGTGGCAGTAACAATGAATTGATTATGTGGTTTAACAGCGACACTCGATTCATTCCATATTTGCAAAATGGCCAAAATGGCACTTTATCAACATCGTCTATAGCTGGAAATACATGGCATCATCTGGTTTGGACACACGGTAGAAATAGAAGCTGTTTATTTATCGATAAAGAAGCACAAGGTTGTGTGACCCAAACAACCAGTACATTGAATATTGAAAGTTTAATATTAGGGCAAGAGCAAGATAGCGTAGGTGGCGGTTTTAGCTCAAGTCAGGCTTTTAACGGTTTAATAGATGAGTTGATTATATTTGAAGATGCAATAGGGCAAGAACAAATAGATCAAATTTATGATTATCAAAATAACGGTTTAGGGTTAGACGGTGAAGTCATCTCTTGTAACAATGAGATTATTGCCCAGTATTCAATGGAAGAAACCTCATGGAATGATGTGGCCAACGAAGTCATTGATGAAACCGGTAATTTTGACGCACAAGGAGTTGATGGAGCTTCAACCAGCAATGCAACTCCAGCCTTAACGGGCAACCCTGGTACTTGTGGCTATGGCAGTTTTGATGGTGTTGATGATTATATCGAATTGCCAAGTACTTTTGAAAATTTACAAGACAGTTTTACCATCACTGCATGGATTAACCCAAGCAATCTAAATAGTGGTTCACGAATATTTATAGATGATCAAAACAACCAACAAGGGTTTGGTTTTAGTTTGGGTGATCCTGGCAATGGTCGACTGCGTTTCTTTTCTCGTGGTGTTAGTCCTATTAGTGTTGATACCAATAGTTCAATTGCAGCTAACACTTGGAGCTTTGTTACCGCTGTTCATAATAGTGTGACTAAAACTCGGCAAATCTATATTAACGGTGTTGCACAAGCGGTAAACGGTACTAGTACAAGCAGTACTTATACGGGAACTTGGGGAGTTGATACTGGCCCTGCAAGTATTGGTGGTGAAACTTCAGCATCAGGAGAAAACGGAAGTAATTTTCATTTTACTGGTGCTATTGATGAAGTGCACGTATTTAAAGGAGCACTGAGCGCGGCTGAAATAAATGAAGTTTATGCAAAAAGGCATGCCTGTGTTGAACCCGTTATTCATCATTATGAAATCGTGCATGATGGAAATGGTTTAACTTGTGCCGTAGAGCCGATAACCATCAAAGCCTGTACCAATAGTGATTGCTCAGCCAGTAGCGATTTAAGCACAGAATCTGTCAGTTTAGATTTTACTATTACTAGCCCAACAGATGGCACCAGTATTAAATTCTCACCTACATTTACTGGCAGTACGAGTTTTGATTTTAATCACACGAAGGCTGAAACGATTACCCTATCGATTGATGGGGCAACCATAGCGGCAAGTAATCCAATTGAGTGTTCAGGCTTTGGTAGTAGTTGTGAAATGACGTTCTCTGATGCTGGTTATATTTTAACACTGGATGATCACAACTCTTGTACGATCCCTAATTTAGTTATTCAAGCGGTGAAGTTAAGTGATAATGGTATGAGTTGCGCTCCAGCTTATGTAGGTGCTCAGCCGGTAGATTTAACGTTTACTTATAGTAATCCCGTTACCGGTACTAAACTCCCTAAAGTTGATAATATTGAAATGGCAGCAAGTGGAGTTGCGCAAAGAAAGGTGATTACCTTTGACACTAATGCGACAGCAACTTTACCTTTCCAATATAATGATGCTGGCCAAATTAATATTGCTATTAGTGAGGGCTCTGATTCAGGATTGTCATCAGATAATGTCACTGTGGTTGTCAGCCCTGACCGGTTACTGATAAATGCATTTGAAGCAAATTCGGCATGCTCAAGCGCAAATCCTAATGACATAATATGCAATAAGTTCAAAGCTGCAGGAGAAAATTTCACCTTAGATATTGCTGCAACATGTGCCGACGAAAGAACGTATACACCTAACTTTGAGCTATACAATATTGCATTAAATGTTAAAACCGTTGCTCCAGTACTAAGTCCAGAAAATCCTGTGGCCTTAGGAATAACTAACTTTGACTTTGTTGAGGACTTTGGCGCCATAAAAAATGGCATTATTGAGCTCGCCGAGCAAAGTATTTCAGAAGTTGGTGTATTTACAATAACTGCAACCCCACCAGTTAATGGCTATTTTAATAAAACAATCCCTATAGCTGTCAGTAAGAATATTGGCCGTTTTATACCAAAATACTTTACGGTGAGCACCGTGTTTGAAGGTGAGTTGAAAAATAGTAATGGAGGTAGTTTTGCGTACACGGGCGAATTGAATAAATCAACTTTAGCTGATGGCGCAATGTCCTATAAAAGTCTTCTTGAGCCTGAGGTTTTAATTACAGCCTATAATGCCAGTACACCGAGTAGAATTACAAAAAACTATACTGCTAACTTTATGATGCTTGAGGAGACAAGTTTTACAATAACATCACCGATATTCGATATTAGCCGAGTTGAGAAAACTATAGATACTGATGTCGTTGCAGCTATAAATTTCTTGGCAAGTAATTTAAGTGATGAAGGTGATGGCACGATAAAATATAAATTTAGTGACGCCGACCATTTTCTTTATACGCGTAATGAACAATCATTAATTGATAAATATACGGCAGATATAAATATACAAATAGACTCTATTATTGATACCGATGATGTCGCTACAGATGACACTGACACCGATGGCAATAATGGTATTTTGACGCTAGATCCAAAAGGTATTGAAATTAGGTTTGGTCGATGGAATATAGATAACACCTACGGGCCTGAGACTGCGGATTTACCATTACCTATGTCTGTTCAATATTGGAATGGTAGCCAATTTGTCGTTAATGATCTTGACAGTTTGACAGCCTATGATGGCAGCGTCGCTTCGAATTACACTAAGGACAATACCGATTTATCACCGCAATTAGCAACAGGAGTTGTAAATGTTTCTGATGCAGGGCCAATGTTTAATTTAGGGCTAGGCCAGCTTCTATTGTCACAGCCTACTGATGGTTCACGAGGTCAAATTCGAGTTACTTATGAAGATGTACCTACTTGGTTGAAGTTTAACTGGAATACTAATGATGAAAATAATGATGGTAATATTTTTGATGATAACCCATCGGGTGTTGCAACCTTTGGCCTCTACCGAGGTAACGACCGAATCATCTCTTGGCGAGAAGTGACAAATTAGTCTTTAATTTGGCGAATGTTAGCCTTAACCGTGCTGGATTCTTCTTATTCTAATATTTGGTGAAAAAATCTTAATTTTTCGTGAATTTTTTATCATTCTAACAACACAAGCATCAAAGTCTGCGGTATGATAGCGAGTTAATAACGCTATTTTTAATATGTAGGCTATCGCTGTTCTGCATATCAAGAACCCTAATATTCTGGCAATTTGTTGCCTAGGTGATGTTTAAAGGACATTTCGACAATATGTTTAAGAAATTACGCGGCATGTTTTCTAACGATTTATCAATCGACTTAGGAACAGCAAATACCCTGATTTATGTAAAAGACCAAGGCATTGTACTGAACGAGCCTTCTGTTGTAGCTATTCGTCAAGACCGTGCAGGTGGCTCTAAAAGTGTCGCCGCGGTTGGCTCTGCAGCTAAACAAATGCTAGGTCGTACTCCCGGAAATATTGAAGCAATTCGTCCGATGAAAGATGGTGTTATTGCTAACTTCTTTGTTACTGAAAAAATGTTGCAGTACTTTATTAAACAAGTACACAGTAATAACTTTTTGCGTCCAAGCCCACGTGTTTTAGTGTGTGTACCATGTGGTTCAACACAAGTTGAACGACGCGCTATTCGTGAATCAGCATTAGGTGCTGGCGCTCGTGAAGTTTATTTGATTGATGAGCCTATGGCTGCAGCCATTGGTGCAGGTATGCCGGTATCCGAAGCAACGGGTTCAATGGTTGTTGATATTGGTGGTGGTACGACAGAAGTTGGTATTATTTCATTAAACGGTGTGGTTTATTCTTCATCGGTTCGTATTGGCGGTGATAAGTTTGACGATGCGATTATTAACTACGTACGTCGTAACTTTGGTAGCTTAATTGGTGAAGCAACTGCTGAACGTATTAAGCATGAAATTGGCTCTGCTTATCCGGGGGAAGAGTTAGTTGAAATTGAAGTACGTGGCCGTAATCTAGCCGAAGGTGTTCCTCGTAGTTTCACATTAAATAGCAATGAAATTTTAGAAGCTTTACAAGAACCATTAACCGGTATTGTTAGTGCAATCATGGTTGCGCTTGAGCAATCTCCACCAGAATTAGCCTCTGATATCTCAGAGCGCGGAATGATTTTAACTGGCGGTGGTGCATTACTTAAAGGTCTTGACCGTTTATTAATGGAAGAAACAGGTATTCCAGTAGTAGTAGCTGATGATCCATTAACTTGTGTGGCTCGTGGTGGCGGTAAAGCCATTGAAATGATAGATATGCACGGTGGCGATCTGTTTTCTTACGAATAACGATTAGTTCACGCAATGAATCCTATTTTTAAGCATGGACCTTCCCCACAGCACCGACTAGTTTTGGTGCTGTTTTGTTCTGTATTGTTAATTTTTTTCGACCATAAAATGAATAGCTTCGAATCCGTTCGAGGCTTTTTACAATCTATGGTCAGCCCTTTACAGTATTTGGCTACTACGCCGAAGCAAATGATGAATTGGGCAGCAGAAAATATCGTTACTCGTCGCCAACTTATTGCGGATAATGAGCAATATAAAGTTAATGAACTGGTTTTTCATGAACAGGCGTTGCAGTTAGATATTGTTAAAAAAGAAAATGAACGCTTAAGAGCATTACTTTCCTCACCATTGCGTAATGATGCCAAAAAGATGGTGGCAGAAATTTTAGCAGTAGACAGTGACCCTTATACCCATCAAGTGGTGATAAACCGTGGTGCTAACGAAGGTGTTTTTGAAGGCCAAGCGGTTATTGATGACGAAGGCATTGTTGGGCAAGTACTCCATGTCGGTACAACGAGTAGTCGGGTGTTACTTATCACTGACGTGACTCATGCCATACCAGTAAGAATAAGTCGTAACGGTGTGCGCTTAATTGCGGCTGGTGTTGGGGTTATTGATCGATTAACTCATAACCATGTGCAGCATAGTACCGATATTCGCGTCGATGATATCTTGGTTACATCCGGTTTAGGCGGAAAGTTTCCAGAAGGCTACCCGGTTGCTAAAGTAACATCGGTTATTCAAGATGAATCTCATGCCTTTGCACGTATTCAAAGTCAGCCGGTAGCAAAAATAGACCGTTTACGTTACGTACTATTATTGTGGCCAGAACAAGCTGAAACAAAACCATTGAAAAAGTCACAAGCAGCCACTAAAAGCAAGTCAGTCAAGAAAGGTGAAGGTGAATGAGCCTCTCTAGCCGTTTAATTATTCTGTTAACTTTTTTAGTCGCGCTTATGGCAAGCATTATGCCTTTACCATTAAGTGTTGATGCTTTCCGCCCTGATTGGGTGTTAGTGGTTTTGCTTTATTGGTGTTTAGCATTACCAACACGGGTTAATGTTATTTACGCTTGGGTATTGGGATTTATTTTAGATGTTTTGTTAGGCTCTACGTTAGGCGTACATGCTGGTGCAATGGCGTTAGCTGTTTATATTGTGGCGAGTAACTTCCAAAAAATACGTAATTTCTCGGTTTGGCAACAAGCGATGATTGTTGGCGTACTGTCAGCTCTGTATCATTTAATCGTGTTTTGGCTGCAACGCTTTTTAACTGATGCAATATTTTTACCTAGCTATTTATACCCCGTGATCACGACAATTGTGCTTTGGCCGTGGGTATTTTTACTCTTACGCAAAATTAGACGAAACTTTCGAATCAAATAACATGTCTACTACTTTAATACTGGCGTCACAATCACCTCGCCGAAAAGAGTTGCTAACGCAGCTAGGTTATACTTTTCAATGTTTACCCGCAGATATTGATGAAAGCATTCAGTCAGATGAGAATGCTGCACAATATGTTGCACGTTTGGCGTTAGAAAAAGCAAATGCAATTGCACAAAATCAGGCGAATGGTGACGTTGTTGTATTAGGCTCTGATACCTGCGTGGTGTTTCAGCAGCATATTTTAGGTAAGCCAGAATCATTAGATGATTGTATCGCTATACTAAAAATGCTGTCTGATAATTCACATCAGGTGGTTACCGCTATTGCGGCAGTACAAGGTGAGCGTAGTGAAGTAATAGTTGTTACTACCGACGTTGACTTTAAAGCCTTATCGACGCAAGAAATCACTCGTTACTGGCAAACAGGTGAACCGCAAGATAAAGCTGGTGCTTATGGTATTCAAGGTATAGCTGGACAATTTGTGAAACAAATTCGCGGTAGTTATTCTTCAGTGGTCGGGTTACCTTTGTATGAAACAGCCCAGTTGTTATCTTCTTTTGGCGTGAAATCGTTAATAGCGCAAGACTAATTTTGATATAAATAGGAATTGATATGAGCGGTGAGTTACTGATCAATGTTACGCCCAGCGAAACGCGAGTGGCACTAATCGAAAATGGTTCACTGCAAGAAGTTCATGTTGAACGTGAAGCTCGTCGAGGCTTAGTCGGTAATATTTATCTTGGTAAAATTATTCGCGTGTTACCTGGTATGCAAGCCGCATTTGTTGATATAAATTTAGGTAAAGCCGCATTTCTTCATGCTTCTGATATCAATTCAAAACTTATTGTAAAAGAAGAAAACAGTAGTCATGACCAAGTGCCTGATATTCGTAACTTAGTACACGAAGGTCAATACATCGTTGTACAAGTGGTGAAAGACCCGCTAGGTACTAAAGGCGCGAGGCTAACTACTGATATTACTGTCGCAGCGCGATTTTTAGTGCTAATGCCAAATGCTAGCCATGCCGGAATTTCACAACGCATAGAAGACCCTAAAGAGCGTAATCGTTTAAAGTCCATTGTTACGCCATATTGTGGTGAAGATCATGGCTTTATTGTTCGTACTGCTGCAGAAGGTGCAGGCATTGAAGAATTACAGCATGACGCTGAGTTTTTACGTCGTGTTTGGGCGAAAGTGATAGAGCGGAAGAAGCGTAAACAAACTAAAGACCCTATCTACCAAGATTTGTCTTTGGCATTTCGCGTTTTACGTGACTTTGTTGGCGTATCATTAGAGCGTATTCGCATTGATTCAAAATTAACTTACGACCAATTAGTTGAATTTACCACCGAGTTTGTACCTAACTTAGCGCCCGTCATTGAATATTACCCAGGTGAGCGACCAATATTTGATTTATTCGATGTTGAAAGTGAAATTCAACGCTCATTACATCGCAAAATTGAATTGAAGTCAGGTGGTTCATTAATTATCGATCAAACAGAAGCAATGACCACTATTGATATTAATACTGGTGCGTTTGTTGGTCATCGGAATTTAGAAGAAACAATATTTAATACTAATATCGAAGCAACTCAGGCAATTGCACGACAATTAAGGTTAAGAAACCTCGGTGGTATTGTTATTGTTGATTTTATCGATATGAATGATAAAGACCATCAACGCCGCGTATTGCACAGTTTAGACATCGCAATGGCGCGTGATAACGTAAAATATAGTATCTCTGGATTTTCTGCGCTTGGACTCGTTGAGATGACGCGTAAACGTACTCGTGAAAGTTTAGAGCATATTTTATGTGGCGAATGTGAAGTTTGTCATGGTCGTGGTTATGTGAAAACAGTTGAAACGGTTTGTTTTGAAATTTTACGTGAAATTGTCAGGGTTAATCGCGCCTATGATGCCGACAAGTTTATCGTTTATGCATCTTCATCAGTAAGTGAGTCATTAATCAATGATGAATACCATAACCTCGCTGAGCTAGAAGTATTCATTGGTAAGCAAATTAAGATACAAACTGAAAACATGTATAATCAAGAGCAGTTTGACGTTGTGATGATGTAGCAACTTTTTGAGTTGTTGTGTTTATTGGTCAGGTAAATCTAGGAGTGAATGAAGGTTTGGTTAAAACGTAATGAGTGTTTCCGCAATATTAAATAGATGGCTTAAGCGTCTGTATAAACTATTGGCAATTTTGTTGGTAGTTTTTGCGGTGTTAATCAGCACTTTGCGTTTATTTTTACCTTACGCTCATAATTATCGTGAAAATGTTGAAAATTACCTAAATAGCACTTACAACACCAATATCTCCATTGGCTCATTTACTATGGGCTGGCAAGAATCAGGCCCAACTCTTATTGTTCGACAAGTCGAGTTGTTATCGAAAAAAGATGCGAAAATTTTTATTGATAGCTTAGAGGTTGAATTAGATTTCTGGCGCAGTATTCGCGCACGACAACTTGTGACCAAAGATTTTGCTATTGCAGGTGCTGAGCTTGAGTTTGAGCAAGTTATAGCAGAAGTGGCTGAAGCTGAAATTGAAGATGATTTGACTGATGAGTCTGTTGAAAGTAGCGCTTTAGTTGATAATTTATCTTCAATATTATTAGAGCAGATTTCTCGCTTTTCGATCCGTGATAGCCATGTTTTATATCGTACTCTTGCAGGTGTAAGAGCCTTTACGATTAACGAACTACATTGGCTTAATTTAGATGATCGCCATAGAGCAAATGGTACCGTTATTGTTGATGGTCTTAGCTCAAACAATTTAAAAGTATTATTAGATTTTCAAGGCAATGAGTTTGATAAGCTAACAGGTCAAGCCTACCTGGAAGCTAATGAAATTAATATTACGCCTTGGCTAGGGCGTGCATTAGCGCTTGATGATGAAAATACCCATTCCTCGATTAATTTTAGTACTTGGCTGAATGTTAATGCTGGAAAGCCCGAGTTTATTCAATTATCGCTTGGTAATAATAAAATTAGTTGGCAGCACGATAATAGTGAACAAACTTTTGAAATTGACGGTGGTGATATTCAAATCAAAACTATCGATGAGTTAGTTTATAACGTTTCTACCTCACCAATTGTCATCAAACGTAATGGTAAAGAAACAAATAAAGTATCAGCATTAGCTAACGTCAACGCTGAGAGGGTTAATGGTTATATTAGTGGTATAGAGTTAGCTAGTTTTGAAGGTGTATTTCCACTTTTGTTTGATGATGAAGCGTTAGAAAGTTTACTGGTAAATTTAGCTCCAACTGGCCGTATTGATGATATTCACTTTTTCGGTAGTAAAAGTGAGATGGCAATTACCGCAAGTTTTAATGACGTAAATAGTCATTTTAGCCACGGAATACCAGGTATAGATAATGTTAGCGGTGAGTTAGTTTACCAAAGTAACAAATTACACATTGCCTTGAATGCGGTTGATGGTGCGCTCGATTTTGACAAACACTTTAAGCAACCAATTCAATATAGCCGTTTAAGCACTGATATTTTTGCAAAGTTTTCAGCTGAAGGCTGGCAGTTTTCTGCTGAAAATGTCGACATTACTTCCTCTGAAGTTAGTTTAACCGCAGATGTTAAAGTAGTTAGTGAGCAAGATAAACCTGTTACGATGGCTTTACTAGCAAGCGTAAGTAAAGGTGATGCAGAGTTTGCTGAGCATTATTACCCCCATTTATTGATGGGAGAAAACCTTTATGATTACCTCGATGCTGCAATTGTTGATGGTAAAATAGAACAAGCATTGGTGCTATTTAATGGGCCATTACAAAGTTTTCCTTTTGATAACCATGAAGGCATTTTTGTGGTTGATGCTGAATTGTCTGACAGTACCTTTATATACGATCCTGAATGGCCAGCAATTAAAAATTTTGCTGCCAACTTAAACTTTACCAATAACAGTATGATGATTACTGGCCGTGCGGGTTCACTCGCAGGTATTGACGTAACAGGTGTTGAAGCGGCTATAGCTAATCTATCTGACGAACAAATATTAACGGTTGGCGCTAGCTTTAGTGAAACACAACCTGCGTTAGTCAGTAAATTGATGGATGCAAGCCCAATGAAAAGTTCTATTGGGCTGACACTTGAACAAGTGATGGTTGAAGACGTTATAAATGGTGACTTTTCTTTAGTGCTGCCTTTGAATGATCTTGATGCGGTTGTTGCAAAAGGTCATGTAGATTTTAATGATAATAAGGTGAAGCTGCAGGCGCCAAGCATGGACTTTGTCAATGTTAATGGCCGTCTTAATTATCGTAATGACCTAATAACAGCCTCTGATATTAAATTGGATTGGCGTGGTCTACCGCTAACACTAAATGTTGTAGCCAAACAAAAGAGTGACCACTATAGCGTTGCTATTGAAACGTTAGCCCTGTGGCAAGAAAGTCAGTGGCAAGCGCAAATGCCAGATGAATTATTAAAATATGCTAATGGCCAATTAGACTGGCAAGGGCAGTTAGCACTCAATATTAGTGATGATAACTTTAGCTATGACTACCAAATAAACTCTACTTTGCAAGATGTTAATTTAGCTATACCGGCACCATTTAGCAAAAACATTGGTGAGCAAATTGCGGTTAATATTCATGCTTTAGGAAATGAGTCTAACAGTACAATAAATGCTGAAATTGGTGATAAAGTTGATTTTTATGGTTTATTAGATCATCAACAAACAAGCTTTTCGTTAGCGCATTTGGTGCTGGGTAAGCAGCAATTATGGCTGCCAACAAAAGGCTTTCATATCACCGCAGATCTAGCAAATGCCAATTATGAGCAGTGGCAGCCTTTAGTGCTCGATATATTATCGTCGGTTGAAGCTGCCCCTACGAGTGATCCAAAGGAAAAGGTGGCAGCAGAAAATTCTCTTGTAGAAACGACGCCGCCGTTGTTATCCGCACCGAGTCGAATAAATGGCCGAGTTGAAAACTTATTAGTATACGGGCAAGACTTTCATGAGGTAGATTTTGATTTTAGCCCTACAGCTAATTGGTGGTTATTAAATCTAAATGCCAAAGAAGTGCGAGCAAATGCCAAATTTTATCCTGATTGGTATCAGCAGGGCATCGACTTAGATATCGACTTTTTGCATTTAACTGCGCCTGAAGAAGTGGTAGTAACTGAAGTTGCCGAAGTAGCTAATGCTGAACCAAAGGCTGACAAAAGTAGCAAAGAAAATTCACCAAGTAATGCTGAAACAGTTGTCGCCAATAATACTTTAGCAACTGAAAAATTAGCTTCTGCTATATCAGAGCAAGATAAAGCTTCAGTAGCTGGCGTTTCAGTAAGTGAACTTGAAGATAACAGCCAATTACCTAATATCAATCATCTGCTCAATGCTGAAGTATTTGCCAATATGCCCACCATTAAAGCTAAATGTGCAAGTTGTAAATACGGTTTATATGACTTTGGTGATGTTTCGTTTACCGTAGAACGAGAGAACGAAAACACCTTGTTACTGAACAAGTTTACCGCCAAACGTGGCAAAACTAACATGGCATTTGATGCCAAGTGGCAGCAAGATGACAAGCAATCAAGTACCAGTGTTAAAGGTGTTTTAAATAGCGATAATGTGGCCAGAGAAGTCGAAAATATTGGCTATGTGTCAATCATTAAAGATAGTGGCGTGGCAATCACTTACGACGTTAGCTGGCAAGGTGCTCCACATGATTTTGCTATGGCAACTTTTGATGGCGATCTTAGTGCTAAATTTGATGATGGCTATTTGGCTGATGTAGATGATAAAGGTGTGCGTATATTATCGCTATTAAGTTTGCAGTCGTTAGTACGTAAGCTCAGCTTTGATTTTAGAGATATTTTTAGTGATGGTATGTTCTACCGTGAACTTAAAGGTAGCTTTACCGTTAAGGATGGCGTTGCGTATACCGATAATGTTCGTATGAAAGGTACCGCAGGGGATTTAACTATTGTTGGTAATACTAACTTAAATTCTAATGAACTTGACTATCGCATGTCGTATAAACCTAATTTGACCTCGAGTTTACCGGTTTTGGCTTGGATTGCGACGCTTAACCCCGTGACATTTTTAGCTGGTGTTGCGTTAGATGAAGTGATTACTTCCTCCGTTATTGCTGAAATTAACTTTGAAGTGACGGGAAACTTAGATAACCCAGAGTTTAAACAGGTAAGCAAAAAGAATAAAAACATTAGTGTTGGTCGTTCTACGCCGCCAACAATTGTTGATAATACTCCTGACGAAACTAACCCTTCGGCAATTGAACAACCGAAACAGCAGCAGCCAGAAAAAGACAAAACTGATGGAAAAGCGTAGTGTTAAATAGCAATATGCAGCTTTGTGCAATTCAAATGTGTTCTAACACTAGCGTTGCAGATAATTTTTCTGAAATAGAAAAGCAGCTTGGAACCTTGAGCCAAGACAAACAGCAACTGGTAGTATTGCCTGAATGTTGCCTGTTTTTTGGTGGTAAGGACAAAGCGCAGTTATCATTAGCGGAAGAAGACGCTAAAAACCAAGGTTTAAAGCTTCAATTGGCCGCTATGGCTAAACGTTTTAATGTTTTTTTAGTCGCTGGCAGCATTCCCGTATTATCAAAAATAGTGGGAAAATTTACCAATACTAGTGTGGTTTTTTCTCCAGAAGGCCACGAATTGGGTAGTTATGATAAGCTACATTTATTTGATGTTGCCGTTGAAGATAATAAAAAAAGCTACTGTGAATCACACTACGCCCTAGCAGGCGACCATGTAAGTGTTGTTGATGTTGGCGCAAGTAAACTTGGTTTATCTATTTGTTATGACCTTCGTTTTCCTGAGTTATTTAGACAACTTACGCAGCAAGGCGCGACAATAATTTCAGTACCCAGTGCTTTTACTCGCGTAACAGGAGCAGCGCATTGGCTAACTTTATTGCAAGCGCGTGCAATAGAAAATCAAGTTTATATTATTGCTGCAGGCCAAGAAGGCGTGCATTTAAATGGTCGAGAAACCTGGGGGCAAAGTGTCATTATCAGCCCTTGGGGAGATATATTGGCACAGCTTGATACCGGTAAAGGTATTATCTGCGCAGATTACAATGAGCAAGAATTACTAAAAGTGCGCACCGCTATGCCGGTTGCTGTACATAATCGTTTTAATAATAAGTTGAGTTCGTATGAATAATGTTGAGCAAGAGCTCTTAGCCGATAGTGAAATTGATGAAAGCATATTAACAAGTACGTTAGATAGCATTTATCAACGTAAAGTAGATTTAGCCGATTTATATTTTCAATCGAGCAGTCATGAGTCTTGGATGCTTGAAGACGGAATAGTCAAAGAAGGTTCATATAACATTGAGCGTGGTGTGGGTGTACGTGCGATTTCAGGTGAAAAAACCGGTTTTGCCTATTCAGATGACATTACACCTTTGGCATTGAAAAAAGCTGCGGATGCTGCGAAAGGCATTGCTAACGCTGATAAGTCAGCCAAAGTGCAAGTATTTGATGGCAAAAAAATCCAACAAAATAATGAACAATACAAAGCGTTAGATCCGTTAGCTAGCTTGCCACAAGAGCAAAAAATAACTTTATTACATGAAGTTGAAGCGCATGCACGTAGTGTTGATAAGCGTGTTAAGCAAGTTATTGTTAATTTATCAGGTGTTTATGAAAAAATATTAGTAGCAGCAAGTGATGGCACTTACGCGACCGATATTCGCCCACTAGTGCGCTTAAATTGCTCAGTCCTTGTTGAAGAAAATGGTAAGCGAGAGCGTGCAAGTTCTGGCGGCGGTGCGCGCACTGATTACAGCTATTTTTTCGAATTAGAACACAATAAACCTCGTTATTTAGCTTATGCTGAAGAAGCTGTTCGTCAGGCATTAGTTAACTTGGTTGCTATCGATTCACCCGCAGGATTGCTACCCGTTGTACTGGGTGCTGGCTGGCCGGGCGTATTACTACATGAAGCGGTAGGACACGGTTTAGAAGGTGACTTTAATCGTAAAGGCTCATCAGCATTTTCTGGCAAAGTCGGGCAACAGGTTGCTTCTGAACTATGTACGATTGTTGATGATGGTACGATGGCAAATCGTCGAGGCTCTGTCAGTATTGATGATGAAGGTACGCCTGGGCAATACAACGTACTAATTGAAAAGGGTGTGCTGAAAGGTTACATGCAAGATAAGCATAATGCTGGCTTGATGGGCGTAAAACCTACCGGTAATGGTCGCCGCGAATCTTATGCGCATTTACCTATGCCGCGTATGACTAACACTTATATGTTGGCTGGCGAACATAAGCCTGACGACATTATCAAATCAGTGAAAAAAGGTATATATGCACCTAACTTCGCTGGTGGGCAAGTTGATATTACTTCAGGTAAGTTTGTTTTCACTAGCTCGGAAGCGTACCTCATTGAAAATGGTGAAATAACCTCGCCAATTAAAGGGGCAACGTTAATTGGTAGTGGCCCAGAAGCAATGCAACAAGTAAGTATGGTCGGTAATGACTTAAAACTTGATGCCGGTGTTGGTGTTTGTGGCAAAGACGGCCAAAGCGTTCCTGTGGGCGTTGGTCAACCAACCTTAAAAATTGATGAAATGACCGTTGGTGGTACACAGTAGCCAACGTTCAAGTCGAATGTTAAGCATAAAAAAAGCCCTTTTGGGCTTTTTTTAATTGTGCGTAATTTTTGTTATTTAAAAAGCATATTGAGGTAAATTACTTCAAACGAATACCATTTTTTTCTATAGTAATTTTGCCATTTTTCATCAAATTACCAACAGTAGCTTTAAAGGTTTTTTTACTTACCCCTAAAATACGTTTGATCAATTCAGGATCGCTTTTATCGTGTAGTGGGCTAAAACCATCGTTCTCGGCAATATGCGCGAGTAACTTATCGCTAAAGTCTTTCACTTTACCTTCACCTGGGCGAGTAAGAGAAAGATCAATTCGACCATCTTCACGTACTTGTTTAATGTAACCTGTTATTTTTTTACCGGCACGAAGTGGCTTGAATATTTCATTGTCGTACAGTAAGCCCCAATGCAAATCATTAATAATTGCTTTAAAACCAAGGTCGGTTTTAGTGGCAATGGTTAATTTTACTTTGTCCCATTTTTGGTACTCAGCAGGCCAAATATCGATAAATTTATCAAGCTTACTTGATGCAACTAGTCGATCAGTTTTTAAATCGAGAAAGATCCTGACCAGGTAATATTTGCCTACTTCCATTTCGCTATGCTGTTGGTTGTAAGGTACTAGCAAGTCTTTTGGTAAGCCCCAGTCGAGGAAGGCGCCCATTTTATTTACTTGGCTAACTTTCAATGAGGCAAACTGGTCAACTTCTGCCAAAGGCTTTTCTGTTGTCGCAACAATGCGATCAGCAGTATCTGCATAGATAAAAACCTTAACTTCGTTACCAACTTCGCAGTTTTCAGGAACAAAACGATTAGGTAGTAAAATTTCACCTAACTCAGCAGCATTTAAATATGCGCCATTATCAGTGATTGCTACAACAGGAAGGGTATTATATTTGCCGATGCTTGCCATGTGGATTCTTGGGGTCAGTTAACTTGCGGCTATAATAACCGATCTGGCGGCAAGTTAACTATAACTTTCAATACTGATAGACTTTTTATTTGTCTGAAGTAGCATTTGATTGAATATTGAGCTTGGTTTGAATAAATTCACTATGGCGTAAGTGTAACAAGTCAGCAATTTTACGAATAATATGCTCTTCAATACTGGCGAGTTCTCCGTCGGCATAAGCAACCTGCCATAGTAACTCCAACATTTTAATTCGCTGTTCAAGGCTGTAATTTTCGTTAATTTTTGAAGTAAATTGAAAAAAGTCAGTAGCGCTCTCACGTAATAACAAGGCGTGCTTAATGATTTCCTCAGCTTCTTCGTTGGATAAGTTAAATTGACTGGTTAAAATTTCATTTAGTTGAGTTTGTTCTGCATTATCAAGTTGACCGTCAGCCAGCATTACTTCACATAACAGTACACTGCAGGCTATTTCTAAACTGACTACTGGTGTTTGGTTATCAGCAGGCTCAGCTAATGATTGAAAGAAAGCACTAATTTTTGTCAGCATAAAATCCCCTTTTTGATTATTTAATCTTAATGTAATTACTTTTTGACACAAGCGTTTAGCAGGTTTAATTCATAACAAATTGTAACCGTCGCCGTCGGTAATTAAGTTTTCAGCTGTTTGCTATTCAAGCAATATCTTATTACTATCTTAATTATACATATGACAGCGCTGTCTTTTTTGTTGGAAGCCAAAGTGATCGAGTTATATTTGTTTAATTAAGCTAAGAGAAATTTAATGAATACCGCACAAGAAACAGATAAAAATAATTTGCATAGCAACGACAAGCCAAAACCTAAACGGATACTCTCTGTCGATGCCTTACGTGGTTTCGACATGGTTTGGATTTTGGGGGCTGAAGGGATCTTTGCCGCATTATTTGTTATTACGGGTTGGCCATGGTTGCAAAGTTTAGCTATGCAAATGCAGCACTCTATTTGGCATGGTGTAACGGCGTATGATCTTATTTTCCCACTCTTTATATTTCTTGCGGGTGTTAGTTTAGGGATTAGCGCTAAGCCGATAAATCAATATTCGGTAGAAAAAAGAAAACCTCTGGTATTAAGCAGTATTAAACGGTTAGGTTTGTTGATGCTATTGGGCGTTATCTACAACCATGGTTGGGGCGCAGGCATACCGCTGCAGTTAGAAGAAGTACGTTTTGCCAGTGTTCTAGGGCGAATTGGCGTCGCCTGGTTTGTCGCGGCGATGTTGTGCTGGTACGTCAGTGAAAGAATACAATGGTTAATCGCGGGCGGTATTTTACTCGGCTATTGGGTCTTACTTACTTATATTGATATCTCTGGTTTTGGTGGCGGTGACTATAGCGCTAGTGGGGCAATTAATGCGTGGTTTGATGCTAAATTACTGCCAGGAGTCAGTTATCAAGGCCTAGCAATAGACCCTGAGGGGGTATTGTCAAATGTCACATCTATCGTCAATGCGCTTGCCGGTGTTTTTGCTGGACGTTTAATGATGAATAATGCTGAACAGCCATTGAAGTTAATGCTAACACTACTAATTTCTGCTGTTATTTGCTTAATAGCGGGAGAGGCTTGGCACTTAATTTTCCCTATTAATAAAACCTTGTGGACTAGTTCCTTTGTTTTGGTGTCTGTTGGTTATAGTATTTTATTATTAGTGATCTTTTATTACCTATTCGATGTATTAAAGCTAACACAACTTGCTAAGTTCTTTGCGGTAATAGGCTGTAACTCTATCATTATTTATTTAGCCAGCAGTATTGTTAATTGGCAATACATTAATAACAGTTTGTTTGGCGGATTTTTTTTGTTTTTTGATAATGGCTGGAGCACGTTAATTAGTATTGTAACAACAGTATTTCTGCAGTGGTTGCTTCTGTATTGGTTATATCAACGAAAAATATTTATAAAAGTTTAACTTTTTGGTGAAAAAAACTAACCCGTTATAAAAGTCACATTTATTTTGTGGCTTTTTTATTTGAAACTTATACGTAAAGTTTTTTAAGTTGTTGTTATATAGCTGTTTTAAAATATTATTCTTATGTTTTAAAAAAATGGTGCGGATATTGTAACAAGCATTTACAACTTTGTTAGTTTTTGTAGTCAGTGATTTCGGTATCCTGTATGCAATATAACTAATAATTACAAATTTTAGACTTTATGAGGACGTCACTGTGACACGGAAAAAACAAATATTCGTACCTATTGTCATTTTAATCGCGGGAATTTTAATTTTTATGCTTTTTTCAAGTATGAAAAAGCCACCTGAAGAAAAAGAGGAAATTGATAATACTCCTATTGTTGCTGTTGAACAGATTTCAGTTGCACCAATGACTTTACAAGTAGAGTCATATGGCGTGGTGATGCCAAAGTATGAAACTGAATTAGTGGCACAAATAAGTGGTCAAATTGTCGAATTGTCAGAAACATTTGTTCGCGGTGGTTTTGTTAAAAAGGGACAATTGTTAGCGCGTATTGACCCTAATGATTATGAAGCAGCATTAATTGATGCTGAAGCAACGATGGCTTCAGCGCGTGCTTCACTTGAAACAGAACGAGCACAAGGCCGTGTTGCTGAACAAGAGTGGAAGCGTATTACTGATACATCGCCAACGGAATTAAGTTTACGTAAACCGCAGTTAGCGCAGGAAATAGCTCGTGTAAAATCAGCACAAGCCTCAATTCTACGAGCAAAGCGTAATTTGGAGCGCACCGAAGTTAGAGCTCCTTATGATGCCATGATTGAAAGCCGCAAGGTCGGTTTAGGTTCATTTGTTGCTATGGGCAGCACGGTAGGTAAATTACTAGGCACTGGAATTGCAGAAGTTCGTTTGCCTGTTGCTGATAACCAATTGGAATTTTTAGTTGACCACGGCAAAAACGCTAAGGTTAATTTAATGGGGACTTTTGCAGGTGCAGAAACTGTTTGGTCTGCGCATATTGCACGCAATGAAGGTGTTATTGATAGCACCAGCCGCATGAGTTACTTAGTCGCTGAAATTCATGACCCATATGCTTTAACTGCAAATAATAATACCACGCCAATTCGCTATGGCTCATACGTTAACGCTAAAATTCTTGGGCTTGATATTGCACAGGCAACAAGTGTTCCGCGCCATTTAGTTGAAAATGACCGAGTTGCAATTCTAGACAGTGAATCAAAACTACATTATTCAGAGATAACGATTGTTCGCCAAGATGGTCGAAATGTCATTATTTCAAATGGCTTGGTTGATGGCGACCAGTTGATTGTGTCGGCTCTTGATTACCCTATCGACGGCATGAAGTTAGCTTTATTGAGCGATGAAGCTGAACAAAACAGTGAAGAACAAGTTGACGATGCTGAGAGCTCTACTCAAGTTGCGTTGAATGATAGTGGTTCAGGAGAATAAGTATGACAACTGATACGGCTAAGAAAAAACCTGAAATTGACCATACTATTGATACTAATATCGGCATAATTGCATGGTTTGCCCGTAATAGTGTTGCGGCAAACTTATTAATGATATTCATTTTAGTGGGTGGCTTTTTTACCATTAGCACCATTAATAAACAAATGTTCCCGCAAGTTAAAATTAATTGGATTTCTTATGCCGCACCATATCCTGGCTCGGCACCACAAGAAGTTGAAGAAGGTATAACTATAAAGATTGAAGAGGCTTTGGAAACTGTACAAGGTCTTAAACGTGTTATTACTTATTCAAATCGAGGCTATTCAAACGGTTGGTTTGAAGTTGAATTAGATTATGATCCGCAAGTCGTTTTAGAAGAAGTAAAATCGGCAATCGATTCCATTTCTAGCTTCCCTGAAGGCATGGAAAGAATTAAGGTTGAGCGTGAGAAGTTTCGCCAAGAAGTCATGTATATCAGCTTATATGGCGATTTAACTAATGGCGAACTAAAAGAGCTTGGTCGTAAAGTTCATAATGAAATTCAGCAATTACCTTTTATCAATATCTCCGAATTATTTACTGGCTTAGATTATGAAATCTCAATTGAGGTCAGTAAAGATAAGCTTCGTGAATATGGTTTGAGCTTTCGTGATATTGCTAATTCTGTACGTAACTACTCACGTAATATGTCAGCAGGACAAATTCGCGCTGAAAATGGCTATATCAACCTACGTGTTGAAAACCAGGCTTATCGAGGTCATGAATTTGAGCAGATCCCTGTTGTAACGCTAGAAGATGGTACAAAAATAGTTTTAGGTGAAGTTGCCACTATTATCGATGGCTTTGAAGAAGGTTTACAATATTCTAAATTTAACGGTAAAAACTCAGTAACATTATTTATTGGCGCGGCAGATAACCAAAGTATTACTGATATTGCTGAAGTTGTTAAAAAATATGTTGATGACAAAGCATCAGTATTGCCTCCTGGTGTTAAGTTAGAAACTTGGGTAGATATGACTTACTACCTTGAAGGCCGATTAAACATGATGGTCGACAACATGAAAAGTGGTGCGGTATTAGTATTCTTAATGCTAGCGTTATTCTTACGTGTTCGTTTAGCTTTCTGGGTCATGATGGGCCTACCGGTTTGTTTCTTAGGTACTTTATTGGTTATGCCTATGGAATTTGTGGGTGTAACGATTAATGTAATCAGTTTATTCGCCTTTATCTTAGTGCTTGGTATTGTAGTTGATGATGCGATCGTGATGGGTGAAAGTGCTCACGATGAAATTGAAGAACATGGGCATAGTACTGAAAACGTTATTCGAGGTGTGAAACGTGTTGCGATGCCAGCGACCTTTGGTGTGTTAACTACGATTGCAGTATTTTTACCTTTCCTTTTCGGTGAAGGACCATCTTCTGCCTTTGGTAAAGCAATAGGCTCGGTAGTTATTCTTTGTTTGATTTTCTCTTTAGTTGAATCGAAACTAATTTTACCTGCGCATTTAGTTAAAATGAAAATGAAGGCATTTAACCCTAAAAACCCTATCGATAGATTGCGTTTATGGGTTGATACTAAATTGAAGCAATTTATTGAAGCTGTGTATCGCCCATCTTTAGCGTTGTTTATTAACTATCGTTATGCGGTACTAATGTTCTTTATTAGTTTGATGCTGATTAGTGCCGGCTTGTTTAGCGGTGGTTTTGTTCGCTTTGTTGGTCAACCTAAAATTCCACATGACTTTCCACGTGTAACGGTAGAAATGAATGTTGATGCTTCAGAAAAAGCAACATTACAAACTTTATTGAATATTCAAGGTGTTATTAACCGCGTTGATAAAAACGTTGAAGCTAAATACGGCAATTCAATGATTTCAGATATGCAAGTTGATTTACGCAGCAGAACTAGTGGCCAGTTAATGGTGAAATTAGTAATACCTGAATTACGCCCAATTGATACCTTTGCACTTGCTGATTTATGGCGTGAAGCAATACCTAATTACCCAGGTGTTAAGTCTTTAACCATTGGAGATAATTTATTTGGCGGTGGTCGAGATGACGGTGATATCGCATTTAGATTAGAAAGTAAAAATGATGCTGAGTTATTAGCCGCTTCGAAAGAGTTAAAAACTAAACTTAATTCACTTAAAGGCATTGGTGATGTTAATGATAGTCGTCAAACAAGTGCAAAAGAAGTTCAGTTTGAGCTGAAACCTCTTGCTAACAGTTTAGGTTTAACCTTAGCTGAAATTGCTTCGCAAGTTAGCTACAGTTTTTACGGGCTAGAAGCGCAACGTATCTTACGTGACAGTGAAGAAGTAAAAGTAATGGTACGTTACCCACTTGACCAACGAAGCTCTGTTGGCCATGTCGATGATGTATTAATTCAAGCGCCAAATGGAGCTGAGTTACCTCTATCTGAACTGGCTACTATTACAATGCATGATGGTGTCACGCGTATTCGTCGTGAAAATGGTAATCGTACAATTAACGTTTGGGCGAGTGTTGACGCTGAGCAAGTTGAACCATTTAAAGTAGCGACAGATATTCGTGACAACTTCATTCCTGAGCTTTTAAGAAAATATCCACAAGTTAAGAGTGAAGTATCAGGTAGCATCCAAGAAGAAATGGAAAGTGCTAGCGACCAAATGCGTGACTTTGTAATTTCGTCATTGATTATATTTTCATTGTTAGCAATACCATTGAAGTCATACTCGCAAGCAACGATGATTATGGTGGTTATTCCTTTCGGTATTATTGGTGCGGTATTAGGTCATTTTATATTGGGAATGGACTTAAGTGCACTATCGGTAATGGGTATATTAGCTGCTGCGGGTGTTGTGGTGAATGACTCCTTGGTGATGGTGGATTATGTTAACAATGCTAGAAAACGGGGTGAGCGCTTGAAAGATGCAGTAATGCATGCAGGTACGAAACGTTTTAGAGCTATCATGCTAACGTCTATCACAACATTTATTGGGTTAGTGCCGATTATATTCTTTGAAGTGAGTGCACAAGCTAAAATTGTTATCCCAATGGCGGTATCATTAGCGTTTGGTGTATTATTTGCCACGATTGTGACTTTAGTGTTGATCCCATGTCTTTACTTAATTATTGAAGATATTAAGTCATTATTTAAACGTAAAAAGCAAGCAGCTAAGCCTGATGCACAAACGTTAGATGGCCTTAAAACGGGAACATTGTAGATTAAGCCGCTAAATACTGAAAAGTGATAATCTAGAAACTAAAAAGCCATCACAATGTGATGGCTTTTTTATACGCTCAAATGTAAAGTTTCGAGCAAAGGACGCAACCTTATTTATAGCTTTAGCTATTTAACACCTAGCTCTCGTAACCTTTCCAATAAGTAACTTTCTTGCGTATGCTTTTCAGAAAGCACTACTTCACTTCTTGGGTGTAAAAATAACGGTAGCGAGATACGAGATTTACCACTATTTGTACCTGTTGGGTTAATTACTCTATGGCTCGTTGATGGGAAGTAGCCTTGTGAGGCTTCTTGCAACATATCGCCGATGTTAACGATTAAATGGCCAAAGTCACCAGGTACATTGATCCATTCATCTTCTTGTGTTTGAACTTGTAAACCAGGTTCATTTGCTGCTGGTAAAATAGTCAGTAAGTTGATGTCTTCGTGAGCTGCTGCACGAATTGCACCGGGTTCTTCAGTACCATTAAACGGAGGATAATGTAAAACACGTAATAGCGTGTTTGGTGTATCCATGATCATATTTGAAAGCGGTTCAGAATAATGCTTAGCAACGTCAGCAGGACTATGCTTTTCAACCCAATCTAATAACTCACTGGCTAAGTTCGATGCCATTTTATAATAATTAAGAATATCTTCTTTTAACTGCTTAGGAATTCGACCCCAAGGATAAATATGAAAGTATTCTTTAATATCTTTTTTAGTATGACCTTTGGCCGTTTCTGATATTTCAGGCGCAAAATAGCCATCCTGTTTTTCCGGATCAAATGCAAACGCTTGTTTTTCATCATGAGTAAAAAAGTCATACCAATCTTTATAGATCTTTTCTACCAATGACTGTTGAATAGGGTGATTAGTTAAGACACCAAACCCCGTGTTACGTAAACTTTCAACAAACTTTTGTGGTGCGTCACTGGCACGATAATCAACAACTTGTACTTGCATAAATTTCCCCTAATACAATAATCTTAATGCTTAAATTTTATTTTTACGTATTATATACCCAAGCCACTTGAAGATACAGAAATCAGCAAGTCGAAAAAGGGTTAGCGCCAAGGCATTGATTGAAAATAATGGTTATTCCATTGTAGATATCAATAACGCCGGAGATGACCCTTTATCGCGTTGCCCTATGGGAGTTAAGCTAGAAAAACAGCCCAGCGTTGTAGCACTTGAAAAGGGAATAACCATTATCTACGTGCTCCGCCTTGCTCTGATTTCCTAGCTTAACTCTGAAGCTGCATCTTCAAGTAGTTTGGGTATATACCCAAACTAAGGAAAGAGGGTGATTTCAAAAGCCTAACCTTACCTATAAATATTAATAAGAAAATTTTAGTCGTTTTATACGAGAGAGTTAGCTCTCGATATTAATTAATTTTTTAGCAAAATAAGTGAAGTAAATGATGAAACAATTAGTTTTGATAGTTTCCGGGGTATTATTTTTTTCAGGTTGTAGTTCACACGATAGTATTTGTGAAGATGCGACACTCGCTTCAGAGCAAGTACAGCAATGCCAATCACTGCATAAACAAATCATAAATGCTAAAAATAAGCCATTAATTCGTACAGAATTAGAACGTAGGTATCAGCAAGATTGCATTGATATTCGTTTTTATCGTGACGATAAACAAGCTGGTGTTTGCGGAAATAAGGCACAAGTTGCTGATGCGCAAAAGTTGAGTAACTAGAGCATTACTGTTGGTTCTTAATTTAGCCTGGCAGTATTAGCTTTATTATCGCTTCTATTAGGTTGATTTTAGCTTACTGAAATCAAAGAAGGGTAAGTAAATGCTTTACTTCTATCGTGTTAGGTGAGAAATTAAATCAACAGCTAAAGCTATAATTTTTATGATTTTAGCTGTTGAATCTTCAAAAACTAAAGTGCATGGCAATGAAGTTTTTGTTCCATTTCTGCTACTTTATCTTTTGCAATATTAGGATTGATAAACGGCTTGATTAACTTAAACGTGAGCATGGTGAAAATGTTGACAGATCCATTAGAACCCTTGAATGTTTCCGATTTAACAAAAAATCCCGTCGCGTTACTGGAACAACATCAAATACTTCAAGATCGCTACACCGCGCTTTTTAAGCTCAATCAATTGTCGACTGATTGTGCAAACCTAGATACTTTTTTTACCCAAGTTCATCATTCTATTGCCTCTATAATGAGCGCCAATAATTTCTATATTGTTTTATATGACCAAACTTTAGCAACATTAGAGCTGGTTTATCATGTAGATGAAAAAGATGAAATGGAAAAGCGTGTCTACCCTATTGAGGATTTTATGGGGTCAATGACTTGCCATGTTATTGAAACCGGTAAAGCGTTATTGGCGACACCAGAAGTGATTAGACAATTGGAGCAAGAGCAAAAAATTAAGTCTGTTGGTACTGCTGGTGTTGATTGGTTGGGTGTCCCTTTGATGCATGACGGCTTTGTTATCGGCGTTATGGCGGTACAAAGCTACTCTGCTGCAACACGTTATCAAGCATCTGAATGTGATTTATTGTCATTTACCGCACAACATATTGTTACTGCCTTAACACGTTTGCAAGATAGAGAAAGACTGCAGTCAGCAGTTGATGCTCGCACACGTGAATTAATGCAACAAATTCGAGATCGTGAAAAAGCTGAGTTATTACAAGAGTCACTTTATCGTATTTCAGAATTAACTAATGACCCAAGTATCGATATTGAAACCTTTTACAATATGGTTCATAACATTATTGGCCAGTTGATTAACGCCGAAAATTTTTATATTGCAAAATATAATAAAGTTAGCAATGAAATTTACTTCACTTACTATTTAGATCAGTCACCAGAGCACGTTGTAAAAGCATTTGAGCCTCGTAAACTGGGTAAAGGTTTCACTGAATTAGTACTTAAAAGTGCAGAAACTGTGCTGCTTGATAGACCCGCGATGCTAAAATTATACCAAGAAGATAGAGTAGTTAAACCACAAGACAAGGCTGTGTCTTGGCTAGGTGTACCTTTAATTCATTCTGGTGAAGTATTGGGTGCAATGGTGCTGCAAAGTTATCAAAAATCACTATGCTTTTCTGAGCAAGATGCAGAGCTTTTACGCTTTGTTTCTCGACATGTTGCATCTGCCATTAAACGTCGAGAAATAGCTGATTATGAACGTAAAGCCCATGAGTTATTGGAACACCAAGTAAAGCTGAGAACGGTGGCACTTGAAGATGAGATAAAACAACGTAAAGAAGCAGAAGAAAAACTCAAACATGCCGCTTCTCACGATATTTTAACAGGGTTGCCAAATCGTGCTGTTTTCACTGATTTATTAAACCATGCCATTGCTTGTAACAAACGCCGACCTGACTCAAAGTTTGCTATTTTATTCCTAGATTTAGACCGTTTTAAAGTCGTTAATGATAGTTTAGGCCATCATGCTGGCGACATGCTTTTAAAAGAAATCGCCTTGGCATTAGTCGACACAGTAAGAGATAAAGACACAGTTGCACGTTTAGGTGGTGACGAATTTGTTATTTTGGTTGAAGACCTAGAAAGTAATGATGAAGCTTACGATATTGCAAAACGTATTACAGAACTTTTGTCATCACCTTTTATTATTGAAAATCAATCTGTGTTTATTGGTACGAGTATTGGCGTACTCTTTAATAACGAGCGCTATAGTAGCGCTGACACTATGCTTAGAGATGCGGATACGGCTATGTATCATGCAAAAGATAAAGGCAAAGGGCGCTATGAAGTATTCGACTCAAGCATGCATAAAAAAGTGCAAAATGCCCTGTCACTTGAATCTGATATTCGTGAAGCTATCACTAAGCAAGAATTTGAACCTTATTTTCAACCGATTGTAGAGCTGGCAGGTGAAAAAATTATTGGTTTTGAGGCGCTAGCGCGTTGGAAAAGTTCGAAACGTGGTTTTGTCTTTCCAAATGACTTTATTCCTTTAGCTGAAGAAACCAATTTAGTCATGGCAATTGATATGCAGATATTAGAGAAATCTTGCCGTCAATTGAAAATTTGGCAAGAGCGCCTCGGTTTAAAACACCTGTATGTTAGTTGTAATTTATATTGTAATCATTTTTTCAGCTTAAGTTTGCCGCAAGATATTCAGAATGTTATTGATAAAACAGGTGTGCAACCACATCAAGTTCGAGTTGAACTAACAGAGCGGGCTTTATTGGAAAATAACAATGTCGTTCTAGATAATATGCGGGCATTGAAAAAAATGGGTATAAAGATTTTACTTGATGATTTTGGCACTGGATATTCTAGTTTAAGTTACTTACATCGTTTTCCAATGGATGTACTAAAAATTGACCGATCTTTTATTGAGAATGTGCACGAAAAAGGTAATCACCAAGCAATTATTAAAACCATAATTGATTTAGCTGCAAGTTTAAATATGGCAACTATTGGTGAGGGAATTGAAAATGCAGCTGATGCTAAATTATTAACCCAAATGGGCTGTATTTATGGCCAAGGGTATCACTTTTATAAGCCTTTACCTGGCGGTGATATTGAAGCTTTTTTACTTAGCAAAAGCTAAATAACACTTAATTAACGGCAGCTAATAGCTACCGTAAGAAAGACAAGAAAATCTATTAGCGTTTTATGATATTTTACGTTAATTTATTCTGTAATTTACACTTAACTCCTTAAAAGTACTCTTCATGGCAACCGATAAAACTAAAACTTTAGATAGAATAGACTTAACTATTTTGGACGCTTTGCAAAAAGATGGCCGCATTTCTAATAGTGAGTTGTCTAAACGAATCAACTTAAGTGCAAGCCCATGTTTAGAAAGAGTAAAACGTCTTGAGCAAGATGGTTATATAGAACGCTACGGAGCATTTTTAAATGCCAGTAAGTTAAAATATGGCATGTCAGCGTTTATTCAAGTGACACTAGATAGAACTACCGCAGATATTTTTAATGATTTCAGACAACAAGTTATTACCATTAAAGAAGTTTCTGAATGTCATATGGTGGCGGGTGGTTTTGATTATTTATTAAAGCTGTGTTTTGAAAATATGGACGCCTATCGATTGCTGTTAGGCGTTATTGTTGAATTACCTGGTGTTTCTCAAACCCATACTTATGTTGTGATTGATCATGTCAAACGTCACTCAGGGATACCAATTTTAGAGTAGCTGATTACCTAGCGCAAAGTTAACGCAACACTTGTCGATATTATCTTTGATACAAGTAAACTTGTGAGCTAGTTTTTTGTTTTTACAGCCGATATAGTGTTAATTAGATTGCTTGTAAGCAACATTGTCGATTATTGCCTTTAGGGTAAGCTTTCATACAAGTATAAGAATAATAAATCCAAGAGAATTGGTTCGACAATTAACTTGTCATTAATTCCATTGGCTCAATGACAAGAGAATTCCATGAAACTATCCCTGCCGAAAAGCGTTAAATTATTCACACTAGTTGTCTTACCTGCTATGGCATTATTTGCGTGTAATAAACAGCAGCCCATAGAACAAGTAAGCGTCGAAGAAGCCCCTAGCCAAGTGAACGCAGCTAATATTAAAGCGCATATTGAATTTTTGGCTGATGATACGTTACAGGGAAGAGATACCGGAAGTAATGGTTATCAAATAGCGGCAAATTATGTCAAATCCTACTTTAAGCAGCTAGGGTTAACGCCGATGGGAGAAAGCATCGGAGCTAACTCGCAAGGTTTTGAACAGAAAGTTAGTTTTCGAAAAAGTTATTTAATTGAAGGCTCAGCTGTAGCAACGATTCACGGCCTAACAGGCGACGTAGATTTGTCCTACGGAACAGAATTTCTCACGTCAGGATCAAGCTTACAAAATGATACTGTGATTACTGCAGAAACAGTTTTTGTTGGTTATGGTGTTATTTCTGATGAGTTTGGTTACAACGACTACCAAAATATTGATGTTAAAAATAAAATCGTTGTTGCCTTATCTGGCAGGCCAGATGACTTGCCATCTGAAGAAGGCGCCCATATCGGCTCTGGTGCTGAAAAAAGCCGTCATGCAGCTGAACACGGAGCGATCGGTTTTATTACTATTCATACACCAAAACGTGAACAAGTACGTAGTTTTGAAAAATCAGCTCAATATGCCAATACCCCAAGTTTAAATTGGCTCACTAAAACAGATACTCCTTTTGGCAAGTACCCAGAGATTGTTGCGGGCGCTTATATTCAACATGATGCAGCTAAAGCTTTATTTAACGGTGCTGTACGTGAACTTGACGACATTTTTACTGCTGATACTGATAACAACGCGATTATGGGTTTTAACTTACCTTATAAAATAACCCTGAAAAATCGTTCTCGGCATGAAAAAATTTCTAGTCCGAATATAATTGCGGCAATTGAAGGTAGTGATGAACAATTAAAAAATGAATATGTAGTTTTTAGTGCCCACTTAGATCATATCGGCGTTAGTACCCATGGTGATGAAACCGATACCATTAATAATGGAGCTTTAGATAATGCTTCTGGCGTCGCTATTTTGCTTGAAACAGCTAGGCTACTGGCAGCAATGCCGACCAAACCCAAACGTTCGGTGCTATTTGTTGTAGTAACAGGTGAAGAAAAAGGTTTGCTAGGCTCTAGCTATTTTGCTAATAATCCAACAGTACCCGTTACACAATTAGTCGCCAATGTTAACTTAGATATGCCGCTTATTTTATATCCTTTTGCTGATGTTATTGCGTTTGGGTCAACGCATTCTACGATGGGAGATAGTGTTAAAACTGCTGCACAAAAAATTGATATTGAACTGAGTGAAGATCCTATGCCAGAACAAGCACTGTTTACTCGTAGTGATCATTATAGTTTTGTTAAAGCGGGTATTCCGTCAGTGTTTTTAATGACCGGTTTTAAATCGACTGATGATGGTATTGATGGCGGCGCGGTATTTGGTGACTTTTTAAAAAACCACTATCACCAACACAGTGATGAAACCAACTTACCTATAAATTATGATGCTGCCGCAAACTTTGCTTTAGTGAATATGATGATAGGTTTAGAAATTGCTAACCAATCAGACCGCCCTAAATGGCATGATGGTGACTTTTTCGGTTTAACCTTTGCACAATAGTTAGCGTTGATGTTTATTAATTATAATAAGCAGCAACAATGTAAAATTAAATAAGGATATTTTCAATTGATGAATGCTCATGATTACGCCATGCAGGCGAATGGTTCTTTCGCGTTACCTGATGCTTGCTTTAAAGTTAAAGCTTTGATGGAAGACGATAATTCAACGATTGAAGATTTTGCTAATGTTATCAGTATTGATCCGTCGATGACGTCGCGTTTGCTGCAAATTGCTAATAGTGCAATTTATAGTTTTCCTGGCGAAATTAGTACGATTTCACGGGCAATTACCATCATCGGAACACAAGCCATTTATAATATGATGTTGGTGGATGTTGCCGCAACTGCATTTAAGCACTTCTCTAATAAGTCGATTGACTTGAAAAGATTTTGGCATATGAGTGTTTTTTGTGGCTTAGCAACCAAAAATCTGGCAATTACCTCTGGTATTCGCGATATTGAGCGTTTATTTGTTGCTGGTTTGTTGCAAAATTTTGGTGAGTTAATTGTTGCTAAAATATCACCTGAGCTTGCCAAACAATGTGAAGGTTATGATGAAAATATACTGCCTTGGCAGTTACAACAGCAATTATTAGGGTTTACTTATACTGATGTTTCAGCTGAATTATTGAAAATTTGGCAAATCCCAGAAAAAATAATTTTACCTATTCGCCACTATAATAATGCGCACAGTATACAAATTAATAAAGATGTAAAAGTGCTGTATCTAGCGTCACGCTTGGCACTGGTGGAATGCCACCCTGAAGTGTTTAGTTACGATGATACTGTTGATGCAAAGCTATGTCAGTCATTAAAAATCGCAACAAGCGACCTTATTGACGCGGCAGATTTTGCCAGAATTGAAACGGCAAACATTCTAAATATTATGAATGCTTCGTTTTATGTTAAATAAGTTTAGCACTTATTGATACTGGCAAACCACTGCAATAATTTATATACACTTTGCTTCGTACTAAGCCATATCAAAACAAGACATTAAGAAAAAAGCCTGCTAGCATCAGTCAGCGTTTGCAATAGCGAGCAGCAAATAAATGAGCACCTGTATACCTAAATAAATGCATTTGGGTGTAACACAAAATAATAATGATTAGCTCAGCAAAATTTACAATGAAGGACATTTATGAGTACAGAAAGAGAACACTTTAGTTCCCGTTTAGGGTTCATCTTAGCAGCCGCTGGCTCAGCGGTTGGTATTGGTAATTTGGTTGGTTTTCCCGTTAATGCTGCAAAGAATGGCGGTGGTGCATTTTTACTAATGTATGCCCTTTTTGTTCTATTAATTTGTTTACCCGTAATGATTGCCGAAATGGCTGTTGGCCGTAAGACAGAAAAAGAACCAGTTGGTGCTTATAAGAGCTTGAGCGGTGGTAATAAAATGTGGGGAGCTGCTGGCTTTCTCGGTGTATTAACGCCATTTATGATTGCTGTTTTTTATACTGTTATAACCGTATGGATACTGGGCTATATAGTGTTGATTGTTTCTGGCAATTTAGATTTACTGGCGAATGGTGATTATTTTATGCAATTTGTTAAAAGTGAATATCTATTTGCCTCATTGATTGTTGTTTCTGCTGTTGTGTACTTTATTTTAGTTGCAGGTGTTAAAGAAGGGATAGAGAAAGCAGCTAAAATATTAATGCCAGCATTATTTATAATGCTGATTTTAATGGTTGCATATGTATTAACACTTGAAAATGCAATAGCAGGTGTGAAGTTCTTTCTGATTCCTGATCTTTCGAAGTTAACGCCATCGATTATTAATGGCGCCTTATCTCAAGCGTTTTTCTCTTTATCATTAGGAATGGGGATTCTAATTACTTACGGCTCATATATTGATAAAAAAACAGATATTGTTGGCTCTGCAAAGTTTGTTGCTATTACTGATACTGCCGTAGCCTTTACTGCTGGATTAATGATTTTACCTGCGATCTTTTCGTTTGACCCCAATATTAATCCTGATGAACTTAGTAATAGTGGCGTCGAATTGATTTTTACATTTTTACCGAAGATATTTTTAGCACTACAAACTTCGTTAGGCTATTTTGGGGCAAGTGCATTAGCGGTATCATTCTTTTTATTAGTTTTTTTTGCAGCCATCACATCTCTGGTATCAATTATTGAAGTACCTGTTTCTTACCTAGTATTTGAAAAAAATCAAAGCCGCAAAAAAGCTTTAACTACACTATTAATGAGCGCTGGTATATTAACGTTATTTGCATTGGTTTCGTATGGAATGGTTGATTTTTTCAGTGATTTTATGACTTATGCTGGACAGAGCAAACCATTTTTTGATGTAGTCGTGGATATTTTCTACGATACTATTTTACCGTTAAATGGCTTTTTACTTTGTATGTTTGTTAGCTATCGTTGGAAGAAACATAACCTGTCAGATGAACTAGCCATCGGTAATAAAAATTACAAAGGCTCTTGGGTCGAAAAGTACATTAACTTTTCACTTGGAACATTTATTCCTGTGATTGTATTTGGTATTTTTATTAATACCGTTGCACAAAAATTCTTTGCATATAGTATTTTTGGTTTCTAACGTCGAATAGCTAAACTGATATTTAAAATGCATTGTGTTTTTAAATACTCCATAAGGCCTGATAATTTGTTATTATCCGGCCTTATTTTTGTTATACAGTTTGTATTATGATTGAATTTATCAAAGCACACGACTTTACCGAAAGCCAACGCCTATTCCATGGCCGAGGTCACGCCTACCCTAATTTGTCGCATGTCAATGTTGATTGGCTAGAGCCTGTGATTCTAATTACCTTGTATCAGGAAGTTGAAACACAATGGTTAGCTGAGCAAGTTGAAGCGTTGCGAAAGCTTAGTGATAAATGTCAGTCTATTCAGGTGCAATATCGTTGCCGTAAATTTGCCCCTTGTGAATTATTATGGGGTGAAGAGATAACCAGTTTGCACGCATTTGAACATGGTTTGAAATATCATATCAGTCTAGGCAAAGCACAAAACTCTGGTCTATTTTTAGACATGCGAAATGGTCGAAATTGGGTGAAACAGCGTAGCGAAAATAAGCGAGTATTAAACTTATTTTCTTATACCTGTGCATTTTCTGTTGCCGCTATTGCCGGTGGCGCAAGCAAAGTTGTTAATATTGATATGAGCAAAAGCTCGTTAACTAAAGGACGCGAAAACCATCGCTTAAACAAGCAAGATTTAACATTAGTAAAGTTTGAAGGTGTTGATATTTTTAAGTCTTATGGTCGGCTTAAAAAGCATGGGCCGTATCAACTATTGATTTCCGATCCACCGTCATTTCAAAAAGGCAGTGTCGATATTGAAAGAGATTATAAAAAAATTATTCGACGCTTACCTGATTTAATGTCTGAAAATGGTGATGTATTACTTTGCTTAAATTCACCTGACTTAGATGAAACATTCTTATTGAATGAAGTTGCTAATGAATGTCCTGATTGTGTTTTTCAATACAAGCTTGATGCGCCTGAAGTGTATAAAGAAGCCGAGCAGGGTAAAGGTTTGAAGTGTTTATATTTTGTTTATAAGCCTACCGTCTAAATTGTTTTGTCTATGGTAAGGCCGAATGAGTTGAACGCAATATAGTTGCTCTATATTACGTTCAATTTGTTATGTTATTTACACTACCTTTGTATTAATTCAACACCACACGTGCAGCAAGCAATATTAAGAAGCTACCAGTGACTTTATCTACAATATGACTGTTGGCTTTTAATTTATCTAAAATAGGGCCACGAGACATTGCGTAAGCGATAACGACATACCAAATCATATCGATTAAACCAACCGTTGTGGTCATAATGGCCTTTTGCTGCCAGCCAGCATCAGCATCAACAAATTGGCTGAATAATGCTAAGAAAAATATCGCCAGTTTCGGGTTTAAAAAGGCGATAAGAAAACCATCGCGCCAACCATTAATACTTGGGTCTATAGCATCACTTTGATTTGCAAACTCTATATTTTGTTTTTTACTCATCAAGGCTTTAATACCTAAATATAAAAGAAATGCTGCACCGCTATATTTTATTGCATCAAATAGCATAGGAGACTGAACTATGAGCAGGCCGATACCTGTTGCAGTAATCGCTGCGTATAAAGCAACGCCTAAACCGTGACTAATTGCTGTGGCATATCCTTGAGAAGCACCACCATTTAAGGTGTTTTTAATCACTAAGGCTAAGCTAGGTCCTGGAGAAAGAGCACCTACAATACAAATCACGACTAGTGATAACCACAAATGAAATTCCATAACTTATATAAGCCTTATTAATGTTGTTTTTTAATGCGTAAGAAGCTGGCAAATCTTGGCACACCTCGTTGTGTTTTACCAATGTATTTATAGGTTATTAGGCTACCTATTTTCGGTGGTTGCTGACGCTCTTTATCGGAAAAACCGCTACCTATTTTAAAAACTATACCTTCAGGTGTTTGTACTTTTATCGCACCGAGCAAACCTTTGTATTTACCTTTTCCTGGCATGTGAGCAATTACCTTCGCTTCAGCATCTTGGTGTATTTTTAGCTTTAAAATATTTTTGCTTCGACCACTTTGATAATGAGCTGATTCAAGGTGCAACATCAAGCCTTCGCCGTTATCGTCTACAACGTTGTTTAAGAGCTTATATAAACTTATATTATCGTCTACAACGTTGTTTAAGAGCTTATATAAACTTATATTATCGTCTAATTTTTGTTGCTCGATCATTTTCAGGTATGGTGAATGTGTAATCATGACAAGTTCTTTCATCAAGGTTATTCGCTCGGTAAAATTCACGGTTTGCTGTGGTAAATCAAAGATCATTAATTTGAGTTTTTTCCAGCATTTCCCATCCGAGGTAGTCGTTCTAACGCAGGCGCTAATTTGCTCAAACTCCCCTCTAGCACTCCATAGTTCACCATCCATCACGGTATCAGGCCAATCTTTAGTAAACCAGTGGGGTGGCGATAAGGCGTTACCGCTGCGGGTAAATAGGTTTTGACCATTCCAATAGCCTCTAACACCGTCTAACTTTTCGCTTACCCAATAATGCGCTATTTTGATGTCTTTTCGGTAATTGCGAGCAAGCTGTAGTTTTGGCTTTGCTTGAACAGGTTTTTTATTGCCAATTGCATTGGTTTTATGCTCTGTTTGGGTTGTTGTTTTGAGTATCGTAGAAGAACTATTTTCGGCTTGCTGCCCATACGAGTTCGGCAGCGCTAATAAAAGTAAAATTATTAGCAGCATATTTTGAGTTGTTGTTAATTGAAACATCCGTGTTCCTGATAAGCTTAAGCAAAAATTCAAGTATAGAATGTTTCTCGCTTAATTCTAATGATGAGATAAAAGTCGAAATTTATTCAATATTGGCTACACTTTTTCATTCACACTGAATTCAACGGATGATCTCAGATGAAATGGATAATAGGCGTTAGCACTTTTATTTTACTAGTGATGTTTTCTTTTTCGGCGCTCGCGGGTAAAAAACACTGTCAGACCTATCGTGAAAAACTCGATAATATTCAAGCTCAACAGCGGCAATCAAACTCGCTTAAACGCAGTAACAGCTTATCCGCACGAGAAGATAAAGCTAGGGATACTTGGTGGCGTTGTGAAAATGGCAAGCTTAAGAAAAAATCAAAGAAAAAGAAAAAAGCTAAGAAAAGTAAACGAAAAAAATATTTGAGCAATATTAGTGTAAATAAGAAAAAAACTGCAAATAATAAGAAAGTAGCCCCCTTCGTTAGTAATAGGCCGATTGTCGCACGAAGCAAATATCAAGGAGAGCAGTTGCAAGCTTGGTTAAGCTATTATCAACCCGAGAAAAAATGTGCGCGACCAAAGTCGACGCAAACTTTTGCTGCTTGCGTTGAAGACAAGCGTCGACAACAAGGTGAATTTGAAAAAAGTTACTTAAGATAAAGTACTTAATAATAGTGAAATTGACCATTACCGTTGAAATAACTAAATTATTTACAGCTTATGGCATTGTAAATAAAGGAAATTTTAGTTGGAATAACAATTGCTACTAATATAAATACTAAAAACAGCAATAAAAGAGTGCAACATGCAAGATAATATAAAACGAACTACGCGAATCATATTAGGGGCTTTATGCTTGCTAATTGGTACGGTATTTATTTTACTACCTGGCCCTGCGGTTATCTTTATTCCTCTAGGGTTAGCATTATTAAGTATGGAATATGATTGGGCTAAACGTTGGCTGAAAATAAGTCAGCGCTACTTTCGACAAGCAGCCGTTAAAGCTGATGAAAGTTTACGTTGGTTAGGTAGAAAATTACGTTCGTAATGCTTAGTCGATTATAAATAGTTGGTAATAAATAGCCGTTGAAGGGATTGGCATAACGGATAATTACTCGTTATGCCAAGCTGATAAGTGTAAATTTAATTGAATTTACTTTTTAAAATACAAAGCTTTCGTATCGTTATATTGAGCGACAATATTGTTTATTGTGTCCTGGCAGTAATCACGTAAGCCACTAAGCAACATAAACTTCTTACCATGGCCAATAATACTTCCTTGCGATACTAGGTCAAACGATAAGCAGGCATTACCGCGCTTGCCATCAATATCTAATGTTGTTGAAGACAACTGTAAGGCAATATCTTGGAACTCGACATTGTCTAAATGAATAGACATGCTTTCGTACATGATCATTGGGCGTGTTGGGTTGATCATGACTTTATTTTCTTTCATTAACTCCACAAGGATATGCGGAAATGTATGACCTGAAAACTCAACATAAGCACGAGTTAACGCTTCAATAGCTTTACTGTTTTTAGTGCAAGCTCCTGAGACCGTCATATTCAAATATTCTTTTTGCTTATCATCGACAATGTTTGCTGATGATGAAATTTCACTTGGAAAGTTCAAAGCAATACCGTCAGTAACCATTCCTGAAAAAGTGAAGCTCATTTCCTGATGCAAACCGGCACGTTCTAGTACCAATGAAAACAGTAGATCGCCAGGCACACAAAAGCGCTTTGCGTTGATATCGTGTAGCGGGTTAAAGTCGTCTGCAATTTGCTTAGCAAAATCACTCGCCTGCTGGCGTGTGAAACTAATTTTATCATCAGAAATACTGCAATAATTCTCTAAAAACATAGATGTTTGTCTTCACTAATAGCGGTTAAAATCGGCGCCATTCTATCAGTATGCTATATCAAAATCGAAATTTATTATCATTAAGTAAACAAAGCAGACCAGTAAAAATAAGGGCTTTAAGCGAACAGCTGTTACTTTTTATTTCTACTATCTTCAAGATATGCTCGCACTAGTTGCTCTTTCTTGGCTTTTGTAAGCTTCTTCAGTTGGTATTCACGGCGACTTGCTTCTTGTCTGTTGGGCTGAGGCTCAGAGTAAGCTAAATGAACAGGACGGCGAACACGTGTATATTTCGCACCTTTTTTATTGCATTCGTTGTGTTCTATTAGGCGCCGTTCAAGCGAGATAGTGATGCCAGTGTATAGGCTATTATCTGCACAACGGAGTAAATACACGTACCACATGGTTGATTTAAGCATTGAGAAGTCTGATTACATATCATCGCAATTTTTGGCAGGCTATTCGAGATAAATATAAATTAGTGCTAGCTGCCACTATATGATTTTTATATTATGGACGCCAAATAATGATGGGCTAAATTATGCAAAAAATAGAAACCGGTGCGCTACGAAAAATGCGTGCGCAATTATCTACTGATGGTACTGTGCAATATCGTATGGTGATAGGTGAACAAGAAGTAGAATTAAATTCACTTATTGGCAAGCATATATCCTTACATTATAGTGGCCACATCGATTGTCAACATTGTGGTAAGAAAACCAAAAAAAGCTATTCTCAAGGGTATTGCTTTCCTTGTATGCAAAAACTTGCGCAATGTGATTTATGTATCATGAAACCTGAAACTTGCCACTTTGAGAAAGGGACATGTCGAGAGCCAGAATGGGGTGAAAGCAACTGTTTTATACCGCACTATGTTTATCTCGCGAATACATCAGGCTTGAAAGTTGGTATTACGCGTCATAGCCAAATACCTACGCGTTGGATTGACCAAGGAGCGACTCAAGCATTACCTATATTTAAAGTAAGTACTCGCTTACAGTCGGGTTTGGTTGAAATAGCACTTGCAGAATTTATTGGTGATAAAACTAATTGGCGTGCGATGTTAAAAGGTAGTGCCGATGCTGTTGACCTAAAAGCGATAGCTCAAGAATTAAAGCCTAAAATTGCAGAAAAGTTAGCAAGTTTGGCTCTGCAATATGGTGAAGATGCAATTACTGAACTGAATGAAGATATTGTAGATTTACACTTCCCAGTAGAGCAATATTTGACAAAAATCACTTCATTTAATTTTGATAAAACACCCGAAGTTTCAGGGCAGTTAATGGGGATTAAAGGCCAGTATTTAATTTTCGATAATGGCGTGATTAATATTCGTAAATTTACCTCTTATCATGTAAGTTTACAGATAAATTGATTGTTTAGCTGATAGTTAATCAAAATCAACTAGACTAAAGCTACCTATTTATGCAGTTCAATTTGGTAGGTTAATTTGCTGGTATTGAGATACTTAAAACTCAATTCTATAATTAATACCTATTACAGTATGATTGTTGATAATAACAACTTTACAAGCCAATAAAATATAACCCGTAAAGAAGTAAACTGCAGCTCTAAGGCAGGAATATGATGAATGTAAATGATTACGCAAAACAAGCGAATGAAATATTTGTACTTTCTGACTCTTTTGTTCGAATTAAAGAGTTAATTGACGATGAAAGTTCAACCATTGACGATATAGCTGATGTTATTTTATTAGATCCCGCACTTGCTGGTACTATTTTAAAATTGGCTAATAGTTCGTTTTTTAATTATCCAGGTAAAATTGATACTGTCTCAAAAGCAGTATTAGTACTAGGCATCACCGAAGTTTATAACCTTGTGATTGCTTTTTTCACTAGTAAGGCGTTCAACAAGCTAACGGCTGAGCAAGACTATTTAGATGACTTTTGGTGCAAAAGTGTTGATTGTGCATTAATCATCAAATTTATCGGAGTAAAACTCGGTATTCCAAATGCCGAACGATTATTTATTTTAGGTTTATTATATAACTTAGGTGAATTAGTGGTTCAGCAGATATCTTCTGACAAAGTGATAGCAGCTAGCTTACTAGAAAAAGATGAATTACCTTGGCACAAGCAAAGTAGTGTATTGGGTTTCACTTTTGGGGAGTGCTCTGCAGAATTATTAAAAAACTGGCAATTACCCTTTACTATTATTGAGCCTATTCGTAATCAAGATAATGATGATTTTCAATACAGTAGTGATGAAAGTAAGCTGTTGTATCTCGCCAAACGAATCATGCTTTGTAATACTAATAATAAGGCTTACCCTGCTGAATTACTGCTAACAGAAGATGCCTTAAAACAGCTACCTATTGATCAAAATATGCTAACCGAAGTGAGTAATTTTTGTGATTTAGAACGTTTAGATATTTTATCTATTTTGAATCCAAGCGCCGCAATGATTTATTAGTGATGTTGTTCTTGAAATAAATTATCGAGCTAACATTAATCGTTTAGCTCGACTCATTCTACCTAAAACTATCGTTAATGCTTGATAACACTCTATTTCCAGGACATAGCACGTCTTGGTTTAGTTTGTTTAATGGTGTATCTGAAGAATTATTAATCTCATGGAAGCTATCGCCATTAGGGTCTAAATAAAATAGCCCAGTTAAGATCTCACCTTTTTGCTTGTGATTTTCAATGTCATTAATTGCTTTCATGGCATTGTTAGTGCTGTAGTCAGCTTGTAACTTATGAATACGCATTAATGAACCATCATGCAAGCAAACATCCTCACATACACCGGCTTGGCAATCACTTGTTATCTCTTTTTTTACTGGAATAAAATCAGTGACTGCTGCTGTGGTTATATGTTCATGCACATAATCGTACGAGCGAGTTGAACTGGCGTGATTATTAAAGGTAACACAAGGTGAAACAATATCTAAAAAGGCAAAACCTTGATGACTAATAGCGGCCTTAATCAAAGGCACTAATTGTTTCTTATCACCGGAAAAACTGCGCGCGACAAAAGTTGCACCCAATTGCAACGCCATTACGCACAGGTCGATATCAGTAAATAAGCTTAATTCACCAGTTTTATTGGTTACGCCTTTGTCAGCGGTTGCGGCTAACTGGCCTTTCGTTAAGCCATATACGCCATTATTAGCAACAATATAGAGCATATCTAATTGACGCCTTACCACATGGGCAAACTGACCTAAGCCAATAGATGCGCTATCACCATCACCTGACATTGCCAAATAAGTGAGATCTCGGTTGGCAAGGTTTGCGCCTGTAGTTACTGAAGGCATGCGACCGTGCACAGAATTAAAGCCATGAGCTTTATTGAGAAAGTAGTTTGGTGCTTTTGATGAACAGCCGATACCTGACATTTTCGCCACTTGATGCGGCGGCAAAGATAACTCAAAACAAGCTTGCACGATAGCTGAGGTAATTGCGTCATGGCCACAACCTGCACATAAGGTAGATAATGCTCCTTCGTAATCACGATATGTCAGCCCAAGATCGTTGACTGGTAAACGAGGGTGATGAAATTTTGATTTTTGATAGCTCATAGTGAAACTCCTATCCTACTTGTGTTGCCGATGACTGTTTTGCAAAGTGCTCTAATACATGGCTAACGACAAAGGTACTGGTTAACGGCAAGCCGTCAAAGTTTGCGATGGCATTGAGCTTGGCAGGATCAATTGATAATTCGTTACTGAGTAAGGTGCGCATTTGGCTATCCCGATTTTGCTCGATAACAAACACATCTTCATGAACCTCGATAAAGTCAGAAATTGAGTCACTAAATGGAAATGCTCTAATGCGTAGGGTATCAAAAGATAAGCCATGGTCTTTTAATTGTTGAATTGCTTCAGGTATTGCGTGGCTACTAGTTCCAAAAAATAGTAAGCCAATTTTCGCCTTTTTCCTTGATTGGTTAATTTCGGGGGCAGGCATCAAGCTAATTGCATGAGTAAATTTTTTGGTCAGTCGCTCCATATTTTCAACATAGTCAGCTGACTTTTCAGTATAGCCCGCATAGCGATTTCTTGAGGTACCACGGGTGAAAAAAGCGCCTTTGTCGGGATGAGTGCCAGGTAGTGTCCGATAGCATATGCCATCATTATCAACATCGAGATAGCGACCATAGTCATCTAACTCGTCTAGTTGCTTAGCAGAAAGTACTTTGCCTAATTGGTAATTTTGTTCATCATCCCATGAAAACTCTGCAGTTAAATGATCATTCATGCCTAAATCTAAGTCACTCATAATAATTACTGGTGTTTGTAACTGATCAGCTAAATCAAAAGCTTGTGCTGACATGGTGAAACATTCAAAAGGGTCTTGAGGGAATAAAAGCACTTGTTTAGTATCGCCATGTGAGGCGTAAGCACAGGCTAAAATATCAGATTGTTGTGTACGTGTTGGCATACCAGTTGAAGGGCCAGCACGTTGTACATTCACCAGCACCATGGGAATTTCTGCGAAGTAGGCTAAGCCTAGAAACTCTGTCATTAATGAGATGCCAGGGCCACTTGTAGCGGTAAATGCTCGTGCCCCATTCCAGCTAGCGCCAATGGCAATACCAATTGCGGCTAGCTCATCTTCGGCTTGCACTAAGGCATAGTTCTTCTTGCCTGTAGCGGGATCTATTCTTAGTCGGGCACAATAACTCGCAAACTTTTCTACAACAGAAGTGGACGGTGTAATAGGGTACCAGCCGACGACGGTCGCACCGCCATAAACTGCGCCAAGTGCGGTAGCAGTATTACCATCAACCATAATGCGATTATTAATTAATTTTCGACGTTCTACTTTCAGAGTTAATGGGCATTGAAAGTGTTGGTGAGCATATTGGTAACCTAATTCTAGCGCATAAATATTTGGGGTAATTAACTTATCTTTGCCACGAAACTGCTCTGCGACTAAGGCTTTTAAAACATCAAATTCAATATTGAGTAATGCGGCAAGAGCGCCGACATAAATAACATTTTTAAAAAGCTGACGTTGGCGTGGGTCTTGGTATTCTTTTTGGCAAATGGCAGATATAGGAATGGCGAGATAGTGAATATCATCTCGAACTTCACTGGCTTGTAGTGCACGAGAAGAGTCATATAGCATATAACCGCCACTGGCGACGCTTTCAATATCGTCAGCTAAACTTTGGGCGTTCATAGCAACAACTAACTCAGAACGACCACCACGCCTTGCTAAGAAATTATTTTCATTGATCCTAACCTCATACCAAGTGGGCATACCTTGTATGTTAGAGGGGAAAATGTTTTTTGCACTAACGGGGATACCCATACGAATAATGGCTTTAGCAAACATGTTATTTGCACTGGCTGAACCCGTACCATTGGTATTAGCAAAGCGCACGACAAAGTCATTAACGCTATGGCAAGTATTCGGCAATGAAGTTACACAAATTTGGCTCATTTTATTGTTGCTCCAATATTGTCGATGGTCAGTTTCTTCATGTCCCATGCCCCCGTCGGGCAGCGCTCTGCGCACAAGCCACAATGTAAACAAACATCTTCATCTTTTATCATAATACGGCCAGTTTTTAATGCTGGCGAGACAAGTAATTCTTGCTCAGGATTCACTTCTTTAACGCGAAGCTTTTCTAATATATTTGAGGCATCATTTACCAAGCCTTCGTCAACCTCAACAAAATTAATACAATCCATTGGGCAGATATCGTCACAGGCCGAACATTCAATACAGGTTTTTTCATTAAATACAGTATGAACATCACAGTTTAAACATCGGTGTGCTTCTTCTAATGCTAGCTTTTCATCAAAGCCTAATTCAACTTCAGTATTTAAGCTTTTTACCGCGTCTTCCCACGGAATGTGTGGTACCAAATTACGTTCTTCATGACTAATTCCGCTGTGATAACTCCAATCATGAATACCCATTTTTTGACTGATTAAGTTAAAGCCAACTTCTGGTCTATCTTGCTCTGCACTTTTACCATGGCAAAATAAATCAATGGAAATTGCCGCTTGGTGACCGTTAGCGACGGCAGTAATAATATTTTCTGGGCCAAATGCTGCATCGCCACCAAAAAATACTTGTTCTAATGTTGATTGCAGTGTTTGTTGGTTAAGCTCTGGTTGTTGCCATTTATTAAATTTAACGCCAATATCACGTTCAATCCAAGGAAAGGCGGTGTCTTGGCCAACGGCGACGAGTACCAAGTCGCATTCAACTAGTAATGTTTCACCAGTAGAGACTAAAGTTCTTTTACCTTTTTCATCATAACTTGAGCTGACCTTTTCAAATAATACACCGACAAATTTATCACCTGACATAACGTATTCAATTGGAGTATGGTCGGCTTTAATAATGATGCCTTCCGCTTTGGCATCCTCTTTTTCCCAAGGGGAAGCTTTCATGTCATCAAAGCTAGAACGTACCAGTACGGTTACTTCACTGGCGCCTAATCTTTTTGCCGTTCGACAGCAATCCATTGCGGTATTACCACCTCCTAATACGACGACTCGTTTTGGAGCTGCTTCGGTATGTTTGAAGCTGACATTAGATAACCAGTTAATACCCACTTCAATATGAGCTGAAGCAAGATCATGACCAGGCATTTCTAACCAACGTCCTGCAGGTGCTCCTGTACCAATAAATATGGCGTCAAACTTAGCTTGCAGTAAGTTTGCCAAGCTTGATATTTCTTCGCCAAAGTGGCATTCCACCCCCATTTGTAGAATGTAACTCAGTTCTTCATCTAACACCGTTTCAGGCAATCTAAAAGCAGGAATTTGGCTACGCATCATGCCACCAGCTAGCGCATCACGCTCATAGATGACTACTTCATACCCTAATGGCAGTAAATCTCGTGCCACTGTCATTGAGGCTGGGCCTGCGCCAATTAGAGCAACACGCTTACCGTTTTTTTGCTGCGGAATTGTTGGCAAATATGAGTGAATATCTGCTTTATAATCACTAGCTACACGCTTTAAACGGCAAATGGCTACTGGTTTGTCTTCAACACGTGAACGCCGACAAGCAGGCTCACAAGGTCGATCGCATACACGGCCAAGTACACCTGGGAAAACATTAGATTCCCAGTTAATCATATAGGCGTCGGTATAGCGTCTTTCGGCTATTAAACGAATGTATTCAGGAACAGGGGTGTGAGCAGGGCAGGCATGCTGACAATCGACCACTTTTAAAAAGTGCTGGTATGAAGAAGTATCGGTATTTTTCAATAGCTTATTCCTTAGCGGTAACCTGATTAAATAATCTACACCCAAATAAGAGGATAATTAAGCACTTTTTGTCATTTTATGATTATTTTTAAAAATATCGGCTATTCACTTGTGCTCTCCCTGCGGAGAAAACGGTTAATGAATAATATTTTTAATTTGCACCACTAGCTAACAAAGCCAGATGCTTACGCACTGCATTGGTGCGAGGTTATGTAACTGAAAATCACTATCTAATTGTTTTATATCGTTAAGTTTGTTTGGCATGAGGATTGATACCTATTGTTCAAGATAAAATAAGGATAATAAAAATGAAACTAGTTAGCGCAATAATAAAGCCTTTCAAACTGGATGATGTCAGAGAAGCCATTTCTGAAATTGGTGTCGAAGGGTTAACGGTCAGTGAAGTGAAAGGTTTTGGTCGTCAAAAAGGCCACACCGAGCTATATCGTGGTGCGGAATATCAAGTTGATTTCCTGCCAAAAGTGAAACTTGAAATAGCGGTCAATGATGACATTGTTCAGCGACTTGTTGACGCTATTAGTCAAGCAGCCCACACCGGAAAGATTGGTGACGGTAAAATATTTGTTTATGACCTTGAGCAAGCAGTGCGTATTCGTACTGGTGAGCAAGACGTAGAAGCGATATAGGAGCAAGATAATGGAACAAAATATTTTTCAACTTCAGTACGCCATGGATACTTTTTACTTCTTGATTTGTGGTGCTTTGGTGATGTGGATGGCAGCCGGATTTTCCATGTTAGAAGCGGGTTTGGTACGCGCTAAAAATACCACTGAAATTTTAACTAAGAATGTTGCGCTTTATGCCATTTCTTGCATGATGTATTTATTTGTCGGTTACGACATTATGTATGGCGGCGGCATATTTTTATCGGGTATTGAAACTGTAGACCCTGCAAAAGTATTAGCTGACTTTTCTACGCGAGAAGATGGCTTTACCGGTGCGGCAATATACTCAGCGGCGTCTGACTTTTTCTTCCAAGTAGTATTTGTTGCTACGGCAATGTCGATTGTTTCTGGCGCGGTTGCTGAACGTATGAAATTATGGGCATTTTTAGCTTTCGCAGTAGTGCTTACCGGTGTTATCTATCCGATGGAAGGTAGTTGGACATGGGGTGGTAATGCGGTGTTTGGTCTTTATACGTTAGCTGATTTAGGTTTTTCTGACTTTGCTGGCTCAGGTATTGTTCATATGGCTGGCGCTGCAGCTGCACTAGCAGGGGTGTTGCTACTAGGTGCTCGTAGAGGAAAATACGGCGCTGATGGTCGAGTTAATGCTATTCCAGGTTCAAATTTACCAATGGCAACGTTAGGTACATTCATTTTATGGATGGGTTGGTTTGGCTTTAATGGTGGCTCAGTATTAAAGCTTGGTGATATTGCCAGTTCCCATTCAGTCGCTATGGTATTTCTCAACACTAATGCCGCAGCCGCAGCAGGCGCTGTAGCCGCATTAGTGTTAGCTAAATTACTCTTTAAAAAAGCGGATTTAACTATGGCATTAAACGGCGCCTTAGCTGGATTAGTAGCAATTACTGCAGAGCCATCTACGCCTACGCCTATGCAAGCAACCTTGTTTGGTGCTATTGCAGGTATTGTTGTTGTATTTTCAATTATCAGCTTAGATAAATTAAAAATTGATGATCCAGTAGGTGCTATTTCTGTTCATGGTGTAGTCGGATTACTAGGTTTGTTATTAGTACCAATGACTAATAGTGCATCAAGCTTTACTGGGCAATTGATTGGTGCGGCAACTATTTTCATCTGGGTATTCTCAACTAGCTTAGTGGTTTGGTTTATTCTCAAGCAAGTGATGGGGATCAGAGTTAGCGCTGAAGAAGAGTACGAAGGTGTTGATAAATCAGATTGTGGTATGGAAGCTTATCCTGAGTTTACTCGCGGTTAAAAAAACGAATTAATTTCTGGATAATGAGGCCTGTGTATTGATTTACACAGGCCTTTAAACTTTTCACTATGAAGGTTTTTACTGATATTGACTGCTAACAGATCAAGACTGTTGAAATAATTTGTAAAGATTTACTGTTATCGTCAACAAACTGTGTAAAATTACCCCATTAATCAAGATGTTTATAAGCGGATAACTTTATGGCTAGAGAGCAGTTTGGTGTTTGTGCAGAGCCCAGCCTCCACGGATACTATTTATTATTTAACGCCTTAGATGATAACAATTCATTTATTCGTCAGGCATTATCACGCTTACCAGCTTTATTTGATAAATATGCTGATCGCTTTTCAGAGGCTAACCTAGCCGGCGTTATTGCTATAGGGACTAATTATTGGGATGAAATTTATCCACAAGGCCGCCCTAAGTATTTAAGGCAGTTTCCTGAAATGGCGTCAGACGATCGCATTGCTCCAGTATGTAACTATGATATCTATATTGAAATTCGCAGTGATCGTGGTGACGTAAATCATATTGTTGCCACCAAGGTGTGTGAACTACTGGCAGATAGTGTTGAGCTAGTTGAACAAGTTCGTGCATTTCGATTTTTAGATGGTCGAGATTTAACTGGATTTGTAGATGGCACTGAAAACCCTCAAGGCCATCATCGCCGCCGTGTCGCGTTAATCAATGAAGAGCAAGACGCTAAGTTCTCTTCTGGCAGTTATCTTCATATACAACGATATCGCCACAACTTAAATTTGTGGAATTCATTAGAAGTTAAAGACCAAGAAGATGTTTTTGCCCGCACTAAAGTTAATAACGAAGAATATTCTGAAGAAAATAAAGCGCCTACGTCACATATCAAAAGAGTTAATTTGAAAGATAGTGAAGGTAATAGTATTGAAATACTGCGTCAAAGCATGCCGTATGGCGATATGAAATTACAGGGATTATTCTTTGTATCTTATTGTCACTCTCCAGAGCCTTTTGAGTTGATGCTTGCCAGTATGATTGTTGGTGATGGCCATGGTCATAGCGACCATATGTTGAAATATACTCAAGCCGAAACTGGTGCGGCCTTTTTTGTCCCTAGCTTGAATATTCTGGCTGAACTTGGCGAATAACTTAGTTTATTGGGTGACGTTGCTTAAACCGAGCTGAGGTTACTTATTTCAATGGTATTAACTAGTTCTTAATAATCAAAAAAACCTGAGACGTACTCAGGTTTTTTAGTTTATGGCGCTTAATATAAAATCTTCAGCTGAAATTTTTAATTGAGGTTATCAACTTAAATTTTTGAGGAAAAGTGCTTCAAGCTTGGTGATTGTTAACTTGATTTGAGTTACATCTGTTGGCGCGATAAAAATAGTGTCATCGCCGGCGATAGTGCCGAGTACGCCATCACTTTTACTTAAACTATCTAGCAAGCGGGCAATCAATTGTGCTGCACCAGGGCTAGTGCGAATAATGATCATGACGTCATTGTGCTCAATATCTAATACTAGCTGCTTAAGCGGGCTTTTAGCGGTTGGCATGCCTAGCTCTGCAGGCAAACAATAAACCATTTCTTGGCGAGCATTGCGGGTGCGTACTGCGCCGAATTTACTCAGCATGCGTGATACTTTGGATTGACTAATATTTTCAAAGCCTTGCGATTTTAATGCGTCGGCAATGTCGCCTTGCGAACTAAACTGCTCTTGATTTAATAGGTCTTTAAAGGCTTGTACTAAGGCTTCTTGTTTTTGTTGTCCGCTCATAATCATCCGTTAGTTTTTGAAAATTACTTGTATCGTTTTTACTGATTAACATCCAAGGTGTAAAAGGTACTTGCTTAAGTAATCAGTCAACCTCATACCTAAGTATTATTTCACAATTTTTATTATACGTTATCCTTATAAGCCAATACAGATGAATAAACATTGTTTTTTGGCCTCTTATGCTATATCTTTTGGCCACAAAATATTACGTAATTACTCAAATTTCGGAGACATCAAATGAAAGTTGCTGTGCTAGGCGCTGCTGGTGGTATCGGCCAAGCGTTATCTTTACTACTAAAAACTCAATTACCTGCAGGTTCTGAGTTATCTTTATATGACGTTGCACCGGTTGTTCCAGGTGTTGCTGTTGATTTATCACACATCCCTACAGCAGTTAAAGTTGCAGGTTTTGGTGCTGATGATTTAGCGTCTGCTCTTTCTGGTGCTGATATTGTAATTATTCCAGCTGGTATGCCACGTAAGCCAGGTATGGACCGTGCCGACTTATTCGCGGTAAATGCGGGTATTATTAAAACTTTAGCAGAAGGCATTGTTGCTAACTGTCCTAAAGCGTTAGTCGGTATTATTACTAACCCAGTAAACGGCACTGTACCAATTGTTGCTGAAGTTTTCAAAAAAGCGGGTACTTACGACAAGAACCGTGTTTTTGGCGTAACAACACTTGATGTTATTCGTAGTGAAGCATTTATTGCTGAATTAAAAGACATGAACGTTAGCGATGTTAAAGTTCCAGTAATTGGTGGCCATTCAGGTACTACAATTTTACCACTTCTTTCACAAGTTGAAGGTGCTACTTTCTCTGATGAAGAAGTTGCTGCGTTAACGCCACGTATCCAAAATGCCGGTACTGAAGTTGTAAATGCTAAAGCTGGCGGCGGCTCTGCAACACTTTCAATGGGCGCTGCTGCGGCTCGTTTTTGTTTATCTTTAGTTAAAGGTTTACAAGGTGAAGACGTTGTTGATTACGCATACGTAGAAGTTGAAGGTGGCGATGCGCCATACTTTGCTCACCCAGTACGTTTAGGTGTAAATGGTATTGCTGAAGTATTACCATACGGCGAGTTGAGTGCATTTGAGCAACAAGCAAAAAATGACATGTTAGCAACACTAAAAGCAGATATCCAAGAAGGTGTTGATTTTATCAACGGCTAATTTGTTAATATACTGTTTAAAAAAAACCGCGTTTAACGCGGTTTTTTATTGCCTAAATTTTGCTGAAACCGTTACTATACCCAAGGCACTTGAATCCTGCATCTTCAGGTGGTTCGGGTATATATTATAGTGCTCTGCAGGAAAATTTTATAAAGGAAGGTAAATGACAAATTCAACTAAGCGAAAATGGCCTTTGATTCGTGAAAACTTAGTGTTTCAAATTAAGTTAACTTTGGATGCGGTAAGAGATTTATTGCTTAGCCCTGTAGCTATTACCTGTACCATTCTTGATTTAATTAGAGGTAATCGCTCAGGTGAAGGCTACTTTCAACGCTTGATGCAAATGGGGCACCAGACAGATGAATGGTTAAGTTTATTTGGTCACAACCCAAAAGCTCCTAAATCAAAACATGATGATGCAAGTGCGGAGCCTATAGAAAAAGCTGATGAACTAGGTGGTGAAACTAACGATAAAATTAGCAGCGGCGCTGATAGCAAAATTGATCATTTATTTTTAAAAGTAGAAGAGTTATTAAACGACCAACATCAAAAAGGCGATCTTACTTCGGCAGCAAAGCAGAAAATAAACCATTACCTTGACGGTATCATATCTAGTAGTCAAGTTAACTCTAAAGTGGTTCATGCAGAGAGTGAAGTATCATTAACGCCCGACTCTCAAAGTTCATTAGCGCCTGCTACTCAAAATAAGCGTGAAGATAGTTATGAAAATGAAAACAAGCCACAGTAGCAAATAGCGTATTAGTGCACACATAAGCAGTAGAAACTTATGTTTTCTTTTGTATTAATTCCTTGCCCCATAAACAATTTATTTACCGCAACTCAGCAAGCACCTTCTGTTGTCCTATCTATTTCAATACTACTTTTCATTTTATGATTTTTATAATATATTGTATGCAATTTAACCTTGGGAGTAATAAATTGAATATAACAAAAGAAAATAAAGGCAATCTGCTATGTCTATTAGTAACGGCTTCGATGTTATGGGCTACTCATGCAAATGCTGAAGAAGTAACTAACGAGCTCCTTTCTGTTAATAAAGTACTTTCGCAAACTACTGATTGTAATGAAACAATTATGATTCGTTCGCAATCACTCGATAAAGAACAATTAGCTGCCGCGTGTAAATTGCTTATTGCTCAAGAAAACAAATTTCATCAAGTATTTAATACTAGAGGAAAACCGGTTGCCGATGATAATAACGAGAAAATGAGAGCGAATATTTATGCTAACCGTGATGAATTTGTAAAATACGCTACAGCACATTTTAATATGCCGACAAATAATGGCGGCATGTATTTAGAAGGCTATCCCGATAAAATCAATAATCAGGCTGAGTTTGTTGCCTATGAGCGTGCAGGGAAAATTTGGAATTTAAAGCACGAATATATTCATTATCTTGATGGTCGTTTTAACAAATACGGTGATTATTGTAATGGTTTGCATGATGACCATGCGGGGCCTGAATTTTGTCCTAGCCCTAATTTGGCGTACCCACATATTGTATGGTGGGCTGAAGGCTTAGGGGAATATTTAGCTTGGGGAGAGAATAATCCTAAGGCAGTGGCGTTGGCAAAAGAAAAAAGTTTTGTGCTAAGTGAGTTGTTTAATACCAGTAGCAATGACAATACTGGCTCTGATCGGGTTTATCGCTGGGGGTACTTAGCAGTCCGCTTTATGATGGAGCAACATCGAGATTTGATTGATGAAATGCTTGTTCATGTTCGACATGGTAATTGGCAAGCTTATCAAGCGTTGATAAAAAGCTGGAATACGAGTTTAGATGCTGAATTTAGCCTCTGGTTAGTGACGTTAAATAATGCCGTAAAGAGTCAATAGTATTTATTAATGGTTATGGGTAAAATACCCATAACCTTAATTGATTTAATATGTTGTCGTACTAATTCTTATGCAAAATATTTCAGAACCGTTCAACTACCAATCAACCTTCGTTCTAGATAAGTCACACTTTAGTGAGTGTTATGAAGAATCAGTAACACCCCAGCCGTTTTTTACGCTTTATCTTAAAGCAATAGTGATGTTGCTTATTGGAGCAGGGTTAGTGTTGTTTTCAGAAATTAATCCTTACGCTGCTTGGTTTATATTTGCGCTTGGCGTACTAGAAGTGGTGAGTACCTATTATCGTAAGCCTTGGTGGGTTATGCGCCAAATGCTAAGCAAAGTTGCTAAAGCGGAAGTAACCTTAGAAATCACCGATGAATATATTCGTACTCATTCTTTTTACAACGATAATCAGATGCTTTATGGCGATATTGACAGCATTGCTGCCACTAAGAATGGCTGGCTAATTAGTCATAAATCGGGACGCCATTATATTTCTAATCGCTGTTTAACTGAGCAAGTGCAGTTGTTTCTAAAAAATAAATTTTAAAGTGCCAATCAATTAATTCTCTATTGAGTATCATTTATTCCTCAAATTCTCAGTTTTTAAATCTTATTCAGCTAATTTTAATCATGAAAACAAACGCTTAAAATTAGTTGTTGTTTATTTCTATTCTAGGTTTATTTTTATACAAATATGTACCAGAATGTTCTTAGTTACATGTGTGTTACAAACTTGTTACGTATATAAATAAGAACAATAAATAATAAAAATAAATTGCAATTGTCATCCGAGTTAAACATAAAAAAATAATAATTAACGTATGGCTGTGTACTAGGTGATAAAACGTGAAAATAATAAAACTGGGAATTACAATGGTGCTTGCAGCGCCATGCTTGTTTGCGCAGGCAATAGAATTAAATAGTATTGGGGTTCAACATAACGCTAGCTTAGAAAAAAAATTGCAGATTGAAGAACAGAGCTTTATTAGTAATTTTCAAGGGGAGCCTAACTGGCGGAGACCGCCACAAAAAATTGCCGGAAACTTACTTAGCAGTGAAGGAAATGTTACTGCCTTGGTAGTTTTGGCTGAAAATTATCAAATTAAAGATAGTTTAGACAATAATAAATATTGTCAAAAACCATTTGCAAAAAACACTTTTAATGGTGAAATTGTTGTTTGTCAGCAAAGTGGTATGCCAGCACATGTGATTGCTGAAAACTTAGAGCAGGCGGGTGCTTCAGGTCTAATTGTTCAAGCAATGTCATTAAAAAAAATTACTAGTGACAACATTAACTCGATACCTAGCATAAGCACGGATTTAGACGCTTATTTTCTGTTAAAAAATTGGGTTAACTATAGTAAGCCTGGTACGGCCATCGCAACTATTGGCGAATAAACACTTTTTTCACTATTTACACTTAACTTAAAGCCGTTAAATATAAAGCGGCTTGGTTAAAATACTCTTTGATTTGCCCTAAATCAAAGTTAAATGAGAATAATTCTCAAAAACCTTGACAGTAAGTTCTATCTTCATTAGTCTGGCGCCAAATATATTGGTTAAATTCATTCCATTTTCTGAATTATTTAGGCGGACTTCATGTTAAATAAAATCTGGTATTCGTTTCTTGTTTTGGTAACGTTATTCGTTACAAGCCAAAGTGTGGCGGCAAGTGAAGAAGTTAATGTTTACTCTTATCGTCAACCATTTTTAGTTAAACCTCTTTTTGATGAGTTTACTAAAGAAAGTGGTATTAAAGTGAATGTGGTATTTGCTAAAAAAGGCATGGCTGAGCGATTAACTCGCGAAGGTGAATACAGCCCTGCAGATATTTTATTAACTACCGATATCAGCCGTTTAATCGAGTTGCATGATAAAGGTCTTCTGCAAGCAACTACATCAACTGAATTAGCGTCGGCAATTCCAGCACAGTTTAAAGCATCTGATGATACTTGGTACGCGTTAACAACACGCGTGCGTAATATTTATTCAGCAAAACGCTTAGGCAAAATTGATTTTAACTATGAAGATTTAGCCGACAAAAAATGGCAAGGTAAAATTTGTACCCGCAGTGGTAAACATCCATACAATGTTGCTTTAGTAGCGTCTATGATCGCTGAACACGGCGAAGCCGATACCTTAACTTGGTTAAAACAAGTAAAAGCAAATTTAGCTCGTAAGCCACAAGGTAGCGACCGCGCACAGGTACAAGCTATTCACCAAAAACTGTGTGATGTTTCGTTGGGTAACAGCTACTACTTCGGCAATATGTTAAAAGACGAAAAACAAAAAGTTTGGGCTGATGCTGTTCATATTAATTTCCCGAATCAAAGTAATCGTGGCGCTCATGTTAATATCTCCGGAATGGGCATGGCAAAATATGCACCGAATAAAGCTAATGCTTTAGCATTGATGAATTTCTTAGTATCAGAGCCTGCACAAAAAATGTATGCTGAAACTAATATGGAATATCCAGTACGTCCGGGCGTAAAAGCATCTGATTTAGTGGCTTCATGGGGGAAGTTTACAGCTGATAACTTGTCGCTAGAAACTATTGCTAAACAGCGTAAAGCCGCATTAGAATTACTAGATAAAGCGAAATTTGATTTATAATTTATTAATTGGCGTATTTTTGAAGTTAATTTGTTGTGATAACAGGTAATAAAAGCACCAGCTGGAGATTCTTCAGCTGGTTTTTTGCATTAGCACTTATGGTGCCGGTATTGGTGATGGTGTTCGCCGGTATAAACGCCTCTACCGATCTGTTTCTCCATTTGTGGTCAACAGTATTACCGCAATACCTAAGTAATACATTATGGCTTGGGCTGTCTGTTGCTGCGCTGTCATTATGCTTTGGTGTTCCCGCCGCGGCTTTAATAAGTCAAACCAATATCTTTATGGCTAAACAATTACGATGGTTGTTGATGCTGCCGTTAGCAATGCCTGCCTATTTAGTTGCTTATCTATATACTGATTTATTTGATTATGCCGGTCCTGTGCAACGCTTTTTGCGTGAGTGGCTTGGCTGGCAATCACCTAGTGATTATTACTTTTTCGATATTAGAACCTTAGGCGGTGCAGCGGTTGTTATTGCCTTAGTGCTATTCCCTTATGTTTATATGCTGACTCGTACAGCATTTGAAAATCAAGATAGAAATCTATTACGTGCTAGTCGTTTATTAGGCTGCACAGAAAAGCAAAGTTTTTACCAAATAGCGCTGCCGCTAGCACGCCCTGCCATTGCAGTATCTTTAACCTTAGTGATCATGGAAACGCTTGCTGATTTTGCAACTGTGCAGTATTTTGCTGTTAACACCTTGACGACGGCCATTTATGATACTTGGTTGGGGTATGGTGATTTTGCAGCAGCTAACGCTTTAGCCAGCATGCTAATGTTGTTGGTATTATTTGTGGTGGTAGCGGAGCAAAAAGCGCGGGCAGGACAGCGTCATCAATCAAGCCGACCTAATACACAGCAAGAGTTAAAAGTACTTTCAATGGGACAACAAGTACTGGCGAGTATTTTTTGTTGGGCCTTAGTCATTGCAGGTTTCTTATTACCGGTATTTTTATTGCTTGTCATGGCAATTGATTATGCTGACTATCAGCAACTATTAAGTTTAATCGACACGGGCGGTAATAGTATTAAAGTCGCTACTTATAGCGCTACTATCGCTACCTTCATTGCGTTGCTTTTAGCGTTGTTTCATCGTTTACATCACAGCAAGTGGCGTATGTTGCCGTTGCAGATTTCGGGCTTTGGCTATGCAATTCCAGGCACCGTATTAGCGATGGCAATGTTAGCGACGTTTGGACCGTTAGATCATGCGATTAACGCAATGGCCAAATTTTTTGAATTTAAAGCGCCAGGCTTAATTTTATCCGGTACTGTTTTTGCCATTATATTTGCTTATGTCGTCAGGTTTTCTGCTATTGCAAATGGTACAATTTCAGCAGGAATTGGCCAAATCCCTAAATCACTTGATTTAGCACCAGGGAGTTTAGGGGTTAAATTAGTGCCAACCGTATTACGGGTGCACTTACCTCTGTTAAAATCGTCGATATTGGTAGCGTGGTTATTAGTTTTTGTTGAAGCAATGAAGGAATTACCAGCAGTACTGTTACTAAGACCTTTTAATTTTGAAACCCTGAGTACGCAAATATACCAACTGATTTCAGATGAACGCTTAGAACAGGGCGCGTTAGGCGCAATTTTAATCGTACTGTTTGGCTTATTACCGATTATCTTTCTAAATCGCCAAAAGGACAGCAAGTGAACGAACTGATCAAAATTGACAACTTAATGGTTAAGTTGCAAAACAAATCAATTTTATCTGACGTTGAACTGTCATTGAATAAAGGCGAAATATTAGGGCTTGTTGGCCCCAGTGGCTGTGGTAAAACGACGTTACTTAATACTTTGGCTGGTTTTATTGAGCAGTCAGACGGTGAAATATGTATTCAGCGGGAAGATAATTCGCCATTGCTTATTTCTCAAAAAAATATGTTGCCAGCGGAACAGCGCAATATAGGCATGATCTTTCAAGACTACGCCTTGTTTCCGCATTTATCAGTGACAGAAAACATTTGCTTTGGCATTAGAAAATTAGAAAAAGTTGAGCAACAGCAACGCTGCGAGGAATTATTAACCTTACTTGAACTTACTGAGTTTTCTGATCGCTACCCGCATCAATTATCGGGCGGGCAACAACAACGTGTTGCTATTGCGCGTGCGTTAGCACCACAACCAAGTTTATTACTGCTTGATGAGCCATTTTCAAATATTGATGCTAGGTTACGTAATGAATTGATGATTGAGATCAGACAGTTGTTAAAACGTTTAAACATGACCGCTATCTTTGTTACTCATAATAAAGATGAAGTGTTTACCTTTGCTGACAAAATTGCCGTAATGCACCAAGGCCATGTTTTACAGGTAGGCCCTCCAGCTTTAGTATGCCAACAACCAAATAGTTGGCAAGTGGCTGACTTTTTGCAGTTGGGAAGTTGGTTACCAGTACAAACGGTTACTATTGAAAATGAGCAAAAACTCAAGTCCAATATTGGCTTATTAACGGCAGATGTTATTAGTAATGTCAGTGAATTGGTAACTAATCAAACGACGGAAAATGACAAGTACTATCAATTGTTAGTAAAACCGAATGATATTGCTTTATGCCCAGAGCAAAGCGCAAATGTCATTATTGAACATATTGGCGTTACCGAGCAGGGCTATCATTACTTGCTCAATAGCATTGAGCAATCTTCAGCGTTATCATTTGTACAACTGAGTTTTTATAGCCAACAATTGTTTAGTGTCGGTTCAGAGTTGTCAATTGAGTTGAAAGGCGAACTGTTTCTTTTGTATCCAACTGATTAGCTCCACAAATATGCAAAATTTGACCCTACTGTCGCTAATTTGTGACAGGTGAGAGGCAAATTTGGCGTAAAAAACTAATTTTTTTGTCAAACTTGGGCATCTGATCCACAAAAGCCCACTATTTCATCCACTTCCCTCTAAGCCTTTATTTTATAGGCGTTCCAAGCGATCAAATTACAAAAACTTTGCTTGACATAAGTTGACTTTACTCACTAAACTGTATCATTGTGGTGAAATGTGGGAAATAGTGGATCACGAGTGATCTCAAAACACTAAAGCGAATTATGTATAGAGGCGCAAGCGCAATAACGCTAGATAGTAAAAATCGAATTACGATACCTACGCGGTATCGCGAGGAGCTATTTGCCGATTGCCAAGGAAAAATGGTCTGTACAGTTGATATTCAGCATCCATGTTTATTGTTATATCCACTACCCGAATGGGAAGAAATAGAGTTAAAACTTTGTAATCTTTCGAGTATGAATTCACAAGAACGACTATTACAGCAAGTGCTTTTGGGCAACGCTTCAGATTGTGAAATTGATAAAAGTGGCCGTTTGTTAATTAACGGGCCTTTACGCCAGCATGCGGGACTTGAAAAAAGTTTAATGTTGGTAGGGCAATTAAGAAAGTTTGAAATTTGGACCGAAAGCGCATGGCAAGCTCAAATGCAGCAAGGTATTGCAAAAATTCAGTCGGGTGAAATTGAACTGACTGATCGCTTACTGGATTTATCTTTGTAATAAATCAGTAAATGACATTAATGAAAACAACTGGCGTTAACAAAATCTAATGCAACAAGACAAATCACATATTTCAGTATTGCTTGATGAATCGATCACCGGCTTGGCGATAAAGCCTGACGGTGTTTATATCGATTGTACTTTTGGGCGTGGCGGACACTCAGGTTTGATCTTAGATAATCTTGGGCCTAACGGACGTTTAATTGCAATTGATAGAGATCCTACAGCCATTGCCGCTGCAGAAAAATATGCAGACGATGATAGGTTTATCATTGAACATTTTGGTTTTGCTGATTTACAAAGCATTGTTGAAAAGCACCAATTGCTAGAAAAAATTGACGGCATATTGCTTGACCTTGGTGTGTCTTCACCGCAATTAGATGAAGCGGAACGTGGCTTTAGTTTTATGAAAGATGGTCCACTAGATATGCGTATGGACACCACGCGTGGACAAACTGCCGCAGAATGGTTGGCAGTGGCTGACGTGGAAGATATTACTTGGGTATTGCGAACCTTTGGTGAAGAAAAGCACGCATGGCGAATTGCTAATGCCATTGTTGACGAACGTGAAGAAACGCCATTAACAAGAACAGGGCAACTAGCGCAATTAATTAAGAAAACAGCACCACAAAGAGAAATTAAAAAGCATCCCGCGACTCGCAGCTTTCAAGCCATCCGCATGTACATTAATAGTGAGCTAGAACAAATTGAAAAAGTACTAGCAGCTTCATTATCTGTACTTAAAACCGGTGGTCGTTTAACGGTGATCAGTTTTCATTCATTGGAAGATCGCTTAGTAAAACAATTTATGAAAAAGCATTCTCAGGCGAAAAAAGTGCCACGTGGGTTGCCAATCAGTGAAGAAGAATTAAATAAAGGCAAGAGCTTAGCCTTAATCGGTAAAAAGCTTAAGCCAACAAAAAATGAAGTCTCAGAGAATGTGCGTTCGCGTAGCTCGGTTTTGCGAGTTGCAGAGAGATTAGCGCGCTAGCAATGGTGCTTTAGAATGGCAACCAAGAATGTTGTGTTAGTTTCCGACATATGGCACGACATTCGACGCCATTTATTGATTTACGGAATTTTAGTATTGGTTGTTGGCTCAGCATTTGCGGTGATTTATTTCACCCATCTGAATCGACAAACCACCAGTGCAATTGAAGTGTTATTAACAGAACGAGATGCGCTAGAAAATGAATGGCGTAATTTACTGTTAGAACAGAATAGTTTAGCTGAGCATAGCGCCATAGAAAGTAGAGCTGAGAAGCAACTTAATATGGCAAGACCGGGCGCAAGCTCGGAAATCATTATTAAATTGCCGTGAGTAGAGCAGTGAAAAAATCAACACAAAACAACCCAAATACAGTGGCATGGCGTTTTTACGTTGTGTTAGCTGCGGTTGTGCTGATTTATGCTGGCTTGATGGCACGCACTGCTTACATTCAAGTTATTGAACCAGATATGTTGAAAAAGCAGGGCGATAACCGTTCACTGCGCACCAATACTAAAACCGTACAACGAGGCTCTATCGTTGATCGAAATGGTCATGAATTAGCGATTAGTGTACCCGTGGAAACGGTTTGGGCTGATCCAAAAATTATTTTTGAAAGTAATGCACTTTCGATGGATAAACACTGGCAGGCATTAGCGGACGTGCTTGGCCAAAGTGTTAATAAATTAAAAGTTAGAGTGACAAAAAATCCTCGTAAACGTTTTGTTTATATTGAGCGCAAAGTTGCCCCTGCAATGGCGAACTATATTCGAGAACTAAAAATTCCAGGTATACATTTACGTAAAGAGTCAAAACGCTTTTATCCTACCGGTGAAATTAGTGCTCATGTTGTTGGCTTTACTAATGTTGACGATAAAGGCATTGAAGGCGTTGAGCGTGTTTACGACCAACTATTAACCGGTGAAAATGGCGAAAAAAGATATCGTAAAGATGCCAAAGGCAGAAAAATTGAAATACTTTCAGTTAAAGAAGCGACCCCGCCGAAAGATATCACCTTAAGTATTGATCAACGTATTCAAGCATTGGCTTATCGTGAATTAAAAGGCGCGGTAAAAGCTTTCAAAGCTACTTCAGGCTCTGCGGTTGTAACCAATGTTCATACAGGTGAAGTGTTAGCGCTAGTGAATAGCCCTTCGTATAACCCAAATAATCGTTCAGGTGTTGCAATTCATCGTTTTAGAAATCGTGCTATTACCGATATTTACGAACCTGGTTCAACAATGAAGCCATTAACGGTATTAACGGCGTTAGAGTTTGGTAGTGTTGAAAAAGACAGTATTGTTGATACGTATCCTGGCTGGATGCGTTTAGGCGGTAGCCGTGTTGCCGACCCTAGATATCTAGGTAAAATTACCTTGCCTGAGTTACTAGTGCATTCATCTAATATGGGCACTACAAAATTAGCTTTATCTGTTCCGAAAGATTACTTAATTGACAAGTTTTTTGATGCTGGCTTTTCGGAAGATACTGGCACTGGCTTAGTCGGTGAAAGCTCGGGCATGATGCATGACAGATCTCGTTGGTCAAAGTTTGAATTGGCGACATTGTCATGGGGACATGGCGTTGCTATTACGCCGATTCAATTGGCACGCTTTTATTCCACATTGGGTAATGGCGGAATTAAAAAACCGTTAACCATTTTAAAGCAAAAACAGTCTGCACAAATTACTGGCGATGACGAACGCATTTTTTCTGCAGAACATAGCCAAAATGTTGTAGAAATGCTTGAGCACGTGGTTAATGAACAATATACAGTCGCAAAAGTTGATGGTTACCGCGTTGGCGGTAAAAGTGGCACCGCAATTAAAGCTTTTGCTGGTGGCTATGGTAATGATTATGTCGGACTATTTGCCGGCGTTGCCCCGATTTCGAACCCCGAAATTGCCGTGGTAGTGGTTATCGATGACCCCGGAGGAGACCTGTATCATGGTGGCGAAGTCGCCGCACCGGTATTTTCCCGAATAATGAAAGGGGCGCTGCGGTTACTGAATGTTCCGCCTGATGCAAACACTAAAATAACCTTGCTGCAACCAGAGCCAAAAATTGAAAAAATCCCTAAGGAGCGTGACCATGTCTGATCACGCTTTACGCGTTTATAAACGCCCAACAATATTAACTGCTGTAGAGGCAGTTTTGTCGTTTGGTGAAATAGCATTATCAGCGCAAGAAAATGACAAACTTACGCAATATTTCAAGCTTAATGGTCGTGCTAATTTAGTCAATGACACACGGGCAATTGAGTGCGGAGATATTTTTTGTGCAGTTGTTGGCACCGTGCGTGATGGTAGAGAATTTGTTCAACAAGCTATATCTGCTGATTGCGCAATGGTATTAGTTGAAACACTTAAGCCAGCTGAGCATGGGCAACTTACTTGGATAGTTAACGCTAAGCATGTGCCAGTACCAGTGTTATCTTATTATCAGCTTAACGAAAAGCTATTTGCCGTTGCAAAAGCATTTTACGGTATGCCTGAAGATAAATTAAATATCATCGGTATCACAGGCACCAATGGTAAAACCAGCACTAGTCAAATTATTGCCAATTTACTTGATGATTGCCAAAGAAATTGTGCAGTCATTGGTACAACGGGTGCAGGAAAATTGGCACAGTTACAAGCGATTGAAAATACTACGCCTGGTGCAACGCAACTGCAGCAGCTGCTAGCGTTATTTGCCGAAGAAAGTATTTCTGATGTCGCAATGGAAGTTTCTTCACATGCATTGTCACAAAAACGCGTAACAACTGAGTTATTTAATACCACAGTTTTTACCAATTTAACGCGTGACCATCTTGATTATCACAAAACTATGGCAGCATACGCCGCAGCCAAGCATGAAATATTCTCAGGCTCTGCCGAGCAAGTTGCGGTGTTAAATGGTGATGACTTGCAAGCTCAAACATGGTTAAAAAATTGGCCAAATGCTCAGCCTGTCGTTGTTTATGGTCGTGATGAAAATATTCGTCATTATTCGCGTTTTGTTCAAGCAAGTAATATTCGCCATCATGCGACAGGTGTTAGCTTTGAATTACACACAGAGCAGGGGCAATGCCAAATTCATTGCCAATTGCTTGGTGACTTTAACGTCGAAAATTTATTGGCAGCGATTGCAGTGTTAATGGTTGAAAACATTCCACTTAAAACAATATCGCATGCGGTAAGTCATTTAGTGCCTATTATTGGACGTATGGAAGCTTTTTCTGCTGAAAATAAGCCAACCGCCGTTGTTGATTATGCCCATACGCCAGATGCTCTTTCGAGTGCATTAGATGCTTGTCGTTTGCATTGTCATGGCAAACTTTGGGTGGTTTTTGGTTGTGGCGGTGATCGTGATACTGGTAAGCGTGCATTAATGGCGCAAGTAGCAGAAAGCAAAGCTGACCGCATCATTATTACTAATGATAATCCGCGTACTGAAAATCCTGACACTATTGCTGATGCCATTATTGCCGGTTTATCAACAACCGATAACGCGATAAAAATACTTGATAGAGAACAAGCGGTATTGACTGCACTAAGCCAAGCGGATGCTAATGATGTGATACTTTGCGCAGGCAAAGGCCATGAAGATTACATTATTTTTGGCAATGAAAAGCAGCATTATGATGAACGTGAAGTTGTTCGCTCATTTTACGCTTCTTCTCAATCAGCTAAAAACGAGGTGGAATTATGATCCCATTAAGTTTATCTGAAATAGCGCAAGCGATTGATGGCCAATTAGTCGGTACGGATTTAATCATTAATGCCATCACTACAGATAGTAGAGCATTAAATACTGGTGATGTCTTTTTAGCGTTAAAAGGCCCGAATTTTGATGGCCATAAATTTGTCGTATCAGCTAGCGAACTTGGTTGTAGCGCGGTTATCGTGCAGCAAAAAACTGCTGGTATTGATATTGCCCAAATTGTTGTTGAAGACAGCCATAAAGCCTTAGGTCAAATTGGTGCTTATGTAAAAAGCAAAGTTGCGCCCAAAACTGTCGCCATTACTGGTAGTAGTGGTAAAACCACAGTAAAAGAAATGGTTGCCGCGATATTAGAACGCTTAGGTAATGTACTAGCGACTAACGGTAACTTTAATAACGATATAGGCGTTCCGCTGACATTATTACGCTTAGAACAACAACATGATTTTGCCGTCGTGGAGTTAGGCGCTAATCATATCGGTGAAATAGCCTACACCTCTGCGTTAGTTAAACCTGATGTGGCAATGATAAATAATATTGCGGCAGCGCATTTAGAAGGTTTTGGCGATTTATGTGGCGTGGCACGAGCTAAAGGTGAAATTTTTCAAGGTTTGGTTTCTGGCGGTGTCGCGGTTTATAACCAAGACAGTCAGTGGGCACACAAATGGCAATGGCGTTTAGATGATAAAAAAGTTCGCCGCTTTTCATCGCAAAGCGCTGCTGATTGTTACAGCCATGAAGAAGTACTTGATGATAACGGTTGTGCGAGTTTTAAGTTAACGACTAATAAAGGCAGTACTTATATTGAGCTAACTGTACCGGGGCACCATAACGTTTGTAATGCCGTTGCAGCAGCAACGATTGCACTAGAATTCGGTGCTAGTTTAGATGATATCCGCTTAGGCTTAGCTGAAATGACGCCAGTAAAAGGGCGTTTGAATTTACATCAGCTCGATAACAATACCAAATTAATTGATGACACTTACAACGCGAATGTTGAGTCAATTAACGCAGCATCAGATTTATTAGCCAGTTACCCTGGTAGACGTGTACTAATTTTGGGTGATATGGGCGAATTAGGTAGTGATGCACGTCGTTACCATCAAGAGGTTGGCGAACATGCAAAAGACAAAGGTATTGATGATTTATTAACCTTAGGCGTGCTTAGTCAAAGTACATCGGATGCGTTTTATCAAGACAAAGAATCATCAGCACAACATTTTAGTAGTAAAGGAAAATTATTGTCACGGTTAACAGAGCTGCTTCAAGATGAAGCACAACAAATTACAATTTTAGTTAAAGGTTCGCGCAGTGCTCATATGGAATACGTAGTGGCTGATATTATTAAATGGCAGAACAGCCAGACTACGCAGGGGCAGGCATAATGTTACTTTGGTTAGGTGAATTTCTCACTCAGTATTTTTCATTCTTTAATGTTTTTTCTTACTTAACATTTAGGGCAATTGTCTCGACGTTAACGGCATTAGCTTTATCGTTATATTTTGGCCCTAAGCTGATCCGTGCTTTGCAAAGAATGCAGATTGGACAAACAATTCGTGACGATGGTCCAGAAAGTCACTTATCTAAATCAGGTACTCCGACTATGGGCGGAATTTTAATTCTCGCCTCAATTGTTACCAGTGTGTTGTTGTGGGCTGATTTAAGCAATACCTATGTTTGGGTGGTGTTATTTGTTTTAGTTAGTTTTGGCCTAATAGGTTTTGTTGATGATTATCGCAAGGTTATTCGTAAAGACTCAAATGGACTAATTGCCCGTTGGAAATATTTTTGGCAAACCATTGCAGGCATAGCAACCGCTATCTTTTTATATCAGTTTGCACAAAGCCCAGAAGAAACCACGTTATTAATTCCATTTATTAAAAACGTATTACCGCAGTTAGGGCTACTTTACATTGCTTTGGTTTATTTCGTCATTGTTGGAACCAGCAATGCGGTTAACTTAACCGATGGCCTAGATGGTTTAGCTATTGTTCCGACCATTATGGTGGCAGGAGCTTTTGCCATTTTTGCCTATATGACAGGTAACGCCGTTTTTTCTGAATACCTACATATTCCTCATATTGCTTTAGCCAGTGAGTTAGTAGTGGTGTGTACAGCAATTGTTGGCGCAGGTCTTGGTTTTTTATGGTTTAACACCTATCCAGCACAAGTATTTATGGGCGATGTTGGCTCACTTGCATTAGGTGCGGCATTAGGCGTTATTGCTGTGCTAGTGCGTCAAGAGTTAGTGCTATTTATTATGGGTGGTGTTTTCGTGATGGAAACGTTATCGGTCATTTTACAGGTGGGCTCATATAAATTACGCGGACAACGCATTTTTCGCATGGCGCCAATTCATCATCATTATGAATTAAAGGGTTGGCCAGAGCCAAGAGTAATTGTACGTTTTTGGATTATCTCATTAGTGCTAGTACTTATAGGTTTAGCAACCTTGAAACTACGCTAGAAAAATATAAATGTTGGCGATTTCGACAATTAAAAGAAATTTAACATTAGACTTAGAAAGGTAAAAAACGACGCGTGAATAATCAATTGCAACAGTCGGTAGCGACGCAATTTAAAGATAAAAAAGTCGTGATCTTAGGTATTGGGATCACGGGCTTGTCGTGCGCGCGTTTTTTACATCGTCACCAAGTAACATTTTCGGTCAATGATAGCCGAGCAATGCCAATTTCTCCGGGTGACTTTAAGAGCCAATTCGCTGATAACGCTTTAGTGTTAGGTCAGTGGGATCAACACTTAATTGCTACGGCTGACGTGTTAATTGTTAGTCCTGGTATTAATATTGCTGATCCTGAGATTGCTAATGCTGTGGCTAAAAATTGTGATGTGATTGGTGATATTGAATTGTTTTGCCGAATGAGCAATACACCGATGCTTGCAGTGACTGGCTCCAATGGTAAATCAACCGTGGTTTCCATGTTAAGCCATGTCGGGAATGCTTTAGGTTATAAGGTTCAACTTGGCGGGAATATTGGTTTACCAGTACTTGACCAAGTTGATGACGTAGCAGATTTTATTGTTTTAGAGCTGTCGAGTTTCCAACTAGAAACTGTGAAAAGTATGGCGGCGTTGTCAGCCACTGTATTAAACATTAGTGATGATCATTTAGATCGTCATAAAACCATAGAAAATTATGGTGCAATTAAGCAAAGTATTTATCGTAATGCGCAAACGGCGATTTATAACCGAGATGATAGTGCGACAATTCCAAGTGCTGCTTACGACAATAACTCAAATTTAAGTTTTGGCAGTGACGAAGCAAATGACGGACAATTTGGCATTGCCAACATTAATGGTGAAAGGCAATTAATGTTCGGCAGTCATGCACTAATAGCAATGAAAATGATGCCGCTGCAAGGTATTCACAATGCACTTAACTATTTGGCTGTATTGGCGTTAGGCACTGGTGCAGGTTGGAATTTAAAGGCAATGCTTTCAGCTTTGTTAACTTTCAAAGGTTTAGCGCACCGCTGCGAAATCATTGAAAGCCAAGATAATATTTGTTGGGTTAACGATTCAAAAGCGACCAATGTTGGTGCAACTATAGCGGCAATTGAAGGTTTAGCGTCGACTTTAGCTGGTAATAAATTGATTTTAATTGCTGGTGGTGACGGTAAAGGTGCTGACTTTACACCGTTAACAAAAGCGCTGACCGAACAAGTAGAACACTTAATTACTTTAGGCAAAGATGGTCAAGAAATTGCGAACCTACGTTTAGCTAATCAGCAAGCAAAAACTACCCATGTGAACAGTTTACCTGAGGCTGTTAAGTTAGCACGAAAGCTAGCCAATAATGGCGATATGGTGTTGTTATCTCCTGCTTGTGCAAGTTTAGATATGTTTGCCAATTATGTTGAACGTGGTGTGGTATTTATTAAGTCAGTACTTTTGCATAAGGAAGCTAAATAATGTCTGCTTCTTTTGCCAATTTATCGCAATGGTCAATACCTCAGTGGTTGAAAATGGAGTCTTCAGCGGTATCAACCTTCGACCGTAGTTACCTGATCCTTGCGTTAAGTATGTACATGATCGGTTTAGTGATGGTGGCGAGCTCTTCAATGCCTGTAGCAGAGCGTTTATTTGCTAACCCTTTTCATTTTGTTGTACGTCATATGATTTATATCTGCTTGAGTCTAGGAGTTGCGGGAATAGCCTTGCAAATTCCGATGAGTCGATGGCATCAATACAGTGGTAATTTATTGCTTTTAGGTATCGTACTGTTAGTCGTGGTATTGCTTATTGGTCGCAATGTTAATGGTTCTACTCGTTGGATTGTTGTTGGTCCAATTACCATACAGGCAGCAGAGCCTGCTAAATTATTTTTCTTTTGTTATCTATCAGCCTATTTAGTGCGTCGTCGTGAAGAGGTGATGGAGAACATAAAAGGCTTTGCTAAGCCCTTGTTTGTATTTGGTATACTAGGTGCTCTGTTATTAATGCAGCCCGACTTGGGTACCATCATCGTAATGTTTGTGACCACCTTTGGCTTATTGTTTTTGGCGGGCGCAAAATTATGGCAATTTATCGCCATTGCTGGTGTTGGCATGAGCTTACTGTCGATGTTGGCATTCTTTTCCCCTTATCGCTGGGCACGAGTTACTGGCTTTTTAGACCCATGGGAAGACCCGTTTGGCAGTGGCTATCAATTAACACAATCGCTAATGGCCTATGGTCGTGGTGAATCTTTTGGTCAAGGTTTAGGTAATAGTATTCAAAAACTAGAATATTTGCCGGAAGCACATACTGATTTCGTGATGGCGGTATTGGCAGAAGAGTTTGGCTTTATTGGCATTAGTGTGATTTTGCTATTGAGCATGACTTTAGTATTTAAAGCCTTGCTGTTAGGACGAAAAGCAGTCAACCAAGAGAAATATTTTGAGGGATTTTTCGCTTATGCCATTGGCATTTGGTTTTGTTTTCAAGCCGCGGTAAATATTGGCGCTAGTGCGGGTATTGTGCCGACTAAAGGCTTAACAATGCCGTTAATTAGTTATGGTGGTAGCTCAATGATCATAATGACAATAGCAGTTGCCATTTTGATCCGTATTGATCATGAAATTAGACTACAAAGTATTCAAGCGACTAGTCGTACAACTGGCGTGAAAAAGAAAGTGAAGAAAGTGAAAAAAATTGAAGTGAAGGAGGACGAAAATGACTGAACAAGTTACTGATAAAGTAAATAGTGATGTAAGTCATGAAGCAAAACGTCCTACTATTTTGGTGATGGCGGGCGGTACTGGTGGTCATATATTTCCAGGTATTGCCGTGGCTGAAGAATTAGTGAAAAAGGGTTGGAAAGTACATTGGTTGGGTACAGCGGAACGAATGGAAGCTGAAATAGTGCCAAAAAATGGTTATCCAATTTCGTTTATCAATATTGCCGGTATTCGCAATAAAGGCTGGCAAACGTGGTTAAAAACGCCATTCAAAATTTTACAGTCGGTTATGCAATCTATTCAAGTGTTGAAAGAAGTTAAACCCGACGTTGTATTAGGCATGGGTGGATATGCAAGTGCGCCAGGTGGTGTTGCTGCATGGTTATTACGTATTCCTTTAGTATTGCATGAGCAAAACGCAGTAGCGGGAATGACTAACCGCTTTTTATCTCGTATTTCGACAAAAACGTTGAGTGCATTCCCTGGTGCTTTTAGCGATAGAGTCACGCCAAATGTTGTCGGTAACCCGCTGCGTAGCGATATTATCTCGATTGAAAATGTCATGCCAGAACAGCCCGCTACTAGCAAGAAAGTCTTGGTTGTTGGCGGGAGTTTAGGGGCGAAGATTTTAAACGATGTTGTACCGCAGGCAATGAAGCAAATTAAGGTGCAAAGCATTGATGTATGGCACCAAACAGGCGGCGGTAATGAACAAGCCGTGTTAACTAGTTATCAAGATTTTGGGTTGCCTGAAGAAAAAGTAAAAGTGACCGAGTTTATTGATGATATGGCAAGTGCCTATCAGTGGGCTGATGTCGTTGTTTGCCGTGCAGGTGCATTAACCGTGTCAGAATTAGCAATGGCGGCAAAGCCAGCGATATTTGTACCATTACCACACGCTGTCGATGACCATCAAACCAAGAATGCCATGTATTTAGTCGAATGTGGCGCGGCAAAATTAATTGCCCAGAAAGAATTTAACGGTACAACCTTAGGGCAAATGCTAAACAGCTTGTTTATATCAGACAAAGTTGTACAGCAAATGTCGAAGGCTGCGCACAATGCTGCGCATGCAGACGCAACCAGTCATGTTGCCCAAACCTGTATTGAGGTTGCACAATTATGAGTAAACGTATGACAGCAGAAAAAAGTAATATGAAAACATCATCGAATAGCTATAACCGAATGCCTGAAATGCGTCGTGTTAAAACCATACATTTTGTCGGTATTGGTGGCGCTGGTATGGGCGGAATAGCTGAAGTATTACTTAATGAAGGCTATCAAATTACCGGTTCAGATATCGGTGAGAATCAAGTCGTTAAAAGGCTAACCGATTTAGGGGCCAAAATTACTATTGGTCACCACCAAGACAATGTTGATGGTGCTAGTGTTATTGTAGTTTCAACGGCTATTGATAGTGAAAACCCTGAATTAGTTGCCGCTAATGAAAAACGTATTCCTGTCGTACGCCGTGCAGAAATGCTAGCTGAACTCATGCGTTTTCGCCATGGCATCGCGATTGCTGGTACACACGGAAAAACCACGACTACCAGCTTAATCGCCAGTATTTTTGCGCAAGCGAATTTAGATCCAACCTTTGTTATTGGCGGCTTATTAAATAGCGCTGGTACCAATGCTCGTTTGGGCAGTAGTCGATATTTAATTGCTGAAGCAGATGAAAGTGATGCTTCATTCTTGCATTTACAGCCAATGGTTTCGGTGATCACTAATATCGATGAAGACCATATGGAAACCTATCAAGGTGACTTTGAAAAACTCAAAGACACTTACATTGAATTTTTACACAACTTACCATTTTATGGTTTAGCGGTGGTTTGTTTAGATAACCCCGTGGTTCGTGAAATATTGCCACGTATTGGCCGCCAAGTGATCACGTATGGATTTTGTGAAGATGCAGACGTAAGAGCAAGCCAATATCAGCAAAGTGCAGGCATGAGTTCATTTGTTGTTGAGCGTAAAGACGCTGCGCCATTAAAGCTAAGCGTTAACTTACCTGGGGAGCATAACGTATTAAATGCCCTTGCAGGTGTTGCGGTTGCAATAGATGAAGGTGTTGAAGATGATGCCATTCAAAAGGCACTACAAGAGTTTGCTGGCATTGGTCGTCGTTTTGAAAAACTAGCAACACTAACGACTGAGCAAGGTGAAATGTTACTGATTGATGATTATGGTCATCATCCGACAGAAGTGAAAGCGACAATTAGTGCTATGCGTAACGGCTGGCCAGAAAAACGGTTAGCCATGGTTTTTCAACCCCATCGCTACTCTAGAACTCGTGATCTTTTTGAAGACTTTGTTGAAGTGCTTTCAGAGGTTGATTGCTTATTTTTACTTGATGTTTACGCAGCAGGCGAAGCGCCAATAGCCAATGCAGACAGTAAAAGTTTAGCGCGTAGTATTCGCCTACGTGGCCAAACTGAACCTATTTATGTTAGCGACAGCGCTAAATTAGCTGAGCTTATGGCAGCACAATTGCGCGATGGCGACATGGTGATCACCCAAGGTGCTGGCAATATTGGTGCGATAGCGCGCAGCTTAGCAAATGATGAAAAGTTATCAGGAGCTAAGCAATGAATTCGTTAACAGCGCAAAAGTTAGCAGTCTTATACGGTGGAACATCCGCTGAACGAGAAGTCTCGCTTAACTCAGGTAAAGCTATTGCTAATGGTTTAGAGCAAGCAGGTTTTAATGTTCAGCTTATCGACACGCAAGATTATTGTTTAAGTGACTTAGCATCATTAGACATTGACCGTGTATTTATTGCCTTACATGGCCGCGGTGGTGAAGACGGTTGTGTACAAGGTGCGTTGCAGTATATGAACATACCTTACACTGGATCTGATGTTTTGGGTTCGGCACTGTCGATGGATAAAATTCGCAGTAAACAAGTTTTTCAAGCGATGAACTTGCCAACAGCGCCTTTTGCCATTGTAAGTAAGTTGGAATATCAACGCCGAGATGCTGCGAAAATTTTGCAGCAATTAGGTGATGTAGTGATGGTAAAACCAGCTAATGAAGGTTCAAGCATTGGTATGTCTAAAGCTGATAATGCAGATGCCTTGCATGCTGCTTTGATAGAGGCTTTTAATTACGACCAACAAATATTGGTTGAAGCTTGGATACAAGGGCCAGAATACACCGTTGCGATTTTAGGGCAAACGCCTATGCCGGTTATTCATATGGAAACGCCACATGATTTTTATGATTATGACGCTAAATATAAATCTACTAGTACGCAATATCATTGCCCGTGTCATCTATCAGCAGATGATGAAGCTGAATTACAAGCAATAGCATTGAAAGCTTTTAATGCTACAGGTGCTAAGGGCTGGGGGCGAGTTGATGTTATGCGTGATGAGCAAGGGCAATGGCAATTACTAGAAGTTAATACCGTACCTGGTATGACAGAAACGTCCTTGGTTCCAAAAGCCGCGAAAGTTCATGGCTTAAATTTTAGTGAGCTAGTTACAAAAATTGTAGAAATTAGTATGCAAGGTAACGCGTAAGAAATGGCAGCGACGATGAAAAAGCAACTTCCATTAGTGGAAGAAACAGAAAAACTACACTGGACCTTTTGGTTTGGCGTGGCATTTTTTGTTGCTGTTATTGTCGCGATATTGTCGTTTAGCATTTTCTTAAATAAACGCTTGAGCGCAGAAGAAAGTGCTCCGGTTACCGCAATTGCTATTGCAGGAGAAATGCCTTATACCACGCGCGTAGATATAGAAAATGCCATTGAGCAGATAAATTTGGGTAATTTTTTTAACGTAGATGTTAATGACGTACAGCAAAAAGTGGCGAAGTTGCCATGGGTTTATTCAGTTTCAGTACGAAAAAAATGGCCAGATGAACTGAAAATATATGTTGTTGACCAGAAACCTATCGCACATTGGAACGGTGATTTTCTGATTAATAAAAATGGTAAGGCATTTCAGGCTGATGTAACACGTTTAAATGAAAAGCTGCCGGCGTTTTTTGGTCCAGAAGGTAGTGAGAAATTAGCCTTAGAAAACTTTGAAAACTTAAATAAATTGCTCGATTTTAGCCAATTAGCCATTGATGAATTGGTACTTACCGAGCGGTTTGCGTGGCAACTGACATTAGACGATGGCGTGACTATAAATTTAGGTCGCGATAATCGAGTTGAGCGCATACAGCGATTTATGGATGTATATCCGCAAATAAAATCAAATAAAAAAGCCGGACAACAAGTTGATTATGTTGACCTGAGATACGACACCGGCTTAGCCGTTGGTTGGAAAACCGAAAACAACAAAGAAAGAGTTTAGCGTTAATGTCAAAAATAACTGAAAGAAACTTAGTCGTTGGTTTAGATATTGGAACTTCAAAAATTTCAGTAGCCGTAGGCGAGATCACACCAGACAACCAACTCAGTATTGTTGGTGTTGGTAATCAGCCTGCGCGCGGCATGGATAAAGGTGGCGTTAATGACTTAAACCTTGTTATTCAATCAATACAACGAGCAATAAATGAAGCTGAATTGATGGCAGATTGCCATATTACTTCAGTCTATTTAGGTATATCCGGTAAACATATTAGTTGTCAGAATGAAAACGGTATGGTGCCAATTAATGACAAAGAAGTGATGCAGGATGATGTTGATAATGTCATTCATACTGCGCGTTCTGTGCCTATTTCAGCCGAACGCCGCATGTTACATGTATTGCCGCAAGAATATAGTATTGATTGCCAAGACGGTATTAAGAGCCCTATTGGTATGTCAGGCGTACGTATGGAAGCAAAAGTTCATATCGTTACCTGTGCAAATGACATGGCGAAGAACATTGTTAAATGTGTTGAACGTTGTGATTTAAAAGCAGATCAACTGATTTTCTCAGCGTTAGCATCTAGTTATGCGGTACTGACTGATGATGAAAAAGAGTTAGGAATATGTGTGGTTGATATGGGCGCTGGCACTATGGATATTTCGGTATTCACTGGTGGTGCTTTACGTCATACCGCGGTAATTCCAGTGGCTGGCAATCAAGTAACCAGTGATATTGCGAAAATATTTCGTACACCATTAAGTCACGCAGAAGACATTAAAGTGCAATACGCTTGTGCGCTGCGTCAATTAGTCAGTATGGAAGAAAATATCGAAGTACCTAGTGTTGGCGGACGTCCAGCACGTTCTATGTCTCGACATACTTTGGCTGAAGTTGTAGAGCCTAGATATCATGAGTTATTTGAATTAATTCAAGAAGAGTTGCGTGAATGCGGCTTAGAAGATCAAATTGCTGCGGGTTATGTTTTAACTGGTGGTACAGCGAAAATGGAAGGTGTGGTTGAGTTTGCAGAAGAAGTATTTCAAATGCCAGCTCGAGTAGCACAACCTGCCGATGTTTGCGGGTTAAAAGAATATGTTAATGATCCAACATATTCTACCGTAGTGGGGTTATTACATTACGGCATGCAAGCGAATCAACAGCAGAATAATGAACAAAAGAAAAGCGAATCAGTCGGTAGCATTAGCTCTCGTGTTTTAGCTTGGTTTAAAGGTGAGTTTTAGTTATTTGCAAAGGCAAGTAATTGGAAGTATTGAAAGAGTTTTGGTGGAACAAAACGTAATAAAAATCGGAGATTATAAAAATGTTTGAATTAATGGAAGATCATAACGAAGAAGCAGTCATCAAGGTTATTGGTGTTGGCGGCGGTGGCGGCAATGCTGTAGAGCACATGGTTTCACAAACCATCGAAGGTGTTGAATTTATTACAGCAAACACTGACTCACAAGCGCTACGTAACTCAGCGGCTAATGTAACTTTGCAGTTAGGTCACGATGTCACTAAAGGTTTAGGTGCTGGCGCTAACCCAGAAATTGGTCGTCGTAGTGCAGAAGAAGATAGAGAAACGATCAAAGAAACGCTGCAAGGCGCTGATATGATCTTTATCGCCGCGGGTATGGGCGGTGGTACTGGTACTGGTGCTGCTCCAGTTGTGGCAGAAATAGCTAAAGAAATGGGGATTTTAACCGTTGCTGTAGTGACAAAGCCATTTCCGTTTGAAGGTAAAAAACGTATGAACTATGCCGACCAAGGCATTGAGTTCTTATCTAAGAGTGTTGATTCACTAATTACCATTCCAAACGAAAAACTATTAAAAGTTTTAGGCCCTGGTACAAGTTTACTAGATGCATTTAAAGCGGCGAATGATGTTTTATTAGGTGCTGTGCAAGGTATTGCGGAACTTATTACTCGTCCAGGACTCATAAACGTGGATTTCGCCGATGTTAGAACGGTAATGTCTGAAATGGGAACGGCAATGATGGGGTCTGGTATAGCATCAGGGCCAGATCGTGCAGAAGAAGCTGCAGAAGCTGCAATTTCAAGCCCACTACTTGAAGACGTTGATCTTGCAGGTGCACGCGGAATTTTAGTTAATATTACTGCCGGTATGGATATTAGTATTGATGAATTCGAAACGGTTGGTAATGCAGTTAAAGCTTTTTCTTCGGAAAATGCAACGGTTGTTGTTGGTGCGGTAATTGACCCTGATATGACTGAAGATTTACGTGTAACAGTTGTTGCAACTGGTATTGGTGCTGAACGTAAGCCTGATATTACGTTAGTTAACCCTGCACCTGTGGCTGAGCCACAAGTAGTTGGTGGTGACTATGTGCCAAGTGCGCAACCAGAAATTAAAGCAAGCCCTGTGACTATGCCTGAAGCAAATGCTCAAGCACAAAAAGTGGCTGCTACGGAACTTGATGATTATTTAGATATCCCAGCATTTTTACGTAAACAAGCAGACTAATACTTATTCGTTAAGTTTAGGAATGTTAAGTAACAAATGTTGATATTTTGATTTTGTTAGGCTTTTTTGCTATATTACGCCTCCGCTGAATTCCGGTGGATGCTAATAAAGCTCAATATAGGCTTAAGAAGGCTATTTATGATTAAACAACGTACGATTAAAGAAAGTGTCTCTGCTATTGGTGTAGGGTTACATAAAGGTGAAAAGGTGCAGATCACTCTCCGTCCTGCGCCTGCTAACACCGGTATTATTTTTCGCCGAGTAGATTTAGATCCTGTTGTCGATATTCCAGCGACACCGGAAGCTGTTGGCGAAACCACTTTATGTACATGTTTAGTGAATGAGCAAGGTGTTCAGATTTCCACCGTCGAACACTTGCTGTCTGCTGTTGCAGGTTTAGGAATTGACAACCTCGTTGTTGAAGTTGACTCTCCTGAGATTCCAATTATGGATGGCAGTGCTTTACCGTTTGTTTATTTAATTCAATCGGTTGGCATTGAAACTTCAAATGTTGCCAAGCGCTTCTTACGAATCACTAAAACTATTCGTATAGAAGAAGGTGATAAATGGGCTGAGTTAAAACCTTTTGAAGGCTTCCGGGTTAATTTTGCTATTGAGTTTGAGCATCCAGTGATTGCGAATACTTGTCAAACTATGAGTATGGACCTATCGAGCTGTTCTTTTATTAAAGAAATCAGCCGTGCTCGTACTTTTGGCTTTATGAAAGACATTGAATTTTTACGCTCTCACAACCTAGCATTAGGTGGTAGCTTAGAAAACGCCATTGTTTTAGATGAATATCGCATGCTCAATAAAGATGACTTACGTTATGATGATGAGTTTGTTAAGCATAAAATTCTTGATGCGATCGGTGATTTATACATGGGTGGCGTTAGTATTTTAGGTGAGCTTAATGCCTTTAAATCTGGGCATGGTCTAAATAACATGTTACTACGAGAAGTGTTTAAGCAAGTTGATTCATGGGAATGGGTGACGTATGAAGATACCGTTGAGTCTCCAATCCAGTTTCAAGAAGTTGGTGCTACGCCGTTCTAACTTAATGTTTAGTTAGTTAACTTCTATAAAGCCAATCATATGATTGGCTTTTTTGTTGTTAAATGAGTGAAAATTTTGAGCTGCTGCTTATTCATAATTCAGGCTACTTATTAGCGTGAGCCGCTAACTTCTCTAATTTCTTACGCAAACTGTCAGGAGCATTCTTAGCTACTGCTAATAGTTGTGCGGCAGTTGCTTTCGAAATTGTTGTATTTATTGCATCAGGCAATACTGTTTTTTCAGGCAGTTTAGTGCGATAAGGTGTTATCTTAATTTCAATTTGATTAAATTGATTTTCGGTCACTTGGGTTAGTTCTCGACATATATTCATCCGTTCAAACTGTAATCTTTGACTCCAAACTGCAGAATTTACCTCAATAACTAAGGATTTCCCTTTAAAATTGGCTATTTTCCAGACATCTTCTGGTAGGTCGGGGCATATTTGTCGTACAATGCCCGACAATATGGTTAAAGAGTTGGTTTTTGCCGCTATTTGTGCCAAAGTGCCTGACGGTGAATTAAGCAGGGCTGACATATCTGTAGGTATTTTAGATTTACGTGCCATAAGTCAGCTCTTGAAGAAAACGATGAATAAGATATGAGTTTAACACTACTATACCGCGGAAAAAATGTTAGATTTTCAATGAAGCTAAATAAAGTTCATTGGCTATCAGCTTTAACAATATTTGCACTGGTTTCTGGTTTTATAGTGCATTTAATTGCGTCTACAAACGAGATCCCAACAAATCCTGAATCTCAATTTTCCAGCTTACCGAATTTAGATAATCCTGTTGTGAACAATGAGCAAGTAACTGCGGTAACCATGAAGTTGGCAGAGTTACAAAGCCAAGTACTACGTTTAAATGCCTTGGGTGATCGACTAGCGGAAGATGCGAGTATTCCCGATAAAGAATTCAACTTTGAACAATTACCGCCAAGTGGTGGCCCAATGATTCAAAGTGAAGAGCAACCGAAAAAAAGTTTATCGGATTTGCTGTTAAGTATTTCAATACTTGAAAATTCTTTAGCACATGAAGAAAAACAGTTAAAAATGCTTGAATCTATCACTTTGGGTCACCATATAGAGAATACACGCTATTTATCTGGTCGACCAATAGTTAAAGGTTGGTTGTCGTCATACTACGGTACGCGAAAAGACCCTTTTAACGGTAAACCTGCAATGCATAAAGGTGTTGATTTTGCTGGCAGTGAAAATGCTAGCATTATTGCTACCGCATCAGGTGTTGTTAGTTGGGCAGGTGACCGCTATGGTTACGGCCAGTTAGTAGAAATTAATCATGGTGAAGGCCTAAAGACTCGCTATGGTCACAACAAAGAACTTACGGTTTCCGTTGGTGATGTAGTCACTAAAGGTCAAGTTATTGCAAAAATGGGTAGTACGGGTCGCTCAACTGGTCCGCATGTACACTATGAAATTTTACGTAATAATAAGCAAATAGACCCAACGAAATACGTATACAGAAAAGCAAAAAAATAGAATTAGTGCGAATTTCAGTTGTTTAAAATACAGCTGCGATTACAATGCTAGGCAACTTTATGTGCTCGGTCCCACCGATCACCTTATTTTCAGCGGAAGATTTTCTTCTCAATATGGTTTAACACGATGTTTGTAAATTTAATGACAAAAATGTTTGGTAGTCGAAACGATCGATTACTTAAGCAAATGCGCAAAGAAGTAATAAAAATTAATGCTCTAGAGCCTGTTTTTGAAGCATTAAATGACGAAGAGTTAAAAGCCAAAACTACTGAGTTTAAAGAACGTGTAGAGCAGGGTGAAACGCTTGATGCGCTTTTACCTGAAGCGTTTGCAGTAGTGCGTGAAGCAAGTAAACGTGTATTCGGTATGCGTCACTTTGACGTACAGATGATTGGTGGCATGGTACTTAATTCTGGCAAAATTGCCGAAATGCGTACTGGTGAAGGTAAAACGTTAACAGCGACATTACCTTCATACTTAAACGGCTTAACGGGCAAAGGCGTGCATGTAATCACAGTGAATGATTACTTAGCAACGCGTGATGCTGATTGGAGTCGACCATTATTTGAATTTTTAGGGATGACTGTTGGCTGTAATGTTGCCGGCATGGCACCTGGTGATAAGCAAGCCGCTTATAATTCAGATATTACTTACGGTACAAACAATGAGTTTGGTTTTGATTACCTACGTGACAACATGGCTTTTTCACCTGAAGAAAGAGCACAAAAACCGTTAAATTTTGCTGTTATTGATGAAGTTGACTCGATATTAATTGATGAGGCACGAACGCCGTTAATTATTTCTGGTCAAGCAGAAGATAGCTCAGAGCTATACCGCAATATTAATTTGGTTGTACCTACATTGGTACAGCAAGATGAAGAAGACAAAGAAGGTGAAGACAGCACTGGTGATTTCACCATTGATGAAAAAGCCAAACAAATTTATTTAACTGAACTTGGTCAAGTTCACATTGAAGAAATAATGTTGGAAAAAGGCTTGATGCAGCAAGGTGATTCATTATTCTCTGCAGCCAATATAACGTTACTTCATCATGTAATGGCGGCATTACGCGCCCATAAATTATTCCAAAAAGATGTCGATTACATTGTTAAAGATGGCGAAATTGTCATTGTTGATGAACATACCGGCCGTACAATGGAAGGTCGTCGTTGGTCTGAAGGTTTACACCAAGCGGTAGAAGCAAAAGAAGGTGTTGATATTCAAAATGAAAACCAAACACTTGCCTCTATTACTTTCCAAAATTTCTTCCGTATTTACCAAAAACTGTCTGGTATGACAGGAACGGCAGATACTGAAGCGTTTGAATTTAACCATATTTATGGCTTAGAAACGGTTGTTATCCCAACTAACCAACCTATGGTGCGTAAAGATTTACCTGATTTAATCTACCTAACAGGTGAAGAAAAATTTGAAGCGATTTTAGAAGACATTAAAGATTGTGTTGAGCGTGGTCAGCCAGTATTAGTTGGTACTATCAGCATTGAAACGTCAGAGTTCTTATCGTCATTTTTGAAAAAATCAAAGATTAAACATAAAGTACTTAATGCTAAATTCCATCAACAGGAAGCTGAAATTGTTGCCGATGCAGGTAAAGTTGGCGCAGTAACTATTGCAACTAACATGGCTGGTCGTGGTACGGATATCGTGCTTGGTGGCAACTTAGGTGCGATGGTTGCGAAACTTGATAACCCAAGTGATGAGCAAGTTGAAAAACTAAAAGCGTCATGGCAAGAAGAGCACAACAAAGTATTGGAACTTGGTGGTCTACACATAGTTGCCACAGAGCGTCATGAATCTCGTCGTATAGATAACCAATTACGTGGTCGTTCGGGTCGTCAAGGTGATGCTGGCTCAACACGCTTCTATCTTTCAATGGAAGACGGCTTAATGCGTATTTTTGCTTCTGAACGTATTTCTAATATGATGCGTAAACTGGGCATGGAACGAGGCGAAGCTATTGAACATCCTTGGGTGACAAAAAGTATTGAAAACGCACAGCGTAAAGTTGAAGGGCGTAACTTTGATATTCGTAAGCAATTACTAGAATTTGATGATGTTTCAAACGATCAACGTAAAGTTATTTACGAACAACGTAATGAATTGATGGATGAAGCTGATATTGCTGAAGTCATTAAAGCGATCCGTGGCGATGTGGTTAATGGTTTAATTGCACAACATATTCCGCCACAGTCTCTAGAAGAAATGTGGGATGTTCCAGGTTTAGAAGAACGCCTGAAAGGTGAGCTTACTATTGAACTACCATTAGCAAAATGGTTAGAAGAAGACACTAAGCTACACGAAGAAACATTACGTGAAAAAATTCTTGCTGAAGTTGAAGTAAGCTACAGCGCGAAAGAAGAAATGGTAGGTGCTGAAGTTTTACGTCAATTTGAAAAAGCAGTAATGCTACAAAGCTTAGATTCGCATTGGAAAGAGCATTTAGCGGCGATGGATCATTTACGCCAAGGTATTCATTTACGTGGTTATGCGCAGAAGAACCCTAAGCAAGAGTTTAAGCGTGAATCGTTTGAGCTTTTCTCTGAATTACTTGAAAACTTAAAATATGATGTTGTTGGTATTCTAAGTAAGGTACAAATTCGTGCTGAGTCTGATGTTGAAGCAGTAGAAGAGCAACACAGAAAAGCAGATGAAGCACCAAAAGAGTTTAAGCATGAGTCAGCTTCAGAGCCTGAACAAGCCGCCACTCCACGTGTGGGACGAAATGAAGCTTGTCCGTGTGGTTCAGGTAAGAAATACAAACAATGTCATGGCAAATTAAGCTAGAACATTAAGCGAGTAAATCACTTATAAATGCCAGTCAATCGACTGGCATTTTTATGTTCATGGATGAACGGTATGACGCGATCACAAGGATGTGAAGGAGCGTCCATGTTCAGGCCGCTCTTAGCCATTTATGGCTTCACGGCATTAGTGCACCCATGTACATCGATGAACGGTATGCCATACCGAATTAAGAATGATGGTTTACTGAAATTAAAATGAAAAAGGTTTTATGATGACAAAGATTGTCCACGTCGCCGTTGGCGTAATTAAACAAGAAAATAAATTCTTTCTCACCAAACGGCTTGCCGATGTTCATCAAGGCGGTAAATGGGAGTTTCCGGGCGGTAAAGTTGAAGTTGATGAAACTGTGCATCAGGCGCTTTATCGTGAGCTAAAAGAAGAAGTTGCCATAGATATCCTTACTTGTACGCCTTTAATGCAAATTAACCATGATTACGGTGATAAGAAAGTACTATTAGATGTGTTTGTTGTTGATAATTTTACTGGGCAAGCAAAAGCGTTAGAAGGTCAACAAGAAGGTTGGTTTACTTTGGTGGAATTTTCTACCTTAAATTTCCCGGCAGCGAATCAAGCCATTATAGATAAGTTACAACAGCTATATCTTAGCTAAGCTAAAGATTAATTAGTAAAGCGCTTAGTGACAAATTTTGCTAAACGTTTTTCAATACTTACTTATTCTGGTTCAACAAAAAACTTATTGTGTTGTAGAAATTGATCTTCAAGCGCATCTAACATTTCTTCATTTAGCTCAACGGCGCCTTGTACTGGTTGACTGATTTTATGATTTTCATCAGCCCAATCACCAACATCAATTAATTGACAACGTTTACTACAAAATGGACGGTGTTGGCTTTCTTCCTGCCAAATCACTCCTTTTTTACAAGTTGGACAAGCTACTTTTAGTGACATATCTGCAATACTTTACGAGGACATTGAAGTTATTATAAGGAAAATATGGGCTAGCGGCTAGTGGTGATAAAGCTAACACCGAGCCAATTGAAAAGTTATTGCTTGTTTGGCGTATTTTCGACCGGCTTCTTCACAAGGCAACATAAATCGAATGGAATAGCGAAAGCGATTACCGCTAATAGTAGGATAACAGGCAATGCCACAGGCGACTTTAATACGTAATAAAATTAACCCTTCACCACTGTCTTGATAGAAACCACTTTCTGACTCTATAGTTTCAAAACTAGCCCGTTGACGAACAAATTTCATTATCAGAGAAAGCCCTTCACTTATTTGTTCGAGGTAAGCAAGCCATTGTTGGCATTCTGCTTCAATTTCACTAATGGGCTGGTTAAGCCAAAATTGTAATTGCGGCAAATCAAAATGAGAATTTCCCCCTTGTATAGCGAAACGTTGCTTTAATCCAATTAGAAATTTATCGTCTTTTAACTTAAGCCAATGTGGAGACGCCTTTTTTAACTGGCATGATAACGCCACTGTATTTTTCAAATTTTCTTCAAGAATAGTATTATCAACATCAGGGATTTGTGACCAAATAACCAGATTTTGCTCAAGCTTCTCTAAGTCTTTTATTAGATCTCCACGAATGTCATTACGATCTAACGTGTCAATGATTGCAAAAACCGCAGAAAAGAAAGTACTGTGGCTAGTGACAATACTATGTCGTAAACACTCTGTTGCTTGAGTGAATAGCTGCTCAAGTTTTAGATAATTACGGATACGCTCATTGAGCGGATGTTCATACAGTATTGAGTTCATTAGCAATAAAATTCAGTGATAATCAATTTATAGTAACCATAGTGAGCAAAAATGGCGAATTATTTATCAAAAACACAGCGTTAACTAGTATTTAGCGACGAGAATACTTGAGGTATTGCTGATTTAGTTGCTGCACTTGCTGTCTAATTTTTTCTAAATCTTTGTTTTGGTTGTTGATAATGTCATCGGCAGAGTTAATTCGCTCATTTCGTGACATTTGACTGGCAATAATACGTTTGATCTCTTCTTGAGAGCTTGGATCTCTAGCTACAGTTCTGCTTATTTGACTTTCTTCATCAATATCTACAACTAAAACCCTGCCCACAAGCTTATTTAAACCGTTCTCTAATAAAAGCGGTGCAACTAAAATACAATAGTCACTTTGAGCGTTCGACAATTGAGCAACCATAGATTGACGTATTAACGGATGCAATAGATTATTTAGCCACTTTTTATCTTCTGGGTTACTAAAGATGCGCGTGCGTAGTTTAGCTCTGTCGAGTTGCTTCTGGGCATTGATATACTCAGCGCCAAAGTGATTTTCTATCGCGGTTAATGCAATGCTATTAGGCTCAACGACTTCTCTTGCCACAACATCTGCGTCGATAATATCAACACCCAGCTCAGCAAACATATTGCTAACGGTTGTTTTGCCGCTACCAATACCACCTGTTAAACCAATAATAAAATCTGACATGCTTACTTCTCAATAATATTACTTAATGGGGGTTAGTATAGATAGCTTAAATACCATGCCCAAATACCGTTACCCCAAAGTAGCGTAATCCACCCTGCTATTGCCAGATAAGGGCCAAAAGGGATGGCTTGTTCACGCTGATGGTTTTTAAACATCATCATACTGATACCAATAACCGCACCAACTGCAGACGCCATTAATATAAGTAAAGGCAATAGTTGCCAACCTATCCAAGCGCCAAAAACTGCGACTAATTTAAAATCGCCATGGCCCATACCTTCTTTGCCGGTTATGAGTTTAAATAACCAAAAAATACTAAATAGACTCATGTAACCGGCTACAGCACCAATAACTGAGTCATTTAACGGTACAATCGCGCCATTAAGGTTGACTAATAAACCTAGCCATAGCAAAGGAAGGGTAATTTGGTCAGGTAGTAACATATGGTCAAAGTCTATAAGTGTTAAGCAGACAAGTCCCCATGTTAATATCAATAAGAATAAAGTGGTAAGTGTTACACTAAAATGTGCAGCGATCACTACACTTAATATTGCGGTTGTCAGCTCAACTAGAGGGTAGCGTAATGATATTTTCGACCGACATTGGCTACATTTTCCACGTAGTACTAGCCAGCTTATTACCGGGATATTCTCGTAAAATCGAATTTTATGTTGGCAAGAAGGGCATGTTGAGCTTGGAGTTGATAATGTGATGAACTCTTCTTTATTTTGGCTTTTCGGTTTAGCTAGTTCATCAGCTAAAAATTCTCGGCATTCTTTTTTCCAGCCTTGTTCAAGCATTTTAGGTAAACGGAAAATCACTACATTTAGAAAACTACCAATCATTAAAGAGAATATAAAAGTAACACCAAAGAAAAATGTTTGGTTGCTATTCATAAGAGAGATGAAATCAGTCAAAAGGTTAGCCTTCTTAGATTTTAGTTATTATTAGTTGGTTTATATCAATAAAAAACGATGACAAGCATCGTTTTATTTTATCGAATAATATTGAAATAGTGAATGACTTTACACTACCATACCAATTTGGAATATTGGTAAATACATTGCAATGATTAGGCCGCCGATTACGACACCCAGTACGGCCATAATCATTGGCTCTAGTAAGGTAGTTAAGTTATCAACGGCATTATCTACTTCTTGTTCATATACCGTTGCTACTTTCGCTAACATATCATCAACGGCACCAGACTCTTCACCTATCGCAACCATTTGGATGACCATATCAGGAAAAATAGCACAATTGCGCATGGCCAAATTCATTTGCATTCCTGAGGTTACTTCTGCGCGTATCTCTAATATTGCATCGCGAAAAACAGCATTGCCTGAAGCGCCTGCCGCAGATTCTAAAGCATCAGGCAGAGGCACCCCAGCTGCAAATGTCGTAGACAGTGTTCGAGCATAACGTGCGACAGCAGCTTTCTTTAAAACATCGCCGACAACAGGAACCTTTAATATTGTTTTGTCAACGCTATCACGAAAACTCTGACTACTTCGGTGAGTTTTTTTAAATAAATAACCAGCCAGAAAAATCCCCGCCAAACCAAAATACCAATATGCTTGCATAAATTCTGATATAGCTATGACTAATTGCGTAAAGGCTGGTAATTCAGCGCCAAAACTTGCAAATATTTCTTGAAAAACAGGTACCACAAAAATTAATAGTATGGCAGTTACTATAAAGGCGATAACTAATACTGAAATAGGGTAAGTCATCGCTTTTTTAATTTTTGCTTTTAATGCTTCCGCTTTTTCTTTATAGGTGGCAACACGGTCGTAAATGGTTTCTAAGGCACCTGATTGTTCGCCGGAGTTGACTAAATCACAATACAAATCATCAAAATAAAGAGGGTGATCGCGTAAGCAATCAGAAAGAGGTACGCCTGATTGTAATTTGTTGCCAATAGTGCCCAATAGTTTTTGCATATTACCATTATTGTGGCCGTTACCTATCATTTCAATTGTTTGCACTAATGGCACACCGGCACCTAGCATAGTGGCTATTTGACGTGTAACAACAGCGATATCAACAGGAAGGATTTTTTTGTCACCGCCGATACCAAATAAGGGTTTAGATTTTTTGCTAATTTTACCTGGAGTAATACCTTGCTTACGTAATTGGGCTTTCAACTCAAGCATATTTGTCGCACTGAGTTCGCCACTGACTTTTTTACCTTTGCGGTTTAATCCTCGCCATTGATAAACGTCAAGAGCTTTGACTTTGCTAGTATTACTTTTACCTTTTGATGATACAGCCATACATTTAACCTAAATTTATTGTCGGTTTATTATTGTTAGTATTATTAACAAGAAGGATTTTGTTGACCTAAGCTTCTGTAATACTAGCTTATCTTTATTGTTTGAACTTGGCAATATTGTAGAGCCTTGTCATTACTACGCACCTTAATTAAGCATTGGTTACTCGGTTAATTTCTTCTAAACTGGTGACACCTAAAGCTGCCTTCTCTAAACCTGATTGACGCAAATTGTTGTAACCTTCACGTTGGCATTGTGCTGCAATATCCAAAGAATTAGAACCTGTCATAATTAAATTAGCTGTAGTTTCACTAATTTTTATGACTTCATATATACCGACTCGTCCTTTGTAACCGCCGGTACATAAATCACAACCTACAGGTTTATATAAGGTTATGTCTTTAAGTTGTTCGGGAAGAAATCCTTGCTCTAATAATTCATTGTTCGGAATTTTTTCTTCGCTTTTACACTGGATACAAAGTCGACGAGCTAAACGCTGGGCAATAATAATACTAACTGAGCTTGCCACGTTATAGGAAGGAACCCCCATATTTAATAAACGCGTTAGTGTTTCTGCCGCAGAATTGGTATGTAATGTAGAAAGCACCAAGTGACCAGTTTGTGCGGCTTTAATGGCAATTTCTGCTGTTTCTAAATCTCGAATCTCACCAACCATCACAATGTCGGGATCTTGACGTAAAAAGGAGCGTAGTGCACTCGGAAATGTCAACCCAGCTTTAGTATTAATTTGAACTTGATTGATACCTTCAAGGTTTATTTCTACCGGATCTTCTGCAGTTGATATATTTCTCTCATCGGTATTTAAGATATTCAAACCAGTATAAAGTGATACTGTTTTTCCTGATCCTGTAGGACCGGTAACCAAAATCATGCCTTGAGGTTGTGCTAAGGCATCCATGTATATTTGTTTTTGTGCTGGCGCATAACCAAGCATATCGATACCTAGCATAGCGCTAGAGGAATCAAGAATACGCATTACGATTTTTTCGCCCCACATAGTAGGTAAAGTACTAACCCGAAAATCTATCGATTTTTTCTTTGATAAGGCAAGCTTTATTCTACCATCTTGTGGTACTCGGCGTTCTGCAATATCTAGTTTTGACATAACTTTTAAACGTGCGGCCATTCTTGAAGATAATGAAACAGGAGGTCTTGCAACTTCAGTTAAAATGCCATCGATGCGAAAACGAATTCGGTAAGACTTTTCATAAGGTTCAAAATGTAAATCAGAGGCGCCTTTACGAATAGCATCAAGAAGAATTTTATTAATATAAACGACAATAGGTGCATCTTCTTTCTCACCACCGGATGTATTGTCTTCTTCTTGACGATCTTCTTGTACATCAATGCCAGCAAGTTCTTCGGCGTCCATATCAGAAATATCGAGCGCGTCGCTATCTTCTTCTAATATCTTTTCAATACACGCAGCTAAAGACTTCTCATTTGCTAGCACTAATTCTGTTGAAAAACCTGTATTGAATTGAATTTCTTCCAGGGCATCTAAATTTGTCGGATCAGACATGGCAACAAAGAGTACTTTGCCACGTAAAAATAATGGTAGCGCATTATGCTTACGTACCAGTTTTTCATTACGTATACCTTCTGGAACTAACGAGGTATCAAAATTAGCCAAGTCAATAAGCGGGTAGCCAAAGCTATGTGATAATGTTGTGGCAATTTTTTCAGGATTAATGCTTTTATCTTCAACCAAGAAACGGATGAAAGGTTTTTTTTGTTGAATAAAATCTGCACTAATCTTATCAACAATATCTCTAGCAACGATATTGTGTTTAGTTAAAGCAGATAGCAGGCTAGATTGTTTGTGAAGTCCTTTCATGGCTTTATAACAAAATTCAGTGATTACCTATAGTTAGAGTGTAACGCACTTTTAATGCTAAAAACAAAAGATTGTGCAATTAGACGTATAAAAAAAGCTCCTCTCGGAGCTTTATTGATTTTAGCTATTTATTAACAAAGTCCTGCAGCTACGCAATTACCACCAGTTGGCGACCATTGGATTGAGCCGCCTGCTGCTGCAACAGCACCAGTTAAAACGAATGTCACAGCAGTAGTTCCATCTTCAAGAAATGAAGTAGAAGTTACAGTAACAGTAGGGGCAGTTGCCGAACCAGCAATTACAACGCGTTTAACTAAGCCTGCAGCATTCCAGCCATTTGTATTATCAACACTGGCATCCTTCGTACTATCCTCAACTTTATGACAGTCGACACCGGAGGTTTGAACACATAATTCAATAGCTACTTTAGCTGGAGTCGCAGCTAAAACCACTTCAGCAAATGCAGCTCTATCTGAATATGTTTTATAAGCAGGCAATGCAACCGCTGCCAAAATACCGATAATCGCAACAACGATCATTAATTCAATAAGGGTAAAACCTTTTGCTTTGTTCATAGTGTTAAGTTTTTTCATAATAAGTTAATCCATACTTTAATTTCGAGGGCTAAAAATATACTGCGACAAAAATGAGTAAATGTAAAACATTGTGTCGATTTTTTTTAGTTTTTTGTCATTATTCTTTTGAAATTGTAACTTTTTGTACTATTCCACAAAAATAGTCTAGCAGAGAACTTGTATTTGGCGATTAAAAAACACCCAGCGTACTGAGTGTTTTAAGTTTTATTGTTAAAAAGAAGAATTACGTATCGAGTTGTATGAAAATCACACAGGAGAAAAGAGCGATGTTTAAGCCTAAAACTAATTTTTTATCTGTAAATTAGACAAAACGCATAGACAAGTCAACGGCGTTTACATGTTTAGTTAATGCGCCAACAGAGATAAAATCAACACCTGATTTTGCATAATCTCTCAACGTTTCTAGTGTCATATTACCGGAAACTTCCAACTTAGTTTTACCGTTGGATATTTCAGCGGTTAGTTTTACAGCTTGCTCTATCATTGCAGTAGTAAAGTTGTCTAACATAATAATATCGCTACCAGCATTTAATGCTTGGGATAGCTCTTCGATATTCTCGACTTCAACTTCTACAGTTTTATCATTATGGTTAATACGTGCAGTACTGATGGCCTTTTCAATACCGCCACAAGCAGCAATATGATTTTCTTTAATTAAAAAGGCGTCAAATAAGCCAATTCTGTGATTAACGCCACCACCACAAGTCACTGCGTATTTTTGCGCGCTACGTAAGCCTGGAAGGGTTTTTCTGGTATCAAGTAGCTTAGTTTTCGTACCTTCAAGGTGCTTAACATAAGTACTAGTTACGGTTGCAGTACCAGAAAGGCTTTGTAAGAAATTTAATGCCGTGCGTTCGCCTGTTAATAAAATTCTAGCATTGCCAGATAATTCAAATAACGTAGTATTAGCTTTCACACTTTGACCGTCGTTAACAAACCAAGTGATAGCGGTTTTAGTATTGTAAATTGTATCTAGCTGCTTAAAAACTTCATTTACCCAAGCGATACCACAAATTACACATTCATCACGGCTAATAATATTAGCAACGGCGATATTCTCTACAGGTATTAATTCTGCAGTAATATCGCTACTACTCGCAAGTTCATCATAGGTATTAACACCTAAGTCTTCGCATAATGCCCATGTCACGGTTTTGGTAATGTCGTTTATTAATGATACTGGTAACATCTAAAGTTGCTCTCGTAAAATAAGTTGTTTGCCTGTTTGGCGAAATTCTACTCTTTTTAAGGCGCTCATGCCCAATAGAATTTCATTTGCGTTCATACTCGGATTGATATGTGCCGCGACATTATACAGGTAGATATTGCCAATGCGTAATTCATTTATTTGTGTTTGATAAACTGTGATGCTGCCGTTTGCTGTTTGTACACGGCTTTTTCCGCCAGCTTGCAGTGATAATTTTTCTGCAATATGCGCAGGAATGGACACTTGCGTTGCGCCTGTATCCAGTAAAAACGTTACCTTTTCACCATTAATTGCACCATTGGTTAAATAATGCCCTTGGCGATTTTGTTGCAAAGTAACTTGTGCTTGACCATTGCTTTGCAATGAAAGTTTCGGATCTTGATTTGGGTTGTATTGATCGTCTAATAAATCTTGAAAAACAAAAACTAACAACGCCAGACCGATAACCCAAGCTATCCATACAAAGCCTTTGCCAAAACTTGTTGTAACATCATTCTTACTCATAGGACTCCAGATCTTAGGTTACTCTCTTGTTCTGTTGATAACTTTACTATGTAATAGTGCAAGGATAAACAAAGTATGAATTATTGTATGTCAATTACGTCAAGCGAACTAAAAAACAAGCCAAAATTTGCCATAACTAATGGTTGGTTAAACAATGCTGAAATTCAAAAGTCTAGCCACTTTGAGCCTCGAAATGAAAATGAAGCGGTTAGCTTGTTGGTTGTGCATAATATTTCGTTACCGCCAGGCAAATTTGGTGGTAGCTATATTACTGATTTTTTTCTTGGTAATTTAGACCCGACAGTCGACCCCTATTTTGAAAGTATATATAAGGTAAGAGTTTCTGCCCATTGCCTTATTCAGCGTAATGGCAATATTGTGCAATATGTGTCTTTTAATGACAAAGCTTGGCATGCCGGAGTATCAAGTTATCAAGGGCGAGAAAAATGTAATGATTTCTCTATCGGTATAGAACTGGAAGGAACCGATGATATTCCATATACTATAGAACAATATCAGCAGCTTAGTCGTTTGAGCCATACCTTAATTGGCGTTTACCCCGAATTAGAAGATAACATTGTCGGGCACTGTGATATTGCACCTGTGCGTAAAACGGACCCTGGTGCTGCATTTGATTGGGATTTGTATCGCGAACTTCTTGCTGTATAGCCTATCAGCAAGGTTTTATTTTATTAAAGTGGATTATTAAATATGAGCTTAATTAGTTTATTGATTGCATTAATTGCAGAACGTTACTTGTCGTCAAGTACTTGGCAGTTCAATACTTTTCATCGACGTTACATTTCTGCAATTAAGCAAACTAAATTTTTAGCTGATTTTCGTCAATCTGCTGCGCTAAGCTACGCGGTTATTTTTATTCCAGTGTTTGGTTGTTATTTTTTATTGTCACAAGTAGACAATGCCTTATTACACCTAATAGCATCGACCTTAATTTTAATAGTTTGTTTCGGCTGTATGGAAACGCGAGATGCCTATAAAAGTTATTTGGTTTCTGCGTTTAAAGGTGAGTTGACTAGCTGTGAATTACACCATATGCAACTTCAGCAAGATAAAAATATTGCTAATATGGGCTTTGGACAAACGTTAGTGTGGTTAAACTACCGATATTTTATTGCGGTTATGCTGTTTTTTGTTCTATTTGGTGCAGCAGGAGCTTTGTTTTACCGTTTACTTACCACTGTAAATGAGTGTGCGAACAATAAAGATACTACTACCATTGATGAAGAAGCTGATAACGGTGAAGAACATATTAAAAGTACCAGCGATGGCTGCGAGGCGACACAACAACTATTGTTTTGGGTTGACTGGTTACCGGTCAGGCTTGTTGCGTTTGGTTATATGTTTGTTGGGCATTTCTCTAAAGCTATGCCGGTTTGGTTAGAAAACTTATTCGAGTTTGAAAAGGCTCCTAGCAAGGTTCTAATATCTGTTGCAGAAAAGTCGGAAGATTTGATGGTAGATACTGATGATTGTACTTTAGAGCCGTGTTTACTGGTTAAGCTTGCTAAGCGCACCTTACTGCTATTTTTAGCTGTTATATCAGTATTAATTCTAACGGGCATTATCACCTAGTAAAATTTTGGAAGAGCAAAAGAGTGCTGATATTCTTTTGATTTACTTACTAAGTAAATCTACTTGTTGCCTTTTATTCTATACTTCAGAACAAAAAGGCTGCGAGTTCATATTGAAATACCATTGGCACATCTGTGACTATTGCACTACTTAAAATGTAGGGCTCAAGTTTATCTCACTTAGGCTTACTCTTAGTTATCTCCATTAAATTCACCTTACTTTTGGTTTAATACACTATATTCATTCAGTAAAACTTAAGCCAGATTAATGGATTTACCCTCCATATTTTCGTTCATAAATTAAGCTGCAGTTTACAACTGCTGCACTATTTGGTACATTATGACTCGAAAATTAAATTGGTCTTACCAATTTACCAGTTTTATATGTGGTAAGCTTTTCTGAATTTAGATACAAAATATTTGAATATTAAGGGGTTTTAAATGTCTATTCCGAGTATTAAAAAACCGGTGAAGCAAGCAAAGTTGTCTGATGTTATTCAGTCGCAGCTTGAGACAATGATCCTGGAAGGAAGTCTGAAACCAGGGCAAAAATTGCCAGCGGAAAGAGAATTGGCGAAACAATTTGATGTTTCTCGTCCATCGCTTCGTGAAGCTATTCAAGCATTAGAAGCAAAACGTTTAGTGACGCGACGTCAAGGTGGCGGTACTTATGTTAATGACCAAATTTTGGGTGGCTTGTCAGATCCTCTATTTGACTTGATGGCTAATAACAATGAGTCACAATTTGATTTGCTAGAGTTCCGTCATGGCATTGAAGGCATGTCAGCTTATTATGCTGCTATGCGTGGCACACAAGCAGACTTTGATGAAATTCAAAACAAGCATGACAATATCGGCAATGCGCAATTAGAAGATAATTATCGCGTGGAAGCACAAGCTGTGTTTGAGTTTTACTTAGCGATATGTGCCGCAAGCCACAATGCAATTATTTTGCATTTAGCACACAGTATGGCGCCGTTGATCATTGATAATATTGAGCAAAATTTAACAATATTAGCAAAACGCCCAGACGTATTTAAGCAAATATCTGATTATCGTACACGTTTAATGAGTGCAATTATCAGTGGTAAGCCTCAAATAGCTTGGGGAGCCAGTCACCGACATTTAGCCTTTATTGAAGAAGTGCTATTAAAAATGTCGCAAGAGAATAGCCGCATGGAGCGCTCTATGCGCCGAATGAAAAGAACAGAATTTTAGATTATTTTTAACATTTAAAGCGAGTTAAGGATATCTGCAAAAAAGCGGCTATCTTTAAACACATAAATTTAACTTTATACTACTAATTATTGGAGACTATGTAATTATGTCTGAGCTCCCGAAAATCGATTTGGATTCATTGGAAACCCAAGAGTGGTTAGAATCTATGGATTCTATTTTAGAAAATGAAGGTCCAGATCGCGCACATTTCATTTTAGAAAAACTGATTGACCGCGCTCGCCGAAGCGGTACGCATTTACCATTCGATGCAAAAACAGCTTATGTAAATACTATTCCTCCAGGGCAAGAGCCTCACATGCCTGCTGACCAAACAATTGAAGCGCGTATTCGTGCTGCTATTCGTTGGAATGCACTAGTTTTAGTACTTCGCGCGTCGAAAAAAGATTTAGAACTAGGTGGCCATATCGGTAGTTTTGCTTCTTCAGCAATGTTATACGATGTTGGTTTTAACCACTTCTTTAGAGCTGCCTCTGAAAAAGATGGCGGTGACTTTATTTTCTCACAAGGTCACATTGCTCCAGGTATTTATGCTCGTGCCTTTATGGAAGGTCGTTTAACTGAATCGCAAATGGATAACTTCCGCCAAGAGTGTGATGGTGAAGGTTTATCGTCTTACCCACATCCGCATTTGATGAAAGACTTTTGGCAGTTCCCAACGGTTTCTATGGGGCTAGGTCCATTACAAGCTATCTATACTGCACGTTTCCTTAAATATTTAACTGATCGTGGTATTAAAGATTGTTCAGCACAGCGTGTTTACTGTTACTTAGGTGATGGTGAAACAGATGAGCCAGAATCATTAGGTGCTATTGGTTTAGCGTCTCGTGAAGGTTTAGACAACTTAACATTCGTTATCAACTGTAACTTGCAACGTTTAGACGGCCCAGTTCGTGGTAATGGCAAGATCATTCAAGAACTTGAAGGTACATTCCGTGGCGCTGGCTGGGAAGTTGTTAAAGTCATATGGGGTTCATACTGGGATGCATTAATTGCTCGTGATACTTCAGGTAAACTTTTACAATTGATGGAAGAAACGGTTGATGGTGAATATCAAAACTGTAAAGCGAAAGGTGGTAAGTACACGCGCGAAAACTTCTTCAATAAGTATCCTGAAACTGCAGCACTTGTGGCGAATATGTCAGACGAAGACATTTACCGCTTAAACCGTGGTGGTCATGACCCAGTTAAAGTTTATGCAGCATATAAAAAAGCGCAAGAAACTAAAGGTCGCCCAACAGTAATATTAGCGAAAACTGTTAAAGGTTTTGGTTTAGGCGCTTCAGGTGAAGCACTAAATATTGCTCATAATGTTAAGAAAATGGATGTTGAATCGATTAAGCATTACCGTGATCGTTTTAATATGCCAATCAGCGATGATGAAATTGCTGACTTACCTTTCTATAAATTCCCTGAAGATAGCGAAGAATTTAAATACTTAAAAGCACGTCGTGAAGCATTAGGTGGTTCTCTGCCTGCACGTCGCGTGCAAGCTGAAGAAAGCTTAGAGATTCCAGCATTGAAAGCGTTTGACGCTATTTTGAAAGGCTCAGGTGAACGTGAAGTTTCTTCAACCATGACTTTTGTTCGAGTGTTAAATGCGCTATTAAAGGATAAGAAAATTGGCAAGCGTATTGTGCCAATTATTCCTGATGAAGCACGTACATTCGGTATGGAAGGTTTGTTCCGTCAAGTCGGTATTTACGCTAATGAAGGACAAAAATATGTTCCTCAAGATGCTGACCAAGTTGCTTATTATCGTGAAGATAAAAAAGGTCAGGTTCTACAAGAAGGTATTAACGAATTAGGCGCAATGGCATCTTGGGTTGCTTCAGGTACTTCTTATTCAACCTGTAATGCGACGACAATTCCATTTTATATTTACTACTCAATGTTTGGTTTCCAACGTGTTGGTGATTTAGCATGGGCAGCGGGCGATAGCCAAGCACGTGGTTTCTTATTAGGTGCTACGGCGGGCCGCACAACGCTAAATGGCGAAGGTTTACAACATCAGGATGGTCATTCACATGTACAAGCAGGTTTAATTCCTAATTGTGTGACTTATGATCCAACATACGGCTATGAGATTGCAGTTATCGTGCGTGAAGGTTTACGCCGTATGTATGAAGAAAATGAAAATATCTTCTTCTATTTAACCTTAATGAATGAAAGCTACCAGCATCCGGCAATGCCAGAGACTAAAGATGTTGCTGATGAAATCATCAAAGGTATTTACAAGCTTGAAACGGTTCCTGCAAAGGAAGGTGCTAAAAAAGCGAAAGCTAATGTGCAATTAATGGGCTCAGGTACTATTTTAGAAAAAGTACGTGAAGCAGCACAAATTCTAAGCGCTGATTACGGTATTTCAAGTGATGTGTACTCTGTGACTTCATTCAATGAATTAGCACGCGACGGCCAAGATGTGACACGTTGGAATATGCTTCACCCGGAAAGTAAGCAAAAGCAAGCGTACATTTCTACGGTAATTACCAAAGAAAATGGTCCTGCAATTGCGGCAACTGATTACATTAAAAACTATTCAGATCAAGTTCGTGCTTACATTGACACTGAATACCGTTGTTTAGGTACTGATGGTTTTGGACGTAGTGATAGCCGAGCTAATTTACGTACTCACTTTGAAGTGAATGCAGCTTACGTTGTAGTAGCTGCGTTATTTGAATTAGCAAACCGTGGTGACGTTGAACGTTCAGTGGTTACTGAAGCAATTAAACGCTTCAATATTGATACTGAAAAACTTAACCCACTTTACGCATAACCCATTAGTATTAGAAAGAGATAGGATAATTAATATGTCTACTAGTCAAAAAATTCTAGTCCCTGATGTTGGTGGCGAAGAAGTTGAAATTATTGAAATTTGTTTTGCTGTGGGTGACTCACTTGAAGCAGATGAAGGTATATTAACGGTTGAAACTGATAAAGCATCTATGGATATTCCAGCACCTTTTGCCGGTACATTGAGCGCTTTATTAGTTAACGTTGGTGACAAAATTAAAGAAGGTGACATCATTGCCGAAATGACGGCAGCCGGTGAAGCAGCAAGTGCAGAGGCTACACCTGAAGAAGTTGTTGTTGAAGCTCAGGCACCAGTGGTGGAAGAAGCGCTAGTAGCTGCTGAACCAGCACCTGTTGCCGCAGTTGCAACCGCAAGTGCTGTAATCGACGTTGCTGTACCAGACATTGGTGAAGACGGCGAAGTGGATGTTATCGATGTGCTTGTTGCCGTTGGTGATGTAATTGAAGCAGAAGACGGCTTAATCACGTTAGAAACTGATAAAGCAACCATGGATGTGCCTTCTTCACATGCTGGTACTGTTAAAGAAGTGCTTATCAATGTTGGTGATAAAGTTAAGCAAGGCTCATTGGTGATCAAGCTTGAAACATCAAGTGGTGCACCGGTTGAAGCTGTAGCGCCGATAGCTGAGAAAATTGTTGAAGCGCCAAAAGCTGCGCCAGCTGCTAAAAAAGCCGCGCCAGTTCCGCATCACCCACAAGCGGGAACTGTAAAGTCATCAGGTAGTATTTATACTTCACCTTCAATTCGTCGCTTAGCACGTGAATTTGGTGTTGACTTAACGTTAGTGAAGGGTACAGGTAATAAAGGTCGTATTTTAAAAGAAGACGTGCAGTCATATGTTAAATATGAACTTTCTCGTCCGAAAGCGAATGCGGGCAGTTCAGTTGCTGCTGGTGAAGGTGGTTTACAAGTTGTTAGTGCTAAAGCGATTGATTTCTCAAAGTTTGGTGAAATTGAAACTAAAGCACTTACCCGTATTCAGAAAATTTCTGGCCCATTCTTGCACCGTAACTGGGTAACGATTCCACATGTTACTCAATTTGACGAAGCTGACATCACTAATGTTGAAGCTTTCCGTAAAGAACAGAATGTTATTTGTGAAAAGAAAAAGTTAGGGTTTAAAATTACACCGCTTGTGTTTATTTTAAAAGCCGCTGCTGATGCTTTACGTGAATTCCCAACGTTTAACTCAAGCTTGAGTGAAGATGGTGAAAGTTTAATTTTGAAAAAGTACATCCATATTGGTGTTGCAGTTGATACACCAAACGGTTTAGTTGTACCGGTAGTACGTGATGTTGATAAAAAAGGTATTCATCAATTATCTCGCGAGCTTTTAGAAATTAGTATCAAAGCACGTGACGGTAAATTGAAAGCGGCTGATATGCAAGGTGGCTGTTTTACTATTTCTAGTTTAGGTGGTATTGGCGGTACGGCATTTACGCCGATTGTTAATGCACCAGAAGTGGCTATTTTAGGTGTTTCAAAATCTGAAATGAAACCTAAATGGAATGGTAAAGATTTTGAACCTAAGCTTATGTTGCCTTTATCAATGTCATACGACCATCGTGTAATTGACGGCGCATTAGCGGCACGCTTTACTGTGCACCTATCAAATGTAATGAGTGATATTAGAACGCTAATATTATAGTTCACTAACATTTAATATCTATCAGCGTTATGTTGCAATAAGTTGGTAAAATGAAAGTCGTTTGGTTAATTTTCATTTTTACCAACTTTTCGACAATAATTGCCGATTAAAAGATAGCGATCTTTGTGCGGTTTAAGTAAAATTGCCGCCAAGAAATATACAAAAAAGTGTTGAAAATGCTAACGCGTAACACCGCGAATCATATTCAGCAAATATAGGCTGGCATAACCAGCAATAAATACATCAATTTTGAGGTTAGCATGAGTAACGATATTAAAACTCAAGTAGTAGTTTTAGGTGCGGGTCCTGGTGGCTATTCAGCAGCATTTCGCGCAGCAGATTTAGGTTTAGACGTAGTAATAGTTGAAAGCCGTGAAACACTTGGTGGCGTTTGTTTAAACGTAGGTTGTATTCCTTCAAAAGCACTTTTACATGTAGCTAAAGTGATTGATGATGCTGCAGCAATGGCATCTCATGGTGTTACTTTTGGTGCACCTCAAATTGATTTAGATAAAATTCGTGATTGGAAAGAAAGCGTCATTGGCCAATTAACTGGTGGATTAGGCGGTATGTCTAAAGCTCGTAAAGTTAAAACTGTGACAGGTTACGGTAAATTCACTTCTGATAAAACTATCGAAGTTGAAGGCGCAGACGGTAAAACAACCATTACTTTTGATAACGCTATTATTGCTGCGGGTTCTTCTGTAATCGATTTACCATTCATTCCAAATGACGACCCACGTGTTATTGACTCAACTGGCGCATTAGAACTTAAAGATGTACCTGAAGAAATGTTAGTGCTTGGTGGCGGCATCATTGGTTTAGAAATGGGTACTGTCTACTCAGCACTAGGTTCAAACGTATCTGTTGTTGAATTTGCAGACCAATTAGTACCAGCTGCTGATAAAGATATTGTTAAAATTTACAACAACTACAACAAGAAAAAGTTCAACATCATGTTGTCGACTAAAGTTGTTGCCGTTGAAGCAAAAGATGACGGTTTATACGTTACTTTTGAAGGTAAAAAAGCACCTGCAGAGCAAGTACGTTACGACAAAATTTTAGTTGCTGTTGGCCGTAAGCCAAATGGCCACTTAGTTGCTGCTGATAAAGCTGGCGTAAATGTTGATGAGCGTGGTTTCATTAACGTTTCTAAAGAAATGCGTACTAACGTACCTCACATCTTCGCAATCGGTGATGTTGTTGGTCAACCTATGCTTGCGCATAAAGCGGTACATGAAGCACATTGTGCTGCTGAAGTTATCTCTGGCAAGAAACATGAATTTGACCCACGTTGTATTCCTTCAATTGCTTATACTGATCCAGAAATGGCTTGGGTTGGTGTTACCGAGCGTGAAGCAAAAGAGCAAGGTTTAAACATTGAAGTTGCTAACTTCCCATGGGCAGCTTCTGGTCGTGCAATTGCCTCTGCACGTACTGAAGGTAAAACTAAGATGATCTTCGAAAAAGAAACTGGTCGTGTACTTGGTGGTGCTATTGTTGGTATCAATGCTGGTGAAATGCTTGGTGAAATCTGTTTAGCCGTTGAAATGGGCGCAGATGCTGAAGATGTTGGTTTAACGATTCATGCTCACCCAACATTGAATGAATCAATTGGCCTAGCAGCAGAAATCTTTGAAGGTTCAATTACTGATTTACCAAACGCTAAAGCAGTTAAAAAGAAAAAATAGTTATAGATTTATTTAACTGTTTCGAAAAGCCAGCTCATTAGCTGGCTTTTTTGTATATTTAATTGTCGAAATATTTTCCAAAGGGCTATACTAGGTTGTATTCGATAGGGTTTTACTATTTTGTTTTATAAGGAAATTTAAATGATAAGAGCTGTGAGCGTGCTTGTATTAGCACTGACATTAACGGCTTGTGCGAGTAATGTTAAAACCCCTAGTGGCGCATCACAATGGGATTTTGATCATCAAGTGCAGTTTAAGCAAACAGATATTGAGCCCGGCAAATACCATCTACAAGTTATTGCTAAGCAGGACACTGAGTTTAGTAAATTAGCCACTTTTTTAATGCGTAGGTCTTTACGTATCTGTAAAAGCTATGGTTTTAAAATTGAAGTGCTAAAAGGTGTTGAGGGCTTTGATGATAAGTTGTCATTCCCAAATATGATTATGCCTTCACTGTCTGCCAATATTGAATGTCCAAATCCTTAGTGTATTCTTCTATTAGTACATTCTTCTATCAGCTATAGCTCGGATAAGTCGTTGCAAAGTTAAAATAAAAAGGGCTACTTATTTTAAATAAGTAGCCCTTTTCTTATCTGACGCTAACTCACAAAGTAGGTGTTTTCCTACTTGATAAAATGGTTACTATACCACTTTAACTGGTACCGCTTGAGCTGAGTACTTAGTGGTCATTTCTTCTGTAGGAGGAGTGAACTTAGTTAAGTCGATACCTTCTACTGCGCTTTTGTACTCTTCCATCGTAGGGAAGCGACCAAGCACTGTTGATAGCACAACTAATGCTGATGAACCAAGTAAAGATTCGCCTTTCTTCTCAGCAGTATCGGCAACAACACGCCCTTGGAATAAACGTGTTGAAGTTGCAATAACAGTATCACCTGGTTCCGCTTTTTCTTGGTTACCCATACATAAGTTACAGCCAGGGCGCTCTAGGTATAAGATGTTTTCATACTTAGTACGTGCAGCGTTTTTAGGTGATGCATCATCAAACTCAAAACCAGCATATTTTTGTAGGATATCCCAATCGCCTTCAGCTTTAAGCTCATCAACAATGTTGTATGTAGGTGCAGCAACAACTAATGGTGCTTTAAATTCTACTTTACCATTTTGTTTTTCAAGGTTACGTAACATTTGCGCTACGATTTGCATGTCTCCTTTGTGAACCATACAAGAACCAATAAAGCCTAAATCAACAGATTTGTCTCCGTAGTATGATACAGGGCGGATAACATCATGTGTGTAACGCTTAGATACGTCTTCGTTGTTTACATCAGGATCAGCAATCATTGGCTCTGCAATTGAATCAAGATCTACAACAACCTCAGCGTAGTATTTAGCCGCATCATCTGGTGCTAGTGCAGGTTGAGCGCCTGACTTAACTTCTTCAATACGTTTGTCAGCTAAAGCAATTAAACCAGTTAATGTACCGGCTTCGTTTTCCATACCCTTGTTGATCATAATTTGGATACGGCTCTTCGCAAGCTCTATAGATTTAACAAGTGTTTCATTGTTTGAAATACAGATTGACGCTTTTGCTTTCATTTCTGCAGACCAATCTGTGAAAGTAAAAGCTTGGTCTGCCATTAATGTACCAATATGTACTTCGATAATACGACCTTGGAAAACGTTCTCGCCGCCAAATTGCTTAAGCATTTGTGCTTGAGTAGAGTGAACAACATCACGGAAATCCATATGATCTTGCATTTTACCTTTGAAAGTAACTTTAACAGACTCAGGAATTGGCATTGCTGACTCACCTGTAGCAAGTGCGATAGCAACAGTACCTGAATCGGCACCAAATGCGACACCCTTAGACATACGAGTATGTGAGTCACCACCAATAATGATAGCGCGGTCGTCAATGGTGATGTCATTCAATACTTTATGAATAACGTCAGTCATTGAGTGATAAACACCTTTTGGATCACGAGCTGTGATTAAACCAAACTTGTTCATGAATGCCATTAATTTAGGTGTATTAGCTTTTGCTTTGCTATCCCAAACTGATGCCGTGTGACAACCTGATTGGAATGCACCATCAACAATTGGAGAAATAGTAGAAGCAGCCATCGCTTCTAATTCCTGACATGTCATAGGGCCAGTTGTGTCTTGCGAACCAACAATGTTTACTTTTACGCGAACGTTAGAACCAGCATGTAGTGCTGTATCAGAGGCAACACCAACAGCATTACGGTTGAAGATTTTCTCTACCGCTGTTAAACCTTGGCCTTCATGAGAAATTTCTTTAGATGCTGCATAAACAACAGGCGCTTCAATACCTAATGCTTCAGCTGCAAATGTTTGTAGTTTTTTACCGAAGGTAACCGCGTAAGAACCACCCGCTTTCATGAACTCTTGCTTTTGCGGAGTAAATGCTGAAGATACGTCAACTAACTCTTTATCACCGTTGTATAATTTCTGCGCTTGAGTATCGATAGTTAAGACTGTACCTGTAGCAACCGAGTATGCCTCTTCTAATACCGCATCACCATTTGCGTCAACAACTGCATTACCATTAGCATCTACTTTCTTAACCCAGTTTTTAAGATCAAGACCAATACCACCAGTTACATCAACAGTAGTTAAAAAGATAGGTGCGATACCATTTGTACCAGCAACAACTGGAGCAATGTTAATAAATGGTACGTATGGACTTGCTTTTTTACCCGCCCATAGTGCAACGTTGTTCACACCAGACATACGAGATGAGCCTACGCCCATAGTGCCTTTTTCAGCAATAAGCATTACTTTTGCTTTAGGGTGCTTAGCTTGTAATGCTTGTATTTCTTCCTGAGCTTCAGGAGTGATCATACACTTACCGTGTAATTCACGGTCAGCACGAGAGTGAGACTGATGACCTGGAGATAATAAATCAGTAGAAATATCACCTTCGCCGGCTATATAAGTTACTACATCAATTTTTGCGTCGATGTCAGGTAATTTTGTGAAGAATTCAGCTTGTGCGTAACTTTCTAAAACATCTTTTGCAACAGTATTTCCTGCTTTGAAAGCCGCTTCAAGGCGAGCTGTGTCAGCGTCGTATAAGAATACTTGTGTTTTTAATACATCAGAGGCTGGCGCTGAAACGGTAGCGTCATCGCTTAATGCAAGATCAAGTAGTACTTCAATAGAAGGACCACCTTTCATGTGAGATAATAATTCGAAAGCAAACTCAACTGAGATTTCAGCAACAACAAATTCACCTAAAATGATTTGTTTTAAAAATTTAGCTTTTACGCCAGCAGCACTTGTTGTACCCGGAAGTGTGTTGTAGATGAAGAAATTTAATGAATCAGCGCGATATTCATTTGATTGATCTTTAATTTGCTCAATGATTTCAACTAATAATTCAGCACTATCAATTGGCTTAGGCGCTAAACCTAGGTCATTTTTACGACTTTCAATTTCTGCGATATATTCTAAATACAGACTCATTTGATACACTCTCTATCTATATAATGCTAATAATATGGTCATTAGCTGGGACAAATTTTGCGCCTATTTTACCTGATTTTTTAGCTACTATGAATCATTTCATCAAATAAACACTATTCACCACGGATATACCCAATAGTTATTTCAGTTATGTGATTTATGTTACAAGTTTACTAAACATGCCCAATAACAATAATTGGTTGTAAACATAGACAATTAGTTAAAAGAACAACTGATTTTAAGCTATTTAGTCCGCTATTTACTCTTATCAATTAGTCGTATGCTCAATGGGGCTCATAAATATACGCTATTGATTTATTACAAATATAAATAGTGCTTATATCGGCAATAAGCTTGATGACTATCGCCAATTTGTAGATAAGTTCATTATTCGAATACTTGTTTAGTGGGATTTTTAATACTCAGAACGAACAGCATGCCATGCTGGCGTTGATGTAAAAGAGTGATTATATGCTGGTTACTTGCCCAGTTTTGTTTTTACTTTTTTCATATGTTCTCGAAAACTTTTATCAAACTTCGACTCACCACAGTTAAAATGTTGTGTTGAAGAGCCTTCATTGAGTCCGTAAACGCTCATATCTTGAGTAATTGAACAAGTGCCGTCGTCACCTTTGGTTATTGCTATGCCGGCACCCATCTTTTTAGTGTTTTTTTCACGTTCTTTTTCTTCATCTTTTAAAGGCACTGAATGTGGTACTGTTTTCGGATTGCTATTAAATACCGATGGTGATTGGTAACGTTGATACGGGCTATCTGTCGGTGTTATAGCGCTTTGGTTAAGCTTGCTGCGTGTAAAGCTGTCTAACTTCTTTCGTGGCAATTGAGGGGGCTGTTGAGGTTGTGGTGTAGATTGCTCAACTGGAGTTGGCAGTAAACTAGGTTTTAGTTTCTTACTTAAGTCATTTTCATTTTTTAGTGTTGGCGCAGGCTTTGCGATTACATCTACATTTTTTACTTCTTTCGGTAACTTATCTTTCGGGATTTCCTGTTTTTTCGGTTCTGACTCTTTTGGTTTTACGTCATCTTTAATTGGCTGCTCTTCTGCTATTTTTTCAATAGGCTTTTCGACTTTGGGTGCACGGTATAAAAAACTTTTGATCGCTACTTTGTTTTTATCTTCTTTAAACTTTGGCTTGGTAGTTGATTGAGTTACAACGATCACAAAAAGTATTAATAAATGTATTAATAGGGAAAAAGTTAATGCTGTGTAAGATCCGTTTCGCACAAATAATATAATGACAAGTCGTGAAAATATAACTGATAGACGCTATTAAGGGATGGAAGTTCAACAGTAATTATTGAATGTATTGAGTTTTACTTATAATTTTTTTTATTTCTCCCGTGCTCTGTAATGTCTCTATCGCTTGAGAAAATGCTGTTAACTCTTTCACAAATGGCGATTTTTTTGAAATGGCAATATAAGAGCCAACACCTTTATCATAAGAAAACTTAGCTAATTTAATGGCTGTAGCATAAACTTTTTGCTCAACCAAAGGCGTTATTGACTCCTCTCGCTCTAAGAAAGTATCAATACGACCTTTTAAGAGCATATCAATTAACTGCTGATGATTGGTTAAAGGAACTTTGACCATTTCTGTGTCGAGATCAAACTTATCGAAATATGAAGCGCCCCGAAGTACGCCAATTTTCAATGACTGTAGATCTTCATATTTATCGACAATAACCTTATTATTCGCGCGAATATAAAATCGTAATGGGTGTTTTTGAATTTTGATTGGTGGACTTAGGTAATAAATAAATTGTTCTCGTTTTGCTGTTTTTCTTACGGCAACTATCATGTCTGCTTGACCACTTTGCATTAAAGATAGGCACCTCGCTACAGGGCAATAGACAAAGCGCGCTTTTTTATTCATTTTCTTTGCTAGCAAATTCGCTATATCGATATTTTCGCCAACAAACTCGTCATTTACAATGTCTGAAAATGGCGGCTCTATATGCATTGCAACAATGATTTCGTTAACGGGTTGTGCAGGTGTGTTAAATGTGAGAAAAATAGGGCTGTTACATAAGTAATGCCCGCACAGACAGTTTGGCGTAGATGCCTAAATAAACACACTTTTTTTAATGAATCATTATTGCGATTACTTTTAATGTCGACTTCCTTCTTTAACGATAGGTTAGGTAATATAATTATTTAATAACCGCAGTATTTTCGTGTTAAAAACTATGGTTTTGCTACAATTAGCTAACAGCATCAATTATATAAATGTCTCTTATTAATATAGTAGATCTTCATTAGATAGGGATCTCCTATCATCATTTTTTTAGCATGAGGTATTTATGGAATATCAATTTATCGATGATCCTATCACGGGCACTGCAATAGCCAAGTTTTCTCTCGATCATGAAGTTATTGGGCCTTGGTTAGAAGTAGAGGTAGGTACAGACCCAGCAAAGTTGGCTCAGTTACTAACCGCTATGACAGAGATAGAAGAAGATAAGCAGTCTGAAATTACCATTACAGGTAGTGAATACACAGTGAGTTTTAGTCGTGGAGATGTAACCGTGCAAACAAATGCCAGCTTAGATGGTATTGAAGTTTTACCCGACTCGTTAATTGAAGAAAATATTGATTTTGACCAGCAAGACTGTTCTTCATGTGGCAGCGAAGATTTTCGTGAATTGCTACTGTCATGGGCCAAATTTGTTAGAAAGTACTAATTTATAGAGAGATAATATTTACATTTGTTTACGCTGTTAATACTTGGTTAATGATTATTGCTAAGTTATTATATTTATTAAGTATTGGCATGGAGCCAAATAAATACATTCCTATTCATAGAGACCTCATCATGAGTATCGTTGCTGAAAAAAATAATAACAAAAAACCTAGACGTATGATCCAATTACGTTACGTATTAACACCTATCGCTATTATATTGTTCGCTATTATCGGTTTAATTGTTGTGGCTGCATTGGCGCCTAAACCTGCAAAGAAACCAACCATTATTAAAGCGCCGTTAGTAGAAGCGCAAAGTATAGAAAGGCAAGATATACGCTTTGCTATTTCTAGCCAAGGTAGTGTTGTTCCGCGTACACAAACTAATTTAGTTTCCGAGGTTTCTGGGCAAATTACCTCGGTAAATGACAAGTTTAATGTCGGTGGTTTTTTCAAAAAGGGTGAGGTTTTACTCACCATTGACGATATCAGCTACCGAGTAGGTTTATTGCAAGCGCAATCAAGGCTTGATGCCGCTAACGCCGTTTTAGTTGAAGAACAGGCGCGTAAAGAGCAAGCTGAAGATGAATGGTTATTAACAGGCAAAGCATTGTCAGCAGCACCAGTTTTAGCACTTCGCTTACCGCAATTACAAAAAGCGAAAGCTGATGTAAAAGCGGCAGAAGCTGATGTAACTGATGCGGAAGTTAAACTGACTCGTACTCAAATTAAAGCGCCGTATGACGCTATGCTTAAAGAGAAGCAAGTAGAAATTGGTCAATATGTATCGACTGGCTCTACGCTAGCGATGACTTTTGCTGTTGACTATGCAGAAGTGAGATTACCAATCAAACAGCGTGATGTTGAATTTCTAAATTTACCAAAAATTAATCAGCAAGATAGCAAAGTATCGCAAGTTGATATTTTTTATCAATTGATGGGGGCACAACACACTTGGGTGTCAAATCTAACCCGTTATGAAGGTGAAGTAGATAGCCGTAGTCGAGTACATTACGTGGTTGCACAAGTTAATGACCCTTACAGTGTTTTATCAACGAGTGAACACCAAGAATTACGTATTGGTACTTTTGTTAATGCCAGTATTGCCGGCAAAACGATTGCAGATATTGTTGCTATTCCTCGCGACGCATTACATGGCGCGAATAAGCTTTATTTAGTTGATGATAAGAATAAACTTCATATCCAAGAAATCAATGTACTGCGTAATGATGCTGACTATGTTTATAGTCATGATGTTTTTGCCGAAAATCATCGATTAATCACCACACAAATGGAAACGCCTGTTGAAGGTATGACTTTACGCATTGTTGGTGAACCTGCTGTAGTAGAAAAAGAAACAGCTCCAGAAACTGCGAGTCAAACTGAGTCAACTGAGACACAGGGTGATGACTAATGCAGGAATATAACGCTAAAGAAAAAGACGAAAAACTGACCGGCATAATTGCCTGGTTTACCCATAACAGTGTTGCCGCCAATTTATTGATGGTGTTTATTCTTGTTGCAGGCTATTTCTCATATCAGGGCATTAATAAAAAAATGTTCCCTGAATTTAATACTAATAGTATTCAAGTAATGGTGCCACATTTAGGTGCTGCACCAGAAGAAGTTGAGCAGTCAGTTATTCTGAAAGTGGAAGAGTCGCTAGAAGATATTGAAGGCATTAAGCGTATAACCGCAACAGCACGTGAAGGCTTAGGTGTTGTTACCATTGAGCTACAGTCAGGCTACTCAATGTCTGAAAAGCTTGATGAAGTGCAAATGCAAGTTGATGCTATAACCACTTTCCCTGCACAAACCGAAAAACCGATCATTAGTAAACAAGAATTTAAAGGTCAGGTCATGTGGCTGTCGGTTAGTGGCCCTATGGATAGACGTGCTAGACAAGTTATGGCGCAAGATATTCGTGATGAAATCATGGCATTATCGAGTGTTAATAGCGCTGAAATTGTTGGTAGTCGTGATTATGAAATTAGTATCGAAGTATCCGAAGAGAAACTACAACAATTTCAATTAACCTTTGATGAAATCACTCAAGCGGTGAGAAGTTCATCAGTAGATTTACCCGGTGGTACGATAAAAACTCGTGGTGGCGATATTTTACTTCGTGCTGAAGGGCAGGCCTATACAGGTCAAGAATATGGTGATTTAGTTTTAAGAACAGATAGTGATGGTACGCGATTACTATTGGCTGATGTGGCTAATATTAAAGATGGTTTTGTTGAGCAAGACGATTTTGCTACTTTTGATAATGAAAACACCTCAAGTATTATGGTGCAGTCAACTGGCGATCAAAATGATTTAGAAATAGCGGCAGAAGTTAGAAGCTACGTTGATGAAAAAAATCACCAATTGCCAGAAGGTGCAAAGTTAACTGTATGGGGTGACAGCTCATATTACCTTTCTGAGCGCCTTGATATGATGATTAACAACATGTTAATGGGGGCATTTTTAGTCTTTATCGTGTTGGCACTTTTCTTAAGAATTAAAATTGCCTTTTGGGTAATGTTAGGTATTCCAATCAGCTTTTTTGGTGCGCTATTAATGATGCCATTACTGGGTGATTGGTCCGTATCTATTAATATGTTGAGCCTTTTTGCTTTTATTATGGTGCTAGGTATTGTTGTTGATGACGCCATTGTCATCGGGGAAAGTGCTTATGCTGAAATAGAGCGATATGGCCATTCACGCGACAACATTATTCGCGGCACATTACGTGTTGCTATGCCGGCAACTTTTGGTGTACTGACCACCATAGCGGCATTTACACCGTTATTATTTATTGATGCTAGCTTTGCGGCTTTTTTCCGTTCTATTTCGATTGTAGTGAGCTTTTGTTTAGTCTTTTCATTGATAGAATCTAAATGGATTTTACCGGCGCATTTAGCGCATATGAAATATGTGCCGTTGACACAAGACAATGCAAACTTTTTAGAGCGCTTTCAAATGCGTTTCAAAGAGAAGTTAGATAATTTTATCCATAATGTTTACAAACCTTATTTAGAAAAAGCATTAATCGCTCGCTACAATACCATGGCAGTATTTGTGGCTGTTTTAATTTTGTCGATTGGTTTAATTGTTGGCTCGTTTGTTAAATTGGAAGTTTTCCCTAATATCCCGAGTGATTTTATTCAAGGTAATGTCACTATGGTCGATGGCTCTGCTGCACATCAACGAAATAAAGCCATAGACCGAATTAAGCAAGCCATTGTTACTGTTTCAGAAGAGAACCAGTTTAATGGTATAAGTTTTGTTGAACATGAAATGATTTTTACCAATGGCAATACTAGCGCAAGTATTCTTTTAGAGTTGGTAAAACCTGATCAACGTGAACTTAATGCCTATGAAATTGAAAAGTTATGGCGTGATGAAATTGGTGAAATTCCAGGTACTAAAGAGCTGCGATTTTTTGCCGGTACAAATGCTGGTGGTGGTGCTGCAATTGAGTTCCAATTAACTGGCCAAAACGATGTTGAATTAGAGGCTGCCGCAGAAGCTATTCAAGCACAACTGAATAGTTATGACGGTGTTTATGATGTGCGCCATTCTTTTAGTCGTGGTAGTCAGGAAATTAAGTTAAGTATTAAACCCGAAGCAGAAGTACTAGGACTTAATTTATCTAGTTTGGCAAAACAAGTACGACAAGGCTTTTACGGTGATGAGGCGCAGCGTATTCAACGTGGTCGTGACGAGCTTAAAGTGATGGTGCGCTATCCTGAATCAAGCCGCTTGTCAGTGTCTGATTTAGAAGACATGTGGATCAGAACACCAAGTGGTGAGCAAGTTCCATTTTACCAAGTGGCTAATATTGAAATTGGCCAAGGCTTTTCGTCTATTACTCGTATTAATCAAAAACGCTCAATTACTATTTCAGCCGATATTGATAGTGAAAAGGTAGAGTCTCGTAAAGTGGTGACGGAAATGAATGATACCCATTTGCCAGAAATACTAGCAGACTACCCAAGCGTGCAATATGGCGTGGAAGGAGCAAGTAAAGATCAGGCAGATTTCCTCTCTCAACTTGGCTTCGCAGCAATGGGAGCATTGTTCCTAATTTACGGTTTAATTGCTATCCCAACTAAATCTTATAGTCAGCCATTGGTGATTATGTCAGTTATTCCATTTGGTATTATTGGCGCTATTGTTGGTCATTGGTTGTTAGGTAGAACCATTAACATGATGTCGATGTTTGGCTTTATTGCCCTAACCGGAGTGGTGGTTAATGACAGCTTGATCATGGTGGACTTTATTAACAAAGCTAAAGGCTCAGGCATGAGAATGATGGATATTGTTAGCCAGGCAGGTACACAACGTTTTAGAGCAATTTTGCTAACCTCTTTAACAACCTTCTTTGGTATTTTTCCATTGTATTTTGAACAAAGCTTACAAGCCCAGTTTATTATTCCAATGGCAATTTCACTTGGCTTTGGTATCGTATTTGCTACGGTTATTACGTTATTTTTGATACCTGCGTTATATTTAATCAAAGAAGATATTGCTAACTTATTTAGGCGTCGTCAGTCATTGAATGTAGAGCCGACAAACTCTTGATGGCTTGATAAATAAAGGCTAACGCTTAATCATTAGTTTTAAATATTTCAAACCGCATGTCTGCTGAAAGTCATGCGGTTTTTTATTATACAAATTTTGGTTGTTATATCACTTGTTTAACACTTGATAATATTCATAAATCTGGTATTAGTAGGAGAAGAATTAATCAATCGAAGTGTAGTAAGGTTGTTCATGTTAACAAAGTTCATTAAAGGTTTTACTCAAATTAAATTGCCATTTTTATTATTGGCTAGTTTATCCTACACCGCACTTGCAGCTGAAGAAACATCATGGCAGCGGGTGGATATCAGTAAAAAAGCATCTTTACGTGGCAGTGCTGTTAGTGAAAATTCTTTGTGGGTTAGTGGCAGCGAGAATACCGTTTTTGTTAGCCAAGATGGCGGAAAAACCTGGTTTGATCGTTCAGTACCTTTTGAACAAATCACCGATTTTCGTGATATTGCCTTATTTGATGAAAATACGGCAATAGTTATGGGAGCAGGTGAAGGTGAGAAGTCGGTTTTATATAAAACAAATGATGCAGGTAAAACTTGGCAGTTGTTAAAACAAAATTCTGATGCGAAAGGTTTTTATGACTCTATTGCTTTTTGGGATGAGCAAAACGGTTTATTGCTTGGCGATCCTGTTGATGGCTTTTATGTTGTTAAGAAAACTCAAGATGGTGGTAAAAATTGGCAACGTATAGCAAAATTAAAGTTGCCGGCTTTGTTTGCCAAAGAAACAGCGTTTGCCGCCAGTGGTAATACTATTATAACCGGTGAAAATGGCCAAGCGTGGCTAGCAACTGGTGGCTATTCAGCTTCCGTATACTACAGCGCTGACTTTGGTGAAAGCTGGGAAAGACAAACAGTATTGCTTTTTCAAGAAACTGAAACTGCTGGAAGTTATGCTTTGGCGCTAAATAGCAAACAACAAGCGTTTGTCCTCGGTGGTGATTATAAAGAGAGAACAGGGGAATACCCAAATATCGCAACTTATAGCGATTATATTTGGCAGACTGTTGATGCTAAGCAACGTGGCTTGCGCACAGCGATGAGTTGTATAGATGCCATTTGTATTGCTACAGGGAAAACCAGTAGTGATATTTCTGATGATCATGGCGTAACTTGGCAAGCATTTGATGATGCAACTGATGTTGAAGATAATCGTGGATTTTATACCTTAGCTAGCGGGGAAAGCATTTTCTTAGCTGCAGGTAGCGATGGTAAAGTCGCTATTTATCAAGCTAAATAGCTGCCAGGTTAATAATCTTGGTAAGTAATGAGCTAGTGTTAATGAGCTAATATTAATGAGTTAGTGCAACTGGGCTGGTTAGCAATAAATTACCAGCCAATCAATTACCAGCCAATAGACTTCAACCAGCCGATTGTGGCTCGAGTTAATGTATGTTTAGGGTAATAGCCACTCACTTGATTATTAAGTTGCCTTTGACGATAAAAAACTTTCATTTCATTTTTTGCGCGATCTTTTCTGTTTTTTGTATTAGCTAATACTAAGCGGTGGTCATGCTGCAAATATAAGTCGAGTACGGGATAGTTTGAGATTGCAACTTGCTCGGCTAATTGTTTGTTTTCAGCCTCTGTTGGCATATAACTACTAAGCATCACTAAAGCACCTGGTGATTCAATAAGTAAGTTTTGTATCATATCAACCATCAAAGCGGCATGTTGACCTTCTGCAACAAATAGAATCACCCCAGGGTAGTCCTTTGCTTTTTTGCTAACTTCAATTATGACTGCTGATAACTTCTTTTTATAGTCTGTTAAGCTTTCGCTATCTTCTTTTAGGCGGTCTTCTGCAACTAATGCTTGTGATGGATAGTTATCTGGTTGGTGTGGTGGGTGCAGTGTCAGTGTCGTCCAGCCTTGCTCAGGCATATTGTCACGTAATTGCTTAATAGCATTTGGACTGGCTGCACTTTGTTGCCAGTCCGGTAGCAATATCATCACACCTTTATTCATTGCTGTTTTATGTTTATCTGTCAGGATAATAAATTCATCAGTGCCGACTAATATCGCTTCAACATCATCACCCTTGAGATAATGTTTTAGGTCTTGTTGCTGCTGCTTAAAAGCATCAACAGGGGCATTGATGATGCGTTTTTGCATAGCAGAGTTTGATGTGTTTGCTTCAGACTTGCCGCTTTCGGCTTCATCGTTATTTGATTTACTATCGCTGGCATTTGCATCAATTGTAGTGTTGTCAGTTGTTTTTTCGTCGACGGTTTTAGTGTCAGTATTTCCTGTGATAGGCTTTTCAGTAGCTTGTGCTTTTTCTTGTTCAGCGGCAATGACATTACTGTGAAGTAAGCTAAGTACTAATGAAATGCTTAGCAATAAAGAAGTTAATACGGCTCTAACACATGCAAACAAATTAAAGATCCTTGACGTTGGTGGCATAAATAGGACAACTAGTGAATGTTTCCTCATCTTATCTAATTTATCGACAATAATCTTATTTGCTTTAGCAGCTTAGTCAAATGGACATGCTTTTGAAAATACTAACGCCTGTTTGGAAACTGGATGGCTAATTTCTAGCATTTGTGCGTGTAATTGTAAGCGATTACTTACCGTTAATGCTTTTTCATGAGCATAAAGACGGTCGCCCAAAATAGGGTGACCTATGGCCAACATATGCACTCTAAGTTGATGTGAACGGCCGGTAATAGGGCTTAGTTCGACTAGTGTTGTCATATTGTCATCAATATTTTTATCGTGGCTTAGTACTTTATAATGGGTTAGAGAGGGTTTGCCGTGTTCATGATCAACCTTTTGCATTGGACGATTTGGCCAGTCACATATTAGTGGTAAATCAACCGAGCCAGTGAGATATTTTACATAACCAAACACGCGTGCAATGTAACGTTTTTTTGTTAAACGTTTCTCAAACTGTTGGCTTACAGCGGCGTGTGCTGGCTTATTTAGCGCCATTAAAATAATACCCGAAGTCGCCATATCTAAACGGTGAACAACAGTTGCTGTCGGTAGTACTTTAATGACTCTGTTTTGTAAGCAGTCTTGATGTTCTGGCAATCGCCCAGGAACCGTGAGCAACCCACTTGGCTTATTAAGCACCACAAGGTCATCATCTTGATAAATAATATCAAGATATGGTGACAAAGGTGGCTGATAAATAAAGTCGGGGTTAGCACTCATCTCAACAAATCCTTAACTACGCTCTTATTGGCTGACAACGATTAGGCGAATGGCTTCAAACTTAATCAATGCTTTCTCAATATACTCTGCCAAAGCTGATTTTTGCATGCTAATGAAATCAATTTCTTGCTGTCGAACACTTGGATTAATTGCTTTTAACGCTGTTAAGCGTTGATGCTCTTCATCCATTGCCGCTTTCATACTCGTTAGTGCTTTTTGCTGAATAACATCAATCTGCTTTTCTGCATGTGTTTCAGCTTTAGCAACTAATGGTGCCACTTGACTCTTAAGTGCTTTAACTAATTGCAATGCAACTTGCTTTTTCACCGGTGACAATTGCTGGTCTAATACTGCTTCACTAACTTTATCCGCTAAGTCATTGCCATTTTTATCAACTAAAATTCGAATAGGGGTGGTCGGTAAATAACGGCCAAGTTGTAAGTTACTAGGAGCTATTGCCTCTAAAGTAAAAATACACTCTAAGAAAAATGTCCCGGCAGGTAATGCTGGGTTTTTCAAAAGTCCAATACTGGCATTACCTAGTTGGTCACATAGCACTAAGTCCATAGCGCCACGCACCATAGGGTGATCCCAAGTAATAAGTTGGTAGTTCTCACAGGCTAAAGCAGTGTGGCGATTGAAAGTAATCGTTGTCCCGTCTTCTGGCAAACAAGGGAAGTTGCTGGTCAGCATATGTTCACTTTGCTGCAAAGCAATCGAATTATCGGCCTTATCGTCTTGTTGAATACCAAAAACATCTAAAATTTGGAACATGAATTGTGGCAAATGAATTTGCTGATCAAGTTTTTCAATTTTTTCAACTAAGGCATTCGCTCGACCTTGACCAGAAGAGTGCAGCTCAAGCAGTTTGTCACGGCCTGATTCTAAATCTTGTTTAATGGTCAAATGCTTTTCATGGCTGTCTTCGATCATTTTTTCAGCTTCAGCAGATTCCCAGCTAGCGCTAAGCGCAAGTTCAAACAGCTTAGCGCTAAATGATTGATGCACTGCATGGCCAGTAATACAGGTCTGTTCAAAGGCATTTAAGGCGTGCTTGTACCATTTAAATAATAAGCTTTGTGGTGAGTCCTCAAAAAACGGCACGTGTAAACGAATAGTTTCTGATTGACCGATACGGTCTAAACGACCGATACGTTGTTCCAGTAAATCTGGGTTACCGGGTAAATCAAATAACACTAAGTGATGAGCAAACTGGAAGTTACGACCTTCACTACCGATTTCAGAACACAACATTACTTGTGCGCTGTCTTCGTCTTGCGCGAAATAGGCTGCGGCGCGATCGCGTTCAAAAATACTTAGCCCTTCATGGAATACGGCGGCACGTATGCCTTCTTTAACACGCAATGCTGTTTCTAAGTCAATGGCTGTTTGTGCATGGGCACAAATAACCAATACTTTTTCTTTTTTCAGTGATAGCAGTAAATCAATTAAGTACTCAACACGTGGGTCAATGTCATACCAGTTTTCATGACTGTCTAAAGAAAATAGAATTTCAGGAGTAAATAACAACTTCGCTTGTTTAGTCGCTTGTAAGTCTTCCGCAGTGCCAGAAAGTAATAATTCGTTAATCGCTGATTGATATGCTTCAGGCATTGCAAGCGGAGCAGAGTGCAATTCACGTTTAGGGAAGCCCTTAATAGTATTGCGACTATTACGGAATAAGATACGGCCAGTGCCGTGACGATCTAACAATTGCGATAAAATGTGCTGACGAGCATTATCTTGCTGAGCTTGGTCTGCTTGATTAATATCAGCGATATAGTCGCTGACATCTGTTTCTTTTAACAGCTCAGTTAGGGTATTCATTTGCGCTGTTGTTAGTGCTTCATTAGCCACCAAGGTGTTCGCAGCATCCGCAACTTCTGTGTAATGTTGCTCTTCTTCGGTAAACTTTTGATAATCGAAGAAACGGTCTGGGTCAAGTAGGCGTAAACGGGCAAAGTGGCTTTCATGACCAAGTTGATCTGGCGTTGCTGTTAATAACAATACACCCGGAATAGTTTGCGCTAATTGTTCAATACACTGATATTCAATACTGGCATCTTCTTGCTGCCAGTTTAAATGATGGGCTTCATCAACCACCATTAAATCCCATTCTTCAGCAATTAACGCTTCATACCATTTAGGGTTTCTAGTAACGAAACCTAGGTTAACTAAAACTAATTGCTCGGTGCTGAATGGGTTATCACCGTCTTCACTATTTGACGTTTCTTCACAACGGCTTTCATCAAAAATACTAAACTGTAAATTAAAGCGGCGTAGCATTTCAACCAACCATTGGTGCATTAAAGATTCTGGTACGATAATCAATACACGTTTTGCACGCCCAGTCACCAATTGTTGGTGAATAATTAAACCCGCTTCAATAGTTTTACCTAAACCAACTTCATCGGCTAATAAAACGCGTGGCGCAAAACGGCTACCAACTTCTTCAGCAATGTATAACTGGTGTGGTATTAAATTAACGCGACCGCCACTTAAGCCCATTAAATCAGATTGCTGTTGGCTAAATTGATGATGTAGGCAGTCTTTGCGTAGACGAAACCAATCTAAGCGGTCAATTTGGCCATTTAATAAACGGTCGTGTGGTTTATTAAACTTAATAAAATGATCAATCATCACTTCTTTTAATGTACCGGCTTCACCAGTGTCTTGGCGAATACCGTGGTAAGTAATTAAGTTGTGTGACTCTTCAAATGATTCAACATTAAGTAACCAGCCTTCATGGCTTGGGATGTTGTCACCGGTATTAAATATCACCCGAGTAAGTGGAGCATTGTCTATGGCATATTGTCTAGCATCGCCAGTTGCGGTAAAAACGACAGTAACAAAACGACCTTCGACAGAGGTAACTGTCCCTAGTCCTTGATCCGACTCACTATCGCTAATCCAGCGTTGTCCAGGGTGAAATGACATAGAAAAACTCCAACTTAATAGCGTGTGCTATAAATATACGACCAAAAAAAGGGCGCTATAGTACCGTTAATCATAGAAGTGATCATTAAATAAATCTGAAAAAAGCGACTTTTTTTGATTAAAAATATTAGATCTCAAGGTTACAAAATTTAATGAAGATAATTAGCTCTTTCAATAGCTCAGACGATTCTAGAAAAACGCTGTTTGAAAGTTCGTCTTTTATTGATTATAAAGGAGATTATTTGCCGTGAAAATCCGCTTGCCTGTAATCAAATAAACTGTCAAAGTGGAGATAGGTTTGTTGTCATCAGGACTGATAATACAAACTATTTTACTGTAATAAAATGCAGTAAAAGGAATTGAAATTGTTTTGGTTAGATGAGTTATCAACTTTTAGTGGTTGCTAGCAGCAATAATTGTTTTTATTAATGATAACAACGCTGTAGAGCCTTCAACTTGGTAAGGGACTTTCATATGACGACAGAAAAAATAATTTACGTTTTAGACACCAATATTTTATTACACGAACCTTTCGCTTTCCTTTCATTTAAAGAACATGATGTTGTCGTGCCCATGACAGTATTAGAAGAATTAGACTCAATAAAAGACCGCAACAAAGACGTCAGTCGAGATGCTAGAGTCGCCATTCGTGCTTTAGAGGACACCTTAGCAAATGCTTCACCAGAAGAAGTGCTTGCTGGCGTAAAACTGCCTGAAAATGACGAACAGCATCCCAGTGGCCGGTTATCTATTTTTAATGACTATGCGCTTGAGGAAAGTAAAGTAAAGCTATCTTTCAATGAAAACGATAATCGTATTATTAGCACAGCAATTTATCTGCAAACCGAAAAGCCAAAGAATAAAGTAGTTTTAGTGACTAAAGACATTAATATGCGTTTGAAAGCTAAGGGCGCTGGTTTAGCCTTTGTTGAAGATTATCGTACTGACCAATTAATTGATGATATTCAATTTTTAACTAAAGGCTATCACCAATTTGATGGTGACTTTTGGCAACACGTCAATGAATGCGAAAGTGAAACCGAAGGCCGTAATACTATCCATTATATTAAACGGGATTTATTGCCAAGCAGCTATATGAATGAATACCTTATTGATGAAGGAGAGCACTTTGCCGGTAAAGTTACTGGCTGGAACGATGACAAATTAGCGATAACAGATTTAAGTCGCGAACGATTAATGTCAAAACAAGCTTGGGGTATTCATCCTAAAAATATTTATCAAGGTATGGCAATGGATGCTTTGCTTGATCCGACCATTGATCTTGTGATTCTGACTGGCCCTGCTGGCTGTGGTAAAACCTTATTAGCCTTAGCAACTGCTTTAGAGCAAGTGATAGAGCGCGGACTTTACGATAAAATAATTGTTACACGCAGTACGCCAGAAATCGCCGAATCAATAGGTTTTTTACCAGGCACAGAAGAGGAGAAAATGGCGCCATGGTTAGCCGCTATTACTGACTCGTTGGAAGTATTGCATAAGCAAGATGAAAGCATGGGTGGTAGCCTAAATTACATTATGGACAAGGCTAATATTCAGTTTAAAAGCGTCAACTTTATGCGTGGGCGAAGTATTCAAAATGCCTTGGTAGTTCTCCAACCCAGAATTGAAAATAATTTAAAATATTTACTCCCTTTAAATTCAATGCCTCTAGCTGTAGTAAATAAAATTGAACAATTGGGACCTAAAAACCGACCAGATTTTTATGATAAGAAAGTAAAACCTTTACTGCACACGGATAGATTCCCAAATAAAAAGCATAACGAATTTTTAAATATAACATCTTGTTTGGAGGCCGCGTAATGAAAAACTCATCTGAAAATCGCAACCCTCGTGTGTTAGATACATCAGCATTGGTTCATGATCCAAAAAGCTTATTAGCGTATCGAGATGACATTTATATTTGTTTAACTGTGCTTGAAGAGCTCGACAACCTAAAAGAGCGTTTGGATAAAAACGTTAGTCAGGATGCTCGTGCTGTTATTAGAATGTTGGAAGATATTATTAATGGGCATTCCAGTGAGGAAATGGAAAAAGGTATTCAACTTCCTTGTACTGAAACTGCACAGCGTGGAAAGCTATATATTGGTATTGATACCCAAATTGGCTTTGCAAAAGAGCTCAAACATGCGATAGGAAGTGATGCAGATAATCGTATCATTAATTACGCATTGCATATGCAAAATCAGCTAGAGCAAGATGTCACAATTGTAAGTCGTGATATTAATATGCGCCTTAAAGCGAGAACAATCGGTGTTGATGCTGAAGATGTTCTTGTTGATAATCAAATATCGGATGTTGATCTTTTATATACAGGTGTTCAATCATTTACCGGCGATTTGTTTGATCGTTGCGAAGAAGAGAAAGACTTTGCCATGAGTGGGAAACTATACCGCTTTAATCGCGATATTTTTAATGATGAAGCACAGCAAAATATGTATTGGTATGATGAAGTTGGCCATGTGGGGAAGATTAAAGAAGTAACAGATGAACATATTTTCACTTCGTTGCTTCAGCGAAAGCCTGAAAAAATATGGGGAATACTGCCTAAGAACCAAAGACAGGCTGTGGCATTAAATCAACTTACCGATCCCTCATTTGATCTGAATATTATTCTTGGACCTGCGGGTTCAGGAAAAACATTCTTAGCAATTGCAGCAGCTTTGCATCAAGTCTTAGAGTTAAAGCAATATAAAAAGGTTGTAGTCGTTAGAAGTCGAGATTTCATGGATGATGATCCAGGCTACTTGCCTGGAGATTTAACAGAAAAGTCTTTGCCACTTTTGGCTGGTGTTACAGATGCTCTTATCTCAATGCATTCAGATGGTGATGATGATGAGAAAAGCACCCGTGCAACCGTTGAGCATATAATTGATAGGGCTAATATAGAGTTTACGTCCATGGCATATTTCAGAGGGCGCTCAATTGATGATGCTGTATTAATTATTGATGAAGCACAAAATATGACTCGGGCTCAAATGAAAGGCATGCTGTCTAGGGGAGGGAATAATTGTCGGACAGTCGTTTTAGGCAACCTTGCTCAAATAGATGATCGGTTTGTGACACCTGCATCCAGTGGAGCTTCAGCAGCGGTTAATATATACAGAAACTATGAAAAAGGATCTGTGCTGATTTTTGATGAAGTTGAGCGTTCGTCATTGGCACAATTTACAGAAACCTACTTCTAATATATAAAACTAAGGTAATGTAATCATTAACTGTAATAACTCATATCTGATCTTACAGTTTAGATGGGTAGGTTTAGACTTCACTTGATAGGCTGTTATGAGCAATCAACAGCCGCACGAACTTCTTCTGACTGTAATCGCTTTTTCTCTAAAGCTGACGTTCGAGCTTGCTTCCCTAATGGTAACAATTAGCCACAAGCTGACATTAGCTTTTGAGTTAAAAACGGTAGATCAGAGATTCTAAAGCTTCATTTTCTACTTAAAAAATCATATCTATTCACAACAGAATTTTTACCTAAAACTTTTACATGGCGTTAGATCTAAAATCTTTAAAGCGGACATAAGAATTATTTAAATTTCAAACGTGTTTAGAATATTAAGTCTAACTCGCTATCGCCCCCTAAGTGAGATAGAAAAGTTAAAATCAGGATCTGAAATAATAAAAGTAGGATTTTTAAAAAAATTATTGATATTTTTAACAAAAGTGATCCAACATTTAAGTTATCCTACTCTGTCAAAGAGGCTCGTTTTTCTATGAAATCTACTTTTATAAGTCATTCCGTCAAGTAAATACCACACTAATATACTTGTTAGTAAAATCAAAACTAAGTGTAAACACGTAGAAAAAGTAAGTGCATTCCCCGATTTCATTTTTTTACTATTACAATAATATAAGGCCTATGAAGGACTTGATGATGTATTTAAAGATTTTATTGAGATAACAAAAAATAAAATCAAGTGCATTGGTCGTTTATGTTTATCTATTTTCACTACCAAAAGATAAATATTTTTGCACAATACCTTCCCTTTGAGGCCGTTGATGACTCAGTAATGCTACATGTCACTTGTACTAGTCAACGTATTGGGCTTGCTGACAAAATGCAGAAATTGGCAGAGCAGTGTAGTCATAATGTGGCAATCCCAGAGCATATTCACTGTTGTGGCTTTGCCGGAGATAAAGGTTTTACTACCCCAGAGCTTAATGAAAATTCTTTATCGACTTTACAATCACAGGTGCCAGAAAACTGTACGACAGGGTATAGTAATAGTTGAACATGTGAGATAGCTTTATCTCATCATGCTGGTATAAACTGCCAGTCTATTGTTTATTTGATAGACAAAGTCACCATAGGTAAAGCAAGCGTCTGATTTATACCCATCACACTTAATCGAGGACAAAAGTGAATATAAATTTAAAATTGCAATTGGTCACCATTGTCCCGCTAGTCTTAGCGCTGTTAGCCGTATTATTTGTTACTCAAATACAATATGAATCCCTCTCTCAACAAACTGTTGAAGAGTACCGACAAAGTGCCATGAAGCATCGTAAAGATGTATTACGAAATTATGTCACTATTGCTGAAGGTGCTATTGAGCATATCTACCGTAATGAAAATCTGTCCCTTCAAGAAGCGCAGGACGCAGTAAAAAGTATATTAGCTAATATGCGTTTTGGTAAAGATGGCTATTTTTTTGCTTACGAATATGATGGTACCGCCTTAATTGTTCCTGGACAAGAATGGCGGATTGGTCAAAATTGGATGGATCTTGAAGATAAAAATGGAGTAAAACTCATTCAAAGTTTACTTGAAAAAGCGCAATCTGGTGGTGGTTATTCAGATTATGTCTTTAATCAGCCTTCAAACGGCGGAGAAGAAGGTAAAAAAATTAGCTATTCAAGACCCCTAGATAATTGGCAATGGATGCTAGGTACAGGTGTTTATATTGATGATATAGACCAAGAAATCAGCCTTTTAAATACATCTATTGGCAAACATATTCGCAATACCTCCATCATGACTCTGGTTATTGGTTTAGTTGCTGTTTTTGCAATATTTTTTACTGGACAATTTATTCGCTTTAGTGAAAAAAAATTAGCCAACCGTAAATTACGTGAATTAAATGAGCGTATTTTTCAAACCCAAGAAGAAGAGTGTAAACGTGTATCTCGTGAATTACATGATGGTATAAGCCAAACTATTGCAGCAGCACGTTTTTCGATAGAAACAGCCCAATTAAAACAGAGTAATAATGACGATGCCAGCCTAGAGTTGGAACGCTCAATGGAGCTAATTTGTAAAATAATGGGGGATATTCGTAGTATTTCTCATCAATTGCATCCGGGCTTATTGGAAGATTATGGTTTAGGGGCTGCACTAGAAGAATTAGGACGTGATTTTAGCCAAAGAACAAATATTAAAGTAAAAGTACAGCGCTTATCTGTTCGTAATATTCTATCTAAAGAGGTCAAAGTTGCCTTGTACCGTATTGCTCAAGAGTCATTAACTAATATAGAGCGACATGCCGATGCTTCTAAAGTAAGTATGAGTCTTAAGCTGATCTCTGGCTGGCTTGTTATGGGGATTTCTGATAATGGTCATGGATTTAACTATCAAACCTATTATAATGATAATAAAAAGAAAACTTTTTCGTATCAAGGGATAGGTTTAAGAAATATGAAAGAAAGGTTAAGCTTTTATCAAGGGGAATTGAATGTAACAACGAACAAAACGGGAACAACTATTTGTGCTCGTATTCCACAGTCGCAACTTCGATATAATGCTAATAATGCTAGTGAGAGTGCAACAGAAGGAGAAACTTATGATTAAAGTTTTACTTGTTGATGATCACCCTCTTTTTCGGGAAGGTTTAAAGTACCGGTTAAGCCTTGATGAAGAAATAGAAGTCACTGATGAAGCTGAAAACGGTAAGCAAGCACTTGAGTTAATTAAAAATAATGACTTTGATATTATTTTAATGGATATAAATATGCCAGAGATGGACGGCATGTACGTTCTTGAATTAATTAAAGAACAAGATATTGATTGCAAAGTACTTATGTTAAGTATGCATGATAATAAAGAATACATTTTAGGTGCAATGCGCCATGGTGCCGATGGTTATATTTTAAAAGATGTACCAGGTAAAGAGTTAATTAAAGCAATTAAAAAAGTTTTTTCAGGTAAACATTACTTTAGCTCAGAGGTCACTGAAATTCTGTCAAAAGAGTTAGCTGGTGAGCAGCGTCGAATTGTTACTCGGCGTGAACAACTAGTTTTAAGACTTATTTCTCATGGTTTTAACAACAAACGTATTGCCCAAGAAATTAATGTTAGTGTACGCACAGTTGAAACTCATAAACGTAATATCAAGCAAAAGCTTGGTATAGACTCCACGATGGGGCTGATGCGTTATGCCATTGATTATGGTTTAGATCGTTAGCATTAAAATATTAAATTCACTATTTTTAATTGCTGATCTACTCATTTCACTCTGTAATTTACGCATACTACTTCAAGCTCCGAATTTAAAAACATATAACAAACTATAAAATCAATTATCGAGAATACGATTAAAAAAGACTAGCTTATGGAGTTATCTATAAGCTAGTACATCTTGAAGTGTGATGGGTGTATAGGTTACAACTAAATATTTGCTAAAGAATCATAGGTTAGGTCATTAATACATTTTGCACCCGTTAATGTCATGGCAACTTGCATCTCTTTCTCGTAAAGCGAAAGTAAATCTTCAACCCCTTTTTGGCCTTGAGCAGCCAAGGCATAGATATATGAACGGCCAAGTAGAGTACAGTCAGCACCTAGGGCAAGCATTCTTACAACATCTAAACCAGAGCGAATACCAGAGTCGGCAAATATTTTTAATTCACCTTTAACTGCATCAGCAATTTTTGGTAGTGCTTTTGCTGATGATAAAACACCGTCTAATTGGCGGCCACCGTGATTAGAAACAACAATGCCGTCTGCACCAAAACTAACGGCGTCTTTAGCATCTTGTTGATCAAGGATCCCTTTAATCACCATCGTACCATCCCAAAAGTCTCTAACCCACTCAAGATCTGCCCATGAAATAGATTGATCAAAGTTTTCACCTAACCAACCAATGTAATCTTCTAACTTTGTTGGTTCACCCCGGTAAGTAGAAATATTGCCTAAGTCATGGGGCTTACCAAAAACGCCAACATTAAATGCCCATTGTGGGTGACACATTGATTGAAGTATTCGGCGGGTAGCAGCATTGGCACCACTCATACCTGAATGCATATCACGATAGCGAGCTCCGGGAACAGGCATGTCAACAGTAAAAACCAAAGTGGTAACACCTGCAGCCTTTGCTCGCTCAAGCACATTTTTCATAAAACCACGGTCTTTAAGAACGTAAAGCTGAAACCACATCGGGCGTTTAATAGCTGGTGCAACTTCTTCTATTGGGCATACCGAAACTGTAGACATAATAAATGGCAGCCCTTTGTTATCAGCGGCTTTTGCAGCTTGAACTTCACCTCGGCGAGCATACATGCCGGTTAGCCCCACAGGTGCAAGGGCGATAGGTAAACTCATTTTTTCACCAAAAATTTCAGTACTCAAATCAAGCTCAGACATATTATTTAAAACGCGTTGTTTCAATGCCATATCAGCTAAATCTTCAGTGTTCTTTCTTAACGTATGCTCACCATACGAACCACCATCAATATAGTGAAATAAGAAAGGTGGCAGTTTAGCTTTCGCTGCTTTTCGGTAATCTGTTGGTGCTGAAATAATCATCTATGACTCCTGTTGTATCAAGAAAACGCGACTTTTAATTTGTTTTTATATTTAGTCGTTGACAGTTTACGCTTTATATTTTCATGATAAATAGAGATAATGAATAACATTGTTTCTTAAAGTTGATAAATAATGCTAGCGAATGATTTAATTTTGTTTTCTCAGGTAGTTAAGCTAGGTAGCTTCAGTAAGGTGGCAGAGGTAAATAACTTGACTAATTCGGTTGTTAGTAAACATATAGCTCGATTAGAAAAAGAACTTGGTGTGCAATTGCTGTATCGAACTACACGTAGATTAACATTAACTGAAGCTGGTAAGGCACTTGCTCAACGAGCCGAAATGATCAGCCAAATGACGGCGGAGGCAGTTGACGCAGCTTCAGGCTTTGGTGAGAAAGTCTGCGGCCATATTCGGATGTCAATTCCTACCATTTCAGGTGAATTGTTTTTGACAGAATGTATTGCTGAGTTTGGTCAACGGTATCCTGATATTTCCATCGAAGTGAGCTTAGAAAATGAATTCGTCGACTTGGTAAAAGAAGGGATTGATTTAGCTATTCGAACTGGAGTTTTAGATGATTCAAGCCTTATTGCTAAATCATTAATTACTTCACATTGGGTTGTTTGCTGTTCGCCTAAATATATTGAAAAACATGGCGCACCTCAAGTACCAGATGATTTGGTTCAACATAATTGCCTCGCTTATACCTATCAAAACCAAGGAGCATATGAGTGGCGTTTTAGTCAAGGAGAACATCAGCAGCAAGTAAGAATATCGGGTAGCTTTGCAACGAATAACTCCCAAGCATTACGTAAATTAGCACTTACTGGCTATGGTATTGCTTATGTTCCTAAATGTAGTGTTTATCAAGATATTAAAAAGGGGCTGTTGATCGAGCTATTACCTGATCACAAACCTCGAGAACTTGGGGTTTATGCGATATATCCATACACTAAGCATTTGCCTCTCAAAGTTAAGTTACTAATTGATCATATCAAACAAGGTTACGAAAATTTAAGCCATTATTTCTAATGAAATAAAAGCTGCCTTATGCCACTTAAGCTTTAATGAAGAGATTGATATGGTTTAGATCGTTAAGTGGAGAAACTCTCTCTTTCTTCTTGCTTAACAATGTATCTATACCCATGATACATTAACTAAACTACGAATTTATCAGAAACCTGATTAAGCTCTTGAGATAAATATTCAAGCTCTTCAAACTTTTCTCGAGAAACTGAAGAACCTTCACCTATTTCTTTTGCAAGACTAGCAATGCCAGTGATGCTTTCAGCTACTTGGTTAGCAACCGTTGATTGCTCAGAAGCAGCGGTTGAAACGTGAATATTCATTTCTGTTAACTCCTTTATTGACTCTGAAGTAGAATCAATAAGACCTCGAATGGCTGACATCGCATCAGACACCGCGGCTCTTTTCTCTGCAGACTCGCTCATATCTTGAATAGTACGTTGAGAGCTATTTTTCAAACTATCTAAAATACCTGAAATTTCAACAGTACTTTGTTGAGATATTTGCGCTAAGGTTCGAACCTCATCGGCAACAACAGCAAAACCTCGTCCTTGCTCACCGGCACGCGCTGCTTCAATCGCAGCATTTAACGCCAGTAAATTTGTTTGTTCAGAAATTCCTTGTATTACGCCAAGTACAGAATTAATTGATTCAACATTACACCCTAGATCTTGTACTGAGTGTTCAACATTTTCGAGTAATAAACTGAGTTCGTTCATACGCTGATTTGAGGAATGTACTTGTGTCAAAACATTTTGCATTTCTTTTTCAGCTTTTTCAGCTGAAGTACGCGTTACTTCGGCACTATTAGCAATTTCTGCTGATGTTGATGCCATTTCCTCAACAGCGCTAGCCACTTGTGTCGTTTCTTGCATTTGCTGATCTGAAGAATCTTCAAGTCTTCGTTGACGTTCAGTCGATTGAACCGCCATCTCAGCCAAGTTAACGCTGGTTTGTTTGATATTTCGTATATCACCACCGAGTGCTTTTAGAAAGCGATTAAAGTTATTCGCAATATCACTTAAAACATCAATAGGACTATCTACTATAGTCTGCGTTAAATTTCCTTCACCATTTGCTAAGGCTTCCACGGATGAAGATAAGTTTTTAAGAGCACTGTAAATAAGTTTAATAGCAAAGGTAACGATAAAGCCGACAATTAGCGCAATAATCATAGTAGTGACTAGGCTTTTAGTAATATTACTACGTTGAGAAGAAGAAATTGTTTCATCAATAGAAGCTATTACAGTCTCCATAGAGTCAATATAAAACCCTGTTCCTATCATTAAATCCCATTTATCTATATAAATGGCGTAGCTATATTTAGGTGAAGCTTCAGTTTCATTTAATTTAGGGAACCAATAAGTATAAAAGCTACCACCTTGTCTACTTTTTTGAACTAAGTCCCGAATAATATATTGACCTTGCTTGTCTTGAAGGTCCCAATAATTTTTACCAATACCTGCGGTTTTATTTCCCAACAACACTCTTTCACCATCATTTTTGTAGGCAAATATATAACCAGATCCTTGATCGAAGGTCAGGTGTGATAACATTTTTAATGCGTCATCATAACCTTCGGTACCTGATTGATTAACATAAGGTTGAATAAGAGACTCTACTGAATCAATAATTGCTTTTAAACGGTCTTTTTCGATAGTTAATATCGTCTTTTCAGTTAACGTAGTAACATCATCACCAAAACTATTAAGTGAACTAAATTGAAGATACAACCCTAGCATAGCTACAAATAAAAACGGCAAAAACGCTAGTGCATATATTTGTATTCTAAGTGACTTGAACATAACCCAACCTAAACTAAATCATTGAAATTTATAAGAATATTGTAAATATAGACTAGCAACTTAGTATATAAGTACCCTGTTAGTCTAAAATAAAGGAATATCATGTAGAATATTAGAGCGTTAAGATTATTTTAATTCACCTTAAAACTCTATCATTCTCAATGCGGCTAAAGCGGTTATTTACCATAGACCATAGAGGGTAACCACAAGGCAACGTCTGGATACATTATTAATGCCCCAAGACCCAATAATTGCAATATGATAAAGGGTATTACGCCTTTATAAATGTCAGTTAGTTTGATTTCTGGTGGGCAAACACCTTTTAAATAGAACAAGGCGAAACCAACAGGTGGTGTTAAAAATGAAGTTTGCAGCGTAACTGCTATCAGCATGACAAACCAAACTAATACCGGTTGGTCTAAGCCGTTAACAGCTCCAATGCCAAAATCTAACGAACTCACTACTGGCGCCAATAAAGGTAAAACAATTAAGGTGATTTCTATCCAGTCTAATAAAAAGCCTAATAAAAAAACGATAGCTAGAATAACAAATAACACGCCATAAGGACCAAAAGGTAACCCCGTTAACATGCTTGATATAAATTCATCACCACCTAATTCACGTAAAACCAATGAAAAAATAGTTGCACCAATAAAGATGGCAAAAATATAAGCCGTCGTTTTATAAGAAGCCATCAACACTTCGTGAAAGACTTTGAAGTTAAGTTTCTTATTCATCGCAGCTAAGATGGTTGCCCCTAACGCGCCAACACCACTAGCTTCAGTCGGTGTAGCAATACCAGCAAAAATTGAACCTAATACCACAATAATTAATACTAATGTTGGCAATATCGCTTTGAGGGCTTCTACTAATACTTTAGCCGTCAGTGGGCGGCGATTTTCAGGCGCAGGAGCGACTTCAGGTTTAAAAAATGACAAGCCTAAAATATAAGCGAGATAAACCACACCTAACATTAACCCTGGGAATACTGCTGCAGTGAATAAATCACCAACAGACAGTGCTAATTGATCAGCCATGATCACTAACATAATGCTTGGTGGTATTAAAATGCCTAAACAACCCGCACTACACACTATGCCTGTAGCGAACGTTTTAGAATAATTTTGCTTCATCATGGCAGGAATAGATAACAAGCCAAGTAATACAACAGAAGCACCGATAATGCCCGTAGAGGCAGCTAAAATTATGCCTATTAAGGTTACCGTGATACCTAAACCACCACGAACACGACCAAAGAGTTCTTGCATTGCCATCATCATGCGCTCAGCTACGCCTGATTTATCAAGCATTAAGCCCATAAAAATAAACATGGGTAAGGCAACCAGTACCCAGTTTTCCATTAAAGAAAATATCCGGGAAACAGATAGACCTAATACATTTAAATCAAGGCCAGTAAACGTATCCAAATGCAAATCTGATAGATAGCCTATACTACCAAAGAGAATACCAACACCAGCTAAAACATAGGCGATTGGAATACCTGTAAATAGAAAGACAATGAAGGTTAAAAACATGCTGATAACTAAAATTTCATTAATAGCCATGATCACGTCTCCTTTTGATTGATGATAATAATATTTCGGAATAGACGTGCAAGTACAGCCATCGCTAACAATATGAAACTTGCAGGGATAGCAGCTTTAATCGCCCATCGAAAAGGCATACCTAATGGTGACGATGAACTTTCGCCAATCAGGTATGAATTTGCTACATAATCGAAACTATTAAATAAAATGACAAAAATGGTTGGAAAAATAAAAAAGAGTGCGCCAAATATTTCCCACTTAAGTACAGTTTTTGGTTTTAGCATTGAGGCAACAACGTCAACTCTGACTTGAGAGTTAGTAATTTCGGCGTACGATAAACCGAACATGATACCAATAGCATATAAATGCCATTGAATTTCTTCAAATAAGATCAAGCCATTACTAAAGCCGTAACGCATGGTTACATTAAGGATAATCACAGCAATTAATAACGCTGAAGACCAACAACAAATAGCTGATACTTTGAGAATAATTGCCTCAAAAGTGTCAGCTGTTTTTAGCATTAGTCGTGCGACAGAGCTGGTAGGATTGGAAAGTGAATCTGTCATAAGATTCTCCTAATTCAATAAAAAAACCTAAAACCTTAAGGTTTTAGGCTGTGCAAATAATGGGAATTACAGCACGTAAGGGAGCATTTAATTTAAAGGCTAGGTTTTGGACGAGGTAAGAAAGCGTTTGATTCCCATAAATCGTATGTTTTACGGAACTTAGCTAAGTCATCATGTATTTTCTTAAAGGCTGGATCAGCTGCTGATTGCTCAACAACCACTTCATCCCATTTAGTTTTAAAAGTAGTAAGCATTTCAGGCGACCAATATTTATTTATTACGCCATCTTCAACATTTTGCTTCATTACTGGTGCTTGAATTGCTTCACCAAGAGCAATGGATTCTAACGTTGCTGATTTACATAAGTGTTCGATAACTGACTGTTGACGTTCACTCATCTTCTTCCAAGTATCTTTGTTGATAATGAGTTCCATCATAGTGGCTTGTTGATGCCAACCAGGGAAGTAGTTATATTTAAGCAGTTTCTTTAAACCAATACGTTGATCGACTATCGGCATTGAAAACTCAGTGGCATCAATAACACCTTTTTCAATGGCTGGGAATATTTCGCCACCGGGTAAACCGACGGTACTTACCCCCAATTTTTCCATGACTAAGGCGCCTAAACCGAAGAAACGCATTTTTAAACCCACTAAGTCTTCAGGTTTATTGATTTCATCTTTAAACCAACCAGACGTTTCAGGGGCTAAAACACCACACACTTGCACTTTCACGTTGAGGTTGTTGTTATCATATAACTCTTGATGCAATTTATTGCCGTTACCATGATAGAACCACGCTAAATATTCAGAAGCTTCAGGACCAAAAGGGACTGCAGAAAATAAACGAGCAGCGGGAATTTTTCCGCCCCAGTTACCTGCTGTTGCGTAGCCCGCTTGTACTTTACCTGTAGATACTGCATCAAGTATTTCTTTGGGATTTACTAATTTTTTTGGCTCGTAAATTTTAATTTTTAAGCTGTTACCACTTAATACTTGTATATTGTCAGATAAATATTTAGCGCTTGAGCCCAAACCTGGTAATACTGAATTATAATAAATAGGCGTCTTTAGAAGCATTTTCGTTTCAGCCATAACAGCACTTGAAAAACTGCTTGCAATTAAAGTACTTAGTAATAATAAAGGAAATTTTTTCATCGTCTTTCTCCGGTAATGTTTAGTGAAAAGCTAAAGAGCATATTTTGCTGATAACTGTAGGTAGTTAGTGTCAGCAGATTCAGTTTTATAATTACCTACCTCAATACCAACAGTAGTTTTAGGACTGATATTGGTCATTAAATTAATTGCAATTTGTTTGCGATCTGTTCTTTTACCATCAGCGCCTATTTGATCATCAATTTTCACTGCGCCGTAATAGAGGTTTGAACGTAAGTTCTCCGTCCAAAAGTGACGGTAAGCGACGGTAAATGCTTGAGTGTCATAGATATCACCATCAACGGCTTTATCATGAATATTAGCGCCAGGGCTTACGTAACGACCAGAGTGGCCACCGTTGTATGAAAAACGAAAATCATCTTTACCGTAGGCTTTTATTCTACCGTGAATATTATAAGAGAATTGTGTGCCGTCAGCTTTAGTAGTATCACCGCCATCGTCTAAACTACGCATTAAACCCGCTACGGCAATTTGCCCCCAATCACCTTTAAAGGTATAACGACCAACAACATCAGGAATGCTTTGACTAACGCCTGATTGCGTTGAAGGGTTTTCAAGGGCAAGTTCTAAACCACCATCGGTGTAACGAACTTGGCTTTGGCGAACAAATGTTTGACCAACGTGAGCACCGCCAAAATCTAAAGCTTCAGCTATTGAAACCAATGGCATAAAGGTTGACCATGTTTGACCTACCTTCCATTTACCATATTGAATATAAGCATGACGCAAACGTAGTGAATGACCGCCAGTTACTGTTTCTGCGGTACCGGTTGGTTGTTGATCATCGTAAAAATCCCACTCAAGAACGCCAGTAAAGTCAGAATGTTGATATTTAATATTAAAACGTGATTCACGAATGTTAAAACGCGTTTCTGTGGTGTCTTCTTTTACTACATTATTACCGACCCAAAAATCTCTATAGGCGATATCACCATCAATAGCGCGTAAATCGGCTTTAAAATAACCACCAAATGTGAGTTTTTGATCATCATTTATATCTATGGTATAACCTGCAAAAGAAGGTGCGGATGCCATTGCTGTCAACATCAAACCGGATTTCATTATATTTTTCATTATCGTTACCATTATTGTTGAGACTTAGATGATTTCAGTACATTAAGAAATAATCTCGCTTGTTGTCCTAACTACGATATTACAATATGGAAAGAGGGGTAATCGGCGAATACACGTATTTTATCTAAGGGTTTTTACTTACTTATAGGATGTTTTTTGTACATTTTTTTATTTAAACGACACCACCGGCGTTATAGAAAATGAGCTACGGCTTTTTATGAATGGATTTAAAATGGGTTATTAATATCTACCAAGAACCAAGCAAAAAAGATATACGTATCTAAAACAAGAAACTGCCTGCATTGATCACTCAAGCTTGTCAAATTTTAACAATCTGTACCAAGGTGTGATTCAAAATATTGAAGCGACTAGTCTAGAAAATTTGAAATCTAAGGAAAAGTTTATCCGCCATAATGTGCAGCCTAAATAAATTCCGTGGAGAAGTACAAAGCGGCGCTATAGAGACCATTTCTTTCCACTTATATTATAAAAATGGCATTGGTGATGATTTGAACCTAACTCATTAGGTGCCCCATAGCGCCATCTTGCAAGTCAGCTTCATTAGCCAGTTCCACACGATAGCCATGATATCAACAATAGGTTTAATTTTAGCTAAACCCAAGCCGCTGCCTTCTTTTCATCTTGCTTTATCACCCTGAGTAAATGGCTGAAATAAATACTAATGTTGCCGTATTGTCAAATACTGCTTTCAATATATTTAACCTTCAACTGAAAGTAGTTTTCTCTATTGAGTTAAGTAGAGTTAAATGGTTGGCATTTATTCTAGGAAAAAAACCTTGTACTGAAATTAAAATCTACTGTTTATGATTTTTAAGGAGATATAAATGTCGTAAAAGTTTACGCTTAAAAACTTTGCCCTATATTAACAGTATTTGTCGTAAGACTTTACTAACAGTTAAAGACTATATTGTCGGATTACTTGTCACTCGACAAGCCAAGGCTAATGTCTGCTATCAGTTTTAGTTGATAACCAGATTTCTGATATAGATCTTTTATACACTGGAGTACAGTCATTCACAGGTGACTTATTTGACCGATGTGAAGAAGAAAAAGACTTCGCGATGTCAGGAAAATTATATCGTTTTAATCGTGATATTTTCAATGATGAAGCGCAAACTAATATGTATTGGTATGATGAAATTGGTCACATGGGGAAAATAAAAGAAGTAACTGACGAGTATGTATTTACGACATTACTTCAAAGAAAGCATGAAAAAATATGGGGAATACTACCTAAAAATCCACGACAAGCCGTAGCTTTAGATCAACTCACAGATCCAGAGTTTGGCTTAAATATCATCCTAGGTCCTGCTGGTTCAGGTAAGACTTTTCTAGCGGTTGCCGCCGGGTTACATGAAGTGATTGAAACAAAAAAATATAAAAAATAGTCGTTGTGCGAAGTAGAGATTTTATGGATGATGATCCTGGGTTTTTACCTGGAGATTTGAAGGAAAAATCTTTGCCGTTATTAGCGGGAGTTACAGATGCTTTGATTTCTATGCATGCAGATGATGATGATGACGAAAAAAGCACTCGTGCAACTGTCGAGCATATTATTGATAAAGCAAATATTGAGTTCACATCCATGGCGTATTTTAGAGGACGTTCAATTGATAATGCTGTACTTATCATTGATGAAGCGCAAAATATGACCCGTGCTCAGGTCAAAGGAATGCTAAGCCGTGGTGGTAAGAACTGTCGTACAATTGTCCTTGGCAATCTCAGCCAGATAGACGATAAGTTTGTGACAGCCAATTCGAGTGGGGCCTCTGCTGCCGTGAATGTCTACCGTAACTACGAAAAAGGTTCTGTTCTTATTTTTGATGAAGTAGAGCGTAGCAGCTTAGCTGAGTTCACAGAGAAAAATATGTAACGTTAATGTAGAATTGCCAGAGTATATTGATCTGGCAATTCAAATTTAATTACTATATTTTCCTAAGCCATGTTAAATGGCTTTCATGTCTATTCTCTTTGTCCAAATTGGACATTGAATACTTCTCCAGTTTCTTCAATAATATCTGTCTGATGTTTATCGCGAAGCTCTGATCTAAGTAAATCGTTAAATCGATACATTTCTACTAATCGCGATAACATTTTACCCTCGATAGCTTTTTTCTCTTTAAGAGTTGGTTCACTAGATTTATTTTTTAATTTGGCAATTTTTCCTTTAGCCTCTTCTAGTTCGACTTTTAATTTAGCTATTTCTTGCTCATAACTTAAATTTAGTAGCTCTTTCTCTCTTTTTCTTGAGCTGTAAGAATCTTATCTCGAATTTCTTTATAGGTTTTTTTGCGGTGATTAGAATGACTTATGTCTGCTTTTTTAGCTACTTGGTTTTGGTTTATTTGAGCCAGTGGATTATTTATTAATTCATCCAAGGCTATTTGCATTAGCTCTTGTCCAGTTAATTCTTTCTCACTCATGCGCTAGCTTCCTTTGCTACTCGTAATGGCTTTTTATCTGTAAGAATTACATCTGCTGCATTGCTTGTATTACGCCAACTCTCTGCCATAAGAGAGTATTCTTTTTGTTGTGCAGTGTTGTCTGGCGGCGGCTTTGAGTAACAAACCATACATCACTGATTTATTGTAATAGGCCAATTCACTGATAGCTTGTGGCAAGGTGAAAACCTCATGATAATAGTCAACAGGCAGCAGTTCAGTTTGCCTAGCTTCCAGCCACGTTTAGCGGTACTTACCTGGCACTTCGGGCAATGCAAAACATGACCACCAAGCACTTCACTACGACAATTATCAACAGCAGACATCACTGCGATTTGTTCTAAACCGACATGCCCCTTATGTTCATCACGACAATGTTGACCGTGTGTTCGAAAGACATCCACCACTTCCAGTTTTTCTCGTGACATCGGCGACTCATTTCACGTCCTTTACTTTCTTTTTTGAGGTGTGATGGTATCTAACGGACTGATCCCACTCAGGTAAGCTTCTATTTGCTATTAAATTTAACTTGCTTACTTAGTTGAATTAACTCACCAGTATTCTTTTTAATAAAAGGTACTAAAGTAAAGTTATAACTTAGCGGTTTAGTCGCATTAATTTGATATTTAGACATGGCTTTAGATCCCCAACTATTGTCACCCGCAAGGCCACGTTGACCATAATCAATATTTAATTGTACCAAATCTTTTTCTTTTATATCAAAGGTATGTTTTCCGTAATTCGCAATCAACTTACCGTTTTCTGAGTAATGTGGATTTTTAGTAGACACTTGTTTATAGGCAGACAATCCCTCGGTGACATCAAAATCTTCATTAGGCATGTGCAATGCACTAAAGCTAAGTAAGTGTTCAGGTTGGCTTACAATTAACAATCCGTTTTGTTGACTGTCAGTTAACGCTAACCAACGGGTACCTGTTTTATAACCATTCTCTTGTGGGCGTATATAAGGCACATATTGGTCACTTACACTCGACTTGAATAAATCAACAAAGGCCGATGCTTTTCTATCAACATAGTTTTCCCATGGACCACGACCAAAGTAGCTTAACTGGTCGAATTTTTTAGGCATTTGCATACGCATACCAAAGCGTGGTAAATCTGCTTTTGTTTGGCTTGCCGCTAAGTTGTTTTCGATATTGATAGTACCTGTACCCGCAATAACATAATGAGTTGTTAACGTAGTTTTAACACTGGGCAATGTAAATTCAGTACTAACTAAATATTTATTATTCGCCAATGCCTTATGCGAAAATTTTACAAGGGTTGGATTTAATGTTGCGTCTTTCCACACTAAGTTGTGTGCTTGCATTGATGCACCAAAATCATTATCTGTAGGCGCTCGCCAGAAATTAATGCTAGGCCCTTGTCCTGATTTTATTAATTCTTGTCCTTGATATTGGTAGTTACTGATTAACCCTGTTTTGCGGTCAAACGTTACTTGCATATGTTTATTATTAAAAGTTAATTCTTTAGCGTCATTTTTAACTGCTATGTTATCACCATTTTTTACTGTGGTATTTAAGGTTTTAGCTGACATTTTATCCAGTTTTATTTGTTCATGAGCAAGCTCATAACCTTTTGGTAATAATCCCCAGTTTTCTTTTAGCGTTGCTGAAATATGTACGAAATATTCAGTGTTTTCTTTTGGTGTTATAGCGCCATATTTTACTCGAATAAGCTCACCTGTTTGCGGCTCAACACTTAACGTATCGTATACTTGGGTGGTTAATACTTTTCCATCTGCCTTTATTTGTGCAGTGATTGTAAATATATCAATATCGGTAAAGTCATATAAATTTTCAACTAATACCCGTACATGCGATAAATCACTGTTTATTCCTTTGCTTTTAAAATTAATAAATTCATGTGCTTTTTTAACTTCAAATAAAGCAGGTTGTGGTGTCCTGTCTGGAAAAACAATACCATTGTTTAAAAAGGTGTTGTCGGTAGGCATATTTTCACCGAAATCACCACCAAAAGCATAATAACGTTCACCTTTGTCATTGGTTGCCCAAATAGATTGGTCAACCCAATCCCAAATAAAGCCACCTTGTAAGTTGTCATATTGTTCAATAACATCCCAGTAGTCCTGAAAGTTACCGGTACTGTTACCCATTGCATGAGCATATTCACTTGGGATAAAAGGCTTATTAGTTTTTGATTTACCAATAGCTTCAAAGCTAGCAACAGAAGGGTATTGGGGTACAATAATGTCAGTGTTTACGTCCATGTCATACCAGCTGTGATCACCATCTTTGTATGCTCGTTCTGACTGTACAGGGCGATTACTATGGTCAGCCGCTTTTATCGCATCGTAACCATCGTAAAAATTAATACCGTTACCCGCTTCATTACCCAACGACCAAATAATAACGGATGGATGATTTTTATCACGCTCAACCATACTTAACATGCGATCTATATGGGCCTTTTTCCAACTCGGTTTTTTCGCTAAAGATTCCTTACCGTAGTACATACCATGAGATTCAATATTAGCTTCATCAACAACATAAATACCGTATTGGTCACATAATTCATAAAACATATCTGGCTGTGGATAATGGCTTAAACGTGCTGCATTAATATTATTTTGCTTCCATAAGGTAATGTCTTTCATGATCAGTTCACGAGATATTACATGGCCAGTTTCAGGGTTGTGTTCTTGCGTGTTAACCCCTTTTAACGTTATACGACGGCCATTTACCAGTAATAAGCCATTTTTAATTTCAACACTTCTAAAGCCTATTTTACTTGATGTTGCTTCAAGGGTGTTACCTTTGTCGTCTTGTATATCAAGTACTAAATTATAAAGGTTAGGGTGTTCAGCATTCCACTGTTTTACATTAATTAGGGTTTCACTAAAGGTAGTTTCGTTGTCGCCTTGCTTAGCAACAATGTTTTTAACGTTTTGCGCAACGACATTATTATCATTATCTATAATTTGGTAATGCACTTTTACGTTAGCGTTAGTCTCTAAATGATTATTAAGATTTACTGTTAAGTTAAACTCACCGTGCTGGTATGCTGCATCAAGCGTCGACTTTACTTGAAAGTCTTGTAATCTTACTTTTGGTTGAGCATAAACAAATACGCTGCGCTCGAAACCACTAATATCCCAAAAATCTTGACCTTCTAAATAGGCACCATCGGTCCAACGGAAAATTTGTACTGCTAGCGTGTTTTTACCCGCCTGTGCATATTTCGATAAGTTAAACTCAGCTGGCGTTTTACTACCTTGAGAGTACCCAACATAGTGGCCATTTAACCAAACAAAACCACCTGACTTCATCCCGCCAATTTGTAAAAATATTTCTTTTTTGAGCCAGTCTTCTGATATTGTAAAATCACGTCTATAAGAGCCTACGGGGTTATTGTCCATAGGAACAACACCCGGATTTTTAGGGATTCTACCCACATATTCCATTTCATCACTTATAGGGAAGTTTTTATCGGCAAAAGGGTATTGATGATTTACGTAAAGCGGAATGCCATAACCTTCTACTTCCCAGTTTGCGGGTACTTCAATATTGTCCCAGCTACTTACATCTTTAGCAGGATTAAAAAAGTCGGCAGGTCTATCAGCAGGTTTAGCTGCCCAGTTAAACTTCCATTTTCCGTCAAGTAATTGATAATATTTAGCATCTTTAATGTTGTTGTTTTTTGCGTTATCTACCGTCGTATATGACGTGAATGAAGCACGAGGGTCTTCTTTATTTTCACCAACAACAAGTTCATTTGAAATGTAATAGGAAAGATCTTTATTTAACTCTTTGCCGCTATCTGGTGATGAAGGCTGACTACAAGAAGCTAACGAAACACTACACAATATAACAGCCAAAATACTTTTTTTCATACCTTTCCTACTTATTAAACTAAAAAAACATGGAGTATAAGTAACTAGTTTTTTGATAAGTCGATTAAATAGAATTTATAAACCAACTTACAATTAACCAAAGTTATACACAAATCAAAACCAAGAGTTAATACTATCAAACGAAAGGGATATTACAAGGTTTTATGTGTCTTTTGCTTTCGAAGTCTTGTGCTTTTTTTTGTAGTGAAAAATAAAATTGTAAATTACATAGTTAAAGGTGCTGCTATTAAGGTTTTTAGTGATTTTTTAAATTGCTATAAGTTTTCTTTTAAAACAACCTAAAGAAACCTAATCGAAAGTTAGTGAAGCTTTGGCTGGCATGCATATGTGAGATGCTTTTCTAAATGGTATGCAAAAAGACGTAAAATATGAATTATTTTTATTGTTTGTAGATTAAGGTTAGTTTTTAACTACCTTTCAAATATGGCATCTAAAATAATTGAAGAGTTGTTTCGTTCTACCCACTACAATATGATACATAAGATCTAAAATATCACTGAGGGGTTTGAGTGAAGGTATCTGAAGAATAACGAGTAAATCAAACTCGCCACTTATTAGAGTGCAGATGGATAATTTGATGTGTTTTTCTCAAAGTAATACACACCTTCTTCCTTAAGTTTGAATTAACCTTTAATGAAACATGAACGGTTATTTGGTTTTCAGTATAACTACTTCCTAATTCAACAGTGTAACTCTTTTTAAGATCGTTACTTTCAAGCTTTTCATTCTGTTTTGTATGGCTGTTCTAGAAGCATTTAGCGTTCGTGCAAAATCTGAAATACTCCTCCAGTATTTGAACGAAGAATGGAAAGTAATTCTTCCTCTTTCTCTTTAATCATTAATCATTACCTGAACTTTAGGTAAAGCAATAGTGGGCGCTTTAGGCGGATATAACTCAGCTAAAAAAGAAATTATTACTTGGTTACGTCAGCATTCTCGTCCTTGTCTTTTTTCTAACTCTTTAGCAGCAACTATTGTTAATGCCTCGATAAAAGCTATTGAATTATTAGAGAAAAGTAATGTATTACATGAAAATCTTAGCGCCAATTCCAGTTACTTTCGTGAAAATATGGAAGCAGCTAGCTTTAAACGTGGTGACGCTGACCACGCGATAATTCCTGTGATGATTGGTGGTGCTGAAATAACTAATGCAATGGCTAATCGTTTATTTGCTGATGGGATTTATTTTATTGGCTTTCATTTTCTTGTAGTAACTAAAGGGCAAGCTCGCATTCTCACTTAAATATCAGCAGCTTACACCAAACCACAATTAAACAACCTGCCGAAGATTGGGTGTCAAAAGTACTTCCCATTGGTAATGGCTTTATGGCTTTATGGCTCCTTGGCCTACTTGCAATAAAACAAGCAGGGTCAGCTAAGTTCTATCCCGAGCTACTCACCTGAGCATGGTGGCATTTCTGGTGGCGCTTCAATGGATCACCCAATTGTTTGAAGTTTGCTTATTAATTTTCTCACAGATAGCCTGCTTGTAACCTCAGAATACACTTTAATTACACGTGTTAAATGAGCAAAAGCAAAACTATTACAAGCAAGAATTGGCAAGTGGAGACAATTATAGTAGTGGACAGAAAATCGTGATGATCAAAATAGCAAACATCGTCATGTTTCGCACTTGTTTGCTGTTTACCCTGGTAATCAAATAGGTCGACTAAGCACACCTATGCTAGCAAAGGCAGATGAAGTTTCCCTTAAAACACGTGGTGATGACGGAATAGGCTGGTATTAGGTTGGAAAATAAACCTGTGGGCACAATTAGCGGATGGCAGCCGAGTTCATAAACTATTGCAACACACCATGAGATTGGTTGGCTTTAAAGATAAAAGTAGCTCAGGGATGTTAGTTAGTATCCATGGTCAATTTGACAGTAGCCTATATCACAATTTCTTATCCGCTCACCCACCATTTCAACTTAATGGTAATATGGGAACAACGGCAGGTATCGCAGAAATTTTATTACAATCTCATGATAGCGCAATTGAGCTGTTAACTGCGCTACCAGACTATTGGCCAGATAATGAAATTACTAGATTACGAGCACGTAAATACTTACACGCCAGATATGATTTATTAATAAATGTAATTTAAAGCCTTAAACCCGCCCATTGTTCATTTTCCTCGTTTTGTAGCAAGTTATAAATATGAAAATTTCTGTGTAACGATGGTTAATCTTTTATTTCTTGATACCCAAAATAAGTTGATTTTAGCCCTTTAACGCCATAAATCGATTCATATTGATGTGAGAAAATACCAAAAGGAGCTCGTGTTTCAAGATTATAATTATCTCGTATAAAATGAGCTACATAAGAATAAACACTTGATGATTTATTATCTTCTGTTCTCGCATCTATTTCACAGGCATTTATGCTGCACCTTACAAAAAGATCGTCTTCTTCATTTAGGTATTCATCTAAATGATCCGTAATGATCTTAGTCATTTTAATCGCTTCTGGGTGAGAGAAGTCAGACATTAAAAACGAACGATATACAGCGGGATGGTTACGATGTAGTTTATCATATTTCTCTGCAAAAGAGATTTTAGATGCAGTGTGCTTTTGATCCTTTACTTTAGTGATTTTCGTTTCGGAACCTTCTAAGCTCAGTATAGTAAATGCTTCCTTTATAGGTTCTTGTGGCGAAGCGGAAACAATGTCGATGTGCGATGTTAAATCACTTATTTCAGACTGAATGTTATCGTTTTCTACTCTCTGAAAAGGATTATACATTTTGGCATTATTGCGGGTTGATTTATCATTTATAATTTTGCTTTCTATATCTTTATTGTACTGTAAATTCTGGCGAGATTCGGTTGTTTTATCTTCTGTATTATTAAAATAATAATATCCAAGTGTGAGTGATACAAATACTAATATAAACCTTACCATTTTCATCATTAACCCTTTGTCAATTTAACCCGTTGATTTTAAATTGCCTGTATTAAAAATACCTTTCTTCATAATACACAATGAGATAGTTTTATATTCTCTTTGAAAATAACACTATCCACCTGTTTTTGAGCCAAACAGGATTTCAGAAGTATATTCTACAAGACGCTATTTTTTATTTATAAAGTGTACAATGCGCCTACGGTTGCAAAACAAGCCTTAATATATTTTCAATTAAGTTTGTTTTGTCCAATGACGAATTTTATGTCCTTTTAAAGCATAAAATAAAATGAATAAGTAACAAGGTAGCATCACTAAATAAGAGTTTTGGGAGTTTGCTGTTGCTTCTGTTAAAGCGCCATAAGCAAGTGGTATTAAAGCTCCCCCTGAAATTCCCATAATTAGTAATGCTGAGCCAGTTTCAATATGCTTTCCTAAGCCGCTTAACGCCATCGGCCAAATAGCAGGCCAAACAAGGGCATTAGCAAAACCTAACATGGCAACATATAAAACCACGTCAGGCAGATAGCCAACGTCTTGCCAAAATATTAAACTTGACCAAATTACAGCACTGTCTTTTGGTGTTAGGATAATTAAAAAAGTTAATAATAAACCTAACACCGCAGACAACATTAATGCTGTTTCTTGTTTGATCACTCTAGGAATTATTAACATACCGAGAATATAAGCCAGTACCATGAAAACCATAGTATATGAAGTTAATTGACCAAAATTTTCAACACCTAGCTCTTGACCGAATAAACCAATAGTATCACCAGCAATAACCTCAACACCTACATATAAAAACAAGGTTACAGCACCTAAAATCAACTGTGGGTAAGCAAGAATTGATTCACTATTATTGCTATTTGCTTCATTTTGTTTTTTTTCTTCAATATTTATTGCTGGTAAGGGGGATAATTTAATAAAAATAGCCAGTACAAATAGCGTTGCTGCCATTATTAAATAAGGGTCGGCTAATCGTTGAGCTAGTTCGTTTAATTGCACGTTGCGCTCTACATCGGTTAAGGCTGCTAGTTTGATTTCATCAAACTGGCCCATATTACTTAACATGAAAGCAGTGAAGATGATTGGCGCAATAACCCCAGCCCCTTTATTTAATAGGCCCATTATGCTAATTCTAACAGCGGCAGACTCTTCTGGACCTAATAATACTATGTATGGATTTGCGGCTGTTTGTAAAATTGTTAAGCCTGTACCTAACATAAATAAGCCAAACAAAAATATACTATACATACGCTCATTTGCTGCGGGAATAAATATTAATGAGCCAATAGCCATCACCAATAAACCTAGCATCATGCCATTTTTATAACCGGTGCGTTTAAGCACATAAGCCATTGGAAGAGCCATAACCGTGTAAGCAATATAAAATGCCATGGTCACAAAATATGCTTCCATGTGATTTAATTCACAAGCAATTTTTAAAAAGGGAATTAACGAGCCATTAAGCCAAGTCACAAAACCAAAAACGAAAAATAAAGAGCCTATAATGAACATCGGTACTAGATTAGCTTTTCGTTTAGTTTCCGTTGAGAGTATTGTTTCCATATTTTCTATACCTTTTTAAACAAGAATTAATTTATTATGACACAATAAATCTTTATTTGAAAGTGAGTGAAGATTACGTAACTTTTCACTGTTGTGGTTGTAACCTCACCAATTTTCATGTCTATGCATGTAGCTCAGGACTGATTTATACTGTGTATAGAGACTCTGTATAGGTGACCATTGGTAAAAACATGCCTGAAGCCAGCTTTTTATTTTGGCAAAAACAGTTCAATACAGAATATATTTGTTTTAAATATTTACAACAAGTGAAATGGCCAGATGGTTTTATTTGTCCTAGTTGCGGCAATGATCTTAGCTATGAGATTACATGCCGTCATTTACAGGAGTGTACGTAATGTAAAAGCAAACCTCCGTAATGACCGGAACACTTTTTCACGGGAGCAAAATTACTTTGGTTCAGTGGTTTTGGGCTATTTACTTTATTGGCTATGATAAAGGAAGTATATCCGCGTTAAGGTTAGTAAATTGATAAAGCTTATTGGCGTACCGCAAGGCTAATTTCAAATAAGCATAGAATGGCTATGGGTACAGAGACAGTTGATATCAATTAAGTAGCACTATAGAGCTAGATGATGCACTCGTTGGCCGAAGACAAAAAGGTAAGCGAGGACGAGGATCAACAGGAAAAAATAACGTGTTAATTGCAAGTGGAAGTAAAGATAAATAAACCGAATATATCACCATAGTAGTGTAGATAGTTTTGTCATTTTAGTGTGAATGATTTTGTGAAAAAATACTTAAAGCTAGGTCAAATAGTTCATACTGATGCATTGTCAGCATTGAATAATATTGATCAAACCCAAAATACGAGTCGGGAGTAGCGCCGACTTATTTAGTTGATGAATGGCTAGCGTGGTTACACATAACCATCGGTAATTTAAAAACGTTTTTGTTAGGTACATTTCATGGTGTATCCGGTAAATACCTACAAGAATACCTAAATGAGTTCTGTTCTCGGTTCAGTCGTCGGTTTATCGAAAAACAAAACACCTAATCGATTTTTAAATATGCAATAATTCATTCACCTATAAAATCGTCCCGAGCCAAGTGCATAGGCATGTTAATTTTTAACTTGTTTTATAATGTTAATCAATTGTTGTTTAAGTTTAGGGTAAATTTCTTTGATAGCACTAGCTTCTTGAAACATTACCAAGACAATAGGAGAACTCGGCGTATTTTATTAGGAGAGGGATGGAATATAAGTTTACTGGTCAACGTTCGACTGAACCACTCAACACTTTACTGTTTATGGCCGTGGCATTTATAGTAAGTTCATATGACTAAAGGGTATGATAGTTTAATAAGAGGAATAAAAACGAGCAAAGCTAATATTATACCAATGACCGTTTTTATAATTTATCTAAAGCCATTATTTAGCAAGTAGCTCGCTAAGTTTGAATCGTTGGAAAGTTATGTGCGATTGACTACTTTCATACAAAATACCGATAGTTTGCTTATCAATACTGGTCAGATTGGAATAGCCCCAACCTGTGCCCTCATCTATTAAAGTAAAATTTTCATTTGGCCATGACATACCATCATCCTCGCTAACCTTAATGGTTATATTACGGCGTGAGTATTGATCTACAGGGTTAGAAAATAATAAAAGTGACTGTGCGTCGTTAACAATATGATTAATTAAACTAGCGCTACATACTGGTTCAGGTAAAGATTTATCGGATGTTGGGTGCACTTGCCATGTTTGACCTAGATCTGTGGTTGTTGCAATAGCACGAGCACCCGTTCCATTGTCTTTACCACGATTATCCCGCATGTTTAGCATTAATGAGCCATCACGAAGCTCTACTACCTGCGCTTCTGTGGTATCGTTTTTTGCACTCGTGCCTATAGTCCAAGTTTTACCGTGATCTTTACTAGAAATTAGCGTTGAATGGGGTAAGTTATTTTCGTCTTTATACTGTGCTGGAAATACCAAAGTACCATTCTTTAAACTGATCCCTTTACCTGGACCATCCAGTAATAAGTACCACTTGGGGTCTTTAACTTGTGCTGTTATATTGATTGGTGTTGACCAGGTAACGCCGTCATCTTCACTTTTTGTCAACATTAATTGGTTAGTTTCTAACGGTGTTAGACCCTGTTTAGATCCCCACCAAGACATTTTACCTGGATGGCCATGAGCCCATAAAGCAGCCACCCAAATGGTGTTCGTTTGTCGGTCCACTAAAATAGACGGATCTCCAATACCATTTTGGTTTTGTGGTAAGCCACCCCATTCGCCCATATCCATGATTATCTTCATTTGTTGCCATGACTGACCACCGTCAGTGCTACGACTCATACCCACATCAATATCCCCTTGTAAGTCACGAGAACTGTCATGTCTAACATCATAAATTGCCAGTAAGGTTCCTTCATTTGTTGTTGCCAGCCCTGGAATTCGATAGGCATTAACGCCATCATCTTTCGCTTGTCTGAGCGCGTGACCGATTCGGTTATGCGATGTTTTCGAGGCGGCTGAAACGGCAATATGTTTATTATCTAACATCACGTTTTTTACATTTACTGCAATATTGTGCAGAGTATTGGCATCATCATGTAGATTAACCGCTAACCAAAGGTAGTTATTGCCCTGAGAGGGTATTAACGGCTGTGTTAACTTGATTGTGATTAATTCCAACAGTATGTCAACACTACCGACTAAGGTGCTTGTTTTGAAATCTTCGCTGCCATTAGTATAAAATAATTTGGCTGACTTAATATCAGCAATATCATCACTGTCACTAAAATCCAGAGTTACACTGGTTAACTCTGTCGCCCCTCCTGTGTCAGCTTGAAGATTAATCCGTAATACTGGGTTATTCTCTTTACCGATTAAAACCGGATATACTGGAGAGTATGTTGTCACTTCTACAACGTTCGGCGTTATCTCTTTAACAATAGTTTTTTGCGCTTCCTTGGCGCAACCAGAGAACAAATTGCAAGCTAATACGAGCAACATGAATTGTCTTACTTTTTTCATTTTAAGTTTCCTATACTCAGTTTCGTTTTAAATAATCTACGGGATTTGCCTAATTGAAAGACTGCTCGCTCGATTTCTTGATTTTATTAACGTTACGGGGATGATTGTAATCGACAAAATTTAGGATGAGGACTTTTGTTCGCACCTCGCTATAGGCCATAGAAATTTAGGTGATTCGTGCCGCATAACACTGGTTTGGACATTGGATTGTATTCAAGTATCATTTTAGCTTCAGCGGATAACAAAGGGTTTATTTTATTTTTCACCGTATCTACTTTATAGTACTAGGAACGTATAAATAACCAACAGATACATCGATTACACTTCAAGATTCAGAATTTAGCAACTGAAAATTATCATTAGTTCTGCTCGCTAAGGTATCCCCTATATTAGGAAGCGTTTGACTAGAAAACTCATCAATCTTGTCTCTAAATTCTTTCGCTGTAGAAAAATATTTATTATTTCTGACATGTTCATTCATGACTTTCCATAAGCACTCTATTGGGTCTAAAATAGGACTGTATGGCGGAAGGAAATGAAGTTTAATATTAAGATCATCGGCTTTGTCTTTTACTATTTTAGCTCGTGGTAACCTGCGCCATCTAGAATTAAGAGAGTACGATGATTGCTGCCATTCTCAGCGCGTAGCTCGGTAAAGAACGTTTGAATTGTTTCGCTATTAACTTTTTCATAACGCTTAACTTGAGCACCAGCTAAACTCTTCAAATCAATAGCACAAACTAGGTTGAGTCGTGTTTTTCTCCTAGTGGTTTCAAGCGCTTTATCATGCTCTTTATTTATCCAGCCACAACTGAATTTTGTCGCTTGGGTTGGGTGCCTCGCATCCATAAACAATATAGTTTCATCAATAGCTTGCGCTTTTAACTCGGTATATTCTTCAATGAAATCTGCTTGTTTTACCTCATCAAACCTATGAGGAACACCTTTTGGATATTTATAGCTAAAACCATGGTGGTGAAGCCACTTATTAAAGCCTGAAATAGAAAAGTGAACATAATGGAGCTTCCAAATATACTCAATTATTTCATAAAAGCTGCTGTAAGTTTGTTGCATGATATGAGCAATAACTTTATTTGTTTGCTCTCCAGTCAAATAGGATAGGGAGCCACCATTGGCAGGTTGTAATTTTTTTATGAACATAATCATCAATATGTCTAACAATCGTTGTTTCATAGAGGCGTAAAGCTTGTACAATCATGGCTGTTGTCCAACCCTCGGAGCGAAGCAACACCGCTTTTACCCGAACATAAACCCACTTATCACGATTAGTGTCGTATAGTGCTTCAAGATCTATTTTTTTCTCAGGTGTTAACCTTACTTATTTCATGAGACATATCATGATCCTCATTATTGTATAAATCAAGCATCTTCTTTGAGCACGGGTATAGTTACTTGAGAGTAAAGTGACAACTATTTAGGCTTTATTTTTTACTACGACGAATCGCGGTATTTGTTTGGTTTTATACAGCTAGCTTGCAAAGAACTAACTGTATAAAGAATTACAACAAGTTTAATCGTCTGGGTGTGGAACAATGATTAAATTAATACGTTTTTCTTCTAAATAATCTTTATAAGATTGTGGAATTCTACTATCTGTTATTAGCGTATCAATAGCATCTAAAGAGCTAATAACATAAAAGCCATTACGATTAAATTTAGAAGAATCTGTGACCGCAATAACTTCTTTAGATATATCACACATCATGCGGTTTAGGTTGGCTTCGTGTTCAAAGTGTGTTGTTAATCCAGCTTTATCATCAATACCATCGACACCGAGAAAAACTTTATCAAAACGTAAGTTGGCAAGGCTTAATTCAGCTTGACGGCCATAAAAAGACAATGACTTCTTGCGTAGTGTTCCCCCAGTAATAATAACTTCAGTTGCTTGCGTTGATGCTAACTCAGTAGCTATATTTAAACCGTTGGTCATTACCACTAAGTTGTCATGATTATGAAGCTTCTTTGCAATTTCTTCAGTAGTTGTACCTGAATCTAGAATAATAGATTCTCCATCGTTAATCATACTGGCAGCTACAGCTGCAAGTTTTTCCTTTACTAATATATGTTCGCAATGCTTTTCTTTAACTGAGAGTTCTTTAGCAATACGGCTATTTATCACTGCGCCACCACGGGAACGCACTATGAGCCCTTTTTTATCTAAACAATTTAAATCATTTCGAATTGTAACAGTTGAAACTAAATATTTTTTTGCAAGCTCAGCAACATCTACTTTACCTGTCTCATTCGTTTGTCCAACAATTTCTTGGCGCCTTTCTATAGTCGTTAACATAATTTACATATTTATTTAAATTTATAGCATTATTATATCAAGCAAACAAATCTTTCACAATGTTTCATATTAGCTATGTGTGTTAACTTTAACCAGAACTGATTTATGGATTTATTTAAAACCACAACAAACTAAAAGTAGAGTGTGATTTATTTAGATTCAGCTTTCTGAGTGTTGAGCGATAGTGTTTTAATGGCATATTTTTTAAATATACACGTTGCTAAAAAAGTAACTTAATGTCATTTAGACAATAAGCTACTTTGTTTAGTTTTTGTAATCTATGCATAAAAAACTACATTGATACAAATTCTATTAAACCCTATATTATATTTCTTTGTTAATGAAAGAAATATTTACAGCTGGTTGAGGTAAGTTCATTTCGGTTACACGAGTAAGACTTTCTTCAGAAAGAGGTACGCCCCATGTTGTGAAATGCTCAGTAAGATCATGACCTGTTATTTCACTTAATAGTTCGTAACTTGTGTCAAAACTCTTTTGATCAGAGTCACATATCGCTTGTTGAGTTTCAGCATCAAATTCTCTGTATTTACGGTTAAGTTGACGGAATATATTCAAACCTTGATTATCACCTTCGCCTTCAAATGCATCTGAAATTTGCGCTAAGAATATTAGTCCAATGAACGCATCAGTTACTTCAGAAAAATCTGAGTAACTACCCCCTTTCCTATTTAAAGCATTTATAGCATTTGTGTATCTCTTTTCTTTTATTAATCGTGAAGTGATGTCATTTTTCTCTTGAATAAATAGAGGGGGGATATTGGTTGTTACCTCTACACCGTAAACCATCCAAAAACATTTTTGTTGGTAGTTATGTCCAATTTCATGCCAAGTTCCCCAACTACCATCAGCTTGGTTATTTATGTTGTATGAATCCCAACCAGGGCTTGCCATAATTGGATAGCCAGCATGTGCAAAACCCACTGATATTTGAATATCATCAACAATACGTGATCTTAATGTTGGTGCTCTGTGTGGTCCAGTTGTTGCGTCAGCTTCAAAGCCAGATGTCTCATGAACATCATGACGACCTTGCTCATAGAAGGTCATTAGTGCAGCAGGATCTTCTATTTTTAGTATATCTGTTTTACTCATGTTTACTGTAACACTGTCACTTTCAAAAACACCCCATGGAACATCTAACGCTTTCATTGCTTGCCATTGTTGCTCAGTTGTTTCGCCTAACTTGTAATAAGGTGCTTGAACAGCATTACTTATTTCAATATCAAACATAGCATCAACAGTCACATCGCCAGAATCAATAACGATTAAACCACCGTATTGGCTACGTACCTCATTAATGCCCGCAGTAAGTGGCTTGTTTAAATGAACATTTGGAAAGCGAAGCAATTGAGTACTTGCATTGTATTTACCCAACGATAACTTATCAGAATGCACGTTGATGATAACACTTAAATCTTTAATTGCTTCAACGTCTTCAGATTTCACGTTTATTGTAATAATATCGCCAGCTTTTGCGTATAAACCTGTACTTTGCCAATGTTTACGTTTTTGCCATCCTGGGTGAGCAGGCTCATAAAAGTTACGGTCAAGTGTAATTGTTTGGCTAACTTTTCCTTCACTTTCACCTACGTTGCCTGGGAAAGCACTTATATCTCTAGCAACAGGTAGTGACTCAGATAAAGAGGTTGAACGATTAATGATATCTTTTATTATTTCAATCTCGAATTTATCTTTATCTTCAATACTAATAGGATAAGTAATTGCTTCACCGGAGCCATTATTGATTTTCACTAATGCTTCTGATGGAATAACCCACTGGTGATGTAAAGCACCAGCTTCAATAGCCCAAGTGATTAAATTACCATCCGATGAGTTACCATCAAGTTCGGCTCCATCTTGACTGAATGTTAATCCATCGTAGTTCCATAGTTGATTCTCATCACCATTACATCTACCTAACGTTAAATCAAACCAATCTTCCCGAGTAAGACAAAGGTTATTTAATTTGTTTACTAGGACGTTATTTACCGTAAGTGACCATAACTGGGTGTCATCAGATGGGTCGCAATAAGTCATCACTGCTCTATCACCAGACAGTCCAATACAGTTACTGGTATCACGTTTATTAACGATTAGTTGCTCAGAAAATACCATTTCAGGTAGTTCTTGAGAATAACCTGTCCATGGTTGTGGGTTGGTTTCTTGCTCACTGGTATTACTATCCCTACAAGCATATAATGCTAGCGCTGAACAAGCGATAAATATGCCTTTATAAGTCATTGTTTTTTTTGATATATAGTTGTTTTTGTTTGATTTCATCATTGTGCCTTCAATAAATATGTTAAATTTATATTTTCGACTTTTAATCATTTGCATTGATAATAATTAGCGTTTAGAAAATATAACGAGTTTTATCCTTGTGAATTAAGTGTTACAGCCGCTTCAATTTCTTCCCATGATAGTGTTTTGATTGTATCGATACGATCATAGCCACTTACTTCATGAATCAAACGTAGTTCAACCTCTCCAGAGCCTTTTAGGCCAGAAAGGAAGTCAATGCCAATAGTTAGTTCGTAGTTTTCCGTACCGTCTGGTCTACTATGAACACCTTTGGTTCCGCCTAAGTTGCTTTTCACTGTTTCGGTATTAGCTGTTGCATTGACTCGGTATTCAAATGCACTATTCATAAATAGACTGTCGATAATGTTAAATGTGATTTTTAAGTCATCGTTGTCATTCTCTAGGCTTACAATTTCTATTTCTGAAGTACTGTCTAATGATGCATGCTCAGTAGAGTCTGAAGGAGTATCAATAATAAATGTCGCTGTATACCACATATGACTAGATGGGAAATCTTCAGGGTTGTATGTCGATTCACCCGTTTCGCTATCAATTAACCGGCCAACATGCTTATCTTCATATCCCATCTCTGGGTCTGGTGATATCTCATTAGGGCTGACAAAGAATTGTGTTGTTTTAGGACCTACAATAGAGGCACTGTTCAAGCTTACGCCACGTGAACTTTTATCATAATAAATAAAATCTACACGATCTCTATCATCAAGCGCTCTACCACAATTTCTGGTTATTGTATTTGCCGCTAACTCACTGTCTCCTTGTCTTAATGGCCATGTGATTCCAGGATGTGTTATGGCATTACGATAAAGCGCTCTGTACGTGTCGATATAACCAGCACCTAAAAATGCTCTGTGTGTTGGAAAATCATAAATATTACCACCATGGTCAAACATGCTTGCGGTATCAGCTGTCCAATCAAGTCCAGAAGGAACACTGAAATCACCACCAAAAATAATAGGAGTGCCACTTTCTTTATATGGAGCAAGAAACTCAACAAATGATTTTGTTTGCTTTAATCTAATACCCTCAGCGGAAATTTGATCTAAATCTCCGGTTTCAGTAACAGGAAGGCAATTATCATAGGTTTCGTTAAGTGTAGTATTAAAGCCTCTTAAGTCTTTAGAAGTATCAAATTGGTTTGACAAATGATTCGACCAGACAACTACTTGTCTGCCATTAATGTCTAGCACTGCACCTATTTGAGGATTGCTTAACGTATCAAAAACTTCAATAATAGGAAACTTGGATAAAATACCAACAGAAAAAGCTCTGTCTTGACCATCCCACAAATACATTCCCAACGCCTTTTCTAAACGTTTATTTTTGTCACTTGCATCTTGAGTAAAAATTATATCTGGGTTTACGCTTTCAATTTCCAAAACAGTATTTGCAAAACTGGTATCTGTAAGTGAATTACTACTCGCTAAACTAGCTGTTAGCACTTTAACTTGTGTTGATTGACTATAAACATTTTCAGGTGATTCATCTGGAACAACCGTATGTTCAGTATCGTTAATTGAAGTAATAGGATCATCCCAAACTGGTCCGGTGTAGGGTATCGGGTCACCGGTTTTAGTGCTGGACTCTTCTTTACAGCCACCAAGTAATATCAGAGCAATTGCCAAGGTTATGTTTTTTTTCATTTTTTCACCTTTCTATCAAAGTTTTTTAAGCAGTCCATAAGGAAGTAACTTAATTAAAGTAGTAAATATATCTAATCTTATAATCTTTATTCAATTATAACGCAAGTTAATTTTCTTTCATTTCTTTTCAAAGTGCTTTTGTTTTCATCGTTTAACATTGGTGTGTAGCTGTTTTCTCACGTATTAATAAGTTTTAGGGTTGTATTAGTACTTTTTAATATACTTTTTAGCATGCTTGGTTTTCAAATCTATCATTGAAAATGTTTTTTACAAAAGCGAAAATAAATTTGTAAATGAGGTTTTGTGGCTTTGTTGTTGTTTTTTAAGGTTATTTGTTTGTTTGTTTTCTTTTGTTGTGATGATTACGAGGTTGAGTGAAAGGTTTTGTAGGTTATTTTTCTTGCTTTGTGTTTCATTTCTGGTAAAAAGGGTAATATTCAATATGGTTGTGTTCATAAAATTACATGAACATCGCATTAATACAAAGGGAATAGTTTGGCGATTACTCGAAGGCTGAATTTGATTTTTAGTAACGTGTGCTCCGCCTAATAACTTGATTTAACAATAGAAAATATTTACTTGGGGAAGGTATGAAAAAATATAAAGTTAACTATTTGAGTATGCTTATAAGCAGTCTCTTATGCACTTCAGTAATGGCTCAGGTATCTCCTGAAAAATTAAGCGCTAATACAGAGAGTAACAAAAGTACTTCAATAGAAAAGAAGCAAAAAATTTCAGATGCTGAAAATACAAAAGAAGAAACAGAAGCAATAGAAGTAATAGAAATTCAAGGTATTAGAGGCAGTTTAATTAAATCGGTAGCAATTAAGCGTAATTCAACTAACGTTGTTGATGCTATTAGTGCTGAAGATGTAGGTAAATTACCCGATGTAAACATTGCTGATGCTTTATCTCGAATTTCTGGGGTTACGGTTAATCGCGATAGTAATACAGGTAGAGCTAAGTCAATTAACGTTCGGGGCTTATCAGGTGATTATAACATTACCACATTGAATGGCCGAAAACTTGCGACAACTAACGCAGGAAGAGATTTTCATTATGATGTATTGTCTTCAGGTATTATCTCAAGAATTGAAGTTGCTAAATCTCCATTAGCACATATGGCTGCAGGTGGTATAGGTGCTTCTATTGACATTCATACCGTGCGGCCTTTAGCCAAGGAAGATACAGAGTTTGTTGTAAAGTTTGATGATTATTATCAAGAACTATCAGAAAAGCATAATCCTAAATTTTCGTTATATTCAAATTATAATCATGACGGCATATTTGGGGTAGCAGCAGGTATTATTTATTCCGAAACCAGTAGCCGTAATGAGCAGTACAATGGTCAAGGAATGTGGCGTGATAAAACAGTAACCGTGCAAGAATTTGGCGAGAAAAAGCAAGTTGAGTCTGATTTAAGAAATGGTTCAGCTCTTAGAAACGGTCTTTCAGAAGAGGAACGTTTAAGTGCTAACGTAACATTACAGTGGCTACCTACAAGTGATTTAGATATCACATTTGATGCTTTGTACAGTACTTATGACCAGCATTATACTGGCTCAAGAATTTCTCTAAATTCTAGTCAAGCACAATATGACAATCACGGAATATTTTCTTATATAGGCTTAAATGACTCATTGTCAACACCTCGTTGGGACAACTCTACCGGTGATCCTCGAATTGATGATAATGATGACTTAGTATATTTACCAGTAGGTGATCAAATATACATAGAAGATACTTTCTTAATTGATTTAACCAACCAGGCGTCAAGCCGAAATACAGAAACACAATCTTATGGCCTTAATTTAGAATACTCATTCGAAGAAGTTACGTTAGCCTTCGATGCCTCACACTCTTCAGCAGTAAACAAAAACAAAGGGGATAATTACTTTGTTGTGCTTCGTTCTGCTATTGAAGGTGCTAGCTTTGATTACCGTACAGGGAATACATTACCTGATATCATTTTAAGTGAACAACTTGATGCCTCAGCTGGTTGGGGAGCCCATTACAATACTGTTAGTGGTATTGGCTCTGAAGATACAGTTGACAGCATTAAAATAGATGGTGAATGGACACCAGATATTGACTGGATAGAGGGGATTAAATTTGGTGTAGGTGCAACCAGACAAACTAAACAGACTGATACTTATATACCACAACCTGGTGGGCCAAGAGCTTTTCGTAATGGTACTATTTTAGGTTCGCCTATTACCGACGAAGCTGAGCTTATATCACGCGGTAACTTTAACTTTTTGAGAATACCAGACGACGTTCTGACAGATAGTCGCTATAGTAACTTTTTAGGTTCTGAGGCAGGTAACTTCCCGCGTCAATGGGTTAGTTTTGATGTTGATAGATTATTCGATTTCTATGGAACGGTAAGTCCAGAAGCACGTGAGTTAATGAATCCGATACAAGATTTATCACAAACGTATACGATAGAGGAAACTCTAGGACATCTTTATTTAGAAGCAAATCTAAGCTTTGATTTTTTCGGACACCCTTTAGCTGTGAATGTAGGTGGCCGCGCTATAGAATTGCATGTGGAAGCTGAAGGTAAAAGTCAACGTGCTGACCGCATTGCTCGTGATTTTTTAGGCAATCCAATTGATCAATTCTACGCCACTGAAACCAAGATGATCAAAGAAGTTCTTCAATATGAGTTTTTACCTAGTTTGACAGCAAACTTGAAATTATTTGATGATTACGTCATTAAATTTGCAACAGCGAAAACGGTTTCGCGCCCTAGCTTAGCTGAGATGAGACCATACGAGTCAATTGTTGCCTCATCTTCAAAAACTGAAAATGGTAACCAAATTTGGCGTTCAAACCCAGCGTTAAAACCTTATACATCTACGAATATCGATCTGAGTTTTGAATGGTACTTTTCTGATGTAGGTGCTTTAGCTCTAGGTTTTTATTATAAAGATATTGAAGGCTTTGTAACTGACACCGTTACGTTTGAAGAGATAGATGGTTGGGATTTTAAAGTAAATTCAGTTGCTAATAATGATGAAAACTCAAAAATAAAAGGAGTTGAAGTTTTATGGCAACAATCTTTAGATGAAATCCTACCGGAAGCTCTTGAAGGTTTTGGCTTTTCGGCTAATTACACATACACAGATACTGATAATGGTGATTTAAATGCTCTAGGCTGGGAAGTTGGCTTCGAAGGTATGTCGCAGTCATCATATAACTTTCAGTTTTTCTATGATGTTGAAAACTTTAGCACACGTATTGCATTCCAACACCGTGATGAATACTTGTTAAGAGCAGCAGCTTCACTACGTGAACGAGATACCTATATTCCAGAGTCTGATTTTCTTACTTGGAGTATGAATTATGCATTCACGGATACTTATAGTATGACCGCAGCTATTGATAATTTAACCGATGAAAATAGTACACGTATCAGCAGAGAAATCTGGGGTGATGACTTACGCAACTTAAGTCATAACGGCCGTACTTATACCATCGGCTTTCAAGCTAAGTTTTAGATGAGTTATTCGGATTTAATTAAAAAGTAATTTAATAGTGACTAGTACTTTTTAATGAGAACAGAATTTTAATACCAAGGCGTTTTAAGTACTTGTTAAAAATTATAAGTTAATTTTTATGGCGTTTATATAAGTCAGCTGGTTTCAGTTTCAGCGTCAATTTAACTTGAGTACTTAGAGAAGCGAATAATAAATGGTTTAGGAAGGTTTTTATGAAAAATATATTTAATATGATGTGTTTAGCAGCGATAATGTCTGCTAATTGCTGGGCAGGATCAGAAAAAATTGATAATTCTGGGTTTATCGGTACAGCAACCTCAGAAGAGCTTTTGGGTGAGGGCGATTCAAACGGACATGCACTGCATGCGATAGATGGTGACCCCGAAACTTTTTGGCATACCCAATGGAATTTTCCAGAAGGAGAAGTAAAAGAAGGTGTTCATGACTTTCCTTTTACCTATACTATTGATTTAGGTGCTACTTATAGCATTAATAAATTTGATTACTTACCAAGAGTAGGTCGAATTGCTGGGGTTATTGGCGATTATGAACTTTCAGTTAGTACAGATGGCACTAACTTTACACCCGTAGATTCAGGCACTTGGGTCGCTGATAATGAAGTGAAAGTGTCATCGTTTGATACGATTGATGCAAAATATGTTCAAATTGTTATTTCTACAGCGAATTGGATCAATGGCTCTGACGAAGAAAGTCAACCAGACCAATACACTAGTGTTGCGGAATTTAATGTCTATAAACACAGTGATTTTTCGAAGAAAATAGACAGTTCAGCCTTTGTTGCCACAGCAACCTCAGAGGAGCTTTTGGGTGAGGGCGATTCAAACGGACATGCACTGCATGCGATAGATGGTAATCCTGATACTTTTTGGCATACCCAATGGAATTTTCCAGAAGGCGAAGTAAAAGAAGGTGTTCATGATTTTCCGTTTACTTTTACAATAGATCTAGGCGCCACATATAACATCAATAAATTTGATTACCTACCTAGAGTTGGCCGAATAGCTGGTGTTATAGATGATTATGAGCTTTTTGTTAGCTCTGACGGTGTAAGTTTTACCTCAGTTGATGCTGGCTCTTGGCTAACAAGTAACGAAATTAAAGTATCATCTTTTCCTGCTATTAATGCGAGCTACGTGCAACTTGTTATCGCTTCAGCTAATTGGGTCGCGGGTTCTGATGATGAGATTCAAGCAGATCAATACACCAGTGCCGCTGAATTTGGTGTTTATGAGTATAGTGATGTCGAAGTTGCACTTTATTCAGAACAAATAGATAGTGCAGCATTCATCGCTACAGCCACCTCTGAAGAGCTTGTTGGCGAAGGTGATAATGGTAGTGCACAACATGCAGTTGATGGTGACTCTGATACTTTTTGGCATACACAATGGCAATTTCAAGAAGGAGAAGTAAAAGAAGGCGTTCATGTATTCCCGTTTACTTATACTATCGACCTAGGTGAAACTTACAGTGTAAATAAGTTTGATTATCTGCCAAGAACAGGCAGAATTGCTGGGGTTATTGGTGATTATGAACTTTCAGTAAGCACTGATGGTACAAACTTCACTGTTGTTGATTCAAGCTCTTGGGTAGCAAGTAACGATATTAAAGTGTCAACGTTTGGTGCTATTGATGCGAAATATATGCAAATAGTTATTTCTTCAGCTAACATGGCAAATGGCCCTGATGAAGAGAGTCAACCAGACCAATATGCAAGTGCTGCTGAATTTAGAGTGTATAAGGCAAGTACTGTTAAACCACCAGAAGAGCCGGTTGAACTGTTAGAGAAATTAGACAGCGCGAATTTTGTTGTTACGGCTACATCAGAAGAACTTGCTGGCGAAACACCTCCTAATGGTTCAATTCAAGCTGCTTTCGATAATGATATTGACACCTTTTGGCATACAAATTGGACGAGCGGAACTGCAGGCTTCCCGTTTGTAGTCGATATTGACTTAGGTGATCATTATAACGTAGAACGTTTTGATTATACCCCAAGAGGTAACGGTGGCGGTCAAATTGCAAACTATAATATTGCGATAAGTACAGATGGAGAAACGTACTATCAAGTAGCTCACGGAACTTGGTCAGGTAACGATGATATAAAACAATCAGCATTTGATAGCCGAGTTGCTCGTTATGTTCGTTTTACTGCAAGCTCTGAAGCCAACGGTGATACCTTTGCTGCGGCCAGTGAATTTGCTGTTTTCTCAAAAACTTTAGATTCAGTAAGTCAGCCAGATGTTTCTGTTAAGCTAGCAAGTGACTCATTCTCAGTAACTAGCTCATCTGAAGAGTTTGTAGGAGAAGGAGAGGTTAACGGTAAAGTTGGTGCTGCTTTTGATAGCGATGAATCTACCTATTGGCATACTGACTGGATGTCTGGAACTGCTGAGTTTCCTTTCGTAATCGATATTAATTTAGAAGGCTTTTATGAAGTTAACCGACTTGATTACACACCAAGAGGGAATAATAATGGGCAAATAGGCGATTATGAAATTCTAGTAAGTCAAGATGGCATCAGTTATACAAGCATGGCGAGTGGTACTTGGTCTGATAACGATTTTATCAAGTCTGTAACATTTCCAAGTACGTTAGCCGCATCTGTTCGTTTAGTTATTAGCTCTCAAGCGAAAGAAGGCGACTTTATTGCCGCAGCTGAATTCGAAGTGTTTGCAAAGTCAGGTACGCCTGAAGTATTAGACAACATAACCGCGAAGTTAGATGGCTTAGGCTTTATTGCATTGGCTAGCTCTGAGGAGTTATCAGGAGAAGGCGAAATAAATGGTCGCATTGGTGCAGCATTCGATAACGACGACTCTACTTTTTGGCACACCGAATGGCAAGACCAACAAACGCCATTCCCACATACTGTGTTGATTGATTTAGGTGCGTCATATGATATTAGCCAGTTACACTATGCCCCAAGAGGTGGTAATAGTAATGGCACTATTGGCGAGTATGACATACATGTCAGTGAAAATTGTAGTTCTTTTACCAATATGGTTGCTGTTGGAGAATGGGAATATAATGGTGACACCAAAAAAGTGAGCTTTGAAAAAACAAGAGCACGATATGTTAAGTTTACCGCTCATTCAGAAGGTGCTGGAGTAAACAATCCTTGGGCAAATGCTGCAGAGATAGAGATTTATCACGAATATGCTGTTGGTAGCCCTAATCCTGATACAGGCATTAAGCCCGCTAGAACGCTATGTTCATTTGATAATATCGACATACCGCCATTTGTCGCAAGAGATGTGTCGTTTGATACAAAATACAATACGCAATATATAGGTGCACTTACTTCGCATGATGGTCAAGGTGAAGCATTAACATATACATTAGGTACTGATGTTACTAATGGAGTATTGGTATTAGAAACAAATGGTGAATTTACTTATACACCTAACGAAGCATTTTCGGGAGACGACACTTTTTCTATCAAAGTGACTGATGTTAACCTCAATGAAAGTGAAGCTATAATAACAATAGATGTAGCACCTGCGCCTTTTATTATCGAAGCACCTGCTAAGTACTCTGAAGGTGGAAGTTTAGGCGCATTTAGTTTATTCGGCTTGATTTCTTTATTAGGCTTTAGACGACGTAAAAGTTAGTCCTAAAAATCAGTAGGTACGGCTGCTATACGGGCCTTTTAAAACCTAGTATTTATTATAAATACTAGGTTTTTTATTTTTACTATTGTTAAATTTAATAATCTCCTTATCTAATGGTCCTTGTATGAAAACGCTAAGTTATTCTATTTTACTCTTATTAAGCTTAGTTGGCTGTAATGTTACCAACGAAATAGCACACAACCCTAATAACAGTATTGAAAAAAAACACTCTGTTATGCCCTTTGCACCTAATATTTGGGTAGAAAATAATGCTGAAGCAACAACAAATCTTGTTGATATTAAAACTATGGAATTAAAAAATTGGGGTCGGTCAGCCGAAAAAGTAACCCTCTATTTTAATAGTGAAACAACTGACACGCTAAATTATAGCCTTATCGGTAATTTTCCTCCCACAGGTGAATTAGCTATAACGCATGATAATCAACATAAGGTTGTTTCATTTAACACTGCCGAAAATGGCGTAATAGCGCTTGGCGAATTTACTGTTACTAAACCAGGCTATCAAAAGATTACTTTTGAACATTCAGGTATATTAATTAGCGACGACTTATCTATTAACAAAATGAAGGTAGCTGGTGTTAATACAGCAAATACATTGCGTTTTATAACCGAACAAGAAGTCTATTTTGCGCGAAGAGGTCCATCAGCTCATTTAAAGTATGAATTACCCGCAAAAGATAAAAATTGGGAATGGTTCTATAGCGAACTAACTGTGCCTAAAGGGTTTGATCCTATAGGTTCATACTTTATGGCAAATGGTTTCGCGCAAGGGTATTTTGGTATGCAAGTTAATTCTGCTTCAGATCGCCGAGTACTCTTTTCAGTATGGAGCCCTTTTGATAGCCAAGATCCAATTAAGGTACCTGACGATCAAAAAATTAAATTACTTAAAAAAGGTCCTGGTGTTTATAGTGGTAAATTTGGTAATGAAGGTGTTGGTGGACAAAGTTTTAGACCGTTTAATTGGAAAGTTGATACAACCTATAAATTTTTAATAAATGTAACACCTAAAGAGAATAACTTTACTGAGTTTACTGCATACTTCTATGCACCTGAGTTGGCTCAATGGACAATAATAGCCAGTTTTGAACGACCGAAAACACAATCATATGTTCAAAGGCCTTATGCTTTTATTGAGAATTTTGTGCCAAGTAAAGGTGATGTGGTTCGTAAAGCATTATATTCAAACCAATGGGTTGCAGACACTCAGGGGGAGTGGCATAAAATTAGCTTTGCAAATGTTACCTATGACAATACTGCTCGAAATGGCTTTCGTTTGGATTACCAAGGTGGCACTGAAATAGATTCGTTTTATTTACAAAATGGTGGTTTTTTTAATGAGCCAACACCGCTAAATAAAACATTTGAAATCCGTTCACAACAAAAATCCCCCACAATTGATTTTGATTTGTTGCGTAAGTTATAACGCACCACGTTATAAGCTTATCTGAATAGGCTTAGTGAGTAGTTTTTTAGGATTTTATAAGGCTTGCACGCCATTTTTCTATTGTGAAATTTAATAATGTTAACTTAGTAATCAGTATTGTTACTAAATGATTCAAGTTAATATGAATTTAAAAAGAGAAAAAATGAATTTAAGTCGTGTTTTTTCAATTAACATATATTTACCCCTAACAATATTATTTGTGTTTTCTCCTGTATCAGGTTGAGATAAAACTTCAGTTAAAAGTAATGAGTAAGCGATATATTTAGCAAGTGAGCAGTTACAATTTTACTTGATGACGATTGGGTGAGACACCTCAATAACAATCTTGAAGCTGTATCCTATTTAGGAGAAGCAAAGTGAAAATGGCTCAAAAAATCCGGGGATATATGCAAAGCATCTGAGCTTCACTACATTCGCAATCAGTATCATTAACCTAATTCATACTGTTCATAGAGAACTCAGGACCCATTACCAAGTCAATTGAATAACTGTAAACCCAAGTCGAACATCACATATTACCGATAAGACGTGAACGCGCGTATCCAAATGCGTGAAGCCAAAACCCAGTAAACACCCCATAAAAAATGCCATTCAGCTGTTAACTGGCTGGCATTAGGCTATAGCCACCTTTTTTATTGGGTATTACTTGCTTAGTATGTAACAGCGTTGCTCTTTACTAAAGTACGTTAACGCTGTTAAGCACAGCGTATTACTGCTGATTATGAAACAATACCTAACGGTTTACCTGTTTGCCAAGCTCCGCGTGTAAAGTCTGGTACCGTTTTACTGTTACTTCTATCAGCCACTGAGTCCATGCTTAGTGGAAAAATAGATGACCATGCAGCAGCATCGTAAACATCTTGGTCTAAGGGCTCTCCATTACGTAAACAATAAACCATACGCCACATCATAATGAAGTCCATGCCACCGTGACCGCCATTTTTGACAGCCTCTTCGCCCATCTTAATCCATAATGGGTGGTCGTACTCTGCACGCCATTTTTCCATGTCATTATCCCAACCATGGTACGATTGCGGATAAGGTTTACCGCCTTTACTGCCAGTAGCTTTCCAAGCAAGTAATTTTTTTTCATATTCTTTATCGTAAATAGCCTGAATTTTATCAGGGTTATTTTCAATAGCGATACGATTAGGGAAGCCAGCAAATGTACCGTTAGTACCCTGTATCATATTATGGCGGGTATATGGTCTAGGGCTTGTTGTATCATGTTGAACCATAATACTGCGGCCATTTTTTGTTTTAATAATACTCGTATTCATATCACCGGCAATGAAGTTCAATGAATTACGCTCATGGTCTGCTGCGAATTCTTTTTTAGCATATGCTGCTCGTCCTAATGCAGGGGAGCTGACCGAAGTAAGGTAATCAAAACGGTCGCCACGATTAATGTTCATATATTGAGAAACGGGGCCTAAACCATGCGTAGGATATAAATTGCCATTTCGTTTAGTATGCCAATAAGTTCTCCATGATCCTGTTCTTTGATCAATTTCTTTCATTTGCCAGCGTAATTCATGAATATACGCTGCTTCACCATGTAATAATTCGCCAAATAGACCTTGTCTGACCATGTTGAGTACCATTAACTCGTCACGACCGTAATTAACATTTTCCATCATCATACAATTTTTCTGTGTTCGCTCAGCTGTGTTAACTAATTGCCAACATTCTTCAATGCTTGTTGCTGCCGGTACTTCGACAAAAGCATGTTTACCACTTTCCATTGTTTCAACACACATAGGTGTGTGCCACTCCCAAGGTGTAGAGATAATAACAATATCAATATCTTTTCTAGCAAGCATTTGACGATACGCGTTATCTGAGCCTGTATATCGTGCCGGTTTTGCGAAGCCTTGTTCAACGACAAACTTTATTGAATTATCTAAAACCTCTGCATCTGTATCACAGATAGCTTTGATCTCTACACCTTCTAGATGACAATAATGTTTAACGTGTCCGGTACCACGTTGGCCAACTCCGATAAATCCAACTCTCACAACATCCATTTTGGGAACAACTAATCCCATAACTGACGCACCTTGAGAAGCTAATGGTACTTTATTACTCTGTTTACTTGCGTTTGAACAGCTTGCTGCCATTCCTGCTGCAGAAAGTGCAACAGCAGATTTTAAAAAATTACGACGATTTATAGTGGACATATGTTACCTATTAAAAAGTGCGTCATCCTTAAGATAACTAAATTTATAATGTTTAATAGATGATACCTCTACTTTCATTTACTTTCAATAAAAATTACAGGTTGAAGTTTTGTTTTGTTTAATTGCTTTTGAATCAGTACTTTATGGTTGTTAGCCTTGTTATTCAGTTGGCTTTGAGTTGTTTCAATGTAATTTTTTTATTTTCAAAATGATTTGCGAAAGATTTTGAAAGGTGGTATTGTGGGAAATATAAATGTAATAGTTAGTATAAGTGTTCCTATGAATGATAGAGTTAAAATTATTATTGAAGCAAACCGGAAAGGCCTACCTTATGGGGTATATTCTGTCTGTTGTGCTCAACCATTGGTTATTTATGCAGCGATTCGTCAAGCAATTATTGACGAATCGACAGTGTTAATTGAAGCAACGGCTAATCAGGTAAATCAGTTCGGTGGATATACTGGTATGCAGCCAAAAGACTTTGTTGACTTTGTTGCTGCTATCGCAATGGAACTTGGTTATTTGCAAGATAATATTTTTTTTGGTGGCGATCATTTAGGTCCTGTTTGTTGGGTAAATGAACCAGCAGAAAGTGCAATGCTTAAAGCAGAAGGCTTAATTGAAGCTTATGTTCGTGCTGGTTTTAAGAAAATTCACTTAGATACAAGTATGCCTTGCGCTGATGATCCTAGCGAACTTTCAGATATAATCGTGGCTAAAAGAGCTGCGGTATTGTGTGCTGTAGCTGAAAAAACTGCCATTGAGTGCTTTGGCCAATCAGATTTACTTTATATAGTAGGTACAGAAGTGCCTCCCCCTGGTGGCGCAACAGAAGAAATTGAGTCATTAGAGGTAACACCGGTTTCTCGTGTGCAGCAAACACTTGAAGAGCATCGAAAAGCATTCAAAGAAAAGGAATTGTTGTCAGCTTGGAATAGAGTTATCGGATTGGTGGTTCAACCCGGTGTAGAGTTTGATCATACCAGCATCATCGATTACGATTCATCTAAAGCACAAGAGTTAAGTCATTTTGTAACGGGTGTTCCAAATATTGTTTTTGAAGCACACTCTACAGATTATCAAAACGCCCAAGCCTACAAAGAATTAGTTAATGACCACTTCGCCATATTGAAAGTTGGGCCGCAACTTACCTTTGCGATGCGTGAGGCATTATTTTCCTTAAGCTATATTGAAGAAGAACTCATTCCCATTAAAGAACGTTCAAATTTAAGAGCTGTTTGTGAAACTGAAATGCTTGAAAATAATGTTTATTGGAATAAGTTTTATCAAGTTTTACCTAGCGAAGCTACGTTATATCGCCGTTTTAGTTACAGTGATAGAATTCGTTATTACTGGAATAGTAATGAAATCACTAAAACGGTTGATAAATTATTTTCGAATTTAGACAAAGTTACTATTCCTTTACCTCTTATTAGTCAATTTATGCCTCAAGAATACTTAGCAATTCGTAAAGGAAGTTTGCAACCAAAAGCAAAAGAGTTAGTTATTAATAAAATTATGCAAGTAACAGACGTTTACTCTGCAGCTTGTTATAAACAAAAACCCGTTGAAGGCAAATAAACATGACAAAATATTTAGACATTGATGTTGAAGAACTGAATAACAAGGAAGCATATTGGACGGCGAAGGAAATATCTCAACAACCAAATATTTGGCGACAAACGGAAAAACTTATCAACGCCAATAACTTTGAGGTCTCTGCATTCCTAGAACCTATAATGAAGCTTGATAATCTAAGAGTTATTTTAACAGGAGCTGGCACTTCAGCGTATTTAGGAGAAACGTTAGCACCACATTTATCGAAAGAAAAACAGACTCTATTTGAAGCAATCAGTACGACAGATATTGTCAGTAATCCACATGGATTTTTGCTTAAAGATACCCCTACATTAATTATCTCATATGCTAGATCGGGTAATAGTCCTGAAAGCTTGGCTGCAGTTGAATTAGCTACGCAAATCATTGATAACTGCTATCATCTTGTTATTACTTGTAATCCTGATGGTAAGTTAGCGCAGGGTACTAAGGCTAATGAAAATTCATATAGTTTAATCATGCCAGAAGGAACCCTTGATGAAAGTTTTGCGATGACCAGTAGCTTTACTTCTATGCTTGTATCTACATTATGTATTTTCACTCCAGATAACGAACAACTGGAGTTAGCGGCAAAAATTACTGATAAATTACTCATTAATAATATCGAACTCATTAAACAGCATGCGAAAAATGACTGTGAAAGAATTGTGTTTCTTGGTTCTGGTTCTTTGATGGGGGTGGCAAGAGAGGCTGCGTTAAAATTTTTAGAGTTAACTTCTGGTGACGTGCTAAGTTATTTTGAAAGTCCTTTGGGTTTTCGGCACGGACCTAAGTCACTAGTAAATGGTAAAACAGATATTATTCTTTTATCTTCAAATGATTCTTATACGAAGGTTTATGATAAAGATTTATTTGACGAGTTAGTCAAAGATGATGTAGCTCTTTCAGTTGTAAAATTAAGTGATGTTTTTGGTGGCTTTTTCTCTGATTTAGATGATGTTTGGGCCGGATTACCGATGATAACTTATTGTCAAATACTCTCATTTTATAAATCTCTAGATTTAAAGCTATCCCCTGACAATCCATGCCCAACGGGAGAAGTTAATAGAGTGGTGCAGGGGGTATCTATTTACCCTTTAGAAGAAGTTGCTTATGCTTGATTTTTTGAAAACATTAATAGTAATGTAAGTAGAAAAATATAAATATCAGGATACATTAATGGCAGTTTATGGCTTAGATATTGGTGGAACTAAAATTGAAACGGCAATATTTGATGATAAGTTAAATCTAATCAGTTGTTGGCGTGTAAAAACGCCTACGACTAATTATCAGGAATTTCTGTCGACAATCCATCAGCAAGTTTTAAAAGCTGATGGGTTATCAAAGGAGCTATGTCCTGTCGGTATTGGCATGCCAGGCCTCATAAATGATCAAGGACAAGTTTTATCAGCTAACGTCCCATGCGCTACACATAAATATATTGCTAAGGATTTGCTAGGGTTACTAAATCGACCGATAGCAATCAAAAATGATACACGTTGTTTTGCGCTTTCTGAATCTAATAATGGAGCAGGAGAAGGCTCTTCTCGAGTTTTTGGTGCCATTATTGGTACGGGAGCTGCGGGAGGCTTATGTATAAATGGTCATTTAGAAAATACCAAATTGGGCGTTGCAGGCGAATATGGGCATATTCCATTATCTGCAATGCTACAGAAGAAGTATAACTTGCCAATTTTAACTTGTGGTTGTGGCTTAATTGGCTGTGTAGAAAGTTATATTGCAGGGCCTGGCGTGACTCGTCTATATCAACACTTTTATGGTCAAACTGTTTCAGCCATTCAATGGAACGAAAACCTTCAAAAGAACGATGTTTTGGCTCAACAGGTCTTGGATTGTTATTTAGATATTTTAGCAGAAACTTTTGCCGTTTTATGTAAACTCCAAGAGCCTGATATTATTGTACTAGGCGGCGGGATCTCTTTGGTTGATAGCGTCATCGACGGATTACCCAATAAAATTGAACAGCACCTCTTTAATGGTTTTAAAGCACCTAAAGTAGTTAGAGCAAAGTTTGGTGACTCAAGCGGTGTAAGAGGCGCGGCTATATTAGGAATGCAAAATGTTAAGAAATCATAGTTATTATTTGAAAGCCAAGCGAATTTTCACTGAACATAAAATCAACGTTGATCATTATCTTTTGATTAAAAACGGTATTATTGAAGACATTACAGTTACGCCAAAAGATAATGTTAACGTTATAGACCTTGGCGAGACCAATTTATTTCCCGGCATGATTGATATGCACATTCATGGCCGAGAAGGTTGTGACGTGATGGACGCGAAAATGTCATCAATGGAAACAATGTCTATTTCTTTAGCTAAACATGGTGTTACAGGTTTTTTAGGTACGACAGTTACCGCAAACTGGCAGACAACAATTGATGCATTTAGCGTAATAGGAGAAGCTGCAAATAGCAAAATGCCCGGTGCTGAAGTTTTAGGTGCATATAACGAAGGTTTATTTTTCACCGAGACACATAAAGGTGCGCATAATGAAAAGTTCTTTTTACCTTTAACCAAAGAACGTATTGACGCCATTTTCAAAGCAAGCCAAGGTACATTAAAAGTTATGGCACTCGCGCCTGAATTCCAAGATTCAACCGAGGTTATTGGCTATTTATCTTCTTTAGGGATTAAAGTGATGTTAGGGCATACCAATGCGACTTATCAACAATCAGTTGACGCATTTGAAGCGGGTGCTAGCGGTGGCGTTCATGTTTTTAATGGTATGAGCGGTATTCATCATAGAGACCCTGGCTGTGCTGGTGCAGTATTGATGAATAAAGACGCTATAGCTGAGGTGATTGCTGATGGTGTTCATCTTCATCCAACAATAATGCAGTTAATATATCAATTAAAGGGCCCAAAAAAAATGGCGCTTATTAGTGATTGTATTAATGCTGGTGGCTTTACTGATGGAAAATATCGTTTAGGAGAGCTTGATGTATTTGTTAAAGATGGCATTGCACGAACAGAAAGTGGTTCACTTGCGGGTAGTACATTAACCTTAGATATCAGTATCAAAAATCTAGTTGAACTAACCCAAATCCCCTTGATTGAAGCAATTCATATGGCAAGCCTAGTGCCAGCTAAACACTTAGGGCTTGATAAAACATTAGGCAGCATTGCAGTAAATAAAAGGGCCTGCCTAACCGTTATCAATGATGACTTTGGAGTACAAGCTACTTTTATTGATGGCGAACCGGTTTATATTAGTCCTCAGTGCTCCTCTCTTACTCATTGGAATGATTAATCTTTTTAAGCTGTTTTGGCGAATTGATTTTTCATTGTTATTCAAATGAGGTCATTAGATTATGCTAAATAGTGAATTGAACAGTATTATATTTGATGCCATTGTGATCGGCAGTGGCATCACTGGAGGTTGGGCAGCTAAGGAACTTACAGAACAAGGCTTAAAAGTTTTAGTGCTTGAAAGAGGACGAATGGTGAAGCATGGTGAGGACTATCCTACCGCAGACCTTGATACATGGCAGTTACCCCTTCATGGCACCCCAAGTCGACAAGACCTTGTTCAGCAAGAAAAACAGGCCCGAAGTGGCTTCGCGGTTAACCAAGATATAAAACACTGGTTCGTTAACGATCTCAAACACCCCTATTCTGAAAAGCAACGTTTTGATTGGCTTCGTGGTTATCACGTTGGCGGTCGTTCGCTTACATGGGGGCGTCAATGCTTAAGAATGAGTGATATCGATTTCTCTGCTAATGCGCAAGATGGTAATGGTGTGGATTGGCCAGTGCGCTATAAAGATATTTCTCCTTGGTACGATAAAGTTGAAACTTTTATTGGCATCATAGGTGAAAAATTAAATTTACCTCAGTTACCTGATGGTCAATTTTTACCACCAATGCCGCTTAATTGTGTTGAAAATCACTTCAAAAAACAATTAACTAAAAACTACTCAGATCGATTACTTACGATTGGAAGGGTTGCACACTTAACTGGCTATAAAAACTTTGCGGGGCGAAGCCCTTGTCTTTATCGTAATAGATGTATGCGAGGATGCCCTACAGGAGGGTATTTTAGTAGTAACTCTTCAACATTACCTGCTGCTGAGAAAACGGGCAACTTAACTTTATTAACCGATGCCATTGCTTGTGAAATAGTTTATGACGACAAAACAAGCTTGGCAGAAGGAGTGCATATTATAAATGCATTGACCAAAGGAAAAAGCTATATTAAAGCAAAAATCATTTTTTGTTGTGCATCAACTGTCGCCACAACGTCATTGTTAATGCAATCACGCTCTTCTCGTTTCCCAAACGGCTTAGGAAATGATAGTGGGCAATTAGGGCATAATTTGATGGATCATCACTTTAGGGTGGGTGCTACTGCTACCGTTAACCAATTTAATGATAAATATTATAAAGGTCGTCGGCCTGTCGGTTTTCATATTCCACGATTTCGTAATGTTCCGAAAGGTCATGAAGAATCACCTTTATCAAATGATGTAAACTTTCTTCGAGGATATGGCTTTCAAGGGTACGCTAGCCGTACTAATTGGCGACGAGGTATTAAAGAAATGTCTTTTGGCGAAGAACTTAAAGACTCTTTATTGAAACCCGGACCATGGAAAATAACTTTAATTGGGTTTGGTGAGTGCTTACCTCGCCATGATAATAAATTAACCTTAGATTACCAATCGCTTGATGAATGGAGCTTACCAACTGTTAATTTCGATTGTAGCTTTGGTGAAAATGAAGAAAAAATGCGCGTAGATATAAAGCAACAAGCGGTTGAAATGCTATCTAAAGCAGCTTATGAAAATGTACAACCTTATGATAAACAGTCTTTTCCAGGGCAGGCAATTCATGAAATGGGTACGGCTCGTATGGGAAAAGATCCCAAAACATCAGTTGTTAATTCCCATAATCAATTACATGCGGTGCGTAATGTTTATGTAACTGATGGCTCGTTTATGCCTTCTTCGGGCTATCAAAACCCGTCATTAACTTATATGGCCTTTACCGCGAGAGCTGCACACCATGCAGTACAGGCATTAAAAAATGGAAGCTTTTCTCATGGATAGACGAGAAACACTAAAATGTCTTAGTAAGTCGTTGGGCATTACGATAAGTGCATCCTCGCTTTCAGCTATATTATTGTCATGCAAAAGTATTGCCCAAGGAGCGAATGAACAAGGAGGTGAAGATCAAATATATCGTTTTAAATTTCTAAATAAAAAACAAAGAGCATTTGTCTCGGGCATTTGTGACGCTATTTTACCTACCAATACAACGGTAGGGGCTAAGGATCTTAATTTAATTCAATTTATTGACTTAATGATTATTGACAGCGTTTCAAATCAAAATCAGCAAATTATTATATCTGGACTTAGTTTGCTTCGCACGGAATTTATAGCAAAACTAAATCGCCCAGTACAGCAGGTAAATAAGAGGCACTTCCATCATCTTATTAGTAAATATTTTGAATTAAGTGAAGCTCAGCAGCAGAATGTCTTTTCGCAGCAGCAACTAAATATTAACTCTTTAAATGAAAATGAACGAGATGATTATTGTAAGTATAAATGTTTACTTACACTTCGTCGTTTAGTATTACTCGGCTTTTATACTAGTGAAGAAGTAGGTAAAAATGTGTTGAGTTATGATCCGATTCCGGGTAAATATCAACCATGTATTGATGTAAATACAGTTGGCAATGCTTGGACTTATTAATAATAACGGTAAGTATCGGTTCTGATTAAATGGCAAAGATTAAGGACTAGCGTCGTTAAAAAAACATCAATAATTCTAACCTGTTTGGTATGATTTCTAATCTCTGATAACCAGTGTTTTTAATTAGAACACATAAGGTATTGGCTTAGCTTACCCGTTGCCGGGAGCGGAAAATACGCTTGTTACAAAATACTGAATATATGGTAACGGACAAATTAAAATTAAAAGTAGCATTGCAGGGAGCGGGTATCGCAGACATGCCTCGCTTTAGTATGCTTATGTAACTACCTAAATAATTCAATGGTTCAACCTTTTTAGGACGCAACCTCTGAAAGCTATCAAGAAAGAAAAGCGTCTGCGTTTATAGACTTATATCAATCTACTGTTAGTGAACATATGTCACTTACATTCGTCCTCAGGAAATTGGTTATAAAACAGAGACAAGATGGCAAACATTAGCCAATGATGCAGAATATGGCTTAATGGTAACAGGGAGTCGACAAAGCAATGAATTCAGTTTCAGTGCATATGCCCTAATGAAGATTTTGATGTAACTTACGGCTTAGATTTTCACAAAGCAAGTTATGAAAAACCTAGGAATGAAAAAGAGGGCGTTATTTTAGTAAACCTTTCTAAGCATACCACATATATAAAAGATCAATGTTTAGTGCAACTGAACATTAATGCTGTCCTACGTGGTCCCCGTGGTGACAATAGTTGGAGCGCTCTAGTAAACTCGCAATATTTAATCGACGGTACTAAAGCAAAGTCTTACCTTGACCCCATTTAAAAATACAAAAAGATAGAGCTTGTTAAGCTTAACAAGCTGGTAGCGCGAAGCTTTCAAGCTAAAGGTAATCACAACAAACTTACATTAATTGTTAATAATATCAATTAACAGTTGATGTGAAAGTAATTACTATAACGACTATATCACAAGGATAGACGATGATAATTAAAAGTAATAGCTGTTCCTTTTGTAATATGCCTTTTTGGAATATTGACTTACAGCTATACATATAATGAATCAACATTTAATAATACTACTAAAAGAGCACACCAAATATCATCTATATTTTGGCAGATGACTTGGAGTAAGGTGATGTAGATGTATATTGCCAAGAAAAAAGACTAACACCTAATATAGACAACCTCTCAAATGAATGTACGCGTTTTACCCAACATTATGCAGGTACTACTTTAATTGGACCTTCAAGGGCTAGTCTATTAACAGGGTTACATTGTGTCCATAGTTCATTTCGAGGTCATCCTGGTTGGACTAACAGTGGCGGTGGTGTTGATTTAAAAAAAAGACATTACCATAGCAAAAATGGTTAAGTCTTCAGGTTATAACGCGGTAGCTATTGGTAAATGGGGATTATCAGAAACTAAATATGGCGATTGATGATCAACTATGCCTTTGCAACAAGGCTTTTATTATTTCTATGGTTTAAGGGTTATATAGAAGCAGATGATTAATACTGGCATCGATTATTTGAAAACAATGATCAGTTTGAATTCAAAAGCAACGATCAGATGTATATTGAATGCTCGTATATCTACGATTTATTCACAAAGCCATTGAGTAAATAAAAAAATTCCCGAGCAACCTTTTTCTATATTTGGCTTCTTCCATCCCACATATAGCGTTAACAGTAATAGATGACCTAAACAACAAAACTTAGAGTTAGTTTGGCTAATACGTATGATGATTACTGGGGTTTTTATCGAAATGACTCTTAAGGTCATACAATAAACGTCGGAATGGTAACACGTATGAATAGAGCTATAGGTGATTTCCTCAAAGCGATCAAACAACAAGGGCTAAATAAGCAAACCCTAGTTATATTCACTAGTGAGAATGGTCATGAATACGATGACTAGTTTTTTATTAGTAATGGACCGTTACGTGGATGAAAACGCGATCTTTATGAAGATGGAATTTGAATTCCATTTATTGCAACGTGGCCAGATCAAATAACAGTAAAAACCACATTGGATCATTTTCCTGTTTTTTGGGATATGATGCCAACTTTTGTCAATCTTCCGGAATCAAGAGCTGTCCTGCTACCGAAGGAGTCTCATTTTTATGTCAGTTCAACATGCTCAGGTTTTTCTATTTTGTTATATTTGGAATATATACCTTATTTCCTACAAAGCTTGCCCAAAACTTCATCATATTTATAACTGTTAAACAAATCCAAAGATTAAATTTTTAATTAAAAACGGTCTAAGTAGAGAATAGTTAAAAACGTTGTTTATAATTTTTTTTGTAGATGTTCTTTAATTCACCTGATAGTATTTGAAAGCTTTGTTGGCTTGCGTATTCTTTTGTTATGGTTTCCTTGGCTTTCTTATTGTTTTTTTTAGGTGTGGGCTGCTAGAATAACAATCTCACGAAAAGTGACTTTTAGAACAATTATAATTTATTAAAGAGATAAAATTGAAATGAAAATAAATTTTGACCCTTCAGTAGATCCCCATAGACGATTTAATGCATTAACTGAAGAGTGGGTGCTAGTTTCTCCTCATCGAGCAAGAAGACCTTGGCAAGGACAGGTCGAAACTATAGACGAAGCTTCTCTACCTACGCATGATGAAAACTGCTTTTTATGTGCAGGAAATACTCGCATCAATGGTGAAGTGAATGACGAGTACGAAGGAACTTTTGTTTTTACTAATGATTTCGCTGCGCTAAAGAAAGATACCGTTCAAGTTGTAGACGATGACCCATTGTTTAAGATGACAACAGAGCAAGGAGAAAGTCGAGTCATATGTTTTTCTCCAGATCATAGTAAAACCTTGCCGCAGCTATCAGTGAATGAAATTTATAGCGTTGTTGATACGTGGAAAAATCAATGTGAAGAATTAGGGAAAACGTATAAGTGGGTACAGGTGTTTGAAAATAAAGGCAGTGTTATGGGTTGCTCCAATCCTCATCCACACGGACAAATTTGGGCACAGCAGCATTTGCCGACTTTAGTCATGAAAAAACAAAAGACTCAGCAAGCCTACTTTTATGAATATGGCCATAATTTATTACAAGACTATGTAGAAAAAGAAATTAGAAATGAAGAAAGAATTGTTATTGTCAATGATGATTGGTTGGTGGTTGTTCCTTATTGGGCTGCTTGGCCATTTGAAACTTTATTATTACCAAGATTTCAAATTAAACGGATAACTGAACTCAATTTTAATCAACAAGTTAGTTTAGCCAATATATTAAAACAGTTAACCATTAAATACGACAACTTGTTTAGTTGCTCCTTCCCATATTCTATGGGGTGGCACGGCGCCCCTTTCGATGGAAAGCCGCATAAAGAATGGACATTACATGCCAGCTTTTTCCCGCCATTATTGAGATCTGCCACGGTCCGTAAATTTATGGTGGGCTATGAAATGATGGCTGAAACTCAGCGAGATCTTACCGCAGAGCAAGCTGCACAAAGGTTGCGGGATTTGTCGGATATTCACTATAAGGAGCAAATCTAGTGACAGAGCATAATTTTGAACAACAGGCTCTTGCCCAAATTTTATTTGAACAACAATTTCAACGTTCAGCTGAGTTAGTTTGTCATGCGCCTGGTAGAGTAAATTTAATTGGCGACCATACAGATTATAATGACGGTTTTGTACTTCCCGCTGCTATTAATTATGGAACTTCGATTGCTGCTTCAACACGTGAAGACAACCTAGTCAAAGTGTACGCCCATGATTGTGACCAAGAAATTAATGAGTTTTACTTGAATGAGATAACGTTCGATGAACATAAGATGTGGAGTAACTATGTGAAAGGCACGTTACAAGTATTAATGAAGGAATACCCTCAAATTAAAGGGGCTAACCTAGTGGTTACCGGTAATGTGCCGCAAGGTGCTGGTTTGAGCTCTTCTGCCAGTTTTGAAATAGCTATATTAAAAGCGTTTAGTCAGCTGTATCAACTAGATTTAACGGGTGTTAATGCCGCTCTTCTTGGACAACAAGCAGAAAATGATTTTGTTGGTTGTAATTGCGGCATTATGGATCAACTTATTTCAGCAATGGGGCAGCGCAGTCATGTCATGTTGTTAGACTGCAAGGATTTATCTTTTGAAGACGCGCCTATCCCTAATGATTTAACGCTGTTTATTGTTAATTCAAATGTTCAACGTGGCTTGGTAGACAGTGAGTACAATTTAAGACGTCAGCAATGTGAACAAGTTGCCAGGTACTTTGATGTTTCTGCTCTTCGTGACGTTTCTTTGGCGCAATTAACTTCAGCCAAAGAACACATTGAGCCAGTATTATTTAAGCGTGCACGGCATGTGATTAGTGAAAGTGATCGTGTACTTGTTACGTTAAAAGCATTGAAAAATAATGACATTGCTACTATCAGTATGGCAATGAAAGAGTCACATATTTCTTTGCGAGATGACTTTGAAGTAACTACCAAGGAAATAGATGGTTTAGTTCATATTATCGATGATGTTTTAGGTATCGATGGCGGAGTTAGAATGACGGGCGGTGGTTTCGGTGGTTGTGTTGTTGCTTTAGTTCCATTAGTTATGGTGGAACAAGTAGAAAATGCAGTAAACAGCAAATATGAAAAGAAGTTTGGTTTAAAGCCAAGTATTTATAACTGTTATGCAACACAGGGCGCATTCAGATAAGTGCCTTCATTAGTATCTAGCACGAATATAGAATGATAACTAAAAATAAAAAGGTAATAAATAATGGATTTTGCAAATAAATTGGGGGCGATAGATAGCACAATCTTTATTGTCTATGTCATAGGACTGTTGTGTTTAGCCTTGTGGATTTCTCGCAATGAGAAAAAAGAAGGGGCGAATACTGAAGATTATTTTTTAGCAAGCAAATCATTGCCTTGGTGGGCTATAGGTGCATCTTTAATCGCTGCAAATATTTCTGCTGAACAAATTATCGGTATGTCAGGCTCGGGGTATGCCATTGGTTTAGCAATTGCTTCTTACGAGTGGATGGCTGCCATTACCTTGGTGTTAGTTGGTAAATATATGTTACCTATATTTTTGGAAAATAAAATATACACCATGCCACAATACCTTGAACAACGCTTTGATAATAAAGTAAAAACTACTATGGCCATTTTTTGGTTGGCAGTTTATACTTTTGTTAACTTAACCGCTGTATTATGGTTGGGTGGCATGGCCATTGAAACTGTTGCAGGCGTTGATTGGATGTTCGGCATGATATTTTTAGCCGTTTTCTCTGTTGCTTACTCTTTATATGGCGGCTTAAAAGCGGTTGCTTTTACCGACATTTTCCAAGTCGTGTTGTTAGTTTTTGGTGGATTATTACTTAGTTACTTAGCTTTAGATGCCGTGTCGGATGGTCAAGGGGTACTTGCCGGTTTTGGTATTCTTACTGAAAAAATGCCAGCGCATTTTGACATGATATTAAGTCCTGACAATGAACATTATATGAGCCTTCCTGGCATCTCGGTATTAATCGGCGGCATGTGGGTGATGAATTTTAGTTATTGGGGTTTTAACCAATATATTATTCAACGCGCTTTGGCAGCTAAAGATCTAAAAGAAGCGCAAAAAGGTATCGCTTTTGCAGCCTACCTAAAATTAATAATGCCGCTTATTGTCGTATTACCAGGCATTGCAGCGGTAATTTTATATCCCACATTAACAACGCCAGATCAAGCTTATCCCTCTATGATGGCCTTAATGCCAGTGGGTATAAAAGGTTTAATCTTTGCAGCTTTAGTCGCCGCCATTGTGTCATCTCTTGCCTCAATGACAAACAGTATCTCTACTATTTTTACCATGGATATTTATAGTCGTTTTAAACCTAACGAAAGTCAAAGTCACTATGTGCATATTGGCCGTATTGCGGCGTTAGTATCACTGTGTATCGCTTTAATCGTAGCAGAGCCATTACTGGGTAAATTTGACCAAGCATTTCAATATATCCAGGAATTTACTGGTTTCTTTACCCCTGGCATTGTCGTGATATTTGTTATGGGGATGTTCTGGAAACGTACAACATCAATGGGCGCTTTATCGGCTGCATTGGGTTCGGCGGTATTTTCGTTAGTTCTTAAGTTTGATTGGCCTGAGTTGCCATTTATGGACCGTGTTGGCGTAGTCTTTTTACTTTGTTTAGTCCTTTGTTATTCCGTGTCTATGGCGGGTAAATCCAATACCGCCGATGGCAGTGTTAGTTTAGATAAAATCAGCTTTGAAACTACACAGTCATTTACTGTTGCTGGAATAGGTGTGGTACTTATCCTTAGTGCTTTATACGCGACTTGGTGGTAAACAAAAAATAACCAGAAAAAGGCCAAGCAATTGGCCTTTTAGATTCTCAAGGATAAAAATATGCAAGTATTAGTCACTGGTGGCGCAGGGTATATTGGCTCCCATACTGTTATATCATTATTAGAAAATAATCATGACGTTGTCGTATATGATAATTTAGTTAACTCAAGTGTAGAGTCTCTTGCTCGAGTAGAAAAGCTGACAGGAAAATCGGTTGAGTTTGTCGAAGGTGATATCTGCGATACCGATAAATTAAATTACGTATTTATGCGTTTTCAAATAGATGCCGTTATCCACTTTGCCGCACTTAAATCGGTTGGCGAGTCAGCTAAAATTCCGTTAAATTATTATCAAAACAATGTCCAAGGCTCGGTTTGTTTGTTAGCGGTTATGCAACAACATCAGGTACATAATTTTATTTTTAGTTCATCAGCCACAGTCTATGGTGAAGAGAATGTAGTGCCATACGTTGAAACAATGAAATTAGGGACGCCTTCCAGCCCTTATGGTGCTAGTAAAGTAATGGTAGAACGTATATTGGCTGACTTAGCCCTCTCGGATAGCAAGTTTAGAGGTGTATCTTTACGATACTTCAATCCTATTGGCGCTCACGAAAGCGGAGTAATTGGGGAAGATCCAAAGGGTATTCCCAATAATCTTTTACCCTATGTCGCACAAGTTGCGGTTGGTAAACGTGACAAGCTTAGTATCTTTGGTGATGATTATCCTACGAAGGATGGCAGCTGCGAACGTGATTATTTACATGTCATGGATTTAGCTCAAGGTCATGTTGCCGCTTTAGATTGGTTAAATCTCCAAAGTGATTTTAAGGGTGTTGAAGCCTTTAATTTAGGTACGGGTAATGGTGTGTCAGTGTTTGCTATAGTAAAAACATTCGAACATGCCACTAACATACCCATTCCGTTTGAAGTATCACCAAGAAGAGCGGGTGATCTTCCTGCTTTTTGGGCCAATGCCAATAAAGCTAATATAAAGTTGAAATGGCAGGCCAGCAGAGGCCTAGAGCAAATGATGAAAGATACCTGGCGCTGGCAATCAAATAATCCAAATGGATATTTAGTTTAATGGCCAATCGGTAACAAAGGAGAAATAAATTGGAATCAACTTTGGAAACGATAAAATTGACCAATGATTATGGCATGTCAGTTGAAATTATTAATTTTGGTGCCAGAATTAAATCGATTATGTTTCCGGTAAATACTAAACCAACAGAAATGATTTTAGGCTACTCATCACCAGAAGAATATTTAACTGATGAATTTTATATGGGGGCAACTTGTGGCAGGGTGTGTAATCGTATTGCTGGTGGCCGTTTTGAACTTAATGGCCGTCAATATCAATTACCCTTAAATGATGGTGAAAATTGTTTACATGGTGGTGGTGATAATTTTTCTTTACGTTATTGGCAAATAGATAAACAAACACTCACAAATAACTCGGTGACTTTATTGTTTACCTCTGTTGATGGCGATCAAGGCTTTCCGGGAACAGTACACGTATCTGTTACTTATCAATTAAACGAAGACAATAAACTAAGCATACAATACTCGGCTAATACTGATGTAGCGACGCCAATAAATTTGACCAATCATGCCTATTTTAACTTGGGTGAAAAAGACTGCCAATCTTTACAACTACAAATTGGCTCATCAACTTTTCTTGAAAGTGATGAAAACAACATACCAACGGGTAACATAATATCTGTTGGTGACACTGATTATGATTTTAGAAAGCCTATATTGGTCGGTAATCGACAGCAGAGCACTGAAGATGGGCCGATTTATAAAAAAAACGGCTATGACCATTGTTTTGTTTTGGATACTAGCCCTTTTGTAAAGCCTAAAGCGGCTCTAATTTCATTTAGCAACCAAATAAGTTTGTCTGTTTATACCGATCAACCAACAATACAACTTTACACTGGCTTCTATTTAAGTGGCAAGTTTTCATTATATGAAGGCTTATGCATAGAGGCACAAAATTATACAGATGCGGATAATAATAAGAACTTTCCCAGTAATATTTTAAATCCAAATCAACAATATCAGAGAAGGATCATTTTTGGGTTTGAAACGATTAACTAAAATATAGCCTATTAGGTTCGGCTAAACTCATATTTATTAAGTGTTTGCTTTCATTTGAATATTTTATTGTTGCAGTCAAAACTCTCAAAAGATGGTGTCAACCGATAGAAATTATTCTATTGGCTCAATTAGCAAATGGCTTATTATTGCCAGTTTTTTAATATATGCAATAAATCACAATAAATTATTGGATAAATATTCTTATACGTTATTAACGTGCATATTAGGTATAGGGATTGGTTTTACGAACTGCACTTTTAGGCATGAGAAAGTTCGGTCACGCACTTCAAGTCGATTCATCGAAAACTAAGAGCTGAAGCAGAGCTCATTGAATACATTGCGCAATGGCCACAATCTCCCTGGATTAGTATCAGGCTAACTTTGCCTAGCTAATCTTAATAAATAAACGATTATGGTCAGCGTTTTCAGCGTGGAACAAGTTCAATAAAGGAAAAATAATGCAACCCAGAAACACACTATCTAGCTGGCAGGCGTTAACAGCACATGCAGAGCAAATGAAGAAAAATCATATGAAAGATTTTTTTGCGGCAGATAAACAACGATTTGAAAATTTTTCTATTAAAGCGCCTTCATTATTATTGGATTATTCTAAAAATCTTGTTACTCAGCAAACGATGAAAAAACTAAGAACATTGGCTGAAGAGTGCAATGTTAGTAGTTGGCGCGACAAAATGTTCGATGGCGAGCGGATAAACAGCACAGAAAATCGTGCTGTTCTACATACCGCGCTGCGTAATCAAGAAGCAAGTGCTTTGCATGTTGATGGCGAAAATGTTTCGGCACAAGTTTTAGCTTGTTTGACTAAAATGCGCATTTTCTCTGAGAAAGTCAGAGGAAAGCATTGGAAGGGATATACAGGTAAATGCATCACCGACGTCGTTAATATTGGCGTAGGTGGTTCAAACTTGGGACCACAAATGGTCACGGAGGCATTAAAACCTTATAGTGATCATTGTGTTAAGGTGCATTACGTTTCTAATGTAGACGGCACACAAATCGCCAATGTATTAAGGCCTCTTAACCCCGAAACGGTCTTGTTTATTGTTTCAAGTAAAACATTCACCACCACTGAAACCATGATTAATGCCAACACTGCTAGGCAGTGGTTAATATCGGCAGCATTTGATGAGGCTGCTGTCGCCAAACACTTTGTTGCGGTTAGTGCTAATTCGGCTAATGTAATAAAGTTTGGTATAGCAGCCGATAATGTTTTTGATATGTGGGACTGGGTAGGAGGCAGATTTTCACTTTGGTCAGCCATTGGTTTGCCAGTAGCATTAGACGTTGGTTTTGAAAAGTTTGAAGAGCTGTTGGCGGGTGCTCATGAAATGGATCAGCATTTTTGTCAAACTCCGTTTGAACAAAATGCTCCTATTATTCTGGCGTTACTTAGTGTCTGGAATTGCACTTTTTTAGGTGCTCAATCACAAGCAATATTACCCTATGATCAATCGTTGCACATGTTATCTGCGTACATGCAACAAGCTGAAATGGAAAGCAATGGTAAGTCTGTGTCATGGCAAGGAGATTCTATTGATTATCCTACGGTACCGTCAATTTGGGGGGCATTAGGAATTAATGGTCAGCACGCGTTTTATCAATATTTACACCAGAGTAACAATATAGTGCCCGCAGATTTTATCGGCTCTGTTGAAAGTGTCACGCCAGTTAAAGGGCACCATACTACCTTAATGGCTAACTTTTTTGCTCAGTCACAAGCACTAATGTTAGGTGTTAACGAACAACAGGTGCGAGAAGATCTAAAAGCCAAAGGGAGGACACCTGAATACATTGATAAGGTTGCTCCGCATAAGGTTCATAAAGGGAATCGACCAACAAACTCCATATTAATGAAAAGGGTAGCACCTAAAAGCTTAGGAAGTTTAATTGCTTTATACGAGCACAAAATTTTTGTTCAAGGAGTTATTTTACAGATTTGTTCGTTTGATCAATGGGGGGTGGAATTAGGTAAAGGGCTCGCCAATGAAATTCAACGAGAACTCGAAATAAGTAATAGCTGTAGTCGCCACGATAGCTCAACAAACGGTTTGATTAACTTTTATAAAGCATCATTAAGTTAGTTTCCCAATTAGTGAAAAGACACGTAATTGCTTACCACAGGGTTAGAACCTGATAAAAGTCGTATCAATTTTGACAAAACAATAATATAAAAAGGCAAAGTAGCATATGAAACAGTTGGCAATATTCCCCTTTTTTTTAATGATATTAACAATGCAGTCATGCAGTAATTCACCAATTAAAGCGAAAGGTAGTCAAACAGTTAGCGTATTTTCCGATGAAATGGTCAATTGGAGCCATCTGGATACTGAGTCAGCCTTAAAACCCGAAAGCAATAATATTATTCGCCTAAGTGGCGGTCGAATAGTATTGAAAAAAGTCGTTTTACCACACTTTCAAAAGTCGACCAAAGCGCACGCTAAACTACGCTTGGTTAGTAATGGTGATCCTTGGGATAAATCAGGGTCTTTATTTGTTTTACCTAAGGCTTCAGTTGCTAATTTGTTAACCATTCAACAGCAACGACAGACGTTTCCAAATTATGCGGTTGGCGATGAAAATTTCCCCGGACTTGCATTGATCAAGGATTACTTACCTACGCTAGAACTAGTACGGTTTATGACGCCATTTGGCGTTGGTTTTTTCAGTGACTCACCTAAGTTAGAACAGCGTAAGCCAGTATATATTCCGCACTGGGAAAAAGAGGTTATTTGGCAACAAGATATCTCCGACCGTTTAAGCGAGTTAGAAGGGGAAGTTTGGATTGGGGTGTGGATAGATGTTTGGACCAAAGAAGGTTATAGAATTGATCTGGAAGTTAGCTTTAACGAAACCGAGTTTATTGAATATAGCGCCAAAAAAACTTGGATTAAGCCATTGGTAAATACCATTAACTATTTTGGCCCGATGAAATACCCTGATTTATTCGCCCGAAATGATCTGTTAGTTAATATTGAAGTACCGAAAAATGTGACAAATCTTGAGCTAAGGTATATTGCTACTGGCCATGGGGGGCATGCCGGCGGAGATGAATTTGTAAAGAAAGAACACATCCTCTCCATCGATGATCAAGAATTAAAACGTTTTACACCTTGGCGTGATGATTGTGCCACATTTAGACGTTTTAACCCTCATTCGGGCGTATGGACAGAAAAAACGCAGTGGAAAAATGAAGAAATTGATGAGCGAATTGCGTCATCTGATTATTCTCGGTCTAATTGGTGTCCTGGTAGTGATGTTACTCCTTTATCAATTCCACTGCCTTCATTGGGGGCAGGACAACATCAGTTAAAAATAAGTATTCCTAAAGCACAGCCAATAAAAGACAATGAGTTAAATCACTGGTTAATATCAGCGTATTTGGTTGGTGAATTAAGAGAGTAATTTTAAGTATTTTCCAAGTGTTTTTTATCACTTAATTGTAAAGAACAAACAGCCTAGCTTTTAGGTGTTAGGCAGCCAAAGCTTTATTGTCAAAAGTTGCTTCAAATGAACGAACGCTCAAAAAAGAAGTTAGTGAAATACAGTATTTTCATAGCTGGCATTGTTAGCTTTCCAGTTAAAGCTGACAACTTACTTGAATTGACAATAAGAAAATGTATTTTTTAGGGCTTGTTAAATGTGACTATATACAAAAACTAGACTAAAACTATATATTGTCTACGGCGCTCCGGGGGCGAATGTCTTAGAACATATAATCTAAAATAATTTTCTATGGCGCTACGGGGCATGCAGAGGTAGATTATTTACAATAATTTCGTGCTTTGGTTTGCTTTCTGGAATTAGAGATCATTTACTTTAGGAATAGTAAAATCTTTCTCTGAGAGCATGTCACAATACAGCCTGAAAAGTGGTGGCGTGATCAAGATAAACCTGAAAATGATACATCTAACCCTTTAATCGTTCTTTAATAGCTGTTGAACTTGATATTTTGGGTGTATATATTAACCATTCTCAATCGAAGTTATTCAGAGGTAATTAATGAATATAACTATACTGTGAGCCGGTGCAGGTGGTTCGGCTTCAGCCTTCGATTACGCCAGTCTCGGGGACTCTGTAAGTCTTTTCGATTTTTCGGAGTTTCCCGCTAGTATTGAAGCGATAGCTAAGTAAGGAGGTGTCTATGCAGAAGGAGATATTTCGGGATTTGGCTCCGTACCCTACGCAGGTCAAGATATCGGTAAAGCGCTGGAAAATGCTGAGCTTATTTATGTCATAGGGCAAGCATACAGCATAATAGTATTTGGTATAGCCTGTGGGGGGTAAACTAAAACCTGGGCAAACTGCTATTGTTAGTCTTGGGTCTTGTGCAGGAGAACGAGTATTCAAGCAGGCTGCCGGATTGGAACTTGATGATGATACAGTGCGGATTGCGGAAACCCACACACTACAAATATGCCGTTCGATTACTTGAAGCGGACAGGGTACATGTATTTCTTAAGCTGAGAGCTGCCAATTTTCTGGCTGCCCTACCTGGTCGACATACAGCTAATACATTGAAATTATTGCGAATATTTATCCGGGAATGGAACCGGTACAAAGCGTAACCCAAAACAGTTTGCAAAACGCTAACCCCGTTACCTACCCTGCGGTATCTGGCTTTATATCGCAACACTATATCGATGGATTGCATGACCAAATAAAGCCTGAAATGGGCGAAATAGGCTTTTATTTTACTGAACAAGTGAAAATAAGTTTAACTACTGGACCTAGTGAAATGTATCGACAGCGCAATAAAGACAGTGAATTGATTGGTTGGTATTTTGAAGCCGTTTTACAACACTTTGACTATGATAATTACCCCTTTGAAGACAAAACTGTATGGATCCAGATCAGGCCCAGTCAGTTTTGGAAGGAATTGTTTTGATCTCCTGTTTTGAAAGTTATAACAGTACATTTAAGCATAGTATTTTGGGTAGCAATAGCTCTATTGGGTTAAGTGAATGGTCTCTTGAAAACACTAACTTTAACTACTATTGTGGTGGACTTATGATACAAATTTTGGCATGTACAATAATGGACTTAGAAAAGATTATCCGGAATTACAATCCTAACGTGAGACCTCTAAACATATAAGCAAAACGCCTGCTTAGCCTTAAAATTATCAATAGATCTAAATAGCCGGTTGTGAACATTCAATAAAGGTCTCAATTAAGTAATCATGCCATGTTCGTGTGTGAATTTTGAACGAACTGGTGGTTTTTAAATCATTCATGCCCTAAAAGTAACAGTTCAATACAAGAAATACACATGTGAATACATTTCTAGTTAATAAAATATAATCCTCGTGATTTTATGACAAAACTATAACTATAACTTAGGAAGTATAAAATGATTAGCTCTACAGTCCCCTCTAGGACATTGAAATATAAATTATCCTTACTATCGCTGGCGATATGTTCATTATCTTTTAGCTTAAATACCTCTGCACAGGAAGATCAAGAAAAAGAAGTAAAAGAAGAAACCGAAGTCATAGAAATAACAGGGAGTCGTATAAGACGAACAGAAATGGAAGCTGTAACTCCCGTTATTTCAGTTTCTGGTGACGATTTACGAAAAACAGGCGCACTAAATATTAATGATGCCCTAAATAAAATGCCTATGATTGTTCCTGATGTTGGCGATACCACCAGTAACTTTAATGGTTACGCGGGAATGGCAAGTCAAAACCTTAGAGGGCTAGGTGCAGAGAGAACTTTAGTCTTAGTTAATGGCAGACGCCACGTCCCATCTTTTGCAGGCAGCACAACTGTCGATATTTCAACTATTCCTATGCCTTTGATAGAACGTATAGAAATAATGACGGGTGGCGCTTCTGCTATTTACGGTGCTGATGCGGTTGCCGGTGTCATGAATATTATTTTGAAGAAGAAATATGATGGAACAACAGTTAAAGGTTCATTTGGTCTTTCAGGACAAAATGATGGTGCTCGTAAAGCATTCGACATAACACATGGTGCTGAAGTTTTGGGTGGTAAAGGTAACCTAGTTGCAAATTTTAGTTATTACAGCACTTCCGCAATTAACGCAAATGATAGGAGCTATGTAGATACTGACATCACATATAGGCCAAATCCACTGGATCTTGAAGGTGAAATAGATGGTATTCCTGATAGAACTATTCAACAATTTAACCGTTTTTGGAACCAAACCGATCGTAACTTTTTTATAAATGGTGTCGTTTACAAGCAAAATACAGATGGTAGTATATCACCAACAGAAATGGGGCCTGGTGGGATTTTAGGAAATGCGGATGAAGGTTTTTTCGGTTCTCATACCGATGGAGGAGACTATTACTTCGGCGATTATGAGTATCAGCGATTAACTATTCCGTCCGAAAAATATAATTTCAACTTAACCTACCAACAAGAACTCAATAACGGTGCTAATCTATTTATAGATACAAAGTATGTTAGTTCAACAGCAGAGCAGCGTTGGAGCCCTTATGCAGAGTTTGGTGGAAACTATCTCCCTGCGGATTATAAATTTTATACACCTGAACAAGAAGCTGAAGTCGCCCGAACAGGCTACGGTTTAGAGTGGGCTGGATACTTTCCTGAATTGGGTGAAGGCGGAGCCGATTGGGATAACAAACTATATCAATTCGTAGTTGGTCTGGAAGGAGATGTTTTTGGGGATTTTCTGTGGAGAATTTCAGCGCAACACGGTAATTCTACTAGTAAAAGTACTAACTTTGGGGGCCTGAAGCAAGCAAATTGGGATGCTGGCGTAGGGGCTTGTGATATTAACTGTGTAGCAATCAATGTATTTCAACCATTAACATCTGAGATGATTAACTATGTAAGTTTGCCCAAACACACTAACACTTCAGAGCTTAAACAGTCGATAATCACTGCAAGTATCTCTGGAGATATTTGGGAGTTACCTGCTGGGTTTATAGGTTTTGCTTCGGGTATCGAATATCGCGATGAAAACAGTGAAGAAACACCTTCAGAAATTGCACAAAGTGGTATTGGCACAGGTTATTCAGTTACCAAACCTATTCAAGGCGAATACGATGTAATGGAAATATACACTGAAATTAGAGTTCCTTTATTGTCTGAGGTGCTTTTTGCAGAATCATTATCAGTCGAAGGGGCAATTCGTTATGCTGACTATAGTATTTCAGGAGGAAATACCAGTTGGAACATAGGAGCAGAGTGGCAACCTATTAGCGATATTAAATTCAGAGCTTCAATAGCAAAAGCGGCACGTGCTCCGAATATTAATGAAGTTTTTGCCACTGAAAACTATGGTGCTGCATGGCTAAATGACCCATGTAGCCCTTGGTTTGTCAATGACAGTGCGAACCGAACGGCTAATTGTGCAGCGCTTGGAGTAGACTCAAGTGCTATACCATATTGGACCTATACAAACCAAAACTATTCAGGAAACCCTGATTTGCAGCCAGAAGAAGCAAAAACAATTACCATTGGCGCTGTAATTTCACCTCGTTGGATTGATAATCTTGATCTAGTATTAGACTATTGGGATGTCGATTTAACAGGTGAAATTAACTCTTATGATATGAATACTATTGTTCGATCTTGTGTAGACTCTGAAACTATTGACAATCCATTTTGCGGATATGTCACTCGTAGAGAAGATGGTGTTGTTGATTTAGTTGAAATGACACAATTAAACCTAGCTAAGCATAGAGTAAAAGGCTTGGATGTTAAAATTGACTATGCTTATGACCTTGATTCCTACGGTTATCTTAGGTTTAGTACCTTGTGGTCAAAAATGTTAGAACGAGTACTACAGTCAGATGAATCAACACCCGAAGTCGACTTTGTTGGTGGTATGGCTTATCCTGAGTGGCGAGGAAATATTGATCTTACCTATCAAATAGGAAGTTTTTCAGCAACACTAACAGAAATGTACATAGGCTCACAAAAAACCGATCTTAATACCACTGAAGAAGATCGTTATCCGAACGAAACAGGCTCTATATGGTATACAAATTTAAGTCTAAATTACGGGTTAGGAGATAACACTAGGATTAACTTAGCGGTAAATAATTTATTTGATAAGGGGACGCCACAGTTACCTTTAGCGAACAGAGGAGGGGCTAGCTTCCACCTTGGTTATACAGGAGGGCTCTACGATACTATCGGCCGCTATGCAACGTTATCAGTTACATATGACTTCTAGATTCATTAAGTCATAGCAGTTTGGCTGCTTTCATTGTATTTATAATGTAAGCAGCCTTTACTATTAAGCAATTAAAGATCTCCCTACATGCACAAAGTTCTACATTCAATAAAAAACACATTGTCTTTAATGACGATAAAGAACATTATCATTATTTTTACCATAAACAGTGTTTGTGCTTTAATAAGAACTATTTATCAAATTACCATCGTTGAAAGTAGTCTAGAAGTATTTTATGTAGAACTCTTCGGCTACTTTAAGGTTATGAATATATTCGGGTTTTCATTAGCATATACTTACCTGTTTCTCTCTCGCGGCCCCGAAGTGAAAATGCCAATGATACGAATAATCATGATAGGATTGCTCGCTTTTGCCATTAGCTTGCCATTTATTTACTTTATGTTTGTCTGGGATGAAAGCTCTCTTCCCCCCGTACTTCAAGCAATTATCTATTCAATTTCATCATTATTATTTTCTGCTTGGGCAATTATCGTTATTATCTATGTTCAAAGTAGAGAATCTCAACCTAAGTTTCAGCTGCTTAAACAGCAAGTTCAAGAACAATCTGAAGTGCGTGAACGTGCTGAAATGGAACTACATTTACTTCAAGCCCAGATTGAACCTCACTTTTTTTATAACACACTGGCAAACTTACATAATCTCATAGATTTAGATCCCGAGAGGGCGAAAGCTTTATTAGAAGAGTTGACAGAATATTTACGGTCCACTGTCCCTTTATTTAAAGAAAAATATGTAACACTGGAAGAAGAGAAAGAAATGATAAGACGATACCTTAATATCCAAACAATCCGTTTCTCAGATAAGTTTGATTTTGAAATCAATATCCCCAAAGAGCATAACAAGTACCCAATACTCCCTATGTCACTACTTACACTGGTTGAAAATGCCATTAAACACGGCATTGAAAAAACTAGTGGTAAAGGAAAAATAATCATAAATTCAGAGCTAACTAATAAAAATACCTTGTTAACTTCCGTGACAGATTCCGCTGGCTTGTATAATAAAAATATACATGGCACAGGTCTTAGTAATTTAAATGCTAGGATGAAAGTGACTTATGGTGAAAGTGCTACTTTATCAATTGACCTATCTCGCAATGCTGAAACTATCGCGCAACTTAAGGTACCAATAAATGATTAATATTCTTATAGCAGAAGATGAAGAAATATTACGGGTCAGTTTAATAAAAAAACTTAACGCATTTTGGCCTGAAGCAAATATTATTGCCTCAGCAGAAACAGGAACTAAAGCACTGAGCTTACTTAATGAGTTAAAGCCCGATGTTGCCTTTCTAGATATTCAAATGGGTGATCTATCTGGTATAGATGTTGCCCAAAAAGCCAAGCACCGATGTCACATTATTTTTGTCACTGCCTATGATCAATACGCTATTCAAGCTTTTGATACAGGGGCTATCGATTATCTATTAAAACCCTACTCAGATAAGCGCCTAAAGGAGTGTATTGAAAGAGTAAAAGACCAGTTAAATTCTCTGCCAAGAGATCTAAGTGAAATACTTAAAGAGCTCTCTGCGCCTCAGTACTTAACTAGGCTAAAAATACAAATTGGCAATAAACTATGGTTAATTAATATTAAGGATGTTATCTGCTTTAAAGCCTATGGCAGGTATATCAAAGTAGTAACAAAAGACAGAGAATCTGTATTAAAAATGACTTTGAAAGCCATCGTTGAACAACTTGACCAGAACGTTTTTTGGCAAATTCACCGAAGTACAGTAATCAATACCGAGCAATTGGATTATATAGAAAATAAAGAAAATGAACTTATGCTAGCCTACATGAGAGCAATGAAAGATCCCGTTACAATTAGTCGAAGCTTCTCCAGCCAATTTAAAAACATAAATTTGGAGCAATAGTGTTAAAACCATTTAAGCTTACCTTATCAGCGCTGACAATAATTCTGTCTGGTTGCGTTAGTATTCAACCCCCAAAGAATCTTGCTCAAGAGGTGTTACCTCAACTTAGCGAATATTATGGTATCGAATTGACCACTAATACGAAAAACATTCCAACGACATCATGGGGTCTCCAATACACCCCCATTACCGTAGGTGATGAGCAAAAACTTTCAAGTTACTTGAGTTTATTTGAACAAGAATTTTCTAAGATGCCACCTGAATTATTGACTTTATCAAATTTAAAAAGTGTCGTTTTTGTAAAAGATATGTCTATAGTGGAACAATCAAGAGCGGCAGTTCCTGATTATCTCAACGAGGTGTTATATTACGATATTAACGTAAAGTCAGCAGCATATGCACGTCGAGTGATACATCATGAATTTTATCATATGTTGGAACAGGAACTATTTGGTTCAGCTTATTACATAGACCCTGACTGGACTATTTTGAACAACTCTACTTTTTCGTATGGCAATGGCGGGGCTTTTTCTCGTAAAGGTAGCTTATCGGGCTATGATCACCCAATAACTGGTTTTATCAATGGTTACGCTATGTCTGGTATAGAAGAAGATAAAGCGGAAATATGGACCATATTGTGGTTAGATTATAATTGGCAAAAAGTATACCCCATGTTAAAAGCCGACTGTGTCCTCATATCAAAAATAAATCAACTTCTTAACCAAATGGCAGAGAGAACAGAAGCCTTACCCGTTTCTTTTTGGCATGCTCGATTTAACCCTTATTTACTAAAGAACAAGTGTAGCTAAATACCATTTTGCGAACCTTTAAGCCCCTTATTATGTACTTAATTACATTTCCTCTGTTGTCTTAATGCTGCCTTTGATATTTATTGATTAGATACATTAATTATTAACAGGGTAGCTAAATGACAAATAATAACAAAGAAAAGTCTCTTCCTACTTCGCCGGATGATGAACACAATAAGCAAAGGGAAAAGCAGCAAAATAAAAAAACTATTCCTCTTCAAAAATTTGAAGAAGAGCATTTCTATTTCGTAAGAGGCTACAACTAACTTTACCCATCATTATTTACGGTAAGAATTTCCTTACCGTAAATTTATTCGACTTATGAAAAACGATTAAACAGCGAATTGACTCTTAATAGATATCATCTTTTTCGATTTAGTAGCCTATTAGAGACACAAATATTACCTTTTACTACTAAAAACCTTCTTTTAGTGTCACTTGCTCTTTTTAAGCAGGATTTGTTTAAGCAAACTTATATCTAAAGTCTCTGAATGCCGATTCAGTTGGGGAATAACTCTCATGCACAAAGCTGATATAAAAATAGCTTTAGCTGGGAATAAATATAATAACAATAAAGTAAGTAGTAGGTATCAACTTAATTCGTACTACTAGCTACACATAATAAGTTTAATCGGAGTAATAATGGCAGTAGTTTCACAAAAAAAAGGCGTAGAGAACTGGTCTTCAAGATTAACATTTCTTATGGCTTCTATTGGATTTTCAGTAGGACTAGGAAATATTTGGCGATTTCCGTATGTCGTAGGAGAAAATGGCGGGGCTGCGTTTATCCTGATTTATTTAGCCTGTGCGCTTTGCATTGGTGTACCGCTTGTGATGTCTGAATGGGCAATCGGCCGTTCTGCCAAACAGGCGTCTTCTGCTTCTGGCAGTTTTAAAATAGTGGCACAAGACAACAAACTATCTACTAAATGGGCAGCAGTAGGTGGTATTGGAATTATCGCCGTTTTCATGATGATGTTGACTTATACCGTTATTGCTGGTTGGACTATGGATTATTTCATTATGGCTGCTTCTGATGAATTCAACAATCTAAATGCAGAAAAATCACAGTCTATTTTCAACAACTTATTATCTAACCCAGCCCGTCTCATATTTTGGCATACCCTTGTCATACTAATTACCATATTGGTAAATGCTAGAGGTGTACAAGGGGGAATAGAAAAAGCAGTAAACATCTTGATGCCTTCATTATTTGTCTGTCTATTGGCCATGGTAATCTACGCTAATGTTGTTGGTGATATGTACGCTGCCTTAAACTTTTTATTAACGCCAGATTTTTCTGTTATCTCAGGTGAAACCTTTCTTCTTGCTTTAGGGCAAGCTTTTTTCTCCATTGGTATCGCTATGGCTGTGATGATCACTTATGGCTCTTATTTAAATGAAAACGAACCCATCATGCAGAATGCTTTTATTGTTGTGTTTGCTGATACTTTCGTTGCTATGCTAGCTGGTTTTGCTATTTTTCCATTGGTATTTGCCAATGGCATGACACCTGATGCTGGCAGTGGTCTTGTATTTCAGGTATTACCCATTGCTTTAGGGGATATGCCAGGAGGACGTATATTCAGTGGTGTTTTCTTTTTACTCTTAATTGCAGCCGCACTAACCTCCTGTATCGGTAACTTTGAACCCATTGTTGCTTGGGCTTCAGAAAAGCTAGCATTATCAAGAAAAAAAGCAACCATAGTAAGTGGTGCTATTTTGTGGCTTTTAGGTATCACCTCGGTATTGTCACTAAATGTTTTAAAAGACTTCCATCCTTTAGGCTTTTTTAGTGTCTTGGAAGGTAAAACAATTTTTGAGTCTTTAGATTATATATCAGCAAGTATTCTATTGCCTATTGGTGGTTTTCTAACCGCTATATTTGTGGGCTGGATGATCCCCGCTAATACAATGAAAAAGCACCTAGGCATCAAGGAGTATCAATTTAAAATTTGGTCTCTATTAGTACGTTATATAGCACCTATTGCCATTTTTATTGTCTTTATTTCGGGAGTGACTGGATAGCTCCAGCCAACCCATTCAACTTTTCTGAACTCATTATTAGAGTAAAAATATGACCGCCTATAGAATAATTGTTTCAATCATAATTTTTTTAACATTCTTCCCTGTCTATGCTAGTGAGAAGCCTAAAAAGCTAATAATACTTAGCTCTAAGACCAATGAGCCGATAGAAGGGGCTGTTATCTATAATAAGGAAATTCTTAAAGCTTACCGTTCAGATAATAAAGGTAGTGTAACACTAGAGGATCCTTATCAAAAATTACAAGTTAAAGCTAAATATCATCACCCTATATTGATAGACAGCAAGCAATCATTATCAAGCATTATAGTTATGCAACATGATGAAAACCTGCTAAAAAAAGAACAAACGCTGGTTTTTCCAACTGAAAACAAACAATGGGGTACATATGGTGAGTATAGAGAAAATAATGACTTACTCAGTTATGATTTATCTATTAAGGTAATCCCTAGTGATAAATACATTTCAGGAAATAATAAGATCCGCTTTAAAATGCTTAAAGACGGCAATAAAATCCAGATTGATTTATTTAAAAATCTACAAATAAAAAAAATTCTACATAATGGCGTCCCCCTGCACTATAAAAGGGATCTAAATGCAGTGTACATTATATTCCCTCATGTATTACCGGAAGGTTCGGTACAAGAAATAGATTTTCACTATGCTGGTAACCCCGTGGTAAAAGGACGTTTTGGTTGTTTTACCTTCCAAAAAGATAGCCTTGGCAAAGATTGGATAAATACTGCTTGCCAAGGAGATGGCTCAATGATTTGGTGGCCAAACAAAGATCAACAACCCGATGAAGTGGAAAAAATGACGATGCGCGTCTCTGTTCCTTCGGATTTAAAAGACATTTCAAATGGTCGGCTAATAGAGACAAATATACTCAACAATGGTTTCACAGAATATGTTTGGCAAATTAACAACCCTATTAACAATTACAGCGTGTCACTAAACATTGGCAATTATGTCCATTTTGGCGAAATGTTAGGCAAGCTTACCATGGACTATTACGTACTAGAGCAGGACATAGAAAAAGCGAAAGAACAATTTAGCCAAGCAAAACCCATGATGGTTACTTTCCAAAAATATTTTGGCGAATATCCTTTTATTGAAGATGGTTATAAATTGATCCAAGCGCCCTATGCCGGTATGGAGCACCAAAGTGCAGTTACCTATGGAAATGGTTTTAAAAATGGCTATAAAGGGAAAGACTGGACTGGTGTGGGCATAAGTCCAAAATTTGACTTTATTATTATTCACGAAAGTGGTCATGAATGGTTCGGTAATAGCCTTACCAGTAATGATTTCTCTGATGCTTGGATCCATGAAGGTTGGTGTACTTATGCTGAGTCAGTCTATGTCGAAGATCAATTCGGCTATAAAGACGCAATAAAATACATAAACGGCTATAAGGCAAAAGTTGAAAATTTATATCCGTTAACAGGACCTTCTTCGATAGCACATTGGCCCACAACTGATAATTACTTTAAGGGAGCACTATTCATTAACACCCTCCGTCATATTATTAATGATGATGATAAATGGTGGAAAGGTGTTAAAGCTTATACTACGACATTTAAGAAGAAAAACTTTTACACGGTAGATGTTCTAAACTTCTTCAATAGTTATTTTGACTATGATTTTGAAAAAATCTTTGACCAATATCTGTATTTTAATGATATTCCTACCCTACAGATCACATCGAGTAACCAACAAGTAAACTATCGATGGGAGTCGCAGGTCGCAGGATTTGATATGCCCATAGATCTATTTATTGATGGAAAAAAAGTTAGAGTTACACCTAATGAAAACATGCAATCAATAAAATTTAATCATAGTTTTAAAGTCGCAGATGATCTTTTTTACATAAATATAGAAGGATGATCAAATTCATTTATTAAGCTTAGAATAGTTTTGTGGTCAATCGAGGGTGTTCAATTCACCGCAAAAAAATTCAATTATAGGGGGCGTTCAAAATTCTGTGTCAGCTTAAATTTTTAAATATCAAGTACGCTGTCTAAACGCCCCTCAAAATAAATCGCTAGCTGAGATAAACAAAGGCTCCAATTG